>PVML01017468.1_pt1 | contig 475447 bp, 365 predicted proteins | sample 1853371 | NCBI WGS metagenome assembly PVML01 (sample SAMN08533508, study PRJNA380276) | Human gut metagenome, whole genome shotgun sequencing project. | isolation source: participant 1, chromium library | host: Homo sapiens | collected 2017 | reverse complement strand
TCGGGTTGCGGAAGAAGCGCGCCAGGCGTTTTCGTGCCCACTGCAAATTGCGCTTCCTTGATCGAGCGCTTCCGCGTCGATCTGCACGCTGCGGCGCCCGCGCCCAGATTCGCCGTGCGAGGCTAGGACGATGGGCGCGCTATCCGCTCACTACGCGGGGCAGGGCGATGTCGTGGGGCTCGCAGGGGACGGTTTCCACGCGCTGCTCGTCGAAGGCGATGCCGATCACGACGGCATCGGCGCGCAAGCGGGGGAGCAGCTGGTCGTAGTTGCCGCCGCCGTAGCCCAGGCGTCGCCCGGCATCGTCGAAGGCGACCAGCGGCACCACCACGGCGTCGAGCTCCTCGGGATCGACGGCCTGGAACCCGTCGCGCTCCAGCGCTTCGCAGGCAAGGCAGCGCAGGGGCGCGCCAAGGAACCCCGCTGCGGCCGCGTCCAGCTGCTCGCGCGCCACGCGGTAGAATCGCATCTGGGGCGACCCGCTCGTGCCGCCGGTTTCGCCCGCTGCCCGCCGTCCGCTCGCCTCGCCTGCAGCCCGCGACCCGCTCGGCATTCGCGGCACGTCTCCCGCCCGCGGCTCGCTCGGCACCGGCGACCCGCCTGCTTCGTCCGCGCCCGCGCGACCCGCCGCCCGCGACCCGCCCGCTGCAGGCTCCTCGCGCACCATGCAGGGGAAGCACACGTCCCAACCGTGCGCGTACGCCGCCTCGACGAACGGCCGCGTGTCCACCTCACTGCGCATCGACGCGAACACGGCCACAGTGGGAACCGCGCTCCCGCCCGTCGCATCCGCGCGCGACGTCCCCTCGGACGAAACCTGCGCCGTCCCCGCACCTTCCGCGCCCGCCAGCGCTTCCGCCAGCACCTGCTCCAACCGCGCGCATATCGCCGCGCTCTTGCGCGCACGCACCTCTTCCGGAAGCGCATCGCGACGAGCCAGCACGCGCGAGCGCAGTTGTTTTTTCGTCTCCATAGGCCGCAGTATAGCATCGACGTAACGGCGCCGTTGCACGATAATGGCGGAGGTGTGGGGAGTTAGCGCAAACGTAACCGTTTCCATTCGATTTGACCTGCAAACCCATCATTGACCTTGCTATAATCGTTTTGCATTGGGTACACTCGGACCACCTTAGATAGCTCTCCCTCGCAGTCGCAAGGGGTGCACCACCTCAAACGACGCTGCGTATGCGTCGTTTGTTGTTTTCTAAGGAGAAATTGACTACCAAGCATATATAAGTAGGTCGCTCACCAGGCATCATGCATGCCGGGCGACATAGAGTAAGGAGACAGCAGTGCAACTCAAGGCATCCACCGATTACGGTATGCGCGCCATCTTGTACTTGGCTGCGCAAGGTACCACCTGCTCCTCGAAAGATATCGCGGAGGACATGTCCATTCCGCGCGACTACCTCATCCAGCTGGCGCAGCTGTTGCGCAACGCAGGCATCATCGAGGCCCGTCCGGGCAAGCACGGCGGCTATCGCCTGGCGAAGGATCCGGCCGACACGAACGTGCTGGAGATCATGGAAGCGCTCGACGACGATGCGAAGCAGTCCACGCGCGCGAAGCGCGATGCGCGCAAGGGCGGCGCGATGGTGCAGGAGATCAAGCAGGTCTACGATCTCATCGAAGAGAGCATGGACGCCTATCTGTCCAGCTTGACGGTGCAGATGCTGCTCGACTGCGCCCGCAACGGCGACAACAGCCGCACGTTTTTGGCCGAACGACTGCAGGAAGAAAGCCGCCGCCTGCTCGACGCCGTCAAGTAGCGTCGACGCAGCCCGGCGGCTGCGCTCTTTTCGCCGCGCCGCCGCCGAGGCGTCTAGATGCCCAGCACCTGCATCACCAGCAGCACGGCGGTGAGCACGGTAACGATGCCCACGGTGACCCAGATCAGCACGCGCGACACGATGCGCGAACGGTACGCGCCCATAACCCGCTTGTCCGCGGCGATGATGGCCATGAACACCAGCAGCACCGGCAGCACCAGGCCGTTCACGAACTGGGCGGTCAGCATCACGCCCATGAGGTCGATGTTCGGCACCAGCACCACCACGGCAGAGAACGCGATCACGAACGTGAAGATGCTCTTGAACAGCGGCGCCTCTTTCCACTTGAACGAAACGCCCGCCTCCCAGCCGAAGGCCTCGCAGATAACGAACGCCGTGGTCAACGGCAGCACGCAGGCCGCCAAGAACGACGCGGCGATCAGCCCGATGGCGAACAGCGCTTCGGCGTAGTGCCCGGCGAACGGCGCCAGCGCGCGCGCCGCGTCGGCGGCCGACTCGATCTCGATTCCCTGCGGGAACAGCACCGATCCCGTGGTCACGATGATGAACCAGGCCACGAGGCACGCGGCGATGGTGCCGGCGATCACGTCCACCTTCTGCGAGAACAGATCCTTCACCGACACGCCCTTTTCCACCACGTTGCTCTGGTTGAAGAACATCATCCACGGCGCGATGGTGGTGCCGATCATCGCGATGACCAGCGACACGAAGCTCTGGTCGTTCACGATGCGCGGCACGACGGTGCTGGTCAGAGCCTCTTCCCAGTTCGGTTCGGCCATGAACGCCGCCACGATGTAGGTGACGAACACCAGCGACAGGATGAGGAACACCTTCTCCACGCGCTTGTAGCTGCCGCCCACCACCAGAAGCCACACGGCCACGGCGGCCACGGGCACAGCCAGGTACTTCGACACGCCGAACATCTCCATGCCGCTGGCGATGCCGGCGAACTCGGAGAACGTGGTGGCCACGTTGCCGATGAGCAGCGCCAGCATGGCCAGCGCGGTCAGGCGGATGCCGAAGCGCTCGCGGATGAGCGCGGCGAAGCCCTTGCCGGTGACGGCGCCCATGCGCGCGGCCGTCATCTCCACCACGATCAGCAGCACGCACATGATGGGGATGACCCACAGCGTGGCGAAGCCGAACTTCGCGCCCACGGTGGAGTAGGTGGAGATGCCGCCCGCGTCGTTGCCGGCCATGGCCGTGACGATGCCAGGACCCAGCGCTGCCAGCAGCAGCCAGATCTTTTTGGGCTGCTTCTTCTCGGGAGCTTCGACGAGCTCGGTCGACTCGATCGCGTCGACGGCGACGTCGCGCACTTCGAGCTTCTCGTTCTTCTTCATCATCATGGCGCTACCTCCCGGCGTAGCCGATGATCTGCAGCAGCACCAGCGTGTACAGCGCCAGGAACAGGATGGACGCCACGAGACCGCCCAGCACCTTGAGCAGGGTAGCCTTCGTCTTGTCGCCGCTCACGTCCTCTTCGATGGCGTCCCACGCGTCGTCGACCGTGACGATGCCCAGCAGCACGCCGTGCTCGTCCACCACGGGCATGGCGGGCAGCTCGTACTTGAAGATGTCGGCCGCCACGTCCTCCTCGGTCTCGTCCGGCGTCGCGGAGATCACGTCGTCGAACATCACGTCGCGCACGGGCCGCGCGTCGTCGGTGAGCACGAGGGTGCGCAAGCTCAGCACGCCCACGAACTCGTCGTAGTCGTTCAGCACGTACACGTAATGCACGGTGGGGTGGTCGTCGTCCAGCTCGCGCAGCACCTCGATGGTCTCGCCCACGGTGTTGTCGGCCTTCACGGCCACGAACTGCGTGGTCATCATGCCGCCGGCCGTGCCGTCCTTGTAGCCCAGCAGGCGGCGGATCTCGGTGGCGTCCTCCACGCCCATGAGGCGCAGCAGCGTCTCGGCCTTCTCGTACGACAGGTCGCGCACGATGTCGGCCGCGTCGTCCGGGTCCATGTCGCCCAAGAGGCCGGCGGCGCGGGCGTCGTCGAGGTCTTCGATGAAGTCGGCCTGGTACTCGTCGTCCATCTCGGAGATGGCCTCGGTGGCCTGCGCATCGTCCAGATGCTGGAACACGTTGGCGCGCTGCTGGGGGTCCAGTTGCTCCAGGATGTCGGCCACGTCGGCGGGGTGCAGCTCGTCCAGGCGCTTGTGCGTGACGGACAGCTGCACTTCGGACAGGTCGCGATCGAGCAGGTCCATGTAGTTCCAGGCGATGATCTGCTCGTCGATCTTCTTGCCGAACACCTTCGCCACGGCCACCACGGCGCGCTCCAGCCAGGAGGCCAGCCCGCGCAGGATGCCGCGCACGCCCACTTCGGCGCCCAGCAGGCGCAGCTGCGAGCCCGAAACGGACAGCTTGAGGTCGTTGACGCGCACCACTTTCAGGCCTTGCGTATCCACGATCTGACGGTTCAGCAGGTCGCGCGCCAGCAGAACTTCGTCAGGTTGCAGATAGCTGAAGCGGATGTCGTGCGCCTCGGCGTTGAGGGTGATTCCGTCCTCGTCGAACGTGTCGACGTACTTGCGCCACGAGATCATGAACGGAACCTTGCCGGGCCCCTGGAAGGCCAGGCTGGTGATGCGCGGGAACACTTCGCCGGTGGAGATGGCGAGGTCGGAGATGGTGCCGATCTTCTCGCCCTGGGTGTCCACGACGGGTTTCCCCATCATTTGAGAGAGGTAGAGCATGGTGGTATCCCTTACTGTCATGCCCATGGCCGTACACCTCATGATACCGTGTGCAAAGACGCGCGCGTCGCGCGCAATGCAAAATGTGTGTTAAGCCATGAGCCGCCGCAGTCGTTCCTTCGACTGCCGACGTAAGGGAAGACGAAGGAAGAACTACTTACTGTGAGGCTTCGATTTTCGAACCTTCAAGTACGTTCCTTTCCCTGACCAATAAAAAATCCGCACGTGCTGCTGCCAGTCGTTGCGGAATTAGAAGCTGAAATGGTGCGCCGTGAGGGATTCGAACCCCCGACGTACTGATTCGTAGTCAGTCCCTCTATCCAGCTGAGGTAACGGCGCACGTCGAAACAGCAAAAGTTATTATGCCGGTATTGCCCCATGCTGTCAACGACTTTTTCAGACTTTTTGGGAATAGTGCGCGAAATAGGTGTTTGAACTGCATAAATGGTTAGTTTGTCGAACGAACGCCGCATGTTCGTCGTGCACCGTATAAGGAGCTCGGCGCGCTTTCTGCGGAATCGGCCAGTCTTGAATTCTTCCGGGAACCGTAGGCGAAGCTGTTCCGCGACCAGCTGACTTGTCGGATCGCAGGCAGCGTCGTTTTTCGCAGCGGTTCTGCAAGTTTTTCGACTTCGTGGCAAGTTCGGATCGTTGCGATCAGGGGTTTCTTCCGCCTTAAGGAAAAGCCTGCGGAAAGCTTTCGAGCCTCTGGGTCAAAAGGCCTGGTGGGACGATCGGCCGCGAAAGTCATTCTGGCCGCGTCCCGAATCGTGGTGTATCAGGGCCATCGCCGGAGAATCGCCGGCACCCTTGCGAGGTGAATCTTAGCCTTCGTCCTCCTTCGGGTCAATGGCGCTCCCTATGATCTTGCGCGCCGCCTCGCGGGCGGCGAGCACCTCGGCCTCGCCGGGGGCCTCGCGCTCCTGGGCCTTCCAGGCGTGCGCGAGCGAGGGCCTGGAGATGACGCAGCGCGCCGACCACTCCTCGTCGGCCTCGATGAGCGCCGCTCCCACCAGGCGGATGAGCGACTCGCGCGAGGGGAACCCCTGCACGACGCGCGTCCTGCGCTTGATCTCGCGGTTGGCCCTCTCCTGGACGTTGTTGGTGCGGATCTTGGTGCGGTGCGTGGCCGGGAACGCCAGGTAGGCGAGCGCCGCCTCCTCGGCCTCCAAGAGCACGTTTCCGGCCGCCCTCGAGATCTTCAGCACCTCCTCGGTCGCCTCTTGGTAGCACGCCCGCACGAGGACGGGGCTCTTCTGCGCGAAGACGGCCTTCATGGCCTCGCGCGCCTTTCTCTGGTCGTCCTTCCTGTGGATGCGGCCCGCCACGTTGCGCATGAGGTGCGTGACGCAGCGCTGCCAGGCCGCTCCTTGGAACGTCTCGGCTATCGCCTTCGCGAGCCCTTCGTGGGCGTCCGAGACGACGAGGCGCACGCCGTCGACGCCGCGCGCCCTCAGGCCGGAGAGGAACGCCTTCCACCCGGCGTGGCTCTCCGTGTCCACGCAGTCCACGCCGACGAAGCGCTTGTGGCCCGTGTCGTCGAGCCCGATCGCGGTCACGACGGCCTGGGACGCCGAGCGCCCCTCCACGCGGCACTTCACGTAGGTGGCGTCGAGCCACAGGTAGGCGAAGCGCACCCCGTCGAAGCGCTGCCTCCTGAACGCGTCCACCTCGGCGTCCAGGCACTCGCACAGGCGCGACACCTGCGACTTCGACATCGACCTCACGCCGAGCTCGCCCGCGACGGCCTCCACCTTGCGCGTCGATATCCCCATGACGTACATCTCGGCCACCGCCGCGACGAGCGCCCGGTCCACCCTGCAGTAGCGCTCGATCAGGTCCTCGGGGAAGAACGAGCCTCGGCGCAGCTTCGGAATCTTGAGGGTGACGTCGCCCGCGGCGGTCGAGAGCCCCCGCTCCCGGTAGCCGTTGCGCGAGTTGACGCGCCCCTCGTCGCGCTCCCCGTAGGGGGCGTTGCACGCCTCGTCGGCCTTCGCCGACATCGCGGCGTTCGCCAGGAGCTCGAGCATCCTGCGCCCGAAGGCCTGCAGGTCGGTGCATTCCTCGAGGATCGCGAACGCGAGCCCCTTCACTTCGGGGTCGTTGAATAGTAGAGTGTCCATAGCGGGCATCGCCTTCCTTCGAATCTGTCTTTTGTGGTGATTGACGATTCTAGACGATGTCCGTTTTTCTCGGGCAGGCTTCGCCCGCCCTCCAGAAACGGATTGATACACCAACTTTCGGGACGCTACCGTCATTCTGCCACAAAGTCGAAAAACTTGCAGAACCGCTGCGATTTGCTGCACAGCCTCTATCGGCAGGTCGTCTCTCCGTGTTCAACGGCATTCAGCCTCGTCGATGTTTCACGTGAAACATTCGCCCGCATTGCGGGGCGATTACAAGCGGGCATGCCCGGCCTCTTCGTGCGTGCGCGTGGCTAGGATGAGGCAGAACGCGTCTTGAATCCAACGAAGAAAGCGAGGCTGTTATGACGAAGACTGCGAAATGGTCGATGATCGGCGTGCTTGCCGCTCTGGTGCTGGCGCTGTTCGCCGTTGCCGGCTGCTCAAGCGACAACGCGGGCAACAACGACAACGGAGGCGACAACGCCAACCCTGCCACCGAGAACAACGACAACGGCAGCGGGAACAACGGCGACAACGCCGACAACAACAATGCCGACAACGACAATAACAACAACGGCAACCAGATGGGCGACGGCAGCAGCATCGGCGAAGGCACCGTCCTCAAGGTTCCGAACGGCTGGGTTGCCTATTCCCAGAGCGACATGCTCGTGCTGCTGGACTCGAATGCCGACGTCCAGTACCAGTGGACGGCCGAGGTTAACGGCAACACCGTGCTGAAGGACACCGACGCCGACCTGCCGTCCTCCGGCTTCAACGATCAGAACTCCCAGGACGTCGTGGGCGCGGCCGGCATGCACGCGTTCGGGTTCCTGGCCGACGACCAGAACAACGGCGAGTCCACCATCACGATGAAACTGGCGAACACGTCGAATGCCAACGATGTGAAGACCACCATCGTAGTGAAGGCCACGGTGCAGAACGGCACGTTCACGGACGTGAGCGTGCAGGAGTAGCGCGCCTCCCGCTATACTGCGGGAAAGCGAAACCGCTCGGAAGGAGTGCGCGATGAAAGCTCGTCTGAAACTCGCGATAGCAGGAGCATGCATGGCGGCTTTCGTCGCGTTCGCCGTCGGATGCTCCGCTGCGCCGGGATCCGAGGTCCAGATCGCCGAAGGGTCGGCGGAGTTCAGCCAGAGCAACCTTGTGGTCAAGCTGGACGCGAACCCCACGACGGGGTACGAGTGGACCTTCCAGATCGACGGCTCGGCCGTGCAGCCCGACGGCGACGAGTTCGTCCCCGCGAGCGACGGCGCCCAGCCCAAGACGGGCGAAGGCGGCGTGCACACGTTCAACTTCAAAGCCGACGGCTCGGGCGAGGCTACGCTTACGTTCACGTATGCGCGGTCGTGGGAGGCGTCGGACAGCGACAAGAGCGTCGTGCTGCATGCGACGGTTGAAAACGGCGCGTTCACGCAGGTTGAAGAGCAGGCGTAAACATCAAAGGGCGGGGACGGCCGAGCGCCGTTCCCGCCCTTTCTCGTGCGGACTGCTCTAAATGCTGAGGTCGCGCCGATCGAAGGCCGCAACCGCCACGGCGAACAGCGCCACCGCGCCAACGGCCAGCGCGATCGCGCCGCCGACGGCTGACGCGTCGCCCGCGGCCAGGCCGTAGTAGTCGAACAGCGTCAGCGGGTTGACGTTCTTCAGGAACTCGAACTTGTCGCCCACCTGCGATATCATCTGCATGAGGAAGAACAGGATGTTCAGACCGCCTCCCACCCACAGGGCTGCCGTCGCGTTCGAAAACAGACATGCGGACAGGAAGCACAACCCGGCCATCGCCAGCCACAGGGCCAGCAATCCCGCATTCACCTGCATCAGCGCCTGCATGTCCAGCTCGCCGGGGAACAGCGCCTCGGCGAAACCCACTTCGAGCGCCGTGACCACCGCCATGAGCGCCACCAGAATGGTCACCATCACGCCCACCATGGTTAGCGCGATGCGCGTGCGGCTGTTCGGCGTAGCCAGCAGATACGCCATGGCGCTGCGATCGAGGTAGCGCACCATCAGCTTGTTCGCCACGATCAAGATGAGCACGAGGATGAAGATGGTCAGCAAGAACCCGTACAGGTAGTTCAGCATGAAGTCGATGAGGGTGGTGGCCTGTACCGACATGCCGAACGCCGCAAACATCTCGGGCATGCTCTGCATCATGGCATCCAGGCTTTCTCCCAGCTCCGGATCGTACATGCTGACGATCACGCCGATGTACATGGCCAGCACCGCCGCGATGATGAGGCTGACGAACAGGTTCGCGCGCAGCTCTTTGGCGAACAAGGCTCTATTCATGAGAGCCTCCTTTCTCCACCTGGTTCGTCGTGCCGTACAGGTGCATGAACAGCTCTTCCAGCGTTTGCTCGCGCGCGGAGAGGTCCACGATGTCGTAGGCGGCCAAGTCCTTTACGAACGCGTCGGGGTTGCCGGCCACAGCTGCCTCCACGCTGGCCGCGCCCTGTTTCCGCGCGTCGGGATGCGCCTGCGCGAAGCGGTCGCGCGCGGCCTCGTCGGCGAACGTCACCGCGAACACGCGCTTGCGGCTCTTCCGCACGTCGTCCATGCGCTCGACGGCGGCCATCCTGCCCGCGCGGATGAATGCGACGCGGTCGCACGTGCGCTCCACTTCGTCGAACAGGTGCGACGAAAGCAGGATGGTGGCGCCGCGGCGCTTCTCCTCAAGCACGAGGTCGATGAAGCGGCTTTGCATGAGGGGGTCGAGGCCGCTGGTGGGTTCGTCCAGCAGGACGATGTCGGGCGAGGTCATGAATGCGCACACCAGGCCCACCTTCTGCTTCGTGCCCTTCGACATCTTGCGGATGCGCCGTGCGGGGTCCAGCTCGAAGTACTCGACCAGCTGGTTCATGCGCGTGCGGTCGCGCAGCTTCTTCATGCGCGCCATGAATTCCAGGAAGGCCGCGCCAGTCATCTCGTCCATGCAGGCGATCTCGCCCGGCAGGTAGCCCAGGCGCTCCTGGATGCGGCTGCGCTGGCTGAAGCAGTTCAGGCCGTCGATGCTCACGGTGCCCTCATCAGGCCGAATGAAGCCCATGAGGTTGCGCATGGTCACGGTTTTCCCGGCGCCGTTCGGCCCCAGGAAGCCGAACACCTCGCCGCGTTCCACGGAGAACGACACGTCGAACACGCCGCGGCCGTTGCCGTAGTCTTTCTTGAGCCCCTTGAGTTCGATCACGGGGTCGCTCATCGGTATTCCTCCTTAATGAGACAAAGGGACGGGGTTGCTATCTCATCGTCCCCGGTACTCTTCTTTGTACGAATAGGCTTTCAGCATGTCGCACCAGCGGTACATCTCGTCCATCATGGCGTCCAAATCGATGCGTTGATGCAGCGCTTGCTGTTGGTGCAGATAGCCGTCGGCCAGCCAAATCAGCATGTTGAGCACGTACTTCGGATCGATGTCGTCGCGGAACCGGTCAAACCGCACGTTCTTGAAGTACGTCGTGAACATAAAGTCGAGTTGTCGCTGCGTCCAGCTGTCCATCGTATCCTTTATGTCCTTGTGCTCCGGGTAGAAGGCCCGGATGGAGAACTCCAGCAGGTAGGGAAACTTGCTCAGCACCTTGGACTTGGTTTCCGCCGCGTAGACGAGCAGTTCGAAGAAGTCGTCGATCTCCCAATACCCCTCGTCCAGCACCAGGTTGGACACCTTTTCCATCAGATGCTCCATGAGGTACAGGTACAGCTCCTTCTTGTTCTTGAAGTAGAAGAACAGAAGGCCCTTCGAGATGCCTGCCCTGCGCGCGATCGTCTCGGTCGAGGCGTTCTTGTAATCGTTCTTGCCGAACGTTTCCACGGCGGCGCTGACGATGGCCTCGCGCCGCTCTTCGGGAAGGCTCTCGAATTTCGCATGTCGGTCGTCCATTGCCGCCTCCTTTCCTGCCGCCGTTGACCGGCCGGTCAACGGATCGAAGACCATGCTACCCCGTTGACTATTTTTTAGAAGGGGACGCGAGGAAGATTTTTTGCCAGGTCGACCCCCCCCCTCATATATTGTTCTTGCTACTTCTCGCGCAGTGGCCGCGCTCTTTTCTTGCAGACGCGAATGTGAGATAAGGGATGCGTATGGGGCGGAGGGCGCTTGCCGCACCCCCCAGGAGCCAGGCTCTTCAAAAAAGGCTGGCGCCTCCGGCCCGCAGGTGGACGCGAATTAGGCAGGATGGCGTGCGGCGCCGTATATCCAATGAGGTTGCGCCTGCGGTTGCCAGAGGAAGATCCTCTGCCTCACCATAAAGCGAGGGATCGGAGGACGCCATGATCTGCATCGGGATAGACATCGCCAAGAGAAGCCATGTCGCCAGCGCGGTCGACGAGGACGGAGGCACCGTCGTCGAGTCGTTCAAGTTCGACAACACGGCGAACGGCTTCGCGAAGATGCTGAAGAGGCTTCGCAAGGCTGACGCGACCCCGGAGAACAGCTTGGTCGGAATGGAAGCCACGGGGCGCTACTGGGTGGCCCTGTTCGACTTTCTGATCTCGCATGGCTACGAGGCCGCGGTGATCAACCCCATCCAGACCGACGCCTTCCGCGGCGTTTGGACGGTTCGCAAGGTCAAGACCGACGCGCTCGATGCGGCGATGATAGCCGACCTCGTCCGCTACAAGCGCTACGAGCCCTCCGCACTCGGCGACGAAGCGACCGAGGAGCTGCGCAACCTCGCCCGCTACAGGCTATCGCTCGTGGAGCGCTCCACAGCCTTGAAGAACAGGGCGACGGCCATCCTCGATAGGACGTTCCCCGAGCTTGCAGGCCTGTTCAGCAACGCGTACTGTCCGACCCACCGCGAGCTGCTGCAGCACTGCGCCACGCCCGACCAGGTGCTCGGAACCGACGTCGGGACGCTCGAGCGCATCCTCAGGGAGGCTTCGCGCGGGAGGTGCGGGCGAGCCAAGGCCGAGAGGCTCAAAGCGCTTGCCAAGGAATCCGTGGGCGTCGGGTTCGGCTCCAAGACGCTCGCCTTCGAGGCGAGGCTTTTGATGGAGGAGCTCGACTTCGTGCAGGACCAGGTCAAGGAGGTCGAAAGGGAGCTGGCCCGCCTGCTGGAGCGGACGCAGGGCAAGTGGCTCGTCACCATCCCCGGCATAGACGTCGCCCTCGCCTCCGTCATCGCGGGCGAGATCGGCGACCCGAACGCCTTCGACGACCCCCACAGGCTCATGGGTTATGCCGGCATGGACCCCACGAGAAGCGAGTCCGGCGAGACCGTGAGGTCCGACGGGCACATGTCCAAGCGAGGGCCCGGGGCGCTGCGATGGGCGTTCATGCAGGCCGCCGACTGCGCCAGGAAGAACGACCCCTACTTCGGAGACTATTACGACAGGAAGAGGGGCGTGGACGGGAAGCACCACTACGTCGCCCTCTCGGGCGTCGCCCGCAAGCTCATGGGCGTGGCGCTGGCGGTGATGAAGGAAGGGCGGCCCTACGAGCCGGCCCCTCCCCGCAACCACCGCCCCGGCCACCTGAAGGAGGCGTGAAAGCCCACGTCGATCGCAAAAACCGAACTTCGCCAATGCCCGGCACCCTGCATGGGGCCGGGTGTTGGCGTGCGCTTTCTTATCTCGCATTCACTTTTCAAGGTTCCTATCAAAAAGTCTCGGATTCCCCCTTGACTCCTAATAGCAGGTCTTTTTTTTCTGTCCTTGCAAGTCGGAATTGTCTTTTGGCAAATAGTGTGCGAATTCGGAAGCCTGCACGTTCGCGATCGCCCCTGCGCTTTCGGCAAGCGCCCAAGGCGCAGCAAAAACCCCAGCTCGCGAAAACTGCCGGCTCTTTCCCGGTTTTTTCTTTTTCCGAATTCGACCAACTATTGCCACTGCTGCTGCCATGAACTGCCCGATCATGATAGAATCAGCCTCACTACAGAGCCAGTGCAGGCGCTCTCCATCGTTCGAGTAGCCCATTGCTGGAAGCGATGCCCTCGTCTTCCCCTACCACGTCTGCAAGATCCTCTCCGCCCAGGGCAAATAAGGGGGTCTTGTGCAGAAGATCGCACGTGCCTCGCAATCACGTATCGTTTTCGGATACATCACGGCCTTGCAGATGCTGCGCATGGCCCAACCCTGCGAGCTAGCTTCGGTGAGGAGCGGAAAACCAAGCATCCCCGAGCGCGCTCCGCGCACCAAAGAGCTCAGCTCGGCGCTTGAGCGCATAGAAGGGGATCATCCGGGTCTGAGGTTCGAAAGGCCTAGTCACGTGCTGGTGAGCACGCCGAACGGTCGGGCGGGGGAGCTTTGCGTTCCTCATGTGTGCACGAGGGGCTTCTCGCGTTCCTCGTTCTTTCGATTGGGCGATGACGTGTTCTTCAGCAAACCTGAGCTTGCATTCATTCAAATGGCAACGCGGATCCGCAACGAGGTTTCGCTGCTTGAGTTGGGGTGGGAGTTGTGCGGGTCGTATCAGACGAGGCGTACTGGCGCTTCGGTTGGATACGATGTCGAGCCGCTGACAAGCGTTCGGGCTTTGCGCGACTACGTAGCGTGCAACAGCTCGCTCGGCGGTGCGCTTCTGGTCGGGTGCGGCTGTGCAGCGAGCCACCTTGAGCTGAGTGCGGGGGTACGGCGGTGCAGCGAACCCCGGTGCTTTTGGCGAAAAGTGGCCGAATTCGGAAACCGCAAAACGGATTGGTCGAAGGCTGCGAAGCGCGGCGTTTTCAGTACCTTGTCGACCAGGCGTTTTGCGACAGCGTCGTCCCTGTCTTTCAAGACGGTTGCCTTCGCCTCCCTTGAGACTTCCGAATTCGATGGTATTTTGCTATCGAGGGCCCTTCCGGCGTGCAAGGACCGGCTCGGGATAGTGGTGGGAGGGGCGGCTCCCTCGACTCGGGACGGCTTTCTCGCTGAGGGCGGCTATCTGGGGCGGCGCGCTATCGCGCGTACACGGTGCGCTTGCGCGTAACCAGGCGGTCGACGAACTCGGTGGCGGGGTTGCGCAGGATGTCGCACGGCTCGGCGAACTGCACGGCGCGGCCGGCCTCCATCACCAGCACCTTGTCGCCCAGGTCGAGTGCCTCGTCGATGTCGTGCGTCACGAACAGCACGGTGATGCCCGTCTGCCGATGGATGCGCTTGATCTCGTCCTGCAGGCTGCCGCGGGTGATGGCGTCCACGGCGCTGAACGGCTCGTCGGCCAGCAGGATGTCGGGGCTGGCCGCCAACGCGCGGGCGATGCCGACGCGCTGCGCCTGTCCGCCCGACAGCTCGGCGGGATAGCGATCCATGATGTCGTGCGGCAGCCCGATGATGTCCATCCATTTCACGACGGCCTCCTCGGTGCGACCCTCGTCGCCGCTGTTCAGCAGCGAGGGCACGTACGCGATGTTCTGCTCCACGGTGAGGTGGGGAAACAGCACGCTGCCTTGGATGGCGTAGCCGATGTTTCGGCGCAGCTCGATGGGGTTGACGCCGCTCGTGTCCTTCCCGTGCACCAGCACGCGTCCATCGTCGGGCATCGCCAGCGCGTTCACCATTTTCAACAGCGTGGTCTTGCCGCAGCCCGAGCTGCCGATGATGGTGACGAACGCGCCTTCGTCGATGTCGAGGTTCGCGTCGTCCACGGCGACGGCATCGCCGAATCGCTTGCTGACGTGCTCGAACGCGACGGCGGGTGTGGAGCCTTCTTCTGCTGGCGCCGCACGGGATCCTTCGACTTCGCGCTGCGCGCTCCGCTCAGGATGACAAATCGCGAAACCCTCGGAACGTCCCACCCTGTCATCCCGAGCGCAGGCGACGGAGTCGCCGGAGTTGCGACGCGAAGCTAGTCCTTTAGGGAAGGATTCCGCGCTGTGCGTCTGCGCGAATGCATGCTCCATGCTACATCAGCCCCTTCTCGGCCAGGAACGCGTCGGCCACTGCTTTCGGCTCCTGCCCTTGCGTCTCCACTTCGTTGTTCATGCGCGCCATGTCGGCATCGGTGATGGCCCCTTGCAGCTTCAGCAGCTCGCCGCGCAGCTCGGGGTGCTTTTCCAGCGCGTCCTGTCGCACGACGTTGCCGCAAAGATACGACGGATAGAAGTGCCGGTCGTCCTCCAGCACCACGAGGCGCTCGTCGGCCACCTGCCCGTCGGTGGTGGACACGACGATGGCATCCACCTGGCCCTCGAACAGCGCCTGGTACTTCAAGCTGATGTCCATGTCTCTCGTGGTGCCGAAGTCCATGCCGTAGGCTTGCTGCAATCCGGGGTAGCCGTCCTGCCGGTCGAAGAAGTCGGGCTCGGCACCCAGCGTCAGGCCGCCCGCTGCGCCCGCCAGGTCGGAATACGTGCGCAGGTTGTAGCGCTCGGCCGCGTCGCGGCTCACAGCGAGGCCGTACGTGTTGTTGAACCCGTACATGCCCACCCAGGTGAGGCCTAGCTGCGATTCGTATTCCTGCTGCATCGTGTCGAACATCGACTCGTCGTAGGTGTCGTCGTGCTTGAGGACGGCGTTCCATCCCGTTCCCGTGTACTCGGGGTAGAGGTCGAAGTCGCCCTTCTCCATGCCGGGCTCGATGTTCGACGTGCCGCCGCCCACGCCCTGCGTGAGCTCCACCTTGAGGTCGGTATCGTGCTCGATCAGCGTGTTCAGCATCTCGCCGAGGATGTACTGCTCGGTCATGGGCTTCGTGGCGATGTTCACCACGTTCTCTCCGCCGCCGCGGTTCGCGAACGCGAACGCCCCGCCCGCTATCAGCACCACGGCCGCGCCCGCCGCGACGGCCGGGGCCAGCTTGCGACGCGAAGTCCGACGCGCACCCGAACGCTTCTGCCGCCGTGCGCTCGAAGGCTCCAGGTGGCGTCGCGTGGACTTCTCGGCTAAGCCCAGCAGCAGGTCCACCGCGATGGCTAGCAGCGCGATCAGCACGCTGCCTGCCAAGGTCAAGGCCATGGTGTTCGTGGTGATGCCGCGGAAGATGGCCACGCCCAAGCCGCCTGCGCCGATGAACGTGGCGATGCCGGCCAGCGCGATGGTCATGGTGGCCATGTTGCGGATGCCGCTCATGATGACGGGGGCGGCCAGCGGCAGCTCGATGCGGTACAGCAGCTGGCGGTCGGTGGAGCCCATGCCGCGTGCCGCTTCGATGATGGCGGGATCGATGGTGGTGAGGCCGGTGTAGGTGTTGCGTACCATCGGCAGCAGCGCGTACACGGTGAGCGCCACGATGGCGGTAGGGTCGCCGATGCCCGTTATGGGGATAAGGAAGCCGAAAAGCGCAATGGATGGGATGGTGTACACGAAGTTGACCAGCGCAAGCACGGGCTTCGCCCCTCGCCTCCATGTGGCGATGGCGATTCCCAGCGACAGTCCGATGAGCGCCGCCAGCGCAATGGATATGAGCGAGATGCCGATATGCTGCAGAAGGAGCTCGAAAAACCAATCGCGTTTTTCAACGAGCAAGGCCAGGGTTTCGGTCAGAATCAAGAGGAATCCTCGCTTTCGCACGTGGTGACGGACGCTACGTCGAGGGTTGAGATGCGGACTGCATGGTTAAATCCTACAGACTTCGTCAACATTGTAATCAAGTGTCGGTGCTTGGGCGCGGCAAGGCGGTCGTGTTACCTAATCGCCACGAGACGGTGGATTCCCGGGTACTGCCTGTGGTTTTCGCCGGGTGACTGGCATGCATTGATTGCGCAGTGGGTCGCTGCGCTTTATCATAATAAAGAGAGACGTATTTTCCCATTCGCCATATCCACCAGAGACCGCGTGTTTCAAGGGCGGTCATCGCGTGCAGCATGGTATTTCGGAAGAGGGGCCGCGCTCGCGCGGCAGGAAGGATGCGCCATGGCAACTGAAAGCCAGATCGCTCTGTACGAGAACTTCAAGGCGATCAACACCATCGAAACCGCGAGCTACGACCAGTTCGACGTGAAGCGCGGCCTGCGCAACGCCGACGGCACGGGCGTCATCGCGGGTCTTACGAACATCGCCAACGTTCACGGCTACGTGGTCTCAGACGGCGAGAAGGTAGCCGACGAGGGTATGCTGCGCTATCGCGGCTACGACGTGTACGACCTGCTGGACACCAGCGTGGCCGATCGCCGCTTCAACTTCGAGGAGGTGGCGTACCTGCTGCTCATGGGCGAGCTGCCCACACAGGAGCAGCTCGACCGCTTCATCGCCGCGCTCGATGCCGAACGCGAACTGCCCGACGGCTTCACCGCCTCCATGATCATGCGCGACACCCCGCCCGACATCATGAACATGCTGCAGCGCACCATCCTGCTGCTGTACGCCTACGACGCGGACGCCGAGGATCGCTCGGCTCATCACGAGATCCACACCGCCATCTCGCTGATCTCGCGTCTGCCGCGCATCATGGTGCTGACCTACTACGCGAAGCAGGCTCGATACAACAACGGCTCCATGATCATGCATCGCTTCATTCCCGGTCAGTCCACGGCCGAGACCATCCTGTCCATGCTGCGTCCCGATCGCCAGTTCACGGCTGAGGAAGCGCGCATGCTGGACATCATGCTGTGCCTGCATGCCGAGCATGGCGGCGGCAACAACTCCACGTTTGCCACGCGCGTGCTGACCTCGTCCGACACCGATCCGTACTCCACGTACGCCGGCGCTATCGGTTCGCTCAAGGGGTCGAAGCATGGTGGCGCGAACCATCAGGTGCTAGCTATGCAGCAGGAGATCAAGCAGAACGTGGCCGACTGGTCCGACGAGGGCCAGGTGGCCGACTACCTGGCGAAGATCGTCAACAAGGAGGCTTTCGACAAGACGGGTCTCGTGTACGGCATGGGGCATGCGGTGTACACGAAGTCCGACCCGCGCGCCATCATCTGCAAGCAGTTCGCCGAGAAGCTGGCCGTGGGCACGGAGTTCGAGGCCGAGTATCGTCTGCTGGAAAGCATCGAGCGCCTGGCGCCCGAGGTGATTCTGCGCGAGAAGGGCACCAGCAAGGACATGTGTGCGAACATCGACATGTATTCGGGCTTCGTGTACTCGATGATGGGCATTCCCGAGGATCTGTTCACGCCGCTGTTCGCGTGCGCGCGCATGTCCGGCTGGGCTGCGCACCGCTTCGAGGAGATCGTCTCCGGCAAGCGCATCATCCGTCCTGCGTACAAGTCCATTCGCAGCGGCAAGCGCGATTACGTTCCCATGAGCGAACGCTAGGGGCGGGGCGGCCGTCGACTCGGGTCGCCTGTTCGCGCGGCGCTTGTGCGGCCGCGCGCCGGATCGTTCGACATTGCGCCGCGAACGGATGTTTCACGTGAAACATCCGCGACCGAACGCACTCCAATGAACAACGTGCTCCTTTCCCAACGGGCGAGGAGCGCGTTTCTTTTTGCGAAGGATTCGCCCGCTTCGCTGCAGTGCCCGAGTTCTTCGCTGTCTCCTGAGATCGCTCCGCCACGAAGGCGCCCAAGCCCCTCGCTGCGTTTCGTCCGCTCCGCCACGAAAGGGCCTGGTCCCTTACCGTGCTCCGTCCGGTTCGCCGGCGCTCGCGGCTCATGGACGTTTTTTGCGCAGCCTTCTGCAGCAAAATCGAGTTTTTGGCAGTCTTTTCCTGGTTTCAGCGCGGTTTGAGGACGCTCGGCGCCAAACTTGTTGGTAAAACGCCAGGTCGCGTGTTTCCCTCTATGGACGGAGAAGGGCTCGGTCTGCCAAACCGGCGATTTTGCTGCGCATGAGCTGCCCAATCATGCGCAGCCGAAGCCGGCTCCATGCGCGCGAAGCGGCCGCCTCTCGAATGTTTCACGTGAAACATTCGCTCGTGAGCAGGGAGTTCAAGCCGGAAGGCAGGACCGAACAAAGAAAAGCGCCCGGAACCAGCTGGTTCCGGGCGCGCTGCGTTTCTGGCGGAGGCGGTAGGATTTGAACCCACGAAGCCTTGCGGCTTAACAGTTTTCAAGACTGCCGCCTTCAACCACTCGGCCACGCCTCCGCATGGGGTTTGCGCGTGTGCGCAGCGTTTAGGATATCATGCAGTCAATCGCAATGCGACAAGAAATTGACCGCGCGTCGCACGAAGCCGCATCGCTCGTCCGTGTCGGCTGCTCGTAAGCGTCCTTTGCGCTTTCGGCTCATTCCACGATGGTTGCGCTCTCGGGGCTTTCAGTTGCGGCGGCGGCTCCGGCTATCTTGCCGAAGACGAGTGCCTGAATGAGGCCGTTGCCGCTCATGTAGGCTGCACCTCCGCGTGAGGAGAATCCTTCGGTGCAGCCGCCAGCTGCATATAATCCCTTGATCAGGCTCTTGTCTGCGCGCAGCACGTGACCTGCTAGATCGGTTGCCATGCCGCCCTGCGTATGGCGAATCTCGCCCGTAACCCTCACTGCGTAATACGGGCCATCGAAGCTTTCCGGCAGATGGGATCGGTTGAATTTATCCTCGCCCTTTTCGATGGCGGCCTGATACTCTGCGATCGTCTTTTCCAGCGTCGCGGCGTCCGTCCCGATGGCGGCGGCCAGCTCGGCACTGGATGCGCCTTTCATTACGATGCCCTCTGCTTCCCACTCAGCGTATTTCGCGCTCTTTGCTACCTGCGCGTCGGTGAAGCATAGGTAGGCGATGTTGTCGGATTGCGCTATGACATGAGGGGACAGTTCGGAATAGCCGGTGTATTCGTTGGCGAAGCGGTTGCCTTCTTGGTTCACCATGATGCCGCCGTTGTTCGCAATGCCTTGTTCAAGCGTTTTGCCGTTGTCTACTCCGTGAAACGCATGGCCTTGGTAGGCGCCCATGTTCTGGAGGTTCGCGCCCAGCTCTTGAGCCCAGAGGATGCCTTCGCCGGTAGCTCCTGGCGCCACCATTTTGAAAGCATCAACGGCCTCGGGGCAGTATTGCGCCAGCATGTCGGGGTTGTTGGCGAACCCGCTCGATGCTAGGACGGTGTTCTTTGCCAGGATGGCCAGCTCGTCCTTGCCCATTTTGCCGTAAGCGCCTACGACGTCGTCGCTATCGTCCGCAAGCACCAGTCCCTGCATTTCGCATGACAGCATCTGCGTGATTGCGTCGTTGGCGCTCATGCTTGCGACGAGCGCATCGGTCAGTCCCTTGCCGGCATCGGCGGTGGTATGCATGCGGTGCGCAGTCTGACCGTAATACAGCGCTTGGTCGATGGTCCACACTGCGCCGTGCTTCTCGGTCCACTCGACGATGTCTTTTGATTGTTCGGTCACGGTGCGCACTAGGTCGGGTCGAACGCTGTAGTTGTTCGGACGCATGATGTCCATAACGCATGCGTCCACGCTGTCGTTTTCGCCCATGTCCATTTGCTGCTGAGTGCCTACGGCGGGAATCTTGCCGCTTGAAAGCATGGTGGCTCCGCCCAGAACGCTTGTCTTCTCGCACAATGTCACTTGCGCGCCTTGCTCGGCAGCGCTGAGCGCGGCGCACAGGCCCGCTCCGCCTCCGCCGATGACCAGCACGTCGGTTTCGGTTTGCGTCATGCCGGCGATGTCGCTCTTGCGCTTAGCGAATTGATAACTGCTACCTTGCGACGAGGTTTTTGCTGCGCCCCCGGTCTCGTTCTCGTTGGGCGAGCAAGCGGCGAGCGCGCCTCCCGAGGCAAGAACGACCGATCCCAACCCCAAGCCCTTCAAAAGGTCCCTGCGTGTCAGATTTCCCATGACAATCCCCTTCCTGTAACGGTGCGGGCATCCCGGCCCGCTCTTGGAGCACTATACGTTTGACCGTGCGGGTGCGAAAAGAAACTCTTATATGCCATGAAGCGTCAACTAGAAGTCGACGTATATCGGTAATACCAGGTCAAAAGGGTGTACGTCATGCGCATCGACTTATCTTGCGATAAGGAGCGCAACCTTGTAGGCTTCAAGCGCAGTCGTTTTGTCTATACTGAGATAAGGGGGATCCGACCGCGTCGTCACTTGTCGGGAGCGGTCGAGGGGACGCGCGAAGGCCATAGGCGAGGGGAACAACCATGGCAAAGTTTCGTATGGATGTCGATCAGAAAAGGTATTTTTGCACGCTGTGCTCGGAGGGCAGCATCACTCGAGCCGCGCAGTCGCTTTACCTTTCGCGGCAAGGTTTGTCGAAGAGCATGAAGAGCCTCGAAAGCCAACTGGGCGCGCAGCTTTTCGTCCGTGGCAAGAAGGGCGTCGAGCTGACGGCGGCGGGCAGGATCCTTCTCCGTTATCTGCACGAAGAGGGTCGGCTGTGGGATGCGTGCGTTGCCGATATCCGTTCGGTTAGCCAAACGGATTCCGAGCTGGTGCGCGTGGGTTTGCTCAGCATGTACGTGGGGTACAGCCAGAAGCGAGGGTTGCTGGCGAGCTTCCAAGATGATCCGCGCGTAAAGATCGAAGTGGTCGACGGCGACCATGATGCATTCTGGAAAGCTATAGCGGAAGGGGAGCTGGAGCTTGCGTTTTCCATAAAGCCTCCTGATGATTTGGGATTGCCCTCAATAAAGCTATGCGACGACGGTTTGTCGGTCTTGCTGTCGGCCAGCGACCCGTTGTCGCGCAAGAGGTTCATCGACTTCGAGACGGATTTGAGGGGGAAGACGGTCATCCAGACGAGCCCTTGCAAAGGCAGGCTGTACGAGGCGACGTTTCGAAAATACGGCATCAACATGACGTTGCTTATGCATGACAAGAACCTTATGTTGGCTCAGGTTTCAATCAGCAAAGGCTGCTTTATTATTCAAACCGAGTACGCAAAAATGCTGGTCACCGATCAGGTTTGCATGAGACCGCTGATCAATGCGCCCATCGAGATGGACTCTATGCTGGTGTTCGCCCCTGCGCTACGCCCTATGGCGCGTGCGGTGGCGCGCCATCTGCTAGCGCCGTACGGCAAGGAAAGCGAACTCGATGCGTATTTTGGCATATAATAAGCGACATGACCGATGAAGACTACATGCGCATGGCAATCGAGGAAGCGCGCCGCGCCGAAGAGCTGGACGAAGTCCCCATCGGGGCCGTTGTCGTCTACGAGCCCATCGATCCTGGAACGCGCCGCCCCTTGGCCGAGCCGCAGGTGATCGCGCGTGCGTGCAACCTGCGCGAGACTACGCAGGATCCGGCGGGGCATGCCGAGTTCATCGCGCTCAAACAGGCAGCCGAGCGTTTGGGCGTGTGGCGGTTAACCGGCTGCACGGTGTACGTGACGCTGGAGCCGTGCGTGATGTGCGCGGGCCTTATGCATCAAGCGCGCGTCGACCGCTGCGTGTACGGCGCGGCCGATCCGAAGGCGGGCGCTCTCGGCACGCTGTACGCGGTCAACGCAGACGAGCGCCTCAACCACACCTTCGAAGCTGTCTCCGGCGTTCTGGGCGATGAATGCGCCGAGCTGCTGCGCAGCTTCTTCGCGCGCAAGCGCAAGAAACGAATGGAATCGAAATGACGCAACCGAGCAAGAACGGCGAAAACGCCGTAGACATGCTGGCCGTGGCTCGCATCGCGCAAGGCGTGGACATCGCGGGCTTCGCCGGCCCCGATGCCGTCAAGCTGGTGGCACCGGCGAAAGTGAATCTGTTCCTCGACATCGGTGCGAAGCGCGCGGACGGCTATCACGAGGCCGTCAGCATCATGCATGCGCTCATGCTGCACGACGTTTTACGCATGAAGCTGGCGCCGGGACGCGGAGAAGGTCTATCCGTCGATCTCTCGTGCGTTGCGCGCGAAGGGCTCGCGATGCTCGATGTGCCCGTGGAGAGCAACATCGTGGCGAAGGCCGTGCGCCTGCTGGCTGAAAAATTGGAACGCACGGCTGACGAGACGGTGGTCGCCTGCCTCGAGAAGCACATCCCCGCCGAGGCCGGGTTGGGCGGCGGCTCCTCTGACGCCGCCGCGGCGCTGCTGGGCGCTGCGCACTTGTGGGGCGTGCCTGCCGACGATCCGCGTATCGAGGAAGCAGCACGAAGCCTGGGTGCCGACGTGGCGTTTTTCCTGCATGGCGGCTGCGCTTGCTTCACGGGCGTGGGCGATGCGTTCGACCATGCCCTTGCGCCCATGAACGGCAACGTCGTGCTCGTGAAGCCCGAGGGCGGCGTGTCCACGGCTGCCGCGTACCGCGCGTTCGACGAGCATCCCACGGCCAATTCCGAGGCCGATCGCGAAGCAGCCCTCGAAGCCCAGCGCGCCGCCGACGTGCCGCTGCGCAACAACCTCGTGCCCGTTTCCGAGCACCTGCTTCCGGCGCTCGTGGACATCCGCTTGTGGGCTAGCGAGCGCGTCGACGTGCAGCGCGTGCTCATGTCGGGCAGCGGGTCGGCCGTGTTCATGCAGTGCGCCACGTTCGCCGATGCAGGTCGCGTGGCCGCCGAGGCGCGCATGCGCGGCTGGTGGGCGCGTGCTACCATGTTCGGCTCGGCGCGTGCGGCCGTGGTGCCGAACCGCTGAAATTTCGGCAGCCCGATGCATTCGCGAAATCTAAGTGTTACGATTCGGTTTACCAATCGGTAGCGGATTTCCTGAATGGCATGCACGATGGTAGAATGCTAGCCACGTAACAGCAAAGGAGAGCTATGAGCATCCCATTGATCATCATCCTCGTCATCGTCGTCGTGCTGGTTGTGGCCGTGATCGGGCTATACAACAACCTCGTCAAGCTCCGCAACATGGTGGATAACGCCTGGGCGCAGATCGACGTGCAGTTGCAGCGCCGTCTCGACCTCATCCCGAACCTCGTCGAAACCGTCAAGGGCTATGCCGCCCACGAAAGCGGCACGCTCGAGGAGGTTACCAAGGCTCGCACCGCCGTCATGAACGCGCCTACGCCCGAAGGTAAGATGCAGGCCGACGGCTTCCTCACCGGTGCGCTGAAGAACCTGTTTGCCGTCGCGGAGGCATACCCCGACCTCAAGGCGAACACGAACTTCCAGCAGCTTCAAGCAGAGCTGTCCAACACTGAAGACAAGATCAGCTACATGCGCCAAAGCTTCAACGACACCGTCATGAAGTACAACACTGCGATCCAGACGTTCCCTGCAGTGCTCATCGCGGGCATGATGGGCTTCAAGCAGCGCGATAGCTTCGACGCGACGGCGGGCGCGGAAGTCGCTCCCAAGGTGCAGTTCTAGCCAAGTTCAACGAGCGTCGCGTCTCTGCGCGGCGCTCGTCGAAAACTATTTTGCGTAGGGTTCGCTGCGCTATCTTGGCGCCTCGTGCTGGCGGCCGTGCGCGCTAGCTTCGCTGAGAGGCGTCTTGCCGCCGTGGATCCTGCGCCCGTCTATCGGAGCGGCTTCATGAAGAAGGTTTCATCGCGGAAGCACGATCGATTCGGTCGCGTGCTCGATTCCGACCCGGTCTATCTTATCGCGGCGCTTGCGCTCATGGCGCTGCTCGTGTCGTTCTACGCGGTTCTGTTGGTGAATATGAACGCCATCGATACGAAAACCGAGGATCTCAAGGAACATCCCTACGCGGTCACCGTTGCGGCAGGTCGAGCCGAAACGCTGCTCATGCAAGTGCGAACGCTGGACAACCGCTTAGCGTTCGCGCGCACGCCGGAGACCGTCGCAAGCGTTAAAACGGAGTTCGCCTCCATCGACGAGGACCTGCGCACAGCGTTCAGGGTGGTTGAACAGCGCCATCACGGCAATCCCGAGAAAGTAAAGGACCTGGTAAGCAACTACGAGGAGTTCAGCGAGTTGCAGGATCGACTTATCGCCCTCAGCTTGAGCGACGCAGACGACGAGGCGGTTGCCGCTTTTCTGGCGAGTGAAATCGACCCGCGCATCGATCGGATGCTGGAAGACAACCAGGCCATCATATCCGCCGCCGCCCGTTCTTTCGACCAGTTGTACAAGGCGGTCGGCAAAACCCGCCAGGATACCATGTTCACGGCGTCGGTGCTTATGACGGCCGTGATGGTGGCGCTGGTGCTGTTCCTCGCGGTGATCAAGCGCAAGAACCGGCAAGAACGCGAGCTGCAGGAAAGCCTGCGGTGCGCGATGGAGAAGGCGCAGGATGCCAGCGAAGCGAAGTCGCGCTTCCTGTCGAACGTGTCGCACGACATCCGGACGCCTCTCACGGCCATCATGGGACTCGTCGACATAGCCGTCGAGCATATCGATGAGCGCGATCGCGTGAAGGAATGCTTCGACAAAGTGCAGCTGTCGTCGCATCACCTGCTCAATCTCGTGAACGACGTGCTGGATATGAGCAAAATCGAAAGCGGTCAAATCAACCTGTGCTGCAAGCCGTTCGACCTGCATGTCGTCGTGGAAACGCTCGGGTCTATCGTGCGTCCGCAAGCCGATTCGAAGCATCTGACGTTCTCGGTGTTGCGCGTCGACGTCGAAGACGGGCTTGTGCTGGGTGACGAGATGCACGTGAACCAGGTGCTCATCAACCTGCTTGGCAACGCCGTCAAGTACACCGAGCCGAGCGGGACGGTAAGCCTTGCCGTCGAGGAGCTGAGGGGCGACGAGCGCGTGGAATATGCCGCCCAGCACGGTCTTTCGCTTGAGCCGACCAGCCATGACGGCTTCGATATGCGTATTCGCCTGATCCGCTTCATCGTGGAAGATGACGGCATAGGCATGTCGAAAGAGTTCATGTCGCGTTTGTTCGACCCGTTCGAGCGCGAGGAGGTGCCTACGCGCTTATCGGTGGAGGGGACTGGTCTGGGCTTGTCCATCGTTAAGAACCTCGCCGATCTCATGGGCGGTACCGTACAGGTGCAAAGCGAGCGAGGGCGCGGATCGCGTTTCACGTTGGTGCTGCCGTTCGAAGCTTGCGAAGGGGATGCGTGCAAACTGCAGTTGGAGGAGTCCATCGAGGCCGAGCGCTCGGATGCTGCGGTTTCGGCGGTGTCATGCTCCTGGCAGCATGTGCACGTGCTACTTGCGGAAGACAACGAGATCATCGGCGAGATAGCGGAGGAGATCATCGCTTCGACGGGCGCCACGGTCGAGCGCGCCTGGAACGGCCTGGATGTGCTCGATCTGCTTGAAGGCGCGCCCGAAGGGCGCTTCGACCTCGTGTTCATGGATATCCAGATGCCCGGCATGGACGGCCTCGAGGCGGCGCGACTCGTTGTCGAACGCTACCGGGAAGCAGGTCGCGCACGGCCGCCCATCATCGCCACCACGGCGAACGCCTACGAGGAGGATCGCCGCCGCGCGCTCGACGCCGGGATGGACGGATTCGCCGTGAAGCCCATCGGGAAAAGCGAGGTGTGCCACCTGTTTGCGACGTTCGTCGACGCTAAGATCGACGAATAGATGGCTCTTCTCGATGATATGAGAGCAACGCGCGCCGGTCTGGTATGATGCGGACAACGCTAGCTGCCGGATGCCCGTGCATCCCGACCTGGGAAAGGAGCACTTTCCGTGTTCGCTCGACTGTCGCGCATCGTCCCGATGCTTATCGTGTTGGCCGTGGTGGCGGCAATCGTATACATCGTGGCCGCATGGCGCTATTCCCCGAACCGAGCGAAAGAGCTGCTCATCAGAATATTCACGGCTATCACGGGTGCCGTGTCGGCGTTCTTCCTGCTGGTGTGCGCCTACGCGTGGCTCGAGCGCAACGGAGCCGTGTTCGATCTGTCGTTCAGCTTTTTGTTGACGGCGCTTATCGGGCTTGCGGTGACGCGGATATGCCGCGCGGTGTTTTTGCGCCACAACCCCGCGTACCGCATCAAGGCCGCGAAGACGACGACTCCGGGTTCCCGTGTCAGGCGTTGGCGGAAGAAATAGGAAAACCCTCTTACGAGGGTTTGAAATGCGGTGGCGGAGAGCTGGGGATTCGAACCCCAGACACCCTTTTGGGGTGTACTCGCTTAGCAGGCGAGCACCTTCGGCCTCTCGGTCAGCTCTCCGCGGTATAATAGGTGCGGTTTGCTATGATACCGTGACCACCTCCAAGTTGCAAGGAGCATGATCATGCAAAACATGAGCGGTTCGCAACTCCGCGAATCCTTCGCTTTTTCCCGACGAAACGCCGTGCTGTTTTGCGCGGCGCTCCTGGCGCTCGCATGCGCGCTTGTGGCGCTGGCTCCCGGGCAGGCTCACGCGAAGTCGTACACTATGCCGAAGGTGGATATCCAGGCCCAGGTGGAAACCGACGGCGCGTTGCAAGTGACCGAGCAGCGCACGTTCGATTTCGACGGCGATTTCTCCGCGGTGTGGTGGACCTTCGACGGGCTTCCGCAGAACGCTTCCCTCAAGATCAACGGCGTGCGTATGGCGAACGTCGATGCCGATGGCACGGTGGTGGGCGACTGGACGACGTTGCCGAGCGAGGCGTTCGTGCTCGGCTGGCGCGAATCGGGCGGGCCTGGGAAAGATTCCTACTCGTTCGACGCGCCGAAGAACAGCGTGTACGTGTTCTTCAACGCCTCCGACGACCGTCGCATCATCGAGCTCGATTATACGGTGGTCAACGGGGCGCAGGCGTATTCCGACATAGGCGAGGTGTACTGGAAATACGTGGGCTCCCAATGGAAAGAGGCTTCCGACAACGTCACCATGACGTTGGCGCTGCCCGTACCGCAGGGTACCGAGGTCGTGCCGGGAGAGAACGTGCGCGCATGGGGTCATGGACCGCTCGACGGCAAGGTGACCGTGAACGCCGACGGAACCGTGACGTATGCCGTGCCGCATGTTGCGGCAGGTCAATTCGCCGAAGCGCGCGTGGCGTTTCCGGTGAAGTGGTTAACGAACCTGTCGCCCGAAAGCGCGGCGCTGCATCAAGGGGAAAACCGTTTGGACACGGTGCTGAAAGAAGAAAAGGACTGGAGCGACCAGGCGAACCGCACTCGCGTTCTTTCGTTGGCGTTCGTCATCGGCTGCGGTGTTGTCTGCGTGCTGCTGCTCGCCTGGGCGCTGCGCGCCTACTTCAAGTACGGACGCGAATACCAGCCCCGGTTTACCGACGAGTATTGGCGCGACGTGCCTGACCCCTCCATCCATCCGGCGGCTATCGGACGCCTGTGGCGCTGGGATCGCGAGAGCCAAGACGATTTCACGGCTACGCTCATGCATCTTGCGCATGTCGGCGCCATCCGCATCGACGCGGGCAGTTACGAGGAGCCAGGCGCGTTCGGGCGCATGAAGACCGTGGACGACTATTACATCACAAGGCTGCCTGCTGCCGACAACGTGACCGATCCCATCGATCGTCAGGCGTTGGATTTGCTTTTCGGCACGTTGGCCGGGGGCACCGACTCGCTGTGGTTCGGCACTATCAAGAAGTACGGCGAAGATCATCCGCAGGAGTTCGTCGACGCGATGCAGGGCTGGCAGGGCGCGCTTTCGGCGGCGACGAACCGCGAGGATTTCTTCGAGGCGAAAGGCAAGCGATACCAGGGCTACCTCATCGCGCTTGCCGTGGTGGTCGCTTTGTCCGGTGTCGCCATTTGGATACTCATGTCGAACTTCATCCCTCTGATATTCATGATTCCCACCGCCATCGCGTTGGGCGTGATCGGGAACTACATGCCGCGTCGCAGTGTGAAGGGCAACGAGCTGACGGCCAAGAGCAAGGCGCTGCGCAACTGGCTGACCGACTTCTCGTCTCTTGACGAGCGTCCGCCCACCGACGTGAAGGTATGGGGCGAGTTCATGGTGTACGCCTACCTGTTCGGCGTGGCCGACCAGGCCATCAAGCAGCTGCAAACCACCATGCCGCAGCTGTTCGAGTACGACGGATCTATGGGCATGACGTACATGCCTTGGTGGTTCTGGTACACGGGAGGCCATACGGCTGCCGGCTCAGCGATGCCTTCGGTTAGCGACATGCTGCAAACGTCGATGACGAACACGATGTCAACGGCTCAGGCGGCGCTTTCGGGCGCTAGCGGGAACTTCTCCAGCGGCGGTGGATTCGGCGGCGGCTTCTCAGGCGGCGGCGGAGGCGGCTTCGGCGGTGGAGGCGGCGCCCGGTAAACCAAGCAGGAACGAGAGCGGCCCCGGCAAGGGGCCGCGTTTTGTTTGTGCGCGTATCCGCGAACGAGGTTCCACGTTGCCATCCGATGGGCGACTGGAGCGCGCCTGGCGTCCGGAGCGAAGGCGCGAAGCGCCGGAGCATGAACAAGCACGGGCTGGCCGTGTGCGCCACCGCTGTCATCCTTCGACTCCGGCCTGCGGCCTCCGCTCAGACGCTCCTATGTTGTCAAGCGGCTACCTCACGACATCCCCAGGGCCTCCATATCCTGCGCGAGGGCGCGGTAGGCCTCTCGGGCGATGTAGCGCTTGAGGCAGCGGATGGCGTCCTTCTTCGTCTTGCCCTCCGACATCCTGCGCGCCACGTAGGAGCGGGTCCGCCCGTCGTGGGCCATGCGGGTGATCGCCATGGTGTAGAGCGCCGAGTTGGCCCGCCTGTCGCCCGCGCGGCTCAGGCGGTGCCGATCGGCCCTGCCGCTCGAGACGGGCACGGGGCTCGCCCCGCAGAGCATGGAGAACGACGCCTCCGAGCGCAGGCGCGAGACGTTGGCGCCTGCGGCGAGCAGCAGCCTCGCGGCGACGTGCGGGCCCGCCCCGAGGAGCGACCTCGTCGACGGGGCGAGCGCCTTCGTGAGCGCGTCGATCTCGGCCTCCAGGCCCTTCGCCTCCTCGTCGAGCATGCGCGCCCGCCGGGCGAGTGAGCGCAAGGCGACCTTGGCCAGGGTCTCGGGCGAGGAGCCCGCGCCCGGGCGCATGGAGGCGCAGGCGCGGACCAGCTCCGAGGAGCCCTTGCCGCGCAGCGGGGCTCTCGCCTCCTCGGGCAGCGCGACGACCTGGGCCTGCAGGGCGTTCAGCGCCGCCGTCCTCGCCTTCACCGCGCCGGCGTAGGCCGCCTCGAGCGCGCCGAGGGCGCCCATCTCGGCGCAGCGCGACTTCGCCGGCGCGCAGCGGGTTCCCGCGAGGGCGGCGCGCGCCGCCTGCTCGGCGTCGATCCCGTCGCTCTTCCCGCGCCGGCGCCGCTCGGAGCGGTCGGGCGCCGAGACCTCGAGCACGCGGACGCCCGCGGCGTCGAGCGCGCGGGCGAGCCCGGCGCCGTAGCCGCCCGTGCCCTCGACGCCCGCCGCCTCGACGCGCCCGAAGGCGCGCATCCACGCGACCATCGAGGCGTAGCCGCGCGCGTCGGCCGGGAACGACGCCGTCCCGAGCAGCGCGCCGGAGGCGTCGAGCGCGGCCGCCACGTGGGCGTCCTTGTGCGTGTCGACGCCGACGGTGACAACCCTGTTCCCTTCTGCCATACTGGACTCCTCCCGAAAGGGTGCGCGGGGCGTCCTCGGGCGAGACGGTCCTATGGCGTGTCGGACGGGCTCCGACGGGCTCCTATCAAGTCATCCCCGAAGGCCCTGCGCGGTTTTCACTGCGAAGCCCCGCCGGCGCCGGCGACGAGCCTGAGCTAAGGCACCGAGGGCCTGGACGACAACGGGTCGGCCGGCGGGGCGGGGCTTCTCTCCCGATGATACGCTTCGCCATCGGGAGACGCATCTATCGTCCCATAGGATGACAGGGCCTGCTAGTCAGAATGAACATGACTTAAAACATCATGGACAAAAGCATGACTTTTCGGTAGTTTTCCAAGGGAAAACCAGTAGAGTGGAAAAGGAGCCTGGAAGAAACCCCAGGTAAACGGAACGCCTCTTGTCGCGCGCCAAAGCAAAACTACGGAAAAGTGCCTGTTTTTGTCCATGACTCTTTAAGTAATATATAGAAGCGCACGAAACCAGGGCGTACGGAAGAGAAACTCGGCCGGCTTTTCGGACGCAGGAAGCATCGGCTTTTGAGCGCCCTTCGCCGCGGCGTTCCTGCGAAACATCCCGGCTTTCGAGCTTCTTCCTGCCGGAATACTCTCCGATTGACGATACGCCAAGCCGCTGGTGTCGGCGCTGCTGTTCGCGGTGCACATCGTGTACGTGTCGAAGTTCTCGGGGACGAACGACGTGCTGGTGCTCACGGTGATGCAGTTCTTCATCGGCGGCGCGTGCGGCGTGGCGTGCGGCGCCTGCTTCGAGACGCTCTCTCCCGCGTGGGCCCTCACGCCCGAGTTCTTCTGGAACATGGCCTACCTGGTCATCTTCGCGTCGTGCGTGGCGCTGGTCATCCAGAACGTGGCGCTGGCGCATGTGCCGCCCGCGCAGGCGTCGCTGTTCCTCCGTCTGGAATCGGTGTTCGGCGTGCTGTTCAGCGTGCTTCTGTACGGTGAGCAGGTGGGGCTCAAGCTGATCGTGGGATTCGTGCTGATCTTCGGCGCCATCCTGGTCAGCGAGATGTTCCCCCTGAAACGCAAGGACGTTGCAACCAATCAACTGGAAGCGGTGCCGGTCGAGCTGCCATGATACAATTGCTCCCAATGTGTGCAGTAAGGGAGGAACCTCATGGCAGAAAAAGACAACATCGTGCTCATCGGCATGCCCGGCGCCGGCAAATCTACCCTCGGCATCGTGCTGGCGAAGATCTTGAACTACGACTTCATCGACGCCGACCTCGTCATCCAGAACAGCTGCGACAAGACGCTGCAGAAGCTCATCGACGCGTGCGGTCCCGAGGGCTTCATCCAGGTGGAGAACGAGATTCTGCGCGAGCTGAACGCGTCGAAGTCCATCATCGCCACGGGCGGCTCGGCCGTGTACTCCGACGAGGCCATGAAGCATCTCGCCGAGATCGGGACCATCGTGTATCTGAAGATCACGTACGACCAGCTGGTCAGCCGTCTGAGCGACCTGCAGGAGCGCGGCGTGGTGCTGAAGGGAGGCATCGGCATGAGCCTGCGCGAGCTGTACGACGAGCGTCTGCCGCTGTACGAGCAGTACGCCGAAGTCACCGTCGACGTGAACGACCTGTCCATCACCGCCGCCGCCCGCAAAGTGGCCGACGCCCTGAAGCAAGCGTAATCGAAAATGAGACAAAGGGAATGAGACAAAGGAACGGAGATGCCGTCTCGTGTCGATCTCGTGTGAGACACCAACCCCGTCCCTAGTGTCTCACCCGGCGTCTCGTCCAAGCAAGAAAACGCCCCGCAGCTCGTTACAAGCTGCGGGGCGTTGTCGTTGCTGGTCGAAGCGCGATGCGGCTCTACAGGCCTTCTGTTTCGAAGCGCTTCTCAAGCGCCTCTTGATGGATGCTGTACTGCAGCGCCATCTCTTTTGCTACGCGTCCGCTCTTCACGAGATCGAACAAGCTCTGATCCATCGTGCGCATGCCCTCGGCACCGCCCGAGGCGATGGCGCTGTCCAGCTGATGCGTCTTCTCCTCGCGAATAAGGTTGCGGATTGCCGTGTTCGTGATCATGATCTCGAAGGCCGGCGCCGTGCCGCCGTCGACGGTGGGCACAAGCTGCTGCGACACGATTGCCTGCAGCACCATGGACAGCTGAATGCGGATTTGGCGCTGCTGCGAAGCGGGGAAGGCGTCGATGATGCGATCCACCGTGCCCGCGGCGCCCGTAGTGTGCAGCGTAGAGAACAGCAGCTGCGCCATCTCGGCCGCAGTCACCGCAGTGCCGATGGTGTCCTGGTCGCGCATCTCGCCCAGCAGGATGACGTCAGGGCTCTCGCGCATGGCCGAGCGCAGGGCCTCGCTGTACGTTGCCACGTCGGTGGGCACTTCGCGCTGCGTGACGATGCAGGTGCCGTGCTTGTGCACGTACTCGATGGGGTCTTCCATCGTGATGATGTGGCCGGAACGTTCATGGTTCAAGCGGTCGATGATGCATGCCAGCGTCGTGGACTTGCCGGCGCCCGCCGGGCCGGTGACCAGCACGAGCCCCTTCTGGAACTTGGCCAGGCGCAGCACCTCGTCGGGGATGTGGAATTCCGCCGGATCGGGCAGGCCGAAGGGGATGACGCGGATGACCGCTCCGTACGAACCGCGCTGACGGAAGACGTTCGCGCGGAAGCGCCCGATGCCGGGCAGGGCGAACGAGAAGTCGTCGTCGTGATTGCCGTTCTGCATGAAGGTGTCCATGTTGCGGCCAGATGCCTCGTAGATGGCTCCGACGAAGGCCTCGGTGTCGGCCGGCTTGAACGGTGCCGAATCCAGTCGAACCTGGCGGCCGCTCACGCTGTACGCCAAAGGAAGTCCTGCGATAATGAAGACGTCGGATGCCTTCGCGTCCACCATCTCTTGCAAGAGCTGCTCCAGTTTCATCGTGCTTCTCCTATCGTGTTTGCGCGGCGCCCGACCAGAGCGTGGCACCCGGGCCGTCGTTCGTCCACTGCGTTGTCGCTTTCCATTGGCTGATCTCGTATGTTGCGTTCGCGGTGATGGTTAATTCCACGTCAAGCGTGCGCCCGCTGGAGGAGGCGAACGTCATGAGCACTCTCGACCCGTCGCGCTGCGCGTCGGCCGGCAGCGCCTCGTCCACGGCGGCAAGCGCTTCGTCCAGACCGCCTCCGGAGGCTCGCACGTCTTCCAGAGCCGCGTCGATGACGGCCACCGCGCTTTGAGCGGCTTGCTCGTTCTGGTAAGTATCGTTGGTGAACAGGGCCTGTTTCTCGGCGGCGGAATACGTCGCTTGCGCGGTGGTAGCCGAAAGCACGGCCATCACGGCCAGGCACAAGATGATGACCAACGTGAACAGGCTGATGGGGCCGATACGAACGCTGCCGTTGGTGCTGTTCATCGCTGCACCCCCTCGTTCGACACGTAGCGAGCCGTGTCTATCTGGTAGGTTGCTTCTCCGCCGCAAGATACGTAGATGTGGGCGGTGTAAAGCGTGCCACCCGGTTGGCTCTGGGCTTCCACGATGCGCGTCAAGTCGTACACGCTCTTGTCGAGGACGTCGATCGGCCCCTCGGGTTGTACCAGCTGGCCGTCGACGAGGACGTACTCTCCTCCCGTGTTGCCGCTGGTCGGATCGGCCGCGAACGCTTCGGCGTCGTTCGATGCGAGGATGATGGCGTTCGACAGGCGGTCGGCTTCGATGCTTCGTTCGTGCGCTCCGGCGATCACCTGCATGATCACGGCAAGCGACGCAATGAGAAACACCAGGAGCACAAGCGCCTCCACGATGAAAGCCGCGCCGTGCCAGGGTCGACGGTCGTGATCGTTGCCGCGGCGCAGGCGGGAAAGGTCGATGCCCATCAGGCACCTCCTCTTACGCTGCGCAGGGCAACCGAGGTGGAGCCTTGGTCGGTGTGCACGGTCAGCAGGCCGTCGGTGTAGGTGAAGTCGAAGGTGGAAGACCTCACGATCTCCCGAGCCTTCTCGGGCGTGAACGCCGTTCCGGCGCGCGTGTACTCTTCCACGATTGCCCCCTGGTAGGCGTACAAACGCGTCTCGTAGTCGCCGTTGCCCAGGTGTTCGGTCAGCACGAGCGCCAGCCCTTCGGGACCGTCGGCCACGCCTACGGCGTCGGTCCCGTCGGTGGCTCGGATGGAGTTCGCGATCAACGACAGCCCCAGTCGGGTATTGTCAGAGGAAGAGCGCACATCGTTCGCTGCGCGGTAGGCGCTCGTGCCCACCAGAAGCGCCAGCAGCAGGAACAGCGCGATGACGGCGAACAGCAGCGTGATGAACGCCCGTCCGCGCGCCTTTCCATCGCGGGCTTCGGAGCTGCGGTTGGACCCTGTCGCCTGGATCAGCGTTTGCACCATATCGCCCCTCATTTCGCCAACACCACGACGTTCGGCATGACGTTGTCGGCGAACACCTCGTACGTGATCGCGTAGTCGGAGCGATTCACGACCAACCCGTAGTTCTCCTCGAGATAGGCGAGCGACGAGGGGTATGCGCCCTCGATGGCGCAGCACTGCTTCGCGCTGTTCAAGATGGCGTTGCGCACCGACAGCTCGCCTTGCTCGCGCAGCGATGCTCCGATGGCGTTCGAGGAAAGCCAGACGAGCATGACGACCAGCACGATGGCGAGCAATCCGGCCATGCGCTTACGGGTGCGCCTCCTGATTTCCTGTTTGGTCAGCTCGTGGTACATGGGACTAGCCGATCGATCCCATGATGCCGATGAGCGGGAGCATGACCGCGATGAGCGTAGCCCCCACGCCCACGGTGAGGAACGCGGCCAGCGTGGGCTCGACGCTGTCGATAAGACCGTCGAGGCGCACGATAGAGTCGTCGAAGAACGTGTCAGACAGGCTTGCCAGCACGGTTTCCAAGCTGCCAGAGCGCGTGCCCACGACCAGCATGCGGGCGTAGATGGGCTCGAAGACGTTGTTGTCGAAGATGGCTTGCGCGAGGCTCTTGGCCTGGGCGGGATCCGTCATCTGCATCCGCACCGCTTCCAGCTGGGATTTCAAGTTCCCATGGTCCACCATGGCCACGGCCTTCTCCATAGCGGTATCGGTGTCCACGCCGGCAGCTACGAACGTGGCGAGCGCCGCGGTGAACCGACTAACGGCCATCTGGCGCATAGGTCCGCGCGTGAGGGGCGCCTTTTCGAACAGGCGCAGCAAGCGCTGGCGCCCTGCCGCCGAGCGGCCGGCCAGCACGCCCAGCACTACGAGCACGGTGCACAGCAGCGTAACGCCCAGAGCGATCCAGCCTATGATGATGGAAGCGTTCACGTATCCGAAGGAGCCGGCCGTCAAGTTGCCGGTGAGGCCATGGTACACATCCACGAACACGGGTAGAATCACGATGACGGTGAACAGCAGGATTGCCGACATGACGCACAGCAGCGCAGCCGGGTAGGCGATCGCGTTCTTTATCTTGGCGTACAGGCGATCTTCCTCGTCGTAGTATCTCGCCAAGCTCCACAGCACGTTCTCTAAGCGGCCCGCGTGCTCGCCTGCGCCCACCATGTCGACGACGTGGGAGGGGAGGCATCCTGAATCGTCCATAGCGAGCGCCAGGGGCTTGCCGACGATGAGTTCTTTGTATACGTCGTCGCACGCGCGTTTGAACGCGGCGTCTTCCATGTTCTCGCCCAGCAGAAAGACGGCTTCGTCCATCTGGATGCCGGCGGAGTGCATGACGGCGGCGCTTTCGCAGAAGGCGGAAACAGCGCTGCTCTCAAGCATCTTCGTGGCCATGTCCTACGCGCTCCTTTTGTCTCGTGCTGCTACGTGTATCGTCATAATCAGTACGTGTAGAGGTCGGTGTACGCGATTCCGTCTCCCACGTAGCTCGACCCGCTTCCGGCCGCGAACGTCGTATCGATACGCGTCCACGTGTTCTGCTTGATATCGATATGGGCATCGACCCATGTGCCGTCAATATACACCATGTTCCAAGCGTGGTATATATTATCGGGCGATACGTACCCGGTGATTATCTTGCAGGGGATCCCTTGGCTGCGCAGCATGGCGGCCGCCAACGATGCGTAGTCGAAGCAGATGCCCGCGCCGTCGGCGATGCACGAATCGGGGTTGGGAAGGTAGCCCGTCGCATCGGCAAGCCGAGCGGCTTTGTCCTCGTCGTATGCGATATTTTCAACGATCCAGTCGTAGATCCCGCGCACCACGTCGCCCTCGTTCTGGGCGTCGGCGGACAGGTCGTTCGCCAGCTGCGTGCTTTTGCTGGATGCGTCGTAGTCGCAGTAGACGCTCGGTCGGATGAACGGTTGGAATTCGTCAGCCAGCGTCACAGGCTGGTCGGCGAGCGAGTACAGCTCCGAATACCGTTGTCCGGTAGTGTTTTCCCAGACGGTGAACGTGTACGCGCCGCTGCCTTGAACGAGAGGGCACGAGATGGGCGTGCCGTCGCTGGGCAGATCGAAATAATACTGCGTTTCCGAACCTTCAAACGAAATTTGAAATTTGAGCCGGGTTGATGCAGTTGCCGAGACGGCCACGTAACCTTTCGCCAGGTTCGAAGCGTCGATGCTCACGCCGTTTTCGCCGCCGGCCGCCGCTTGGTCGAACGGGGAGAGCGCAAGCTCCGGCCGCTCGTAGGCCGGGCCGCTCGTCTGGCTCTGGCTGCCTGAGGGGTTCACGGTTTTGCCGACCGCGCCGTTTTCGCTGCATCCTCCCAGCGCGACGAGCGTCGTCGCCAGAACAGCTGCGCACGCGCTGCGGACAATCGCACGCAGCGCGCGGGCGCGCCGATGTTGCGGCGTGCAAGCTCCGTCGCGTTGTTTCCGTCCAGCGGCTGTGATGCCGAGCAGGTGCATGCGCCCTCTCTACGATTCATTGTCTCGGAGGGCATTATACCCCTCCTTGCGCACATACCGGATACTGTTGATTTTGGCACGAAAAAGCGATTCCCGCTACGTTAGATGCAGATGCTTGTTTCTTAAATGGCCAGATAAAATGCGGATTTGGTTAACGCGTTGCCCAATTGGTGTTTTAATGCGGTCGCTTCAAGAGCATTTAGGGGCGCAACGTGGTAGAATATAGATTGGGTTATAGGCTATACCCTTGTTCTGTATTACAGAACGTGGTATGTCGAGTCTGTCACCTACCATAAGATAGACGAGTTTTCAGCATATTCGACAACGTATGAGCTCATCGACAAGCGCAGTGCGTCTACGTGCTTGGATCGGGACTGCGAAGCGGTTCGCGACGAACAGCCGATCCTTCCGTAGCTGGCAAAAGTCTGGGTGATAGGTATGTTGGAGAAAATGCTAGATCTTAAAAACACGTTCGAAGGCAAGTTCCTTGCCGTCCTCATGTCTGTGGTGTTGGTCATGTCGATGACGAACATCCTGGCGTTCGCAGGCAACGAAGGTCAGAAGGACGGTTCGAAAACCGAGTCCGTTCCCACCGATCAGGTGGTCGGCGAGTCCGACAAGGAAGCGGTCGGCGAGGCCGTGCAGCATGGCGAGAGCGCTGCGGCCAAGGATGCCGATGCGTCCAAGACGACGCCTTCCCAGCCTCTTGTTTCGACGACGGTCGACGAAGCCGTGGTAACGTTCGAAACTCAGAACGCGTTCGTGTCCGTGAAGGATCAGCTGCTCTCCGGCACGATGCTGACCACCGAACTGCACAAAGAGCTGAGGTTTACAGCAAGCGCCGACACCGGCTTCGAGCTGGGAGCCATCACCGCGAAGAACGCCGCGAACGCCGACGTGCCCGTCACCACCCAGGACGGCGTGTCTAGCATCGCGGCCGAGTATGTCGACAGCACCTTGGTCGTGTCCGTTGTCGCCGCTGCGGTTGTCTCCGATGAGCCCGAAGTTGAAACCACGCCTATCACCAGCGATACCAAGATCGAGCCGGGCGAGGCGGACGAAAAGGGCGAACCCGAAGAGCCGAAATCGGAAGAGCCCGAGACCGATGAGCCTGAAGCCCCCGTTGCCGACGAAGACGTCGTCGAGGTCGAAGCCGACGTGAGCAACCCGGCGTTCGAGGGCTATGCCCAAGCCGGCAACGTGCTGGTGAAGGTAACCGCCGCCGAAGGCGTGCTGCCCGAAGGTGCGACCGTGCAGGCGACGCGGATCGAGCGTCAGGACGTTGTGGACGCCGTGGCCGAGAGAGTGGAGAGCCAGGGCAAGGTGCTCGAGGATGCGATCGCCATTGATGTGACGCTGCTCGACAAAGACGGCAACGAGATCCAGCCCAATGGCGCTCTGAACGTCTGCTTCTTCGACGCGAACGTCGAGGGCGAAGAGGTGGGCGTGTACCGCGTGTCCGACGATGCGTCTCAAGTCGAGACCATCGGCGCCCGCCAAGCCGACCCCGCCGTCCAAAGCTTCGACGTGGATCACTTTACTATTTATGTGGCCACGGGAAGCAATTATGCCAGTACAGGCATCAAGTTGGATTCTTCTTCAATAGAGGTAGGGGAAACGATTAAGGCTCTTGGAGAGCGGAAGTGGAACTCGAAAGGATACTCTTGGACTAGCTCTGACGCATCGGTGGCGAAAGTCGCTTTCTCAAAGGAGAATCGCGCAGACATCGTCGGTGTGAGTCCGGGTGTTGCCACGATTACCTATAGCTACAAGGTGGGCAATCGAACGTATACCGACACCGCCAAAGTGCACGTCGTTCCGTCGGTCGTCAAGCACACGGTATCGTGGTACGTCAATGGCGATGTTTCCAAAAGCACGAAGGTGCGAGACGGGGAGGTGCCCAGCTATGGAGGGACTCCTAATCGTGCAGGCGATTGGCAGTACAAGCAGTTTGTTGGTTGGGCCACAGCTCCCAACTCGAAAAATTATTTGACTGAGGGCGAGCTGCCTGCCGTAACCGAAGATGTGTCGTACTACGCTGTATTCACTTCTCAAGCCTATTTCTATTTCGTTCTTGAGGGGCGTTCGAACACCAGCACGGTTGCCAAGGACTATATGTATGCCGGTGAAGGAACCATGATCGTTCCCGATGGGTTTAATAGTGGCGACCGCTGGTATGACGGGTCAAATTTCAGCATTGCTGATTATATCGTCTCCACTCCTTCCGACGAGGCCATCCGAAATGGTATCAGGGCAGCTTACGCAGATTACTCTCCTGATTGGACGTATACCATAGACTGGACTACGCTGAGCGTTGCGGGTTCGTCGGTCGATTACCGGTATAACACCTTTGATTATGGCAAGTCGATGCATACCGACGGTGCGTTGAGCATCAATAAGGATACGACCATCGGCGTGACATACCTCACGCAAAAACCTGATGGAAGTGTGGTCACCAACTCCACCTCTCATGACAAAAATGTTGCGTTCGGGCTCAATAGCACAGTTAATACGGATGCCCCCTCTTTTGAGACCGATGGGTATACGTACAATTCTCGTGTCAACCATAATGGAGCCAGCTATGTCTTCGACGGCTGGTATCTCGATCAAAGCTATACCACTAAAGCTCCTGACAGCGTTTCCCCGTCATCGTCAGCCTCGTTCTATGCGCGTTATATCGCCAACACGAAGACATTGACGTACCAAGCCAACGGTGGCGCTTTTTCGGATGGTACTATCCAGGACAAAACGGCCGTTCAGCAAGTAGGCGCCCGTGTCTCCTTCATTTCGAATCCCTCGCGAGATGGGTATGTCTTTACGGGATGGAAAGATAAAGATACAGGAGACGTTTATTCTGCTGGTGTTTCCGGCATGATTATGCCGGATCGCGACGTTACGCTTGTCGCGCAATGGCAGGGCGTCATCCCCATCAAGCTTCTCGGCGATGAAACGAAGAAAACCTACAGTGGAACGAAACAGAGCTATACTGGGTTTACTGTTTCCGGACTTGACATGGGTAGCTATACGGTTTCTGGCGTACAAGCGCTTGCACAGGGCACCGACGTGGGGACGTATAAGGGCACCATAGACTATTCTGGGATGCGCATTTTTGAGAAATCGTCTGGCTCCGACGTTACAAATCAATTCGAAGTGGTTGAAGCTAGCGAGCCTACTTTGATTGTAGAAAAAGCCCCGATTTCGATTGTTACGCCCGATGATTCTAAGCTCTACGATGGCGCTCCGCTGATTGCTACAAAAGGCGCTGAGCTTTCGGGCTTGGTCAATGATGAGACCGCCACCCTTATTGTTATCGGAAGTCGTACCGATGTCGGAACTTCCGATAATGCATATCAAATCGATTGGAGTGGCTCGGCTAAAGAGTCGAATTACTTCATTGATGAGGAGACTATCGGCACGCTCGAGATCGCCAAGCGCCCCGTCACCGTGACCGCCAAGGGCGGCGAGAAGCAGTACGACGGCAAGCCGCTGACCGCCGCCGACACCGGCTACGACATCGGCGGCGAGGGCCTGGTCGAGGGCCACGAGGCCGACGTGGCGCTCTCCGGCAGCCAGACCGCCCCGGGCGCCTCGCCCGCCACGGTCGAGTCCGTGGCCGTCAAGGACGGCGACGTCGACGTGGCCAACAACTACGACGTCGCCACCGCCGACGGCAGCCTCAAGGTGACCAACCGCGACGCCAAGTACGAGGTGACCCTCAAGGCCAACTCCTCGACCGGCAACGTCTACGACGGCGCCGAGAAGTCCGCCAAGGGCGTCGAGGCCGACCGCTTCGTCATCGACGGCGTCGAGTACGCGGTCTCCGGCTACCTGACCCAGGACCCCGCCGAGACCGCCGCGGGCACCTACACCAACAACGTGACCGGCGACTTCAAGGTCGAAGACCCCGCCGGCAACAACGTGACCAGCGAGTTCGCGGTCCACACCGAGGACGGCGCGCTCGAGATCCTGCCGCGCGAAGTTACGCTCGCGTCTGGAAGCGCCACCAAGATTTACGACGGAACGGCACTGGAGCTTCCCGATGTGACAGTGGGCGGAGACGGTTTCGTCGGTACTGAGGCGAGCGTTCGGGCAACAGGTTCTATTACCGATATCGGTGGTCCGATCGATAACACTATTGTTGTCGAACCTGGCGAAGGGTTTATCGCCGCTAACTACAACGTTGTCTATACGGTTGGCAAGCTGACCGTTACTTCCGCCTCCATCGATCCGGATGATCCGAGCTATACGGGCATCCAGATCAACAATCCGTACGACGTGCAGTACAACGGGCAAGAACAGAAGTGGGTTCCTTCGGTGTTCGATAGGAGCAACCATAAGCTTGTTGCGGGTGCCGATTACACGGTTTCCTACAGCCAAGACGTCAGGAACGTCGGCGTTGTGACCGTTACCATCACGGGCGTCGGCAACTACGTGGGCACGGTGGAGCGTGCGTATAACATTACCCCTGCACCTGCCGTTATCAGGGTGAACGACTCCTCGAAGGCTTACGGCGAAACCGATCCGGCCTTTACGGGAGCGGTCGAGGGCCTGTTTGGCGATGATTTGCTGGGCGACATAGCCTACAGCCGTACGAACGCCGATGAAGAGGTTGGCAATTACAGCGACGTGCTGACTGCGACGGTCGGCAACCTGAACGGCAACTACACGTACACTGTCGAGCCGGGCAACTTCTCTATCGTGCCTGCCGGTGGAAACGTCGTTACCATTGACGCGACAGGTTTGACCAAGACCTACGACGGGCAGCCTGTCTCGGTTGTCGCCGAGGCCAGCGTCGACGGCTCCGCGTTGCTATACTCTGTCGACGGTTCCACGTGGTCGGATGTCAATCCCGAGTTCACAAATGCCGGCACATATACGGTGTATGTAAAGGCGACGCATGATGGTTATGAGGAAAGCGCGCCCGTAAGTGCCACTGTTGTCATCAACCCTGCTCCCGTGACCATCGCTGTTGCCGATGCTTCCAAGGTTGCCGGCGTTGACGATCCTGCCTTCAGCGGCACGGTCGAAGGCCTTGTGGCCGAGGGGGATCTGGGCGATATCAACTACGTGCGTCCTGGTAGCGAGGAAGCCGCAGGCGTGTATGTTGGCGCCCTGACGGCGCTCTACACGCAGAACGGGAACTACGAGGTCACCGTGCTCAACGGCACCTTCACCATCACGGCTGCTCCCGTGACCCCGCCGACGCCTCCTACACCTCCGACCTCGCCGACTCCGACGCCGCTGCCCACGCCGGGCACCGTTCCGCCGGACAGCCCGATAGCGCCCGTCGTCACGCCGATCGTCGATGCGCTGCAGGGTGCGGCCGAGGCGGTCATCGGCGACAACGAGACGCCGCTGGCTGAGCCTCGCGAAACCGAGATCGGCGACAACGATACGCCGCTTGCGAGCCATGACCATGCGTCCTGCTGGGTGCATTGGTACATCATCCTCGGCATCATCGTGACGGCCTTGTACGGAGCTTGCGTGGCGCTGCGTCGCGGGTTGTTCTCGCGCAAGCTGAAGAAGTACGAAGACGGATTGACCGGGGGAGGCGATCCCGCTCCCGGCGCTCCCTCGATCAGCGACGACGCTTCGGCGCCGATAGCGCCGAAGGGCGCTCCTGCGGGTGCGACGTTGGCTGCCGGATTGGGCGAATAGGGGTTTCATCATGAAGAAAAGCAACGTGATAGTATTCGTCCTGCTGGCCTTGGCCTCGGCGTTCTTCCTGTGGCTCTGGTACTTCCTGGGGCTCAACCGGGTGGACGAGCCGCTCGATCTGGTTTTGTCCATCGTGTGGTGGCTGGTCATCGTGGTGGCCATCGCCGTCATCGTGAAGATGGAGCGCACGCGTCGTCGGCGGGTTCGCACCGTGTACGTGGGCGACTGCGCCACGTTCAACAGCGAGCAGGGCTTGGCGACTATCGAAGGCTCTCAGCCGATGTCCGAGGTGATCGCGGGAATCCTGCAGAGCTTGAAGTACGATTTCTCGCGTGCGGATTTTCCCGATAAGGATCGCTTCGTCGTGAAGTATTTCGTACGCACGAAGCAGTTCGAGGCCGAGGAGAAGCAGGGTTCCGATACGGTCGTAGACTCTGAGCAGGCGTCTGCCGGAGCGGCGAAGCCGCAGATCCAGCAGAAAACGTGGACGGGAGAGGTGTTCATCGTGGAGACGAAGGAAGAGCGTCCCTTCGGATCGCCCGAAGAATTGGCCCGCATCCTGGCCTCGCTCGAGCAAGCAGCGTAAAGAAGCGGCCCCGGTGACGGGGCCGCTTTCGTCGTTGCAGCTTGTGCTCCACGCCGCTTCTGCGCTGTGCTCTGCGGATGCAGCGATTCGGGACGCGCTCTGGTGCGCTAGCTCTGCCGCGCTTCCACGAACGTTTTGATCACGGAGACCGCTCCCAGCGCGTCCAAGTTGCCGGAGTTGATGCACAAGTCGTAGTTGCGCGCTTGCCCCCAGTTCTCGTCGGTGAAGTAGCGGTAGTAGCTGGCGCGGTTCTTGTCCACGCGTGCGATGCGGCTGCGTGCGTCGCTCTCGGACAGGTTGTTGCGCCGCATGACGCGCGCGACGCGCGCTTCCATGGGCGCGCTGACGAACAGGCTGACCAGACCCGGGTGGCCTTCCAATACGTAGTCGGCGCAGCGCCCGACGATGACGCACGGCCCCTCGTTGGCGATGGACCTGAGGATGTCCACCTCGGTTTTGTAGATGCGCGAGGCCACCGGGTGCTCGATGTCGGTGCCGCAGAAGAAGCTGTTGGGGTTCAGCAGCAGCGGCCGCATGGGCTTTTCGTCGAAGTCTTCCACCACGTCGCCGCTGAGGCCGCTCTCCTCCGCGATGCGCTTGAGCAGGAGCTTATCGTAGTACGCAATGCCCAGCTCGCTGGCAAGGCGCTCGCCGATCTCGCGGCCGCCGCTTCCATACTCCCTGCTGATGGCGAAAACGAGATGCTGGTCCATGCTGGCCCCTTCCGTGTTCCTGCGAACTCGACGCGATTTCGTTGAGGATATTGTACCTGAAAAAAGGCCGCGCCCGGAGAGAGGGCGCGGCCAGGGAGGGAAGGACCCGAGCGCGATGCGCAAGGTCGCAGGGGTTGGTACGCTATGCCGAGAACGCTGCGGCGTTCTTGCCGGCGATGCGTCCGAACGTGTAGATGTCGGACATCGAGCAGGAGCCCAGGCGGTTCGTGCCCATCTTGTGGCCGGCCACCTCGCCGGCGGCGTACAGGCCGGGAATGGGGGCGTCGGCGTCGTCGAGGACCTGCGCGTCGGTGTTGATATGCAGACCGCCCATGGTGTAGTGCACGGCCGGCTTGTAGGCCATCAGGTAGTAGGGACCGCCCTCGATGGCGTTGAAGTCGCCGCGGAAGTTGAAGTCGGGGTCGTTGCCGTCCTTGCAGTACTGGTTCCACTTCTCCACGGTCTTCGCCAGTTCGGCGGCGTCCACGCCAAAGGGCTCGCACACGGCTTCAAGCGTGTCGCCCTTTACGATGACCTTGCGCGCCTCAAGGTTCTCGTACTCGTCCTCGTGCGTGACCAGCAAACCGGTCTCGTCGGCGTTCGCCTGGTTGAACAGCATGTACGCCTTGCCGTCAGTCTGCTCGACGATGGCGTTGGACAGCACGTCGCGACGATCCAGCTCCTCGACGAAGCGGTCGCCTTCCTTGTTCACCATGATGGCACGGCTTTCGAGGCGCACGTCTCCCACGTACAAGAGCGAACCGGTTTCGGGGTCGCACACGGGGTACGTCTGGATGTACTGCATGTCGATGAGATTCGCGCCCGCAGCCTCGCCCATGGTGATGCCGTCGCCCGTGGCTCCCACCGAGTCGGTGGACAGGATGGAGTCGTCCATGGCCGGGTTGTACTTCACGCGCATGTCGATGTTCGAGCCGAAGCCGCCGCTTGCCAGCACCACGGCCTTGCACGCGATGGTGGACTCCTCGCCGGTCACCGTGTTCTTCACCTTCACGCCGGTGATGGCGTCGCCGCTTTTCACCAATTCGACGGCGGGGGAGTTCTTCGCCAGCGTCAGCGTGTCGATCTCTCCGGCGCGCTTCGTCAGCTTCGTGGTCATCTCGCTGCCGCTGTGCGTGATGGGGATGATGGAGCGCTTCGTGTTGTGGCCGCCGAACTGCATGAGGTCGTGCTTCCACGAGATGCCGCCTTCGAAGGTGAGCCACTGCGAGCTGTCCAGCGCACCTTCGGCGATGATCTGCACGAGGGCGGGATCGCCTGCGTTGTCGCCGCCTTCCAGCATGTCCTTCGCCAGCGCGTCGGGGCTGTCGGCGATGCCTTCCTGCACCTGGATCCAGTTGCCCGGCGCGGCCATCTCGCCGCCTGACAGCGCGGTGTCGCCGCCGAACACGCCCATCTTCTCCAGCAGCACGACGCTCTTGCCTGCGTTCGCCGCCGTGATGGCCGCCGCGAAGCCGGCACCGCCGCCGCCCACCACCACGACATCGGCCGATGCGGGAAGCTCGGTCTGCGCGGGCGTGGCCTTGTCGCGCTTCCTCCAATCGCTCGACTTCTGGCCGGCCTGGTCGAGCGCGTCGCTTACGGCGCCGATGAATGCCATGCTGGAAAGCGTGGCTCCCGACACGGTGTCCACGTTCAGCGTCTGGTTGTCCACGATCAACTGCGTGAGCTCTTCCATGGCCACATCGCCCATGCCCGGCGTCTCGCGCGAGTTGAGGACGGTGATGCGATCCAGGTTGCCGTCGGTGACCATGACCTCCACGTCGAACTGCCCGTGCTTGCCCATGCCCGATCCGATGCCGGCGGAGCTGCCCGATCCTGCGCCGTTCGAGCCTTTTGCATTCGACGAGCCGCTGGGTGCGCATCCCGCCAATGCGAGCGTGCCGCCCAAAGCGGCCACGGCGCCGCCGGTGATGAACTGCCTACGAGAAAAACGTTCCATGATGCTTCCTCCCTTACGTTGCCGACATCGCGCACCGACGTCGGGTATCCCAGGCGCTTACTCCCTGATCAAGCGCTGTTCCCAGACTATCGTTCTGCGGTCGAGCGACAATTGTCCGTCGGGGTTAAATGCATAACCCGCGGTATAACCCTCTTGCAAGCTGGACTTTCTTGGGTATTATGGGAGGGCGATTGAGGGGAGAAGCGTGACCGAGAAGGCGCAACAAGGGTTCGTCGATCGATGGAAAGCCGTGCTGCTTCGGGTGGCGGCTATTCCCTTCGTGTTTTTCGGCGTGGGGTTCTACCGCGCTTGGCTTGCAACGTTCTTTCGCTACGATGCGTTTCCCACCATCTCGGTGTTCGACTACTTTCTGTTCGAGGGCGCCATCGGTATCGTCTCGTTGGCGTTGGCCTTCGCGGCGCGCCGTGTGACGCCGCTATGGGCGAACCGCAAAGCGGTGCTGGCCACGGGCGCGTGCATGGTGGGCGGATCGGCCCTCATCGTGTTGGCATGCTTCGCGGTGCCGTCCCCGGCGTTGAAGGTTGCGGGGCTGCTTGCGGCGGGCGGTGGCCTGGGGTCGCTCATCCTCATGTGGGCCGAATTCTACGGCTCGCTCAACCCCATGCGGGTGGCGCTGTACCACGCCATGGCCATCTTCGTGGGCGAAGTGGTGAAGTGGCTGTTCATGGGCATGTCGGTGCCGTATCTCGCGTTCTTCTCCATCGTGTTGCCCATCGTGTGCCTGGCGTGCGTGCGTTCGAGTATGACGCGTCTGCCGGAGCGCGATCTGCCTCCTGCCATGAAGGAAGGCGACCCGAAGACCATCCCGTGGAAGCCTATCCTGCTGATGGCGGTATGCACGTTCGCGGGCGGCTTCGGGGCCCTGCCGACGCAGCTGCTGGTGCCGGGCAACGTGCTGGGCGCGATGTTCGTCACGGCGCTCGTGTTTTTCGGCGTGCTGTCCGCATCGCGCTGGTTCAACTTCGACACCATCTACCAGCTGGCTTTTCCGCTGTTCATCGTCGGATTCCTGTTCGTTATGCCCACCTTCGGGTCGAACGCGCAAATCATGGCGCTGTGCTACGACGCGGGCTACACCATGCTTTCCATGTACATCATGATCGTCATGAGCAACATCACGTACCGGTTCGGCGTGAACGCGGTATGGATCAACGGCATCGAGCGAGGCATCCGCTACGTGGTCGAGCTGGTAGGGTGGCTCGCGTTCGCCGGCGCGTCGGCGAACCTGGGCGAGGAGGCCACGTCTATCCTGTACGGCGGCGTGGCAGTTGCCGTGGTGCTGACGTTCGTCGTGATCTTCTTCACCGAGCGCGGGCTGTCGGCGAAATGGGGCGTGGTGCTGAAGGACGACCCGATGGGCAGCGCATCGGCTGAGGGGCGGATGGCCATTCGCGTGTCCGACCTGTCGCGCGCGTACAATCTCAGCCCGCGGGAGGAAGAGGTGCTGCAGCTTATCGCCCAGGGCGACACGGTGGCCGAGATCGAAGAGGTTCTGTACGTGTCGCAGGGCACGGTGAAGGCGCACATCAACCATATTTACCGCAAGTTCAACATCCACAGCAAAAGCGAGCTGTTCGAACTGCTCAACGATGTGGAGAAGCCTGTGCGCAAGGGTCGCCGGTCTTCTTCGTCCGCTTGGGAGGACGAGGAGCGGCAAGCAGGATAGGGGCGGAACCGGTTGCGCATGCAAGAACGGCTCCTCGGCGAGGGTTTGCCGAGGAGCCGTTCTCTGCTGTTGCGCGCTTGACGCGCGGAGTAGGTTAGTTGGCCGCGCCCAGGCGGTCGTCCAGCGGGTCGATGGGCGGGATGTCCCAGTTGTCGCCGGGCAGGTGCGGCGCCATCTCGTCTTCGTTGCCGGCAGCGGCCAGGCGGGCGAAGTAGTCCTTCGTCTCCTTCACCACCACGCCGGACAGCGCGATGAGGGCGATCATGTTCGGCAGCGCCATCAGGCCGTTGAAGATGTCGGCGATGGTCCACACGGCGGCCACGGTCATGTAGGGGCCGATGAACACGGCGGCGATGTACAGCCAGCGGTACGTCTTCACGGCTTTCATCGAGCCGTTGCTGAAGTACTCAAGGCAGCGCTCGCCGTAGTAGTCCCAGCCCAGGATAGTGGTGAAGCCGAACAGCACCAGACATGCCATCAGCACGAATGATACCACTTCGCCGGGGATGAAGGGTAGTCCTGCCTGGAACGCGGCGGTGGTGACGGCCGCGCCTTCGAGTCCGGGGATCTGGTACGCGCCCGTCATGACCAGCGCCAGGCCGGTCATCGAGCACACCACGATGGTGTCAAGGAACGTGCCGGTCATGGACACGAGACCCTGGCGCACCGGCTCCTTCGTCTGAGCGGCGGCAGCGGCGATGGGCGCGGAGCCCAGGCCGGCCTCGTTCGAGAAGATGCCGCGCGCGATGCCCTTCTGCATGGCGATGATGATGGCGCCCAGCATGCCGCCCGCAGCCGCCTGCAGGCCGAACGCGCTTTCGAAGATGGTGACGAACGCGCCGGGGATCTTGTCGAGGTTCGTGACGATGAGCAGCACCGAGAGACCCACGTACAGAACCACCATCGCGGGGATCACGCGCTCGGACACCTTCGCGATGCGCTTCAAGCCGCCGATGACCACAAGGCCCACCAGCACGGCCAGCACGATGGAGCCGATGACGGTGAAGATGGAGTAGTCCATGCCAAGGATGCTCACCGTGGCGTTCTTCTCGGGGTCGAAGAACCCGGTGATGGCGCTGGAGATAGAGTTGACCTGCGTGAACGTTCCGATGCCGAACAGGCCCACGCACATGCCGAAGAACGCGAACAGCTTCGCCAGCCAGCGCCACTTCATGCCCATGCCGCGCTCGATGTAGTAGAACGGGCCGCCCAGCACGTGGCCGGTCTTCTTGTCGACGCTGCGGTACTTCACGGCAAGCAGGCCTTCGGAGAATTTCGTCGCCATGCCGAACAGCGCTGCCAGCCACATCCAGAACATCGCGCCGGGGCCGCCGGCGACGATGGCCGTGGCCACGCCGACGATGTTGCCGGTGCCGATGGTGGCTGACAGGGCCGTGCACAGCGCGCCGAAGCTGGTGACTTCGCCTTCGCCGCCGGTTTCGTTCTTGATCATATAGCGCAGCGCGCGCGGCAGCTGCCGGAACTGCACGCCCCGCAGGCGCACGGTGAGCAAAATGCCGCCGAACAAGATCAGCACCATAAGCGGCACGCCCCAGATGAAGTCGTCTATAGCGACGAGCCCATCGTTGATCATACTAAAAAAGCCTTCCACCACGATCCTCCTTCAACCAACTTCGTTCGGGCAACTTCTGCGAAACCCGTGTACGACGTGGCTGTTCTGGAGGATGCGAAGGAAAGCATAGGATCATGCTCGCGCGACAAGCTAGGTAGCTTTGCTCTGTCCTTTTGCCTGAGAGTTTCAGCGGCATCGCGCTTGCGGCGATGCGCCTTGCCCCTTCGGCACCCGATCCGACGATCGGGATTCTCCAGAGGCCCCTTCCGCGCCCTGTCTCGCAAGATCCAGGACGTATCAACGGGGTGACGCTATGAAATTGTGCAGCTGATTGTAACAAGGAATGCATCCGTTGGTAACCCGTTATTTGACTTTTTCGTGCTAAAGGGATTGTTGCGGGACGGTGTCGATGCCGCTACGAGCGGAACACCGTTCGCATGCCTCAGCTGCGGACGGCGACGGTCTCCTTACTGTTGCTGCTATTGCAACATTTTCACACGAGGAGGTCTTCTATGGCTCCCCAGCCAACTGTTCCTACCTGTCCGGTTTCGCGCGCGGGTCGCTTGCGCGCGTTCTTCGTTCTGATAGGGCTGGTCGCCCTCTGTCTTCTGGCGTTCCGCTCGCCGGCGTTCGCCGAGGAAGCCCAGCCCGATCCGTCCGACGACGCGCCTACGCCGCGCGCGGCGATGGACGTGACCGACAAGGTGTCCGTCGACGGCGTCAAGCTGCAGAAGAAATCGGGCGACAGCTGGTTGGACATTCCCGCCGGCACCACGCTGACCAGCGGCGCGTACGTGCGCATCTATATCGACTGGAGCATTCCCGATATGACGGACGTGCATGCGGGCGACACGTTCACGTTCACCGTCAACGGGGATGATCACTTCCTGGCCAGCGATTTCGGCCCGGTGAACCTCGTCGATCCCACGACCCAGAAGGTGATCGGCTCGTACGTGGTCAACGGCAACCGCGATGCGAACGGCAGCATGATCCCCGGTCAGGACATCACTATCGTGACCACGCTTTCCGACGATGGGGCGCAGTTCCCCTCGCTGCACAATGGCTTCTTCTCGCTTGAGGGCTACGTGACGGGCCAAGGCAACGATATCGTGTTCACGGTTAACGGCCAAGCGCTTCCGTCTATCGGCGTCGAACCGCCTACGACGGGCCCGCTGCCCGATACGCCGCTGATGAAGTACGGCTCGCAGGTAGCCGGCCAGAACCAGATCGTGTGGAGCATCGGCGTGAACCTGGACAACATCGTGGACGCGTACGCGAACTATGCCGTGGGCGGTTCCGACCCGTCGCCGCAGCAGCGCAACCTGTTGCTGACCGACGACTTGCAGGGCGGGCAGGCCATCACGTCGGGCGGCGTGACGGTGTACATGCCCGTGGTGGCCACCACCGACGCGGGCGAGGCGCAGACCGAGCAGTACGCGGCCTATCCCATCACCGACCTGTTCGCGCTGACCGACAAGTCGGCGGCCGACGGCATGACGCAGGACGAGTTCGCGAGCAGCGTGCGCATGGCAGCCGTGCCCACCATCGGCGTGTGGGAGAACCGCGTGGTGTACATCGGGTTCGGCAACGTGCCCACGGGCAATGGGTCGAGCCCGCTCAATATCGGAAACATCCTGGACGGCCAGGGCGAGGCGGGACTTTCCTGGCTGCTGGAAGAAAAAGGCGCCACGCCTGCTCAGAAAGCCATCATCATGAAGTACTTCAGCGCCTCGGGGCCGAACAAGGGCGACTTCACGTCGTTCATCGTAGAGCTGCGCAGCGACGCGTCCGAAACCGGGCAGTACGAGAACAACGCCACGCTCACCTATGGCGACAGCGGGTCGGAAGCGGCGCCCGGAAGCGCGCATTTCACCGTGATCTCGGGCGGCGTGGAGGTGAAGGACGGCAAGGCCGTTCTGAAGAAGGTGGACGCGGGCAATCCGGACGCCACGCTGCCGGGCGCCGTGTTCAGGCTGGAGAAGATGCAGCCTGACAACACCTGGGCGACGGTTGCGGGTTCCGAGCAGCTGACCACGGACGGAAGCGGGCTGATCACGGTGACGGGGCTGCTGTTGGGTCAGTACCGTTTCGTGGAGATCGTGCCGCCCGTCGGGTATGAGATGACGAGCGAGTCGGTGGAATTCGCCATCACGTCGACCACGCTGAACCATACCGCGAACGTTACGGCCGAGAACAGAAGGGCCCCCGTGCTGGGCAAGGTCGTGCTGACGAAGGTGGACGCGGGCAATCCGGACGCCACGCTGCCGGGCGCCGTGTTCAAGCTGGAAGAGCAGGCGGCGGACGGGTCGTGGGTCGAAGTGCCGGGATACGAGTCGCTTGTCACCGATGGCAGCGGCTTGATCGAGGTGGAACGTCTCGCGATGGGGGCGTACCGCTTCGTGGAGGTTTCGGCTCCCGAGGGCTACGAGTTGGAGACGGCGCCGGTGGAGTTCACGCTGGCCGAGGACGCGCCCGGGTTGGAGGTGGCCGTGACGGCTACGAATACCAAGAGTCCGGTGTTCGGGAAGGCGGTGCTGAAGAAGGTTGACGCCGAGGCTCCCGATGCCGTGCTGCCGGGCGCGACGTTCAAGCTGGAGCAGCGCCTCGCCGACGATTCCTGGGAGATCGTGCCGGGCCACGATGCGCTTGTCACCGACGCCGGCGGCCTGATCGAGGTGGCCGACTTGGCGGTGGGCAGCTACCGCTTCGTGGAAACCGCGGCTCCCGAAGGCTACGTGCTGGACGACACGCCCCGCGAGTTCGCCATCGACGCCGCCGCGCCGGCGCCCATCGTCGTGAATCTCACGGCTGCGAACGCCAAGGAACCGCCCGCGCCGCTGGGCAAGGTCGTGCTGACGAAGGTGGACGCGGATTCCCCGACGACGGTGCTCCCGGGCGCCGTGTTCAAGCTGGAGGCGCAGACGGCCGACGGAAGCTGGGAGGTCGTGCAGGGCTCCGAGAGCCTGACCACGGATGCCGACGGCCTGATCACGGTAACCGATCTGCCGATGGGCGCGTACCGCTTCGTGGAGCTTTCGGCTCCCGAGGGTTACGAGCTGGAGACGGTGCCGGTGGAGTTCACGCTGGCCGAGGACGCGCCCGGCCTTGCGGTGGCCGTGACGGCTACGAACGTGAAGACCCCTGTGCTGGGCGGCGCGCTGCTCACGAAGGTGGATGCCGACGATGCGACGACGGTGCTTGTCGGAGCGGTGTTCAAGTTGGAGCAGCATCTGTCCGACGGGACGTGGGCCGTGGTCGACGGCTTCGACGCGCTTGCCACGAACGACGAGGGAATCATCGAGGTGCATGGTTTGCCGGTGGGAAGCTACCGCTTCGTAGAGACGGCCGCCCCCGAGGGCTACGTGTTGGATGAGACGCCGGTTGAGTTCGGAGTGGAAGTGGGCCAGCCCGAGCAGGTCGAACTCACTGTGGAGAACGCTCCGGTGCCGCCCGACCCGGTTGACCCGGTGGATCCCAACGATCCCACCGACCCGACCGACCCGGCGAAACCCGTCGACCCTGCCGCGCCGGGCACCCCATCGACCTCGCAACCGTCGACTCCGAATGCCCCGGGCAAGACGTCCTCTGCATCGTCGATCGCCCGCACCGGCGACGCTGTTCCGCTCGCCGTTCTGGGCGCGCTGGGCGCAGTCGCGATAGGCGCGCTCGCCACGGCGCTTTTGGTGGCGCGGCGGCGTGCGGGTCGTCGCTAGCCGTTGTTGGAGTAGTTGTCGGCGTTCTCTTTGAGCTTCGCCAGCACCGCGACGAACGTGTCGAGATCCGCCTGGTCGATACCCTCGATCAGGCGGTCCGCCGCGTCGACGGTAACCGGCTGCGCGGCCATGACCAGCTCGTGCGCCTTGTCCGTCACCGAGATAGCGTGCGCGCGGCGGTCGGACTTGTGCTGGTTGCGCACCACGAGACCCTTGCGCTCGAGCGTGTCGAGGTAGCGGGTGATGGTGGCCTGCTCCTTGCGCGTGCGTTCCGCCAGTTGCTTCTGCGAGAGTTCGCCCGCGCTGTCCAGCTGGTTGATGAGGTTCCATTGGCCCGGCGTGATCTCGTAGGGCTTGAGCGCGGTTTCCAGCGACTTGGCGATGGCGCGCTGCGCGTCGTACACGAGGAATCCGATGAGGCTGTTATGCTGGTTGATCATGCTTGACCTGCTTCTGGCATGCCGCGCGAAGGTGGGGAGGGGCGTGCGGGCGGTCCGCACGCTGCGCTGGCCACGCTGAACGGCGATAGGGACTATAAAGTACCTGCTCAATTAATCACAATTGACCGGAACCCGTCAACTTCTTTGCGTCTCGCGCGTCCAAAAACCACGCCGCCGGTATCTAAGACCGCACTCGCGCTGCCTCTGCTGATGCTGCTCGCGTCTGCATGTCGTTGAAGCCGTCATTAACGTCTGTGATCGACGGCGATGGTTGCGCGCAAGCAATCTCGCACGCCGCAGGGCCGTTTCTGCACAAAAAGACGCGACGTGCGACACCTTGTCGGTTGCCGCATTTCGCGCAGTTTTGGTTGCTTTGGAAAACGCCTGATCGATATTGTAGCGATCGGAGGAGTATGGAAGGCTTCGTCGACAGGACGGTTGGAAAGCTCTTTTCGAGGCTTCCAGGCGTCGCACGTCGCGTCTTTTTGTGCAGAAACGGCCCTGCGGCGTGCATCGGCGTCGTCCCGTGCAGCGCCCCCGGTCCCGGTTCGGTGCGCATAGGGTTCTTGGCAGGTGCAGCAGGTAGAAAACGGCGTACGTCTTTCTTTCCTGTCGCCTCTCGCAGCATGTTTCACGTGAAACATGCGTACGTTTTTACCTGTTCGCCACGTATAACTCTCGTGGTCGCGACTATTCTTTATAAAGATAGCTTAAAGTCGTTGCACTAATAATATCAGGTAATATAATTAGCACTGCAAGTAAAAGGGGAACGAGAACGGGGAACTTGCAGTCCGGGGCGCTTTGAAGGGGGATTCTTCGACGCGCGCACCCCTCCGCATCTCCGACCCCTCCATGCAGAGTGAGGCAAAAGGAGGAGAGATGTCACTAAAGATGAGCCGCCGAGGCTTCGTGAAGGCTTCGGCCGTCGCGACCGCTTCGACGCTGCTGCTCGGCGCGTCGGCCACCGCCGCCGCGGCCGACGAGGCAGCGGCCACCAGCACCTCGTCCGACGACGTGAAGATCATCCCCAGCGCGTGCCGCCAGTGCTACGGCCGCTGCGCGTTGTTCGGGCACGTCAAGGACGGGCGCCTCGTGAAGATCGAGGGCAACCCCGACCTGTTCAGCGAGGGCACGCTGTGCGGGCGCTGCTTCGCCATCCCGCAGGAGCTGTACAACCCGCTGCGCGTGCGCTACCCGCAGAAGCGCGTGGGCGAGAAGGGCTCCGGCCAGTGGAAGCGCATCACGTGGGAAGAGGCCTACGAGGAAGCGCGCGACCGCTTCACCAAGATCGGCGAGGAACACGGCTGGCACACCATCGCGCACCAGTACGGCACGGGCCGCGACATGCTGCAGTTCCAGGCCATCAACAAGCTGTGGCTTGAGCTGGGCTCCACGGCCACGTTCGGCGTGGGCAACCTGTGCTGGGTGGGTTCGTACTTCTCCAGCCAGCGTTTGTACGGCGACGAGACGCAGTACACCGGCTGGGACGGCAACAACACCGACTGCATCCTCATCTGGTGCCGCCAGGAGCGCAGCCGCGGCTACTACGACTGGCTCACCGTCAAGCGCGCGCAGGAGCGCGGCGCGAAGGTCATCTGCGTCGACCCCCGCTTCACCTGCACGGCTTCCAAGGCCGACATCTGGCTGCCCATTCGCCCCGGCTCCGACATGGCGCTGGTGCTGGCTTTCATCAACGAGATCGTCCACTCTGACAAGTGCGCAACCGAATTCGCGCGCATGTACACGAACGCCCCGTTCTTCATCGACGAGAAGGACGCCGACGGCAACGGCACGGGCTACCAGCTGCGCGAGTCGTACCTCAAGGAGGACGGCAACGAAGAGCTGTACGCCGCGTGGGACGAGAACAGCGACCAGCTGATCTTCTGGTCCGGCGACTGGCAGAACGCGAAGGGCGTGGGCGGCCCGAAGGCCTTCCAGTGGCTCGACGCCGAGGGCAACATCGTGGCCGACGCGAAGCCCGCGCTGTCCGGCAGCCATGAGATCAACGGCAAGACGTACCGTACCAGCTGGGACATCCTGGTGGAGCACGTCACCCCGTGGACCATCCAGCGCGCCGCCGAGTTCTGCGAGCTTCCCGAGGGCAAGATCAAGGAAGCCATCGACGCCTACATCGACGCCAGCCCGCACGCGTGCTTCACGCGCGGCCAGAAGGTGGAGTTCTCCATCAACACGTCCGGCATCTCGCAGGCGTTCACCATCATGATGGCGCTGGCCGGCAACTTCGACTCGAAGGGCGGCCAGAACATCGGCCGCGAGCCCGCCACCGGCTACGACTCCTTCATGTTCGACGTCGTGCCGAACAAGGAAGGCCGCATGGGGCAGCGCCGCAAGGAAACGGCCATGAACATCAAGAAGCTTTCCGTGTGCCAGAACACCGGCTACCAGGACATCCTCGTGGCCGACGACGCCACCGGCGAGTTGAAGACCACGAAGCAGAACTCCGGCGGCCAGGTCATCTACGGCCAGCAGGGCGGCTTCGGCGCGGCCACGACGAAGGCCATGGCGAAGGGCGATCCGTTCCAGATCTACGGTTACTGGCAGCAGACGTCCGAGCCCATCCTCTCCATCGAGGGCGGCCATGAGATCGTCGAAGGCTTCAAGAACCTGGACTTCTTCGTGAACGTGGACCTGTACATGACGCCGTCGGGCGAGCTGGCCGACATCATCCTGCCGGCCGCGCATCCCAACGAAGTGGACCGCGTCGAGTGGGCGCACTCCGGCCACGGCTATCCGACCAGCCACACGTACCTTATCCGCCAGCCGTTCCACGAGCCGCTGGGCGAGTGCCGCGACGACATGGACATCTGCTTCGAGTTCGCCGAATACATGGGCGTGGACATGTACTGGAAGGACAAGTACGAGTTCTTCGACTACATGGTGAAGGGTCCCGAGACGCTTCCGCCGCAGCTGAGCTGCGCGAACTTCGAAGAGTTCCGCGAGCGCATCAGCGTGACCGGCGTGGAGATGGCCACCGTGAAGAACGCGCCGAAATACGAGACGGGCTTCATGCGCAAGACGAGCGACTTCCGCCCCGGCTTCAACACCATGTACCGCGGCAACAAAATGGGCTCGGTCTACCGCTTCCCCGGCGCGAAGAAGCCGGACGGCACGGTGATTCCGCCGCATCCGCAGTCCGACAACGGCAAGATGGAGCTGTGGAGCGAAGACCTGCTGCTGTACGGAAACGGCGCCCTGCCCATGTACATCGAGCCGCCGATCACGAAGATCTCGCGCCCCGATCTGCTGGACGAGTACCCGTACACGCTGATCACGGGCGGCCGCAGCCACGCGTTCTTCCACACCGAGTACCGCAACAGTCCGTGGATGCGCGAGGTGCACATGTTCCCGACGATGGACATCAACCCCGCCGCCGCCGCCGAGCACGGCATCGAGCAGGACGACTGGGTGTACATCGAGACGTACGTCGACCGCATCAAGCAGCGCGCGAACCTCACCGAGGCCATCAAGCCGGGCATGATCCACGTCGAGCACGACTGGTGGTTCCCCGAGCGCGAGGCCACCGACGACCTGCACGGCGCGTTCGACAGCAACTGCAACGTGCTGTTCGAGAACAACGGCCCGTACGATCCCGCCGTGGGCACCGACAACTACGGCGGCCTGTGCAAGGTGTACAAGGCCGACGACGGCGCGCCGAAGAACATCTGCATGAACTCGGAAGACCTCAAGATATTCCTGCCGCTGACCGCCGACCAGCTGGCCGCCGACGACCAGCAGAACGGCGTCGCGCAGGTGACGAAGGGGGGTGCGAAGTAACATGACCCGCAACATTATCGACATCGATCTGGACAGCTGCATCGGCTGCCACTCCTGCGCCGTCGTGTGCAAGCAGGAGAACAACGTGGGGCTGGGCACGTTCTACAACAAGGTGCTGACGGTGGGCCCTTCGGGAACCTATCCCGACCTGGAGATGTACTACCTGCCCGTGTCGTGCCAGCATTGCGACAACCCGGAATGCGTCAGCGTGTGCCCCACCGGCGCCAGCTACAAGCGCGACGACGGCGTGGTGCTGGTGGATCACAGCAAGTGCATCGGCTGCCAGTACTGCGTCATGGCCTGCCCCTACGGCGTGCGCGCGTACGACACCAGCAAGGACAAGGGCGTTATCGAAAAGTGCACGATGTGCGCGCATCTCATCGATAAGGGCGAGAAGCCGGCGTGCGTGAAGCACTGCCCGGGCCAGGCTCGCAAGTTCGGCGACCTGGACGATCCCGAGTCCGATGTGTCGAAGCTGCGCGCCGCAAAGAAGACGTACAAGCTGAAGGACGTGGGGAACCATCCGGGCGTGGACTACGCCATGGACAAGTGCGCCTGGAAGGGAGATGAGTAACCATGGAAATCCAGTGGCCACTTCTGATTTTCAGCGTGCTGTTGGGCGTCACCTCGGGTTCGTTCGTGTTCCTGGCCGTGGGCGAGCTGCGCGGCAAGTTCCGCGAAGTGCGGTTCTCGGGCGCGCTGATCGCGCTCGTCTGCCTGGCCGTGGGCGGCTGCGTGTCGGTGCTGCACATGGGGCACCCGGAGCGCGCGACGCATCTGCTGGGCAACCTGGGATCCGGGCTGTCGAAGGAGCTGTTCGTCGTCGCCATCATGGGCATCATCGCGTTGGTGTACCTGGTGCTGGCGAAGAAGGACTACCCTGGCGTGTCGAAGGTGTTCGGCGTGCTGGGAGGCATCGTGGGCCTGGTGCTGCCGTTCGTGGCAGGGTCGTCGTACCTGATCGCGGCCCGTCCTGCGTGGGATAGCATCGCGCTTCCCCTGATGTTCTTGGGCGCCGGCCTGGCTTTGGGCATGACGCTGATGGCCGGCCTCGTGCTGCTGCGCGGCAAGGCCGCCGAAGAGGGCGGCTTCGCGCTGAAGCTGGCGCTGGCGGGCGTCGTCATCATGGCGGTGACCACGGTGGCGTACGTGGTGTGGATCGCCATCGCTCCGTACCAGGCGCCGACGCGTTCCATCGATCGTCTGATCTCGGGCGATTTGGCCGTGATGTTCTGGGCGGGCGTCGTGGTGATCGGCATCGTGGTCCCGGTTGCGCTGACCGTGCTGGCCTGCGTGCAGGCGACGAAGGGAGCGGGCGACACCGGTTCGGTCGCGCCGAAGCAGCTGGCCATGTACCTGCTCGGAGCGTGCGCCTGCACCGCCATCGGCGCCATCGTGATCCGCATCATCATGTACGCCGTGGGCACCAGTGTGGAGCAGTTCATCTACCACTGATACAGTTAGGGGCGCGCCGCCTGGCGCGGCGCGCCCCCCTCATCCGCCTTCCCCCGTGCCTGAACGCTGCAACCCCCTCCGCAGCGTTCAGGTACGAAGGACGGCCGACGAGATCAGACATCAAAACCCAAGGAGGGCAATCATGATCGAAACCATGCCTGCTGAGCTCGCTGAGAACCTTATAGACTTCTGCGAGAACCGCAGCCGCGTGTACGCACTGCTGTCTCGCTGCTACGAGACCGAGATCGACGCCGCGTTCGCCGAGGCGCTGGCAGGGGAGGCCGCGCTGGCCTCCGACGACGCCGGCCTGGCCGCCGGGTTCGCCGCGCTGCAGGCCGACCTTGCCGGCTGCGACGAGGACGCGCTGGAGCAGCTGGCGGTCGTGTTCGACCGCGCGTTCTTCGGCATGGGCCCGCGCACTGCGCAGAAGGCCTTCCCGTACGAGTCGGTGTACACGAGCGAGGGCGGCCTCATGATGCAGGACGCCTACGCGGAAGTGCTGCATGTGTACCGCGGCGCGGGCTTCGCGAAGAACCCCGGTTTCAAGGAGCCGGAGGACCACCTGGCCGTCGAGCTGGCCTTCATGGCGCTGCTGTGCGGGCGCGCCGTGGAGGCGCTGCGCGCAGGCGACGAGGCGGGGGCCGAGCGCCAGCTGCGCGCCCAGCGGGAGTTCCTGAGCGACCATCTGCTGAACTGGATCGACCGCTTCACGTCCGATGTGCGCAAGGCTGCCGAAGACGGTTTCTATTTCGACTTGGCGACGTTCACCGAAGACTTCCTGACCGCCGACGCGGCCGAGCTTGCCGAAGTGCTGGGGTAGCAGCATGCGATCGTGGCACAAATTTTCGGTTTGGGCATGGTGGAAGGCGGGCGGGAAACAGCGACCAGGCATTACGTAAATGCATGGTTTGCTATTCGCCAAAAAGTAGAAGGAATTTGCGCCCAAACCGTGTATTTGTGCCAGATTCGGCCGACCTGACCGACGGCTGAAGCGTTTCACGTGAAACATCGAGTTTGTTGTTGAGGGGATGATGAGTGTGGAGACGATTTCCCGACGCGGGTTCCTCGCCGCGGGGGCCGTGGGCGCGGCGATGGTGGGCGTCGGCGGGTTCGGCGCGGTGTCGCGCCAGGCCGACGCCGCGTTCGTGCGCCCGCCCGGCGCGGAGTCGAACGCGCAGCTGGTGGCGGCGTGCGACCGCTGCGGGCGCTGCCTGCAGGCGTGCCCCTACGGCATCGTGACGCCGGTTCCGCTGGCCGAGAACCTGGTGGCCTACGGCACGCCGACGCTCGCCTTCGATCACGGGTGCTGCGACTTCTGCATGCAGTGCGTTGACGCGTGCCCCACCGGCGCGCTCGCCTACGGCGGCCCGCGCGAGCGCGACCTGGGCGTTGCCGTGGTGGTGAAGGACGCGTGCGTGGCCTGGGACTGGGCCGGCTGCACCGTGTGCAAGGACGAGTGCCCGGTGGAGGGCGCCATCACGCTGGACGACCACGACCGGCCGGTGGTGCATCCCGAGTACTGCGACGGCTGCGGCAAGTGCGAGCAAGTATGCCCCTCGGCCTCGCTGCGCGCCTACGATGCGAGCGTCGAGGACAAGGGCATCGTGGTGGTGTCGCGCTCGAGCGAGGCGGCACAGGCGACGGGCGCCGTGTCCAGCGAGGAGCTTGCGTCCAAGCGCACGGTGGCCGTGGCGCAGGCGAACGCGGCGAGCCCCCACACCAAGGGCGTCCATCCCGACGGCCCCGACGCGACGCGAGAGGCGGGAGCCTGACATGAAGACGCGCATCAAAACCATCCGCATCCTCGTGGCGACCGGCGTGCTGGCGCTGGCCGTCGTCGCGGCGCATCTCGGCGGCAACGCCGCCATCGGCACCCTGTGCGCGCTGTGTCCCGTGGGCTTCGCGCAGATCGTCGTCGCTTCGGGCACCGTGCCGTGGGGTCTCGTGCCCGGCGTGCTGGCCGTGCTGGTCATCGTGTTCCTGCTGGGCCGGGCGTTCTGCTCGTGGCTCTGCCCCTCGCAGCTTCTGAAGAACGTGTTCGGCGGCCATACCCCGCGCGGCGTTCTCGGCCGCAGCGGCGAAGCGGTGCCCGTCTCCCGCGGCGGGTCGGAGGCGAACGGCCCGTCCGAGCCTCCCGCATCGGTTGGAAAATCCTCCGGCTCCGGCTGCTCCACCTGCTCGTCCTGTGGTACTTCCAGCCTCAAGACCCAAGGACTCGTCCTGGTCGTTCTGCTGGTTGTGTCTTTCGCCGTGGGGTTCCCGGTGTTCTGCCTGCTGTGCCCCATCGGTCTCGTGTTCGGCACGCTGTGGGCCCTCAACCGCGTGTTCGTGCTGCTGCAGCCGGGCTGGGAGCTGATCGTCTTCCCGCTCATGCTGCTGGCGGAGTTGTTCCTGTTCAAGCGTTGGTGCTCGTCCATCTGCCCGCTCGGCTTCTTCTTCGGGCTCATGGGCAAGCTGCGCGCGAAGCTCGGCTTCGGCGCCCGCCCTCAGGCCGGCTGCGCCACCTGCATCTCGAAGGAGGGCTGCCGAACCTGCTCCACCGTGTGCCCCGAGGGCATCGACGTGGCGGATCCCGGCAAGGCGACGCTGGAGGCCTGCACCTTCTGCCTCGACTGCGTGGAGAACTGCCCCACGAAGTCCATCAAGGTCAAGGCGAGGGCGGGGAAGCCGATACCCGGCTCTTTCGACGAGCTTTCCGACGTTGAGGAGGTCGAACCGTCCGTCAGATAGCGCACGAGTCCGATCTCGTTTCCGTCTTGGCAAGTCGGGCTTCCGCTATCATGAGTGCGAGCCATGATAGCGGGGTCGAAGGGACGGCGTATGAAGTTCACCATAGTGGCGGTGGGAAAGCTGAAGGAAAAGTTCTGGACGGCTGCGTGCGCCGAGTACCTGAAGCGCATGCAGCCGTACGGTAAGACCGAGGTGCGCGAGATCGCCGACATCGATCCTGCGCGCGCGGGCGGCGTGGATGCAGCGCGCGACCGCGAGGGCGCCGCCATCTTGGCCGCGCTCGGGCCCTCGGAGCATGTGGTGCTGCTGGCCATCGACGGCAAGCAGCGTTCGAGCGAGAGCTTCTCGCAGCGCATCGACACGCTCAAGCTGAACGGCGCGAGCGATATCGCGTTCGTCATCGGCGGCTCCGACGGCGTGAGCGCCGCGGTGCGTCAGCGTGCCGACGAGACGCTGTCGTTCGGCCCTATCACGCTGCCGCACAACCTGGCTCGTGTGGTGCTGCTGGAACAGCTCTACCGCGCCCAGAAAATCTCACGCGGCGAGCCATACCATAAATGAGACAAAGGGACGGGTTAATGTCTCGTCGTCGCAAGAGCGCCCGTCCCCTTTGTCCCCCGAATGAGTCATCAACCCCATTCCTTTGCCTCATTTTGCCTCATGAGTGCGAGGAGCGCGGTGGCCAGCGCTGCCGTTGCCAGGGCGGCAAGCGCGAGCGCATTCGCGCGGTCGCCGGTAGGCGCGAGCTTGCTTGGGCTGTCGGGCTGGTCGTCGGCTGGTTGCGGGAGCGGTTGCGGTTGAATGCCGGGATCGGCGGGGTCATCGCCTGGGTTTGCAGGAGTTTTGTCAAGTTGCGTCGTTACCACGTATCGGGCGCGCTTGGATTCGTCGACCTCGCCGCCTTCGGTTGCGCCGCCGGATTCCGTTGCGACGGGCGACCCCTTCGGCCCGTTTGCCGCTGCAACGCTCATTCCCACGTCGAGCCAGCGTCCGTCGTCGAGCCATGTGCCCAAGCCGGTGGATGCTGTAGTAAGCACGGAGAGCGGTTGCAGGTTCACATCGCAGAACAAAACGTCGCTGCGGGAGATGGGCGGTTTCGTCATGTCGATGCGCCGCGACAGCGCCACGGTGCCGTGGCGAGCGACCCGAAGTTGCATGTATACGTCGGATCCGTCCACCTCGATAGGAGATCGCGCCCGTTCCGCTCCCGTGCTGTCGAACTCGATCAGCAGGTTCGTCAGCTTCGCGGGATCCAAGTAGTCCGAAGAAAGCAGCGCGTAGAAGCCTTCCTTCGCGCGCTCGACGGCCAGCAGCATGCGGCTGGCGCGCAGAGGCAGCGTGGCCGCGGCGCGCTCGGGCGTGCACAGCTCGCCATTGTCGGCGGCATGCTCGAGAAGGGTTGCGCCATCGCGCAGCGCCGCGACGATGGCGTCGGCGGGCAGGATGCGCGCTTCCTCCGTCAAAGCGCCTGCGTCGTCCATGAACCCGAAGGCGAACGCGTCGGCGTCGACGGGAACCACGGTTTCGGCCTGGGTCCATCCGTAGCGCGCTTCCACGGTTCCGTCTTCAAGCGGGGTGAGCGCGGCGATCGTTCGGCCGCCGCCTGGATAGAAAGACGCCGCTAATACGGTGGACCCGCTGCCTGCAAGCGAGAGGGAAGCGGCTTGGTCGAAGGGATAGGACGCGATAACGGTTCCGCGCTGGAGATCGATCCAGTATCCCGCGCTTTCGCCTCCCGCTGCAGGCATGAGCACGAACGCGGTCTCGTTCGATAGCGGCACGACGCGAAACGAAGGGCGGTAGTCCAAGACGGCAGGAACGGGAACGCCCTCGACCGTGCGCGAGGATACGCGTGCGACATCGGCGGGGTCGATGGCGTGCAGCTTGAGCTGGCCGTCGGCTATCTGGAAGAACCGTTTGCTTCCGTCGGGGCAGGCGAACACGTTGCTGAGCACCGTGGAATCTTCGGTGTACTCGGTGCCCAGGTAGCCGCCCGCGCAGTCGACGGGGGTGAGCAGCGGGCTTGCTTTCAGCTCGAGGCGCACTTCGGGAGAATATGCAGTCGTGCCGCCTGTTTGAGCCAAGACGAACATGCCGGCAGGGAACACGATCTCGCACGTTGACGAGGGCCCGATATCGCCGGCATCGAGAAAGTACGGAAGGCTGACCGTGGTGCCGTCCGTCTCGATGTTCAGCAGGGCGTGGGGCTGGCCGTCCACGATGAGCTGCGTTGCCGCGGGCAGCGGCGTGGCGAGGGCGGGCTTCGTGGACGCTTCGAACGACAGCGTCCCCGTGTTCGAGACGCTGTCGAACAGGGGCGTAAGCGTGAAATCGTCGGGCGGTTCCGGCTTGCCGGCGTTCGAGTACGAGATGTTCAGCGTGCCGCCATCCGCACGGCTTTCGGTGACGGCGATGGTCAGGCCGGTGAATCCGACGTTGGCGTTTTCGAAAAAGTTGGTTGAAGGGTAACCTCGGGGAGACACCTCGTCGCCTGCGTACAGCATGCAGCCGTATTCTCTCGAGCCGATTGCGGCTGGGACGAGGTCGGTGCTTTCCGCGTGCGGTTCGTTCATATCAGGGTCGACCAGCTCGATCAGCTGGTTGTGCACGGTTCCGTACGTGTTCGAATGAACGAAATACGGTCCGCCCGATCCTAGGTCGGCCTGAACTCTGAAGAGGCGAAATCCCGACGGAAGCTCGGCGGGTTGGCCATCTTGCTCGTAGCGAACGCTTTGGTTGCCGGCGAAGCGGTCGTACTGCAGCAGGTAGTAGGACGAGAACATGCTTGCGTCTTGGTTCGCCACCACGACGATACCGCCGGTTTCATCGATGTCGTTCGAAGCGAACGCTTCTAAAGCTGCTTCTACGGACGAGCTGCCGTCGGCGGTTGCGTCCACGTGTTGCACCACCTTGCCGTCGCGTTTGACGTCGATGCCCGTCTCGTTCGCGAAGATGCGGGTGATCTTGCTGTCGGGCAGCCAGCCCAGCATCCATTTCGAGAATCCATTGTGATCGCCCTGGTTCTGCATCATGATGTCAAAGGTGAGGATTCCCGTGCGGTCGGTGGAGCCTCCTTGCTGGCTGGCGTACTGGTAGTAGTCGGGCAGGCCCAGCACGTGACCCGTTTCGTGGATGATGGTCTGCGCGGCCCACGGCTGGTCGCACGGATTCGACAGCGCCACGGCGTTCCATAGGCGCACTGTGCCGTCAGCGTACACGGCGTCGGGGACGTCGAGCACCTGCTCGTTGCTCCACCAGACGCTGCCCCAGCCGGTGTCGCCGCCGGCGAAGTGCAGGTAGACGGCATCGATGCGCCCGTCGCCGTTCGCGTCGAATCGCGCGAGATCGATGCCGGATGCCTCGAGGTGGTCGAGCGCCTCCTTGTACAGTTGCCCGATGTTCGCCGTGTAGAAATCGCGCTCGTGCTGGGCCGCGTAGTCGAACGCTTCGCCGGTGACGGTAAGCGCGCCGTACGACGCGCGGAGGTAGTAGTCGTGCAGGTTCTCGTAGGGAAAGCCGCCGGCGCTCGGCAGCGCGGCCTCGCCGACGGCGCGCGGGCCTATGAGCGCCTGAAGCGCTTCCAGCGTATCTCCTTCCGCGAAGGGGCGGTCGGGGAACGACACGCGCAGCGCCACCACGTGTGCGTTGCCGATAGCGGCCATGCCGCCGTCGTCGCCGGGAACCGCGTTCGGGGCGATGCCGTTTTGTGCCTGCTCGCGCGCGAGGGCCTGTTGGACGAGGCCGGGGGAGGGCTCGTCGTTGCCGAGGCTTTCCTGGAAGGCTTCTCGTTCGTCCAGCGTGCCGTCTGCGGCATAGGCGGCGCGTTGCTCGACGGTGGCGATGCAGGGCGAGTGCGCCGCGTCCTGCGCATGAGCCGACGCGGGCGCGAGCGCACCTGCGAAGGCCGCTGCTAGAAGCGCGGTCAGCAAAAACGCGGCCCAGCGCGCGGCCTTTGAACGAGCGAAGCATTGCATGCGGTTCCCTTCGTCTTCCGGTGTGATGGAACCATACTACCCGCTGCCGCCCCGCTCGACACGTGCTTTTTGAGAATGAGGCAAAGGGGCGGGGTTAACGTCTCGTTTGGGGATATGGGGGACGGGCGCTCTCGCGACGACGAGACGCCAACCCCTCCCCTTTGCCTCATTCCGCCCGTCATCCGTGTTGGTGATCTGCGCGGTATAATGACCGAGTCGTTGGCGAATCGGGAAAGGAACTATATGCGCTTCGTCTCGTGGAACGTGAACGGCTTGCGCGCCGTGCTGAAAAAAGGCTTCGAAGACATCGTGTGCGAGCTGGACGCCGACATCGTTGCCTTGCAGGAAACGAAGCTGCAAGAGGGCCAGGCCACGCTCGACCTGCCGCAGTACCGCGAGTACTGGAGCTATGCCGAGAAGAAGGGTTACTCCGGCACGGCCATATTCTGCAAAGAGCAGCCGCTGCAGGCGCTGCACGGCCTGGGCTTCCCGCACCTGGATACCGAGGGGCGCATCGTGGCGCTGGAGTTCCCGAAATTCTGGTTCGTGGACGTGTACACGCCGAACGCGCAGAACGAGCTGGCGCGCATCGACCATCGCATGGAGTGGGACGACGCGTTCCGCGACTTCTGCAAGGGGCTCGAAGAAGGCGTGCTGCCCGCCGGCGTGCCGGTGGAGCGGCCGGCGTTGGGCGAGGGGCACGTGGCCATTTCCGAGCTGCCGCTGACGCAGCCGGGCGAGACGGCCGACCCGAAGCCCGTCGTCATGTGCGGCGACTTCAACGTGGCTCACCAGGAGATCGACCTCAAGAACCCGGGTCCGAACCGCGGCAAGGCCGGTTTCTCGGACGAGGAGCGCGGCAAGTTCACCGACTTGCTGGAGGTCGGGTTCGTCGACTCGTTCCGCCACCTGCATCCTGACGTGACGGGCGCGTACTCGTGGTGGAGCTACCGCTTCAAAGCGCGCCAGACGAACGCGGGGTGGCGCATCGACTACTTCCTGGTCAGCGACGAGTTGGCTCCGAAGATCCAAAGCGCCTGCATCTACGACGAAGTCTACGGCAGCGACCACTGCCCCGTGGGGATAGAGCTGGAGCTGTAGGATCGCTTGCAGCTCGAATGCTCCGTCTGGGGCGTTCGAGCTGCGGCCGGTGACGCCGAAAATGCTTCCGTATGGTAAAAGCGGGGGAGTTTGGTAATCCTATGAAAACCGTGGGATATCTCTCGGCTCTTCTTCACCTGGGGATATGCAGGATGCTGCGTTCGGTCCTTGGAAATTCGGGTCGGAAGGCAGGCGGGAGATTGCCAAACCGCCCCGTTTCTGCCGCCGAGCTTCGATTTCTCCGTCATCCTCCGCCCCGCCCCCGCTCCCCCCGCCCCCCGCTCCCCGTTTTCCACTTTCCAAGAAGCTGACTGTCCGAAGGATCCTTGTCTCTCGAGGCGGCGGGGAGCTTGCCGATCTTGACGTCGCGAATGACGGGGCGCGCGGCAAGCGGTTCTGCAACGGCGTTCGCGGACACCGCGTCATCTAGAGTCCCTGTGGCGTGTGCCTCAGCGGAAAGAGCGCTCATGGTATGATGCTTCTCGTTGTATGACGGCAGAAAGACGGTTATGGATAGAGCGAAAATCGAAGAGGGCGTGCGGCTGATCCTCGAAGGCGTGGGCGAGGATCCCGGCCGCGAGGGCCTGGTCAAAACTCCCGAGCGCGTGGCGAAGATGTACGAAGAGGTGTTCGCGGGCCTCACCGAGGATCCGGCGCAGCATTTCGAAACCACGTTCGACGAGCACCACGAGGAAATGGTTCTCGTGCGCGACATCCCCTTCTATTCCATGTGCGAACATCATCTCGCGCCGTTTTTCGGCGTGGCGCACGTGGCGTACATCCCGGCATCCGATGGACGCATCTGCGGATTGTCGAAGCTCGCGCGCCTGGTGGATGCGTTCGCGAAGCGCCCGCAAGTGCAGGAACGTCTGACCTCGCAAATCGCCGACACGCTGATCGAGCAGCTGCACCCGCAGGGCGTGATCGTGGTTTTGGAGGCCGAGCACATGTGCATGAGCATGCGCGGTGTGAAGAAGCCCGGCACGACCACCACCACCAGCGCCGTGCGCGGAGCCTTCGAGAAAAGCCAGGCGACGCGCGCCGAGGCGCTGTCGCTCATCTTCGCGCGACGGAACTAGGGCGCGCCCCGAAAGGGCCATCGCGAATGTTTCACATGAAACATTCGTTCGCAATCAGGTAGCGCAGCAGGCAAGGAAAGGAACCAGCCAATGAAGTGTGTAGTCTCCGTTCTGGGCAAGGACCGCAGCGGCATCGTCGCGGAGGTTGCCACCGCGCTTGCCGCGTGCGGCGCGAACATCGACGACATCAGCCAGACCATTCTGGACGACATCTTCTCGATGACCATGCTGACCACGCTCAATCCCGAGGTCGCCGACTTCAACACGGTGCAGGAGAAGCTGGAAGCTGTGGGCGAATCCCTGGGTGTCCAAATCATCGTCCAGCGCGAAGACGTCTTCCAGATGATGTATAAGATCTAACGTCCTAAAAGGGGCAATTCCCATCCGGGGCGTTTTCGTGGGCATCGGCTAGGGCTCTATAGCGAAAGGCGGCCTTTGGATGTTAGGGATGGAGCGAGGCAGGCGGTTCTACCGGCTGTTCGACGCTACGGATGTCCTAAAAGGGAACAGGCCCCTTTTAGGACATTTTCGTGGAGGTCAAGCGGTGAACAGGTCGATTATCTCCTGCTTGGAGTGTACGCCCAGCTTCGCGTAGATGTTCTTGATATGTCCTCGCACGGTGTTGGGAGACAGGTACAGAGCCTCGCCGATATAGGTGGAGCTCCTGCCGCGAGCCAGCAGCAGGAGGATTTCCGATTCGCGGTCCGTCAGGCCATGCCGAACCGTCACTTCGGTGCCTTTGGCGTCGAATGCGTCTTCGCCTCGGACGGGCTCGCCGGACGCGGCCGGCCGTTGCTCGCGTTCCGAGCGCTTCCTGATGCGCAGCATGAATAGCAGGACGATGGAAAGCAGGTACAACGCGATGCAGAACACCAGCATCGTCTTGAACGACGGGTTGAGATCGAGCCCCGCGATAACCGTGCCGCCTACGATTCCCGACACCGATGCAAGCCTGATCAACAGCACCGACGCACCCATGAACGCATACGGGTTCAAATCGCTTTCGTGCGCTTCGCGAATGATGAGGTACATCACGCTGGTGGAGATCAGGCTGTGACCGGCGACGAACGCCGCGCCCACGAAGTAGCTGTACTGGAAGTTCGCGAACGGCCAAATGATCAGCACGCCGGTGAGCAGGGGGAAAAGCGCGCGATAAGCGCGGGAAGCGCTGAACGTCTTCGGAAAGCCGTATGCCATGACGAAGAACGCCATCGAGGCTGCGGCGATGCCCATCGCCGATGCCAAAGACGAGCCGTCGAAGTCGTAGTGCTGCACCACCATGAATCCGTTGATGATGCCCACGACGCATCCGAGCACCAGCAGCGACAGCAGGCCTTCCCCGATGGACACGAATCCCCGAAGGTACGGTCGCAGGGAGGTTCGATCCCTCTTCTGCTCCGCGCCCGCCGTCACCTCGTCGCCTCCCTTCGTCTTGCCGCTGGCAAGCGCGTTGCCTGCAATTCCTTTCGCGCGTCGATAGAGCAGTGCGCTCGCCACAAGCGTCGCCACGACGCAGGGAAGCATGACCAGCGAAGGGCTGTTCTGCAAGGCCAAGGTGACCGCGGCGGCCAGCAGCATCGACGAGGCCAGCGTCTTCATGCTGGTGGTGAGCTCCATTTGCGTCATGATTTCTACCCAAGCCAACGTGAGCATGACCGTGGCGGTTCCCTGCGCGAAAGCAAGCGCCATCAGCGAGACTGCTGGATCGACGGACGAGAGAGCGCCGCTGTACGACAACACCGCGGTGGCCGCCAGCACCAACGAGGGCGCGACCACTGGCATGGATAGCCTGGGCAGCCGACCAAGCAGGGCCAGCGCGACGATGACCGCCTCCGTGAGGACGACGAAAGCAGCCGACGCGATGCTGAAGTCCAATCCCGCTATGAGGACGGTGGTCGTTTCCGACGTCAGCATGGCCGTGGAGTATAGGGACGACTGGGCGACTTTGAACGAGGCGAATCCAAGCGCGCAGCGCGCGACGAGCAGACGGCGCTTGTCGAAGCGCGAAACATCCATCGGCCGACCCCTCCCCTCGATACGTCGCCGAATCTGCGCTCATTGTCCGATAGTATCGTCTCTCTGCCAACCCCTGTTCGTGCAAAAAAGCCCTGCTGGAGGCAATTCAACCCAAAATGAGGGAGGGGTCGAGTCGCCGATTCGACCCAGAATGGGAGATGCGTCGCGCCTGTTCTCCGGCCTATGCTGAGCGGGTCGTCAAGTAGGGCGGGAAGAGTTCCGACGACAAGGATAGCAATCGAAACTGAACGGTCGCCAGGGGAGGGCATTGTGCCCGCAGGAGCGGCGGTTCGGCCCGAGCAACAGGAGGGATGTCATGAACGAAGGAATTTCACGGCGCAACTTCATCGGCGGTGCGGCGCTGGGCGGCGCAGCGCTCGCATTGGGCGCGCTTGCGGGCTGCGCTCCGCAAGGCGACAAGCCCACAGGTTCCGAGGGTGCTTGGGATGCTGAGGTCGACCTGCTGGTGTGCGGCTGCGGCGGCGCCGGCATGGCGTGCGCGGTCGAAGCCAAGGACAATGGCGTGGAGAACGTGCTGATCATCGAAAAGGGTGACCAGATCGGCGGCACTACGGCTATGTCCCAGGGCATGATTGCCGGTTGGGATACCCAGCTGCAGAAGTCGCAGGGCGTCGAGCTCACCTACGACGCGATGTATGCGAACCTGATGAACAACGCGTCGTATCATCTTGACCCGGCGCTCACCAAGATCACGGTGGAGAACAGCGGCAAGACCATCGACTGGCTGATCGACCGCGTGGGCGTCAAGTTCACGGATCAGATCGACATCTACTACGGCCCCCTGCAAATGATGCATAACGTCGACGGCGCGGGCGGCGGTTTCGTCACGGCTTTCACCGCCTGCCTGGACCAGCTGGGCGTGGAGATCCAGAAGGGCACGAAGCTGGTGGAGGTCCTGCTGGACGCCGAGGGCAAGACGGAAGGCGCGGTGGTCGAGGCGAAGGGAAAGACGCAGCGTATCAAGGCGCGCGCTGTCATGATCGCCACCGGCGGCTACGCCCACAACGCCGAGCTGGCGGCGCGCTTCGATCCCGAGAAGGCGGGTACGTTCGGCATCGGGCACCCGAATTGCGAGGGCGAGGGCCTGGTGGCCGCTTCGAACGCAGGCGCGCTCCTGTCGCACACCAACGACATGATGTGCGTGGTGAAGGACTACACCATCATGAGCGAGCATGACGGCACTTCGGCCAGCGCGAACCTCAACGGCTTTACCAATCTTCCCAACATGATACTGGTGGGCGCCGACGGCAAGCGCTTCGTCGACGAGGGTAAAAAGGGGTTCATGAGCCAAGATCTGAACGGCCCCATTTTCGACAAGATCCATCGCGACGGCATGGGCTACGTATGGGAGATCTCCGACGAGGCCACGGTGGCGGCAGCCGGCGGCAAAGTGAAGCGCGGCGAAGGACTCGAATACATCAAGGGTGCCGATGCGACTGAGCTCGCGGCCAACATGGGCGTGGATGCCGCAGCGCTTGCCGAGACCATCGAGGCCTACAACGCTGCGGTGGACTCGGGCGTGGACCGCGAGATCGGCGGCTTCCCCACGGCCAAGCTGGAGGCTCCTTTCCTGGCCGTGCCCGTCGTGCCGTGCGAGATCATCACGTACGGCGGCGTGGCTCGCACCGAGCAGGGCGAGGTCATCCGTGCTGATGGCGAAGTGATGCCGGGCCTGTTCGTGGGCGGCGAGGCTAGCTGCAACTCCGCCTACATGGGATTCACGCTTTCCAACTGCTTCACGTGGGGTCGCATCGGCGCCCAGAGCGCGGCGGCGTACCTGAAAGCCTAGACCCTTTCCTCCTTCATCCCCTCCCTGATGCGGGTGCAGCGCAAGCGCGTTGCACCCGCATTTTTTTCGCGTGCGCAGCGTTGCCTCGCTTTCGGCCGAAACCTGCCAGAAACGGCAAGCCTTTTCGCACGGGCGCCGTCGAACGCACGCAGCAAAGCGCGTCGACCCGATCCAGCGGGACCCGGACGACGCGCTTGGGGAGGAGGGGTGCGTACAGGTTAGTTGAGCTTGCCAGAACCTAGATCCTTGCCCAAAACGTAGGGCAGCGTAATGCAGGTGGCTCCGTAGTTCATGCCTTCCATCGCGAACGTGTAGGTGCCGGAGTAGAAGTTGCCGATCATGCATCCGGCGTTGAACAGGCCTTCGATCGGCTGGTCGTTCTCGTCGAGCACCCGAAGATCGCTGTCGGTGCGCAGGCCGCCCAAAGAAGTCAGGAAGCCGGGAGAGAAGGATGCGCCGTAGAAGGGACCGTCGTCTGCTCCAATGGAGATGAGCTTGTCGGCGGTCTTGTAGAAATCAGTGTCCACGCCTGCTTCGCACATCTTGTTGTAGCGCTCGACGGTGTCGATAGTCGCCGCCGGCAAGCCGAGCTTCGAGATGACCTCTTCGCGCGTGTCTGCCTTGACGATGCCGAAGCCGTCGGCATCCGTATCCCAACGTTCGATAACCTCTTCCGTCGTGAAGTATTCGCCGTGAGGGTAGTTGATGGCGCCCCAGGGCCCACCTGCTTCGGCGCGATTAGCGCCCCAGATGCAATAGGCGGTCTTCTCGGGCAAATGCATGATGGTCGCGCAGGCGAGGCCTCCCAACGCGTCCTCGTTCATGAAGCGCTGTCCCATGTTGTCCACCATGAGGCCGGTGTGGCTCGTGTAAGGTTGGTCGCCGGGAAGGTTGGGGCGGCCGAGCATGATGTTGTTGGGCTCCTTTTGCCAGGCGCCGCCCACCCAAAGCTCCATTTTGTGGCCGTCTCCGGGCATGAGCCCGCCCATCCAAATGCCCTGATCGTAGTTGATATCGGTTGTGAAATCGCACAGCTCGACGGCCTGGGGGCAATAGCGCTCCATCATGTCCTTGTCATGGGAGAAGTCGCCGGTTGCCATGATGACGGCTTTGGTGCCGACGTATTTGGTGTAGGCGCCGTCGGCATCGGACGCGATGATCGCGTCCACGCGACCTTCCGTGCCGTTGGCAAAGCCGCCGCGAACCAGCTGCTCGCCTTTGACGTTCCAGCGCACGTCTACTCCCAGGTCTTCGGCCACGTACCTCCCCATCTCCGCAGCGATATGCCCTTCGCCGTTTCCGATGGATCCTTTCAGCTCGCTGTCGTCAACGTAGAACGCGTGAGCTGCGGGCGGGGTGAACATCGGGTCGCCTTCTTTGTATTCCGGACCCGACTCGATGGTGGTCTTGATGCCGGCCTTGGCCGCGATGTCGATGATCCAGTTGATGGCCTCCTCGGAGTTGTTGTAGAACTTGTACCACAGAGCCGGTTTGAAGTTGCCGCCGTTGGCGAGGTACTCCTTGCGGTAGAACCACGTGGGATCCATGCGGGGGATGCCCATCTCTTCCATGACCTTCGAATACACGCCGTTGTTGGATCCGCCGCGGCTCACAGGAGCCTTCGACGCGCTGATGAGCGTCACCTTCAATCCGTTTTCAGCGCATGATGCAGCTGCGACCAGACCGCTCATGCCGCCTCCCACCACCACGACATCGGTTTCAACCGTTTCGGTGACGAGGTCGTCGCCGATAGGATCGGGCGCGATCTCGAAGCTCCACCGCTGTTCGGCGTTGTTCGCGCCCGTCGTTTGGGCGGAGTCGGACTTGCTTTCGGATGTTCCTGCTGCGGGCGAGCATGCGGCCAGCGCGCCTCCCGCAATGAGGCCTGCAGCGCTCAATGCCGCCCCTTTGACGAAGCTGCGACGGTTCAGATTTCCCTCCATGATGAACTCCCTTTCCTAGCTTATCTCACCAAGGCGCTGCTTGCCTTGCGGGCGCTGTTTGCGCCTTGGACTGATCGCAGCCTAATCGATCAGGGAAAACAAGGCCTCACCCAGCCTAGGTGGTTTTTCGTCCAGAAGGTCGGACATCGCGAGCGTCCGCTAAGGAGGTCGAGGGGTGCGGTACAATGGGCGCGCGGACAGCTGGCGCGGAAGTTCGAGCGCATGCTGTTCGCGCGCGGAGGGGAGGTGCGGATCCATGAGATTCATTCTGAAAAACATGAAGCGAGAGCAGGTGCTGGCCGCGCTCGCCTATGGGTTCTTCCTGGCGTGCACCTCGGTGACGCTGTGGGGAGGGTATGTGCGGTTTCTGACCGGGCAGGTGGATCCGGGCTCTTTCATGCTCGAGTATTTCGTGCGAAGCGCGACCCTGCCTCTCTCGCTTGCGGTTTCCGGCTTGGCCGCCTTCTATTGGCCGAAGGCTCGGCTGTGGCGTTCTCCGATACTGGCGCTGGGGCTTTTTCTTGCGGGTTCGCTGCTGGTTGCCTTGCAGCATGGCGGCGTGGTTTCGTCCGAGTGGTCGCTTGTCGTGGTGGGCGCGTGCTTCGGATGGGGAAGCGGGATCATGTTCGGCGCCTTGCAGGAAATCGTGGCTGCGCAAAAGGTGTTCACGGCCGGTATCGTCGTGTTTGCCGCCGCTGGGATTTCGGCGTTGCTGTTTTTCGCTGTTGAGGTTTTGCCCGCCGATGCAGTACCGTGGATGTCGCTGTTCGTGTTCGTCAGCGCGGCGGTGGCGCTAACCTGTGCTGCATGGAAATGCGCTCCGAAGGTGCATCCCATGTTCGACACGGTTCCCGATCAGCGACGCGATCGGTGCCGCGAAGCGGTTTCCGAGTTGTGGCGCCCTTTGCTCTGCGTCGCGTTCTCCGCGTTCATTGTGGGTATCGTGCGCGTCGGTTCGGCTTCGGGTGGCGGGTCGATAGGGCAAACGAATGAAAGCAACATGATCGGGCTGCTTGCCGCTTCGGTCGCGCTGCTGGCAACTTGGAGGTTCTTGTACGAGCGCGTTACGCTCATGCGTTTGTATCAGATTCTGTTTCCGCTTACGGCGACGGCGTTTCTGCTGTTACCGCTTCTTGAGGGAACGTTTCGCCAGGTGGTGTACTCCCTCGTGTTCCTGGTGTTTTCGGTCACGTCTTCGCTCATGGTAGTGTCGTGCGCTCGGACGGCGCGCAACCAATCGCTCACTCCCGTGCTCGTGTACGGCACCTTCGCCAGCATCGTGTATGCAAGCTCGCTGGCGGGTTCCGTCGTGGGCTTGTTCGTGGGCGCGGGTCGAGGCGTTGGGCTGGCGGAGCTGTCCGTGGTGGCATTGGTGGCGGTGTACGCGCTGTCGGTAGCGATGGTGGCGCCGCATGGGAGGAAGGCGGGTAGCGTGAAAGCCGCTTCGGGAGAGAAGCTGGCTCCTGTAGTCGGAGCTGTAGGCGATTCCGTGACTGCAGGCTGCGCGGTTGCTGTCGAGCGTTACGGTCTGTCGCGTCGCGAGGCCGAGGTTCTCGACCTCCTTGCCCGTGGCCGCGATGTGCCGTATGTGGCCGAAGAGCTGGTCATATCGAAGAACACCGTGCGGACCCACACGAAGAGCATTTTCGCGAAAATGGGGGTTCATTCGCGCCAGGAGCTTATCGACCTGGTGGAGTCCATCGAAGCGTGAGCACGTTCCTGCCGAACGCGAACTTTGCATCGCGAAAGGTTCTGCGCGCCCCATTAGCCATATGTCCTGCAGTGCAGAGGAATGCTTCACGTGAAACATTCTTGCATTGGATTTCCCCTGTCGAAAATACTAGTTTTTAATATAGTATTTTATGCAAATTGCAAATCGTATAAAATACTATACAAGAATATAGTATTAACGATAGCACGGAGGCGACGATGTTCAACTTGACGGTCGAAGATGCTTCCAAGCGCCTTGGCGTGGGGCGCGCACGCGTCAACCAGCTCATCCGCAGCGGCATGCTGGCTGCCGAGAAAGTGGGCGGGATATGGCTCATCGACGAGCAGAGCGTGGAAGCGCGTCGCAACGCCGCTCCGAAGGCGGGGCGTCCTCCTGCAAGTTCCAGCAAAGGGGATGTGGGGCGCTACGTGCTGATGAATCGCACGCACGAGGTGCTTTCGTTTCGCTACGATGAGGCGGCCGGTGCGTTCGTCGACGCAGGGGACATCGTCGATCCTGCGCGAGCCCCGCTGGGCATGATCTCCCCCCGAGGTCGAAAAGTCTCGAAAGACGCGCTGTCGTTCTGGTGGAAGCATCGCTGCATCCCCGGAACTAGAGAAGGCATCGACGCGAAGCTGGCCGAGCTGGGCGTCGATTCACCTGCGAGGATTCCCTTCAAGAGCCTTGGGCTGTCTTTGTCGGATCAGTATTGGATTCGTCCCGAAAACTGTGAGATCGCCTGGGAGGACGTGAACTATTTCGACAACGATTTCTGCGAGATGCGAAGCGGCAGAGGCTGGCTCGACGGGGTGGGGCTCGACTCCCCGGACAACACCTCGGAAGGCGAACTCCCGAAAAAATGGGTATGCGACGGCGCGAAGCGCTTGCTGGTGAAGGGCGGATCGGTTCTCAACCAGGAGCCGTTCAACGAGGCGGCAGCGAGCGCTCTATACTCACGGCTGCTTGCCCCGGACGAGTATGTGAAATATCGCTTGGAGAGCCGGGCGGGCGGTGCCGTCTGCATCTGCGAGAATTTCGTCGGCTCCACCGAAGAGTACATCCCGGCCTACTATGTTCGCCAGACTATGCGTCAGCCGAACCATCGCAACGATTACCAACACTACCTGGAATGCTGTTCGGCGCTTGATGCGGAGCGCGTCGAGATCGCGTTGTCCAAGATGATCGTGTGCGACGACATCTTGGGAAACTCCGATCGGCATTGGCGAAACTTCGGGCTTGTGCGAGACGTGGAAACGCTGCGCTACCGCATCGCGCCGCTGTTCGATACGGGTGGCAGCCTCTGGTGCTCGTCGACGCTCGAAAGCCTGCGAGCGCACGATTTCTCGTTCACGACCAAGCCGTTCTACGAAGACGCCAACCGTCAGCTTCGGTTGGTGAACGACTACTCGTGGTTCGATCCGGCTGCGCTCGAAGGGTTTGCAGACGAGCTTTCGGCCATCCTTTCGGACAATCCCGCGTTGGTCGAGCGCGTGGACTATATCTGCTGCGCCGTCCAAAAGCGCATCGATCGCATTGTAAGGATGCTGTAGTCGGGTCCGTGAGGGGTGTTTCACGTGAAGCATTTGTACGACAGCCTCTTTCCGGCGCATCTTCGCTCCAAAAACACGCCTCAGCGCCGGGAGCGTGTTTTCCGAGCGAAGATGCTACTCCGAACCGCCAAAATTGTACCTTTAATGAGAATTAATATCAATTAGTATTTTATTTCGAAACGGATTGCCGTATCGTAGCCCCCATCAAACAGAACGCCGCCAATGCGGCTAAAGGGAAAGGCTCGATACCATGGCCGACCGAATCGACACCACAAGGCTCACGAACGAGGTGGGCAACCCCGTCGCCGACAACAACCATACGCTGACCGCGGGCGAGCGCGGCCCCATGATGCTCCAGGACAACTGGATGATCGAGAAGCTGGCGCACTTCGACCGCGAGGTCATCCCCGAGCGACGCATGCACGCGAAGGGCTCCGGCGCGTACGGCACCTTCAAGGTGACCGGCGATATCAGCAAGTACACGAAGGCGAAGGTGTTACAGCCGGGCGCCGAGACCGAGGTGTTCGTCCGCTTCTCCACCGTGGCGGGCGAGCGCGGCGCGGCCGACGCCGAGCGAGACATCCGCGGCTTCGCCATGAAGTTCTACACGCCCGACGGCAACTGGGATCTCGTGGGCAACAACACGCCCGTGTTCTTCCTGCGCGATCCCAAGAAGTTCATCGACCTCAACCACGTGGTGAAGCGCGATCCGCACACCAACATGCACTCGGCGCAGAGCAACTGGGACTTCTGGTCCAGCTTGCCCGAGGCGCTGCACCAGGTGACCATCGTCATGTCCGACCGCGGCATCCCGGCCAGCTACCGGCACATGCACGGCTTCGGCAGCCACACGTTCAGCCTGATCAACGAGGACAACGAGCGCGTGTGGGTGAAGTTCCACCTCAAGACCAACCAGGGCATCAAGAACCTCACCGACGCCGAGGCCGGCCAGATCATCGCGGGCGACCGCGAGAGCCACCAGCGCGACCTGTTCAACGCCATCGAGCGCGGCGAGTTCCCCAGCTGGCGCTTCTGCGTCCAGATCATGGACGAGGCCACGGCGAAGAACTACAAGGAGAACCCGTTCGACATCACGAAGACGTGGAGCCAGAAGGAGTTCCCGCTGATCGAGGTGGGCACGCTGGAGCTGAACCGCAACCCCGAGAACTACTTCGCCGAGGTGGAGCAGGCCGCGTTCGCGCCGACGCACCTCGTGCCGGGCATCGGGCTGTCGCCCGACAAGCTGCTGCAGGGCCGCCTGTTCGCGTACGGCGACGCGCAGCGCTACCGCCTGGGCGTGAACCACAACCACATCCCGGTGAACCGGCCGCGCTGCCCCTACGCCGAGTTCCATCGCGACGGCATGATGCGCACCGACGGCAACTTCGGCGGTACCATCGGCTACGAGCCGAACAGCTACGGGCAGTGGCAGCAACAGGCCGACGCGGCCGAGCCGCCGCTGGACCTGTTCGGACCGATGGACGCGTGGGATCCCGCCGACGACCCCACCGACGACACGTTCTACCAGCCGGGCGACCTGTATCGTCTGATGGGCGAGGATCAGCGCGCTGCCCTCATCGACAACACGGCGCGCAACATGGACGGCGTGACCGAGAACATCCGCCTGCGCCATGCGGCGCACTGCTACAAGGCCGATCCCGAGTACGGCGATCGTTTGGCCGCAGCGCTGGTCGTGGACGTTGAGCGCGTGCACGAACTGGCCGCGATGACTCACGAAGAGCGCATGGCCGCCACCGGCCAGCAGGTTCCCGCCCGCAAGATCGGCGGCGAGGTGCGCGCCTAGCGCTACGCGCCTGAAAGGCGCCCGCCATGTTTCGGGCGCCACCTAACCAAGCTATTCCGTTGACGGTCGCTTCTGCTCCTCCCTCTTGCAGAAGCGACCCGTTTTGTTTTCCGGCTTATTGGAGAAGTTATTAGGCGCAAAAGCTCAAAAATAGCTTTAAGTAAACATTAATGATTTGATAAAAGCTATTAATTGCTTTTATATGCTATTCTTCAAGGAAAAACAAAGCGAATCAAAACGGAGGCGTCCAATGGATATCCCTTCAAAAGAAAGCCTCACGGTTGAATTCAAAAGCGACACAACGGGAAACGCCTCGAAACACGGGGTTGATGAAAGTTTGCTTGTTGAAGCAGTGGTTGCGATGTTCAATTCCGAAGGAGGGGTCCTGTATCTCGGAGTCGAAGATGACGGAACTCCTACCGGACTGAACCGAAAGCATGCCGACCCAGTCGGTCTGGCGGCTTTGCTTGCCAACAAAACGATGCCTCCCATCAGGGTCGAGTCTGAGCTCAATACGATGTCTGGCGTCGAAGTCCTCAGGATCGTCGTTCCGAAGGGCACTGTCGTGGGCGCTACCTCGGATGGGCGTATTTTGAAAAGGGTCGTGAGGGTTGATGGTTCTCCCGAGAACATTCCAATGTACCCTTTTGAAATAGCAACGCGACTTGGCAACCTTGGCAAGCTCGATTTTTCAAACGAAGCAGTTTCAGATGCAAGCGTGGAGGATTTCGATCCTGTAGAAGTAAGCCGTCTTCGCCGGCTCATCGGAAGCCTGCCCGATTCCGACAGAACGCTGTTGGATTTGGACGATGCAGAACTGTTCAAGGCTCTTGGCCTCGTTCGATCCTTCGGAGACCGCATGTATCCCACCGTTGCAGGCCTTCTTATGGTGGGCAAGGAGGACGCCCTTTCTCGTCATGTGCCGACGGCAAAAAGCAGCTTTCAAGTTTTGGAGGACACCGAAGTGAGGTTGAACGTCGAGACGGCGCTTCCTCTCCTCGCCGTTTTCGAGAAATTCGAACAGTACTTCTCTGCGCAGAATGCTTCACGGGAGGTCGACCGAGGTCTTTTCCGCTTGTCTATCTCTGATTACGATGCACGTGCATTTCGCGAGGCTCTGGTGAACGCCTTTGCCCACCGCGATTATACTATTCTGCGGCCGACCCGCGTGCTTATGGACTCCGAGGGGATGACCATTTCGAATCCTGGAGGTTTTGTCGAAGGCATCACGTACGAGAACCTTCTTACGGTGCCCCCTCATGGACGAAATCCCCTGCTGGCCGAAGCGCTAAAGCGCGTTGGGCTCGCGGAAAAAACGGGCCGCGGTGTGGATCGTATATACGAAGGTTCCCTGCGGTTTGGCCGGCCGCTTCCCGATTATTCTGCTTCTACCGTGAATGACGTCGTCCTCTTCACGCCTCGTGCTCCTTTCGATGCGGCGTTCACAACGATGATATTTGACGAGGAGCGTCAATCGGGGCGTCCGTTCACGGTGTTTGCCTTGATGGTGCTCTCGGTCATTCGCGATGAGCGCAAGGTGAATTTCGGGGCTTTGCGAGAAGCGACCCATATCGATCAGGGGCGATTGCACCGAGTGCTTGGAGAGCTTGTGGAGCGAGGGTTGATCGAGTCGCACGGTACAGGGCGAGCTACCACCTATCTTCTCTCGGCGCGCGTTTACAGAGAAACGGGTCATGCGCTCGGGTACGTGAGGCAAAAAGGAATCGATGATGTTCGCCATCCGGAACTGGTCATGGAGTTGGCTCGCGTTCAGGGCTCTCTGATGCGCTCCGATGTGGCGGAGTTACTTCGCGTCTCGCCCTCGAAAGCTGGATCGATCATCAAAGAAATGACTGCGTCGGGAAAGCTGCGACTTGAGGGGCATGGGCGAGGAGCGCGCTATTACCCTGCCGACCCTGATGGGGAACGTCGAGAATCTGCAATCTAAACGAATGGAAGCCATCCTGCATCAGCTGCGTCACAAACGCCGTTCCTTGCATTGCGCTCCACGCACTCGGTATACGCTCGTCCTTTCAAGCGAAAGGAGCGTCTCATGCGCGAGATATCCGGTTTGGCAAAATTCGGCTACTTCTGCGTCGGCCTCTTCGGCGGCCTGTTCGGCGTGTTGGCCGCATGGTTCATGGGCAAGGATGGTTGGGGTTGGAGCGAGGGCGGCAAGCTGTTTGCCTGGTTCGGCTGCCTGTTCTGGCTCATCGTGTGGGTTGTCATGGTCGTGACGGGAGGCATCGCGGCGTTTCTGGGCATGCTGTTTTAACGCGTTCCCGACAATTCGGTCGCTTCGATCGTGTTACCCTTTGACGGATCAAATAGCCGAACGGAGGGAACGCCATGGATGGACGGGCGAAGCGGGGCGAAAGCCTTGCAGGAAAGACGATCGCGTTGGCTGCAGTGCTGGTGACGCTGCTGGCAGCCGGCACATTGTTGAGCGCATGCGCGCAACAACGTGCGACGAGCCAGTTCGCCGTGGCGCAGCCTGCTATTCCTCAGAAGGCGTCTGAGAACAATCCCGAAGCATGGCTGGACGCGCTCGAGCAGAACCCGATCGATCAATCCTTCGTAGACTCGCTTGCAGCGTTCGCCTACCGCAGCACCGCTTCGGTGTTGGGCGACGGCGCGGACGGTGCCAAGGCGAACCGCATGTATTCTCCGCTCAGTTTGTACTACGCCCTGGCGCTTGCGAACGAAGGCGCTGCTGGTCAGACACGCGACGAGATCGCCTCGGTGTTGGGTGCGCCCAGCACCGTCGACGTGCCCCAGCAGTGCGGCAACCTGTTCCGCGTGCTGGCAACCGATCCTTTCTCCACGGTCGATCTGGCGAATTCCATATGGATGGCGAAGGACGCCTCCTTCGAGCAATCGTTCATCGACACGGCGATCGGCCAGTTCTACGCCACGCCGTTTTCGGTGGAGTTCGGCACTGACGCTGCCGACCAGGCCATGGCCGCATGGATTTCCGAGAATACGGGCGGCACCATCGACCCCCAGGTGAAAACCGAGAGCGACCTTCTGCTGTCCATCATCAACGCGGTGTACTTCAAAGGCGGTTGGATGGATACGTTCGATGCGGCGAACACCGCGCCCGCCGTGTTTCACGCCGCATCGGGCGACGTCGAAACCCAGTTCATGACGCAGCGTATCGACTCGCTGCAAGGCTTTCGCCAGACCGACGACTTCCTGCGCGCACGTCTGGCGTTCACGGGCGGCACGATGATGACGTTCGTGCTGCCGGCCGAAGGCGTGTCGGTGGACGACCTGCTTGCCGATGAGCAGCGCTTGGCCCAGGCTTTTGCCGTTGACGCGAACGAGGACGAGTACGGCTTCATAACCTACGTGGTGCCCAAGGTCGCCTTCGATACCGAACTTGATCTGATTCCGGCTCTCGAGCGCTTGGGTATGAAGACGCCGTTTAGCGACAAGGCGGATTTCTCGAACCTTACGGCCACCCCGGCCTTCATCTCGATGGTGAAGCAGGAAAGCCATATCTCCTGGGATGAGGAGGGCGCCGAAGCCAGTGCGTACACGGATATGGGAATCAGCGCCACATCGGCGATGATCCCCGAAGGCGAGGAAGTGGAGCTGCGCCTCGACCGCCCGTTCCTGTTCCAGATCACGTCGTCGCAGGGCATCCCGCTGTTCATGGGCGTATGCGGCAACCCAGCTGCGTAGCCTGACAGGTTGCCGTGCAGTCGTCCATCGGCTGCACGGCGCCTGGCAGAGCGCCCGTCCCGTCCCGTCCCGTCCCGTCCCGTCCCGTCCCGTCCCGTCCCGTCCCGTCCCGGTGGGATCCTTCGATGCCGATGTTTCACGTGAAACACTCGTTCGGTTTACTATTCGAAACATGCTTTGCCCGCAACGCCGCCTCAGCGGCGCACTGCGTGCGGCGCTTCTTGCGAGCCGGCTCGTGTGCAGTGACCCGTTAAGCGCCCTTGCGGAAGCGGCGGGGGAAAGCGCGTTCTTTGCTTGATAGCTGCTTTCGGTAGTCTGTCGGTGGAGACGGCCTCGCTGATTCTTCAAGCGCGGTCGAAAGAAGAACCCCGATCGTCCCAGCAAGGGGACGAACCGGGCCCAAAATAGAATCCGAACCGCCAAAGCGGGTTCGAGAGCCGTGGGGAGTAAGCAGTTCCCTGCGGCTCGCCTGCTATTGTAGACAAAACGCCGTTGCCCGCAAGGCGCTCCCGGCTTTCGCGCACCCGGGCCGATGCCGTTGCGTCTCGTCTGCGTCAGCCGTCGGGCGTGTCGCAGCTGCCGTACTGCCGCTGCGGGACGACGTTGCCCCGCTCGTGCTTGAGCCGCGATGCAAAACGAGCTCCTGAAACGCAAGGTTTCAGGAGCTCGTTCATCTGCGAAGTGGTGCCCGAGGCGGGATTTGAACCCGCACGTCTAGGACAACGGTTTTTGAGACCGCCGCGTCTGCCATTCCGCCACTCGGGCGCAGGATGACAGTATACCGGAAGTCCACGAAAGCTTCGAGCAAAAATATCGTCGAGTCTTACCGGTTGAGCGAATCGTGGCGGCGGCGAAGCTTTGTCTGCGCGATCATCGCCGCAACGGCGGCGGCTATCGCCAGCGCGAGGGCAGCGGGTGCCGCCGCGCTGTCGCCGGTGGAGGCGAGCGCCTTGCCGGGCAGCGGTTCGACCTGCGTGTCGCCGGAGGGCTCTTCGCCGCCAGGGCTGCCGGACGGGGGCACGTTCCCGTCGTCGCCGGGAATGGCTGCCTTTTGCTCGAACACGGCGAACGGCGACAGCTCATCGACGGTCATGCTCGCGAGACCTCCTTCCACCGCAGCCTTCGTCGCTTCGAGCGAGCCGTCGGCTTTCCGGTGGACCATCCAGACGCTCTTCCCCTCGTAGCGCTTGTCGACCGAGAACGACACGGAGAGCTTGCCCTCGTGCGCGGCCTTCTCGCTGGTCGCCGCGTCCACCACCGACGCGTCCGCGCTGACGATGAGCGCGCCCAGCTGGTCGGACGCCTTTGCCATTTCGGCCTTCTGCTCATCGGTCAGGGCCGAGAGCGCCAAGGAGAGCTCGGCGCCTGCGGGGAACGATCCCGACACTTCCACGCGCGATCCGGCGATCTCACCGACGTGCGAGCTCTCCTCGTAGCCGCCGCCCGGCTCGTCCGGCTCGGGCAGGTCCACCGTCACGCTCATGACGTCGCCCACGGTGTCGCCCACCGAAAGGACGATACCGGAGTCCACGCGCTCGTCGGGTGTGTCGCAGCCGTTGTACTGCAGCAGCGGGACGACGTTGCCCTCCATGCCGAACGTCTCGCAGGCGCTGGTGTTGAAGAACGGGCGAGTGTAAAGCGCCTGGCCGTCCCGGTACTCCGTATTCTCCGGATAGACGGGCATGACGCCCGGACGGTGGTCGACCGTGTTCACGGTGTTGCTCAAAAGGGGATCGTCGGTCATGCTGCGCGCGTCCGCGATTCCCCGGTCGATATGCCAGATGACGATGCCGCCCGTTTCGTTGTAGTATTGCGGCTTTTCTTTATTGTGGTCGACCCGGTACCCGGATGTCAGCCCTAGGTCGAAGCTCTCGTACTGGCGGTTCTCCACCAGGTAGTATTCGCCCTCGGTGCTGGTGGGGACGCGCAGGCATTGGTAGCCCTTGCCGCTCCAGAACGTGGACGCGTCGTGCGTGCCGTCGGCGGCTACCTCGACGGGCTCTATGTAGCCGAGCCGTTCCAAACAGTAGGGGTCGAGGCTGACGGGGACGAAGACGGTATCGCCGCTATCGGTGATGTATCTGCCCCATGATCCGCCTGCCATCAAGCTGAGTTCGCTCACGTCGTAGGCCAACCAGGGGAATTGATCGACGGTCGCTTCGGGGTCGTTTGCCGTGTAGTTGATGTCGTACAGGTCGGGCAGTCCCAGATAGTGTCCCAGTTCGTGCGCGACGGTGCTCGTGGGCATGGGCTGGGCGGGGATCATGTCGTTCATAAGGGTTTCCCCTATGGAGATGTAGTCGTTGACCTCGATTTTGCTGCCCGTTTCGGGGTTGACGATTTCTTCGGGTTCGAAGTTGTCTCTGTCCATGCTGGACAGCTCCCATCGGCAGGCCCAGGTTGACGGTGTGCCTCCGGCCCCTGAGGCTTCGTAGCCCGCCACGATGAACAGCAGCCCCGCCTCGGTCGGTTCGAGCACGCCGTTGCGGTTCGTATCGTAGGTCGCGAAGTCGATGTACTGGGAGGCTTCGTTGAGCGCGTCGACGTACGCGTCGCGCTGGTCCTTGGCCGCGTCGCTCAGGTATTCGACTGATTCCCAGTTGCCGTGGTCGCGCTTGAGCGTCACGTGGATCACGCCGTCGCCCGCCTTGTCGTGCAGGTTGGTGTTGCCGCCCGTGCCGTACGCGCTGGTCTCCTCGGTCGCCGGCGTCCAGGAGAACTTGCCGTTCGACATGGTTGCGTAGTAGCTGGTGATGCTGTTCTCGCCGCTGTAGAGCAGCTTGTTCCAATCGTAGCCGTCGCGGTAGCGCTGATCGGCGGCGTTCCAGCTCGCGACGACGTTGCCGTCGTCGTCCTTCTGCACGACCTCGGCGCCGGGGTCCTCCGGGTTCTCGAACCCGATGACGATGGTGATCAGCGGAAGCGACGTCTCGGTCTGCGCCGCCGACCGCGCGCCGAGGGCGTTGGCACCGGACGCGGCCTGGGCGGCCTCGATGTCGGAGAGCGTCACCGCCTCGCCGACGCCCCGGTCTCGGGGAACGTAGGCGCCTCCGCCCAGCGCGGAGTAGGCCATCTTGCCGGTATCGTTTGCCAGCACCGAGGGCGTCAGAGCGTTCGCCGGTGCGGCCTCGTCGGCGCGCGGCCCGAGCGCGAGGCCGAAGCCCTCGCTCGTCACGTAGTACCACGTCTGGTCGGCGGGGCTCTTCTGCACGAGGCGCCCCTCGGCCGTCCGAACGTAGTGGAAGAACTCGTCGCCGCGCTGCCCGGCCTGGAAGGTGGCGCCGTCGGGCTGGACGTAGCCCTGCTCGATCTCCAAGGCCGGACCGGCGTAGGCCGCGCTGGGCGCGAGGCACAGCGCGAGGGCCAGCATGAGGAAGGCGAGAAGCGGGGCGCGCTTTGCGCGGCGGGCCGTCTCGCGGGTCTTGTGCTGCATAGTTCCCTCTCTTCAATGGGGATTTCTACGTTTCGCATTAATAATGTCAGAATACCATAGCGTATTTCCATTCGACGGCCGCGCCCGCGAAGGGGCTTGGCGCTCGTTGCGCGTTTTCGCGCGTTCGTGCCTCCGGGTTTCCAACGCGCTTTTGCCGGGTCGTTTCCCTGATACAATCAAAAGCAATCGCGTTCGTTTTCGCAAAGGATGGAGTGCCATGAAACGCTTCCTTTCGATCCTTCTCGCCGCGGCCCTTTCGCTTATGGCCGTGCCCGCGTCCGCGCTCGCGGACGAGGTTTCCGAGACCGCGGGTTCCGACAACCCGACGGTCGGATCGGGAGAGGAGGCGCGTTCGCTCGACGAGTTGCTACAGGCGGGCGACTACGTTCCGGGTCGCGTGCTGGCGCACGTGAACGACGACTTCGCTCCGGTGAGCGCCTATTCTTCCAACGGGGGAGGCTGGTCGGCCAGCAACCTGTACACCTTCGACCCCCAGCCCGAAGCCGGGGCCGAAGCCGATGTGCCGCTCGCTCGCTCGATGCCAACGCCCGAGCAGGTGATCCTCATCGAGTCCGGAACGCAGTCCACCGAGGATCTGCTGCGCGATCTGGCCGATACGCCGGGCGTGCTGGCGGCCCAGCCCGACTACGTGCGTTATATCGACGACCTGGAGACCCAGGCGAAGCCGGTCGAAGAGCCGGCTGCCGCCCTGTCCGCGGATACCGCCCCTACGGACGACCCGTTGATCGGCCTCCAATGGCACCTCGCCCCCACGGACGAGATCGCCGGCGCCGCCAACGTCGAAACCCTGTGGGGTGACGAGGGCATTCCCGGCAGGCCGTGGCAAGGGAAGGAAGAAGTGGTGGTGGCCGTGGTCGACACGGGCGTGGATTGCACCAATCCCGACTTGAAGGACGTCATGTGGGAGAATCCGGGTAACATCGGCCTGGAGGGCGAGCATGGCTACGACTACGGCATGGGCGACGACGACCCGATGGACAATGACGGCCACGGCACGCATGTGGCCGGCATCATCGCGGCCTCCGTCAACAACGGCGAAGGCGTTGCCGGCGTGGCTCCGAACGCGAAGATCATGGCGCTGCGCGTCGCCAATGAAAGCGGCGGCTTTCTCACGTCTGCTGTGCTCGGGGCGTACTCGTATATGAAGAAGGCGGCGCAGGCCAGGGTGAACTTGGTCGCGGCGAACAATTCGTGGATGGGCGCGGGTGAGAGTCCTCTGCTGACCGAGGTGATGGACGATCTGTACCGATCGAACGGCGTGCTGTCTGTCTGCGCATCGGGAAACTATGCCGCCGACCTCGACCAATCGCTGAACCTTCCGGCCGGCGCCCCCACCGACGGGGCCATTGCCGTGAACGCCGTCGATCGAGAGGGCAGGCTGGCTTCCTTCTCCGATTACGGCGCCGCGGCCACCGATCTGGCGGCTCCGGGCACGGACATCCTGTCCACGGCTCCTCAGGGCCAGGGGATAGTTGATGGGGACGATCCGGAGCTGACGGTGGCGTTCGACGATTTCGAATCCGAGGACAGGATGTTCTCGTTCCAGGCGTCCGGCGATGCGGAGCCTTCGGTTTCGCGGGCGGAGGTCCCGCAGGTTGTGGGCGACGCCCCAAGCCAGGGCGTGCTTATGTCCATCAAGCAGGCGAAGGCGGGGCAGAAGGCGTCCGTCGTGTTCACGGCGAAAAAGGGCGCGGTCAAGCAGGGCCTCGCGGCGGCGGACAAGACCGTCGACGACCTGCAGTGCCTGGCCTTCGATGCCGGCGTCGCGGACTCCAAGGAGAGCGATATGGGCCGTTTGCTGCGCGTCAGCGTGCACGGCATCGACGGCAGCTGGATCGACCTGACGCCTGAAAGCTTCGGCACTGGCGGCGCCATCCCGCTTTCGCTCAGGGTTCCCATTCCAAAAGACAAGCGGGACGAAATCAACTGGGACGAGTTCTCTTTCAAATTGGAGCGCACGTTCACTTCGTTCGACGACGGGATGGACCTGGACTTCTTTTTCGACAACGTGGCGCTTGTCAGCGACGTCGCGCCGTACGTCTACATGGATGGAACGTCCATGGCGGCTCCGGTGGTGACGGGCTCGTGCGCCCTGCTCGCGGGGCTGTTCCCTAACGACGGCGCCGAGCAACTGCGAGCGCGCATCCTGGGAGGCGTCAAGCGGGCGGACGCTCTGGCCGGGACGTGCACGTCCGACGGGCAGCTGGACGTCGTCCGCGCGGCAACCGACCCGTACCCGGTGGTGGACGCGCTGGAGCCCGCGGCCGACGGCACGCTCGAGGCGACGGTGCGCGGCAGCTGGTTCGGCGAGGATCGCGGCCGCGTCACGCTCGACGGCGCCGACCTCGAGGTGAAGTCGTGGGGCGCGAACGAGGTGCGCGTCGTCCTGCCCCCGTCTCTGGAGTCCAAGCAGCGCTACGTCCAGGTGGAGCGCGCCGACGGCGACACCGGCCGCCGCAAGGTGGCCGTCGGCTCCGAGGAGGGCTTCGACTTCTTCGAGAGCCTGCCGGCCCCCGACTTCAAAAGCCTGGGCCTTCCCGAGCCTACGCTGTACAATGCGTGGTCGATGGCGGCGGCTGCTGGCCGCGTGTACGCGGTGCCCCACTTCGAGTCGTCCGATGGCAGGGAAAGGAGCGCTTTGCTGGCATACGACCCCGCCTCGGCATCGTGGTCGGTGCAGCATCTTGTCACGGATACGCTTGATGCCGTTTTCCGCCTGACCTCGAGCGGGGGCGTTCTGTATGCGCTCACTTCGGATCAGGTGCTGTATTCGTTCGATCCGTCTACCGGCACGTTGGGGGATCCTGTGGACTGCCGCGACTCCTTGACCGCGTGCGGGTTCGGCGGGTTTGATTTCATGGGCGTTACCCTTGCAAGCGACGGCCGCTCTCTTTGGGTGTTCGCCGGCCTTGACGCCAGCGGCGCGTCGTCGCCGCTTGTCGCTCGCGTCGACATGGCGACGGGCGACGCGACCGCGCTGCCCGATTTGGGCGAGGGGCGCTTTACTCCCTTCGCCGACATGGTGAACGGGGTGTTGACGGTTGCCGCCGGCAACGTGAATTGGATAGAATCCCGGATTGTCAATTCGGTTGCGGCGTTCGAGGGCGACGAGTGGAACTATGCTCCTTTCCCGCAGGATATCGTGTTGAACCAGTATGGTGCGGTGGCCGGAGGCGTTCTGCCGGCAGGATCCACCATCGCCGGATCGACGGCTTCTCACGAGCGCATCATCTTGTCGGGCGCGGTCGAGGCTGGCAACCAAGGCAGCGACACGTTCGTGTACGATCCGAAAGCCGGCACGTGGCTGGCCGTTCCCACGCGCCTGTCGGCATCGAAGGTGTCGCTTGCCAGCGGCGCCGTGCTGGGCGACGCCCTGTACGTGGCGGGCATGGACTCGCTCACGAAAGAAATGGTCTTCAAGCGCTTGAAGTTCGAACTCGCGCCCGACGAGGAGGGCGGCGGTGGCACCCCCGACAAGCCGACCACCGATCCCGGCGAGGAGCAGCCGAAGCCGCTTCCCGACGCGCCCGACGCGCCGGCCTCGCCGCAGGAGGCGTTGAAGCCGTCCGCCGAGGCGGCGAAGCCGAAGCCGCTGACGGCCACCGGCGATCCCCTCGCGCCGCGCACGGCCGCCCTTGCCCTGGCCGCGGTCTCGGCTCTGGCCGTAGCGGGCCTGGTCGTCGCCGTCAGGCGCTCGCGCTCGAGGCGTTAGAGTTAGATTCTGGGCGCGCGGCGGGCTTGAAGCCGCCGCGCGCCGGCGTCCGCGCTGTCTCCGTTGATTTTTCGACGTTCGGTCAACATATGGAACTGCATCTGGCGCAGGTATCCCGCAAGGATCATAATAGGCTCAATTGCCGCCGGGGCGAGGCATGCGAACGGCTTTCCCGTCCCGGCGTGGTCGCACGCGTATCAAGAGTCGGGAGGCACCTATGGAGCACGAAGAACTGACCAGGAAGATCGACGCGTATCTCGAGGAAAATTGGGAGACGATGGTCGAAGACATCGAGACGCTCGTCCGCATCCCCAGCTTCGAGGAATCGGACAAGGCGACCGAAGGCGCTCCGTTCGGCCCCGGCCCGAAGGAGGCGCTGGAAGCCGCGCTTGAAATGGCCTCCGACATGGGATTCAAGACGCACGATGCCGAGGGCTACATCGGGTTCGCCGACTTCCCCGGCAAGAGCGACACGCAGCTGGGCATCATCGGCCACATGGACGTGGTTCCCGCCGGTCCCGGCTGGAACTTCGAGCCGTACGCGGTCACGCGCAAGGAAGGCTACCTCGTCGGTCGCGGCACGCTCGACGACAAGGGCCCCAGCGTGGTGGCGCTGCACGCCATGAAGTTCTGGAAGGACTTGCAGGACGCCGGCGAGGCTCCTCAGTTCCCCTACACCGTCCGCTTCCTGTTCGGCGCGAACGAAGAATCCGGCATGGCCGACGTGGCCTACTACCACAAGCATTACGACGATCCGGCGTTCCTGTTCACGCCCGATGCCGAGTTCCCCGTGTGCTACGGCGAGAAGGGTGGCTACGACGGCGAGCTGATCAGCAAGCCCATCGCCGACCGCATCGTGCTGGAGTTTACGGGCGGCGCGGCCACGAACGCGGTGCCCGGCATCGCCGAGGCCGTGGTGAAGGCCGACGCTGCCGACCTGCCGAATACTGATCGCATTACCGTTGCGGCCGACGGCGAAGGCCGCGTGAAGATCACTGCGGCCGGCAAAGGAGCGCACGCCTCCATGCCCGAAGGAGGCGTGAACGCCATCGGCCTCATCGTGGACTACCTGCTGGAGCACGACCTGTGCACCGCCGACGAGCGCGCGTTCTTCGAGCTCGACCAGAAGCTGCTCGATCATACCGACGGCAGCGGCATCGGCATCAAGAGCTCCGACGAGTACTTCGGCCCGCTCACCGTCATCGGCGGCACCATCAAAATCGAGGACGACCGCTTTGTGCAGACGCTCGACAGTCGGTTCCCCACGTCCATCACGGCCGACGAGATCACCGAGCGCCTGCGCCAGCTGGCGAGCGAGATCGGCGGCTCGTTTGAGAACACGCTGCTTATGGAGCCGTTCCTCGTAAAGCCCGACAGCCCGGTGATCCAGGCGCTGCTGAACGCGTACAACGAGGCCACCGGCGAGGACGCGAAGCCGTTCACCATGGGCGGCGGCACGTACGCGCGCGAGTTCAAGAGCGGTGCCAGCTTCGGTCCCGAAAAGCCGTGGGTCAAGGATCCCGAATGGGTTGGCATGATGCACGGTCCGGACGAGGGCGTCAGCGAGGATCTGCTGAAGCAGTCCTTCAAGATCTACGCGCTCACGCTGGACAAGCTCATGCAGCTCGACCTGCAATAGCGAAGGGTGTGTCAAGGGGGCGAGTGATTTGACACGCTCCGCCCCGGTCGTCATCCTGAGCGCAGCGCGAAGCGCGGAGTCGAAGGATCCCGTGAGGCGCTAGCCGGAAGCCCCCCCGGCTAGCGCCGACAAAACGCTTCCGGCTGCGCGCTCATCATCGTCGTCGAAAGGCTTTTCCCATGTCCCAACTGGATACTGTCCCCACCGATTTCGCCCCTGCTATCGGCATTGCTCCGGCCGAAGGCCTCGAGAGCGAAGAAGGCGGCCGCATCGTGCTGGAGGGTCTGCCCAACACGCGCGACGTGGGAGGCCTGCCCACGGACGACGGGCGCTACGTGAAGCATGCGCGCCTGCTGCGCTCGGGTGCGCTCGACCATGCCACCGCCCGCGACCTCGAAGTGCTGCTTGACGACTACCAGGTGCGCACGGTTATCGACTTGCGCACCGAAGAAGAGCGCAAGGAGCATCCCGACCCACAGGACGGCCTGATGGGCGTTCGGTTCGCGGATGCGCCGGTGCTGAGCGCTTCCACATTCGGCGTCACGCGCGAGGGCGGCATGATGCAGGCGCTCAAAATGCTGCGCACCGTGCAGAAGAACCCTGCCAGCATCATGGAGGAAGTGTACGAGCGCATGATGTTGGACGAGCAGAGCCAGCGCGGCTTCGCGCAGTTCTTCGACGACGTGCTGGCTACCGAGGATGGCTCCGTGCTTTGGCACTGCACCATCGGCAAGGATCGCGCCGGTTTGGCCGCCGCGCTCTTGCTGCACGCGTTGGGCGTAAAGCGCGAGGCCGTCGAGCAGGATTATCTGGCCACGAACAAATACGTCCAATCCGAAACGCAGAACATCATGGACGCGCTTTCCTCGTTCGGCCTGGGCGACAAGCTGGATAAGAGCATTCACGTGATCAACTCCGCCGATCCGCGCTTCCTGCACGCCGCGCTCGATGCCGTGGAGAAGCAGTACGGCAGCTTCGACGCTTACGTGCGCGACCAGCTGAGCGTCACCGACGAAAAGCGCGAGGTCCTGCGCGCTCGCTACCTCACGGACGATCCCCGCGGGTAACGGCGGATTTACCGATGGTCAGCGGTGGTTGATGTTCTTTCGTCGGTTTGCTTGCTCCTATCTTTCGGCTTTTGGCCGGTTTCGGTGATCCATGATTTATAATGGTCGAAAGCAAACGTACGGAGGGTAGGAGGCTTAGGTGTTGAAAGCGATGATCGTCGATGACGAGGCTCCTGCGCGTTCAGAGCTGAAGTTCCTGCTTGACGAGCTGGGGCAGACGGAGGTTGTCGCCGAAGCTGCCAGCGTGCGCGAGGCTATCGAGAAGTTGAAGGAATATCCGTGCGACGTGATGTTCCTCGACGTGAACATGCCCGAAGCCACGGGCTTGCAGCTGGCTGAGGCGCTGCAGCACCTCAAGTTCCCGCCTGCGGTGGTGTTCGTGACGGCGTACAGCGAGTTCGCCCTCGATGCGTTCAAGGTGAACGCCATCGATTACCTGGTGAAGCCGGTCGAGACCGAGCGCCTGTCGCAAGCTATCTCGCGCGTGCGCGAGCACGTGTCGCTGCACGTGCAGGCTCAGAAGTCCGAGCGCATTCCCGTCGAAAAGGGCGGCAAGAAAATCCTCATCGGCATCGACAAGATCCGCTTCGTCATGGCGCGCGACGACTACGCGTACCTGCAAACGGATACGGATCGTTATTTCTCCACGGTCAGCTTGGCTCAGCTGGAGAAGCGCCTCGACGGCCACGGTTTCTTCCGCGTGCATCGCGGCTATCTGGTGAATCTCTCGATGGTGGAGGAGATCGAATCGGTGTCGGGCGGTACGCTGCTGCTCACGCTGAACGCCGTGGACGAGAAAATTCCCGTGTCCCGTCGCCGAGTTTCCGCTTTGAAGAAGGCGCTGGGGCTGTAAGGCGCGTCCGCATAACGAACCTCGAAGGGCCGGCGAATCGTCGGCCCTTTTCTTTTTGGCACGAGCGCCATCAGGAAAGCGGCTTTTCCCTCCTGTGTCTCCGCGTGAGTGACTCCGTCATCCCGAGCGGCGCTGCCCCCTTGTCATCCTGAGCGAGCGAAGCGAGTCGAAGGATCCCGTGCGGCGTCGGCCGTAAAATCATCTGCAGTAATCGCACGGATCTTCGGTTCCGGCATCTTCTGCCTGTGTTCAAGACGGCAGTCCCAGCGATGTTTCATGTGAAACATTTGTTCGCTTGTCGCATGGCATTACGACAAGTGTTTCACGTGAAACACTTGTTCGTTCAAATCACGGACAGTCGCGAAGTTCGCAAGCGGCAGACGGGGACGCATCGGCGCCAGACAGGTGCGAGGTTCGCGCGCGGCGGGCGGCGCGAGGTTCGCGGGCGGCGGACAGGCGTGAAGGTGGGAAATCGCTCCAATCGCATGCGAGAATGCGAAAAGCGCCCGAGAGACGAACCCTCGGGCGCTTCCGACAGAGAAATGTGGGGTAATGGCCTAGTAGGCGGTGAAAGACGACTTCGGAGCCAGGCAGATGGGGCAGGCGGTGAAGTTCTCGCCCTTGTGGATGTAGCCGCAGATGGGGCACAGGTAGTACTTGCCGTCGAACGGGGTGTCGATGGTGGTGTACGCATCCATATACAGCTTCGCATGATACGCCTCGGCAAGCTTGGCGCGCGTGAACACCTGCACGGCCTTGTTGTTGCCCTCTTCCTGGGCCTTCTTGATGAAGGAGGGATACATGTCCGAGGTCTCGTAGATCTCGCCGTTGGCGCCGGAGATCAGGTTGATGTCGCTCTCGTGCTCCTCGACCGCGGGCGGCTCGGGCTTCTCGGTTGCGGGGTCGATTTCCTTGGCCAGGTCGTACTCGAGGCCGATGTGGATTTTCTCGGCGTCCGCGGTGCACTGAAACAGGCGGGCCAGCACGTCGAAGCCCTCGTTCTTGGCGACCTTCGAGAACGCCTCATACTTGGTGGTGGCGCCCGTCTCGCCCGCGATGGCCGTCATAAGGTTTTCGTAGGTGGTGCCGACGGTGGTCTTGCTGTCGTAGATGATGTTGAAATTGCTCGCCGTCGAGGCATCGGGCATGGATGTGGGTTCCAGCACCTCGGCCATATACTCGCTGTTCGTCCCGCTGCCGGTTCCGGCGCCGTCGGCGGACGGATCGGTCGTGGTTTCGGCCTTCGGCTCGCTCGGGGCGGCGCAGGCGCCCAGCAGGCCCATCGCGGAAATGGACACGGCGCTGACGGCGGCACCCTTCAACAGGTTCCTTCTAGAAATATCGGACATGGTTCCTCCCTCGGCTTCCCGATGAGCTCCTCTCCAGCCCATCTGATAATCGATACTATATATCAATTAATATAAATGATCAATAGTAAATACTACGGACATGCTTAGGATTCGCACGCCGTTTTTCGTTCTCGGGCGCGCTCCCACACGCTTTGTCCACAACTCCGTCACAAGCGCAAACACGATGGTCAGCCTCGTCACCGTTTGCTAGAATGGAGCGAATTACGCTGAAAGAAGGTTGTATGCTATCCGGTGATGTAGAAAAACTGTATCCTTCCGCGAAAGCCCTCGTGAAGGACTGCGTTGCCAGCCGTATCCATGCCAAGGATGCGAGCCTGTACGACTTCTCGGAGGAAGCGCGCGCGTGCTCCGAGCAATACATGGGATGGACGGACCTTGCGAGCAATTCGCCGTACTCCCTGCGCGACATCCAGAATTTCGCCGACTCGATCATCGCCCAAGGGCTGAAGACGGTCGTGCTCATTGGCCAGGGCGGCTCCACGCAGGCGCCCATGACCATCACGAAATACAACAAGCCCGATTCGTCGAAGATCACGTTCAAAACGTTGGACTCCGACTCGCCCGTGCGCGTGCGCGCCATTTTGGCCGAAGCGAAGCCCGAGACCACGCTGTTCGTGATCTCGTCGAAGAGCGGCGGCACCATCGAGCCGCGTCTGGCCTTGCGCGCCGTGCGCGACGCCGTGGCCGACCGCATCAGCGAAGAGGAGCTGGTGCAGCACCTCGTGGCCATCACCGACCCCGGCTCCATGCTTGAGCGCCAGGCGCGCGAAGAAGGGTGGGCCGCGGTGTTCTCCGGCCAGCCCACCGTGGGCGGGCGCTTCTCCGCGCTGTCCGTGTTCGGCCTGCTGCCGGCCGCGCTCGTGGGCATCGACCTGGAAGAGTTCATGGCGCACGCCATCGACGCCGAGCGCCAGTGCAGCGAGGACGCCATCGACAACCCGGCCATCGGCCTGGCATCGTTTTTGTACGACAACTACCTGCAGGGACGCAACAAGTTCACGTTCCTCACGCAGAAGCGCGGCCGCGTTCTGGGTCTGTGGATCGAGCAGCTGGTGGCCGAGAGCCTGGGCAAGGACGGCCAGGGCATCCTGCCCAACATCGAGGTGGACTCCCTGCTGCTCAAGAAAGACCCGGGCGATCGCAGCGCCATCGTGTACCTCACGCGCAACGACCTGTGGGACGAGCGCCGCAACTTCGAGATGAGCCTGTCCTACATCGACCCGGCCATCCCGCGCGCCAACTACAAGATCGACTCCGTCGAAGAGCTGGCCGAGCACTTCGTGATGTGGGAATACGCCATCGCGATGTGCGGCTACCTCATGAAGATCTGCCCCTTCGACCAGCCCGACGTGGCGTCGGCGAAGGCCGTGGTGCTCGACATCCTCAAGGAGGGCCAGCCCGAGCCCGACTTCGTGCAGGATTTCATCGACGAGGTGCACATGGGCGAGGTGGAAGTGCGCCTGTCTCCGTGCTTCAAAGATTGCACCGATGTCCGCAGCGCGCTGCGTGCGCTGCTGGGCAGCATTCAACCGGGCGATTTCTTCGCGCTCAACGCGTTCTTGCCGTTCACGGGCGAGGGTCGACGCGAGGCGCTGGAAACCATCCGTCACGGCGTGGCTGAGAAGCGCGGCGTGGTATCCTGCCTGGAAGTGGGTCCGCGCTACCTGCACTCCACGGGCCAGCTGCACAAGGGCGGCCCGAACTGCGGCGTGTTCCTCATCCTGTCGGCCGACGAGCTGAAGGACATCCCGCTGAAGCAGGAGGCTGAAAGCCTGGGCTCGCTGGCCAAGGCGCAGGCGTCGGGCGACCTCGTTACGCTGGCCGAGCGCGGGCGGCGCGTGGTGCACCTGCACCTGCCCGACAACTCGGGCGTTACGCTGCGCCAGCTGGCTGAAGTGATTTCCGACATCCTGGAAACCATGACGGTGCCGACGGCTTAGCGGGCGGCCGCGCGACACGATAGCGTTACACCCCGAGGGCGGCCGTCGAGCCGCCCTCGTAGATTGAAGGCCACAGCACAACGCGGAGGCGATCATATGAAGGAAGCGCTGGACATTCAAGTCAAAGGCATCGTGCAGGGCGTGGGCTTTCGCCCCTTCGTCTACCGTTTGGCGAAGAAATACCTGATCGACGGATGGGTGCTGAACGCCACCGACGGCGTGTTCATCCATGCCGAGGGCGAGACGAAGCTGCTCGACGAGTTCGTCATCGAGCTGTCCGAGAACCCACCGGCCGCCTCGCGCGTGGAGGAAGTGACGCTGAAGGAAGTGCCGCTGGAGGACTTCGACTCGTTCGAGATCCGCTTCTCCGACGCAGGCGCCGTGGAGAAGACCACGCTTGTGTCGCCCGACCTGGCCACCTGCGACGATTGCGCCCGCGAGCTGTTCAACCCGAACGACCGCCGCTACCGCTACCCGTTCATCAACTGCACGAACTGCGGCCCGCGTTTCACTATCATCGAGAAGCTGCCCTACGATCGCAAGAGCACGTCGATGAAGGACTTCCCCATGTGCGAGCGCTGCGCCCGCGAGTACGGCGACCCGCTGGACCGCCGTTTCCACGCGCAGCCCGACGCGTGCTTCGAATGCGGCCCCCATATCAGCTGGCGCGAGCACGAGGGCATGCCCGGAGCGCTCGCCGACGTTCATGCCCCCGGCGTTCCCGCCGACGTGCCGGCCGCCCCTGACGTCCCCGCTGGCGCTTCCGCTCCCCTTGGCGCGCAAACAAATGTTTCACGTGAAACAGTGCGCGCTTCCGATGCTATTGACGCACCCCTGGGACCCATCGCCTGGGGAACCACGTGCGAGGAGAGCGATGCCATACTTGCGCGCGCCGTGGAACTGCTGCTGGCGGGCAAGATCCTGGCCGTGAAGGGCCTGGGCGGCTTCCATCTGGTGTGCGACGCGTCGAACCCCGAAGCGGTGGCGCTGCTGCGTGCGCGCAAGCGCCGCGAAGGCAAGGCGTTCGCCGTTATGATGGCCGATATGGAAGCCGTGCGCGCCTATTGCGAGGCGGGCGAAGCGGAGGAGGGCATCCTCACGGCCACGCAGCGCCCCATCGTGCTGCTGCGCAAGCGCCCCGACGCCGTGTTCGCCCCCGGTTTGGCCGACGCCCTTCCCGAGCTCGGCGTCATGCTGCCCTACACGCCCCTCCAGCATCTGCTGCTGCACGACTTCGCGAAAGCGAGCGGTTGCGCCGAGCGCAGCTCCCAGCGCGAAGCCGAGGGGTCCCGCGCAGCGACGGCCGTCCCTATGCTGGTGATGACCTCGGGCAACATCCACGACGAGCCCATCGTCATCGACGACGAGGATGCCTACGAGAAGCTGTTCGCCGTGGCCGACGCGTTCCTGGGCCACGACCGCGCCATCCGCGCCCGCTACGACGACTCGGTGGTGCGCGTTATCGAAGCGGGCAGCGCCGGCGAAGCCGTCCAATTCATCCGCCGCGCCCGAGGCTACGCGCCGCTCCCGTTGGCGATGCCCGCGAAGGCGCGCGAAGGAGAAGATGTTTCACGTGAAACATCCGTTCGCGAACAGGGTTGCTCCATCTTCGCCACCGGGCCCGAGCAGAAGAACACGTTTGCGCTCACGCGCGACGCCGAGGCGTTCGTGTCGCAGCACATCGGCGACCTCGAGAACGCCGAAACCTACGACGCGTGGTTCCAGGCGAAGGACCGCTACGAAACGCTGTTCGAGATCGAACCCGACCGCATCGCGTGCGACCTGCATCCCGAGTACCTCACGTCGAAGTGGGCCCACGAGCAGAGCCTCCCCGTCACCGAGGTGCAGCACCATCATGCGCACGTCGTGTCGGTGATGGCCGAGCACGGCCTGGCCGGCCCCGTGTGCGGCATCGCGTTCGACGGCACGGGCTACGGCATGGACGGCGCCATCTGGGGCGGGGAAGTGCTGCTCACCAACCTGACTGCGTTCGAGCGTTTCGCGAACTTCGCCTACGTGCCCATGCCGGGCGGCGCGGCGGCCGTAAAGCATCCGCTGCGCATGGCCTACGGCGTGCTGTGGGCGTTCGACCTGCTCGACCATCCGGGGGCTGCGGCTGCGCTCGAGGCTCTGGGCGAGCAGGCGGCCGTGTGCGACCAGATGATCGACCGCGGCATCAACACGCCCATGACCTCGTCCGTCGGCCGGCTGTTCGACGCGGCCAGCGCGCTGTTGGGCATCTGCGCCGAGCCTGCGTACGAAGGCGAGCCCGCCATCCTGCTGGAAGCCGCAATCGGGCGAACAGATGTTTCACGTGAAACATCTGCCGCCGACGCAACCGATGCGACCCCTGCTGACACCAACCGGGATCCTTCGACTCCGGCGCTTCGCGCCTCCGCTCAGAATGACGATGCCGGGCTTAGCGCCTCCGCTCGGGAAGCCGCGTCCCGTTACGCCATCGCGGTAGTGAAGAACACCGCCACTGCCGCCAGCACGGCGCAGGACACCTCGGTCGTGCTGTTCGATGCCGCGCCTGCGTTCGCCGCGCTGCTCGACGACCTCGCGGCCGACGTGCCTGTCGGCGTCATCGCGCGCCGCTTCCACGACGCGTTCGTGCAAGCCATCGTCACGGCGGCCGAGCTCGTGCGCAGCCTGTACGACATAACGACGCTTGTCCTGTCCGGCGGCGTGTTCATGAACCGCTACCTGTTGGAGCACGCTCTGGCGGCGCTCGAACAGGCGGGTTTCACGGTGGCCGTCAACCGCGATCTGCCGCCCAACGACGGCTGCATCTCCTTCGGCCAGGCTGTGGTAGCATGGGCTTCGAGCAAAGAAGAAGGAGAACAGCCATGTGCTTAGCCATACCTGCAAAAGTGACTGAAATGAAGGACAACCGTCTGGCTACGGTGGACATCCTCGGCGTCACGCGCGACATATCCCTCGACCTCACGCCGCAGGCGAACGTCGGTGACTTCGTGCTGGTGCACGCCGGGTTCGCCATCGAGGTGGTGGATCCTGACTACGCGCAGGAAACCATCGACCTCATCAAGCAGTTCCCCGAGCTGGCGGGCGACGACATCCCCGCAGCCGACGAGGTAGCGCGATGACCTCCTCGACCGGAACGGATGTTTCACGTGAAACATCCGCCGCGCCGGAGGATCGGCCCGCGCACCTCGCGCGCACGGTCGACGCGGCCACGATGGAATCCGAGTTGGCAGCCTTCAAAGACCCTAAACTCGCGCGCGGTCTCATCGAGTCCATCGCGAAGCTGTCGCCCGCAGGCGGCGCCACGCTCATGGAAGTGTGCGGCACCCATACGGTGGCCATCGCGCGCAACGGCATCCGCAACCTCATGCCGGAAGGCACGCGCCTGGCGTCCGGTCCGGGCTGTCCCGTGTGCGTGACCTCGAACAGGGATATCGACACGGTCATCGCCCTCGCCCGCGTGCCGGGCATCACCATCGCCACGTTCGGCGACATGACGCGCGTACCGGGCTCCACGTCAAGCCTGCTCGCCGAGCAGGCGGCGGGCCGCAGCGTGCAGATCGTGTACTCGCCGCTGGACGCGCTCACTCTGGCCCAGCAGAACCCCGATCGCGAGATCGTGTTCGTGGGCGTGGGCTTCGAAACCACCACGCCGCTGGTGGCCATGGCCATCAAGCGCGCGGCCGCGGCCGGCCTCAAGAACTTCAGCGTGTTCGGCGCTCACAAGAACATGCCCGGCGCGCTGGAGGCCATCATCAACGACCCGCAGCTCAAGGTGGATGCGCTCATCCTGCCCGGCCATGTCAGCACCATCATCGGCGCCGAGCCGTATCGGTTCTTGGCCGAGAAGTACGGCATACCCGGCGTCATCACCGGGTTCGAGCCGGTTGACGTGCTGCAGGGCATCGCCATGATCATGCGCCAACTGCACGAAGGCCGTGCGGACATCGAGATCGCCTACGCGCGCGGCGTCATGCCCGAAGGCAACCCCGTGGCGCTGGCCGCCATCGACGAGGTGTTCGAGACGTGCACCGCCCTCTGGCGCGGCCTGGGCGAGATTCCCGGTTCCGGCTACCGCATCCGCGAGGAGTTCGCGCAGTTCGACGCCGTGCGCCGTTTCCAGCCCGACGTCGAGCCCACGCAGGATCCGAAGGGCTGCCGCTGCGGCGACGTGCTTCGCGGCATCATGGCGCCCAACGAGTGTCCCTTGTTCCGCAAGGTATGCACGCCCGAGAACCCCGTGGGTCCTTGCATGGTGTCAAGCGAGGGCAGCTGCGCCGCGTACCACCGGTACTACTAAAGAGAAAACAGGCGCTGCAGCATCCGAAGGACCCCTCGTCGAGGGGTCCTTCGGACTATCTTCGAATGTTTCACGTGAAACATTCGTTCGATAGACTCGGATACGTCAATCCAGCGGCAAGACGACGCGGGAAATTTCCCAAAAGATATTCTTTTCAGTTGATTGTGCAGTCCCTATGCTCAGCGGCGCGCTCATGTTCGGTGCTGTGCGTGCATGAGTTACCCTTTTGTTTCCATCGCTATACAGAACGAGAGAATTAATTGCGGATAATATCCAATATTGGGTCAAAAACTGCATAAAGGAGAAAACGCCGTCGTTCAACATTTTTGTGCATTTGAACAATTTACTTATTCGTTTTGCTCAAATGTCTATGTAATTTCATGTTGCAGTTGAACAAAAAAGATGGTATAACTGGCTCATCGGCAAATCTGGAAGGACTTGCCACGACGGGGTCTAAGCCGTGGCGCTCTCTCCAGCGAAGCTGCAGTTTGTAGTTGTGCCATCCAAATAGGCGGCGCCGGAAGCGCTGCCGGAGAAAGGAGACTGTCATGGCGAAGATAGTCAATTCTTGGAACGACTGGGATCCGCTGAAGCGCGTGATCGTCGGCCTGTGCGACAACTCGGTCATCCCGCCCGAGGAGCCCGCGACCTCCGAGAAGGTGCCGGTCGACTCCGAGATGCGCGGCATGTGGGGTCTCCGCCCGCTGCGCACGGTCGAGGTCGGCAACGCCTGCCTCGAGAACCTCGTGAAGGCGCTCGAGGAGCGCGGCGTGGTCGTCGACCGCCCGACGCCCCTGCAGTGGAACCAGGCCATCGGCACGCCCGACTTCCGCAACGACTCGATGATGACCTGCATGCCGCCCCGCGACATCCTGCTCACCATGGGCAACGAGATCATGGCCTCCGCCAACTCCTTCCGCTGCCGCTACTTCGAGTACCTGGCCTACTGGCCGCTCATGAAGCAGTACTTCGACGAGGACCCGGACTTCCTGTGGACCCAGGCCCCGCGCCCGCGCCTGACCGACAAGTCCTACAAGCACAACTACTACGACGAGAAGATCTCGCTGGAGGAGCGCCTGGTGCGCACCGCCAACAAGGACTTCGTCACGACGGAAGTCGAGCCGATGTGGGACGCCGCCGACGTCATGCGCATGGGCAAGGACCTGTTCATCCAGCACGGCCTGACCACGAACCGCACGGCCATGGACTGGTTCCAGCGCTACTACCCCGAGCACCGCGTGCACGCCGTGAACTTCCCGGGCGACCCCTACCCGATCCACATCGACGCGACCTTCGTGCCGCTGCGCCCCGGCCTGATCATCAACAACCCGCAGCGCAAGCTGCCCGAGGAGCAGCGCGCGATCTTCGAGGCCAACGACTGGCAGATCGTCGACGCCGCCCAGCCGGCCCACTCCGAGCCGCCCGAGTTCTGCTACAGCTCCGTGTGGCTGTCCATGAACTGCCTGGTGCTCGACCCGAAGACGGTCATCGTGGAGGCCTCCGAGGTCTACCAGCAGGAGGAGATGGACAAGCTCGGCATGAACGTCATCCCCGTCGACCTGCGCGGCGCCTACGCCTTCGGCGGCGGCCTGCACTGCTCCACGGCCGACGTCTACCGCGAGGGCGAGTGCCTCGACTACTTCCCGAACCGCGTCGCCGACCCGACCCTGGTTCGCCCGGAGATGTGGAACGACTAGTCGCGTAGCTTGACCTACTTGTCACAGACAGGCATCGTCACTTCGTAAAAAGAAAGGGGATTCGGTTTGCAAGGCATTCCGGATCCCCTTTTCCTTTTCATAATCCAATTATCACGCACAAACAGATCGGTCATGTAGGATCAAAGGTAAGACTCCAATCGTTTCGCATTCGATCTTGCATGACAAGAAAACCCCTCTGACAGGGGGTTAGGTGGGGCATACTCTTTTTTGCTACTGGTTTAAGGAGGACCAATGGCAGACAACGCTAACAAGGAAATCAAGACCGCGACAGCCGATGACGGCTCGACCGGCTACGAGATGAAGATCGGTCTTGGCACCATTGCCATGCTGATCTCGGCGACGGGCATGGGCTTGGTGCCCCTGTTCAGCCGCTGGGCAACTCGTACGGACATGTTCGACGGGGCGCTGGGTCTGAACGCTGGCGACTCCATCGGTGCTTTGATGGCCGTGGGCCGCATGAGCATGGGCGTGCTGTTCTTCGTCGTCATCATGTTCGCTACGGGCAAGGTAGAGACGTTCAAGAAACTCAAGCTGACGCCGGCCATCGCGTTGGGCGGCTTGATGATCGGCATGTCGCTGGCGTGCTACGTGACGTCTACGCTGTTGACCACCATCTCGAACGCTGTTCTGTTCATCTACATCGGTCCTGTCGTTTGCGTAGTGCTCGCGCGCATCTTCCGCAAGGAACCCATGTCTGCTTTACAGTGGGTATGCCTGGTTGCGGTGTTCATCGGCATGTTGTTCGGCAACAACCTGATGGGTTTCAACGAGTCTGGCTTCTTCGTAGACTTCAACCTGGTTCCGTCTACGCCTGAGTTCCCGCAGAAGGGTCTCGGCGACGCCTTCGGCCTGGCTTCCGGCTTCTTCTACGGCGCTTCGATGTTCTTCAACGGCTACCGTAAGGACGCCGACACCACGGCTCGTGGTGTGTGGAACTTCATCTTCGCCGTCCTGGGCGCTGGTGTTATCACCGTCGTCCTGAACTCGCTCGGTGCAAACCCCGGCATGGAGAACTGGGCTCTCAACATCCACTTCACCGCATTCAACTGGATCGGTGCCCTGCTTTTGTGGGTCATCTGCGGTCCTGTGGCTCTGGGCTTCTTGCTGGTGGCTGGCCGCAACCTGCCGGCTGCTGACTACGGCACCATTGCGTACTGGGAAGTTCCCGTGGCCATCTTCGTGGGTCTGGTCGTGTTCGGCGAGGCCCTGACGGTTAACACGATTCTCGGTGGCATTCTCATCATCGGCGGCGGCGCTATCCCCTCTATCAAGGGCATGCTTTCCGCTCGCAAGATGAGAAAAGAAGAGGAGATTTGCGAGAATCTTGCCGCTCGCTTGGAAGAGGAAGAAGTCAAGGAGCACCTGCAGTAGGTTTGGCGGCGTGCGCCTGGTTCTCGGGCGCACGCCTTTCCGCTGAGAAGCGGTAATCCATAACCGGAAAGGAAGGGGTGTGATTCATGAAGATCACGAGCAACCTGACCCATGTTGCCACTGAAATCGAGTTCGAAGCGCCGTTGAACGAGGAGGAGCTGCTCGCCGTGTTCGAGAAGAGCGGCGTCCAGGGCTTCCCGGCCGAGCTCGACATCGCCGAGCGCACGGAGGACCACGTCCAGATGATGTCGCTTGACGGCCTGCTGGGCTTCGCCAAGGCGTCCGGGCTGTCCGCGGTGACCTACGACGTGACGTACTTCCCGCACGCCGACGACGCGGAGGTGGCCTACCAGCTCAGGCAGCTGGCGCGCGACCTGGAGATCAGCGCCGAGGTCATCCGCGACGTGTGCGCGGCCGAGATCCAGGAGTACCTGGCCCTCGACGCGAAGCGCGACGCCGGCCTGCCCGTCCACAGCATCGTGGAGGCCTACACGGGCGGCACCGCGTTCGCCTGGTACGGCATGAGCGACTACCCGCGCCTCAAGCGCTTCATCCTGCGCAAGCTGGCGCAGGGCGGTCAGAAGGCCAAGCACAGCTTCATCATGCGCGCCAGCAAGGCCCAGGTGGATATGCTCGACGAGTACTGATCGTCTTTTGCGGTTGAACCTTCGGGTTGCCCTACGGCCTGTCAGCGAGAACGCAGCACGTCCAAAATTATGCGTTTCACGAGGCATTTTAGGTGGAGCCCGTTTGCTGCAAAACGGGCTCCACGCCTTTTCGGGGCAGGGCTCTCGACGGTTCAAACGCATATAAAAGGTTACAGGTTTACCTCGTATTGCCGTTTTTGCGGTATGATAACCTCAGGTTAAGGCGTTTTCCGACTATCGAAAGGGGCTTCTTTTGGAGCACCAGATACGCCGACAGCTTGCGTGTACTTCTAACGAAGCTGCTAATTTCTTAGGGGATTACCATGGGATCTAACGACCAACGTTCCACTATCAGAAAAGTAGCCGTTTCATCGTTCCTTGGGAACTTCATCGAATGGTTCGACTACGCAACCTATTCGTACTTCGCAGTGGTCATCGCCAACGTGTTCTTCCCTGGCGACGACCCGGCGCTTGCGCTCATGCAGACGTTCGCGGTGTTCGCGCTTTCGTTCCTGCTGCGCCCCATCGGCGCCATCTTCTGGGGCAGCATGGGCGACAAGAAGGGCCGCAAGTGGGCCCTGTCCACGTCCATCTTCCTGATGACCGGCGCTACCTTCTGCATCGGCTTGCTGCCGGGCTACCTGGCCATCGGCCTCGCCGCCCCCATCTTGCTGCTGCTGCTCCGCATGATCCAGGGTTTCTCGGCTTCCGGCGAGTATGCCGGCGCTGCTACGTTCCTGGCTGAGTACGCTCCCTCGGACAAGCGCGGCGTGTACTGCTCGCTCGTGCCTGCTTCGACGGCCGTGGGCCTGTTGGTGGGCTCTACGTTCGCCACGGTCATGTACACGATCCTGCCTGACGCAGCCGTGAACGAGTGGGGCTGGCGCATCCCGTTCCTGTTGGCAGGACCGCTGGGTCTCGTCGCTCACTACATTCGTACCAAGCTGGAGGATTCGCCGACGTATCAGGAGATGCAGGCTGCTATCTCCAAGACCGACGACTCGAATCATCCTATCCGCGACCTGTTCCGTCATCACACGAAGGAGCTCATCATCTCCTTCGGTGCCGCCATGCTGAACGCGGTGGGCTTCTACGTGGTTCTCACGTACTTGCCGGTCTACCTGGAGACGGTGGTCATGATGCCGGCGAACGAATCGTCGCTGATCACCACTATCTGCCTGGTCGCGTACGTGGCGTTCATCTTCGGCATGGGGCATCTGTCCGATAAGTTCGGGCGCAAGAAGATGCTCATCATCGCCTGTGTGTCGTTCATCGTGCTGACGGTGCCGGCGTTCATGCTGTTGAACACTGCGCAATTCTTCACGGTGCTGGCCGTCGAGCTGGTGCTGTGCCTGGCGCTTACCATCAACGACGGTACGCTGTCCAGCTATCTGACCGAGACGTTCCCGACGGCGGTGCGCTACACCGGCTTCGCCCTGTCGTTCAACTTGGCGAACGCCCTGTTCGGCGGTTCCGCCTCGTTCATCTCGACTGCTCTGATCGCCGCTACCGGCTCCGGTCTCGCGCCTGCCTGGTACATGGTCGGCGTGTCTTGTGTCGCGCTGGTGGCGATGATACTATCGCACGAACATACGGGTAAGGATCTGTCCGAAGTGTAAGGCCCTGCGGTCTGCACGACGATAGTGCTGATACAAACGGGCGCCGTCCAGACCTGCTGGTCCGGACGGCGTTCGCTCATGAGACGGCGTGCTCGCGCCGCCCGTACAATGGAGGACGAATGGCTGAAACATCGCAGACGCCGAAGTCTTTGAAAGCTCAGATCACGCGCACGTCGCTCGTGCTGGCCGCGGCGGCGTTGTTGCGCGAGCAGGGGCCGAAAGCCGTGACGTATCGCAAGGTGGCGAAGTGGGCCGGTGCGGCCTCGTCATCGGTCGGATATTACTTCGACTCGGTGACGCAGTTGCTGCACGAGGCCGGTCGCTACAATATTCAGCTGTGGGCCGAGCGTGCAGAGAAAGCGGCATCGGCTGCCGAAGGCCTTGAGCCTGAAGAGTGTCGTCGTCATGTAATCGACCTGCTCATTCGCGCCTGCTTGCCCGATGAATCGGTGGTGCCTTCGGCTCACTACGGGCAGCTGATTGCCGCGGCCGAATCGGACGTGGTCACCGAGGCTTACCAGAAGGGCCGCGTTTCGCTCGATGCCGCCATCGAGCGCATCCTTGCACGCGCAAAGATCGATATGCCGCCACGTATGGTGGGCACCGTGGTAGACGGCGCGGCAGTGGCCGCCATTTCCGAGGGGTACGACGTGCGCAAGTTCGCGTCCGATATCCTGCGCGATGCCGTCGAAGTCTACATCAAGGCATCTGAAGCTTAACGCTTGTAGCGCGCCTCAGTAATCCAGCAACTCACGTTTCGGCGACGGGAGGGTGAACGCCCTCCCGTCGCCGTTCTTCTTTCCAGCCTGAATGGTAGAACGGATGCAAGAAACGCATCGATTGCGATGTCGCGCCGCTGTGTTCGCGAGCGGCGCGACATCGCGTCCTAGGTGAGGAAAGGGGTTGAGGCAGCATGAGCGATACTCGTCGCGCACCGGAGGCGTCTTCGGCTGACGCGGGCCCGGTGGGCTCGGTGAGCCGGCCGTCGTTCAAACGCACGTTGACGTTCTTCGGATTCTTCGCCATCACGGCTTCCATGGTGATGACGGTATACGAGTACCCGTCGTTTGCGTCGTCGGGATTCCAGCTGGTGTTCTTCCTGATCATCGGCGGCATCCTGTGGTTCTTGCCCGTGGCGCTGTGCGCTGCGGAAATGGCCACGGTGAAAGGATGGGAATCGGGCGGCATTTTCGCCTGGGTGGGCAATACGCTGGGCAGACGGTGGGGTTTCGCCGCGCTGTTCTTCCAGTGGTTCCAGATCACGGTTGGGTTCGTCACCATGGCGTTCTTCATCCTGGCGGCGCTGGCCTACGTGTTCAGGTGGGACGCGCTGTACAACAACCCGCTGGTGATGTTCTTCGGCGTGGCGGCCATCGTGTGGCTGCTCACGCTCACGCAGCTGGGCGGCACGAAGTACACGGCGCGCATCTCGAAGGTGGGCTTCGTGGGCGGCATCATCGTGCCCGTGCTAGTGCTGCTGGTGGGCTTGGTGATCTACTTCGCCACGGGCGGCGTCTCGCAGATCAAGATGGACGCGGCCACGTTCGTGCCCGACTTCGGCAAGGTGGACACGCTGGTCATCTTCGCGTCGTTCATCCTGGCGTACATGGGCGTGGAGGCTTCCGCTTCGCATGTGAACGAGCTGAAGAACCCGAACCGCAACTACCCGCTTGCCATGATCGTGCTGGCAATCCTCACCATCGCGCTGGACGCGCTGGGCGGCTTGGCCGTGGCCACGACGCTTCCGGCGTCGGTTCTGGACGGCAACCTGTCGTTCGGCGTGATCGAGGCGTTCCGCGCCATCTTCGTGCAGCACATCGGCCCGTCTATGAGCTGGATCGTGTTCGTGGTGGCGCTGTTGCTGGCGCTGGGCGTGCTTGCCGAGATCTCGGCGTGGATCGTGGGCCCGTCGCGCGCGCTGCTTGATACGGCGCACGACGGCATCCTGCCCCCGTCGTTCAAGAAGGTTAACAAGCACGGCGTGTCGGTGAAGACGGTGGTCATCCAAGCCGTCATCGTCACGGTGTGGGACGCGGTGCTGTGCGGATCCATCGCGCTGTCCGGCGGATCCAGCTCGTCGGTGGGCTACCTGACGGCCATCGGTCTGACCGTGGTCATCTACCTGGTGGGATACGTGCTGTTCTTCCTCGGGTACTTCTATCTGATCTTCAAGAAGAAGAACCTGCAGCGCTCGTTCCAGCTGCCCGGCGGCACGCCGTTCAAGGCCATCGTGGCGGGCGTCGGCCTCATCATGACCGTGGCGACGTTGATCATCTCGTTCTTCCCGTCGTCGAACCTGGACGCGCAGTCGAACGCGGTGTACCAGGCGACGCTGGGCGTGGCGTTCGCGATATCGGTGGCTATCCCCTTCATCATATACGCGTTGCGTCATCGTTGGGAGCCGAAGCCTGTCGTGCCGGTAGGGGCGACGGTTGCCGCGCCTTCGGGCGCTGCCATGCCCGCGCGTCCCGCGGCTCCCGAACAGGGCGCTCATGTCCGCACCGATGCGGGCACCTCGGGCCCCATCAACAAGCGCACGAAGGCGCGCGACGCGATGGGCGGCCCGCGTGACGCTTCGGGCACGCCGCGATCGGCCGGAGCAAGCGGCGCGGTTGCTGGCGGCGGTCTGAGCGAGCGCGTGGCACAGGGCATTTCCAGCGTGGTGGTCGGCGTGACCAGCCGCCCGCCGGGACCCATTCCTGTGGACGCGAAGGATCCGCACGGTGCCCCCGACCCGCTGTGCACGCCTACCGTGGACGAAGGCCGTGCGCACGAGATGTCCCAGCCTCCGGCCTGCGGCGTGCCCACGCCGCAGAACCCCATGCCGGTTCCGTGCGACGTCTCGGACGAGGATTCCGCCTCGCGGCATGCGGCTTCCAGCTCCGGTGCCGAACGGCCTGCGGCCGATGCCGCCGACGTGCGCGACGATCTGATCGACCGCACGGCGGAAGGCGACCCCAGCTTGCGCTCCAGCGTGACGGAGGGCGTGGTCGGGCAGGGCGTTCCCCAGGCCGACCCCGATACGCCCGATCCGCAGCGCGAGACGGGCATCGACACCGACAAGCCGGCCCGCTAGCGCGCAGCGAACAACCAGGTATCAAACTTCGAAACAGGAGGTTTTCATGAAGGAACAGACATCTACCAGCAAGATCCTCGACAGCATGGACGAGGGCACCAAGTACTCGACGCCCATCTTCGGCTCCGAGGCGTCCGACGTGGCCATGCCGCGTCTCAAGATGAACGCCCAGCCGGTCGAGCCGCGTATCACGTACGAGATGATCAAGGAGTATCTGTCCATCGAGGGCAACGCCACGCAGAACCTCACCACGTTCTGCCAGACGTACATGGAGCCCATGGCCACGAAGATCATGGCCGAGACGATGGAGAAGAACGCCATCGACAAGGACGAGTACCCCATGACGGCCGACCTCGAGAACCGCTGCGTCGCCATGATCGGTGACCTGTGGCACGCGAACCCTGACGAGGAGCCCATGGGCACGTCCACCGTCGGCTCGTCCGAGGCGTGCATGCTGGGCGGTTTGGGCATGCTGTTCCGCTGGAAGAAGCTGGCGAAGGACGCGGGCATCGACATCTACACCGAGCAGCGTCCGAACCTGGTGATTTCCGCGGGCTACCAGGTATGCTGGGAGAAGTTCTGCCGCTATTGGGACATCGAGATGCGCCTTGTGCCGCTTGAGAAGGATCACCTGTCGCTGAACATGGACACGGTCATGGACTACGTGGACGACCACACCATCGGCATCACGGCCATCCTCGGCATCACGTACACCGGCAAGTTCGACGACGTGCAGAAGCTCGACGAGCTGGTGGAGGCGTACAACCAGGAGCATCCGAAGCTGCCCATCCGCATTCACGTAGACGGCGCGTCGGGCGGCATGTTCGCCCCGTTCGTGGAGCCCGACCTGGTGTGGGACTTCCAGCTGAAGAACGTGTGGTCCATCAACTGCTCCGGCCACAAGTACGGTCTCGTGTACCCCGGCATCGGCTGGGTGGTGTGGCGCAGCAAGGAGGCGCTGCCCGAGGACCTGATCTTCTGGGTGAGCTACCTGGGCGGCGAGGAAGCCACCATGGCCATCAATTTCTCGCGCTCCGCGTCGCAGATCGTGGGTCAGTACTACGTGCTGATGCGCAACGGCTTCGAGGGCTTCAAGGAGATCCAGGAGCGCACGCTCGACGTGGCGCGCTACCTGGCCGCCGAGCTCAAGGAGATGGGCATCTTCGAGATCTACGAGGACGCGTCGCACATTCCCATCGTGTGCTGGGGCTTGAAGGACGACGCCGACGTGGAGTGGTCGCTGTACGACCTGTCCGACCGTCTGCGCATGAGCGGCTGGCTGGTGCCGGCGTACCCGATGCCCGCCGACATGCAGGACACCACCGTCCAGCGCGTCGTGGCGCGCGCCGACTTCTCCATGCAGCTGTGCATCAAGCTGGTGGAGGACATGAAGAAGGAGATGGACACGCTGAACAAGGCGAAGTTCGTCACCGGCAACACCCAGGGCGTCATCCAGACCGGTTTCAACCATGGCGGCCGCTCCGCCGTCGACAAGGGCGAAAAGGTGCAGACGAAGGCGAAGAGCAACCAGTAACGGCTGGTGGTAGAAAAGCAGGTAAGGGGCCTGAACTTCGGGCCCCTTACCTGTATAGTGCAGGCGCCTGTAAATATGATTGATAAAGTCATGGACAAAAGTGGGCACTTTTCCGTAAGTTTTGCCGGGAAATCGGATAGGCCGCACATCGTGTTTTAGAAAACGCCTGGTGAAAGAGTTGTCGCTTCATATATTCTCATAGAAACATAAAGAAAAGTGGCGCTTTTTGTCCATTATTAAAATAGTCATATATAAAAGCCATCGACAAAGCATGTCGATGGCTTGTGCAAATCGTTTGCGCGCTCGCTATCCGAAGATGCCGAACTTGTAGACAAAGTATCCGGCGAGGGCACCGACGATGGCGGAAACTAGTGTGAGGATCACGCCCCTGAGCACGGGATGCCGACGGGCACGCTGGCTGCGCGGATTGCTGCGATCGACGGGCTCGCCCTTCGAGTATGCGAGAATCTCGTGATAGGTTACCAGATCGTGCTCTTTCTTGATGCGCTCCACGCGAGCGAGTAGCACCATTCCGAAGCCCCATATCAACAGGCCGATAATGCCGGACGGCACGGCGTCCCAGCCCCACCAGCTGATGCCTGCGATGGCGGCCGCGACTCCCAGAATAACGATGCCGAAACCTGCCCAGGTCAAGGCCATCATCTTCTTGTAGTCGTTCGAGATTGCTTCCTTCATGGCTTCCACGTCTCCTTTGATCAGTTCGTCGACTGTAACGTCGAAGAGGACGCTGAGCAGCAGCAGGCTTTCCACGTCAGGGTAGGTTTTGTCGTTCTCCCAGCTTGAGACGGTCTGGCGCGAAACGTAGATCTTCGCGGCGAGGTCGTCTTGCGAGAGCCCTCGTTCCGTCCGATGACGTTTGATCTGACTGCCGAGCTCCATGCGTTTCCCTTCGTTGATCATAGGTTGCCATGACGCGGCAAAGTGTACCATCAAATGGCCTTGACGCAGGGCGTTCCATCTCCGGCATACTCTGTCAAAAGTTCTTTACATGCTATTTGAACAGGGGCGATGCATCATGGCATCCTGGATGCCGTTTGGCGACGCGGTACTTACGGATGACAGCGAACGCGATCTTCGAGCAGCGCCCGTCGTATGCTCGGACGCAGTGACGGTGTCGATGAGGAGCGCGCTGTGAAGAAGATTCTGATTGTCCTGACCAACACTGCTGCGTACGGGGAGAGGAATGTCGCCACGGGGCTATGGTTGGGGGAGGCTGCGGAGTTCATGGACGAGGCGATTCAGCGCGGGTATGCGGTGGATTTCGTCAGCCCCAAGGGCGGCTACGTGCCGCTCGACCCGCGCAGCATGAAGCCTGCGTACGTCGATCGCGCTGCGTTCGCGCTGTACCGCACGCGTGACTTCCAGGAGAGAGCCCTTGCGCATTCGATGCATCCCGACGACGTGGATCCTGGCGAATACGTCGCCCTGTATTACACGGGCGGTCATGGCGTGATGTGGGATTTTCCCAGCAGCGAGGGTCTTGAACGGCTCTGCTTGGAGGTGTACGGCAACGGTGGCTACCTCGCCACGGTGTGCCATGGCATCGCCGGGCTGCTGTACGTGAAGGAAGGTTCCAGATACCTGATCGAGGGAAAGAGCATCACGGGTTTTACCGCGATGGAGGAGCGCCTCAGCGGTAAAAGCGCTGTTATCCCATTCTGGAACGAGCAGGTGGCGAAAGCGCATGGAGCCGTGTTTCGCAAGAAACGCCCGTTCGCCGAGCACGCCATTCAGGACGGAAGGATCATCACCGGCCAGAATCCCGAATCGCCCCGCGCCGTTGCCCGCCTGCTGCTGAAAAACTTAGAACGCCCCCTGTGCTGAACCCGGTTCTCGTTCGCCATTTGGGACCGGATTCAGCACAGGGGGCGCCTGGGGAAAGGAGGCGGTTGCGCGGAGCGAATCGCGCGCAACCGCTGTTGGCGATGGAAAAGCTTAGTCCTCGCGCTCGATGGGCATGCTCATGCAGCGCGGGCCGCCACGGCCGCGGGACAGCTCGGCGGACGGGACGATGATGAGGTCGAGGCCCTTGTCGCGCAGCACCTTGTTCGTGACGTCGTTGCGCTCGTACACCACGATCTTGCCCGGGGCGATGCACAGCGTGTTCGAGCCGTCGTTCCACTGCTCGCGCTCGGCCGCGATGCGGTCGCCGCCGCCACAGGGGATGAGCTCGACGGGATGACCGACGTAGGTCTCCAGGATGCTCTCCAGCGTGCCGTTCACTTCCTTGACCTTGATTCCCTCGCCCGCAGCGGTGATCTCGAAGACGGTCAGCGGGCCCATGATGCCGGGATGGATGGTGAACTTGTCCGTGTCGATCTGCGTGAACACGGTGTCGAGGTGCATGAAGGCGCGGGAGTTCGGGATGTTGAACGCCAGGATGGTCTCGATGGGGCTCGTCGGATCGTTGAAGATGTTCTTCGCGATGGCATCGATGGCATCGGGCTCGGTGCGCTGGGAAATGCCGATGGCCAGCACCTTGTCGTTGATGTTGAGGATGTCGCCGCCCTCGATGTGGAACGTGTTGTAGCGGCTGTAGTACTCGGGGGTGCCCTTCAGCATGGGATGATGCGCGAAGATGTACTCGCCGTAGATGGTCTCGCGGTTGCGGGTCTCGGAGTACATGCGGTTGATGGACACGCCGTTGCCGATCATCGCGAACGGGTCGCGGGTGAAGTACAGGTTCGGCATGGGCTTGATGACCATCTTGGAAGACTCGGAAACCAGGTCCACCAGCGAGTTGGACTTGTCGGTGTGCAGCTCGGTGAGGTTGATGCCCTCCATCGTCTTCAGCACGAAGTCCTTGGCGTCGGGATAGTTCTCCTGCATGTAGTCGAAGATGATCTTCTGGTAGCGGTCCGTGCGGATGCCGGCCTCTTCGATCCACTGCTTGAGGAACTGCTCGCGCAGCTCGGGGTTGGCCTCGAGAACCTCAGCCATGAGGTCTTCCAGGTAAAACACTTCGACGCCGTTGTCGCGCAGAGCCTGCGCGAACGCGTCATGCTCCTCCTGGGCGACCTTCAAGAACGGGATGTCGTCGAACAGCAGCTCTTCGAGCGTGTTCGGCGTCAGGTTCAGAAGCTCTTTTCCCGGGCGGTGCAGCAGGACTTTCTTCAAGGGCTTGATCTCGCTCTTGACGTTCACTCCTGACATGTGCAACCCTCCTTCTTCCTTTACGTCGGTTCCGCAGGGAACCGATCTTCGCCAAGTCGCCGTGCGGTCCTTTATGCCGTTCGGCGCGTTGGCACCACCATGCTCCAACCCGATAGTGAAGAAAAGATGTAAACGAGGTTTACCGGCAAACAAAGAAGGTTTACCGTCGGGAAGCGGGTCGATAAACCTCTACTAAACTGCTGATCGCAGGCTTGATCGCAAAATGCAGCGTTCGCAGGCCGAAAGCAGAGGGCTTCACGCCCGATTCCCAGAGCGGTTGTTTCGTGTATCATGGGAGGAAGGTTTAGGCAGTCGCTTCGCGTTTGAGAGAGGTGCCGCTCCGTGGGTTTCGTGCTCTTCCATTACACGCTTTTCGTGCTGTTAGGATCCATTCTGACATCGGCCACGTGTTTGTCTGCTTACCTTGTTTCAAGGAAGCGAACGATGCTGTACGCCTCCTTTGGTTTCCTGTTCTATTTCTTCGATGTGGCATGGGTGTTTCAACGAGATTTCTTCACCGGTGCCGATGCCGGAGTTGGGCCTGCGTATGCGCTGATCATGTCGCTGCTGATGGTGTTGGCCGGTTGCGGGTTCCTCACGTCGTTTTGGTTGCTGGTGTGCGATTACGTGGGCGAGACGCGCAAGGCGCTCAAAGTGATTCCGGCGGTCGTGTTCGTTGCGGCCAGCGTCGCGGTGCTTCTGATCGTGCCCGAAGGCGGCTTGCGCAGTTTCGCGTTCTACAGTCCGAGAGCGTTGTACCTGTTCTGGATGCTGGCTTTCGCCGGGGCATGGTACTTGAGGTCGAAGGACGCTGCCGAGCGTGCCCGCCTTCGACGTCATTTGGGTCTGTACGGGGCGCTGTGGTTTTTGGGGCTGTCCGTGGTGGTGGAGGACGCGTTGGTGTTCCTGCTGCCCGATCCTATCTTCATCGGGCCGCGCGCGTACGCTCCCGAGCGCAACTTCGCCGAGAACGCGCTGATGCTGTGCTGCGCGTTCTTCGCGTGCCGCGACGCGTTCCGGGTTTTGTCGCTGCGCTTCGACCGACCGCCCATGCGCGGCGGAGGGCGACAGGAAGAGCTCATAGACGACAACCTCATGATGTACGGCAAGCGCCACCAGCTGTCCGAGCGCGAATGCGAGGTGCTGCGCTACGTGCTGCTGGGCAACGACAACCAGAACATCGCGTCGTCTATGCATCTGGCACTGAGCACCGTGAAAGTGCACGTGCACAACATCCTTCAGAAAACCGGTCAAGCGAACCGCCAAGCATTGGTTCAGGACTTCTGGAAGATGTCATAGCAGTATGGACGTGTGACTGTGTCAAGGGGACGGGTCATTTGACACACTGCAGACACAGAAGCGCCCTCCCGGGAAGGGGAGGGCGCTTCTTCTCGAGGCGTCTGGAAGGGGGGAGGGAAACGCCTCGCGTAGGGGTTGCCTACACTGCCGCGGCGGCGTTCTTGCCGGCCAGGCGGCCGAAGGTGAGCGCGCTGCCCAGACTGATGCCGGCCACCACGACGGGGTAATCCACCAGCAGGCGGCGGCCCATCGTGTTGCCCGCCACGTACAGGCCGGGGATGGGATCGTTCGTGCCGTCCTTGGTGACGCGCAGCTCGTGGTCGCACTCCAGACCGCCGAACATGACCAGCATGCCCGCGTTGCCGAACTTGCACGCGTAGTACGGCGGGTTCTCCACCGGGAACATGCGCTTGGACATCTTGCCGAAGTCCTCGTCGATGCCCTTGTGGCACAGCTCATTGTAGCGCTCGATCTCGGCCTTCATCGTTTCCAGGGGCAGACCGGTCTTCTCGGCCAGCTCCTCCAGGGAGTTCGCGATGACGTCGGTGCGCTCGTCCACCATGGCCTGCGTCGTGTAGCCCAAGCCGAAGCCCGAGAGCACGGTCTCGTACTCGGCGGCCTGGTCATCCGGCACGAAGTAGGTGGTGTAGCCGTGGCCGTCGGGCATGTGGATGATCTGCTCGGGCCACTTGCTGTCGAAGATCTGCCACGCCTTCACGCCGGCCTTCGCCAGCTCGGGGTCCTTCGCGACGGGCTGGCGCGTGTGCTCGGCGGCGATGTTCTGGCCGGGCACGTCCTCGTTCATGAAGCGCTTGCCCTCCATGTTCAGCTGCAGGAAGCTGTCGACGCCAAGCGATCCGCCCATGTGGTGGGTCATCGGCGCGTGGGGGCCCAGCTCCATCCAGCCGCCGGCCCAGATGCCCATGAGCTGGCCGCGGCCGTCATCGACGCCGCCCATGAACTCCTCGGTCCACGGCGCGTAGTAGTGGCGCATCTCGGGGTTCGCGCCGTAGTCGCCGCAGCACAGCACCACGGCCTTGGCGTTCACCTTCAGGTAGCCGTCGGGCGTCTTCGCGTACGCGCCCACAACCTTGTCGTTCTCCACGATCAGCTGCTCGCCCTCGGCATTGTAGATCAGCTCGGCGCCGCCGGCCACGGCTGCGTTGAACGCTGCTTCGCACGCCCACTGCATGTTCGGGTTCGTGGTAATGGTGCCGTGGAAGTAGGGGTAGACTTCTTCCTTGTAGTTGTAGGTTTCCAGCGGCGGGAAGCACTTCGGGCGGATGAAGTTCGGCTTGTCCGTCTTGCGGTTGGCCGCGGTGGATTCCAGCACTTCGTAGTCGGCGCCCTCGATGAACCAGTCGAAATCCTCGCCCGAGTGGTCGTACCAGTAGTTCATCATCCAGGTGTCGCAGCGACCGCCCGTCTCCTTGACGAACTCGTTGAAGATGTCCTCTTTCGGAGCCCACTCGATGCCCAGGTCCTTCTGGATTTGGGATCCCACGACGCCGAAGTCGCCGGCCATGGAGATGACCGAGTAGCTGTCTTCCGGCTGCTTTTCCAGCACGATGACCTTCTTGCCGGCTTCGGCGGCTTCCTTCGCCGCGGCGGTGCCGGCGATGCCCATGCCGATGACCAGCACGTCGCAGTCCTTCTCCTCCTTGACGTCGGTGGGAACCGGCGGGGGCGTGAGGAAGTCGGGGGTGTATTTGGTGGGGGAGACGCTCGACGCGCTGCCGCCGTTCGGGCTGCCGTCGCCCTCGGCGGATGCGGTGCCGGCGCTCTGCTGCGGAGCGCAGCCGGCCAAGCCGGCGGCTCCAGCGGCAACGGCTGCGGTGGCTCCCAAGCCCAGGAATGCGCGACGACTCAGTCTGGTTTCTTTCATGTCCCTCTCTCCTTTCGATGAGAAGCGGGTTGGTTTTCCGCTGCCCGCTTCATCGCGAGGATTTCCGGTATGGAATCCTCCCCTGCGCTGCCAACCATACGCGCCCGCGAGCCTGCCCGCCACACCTGCGGGCGGGTGGTTTTTTGCGTTTAGGCCGGTGAGAAGCCCACCTGATACGGGTAGGGTATCGGATAGGATGCCTGATGGAACGGTGTATGAGTACGCGTTTGCCGTGGCGGGGGCTGTGCTGGGGCTCGAACCATGAGCCGGGGACGAATCCTTTTCGATGGGATATACTGGCGAGGAAGCAGACGGAGGGTAGGGGCCGATGAGCTGTTTGAAGGATCTGTTCACGGGCATGAGAGCGCGCGACGTCGTGTTCATGAGCGGGTATGCGCTGTATTTGACGTTCGGCTACATGTCGTTCGAGTCGCCGACGGTGCTCACCTCGTTGGGAGAGTCGGGCGCCATCGTGCAGTCGCTGTTCCTGGTGGCGGTGATCGCGGCGCGCATGGTGGTGTACGCGGCGATGATCGCGTTGGCGCGCCGGTCGGGGCGCGGGTTCTCGACGGCGGTCGTCCTCGTGTGCGCGGGCGTTGCCGCGACAGGGTTCATCGTCACGCGCATGGCTTTTCGGTTCGCAGAGTTCGTGCCGCTGAACGAGCTGGTCCCGTGGCTGGTGGCGGGCGGTTTGTGCTTCGGTGCGGGCGACGCGCTGATCAACCTGTTGTGGGCGCGTTTCTCGGGTACGTTCGATTTGCGGCGCGTGTACCTGTTCGTGCTCTTGAGCAGCGGGCTCAGCCTGATCGTGTACTTCGTTGTCACGCTGCTGCCGGCGGCGCTCATGCTGCCGGCGGGCGCGCTGCTGTTCTTCGCTTCCGTGGCGTTCTGCCGCCAGTGCCTCGCCGCGCGCGAGCCCATCGACGAGGAGTTCTCCGCGCCGGTGTTCAAGGGCGCGTTGTCGGTGCTGTGGCGTCCGGTGCTTGGCACGTCAATCCTGGCGTTCATGAGCGGTCTCATGCTGCAGCTTTCGATGTCTGAGGCCATCCCGCTGGGGACGTTCCAGTTCACGGCGCTTATCACGCAGGCTGCCGTGATCGCTGCCCTGTTGTTGCCCGCCTTGCTGGTGAAGAGCCAGCCTGGTTTGGGGTCGGTGTACCGTATGGCGCTTCCGCTGTCGGCGGCGGGCTTTTTGCTGCTGCCGCTCATCTGGAACGGCGCAGGTGGCTTGGCGAACGCGTGCGCCCAGTTGGGAACGCTGGTGGCCGGGATCATCCTGTGGTGCATGGTGGCGCATACGGTGCACGACACGAAACTGCCGGCAGCGTTGCTGTTCTCGTGCACGCTTGTGTGCACGAACGCCGCGCAGATGGCCGGCGCCCTCGTTGGCATGTTGAATGCGCATACGCTAGGGCAGGGCGACATCGCGCTGACGGCGGTGGCGCTGGTTGCCATCTATCTGCTGGCGATGGTGTCGCTGTTTCTGTTCAAAGACAAGACCCTGTGCGGCTTCGACGCCGTGGCCGAGGAAGGGGCGCCCACCGCCGAGCAGCAGGGCGACGCGCTGGAGGCGCGCTGCGCGCATGTGGCGGAGGCGCACGGGCTTACGCCGCGCGAGTCGGAGATCCTCGTGCATCTGGGGCAAGGGCGCACCGCGCGCGCGATTTCCGAGAAGCTGGTAGTATCGGAGAACACGGTGAAGTACCACATCAAGTCCATCTACCAGAAGCTTGACGTGCACTCGCGCGACGAGGTGATCGACCTCATCGAACGCTCGGGTGAGGAGGGAATGTGAGACAGGATCGAGTCAAGGGGAGTATAATGACAGCATTTACGAGGGGAAGCGAGCGGGGGATTGGGGCAAGAAGAGGAAACGCGATCTGAATGCGGCCCTTGGCGGGCCGTTCTTGCCGTGTTTTCGCTCGCGACCTTTCTTCTGCTGCTGGTTTTCGGCGCTCTTCCTTCCGTTTTCGATCCTGCACGGGCGTACGCCGACGAAGCGCCTTCCGATTCTGCTCGCGTCATTCGCGTCGCGTACGTGCAGCAGGAGCCGATGTCGCCGGCAGACGAGTCGGGGGCGTTTGTGGGGTACACCTACGAGTATTTCGAACGTTTGGCGCAGTATACGGGATGGTCGTACGAGTTCGTTCCGGTGGAAGGCTCGGGTCCGGCTGCCTATAAGACCCTGCGAGACTTGTTGGGTGCGGGTGATGCCGATGTTGCCGTCGGCTTGATGGCGACGCAAGAGGGTCGAGAGTCGCTCGCCTTCACGCGCGACAGCTTTGCTGCCTTGAACGTGGTGCTCAGAACCGCTGCCGAAGTGTCCGATGACCCTCTTGACGAGGCGACTTCCGATCACCCGCTGCGTGTGGCGGTGATCGAAGGCTCTCCTCTCGCGAGCGACCTCGAAGCGTTCTGCGCGCAGAACGAAATCCCTTACGAAACGGTGGGATTCGCCGATGCCGGCGAGGCGCGCGACGCCGTGCTGAACGGTCGGGTCGATGTGGAGCTTGCAGCCGATATGTCGGATACTACGGGGTTGCGCACTGTCGTTCATATGACAACTCATCCTTTGTATTTCGCCGTAGCGCTCGATAATCGTGCATTGGCCGGCGAGCTCGACGACGCGCTCGACCGCATCGACCAGGTGGATCCTCTTTTCAGGGCGCGTTTGCGCGATAGGCATTTCTCCGTTGCGTCTCCCGTGTTCTTGCTAACGGATGTCGAGAAGTCGTTCGTCGAAGGCGCTGCTCCGGTGCGGGTGGGCGTGCTGAGCGATCAACCGCCGTACCAATATCAAGAAGACGGCCAGGTCAAGGGCATTGCGGTGGATATACTTGAGACCGTGGCGCAGAAGACGGGACTGAGATTCGAATACGTTGCCGCCGAGACGGTGGAGGCTCTCGACGCTTTGCAGGCGGCGGGCTCTATCGACATGGTCGCGGGCATCGATCGCGACTATTCCACGGCCAACGAGCGAAACCTCGCGCTGACGCAGCCGTATGTGAGCGCTTCGTACGTGCTCGTGGCGAACAAGAGCGTTGCCGATGGCGCCATTTCGGGCAAGCGGCTGGCGATTTCCTCCTCTAGCAGCTACGATGGCGGTTTTTTGGGCGATGCGATACAGTTTCCCTCAATTGCCTCTTGTTTGCGCGCGGTGTTCAAGGGCGAGGCGGATTACACGTACGTGGACGAGTACATGACGCAGTATTTCCTGAACACGCCGGAATTTCGCGACGTGCGCATTGCGCCCCAGACGTACGAGCCGCGCCGCGTGAGCCTGGGGGTGGTGCGTTCGGACGACACGACGCTGCTGGGCATCGTGGATCGCGCGGTAGGGTCGCTCACCGAGGTCGAGCGCCAGGCGGTCATCAACGGCAACGTATTGCGCGAGCGGCCGGTTGATCTGGGCGAGCTCGTGCATGCGAATCCGGCCATCGCGCTCGCGGTGGCGTCGGCAACGTGCTTGATCGTGGTTCTGTTCGTGCTGATAATTCTCGGGTTGCGCGCGCGAAGCAACGCGAAGACCGCGTTCGACCTCAAGAAGCGCCTGCGGTTGTACGCGCTGTGCGACGACAGCTTCTTCGAGTTCGATTGCCGCACGAAAAGGCTGATCATCTCGATGCCTGGGAAAGGCCAACAAGGGCTCAGCGAGCCGTTCGCCTTCGAGTGCGACGCCCCGGCGGTGTTTGACGAGGAGCGCAAGCGTTCGTTCGCCGAACTCCTCGGCGGCAAAGAGCATCGCGTCGAAGAAGTGCGGATGCCCGATACGGACGGCATCGAGCATTGGTTGCGCGTGACGGTGGATCCGGTGGAGGACGCGTCGGGGCGCGTGGCGCATACGGTGGGCAAAATCGAGGTCATCGACGAAGAACGGCGGGAGAAAGACCAGCTCGTGGCGCGCGCCGAACGCGATAGCCTCACGGGCTTGCTGAATTCCGAGACCACTCGTCTGCGCATCGGGCAGCAGCTGGATGCGCTTGCGGGAGGCGAGCGGGGCGCCTTGCTGGTCGTGGACGTCGATTGCTTCAAAGACGTGAACGATACGCACGGTCATCTCGTGGGCGATCTCGTGCTGGCCGATATCGCCCGCATCCTGCGAGAGAACTTCCGCATCGGCGACGTGGTGGGGCGTTTGGGCGGCGACGAGTTCATGGTGTACCTCGACCGCGTCGGCTCGACGGACGTCGTGCTGGGGAAGTGCGACCGGCTGCGGCGAGCGGTAGAGCGCCATGAGTATCCGGGAACGGACTGCCGCGTCACGATCAGCGTCGGCGTTGTGCTGGCGCATGCAGGTGATACGTTCGACGATCTCTACGGCCGCGCCGACGAAGCCCTGTACGCCGCCAAGCGCGACGGCCGCAACCGGTGCGGCCTTGCCGACGGTGCTTTGCGGTCGCCGAAAGCGGCGCCCGCTCCGTAACCTCGGCATATACGCGCGGCCTTTATTCTGCTAAAGTACATCCATCTGTTCGACGCATCTGCGTGTCGGCAATGGAAGCAAGCGCGTTCGCAACGAGGACGAAACGCGCAATGGGGATCATGGGAGGACGAGAGGAAATCGTCCGTCCGAGAGAGATTCGAAAGGAGAGGGTATGAGCAGCTCTATCGTTCAGAAATTCAAGAACGTCGGGCCCGGCGCACTGGTCGCCGCAGGCTTCATCGGGCCAGGCACCGTCACCACCTGCACGGTTTCAGGCGCGAGCTACGGCTACACCATGCTGTGGGCGCTGCTGTTCGCCACGGTGGCCACCATCATCTTCCAGGAGATGGCGTCGCGCGTCGGCATCGTTTCGGGCAAGGGTCTGGGTGAAAACATCCGCGATCGTATTCCCAACAAGGCGCTTATGTGGATTGCGATCGTGATTGTTCTCATCGCCATCTTCGTGGGCAACATCGCGTACGAGACGGGCAACATCACGGGCGGCATCCTGGGCATCCAGGCCGTGCTTCCCGACGTGCCGATGATCCCTATCGTCATCGTTCTGGGTATTCTGGCGTTCGTCGCCATGTGGATTGGCTCGTACAAGGTGGTCGAGGTTATCCTCACGGCCATCGTCGTGTTCATGGGCGTGGTGTTCTTCGTCACGGCCATCGCCTCCAGCCCTGATTGGGGCGCCATCGCCACGGGCCTGTTCGTGCCGACGCTGCCCGAAGAGGGGTCGAAGGGCATCCTCACGGCGGTGGGCCTCATCGGCACCACCATCGTGCCGTACAACCTGTTCCTGCACGCCTCCGGCGCCTCCGAGCGTTTCAAGGATCCCGAGCAGGTGTCCGACGCCCGCTTCGACACGGTGCTGAGCATCGGTCTGGGCGGCATCATCTCCATGGCCATCCTCATCTGCGCCGCCGCCAACATCTACGGCACCGACACCGTGGTGACGAATGGCAAGGACATGGCGCTGGCGCTGCAGCCGCTTCTTGGCTCGTGGGCCACGTGGATGATCGGCCTCGGTCTGCTGTGCGCCGGCTTCTCCAGCGCCATTACCGCTTCGTTCTCGGCCGCTTATGCCGTGAACGGCGTGCTGGGCTGGAAGAAGACGACGAAGGATCTGCGCTTCAAGCTCATCTGGATCATCGTGCTGGTGTGCGGCTGCGTGATGGCTGTGGCGCTGGGCAAGAGCCCCACCGAACTGATCCTTGTGGCTCAGGCGGCGAACGCCATCCTGCTGCCCATCATGGCGTTCTTCGTGCTGTACTGCGCGAACGGCAAAGATCTGGGCAAGTGGCGAAACCACATCTTCGCGAACTGCGCAGGCGTGGTGATCATCGTGATCACGCTGTTCATGTGCTGGCGCAACATGTCCAGCTTCCTCGCGTCGCTGCAGACGCTGGTCGGCGCCTAACCGCGGTTGGTCCTGCTTCTATCGAGTGCGTTCGCGTGCCCGCCGGTTTCGGCGGGCACGCGTGTTTTCGAGGGATGTGGGGTGGGGGCGAGCGCGAAGAGCGCTGTCGGAGCGCGCGGGCGAGGTGCGGAGCAGCGCATGCTGCTGGGCGCTGAGCCGTTTCGTTCCCGCAAGGTCGATGAGCCGAAAATCGGTTCCGCGGGGTAAAAATAAACCGGTTTGGTAATCCTCTTTTACCGCTTTCTTCGTGCGCTAACTTTCCGAACTGGGCAAACGTGCGAAGACGATATCGGCCGGGCGTCGAAACGGCGGTTCGGGTTCTTCCAGGATTACCAAACCGATCGATTATTGCCGCAGGAGGTCGGATTTTGCTACACGGGTCGTTTTCGCTGACGGACCGGCGCGGCAAAGCGTCGCGGAGCTTCGCCGGCCGGCCGACGCGGCAAAGCGTCGCGGAGCTTCGCCGTCGTCTTCCGAAGTTTCAAATGTATCATTTTCTGTGACATTTTTCACGGAAGCGGTTTCAGAAGGTACTATGGCCTCGAGACAACAAGCACGTGAGAAGGAGACGGATATGACTACTGAAAACAGAGAGCGCGCGCAGGCTTACCGCAACCGTTTGTTCCCCGGGTTCGATTCGCCGCTTGCGTGCACCGATCCCGAGTTCGTCGAGCGCATGGACAACTTCGCCTTCGGCGAGGTGCCCGCCAGCGATGATCTGGACGACCGCACGCGGATGATGGCCATCCTGGCCGCGCTCATCGGCGCGCAGGCCATCGACCTGTTCAAGGCCATGGCGAAGGGCGCCTTCAACGTGGGCGTCACGTCGGTGGAAATGAAGGAGCTGGTGTACCAGTCCACTCCGTACGTGGGCATGGGCCGCATGCTGCCGTTTCTGTATGCGGTGAACGAGCTGCTGGAGCACCGCCTGGTGTCGCTGCCGCTTGAAAGCCAGGCCACCACGACGGAGGACACGCGCTTGGAGGCGGGCGCGCAGAAGCAGGTCGACCTGTTCGGCGAGGATATGGCCGACTTCTACCAGTCGGGTCCCGAGGAAACGCGCCATATCAACCGCTGGTTGGCCGAGAACTGCTTCGGCGATTACTACACGCGCACGGGGTTGAGCGACGCACAGCGCGAAATGATCACGTTCTGCCTGCTCATCGCTCAGGGCGGATGCGAGCCTCAGGTGGTCAGCCATGTGCGGGCGAACCTGCGTGTGGGCAACGACCGCGCGTTCCTCATCAAGGTGGTGTCGCAGTGCGTGCCCTACATCGGCTACCCGCGCTGCCTGAACGCCCTGCGCTGCATCGACGAGGCTGCCGAGCAGGTGGCGGAATCCAACGGCGAGTAAGTGCTCATCCGGAGCCGTTCTCTGGGCGAGGCGGCCCTTCATCGATTCGGCTCCGCACGTCTTTTTCGTGCGGGGCCGAATCGCGAGCGTGCCCCTTTATTCCGCTCCTACCGCTTTGATGACGATGTCGTCTTGCTCGAGTTCCTGGCGGATGCGGCTGACGAAGGCCAGCGCGCTGGGGGAATCTCCGTGCACGCACAGCGTGTCGGGGTGGAGGTCCACCAGCTTGCCCGTGACGGACAGCACGGCGCCTTCGCGGATGGCGTTCTTGACGCGCTCGATGGCGTGTTCTTCGTCGCGTATGAGCGCGGCGGGGTCGTTGCGGCTGACCAGGCGGCCCTCGTCGGTGTAGTTGCGGTCGGCGAAGAACTCCTCGGCCGTGACCAGCCCCAGCTTGCGGCCTTCGTCCACAAGCGCGCTGTTGGCCAGGCCCACCAGCACTAGCTTGGGGTCCACGTCGCGGACGGCCTGCGCCAGCGCAGCTGCCAACTCGGAATCGATGGCGGCGTGGTTGTACAGCTGGCCGTGCGGCTTCACGTGCGCGAGCTGCACGCCCTGCGCCGAGCAGAACGCCTGCAGCGCGCCGATCTGGTACAGCATGTACGAGTACGCCTCGTCGGGCGACAGGTGCATGTCGCGGCGCCCGAAGCCCTGCAGATCGGGATAGCCCGGATGCGCGCCGATGGCGATGCCGGCGTCCTTCGCCATGCCCACCGTCTTGCGCATGACCACCGGATCGCCCGCATGCTGCCCGCACGCGATGTTCGCGCTGGACACAAGCGGGATGATCTGGTCGTCGAGCCCCAGCGTGTAGCGCCCGAAGCTCTCGCCCAGGTCGCTGTTCAAGTCGATGCGGTACATAGGCAGCCTTCTTTCGTGCGTGGTTTTCAGCCTATTGTAAAGCAACGCCGTACGCGCGGGGAATACTTCACTTGTTTTCGGTTTGCTCCCAGCTGAGCAGCACGTTTTCCACTTGCTGCACCAATTGTTCTTTGTCGGGGATGTGGGAAACGTATCGTGAAGCGAATATGGCATTCTGCAATCCGCCGAGTGCATATTCGGCGGTAACGACATCTTTGTCGGTACACAAGATGATGCCGATGGGAGGATTATCGAATTCGTCGTTCATCTCGCGAGCGTAATAATTCAGGTACATGTTGATTTGCCCGACCGCCTCAGGCATCAACTTGGAAGTTTTCAGCTCGATCAGGACATATGCACGAAGAAGCTTGTTGTAGAAGACCATGTCCACGTAATAGTGCGTGTTGTTGAGCGTGATGCGCTGTTGTGTGCCGACGAACATGAAGCCTTGCCCTAGTTCGAGGAGGAACTTCTCCATATGTGCTATGAGTGCGCGTTCCAGTTCGCTCTCCGGTAAAGGGGCGTCGTCAGGGATTCCTAGGAATTCGAATACGTACGGATCCTTGATAATCTCGGCGGGTTGCAAGGCGCGAGCTCTGTTGGTTGCGAGAGCGGGATTGCCTTGCACGCTTGAAGAGCTGTTCGCTAGAAGCAGACGCTCGTACAGCGACGTTGAGATCTGCCGCTTGAGTTCGCGCACCGACCATCCGCCGGCAATCGCTTCGCGTTCGTAGAAGCTCCTCTTATCGGGATCTGAAATGATCAAAAGCTCGCAATAGTGGGACCAGCTCAATTTGCCAGACAGTGTCTGGCAAATTGGATAATCCAAGTAGAGTAGGCGCATGTTTTGCAAATTAGACCGCGAGAATCCCTTACCGTACTCTTCCGTCAGTTCTCGAGATAGTCGCTTGAGCGTCGCTGCGCCGTACTCCGCACGATTGGGGTTTGTCTGCTCGTGCTCCACGATGACGCGGCCGATGTTCCAGTAGGTAACCAGCATTTCATGGTTCACGTGCGCTACCGCGTGTCGGCGCCCCTGCTCCAATACAAGTTTGATGTCATTGAAAACGGACTCGTAGGATGCGATTTCTTCGTAAGGCATGGCAAGTCTCCTCTTCGATTCCCGGGGATGAGAAGATCTTGCTGGATCTTGCAGGCGTGGTACGGGCAGCGGGGGCACGCTGTCATCTATGGGCCGTCCATCTGAGGATCGGCGCCTGCACTGGTTCTCCGTTCGTGCAGTATAACAAAACGGGAACCTCATTCGAAGTCCCCGTTTTGTTCGAGCATGGTTCAAGTGCGTTGTTCGAACGAGCCTATTCTTTCAGGTTGATGTTCTTGGTGTCGGTGATCAGCATGCAGCCGGGGGCGTGGGTGATGGCGAAGGGCGGCTTGCTGTTCATGACGATGGACTGGGGCGTGACGCCGCAGGCCCAAAACACGGGCACTTCGCCGTCGCGGATTTCCACGGGGTCGCCGAACTCGGGATGCATGATGTCTCGCACGCCGATGGCATCCGGGTTTCCGATATGGATGGGCGCGCCGTGCACCTTCGGGATGGCGCCGGAGATCTGCACCGCCTTCACCACCTGGTCGTAGGGGATGGGGCGCATCGACATCACCATGTTGCCGCTCATGGAGCCCGCCGGCGTGCACGGCACGCCCGTCAGGTACATGGGCACGTTGCAGCCCATGGTGTTGTGGCGGATCTCGATGCCGGCCTCGATGAGCTCGGACTCGAACGAGAACGAGCAGCCGATGACGAACGACACGAGGTCGTCGCGCCAGTAGTCCTCGACGTTCTCCACCTCGGCCACCAGCTTGCCGTGCTCGTAGATGCGGTAGCGCGGGAAGTCGGTGGCAATGTCGCAGTCGTTCGCGCAGATGGTGGCCTCGCGCGCGCCCACCTCGGTCACTTCCAGCAGCGGGCACGGCTTGGGGTTGCGCTGCGCGAACAGCAGGAAGTCGTAGGCTTGCTCCTTCGGCAGCACGATGAGGTTCGCCTGCGCATACCCGGGACACAGCCCGCTCGTCGGCGCCGTGAACTCCCCCGAGCGAATGAGATGCCGCGCCTCAACCGGAGAAGCGGAAAGCATCTGCGCCCAAACGTCGTCAGCCACGCCCTCGGGCTTGACGGGAACTTGAGCATCCATCATAAGAGAACCCCTTTCCTCGGTGTTGTTCTTATTATGGCACTTCGGAAGTCGCTTTCGAGCAGCGTCTTTATGACCGCCATGTTGTTTCCGAGTCACGTGTTCCGTGCCTTGGCAGAGATCGCACGCTATGCACGATTTTGCGCGCGAATCGCAGAAGCCGACCAGCGATTTCTCCGAGATGACGTGCTGGTTACCCGAAAAAATCGTGCATAGCGTGCGATCTCTGCCAAGGCGGGGTGGGCCGATGTTTTTCTGTTCCCGAACCGGGTGGCCGATCGCAGGTTCGAGGGGTTGAGGACGGCGGCGTCTTTTGCTGGCGCCGCACGGGATCCTTCGACTCCGCGCCTGCCGGCGCTCCGCTCAGGATGACAACCTGCGGGGCTCGGCCTCCGCTCAGGATGACAACCAGGTAGCCCATCCCTTTCTCTCTCAAAACGGCGAACCTCGCAACCCGCACAAAAAGGGCTTTTCGAGCCTACGTCCGATGCCGCCCTCGCCGCCCGCAAGCCCCCCGCCGGTCCATGAAGGGCGACGTAAGACGTGCGAAGGGGTTCTGTCGGGCGGCGTTCACCAAGCGAGTTCCGCACGAGCCGAAACGCCCAGTGGGCGTTTCGTGCGAGCAGGACTGTTTGAGCGACTGAACGTTGCCCGACAGAACCCCGCCAGAAACCCCTACACTTCGCCCTTCATGAACCGCTCGATGAAGCTGGTGTCGGCGAGGCCGGCGGCGAACGTCTCGTTCTCCATGATGGCGTACTGGAAGTCGAGGTTCGTCTTCACGCCCACCACTACCATCTCCTCAAGCGCGGTGCGCATCTTCGCGATAGCCTCGGTGCGGTCGCGCCCATGCACGATCACCTTGGCGATCATGGAGTCGTAATACGGCGTGATCTCGTAGCCGTCGTACGCCGCCGTGTCCACGCGCACGCCGTTGCCGCCGGGCAGGTGCATCTGCGAGATGGTGCCGGGCGACGGCAGGAACCCGCGTTCGGGCTGCTCGGCGTTCACGCGGCACTCGATGGCGTGGCCGCGGTACGTGATGTCGTCCTGCGTGAACGTCAACGGGTCGCCCGCCGCCACGCGGATCATCTCTTCCACGAGATCGGTGCCCGTGACCATCTCGGTGACGGGGTGTTCCACCTGGATGCGCGTGTTCATCTCCATGAAGTAGTAGTTCAGCTTATCGTCCAGCAGAAACTCGATGGTGCCCGCCGACGTGTAGCCCACGGCCTGCGCCGCGCGCACGGCGGCTTCCAGCATCTCGTCGCGCACGCGCCCCGTCATCACGGGCGAGGGGCTTTCCTCGATCATCTTCTGGTGGTTGCGCTGCACCGAGCAATCGCGCTCGCCCAGGGCCACCACGGTGCCGTACGTATCGGCGATGATCTGCACCTCCACGTGGCGCGGGTTCAGCACGCAGCGCTCCAGGTACATGGTGTTGTCGCCGAACGCGCCCACGCTCTCGCGCTGGGCGATGGAGAACTGCTCGGAGAAGTCGTGCTCGTCGTGGCTGATGCGCATGCCCTTGCCGCCACCGCCCGACGACGCCTTGATCATGATGGGCCAGCCGATCTCGCGTGCCATCGCCAGCGCTTCCTCCGGATGGTGCACGGGCTCCTTCGTGCCGGGAACCACGGGCACGCCCGCCTCCATCATGGTCTTGCGGGCCTGGCTCTTGTTGCCCATGCGGTCCAGGACCTCGGGCGCGGGGCCGATGAACACGATGTCGTTCTCGCGGCACAGCTTCGCGAACGTCGAGTTCTCCGACAGGAAGCCGTAGCCGGGATGGATGGCCTGCGCGCCGGTGCCCTTCGCGGCGGACAGGATGGCGGCGATGTTCAGGTACGAGTCGCGCGCGGCGGGCGGGCCGATGCACACGCTCTCGTCGGCCAGGTACACGTGCAGCGAATGCTTGTCGGCCGTGGAGTACACGGCCACCGTCTTGATGTCCATGGCGCGGCAGGCGCGGATGATGCGGACGGCGATCTCGCCGCGGTTGGCGATGAGTATCTTGTCGAACATGGCGCGCGCCGCCCTAGTGCGTTTCGCCGGCGGCGGTGGCCACGCGGAACAGCGGCTGGTCGTATTCGACCTGCGTGCCGTTGGCTGCCAGCACCTCCACGACGATGCCGGGGGCGGGCGTGGTGATCTCGTTCATCATCTTCATGGCCTCGACGATGGCCAGCGTCTGGCCGGACAGCACTTCCTGGCCCACCTTCACGAAGGGATCTTCGTCGGGGCTGGGCGAGATGTAGAACATGCCCACCATGGGGCTGCGCACGAGGATGGAGCTTTCGTCGGCGTCCTCGACGGCGGCTGCCTCGTGGCTTTCGGTCTTGCCGGCCAACAGCGCGCTCACGCGATCGGCCATGAGCGGCAGCGCGGTAGACGAGAGCGGGCCGTGGTTGCGCTCCAATTCGATTTTCGTTTCGCCGTCATCCACGCGCAAGGCCGTGAGCTCGGCCTTGTCCATGATGGCGATGAGTTCTTCGATGGCTTTCGTATCCATGGCGGTTCTCCTACGTTTGTGACGGGGTTCTGTGACGGCCGGCTTCGGCGAACCCCTACCTACTTCTTCTTCGTCTACGTCGTTGCGCGTTCGGTGGTGTCGGTTGCGTCGGGCGGTTGTTTCTTTGGCGGGACGGTTCCCAGGGCGTTGCGGTTGCCGACGCGCTGGGAGCGATCGGCTCGGTCGATCCACAACATGTCGGCCTGCGACTTGCGTGCCTGTTCCTCCAGGATGGGGGTCAGGCGCCGCGCCGTGCGCCGGGGCGATATGCCGTCGGCGCTGGGCCGCCTCACTTTCAACGCCAGCATTTCGAACAGGTGCGCCTCTTCGCGCAGCAGCGCTTGGGCCTCCTGCACGCCGATGGACTCGAAGCGGATCTTGCCGCCCGGCGGGCGTTGCACCAGCTTCGGGATGTCCACGCTGGCGATGGTGCCGATTTTCGCGTAACCGCCGGTGGTTTGCCGGTCGGCCAGCATGATGATGGGCCGTCCGTGCGACGGCACCTGCACGGCGCCGAACGCCACGCCGTCGGAGATGATGTCGGACCCGTGCTTCGTCTCGATTTCCGGTCCGTCCAGGCGGTACCCCATGCGGTCGCATTTCGTGGTGGTGGTGTACGCCTGCCCGTAGAACGTGGCCAGGCCTTTGTCGGTGAACATGTCCTGCTGAGGCCCGGGCACCACGCGCACGGTGATTTCGTCGCGGTCGAAGCCGTAGAACTCGTTGTCGCCGTCGATGCGGTGCGACCCTAGGTTGGGCAGGAAGTCCACGCTCTTCGTGGAAAACGGCAGGTAGTCGCCGACGATGAGCGTGCGACCCTTCCATCCGCCGAACTCGCACTTGAGGTTCGTCGAGCGACTGCCCATCACTTCGGGCACGCGCACGCTGTTGCCCGCGATGGCCAAGTAACCGTAGCAGCCGGTGCGCGACGCCTTGAAGCGCAGGATGGAGCCGCGCCGCACCATGACGGCCGCGTACATGGGCACGGGTTCGCCGTCCAGCGTCGGCGCGAAGTCGCCGCCCGTGATGGCGAAGCAGGTGTTCGTGGTGAAGCGCACCGTGGGTCCCGCCAGCGCGAATTCCAGCACGGGTGCGCCGGGGTCGTTCTCCACCAGGAGGTTCGCGATGGCGAACGCGCGATGATCCATCACGCCGTTCGTGGAGAAGCCGCTGCCCTGATAGCCGAAGCGCCCCACGTCCTGGATGGTGGTGATCACACCGGGTTTTTTGACGACCAGACCCATGCTACTCGCCTTCCACGAAGATGCCGTACGAATACGTGCCCGCGGCCAGCTGCGCTTCGATGGCGGTGTACTCGTCGGGCGTGATGGGCACGAAGCGCAGGTACTCGCCCGCTGCGTACAGGATGGGTTCCTCACGATCGGGATCGTAGGGTTTGAGCGGCGTGCGCCCGATGATCTGCCAGCCGCCGGGGGAGGCCAGCGGGTAGATGCCCGTCTGCGCGCCGCCTATCCCGACGCTGCCCGGCTCGATGCGCGTGCGCGGCACGGCCAGGCGCGGCGTGTGCAGGCGCTCGTCGAGGCCGCCCAGGTAGGCGAAGCCGGGAAGGAAGCCCAGCATGTCGATGAGGTAGTCGCGCTCGGTGTGGATGGCGATCACTTCGTCTTCGGAAAGGCCTGCCAGTTGCGCCACGTTCGCCAGGTCGGGGCCGAACTCGCCCCCGTAGCACACGGGGATGGGCACGATCTTGCGGATGCTGAGGTCGGCCTCGCCCACGTCGCGCAGCTTGGAGCGCAGCTTCGTGGACAGCTCGTCGAACGTGATGACCAGGGGGTTGTAATACACCATAAGCGAGCAGAACGTGGGCACCAGCTCGGTGATGCCCCGAATGGGATCTGCGGTAAGGTTGTCTGCGGCCATGCGGATCTTGGCGCTCGTCTCCGCGGATATCGCATGGGCGAATTCCAAGTTGAGCGCCGAGTCTCCTGCGATGGTGATGGTGAATCCCGCCATGCAATTCCGTCCTCTGGCGTGTGCGTCGTCTTATGATGTGCGCCCCGTGCTACACTTGTAGGCTGGTCACATAGATAAGGATTGTAGCATATATGGAAAAAGCGCTTTTCCTGGCCGCGTTCTTTTTCGCATACACGGTCCAGGCCATCACGGGATTCGCAGGGAACATCTTCGCCATGCCGGTGGGCACGACGCTGCTGGGCCTGGAATCTACGGTGTCCATCCTCAACGCGATGGGCTTTTTCGCCTGCGGCTTGCTGACGGCGCTCAACATCAAGAGCGTGAATTGGCGCGAGCTTGGCAAGATCCTGGGCGTGATGATCGTGTTCATGGTGCTGGGCATTTGGCTGGATACCCTGGTGCCCCTGCATATCCTGTTGAAGATCTACGGCGTGATCATTGTGATCATCGGTATCAAGAACCTGGCGGTGCCCCAGCAGAAGTTCATGCCGGAATGGGCGCTGTGGATCATTCTCGCTCTGGCCGGCCTGATCCAAGGCATGTTCGTGTCGGGCGGCGCGCTGCTGGTCATCTACGCGGTGCAGAAGCTGCGCGATCAGCAGCAGTTCCGCATCACGCTTTCCGCCGTGTGGACCGTGCTCAACCTTATTTACGCAGGCATCGCGTTTCAGCAGGGGCACTTCACGGGCGACGTCGTCCAGATCATCGTGTTCTGCGTGCCGTTGGCCGTGCTGGCCACGTTTCTGGGCAGCAAGCTGCAGAAGAAGATCAGCCAGGAAAGGTTCCTCAAGCTCACGTACGTGCTGTTGTTGTGCGTCGGCGTCATCTTGCTGGTTACGTCGTAGCGTTCGGCGGCGCGCGGAGGTGCTGCTTGGGGTACAATGACCCCAGATGCAATCGAGGGAAAGGAACGACCATGGCGCAGGAATACGCTCGTATCTTCGCCGCGCTCGACGGCGCGTCGACGCAGGAAGCGGTCGCGCAGCGCGCGGTGACGCTCGCTGCGGACAACCACGCGAAGCTCATGTTCGGCCACGTGATCGATTCGGTTCCCTACGAGGCTTCGGGCGTCGATTTCGAAGCGCTGTGCGCCGAGGGCAAAAAGCGCATCGAAGCCGACCTGGCCGACGTGTTGGCTGCGGCGCGCCAGAACCCGGACATTCCTTCCGTGGAGGTGTCTGTGCATGCGGGGCGCATCGCCGACACGCTGGAGCACGAGCTGATCGAGCCGTTCGAGCCGAACCTCGTGGTGTGCGGCGAGCGCGGGCTGTCGAACATCAAGTACGTGTTCGTGGGCAGCGTGTCCACGTTCCTCATCCGCAACCTCCGCTGCGACGTGCTGGTGGTGAAGCAGTAGGGAACGAGGCAGAATGAGACAGGTGAACGGGGCCGATGGCTCGCTCCGTTTTCTGCGAGAAGAAGCGAATCGCTCGATCGGTTGGAGCCGGTCGGGCGATTCTCGTTTCAGCCCGCCGAGGGGGGGTAGGGCTTGACGACGGGCATCGTGCGCTGTCGGCTACCCCTCGCGGCACAGGTCGATGATGTCCTGCTTGGAGTGGACGTCGAGCTTTCGGTACACGCGCTTCGTATACGTCTTCACGGTGTTCTCCGAGACGTCGAGAGCGCGCGCGATGGCGGCCACCGTTTCCCCGAGGGCCAGCAGCTCGAGCGTTTGACGCTCGCGGTCGGTCAGGCCGTGTTGGAGGGCTAAGCGCTCGCACGGGTTCGCGCGGGTGACCGCGAGGGGCGCTGATGCCGGTTGGTCGTCTCCGACGGCGCATTGTCGCCCGAAAGCCTCGGTTTCGGGTGCAAAAGCGCGGTTTTCGGGCGACAATGCGTCCGTGGAGTGCGCGGGCGCGACGTCGGCCAAGCGAGGCTGGCGCATGAAGGCCGCCAGTTCCGCACGGGTATGCACGTCGAAGGCTCGGTAGATCTTCTGCGTATGGTATTTCACGGCGCTCGGCGAGAGGTAGAGATCCTGCGCGATGCGCGCGATGGTGCGACCCTCTAGAAGCTGTTTGAAGACGGTGGTTTCCAGATCGCTCAGCCCGTAGGCGGCGGCGACGAGATCGGGTTCGGGCGCGGCGACGATCTGGATCGGCGCGGAGGCAAGCCGGGTTGCGTCGGCGGGTTCCGAGGCGGCGCCGCCGGACGGTCGCGCGTCTTGCTCGGGCGGCGGTGAAGGCTGCGGATCGCTGCGGCGCGGGATGCGCTCGCGGCCAAGGAGCCAGGAAGCACCCAGCATGACCAGGTACAGCGTTCCCAACCCGATGAGGGCGAACCCGGCGTTCGTCCCCGGAAGGTACACGCGGGTCAGCGCACCCGCTTCCGTTCCCGCCAGCAGGCACAGCAGCGAAACCGTGTCGCTTGCAGCGTACAGCGGCATGACGGGTATGCGCGCAGCCTTTCCCACTTCGGCGATGGTGCAGGCCAGCACGATGCCGCACATCATGTAGCCCGTGGTGGCCAGTGTGCCGGCAATAGCGGGAGGGACGGCTTCCGTCAGCCCTGGCAGCACCAGCAGGCCCAGCGCGGAAAGCGGCAGCGCCACGCGGTAGCTGCCTTCCAGCTTGAACGGCTGGCGAAACAGCAGCGCGGGCACCGACATGATGACCAGCACGCAGGCGGAAATCCCCAGCACGAGGTACTGCATGAGATCGGGATCGATGTCGGGTTGCCCCGATAGGCTGGTGACGAACCCGCTGAGCAGGGCGAACAATCCTACGGCGAGCACGCCTTTGCCCACAAGCGGCGCGACGTCGGCTATCTGGCTGGAGAAGGTGCGCTCGATGGGCCGTGCGACGCGCAGCCGGGTGGCGCAGGCGCATGCCGCCAGCAGCGATGCCAGGGTGATGGGGATGTACCATTCCTGCGGGTATTGCAGCACGATCGCGCACAGCGCGGTGGCGGCCGCATGGCTGCCCAGCAGGAACAGGTAGCTGGTGCGGTAGGAAAACATCGGCAGCGCCGACAGCCACAGCAAGCTGAGCACCGCCTGGCCGACGCCGATGAGCACCGTGCCCGCCACGAACCCGGGCTGCACGCCTGCGCTGCATGATCCCGGCACCAGCGCGAATCCTATGCACAGCGCTACGGCGGCGAAACCGGCCGCCTTCGAGCCAAGGGGCTCGTGCGCGACGTTGCGGTACCGCAGGGCGACGGCTACGAACGCTGCTGCGTGCGTAGCGCCGAGCACCGGCATGTATGTGCCGTCGTCGAATGAGGGCACGCTGGCGAACGCGGTGGTCGCATGGTAGCTGAGGATATTGGCAAGCAGGAGAAACGCATATCCTGCGTAGCATGCTGCGCGCGTAGCCATGTTCGATCTCCCCTCCATGCCCCGAGCCATCCGCTTCCCGTGCGGATGCCGCGCCCTGCCCTACATGATACCCGTCGCGAAGCGCTGCGCTGCTCATTTTGGCCGTTTCGGGTGACAGAAAACCGGGTCTTGGCGGCTCTGGGTGATGCCCGTTTGCCTGCCGCTTCGTATGCTGGAGGCGTGGTTGGCGGCCTTTCGGCGGTCGTCCATTTCGTCAAAGGAAGAGGGAAGGGGATCATTATGAGAGAGCAGAAACTCACCCGTCGCACGTTTCTCGGCTTGGGCGCGACAGCTGCGGTGGCCGGGGCGGCCGGCCTCGCGGGATGCGCGCCGGCTGCGAAAAGCGATGCGGGCGCAGACGCAGGCGCGGCCGAGGGCGGCGCGGCAGGTTCGGGCGGCGCAGCGACGGGCGGCAACCCCACCGAGTTCGTGCCGTCGTTCATGAACCCGCCGGCGCCCGTCGACGAGTCGAAGGTAACCGAAACCGTCGACGTCGATGTGTGCGTGGTGGGCCTCGGCCTGGCGGGCGTGTGCGCGCTGCGCGAAGCCGCGGAGTCGGGCGCGAAGACGTTCGGCTTCGATAAAGGTTCCGACGTGGGCTACCGCTCGGGCGAGTTCGGCACGTTCGGCAGCGAGATCCACAAGCAGCTGGGCATCGAGCAGCCTGAGACGCAGGAAGTGGTCAACGAGCTGATGAAGGTCATGGGCAACCGCCCCAATGCGCAGCTGCTGAACTATTGGATCGCGAACTCCGGCCCGGACTTGGACTGGTACATCGGCACTGCCGAGCACGAGCTGCTGACCAGCGACCACGACGTGCCCACCGACCCCGAGAAGCCCTACGTGTTCCCTGAGCGCTTCCCGGTGAACGAGAACTACAATTGGCGCGAGGAGAACTACCCGTGCTTCCCCGGCATGGTGCACCTGCTGCCCGATCACGGCTGGGCCATGCACGGCACGCTGGAGGCCGCGCAGAAGGCCGGCGCCGAGGCGCGTTTCAACCTGAAGGGCGAGCAGCTCATCAAGGAAGGCGACAAGGTGGTGGGCGTGTACGCGTCCGACGAAGACGGCAACATCGTGCGCGTCAACGCGAAGAAGGGTGTCGTGCTGTCGTGCGGCGACATGTCCAGCGACACCGAGATGCTGACGTACTACGCGCCCCAGGCCACAAAGTACGGCTGCTTCTTCAGCACCATGGACAAGAGCGGAAAGCCGGTGAACACGGGCGACGGCCACAAGATGGCCATGTGGGCCGGCGCGGTCATGGAGGACGGCCCCTATGCCCCGATGACGCACAGCCTGGGAACGAACTCCGTCGGCATCGACCCGTTCCTCATGGTGAACCAGGACGGCAAGCGCTTCGCCAACGAGGACGTGGGAGCGCAGGAGCTGCAGAACGCCATCAAGCGTCAGAAGGGCGGCGTGTCGTACCAGATCTTCGACAGCAAGTGGAAAGAGCAGCTGTCGGCGATGCCCCAGTGCTTCGGCGGCGTGACGCACTACATCCCGCCCGAGCAGGAAGCCGAGTACGAGCACGCCATCAACCACTTCGCTGCGGGCTACGCCTCCGACACGTACTTCCAGGGCGAGATCGAGCAGGGCTCCATCATCCCGGCCGATTCCATCGAGGAGTTGGCGAAGGCCGTGAACATCCCGGCTGACGCGCTGGTGGAGACGGTGGAGCGCTACAACGAGCTGGCGCACGCGGGCAAGGACGCGGACTTCTCCAAGGTGTCCACGCGCCTGTTCCCCATCGAGAACCCGCCGTACTACGCGGTGCCGTTCGGCGACTCGGGCATGTTGGTGCTGATCGGCGGCATCGACTGCGACGTCGACTGCCGCGCGCTCGATGCCGAGAAGAACCCGGTGCCCGGCCTGTTCGTGGCGGGGAACACCATGGGCGGCCGCTTCCTGGTGGACTATCCCGTGACGGTGGCCGGCGCCAGCCACTCGATGGCCATGTCGTTCGGTCGCCTGGCCGGTCGCAAGGCGGCAGAAGGCAAGTAGCGCGAAGCCCTGCGGCGCGCATCGCGCGCGCCGCAGGGTGCCGGGCGGCGTTGCCGCCCGGCACCCTCGCGCGGCTGCGCTGCGCGAGGCCTCCTGTACCGTACCGCCCAAGGCCGCTCGCCTCCCTCCCCGAGCGGCCTTGGTCTTGCGCGGCGCTACTGCGGCAACACGTAGCGCCGCGCTGGTCCGAAATCGTCCGGCAATCGTCCGACAATCGTCCGAAATCTACCGGCGATCTACCGAAAATCGTCCAAAATCTACCGAAATCTACCGGTCGGTGTGTAAGCGGGGGCGGTTGGGCGGGGCGTCGGGGTGCCCCGGCTGGGGTGCTCTGGCGGAAGTGGGCGAAAAACGGCTCCTGTGACAAATTTCGCGCGGTCCGGCGGGCGCGCGGCGGTGCGTCCGAATACATAACCCCAGGTGGCGAAAATCTCGCGTGCTCCTTCCTGCTGAAAACCGCTCGCAGGATTGTCATGGGAGCCGATTCGCGCCCACGGATTGGGAATGTGCGCTGCCGGGCGGGGCGCGACCCACGCGCCCGCGGGTCGGAGGCTCCGCAGCATGGAATCACGGTTGTGAACGATTTTTCGACGCGGAAATCTTTCGAAAGCCTGCGAAAGGCCTGGTCGGCTGTGTCGGTCCGATGCAAGAATCGTTCATAACCGTGATTCCGTGCTAGGGGTGGCGGGTCGGCGCGCTGTCGGACGGCGGCTCCCGCGCGCGCTCGCGGATCGGGGGACGCGGCTTCGACGGCCGCCGGTTTCCGGATCGTGCGCAGTCGGCTGCGATCCGGATCGCGATACAGAGGGGCGGGGTTGATGCCCCGTTCCCGTTTCCTGCGAGAAGAGGGAACCGCCCGATCGGTTGGAGCCGGTCGGGCGGTTCTCGTTTTCCAGCTCGCCAAGGGGGAGGGGAGGTCGGCGAGTGTGGACGGGGTTGTTCGGTTTACAGCTGCGCCAGGATGCGGCCGACCAGCATGCCGTGCGTCAGCGCCATGCCATGGCTGATGCCGGGAGCCGGCAGGGGGTAGTCGACGAGGAAGCGGCCGCCTTGGGCGTTGCCCACAGCGTACAGGCCCTCGATGACCTCGTCCTCGGTGTCCATCACGTTGAAGTCCACGTCGGTTTGCAGGCCGCCCATGTTCACGAGGATCACCGTGTCGGTGAGCGGGTAGGCGTAGAACGGACCTTCCTCTACGGGGAACAGACGGTCGGCGCGCTTGCCGAAGTCCTCGTCGTTGCCGGCGGCCGCCAGCTCGTTATAGCGCTCGATGGTGGCGGTGAGCGCGGCTTCGTCGACTTCCATGAGCTTGGCCAGCTCGGCGATGGAGTTCGCCGTCACGCCCAAGGCCTTCTCGCCCTCGAAGTAGCTCAGGAAGCCCGGCGTGTTGCCGTCTTCGTTATCCTCGTCGGAGATGTAGGCGTTTTTGCCGTACGAGCCGTTGGGCACGTCGGCGCCCGACTCCACGTACCAGTTCACGTTGCCGTGGCCGGTGTCCATGTACTTGATCTGGTCTTTCCACTTGCTGTCGAAGATCTGCCAGGCCGTCTTCTTCGGCAGGCGCGAAAGCTGGTTCTGGAACGGCTGGCCTCCCACGTCCTCGTTCATGAAGCGCTCGCCGTTGATGTCCACCAGCAAGAACGCATCCATGCCCAGAGGTCCGCCCAGGTGGTGCGTCATGGGAGCGTGCGGACCGTCCTCCATCTTCGCGCCGATCCACATGCCCATCTGCTGGCCGTCGCCCGTGTTCGTCTTCTCGCCCTTGGCGTCGACGTTCGGGAAAATGCTCATGAAGCGGTCGGACCACGGCACGTAGTAGCTCATCATTTCGGCGTTCGAGGCGTAGTCGCCCGTAGCCAGAAGCACGGCCTTGCTGGCGGTGATCTTCTTGTAATCGCCGTTCTCGTCTTCGACGATGACGCCTTCCACGCGTCCTGCGTTGTCCGGACGCACCAGCTGGCGGGCGAACGTGGAGTACAGGAACTGCACGCCGGCCTTTTCGCAAATGTCCACCATGTTCTGGATGTAGGGGCCGTTGTCGGGCAGGCAGATCTGGCAGTCGTCGAAGATGGGGTAGAAATCGTCGGCGATGTTGGCCTCGGCGGGATGCGGCCAGTGCATTTTGCGGACGCTCATGGACTTGCCGTCGTAGGTGTCGGATTCCGCCTCCACCACGTACTGACCCTCGCTGGCGGCCAGGAACCAATCGAACGCCTCGCCGGAGTTGTCGGCCCACAGGTTCAGGATGCGCTGGTTGGGGCGGTAGCCGCACTCTTTCATGATCTGGCCGACTGCGGCGTTCTTGTCGATGTGGATGCCCAGGTCCTCTTGGATTTTGCCGCCGATGCAGCCCACCTGGTTCGAGCGGTACTGCCACGTGGTGGCCTTCTCCACGACGACGATGTTCTTCGCGCCGCTTTCCACGGCTGCGCGAGCCGCGCTGATGCCGGAGAGTCCGGCGCCCACGATGACGATGTCGGCTTCGACGGTCTCTTTGATGTCGCTGTCGGCAATGGGGCTCGGAGCGGTCAAGAAGCTCGGTCCGCCGGCGGCGGTGGAGCCGGATGCGGCGCTGGCGTCCGATGCGCCTGCGCTTGCCGCGTCGCTGCTGGCTTGCGGCGAGCAGCCGGCCAGCCCTGCGGCTCCGGCGGCCATGGCGGCTGTGGCGCCCAAGCCTAGAAACGCGCGGCGGGACAGCCCTCGTTCATTGCGTGACATGGTCATGTCGTCCTCCCTGTTCGAAGTGTTCTCGCGTCATCCCTCATGTGACGCTGGCATGACGATACGTCGCAGCGCGTGGTTTGCCGCCGACCCAAAGGGTTGATTCCGAAGGAGGTGGGTTGATATCGTCCCAAAGGGTTGATGCTGGCGTGCGTTCGCGCTCCGGGTGAAAAAGTCCGGTACAATGACGGAAGTTTTCAGGGGCGTGCGAGGGGCGAGCGATCGTCCGGAGGGAGGAGGATCGGTGAAGGCTGCGTTCTCGTCGACAAGCCGCGAATTCACTTCGCGCTACGCCGGTCTAAGCTTCTACTGGGCCTGGGTGTTCTTGTCGTTCAATTCGCTGGATATAGTGGGAGGGGACGGACGGGCAATCTCGATAGTGCACATTATGTCGTCGGCTACCGCTATGGTGATGTTTGCGGTATGTGCGTTGAGCTGGCGCTCGGTGATGGGGTGGGCGGCCAAGCGCGTTCGAATCGTGCTGCTGGCATGCGGCGTGACGGCGCTTGCCGGAACCTGCCTGTACGCACTCCCCTTGTTCTCCGCTTTGCCTGCGGCGATGGGCGCAGGCGCGTTTGCCACGGGATTCGCTTGCACGCCTATCGTCTTGGCTTGGGGTGTAATCTATCGTGACCTCGACGCCCGGCGCGCCGTGCTGTTCACGTCCATGACGTTTCTGGGCGCCGCCTTGCTGTACGGGGCGATCATGCTGCTTGGGTCGACGATGGCGCCGGTTGCGGTGTCGCTGCTGCCCTTGGCCGCGGCGGTTGCTGCGATGGTGAGCTTGCGCGATTGGCGGGCCGAATGCGCGCCGGATGCCGAAGCGCGCCGCCGCGCGCGGAGCGAGATACGCGACCTCGTGCGCACGGCGCTGTCGTGGCGCGTGCTGGTAGGGCTGATCGCGGCGTTGTTCTCGTATGGCGGGCTGCGGGTGTATTTCGGCTCGGTTGCGCCGAGCGTGTTCTCGGATCCCGCGCTCATGGCGGGCACCATCGCGTTGGCGGCGTTCGTGTTCTTCGTGTATGGCGCTCTGGTGTCACGCACGAGCCTCAACCTTGGCGTGCTGTACCGTATCGCCATGTCGGTGTGGGCGTTGGCGTTCGTGTTGATCGCGCTGGTGGGTCACGACAACGTGACGATGGTGTTCTTCATGGCGTCGCTCAGCTCGGTGCTGTTCGAGGTGCTCACCTGGGCGCTTTTGGTCGAAATCGCGCGCACGACTCATTTTGCGGCGCTGCTGGTGTTCGCGGTGGGCCGTTTGGCCGTGCATGTGGGAATAGTGGCTGGCGAGGTGGCTGCGTTTGCATTGATCGACGATATGGCGTTGTTCGCGGTTGTGGCCGTGTTCGTGTTGGTGGCGTCGACGGGTTTCGCGTTCGCCGACCGCGATACCACGTTCGCATTTGAGAGCCCGACGCCGGCCGAGTTGGAGCGACTTTCCGGTGGGGACGGGCGTTCGCATGCCGACGAGTCGGTTTCGTCTGGCTCGGGGGCTGCGGGCTCTGCGGTTGAGCCGGCGGATGCGAGCCTTGTTCCTGTCGCCGCGGACGTTGGGGCGCGCATCGAAGCGCTGGCGAAAGCGTATCAGCTATCGCCGCGCGAGAAGGAGGTGTTCGCTCTGTGGGTGACGGGGCACGGCTCGAAGTACATCCAGGAGAAGTTCGTCATCTCGCCGGCAACGGTGAAAACCCATGTGCGCCATATTTACGAGAAGTGCGATGTCCACAACCGCGCCGAACTTATGCGCAAGCTGGAAGAGGCCGGCTGAGAAGCGACGCGGCTTCGACGCGCTGCCGGGCGGCATTTCCCGCGCGTGCCCGCGGATCGGGCGTGCGGCTTCGGCGCGCTGCCGGTTTCCGGAACGTGCGCCGGTCGGCTGCGATCCTGCGAAAGCGCGGCGTCCTTGCTTGGCGCCAAAACGACGAAGCCCTCCAACATCTGGTCGGAGGGCTTCGCGGGGGGCGGTCGCGGAGGCGCGCCCTTAGGCGCGCGTTGCCAGCTTGCGGTTCACCACGCGCTTGAACATCACGGTGAGCAGCACGAGGCCCACGCCGATGAGGATGTGGCCGATGCCGGCGATGCCCGAGATGGCGGCGTCGGGCATCGCAAGCGGTGCTCCGGTGACTTCCACGACGCCGCGCACCAGCATCATGCACACGGTGACGACCAGGCCAACGTTGTACACGATGTAGAATGGCTTGAACAGCTTGTCGCCGGTGAAGTCGTCCTGCAAAGCGAACAGCGTGGCGATCAGGAATACCGCGAACCCGAGCACCAGCAGGTGCGGGTGCATAAGTCCCAGTGTGGTCTGCCCGGTGAACTGCGCGAAGTTCGTGAACTCGCGGAAGAATACGCCTGCCGCCGCCCCGGCGATAAGGTATACGAGTGCGGTGTTGATCAGTTTCTTCATAAGGATCCTCCCTGGTCCGTATGGTCAAATATGAACGTTGTTCATTATCCGAGGTTTCTTTTTCCGAAGGGGATATGTCACCAAATCGTCATCAATTGCCGTTTCCCTGCGGGCGATCCACGAGCGCGAGCGGTTGTGCTACCCTGTTCCTCATCGAAATCAACGGCGGAGCCGGGCGACAAGACGAGGACGTGGTGCATATGGTGAACGAGAGAATGTACGGCTTGGGAGCCGAGCCGAGCGCGATTCGCGAGTTGTTCGCGTACGGCATGGTGCGCAAGGCGGAAATCGGCGCCGAGAACGTGTTCGACTTCAGCATCGGCAACCCTAGCGTTCCCGCGCCCGATGCCGTGAAGCAGGCGGTGCTCGAGCTCATGGACGAGGAGCCCAGCGCCTTGCACGGCTACACGCCGGCAGCGGGCGATCCGCGCGTGCGCCAGGCCGTGGCTGACCATATTCGCCGTCGCTACGACGTGCCCGCCCAGCCCGAGCAGGTGTACCTCACGGCAGGTGCCGCCGCAGGCTTGGCCATCTCCATCTCGGCCGTCACCGAGCCTGGCGACGAGGTCATCATCATCGCCCCGTTCTTTCCCGAGTACAAGGTGTGGATCGGCACGGCGGGATGCGCGTGCGTGGAGGTGCCGGCGCATGTGCCCGACTTCCAGCTGGATATCGACGCGCTTGCGCAGGCCATCGGACCGAAGACGGCCGCCATCATCCTCAACTCGCCGAACAACCCGGTGGGCGCCGTGTGCTCGCGCGAGAACCTGGAGGCGTTCGCCGCGCTGCTTGCGCGCAAGGAAGAAGAGCTCGGCCGCAAGCTGTACGTTATCAGCGACGAGCCGTACCGCGAGATCACGTACGGCGCCGAGGTTCCCTACGTGCCGTGCGTGTGGCCGCGCACCATCGTGTGCTACTCGTACTCGAAGTCGCTGTCGCTGCCGGGCGAGCGCATCGGGTATCTGTACGTGTCCGACCTGATGGACGACGCGCGCGAAGTGTCCACGGCGGTGGCCGGCGCGGGCCGCGCGCTGGGCTTCATCTGCGCACCGGTGCTGTTCCAGCGCGTTATCGCGCGCTGCATCGATGAGCCTTCCGACGTGGCGGCCTACGCGGCCAACCGCGAGCTGCTGACGACGGGCCTCGGCGAGTTGGGATACGAGTTCGTGGAACCGCAGGGCGCGTTCTATCTGTGGGTGCGCGCGCTCGAGGACGACGCGCAGGCGTTCAGCGATCGCGCGAAGGCTCATGAGCTGCTGCTGGTTCCATCCGACAGCTTCGGCGTCGGCGGCTGGGTGCGCGTGAGCTACTGCGTCTCGCGCGAGGTCATCGAGCGCAGCATGCCCGCGTTCAAGGCTCTCAAAGAATCGTACGAAGGCTAAGGGCTTGCCGTAAAGGGCCGGCGACGCGGCTTCGGCCGTCGTTGTCGGCTTTTTGTTTTGCCGAACCGGAAAGGTCGGGAAAAAGTGTTGCCCTCCTCGAACTAATGATGGCGCTCTCGTCCTCGACGCGCGATAATATCGCTAGATCGCTTTGCTGCGATAAAGCAGCATAGCGATGCAGACGGTATAGGTTCGAACAAGGGGACACACGATGGCTCAGCAAGACGGTTCTCCGGCGAAGGCGTCCGGAGAGAACATCGAGCAGTTCGGCTACAAGCAGGAACTGCGAAGAGGTATGGGACTATGGGACGTGGTATTGTACGGCGTCCTGTTCATGGTGATTATCGCGCCGCAGTCCATTTTCGGCACCATCCAGCAGAACAGCCACGGCATGACGCCGCTGGTGTACATCATCGGCTTCGTGGCCATTCTGTTCACGGCTATGAGCTACATGCGCATGAGCAAGCGGTTCCCCATTGCGGGTTCGGTGTACTCCTACGTGCAGCGCGGCATCAACCCGCACGTGGGCTTCATGGCGGGCTGGCTGATCCTGCTCGACTACGTGCTGGTTCCCTCCTTGCTCATCGTCATGGTGATGAACTGGGGCGTGGCGCTGGTGCCGGGCAGCCCGGCATGGCTGTGGGCTGTGGCGTTCATCGCGTTCAACACGTTCGTCAACATTCGCGGCATTCAGATGAGCCGCGGCGTTGACTGGGTCATCTTCATCGTCGAGATTGTGGCCGTGGTCGCGTTCATCGCTCTTGGCACCAACTTCGTGTTGGGCGGCGGCGGCGCGGGCGGCTTCGTCCTCGACCCGATCTACCAACCGGGTCAGGTGGACGCGCACTTCGTGGCGGCGGGCATCTCCATCGCGGCGCTTTCGTTCCTGGGCTTCGACGGCATGTCCACGCTGGCCGAGGAAACGCACGAGCCCGAGAAGAACATCGGCAAGGGCATCATCATCGCACTGTCCATCATCATCGTCGTGTTCGTGGCGCAGACCTACATCGCCGCCATCGTGCAGCCCGATTGGGCGGCCACCGATCCCGACATGGGCTTCTTCGATTCCGTCTACCTGGTGGGCGGGCCGGTGTTCTACAAGATCATGTTGCTGGTCAACATCGTCGCGGTGGGCATCGCCAACATCATCAACGCGCAGATGGCATCCTCGCGCCTGCTGTACAGCATGGGCCGCGACGGCGTGATCCCGCGCGTGTTCGGCAAGGTGCATCCGAAGTTCCAGACGCCGTGGTTCGCCTCCATCTTCTTGGGCGCGATCACGCTGTGCCTGGCGCTTCCGCTGCAGGACTACATGGGCACGCTGGCGGGCTTCGTGAACTTCGGCGCCCTGTCGTCGTTCATCCTGCTGAACTTCGCCGTGTTCTGGTTCTTCTTCGTGAAGGAGAAGAAGCGCGCGTCGTTCAAGGACATCCTGATGTACCTCATCTGCCCGTTCATCGGCATAGCCATTTTGGGCTACGTGTTCACCGGCTTCGAGTGGGCCACGTATGCCGTGGGCGTCACCTGGCTGGTCATCGGCCTGATCATCGGCGCGGTGAAATCCAAGGGATACAAGGAAGTGCCCGAGGCGTTCAAGAACCTGGAAGTGTAAGGACGCATTCGTTGATTGAAGGGACGGCCGCGGCGTATTTGCCGCGGCCGTTCGCGTTTTCGTTCCCCGCAACGCATCATCGCCCGAAAAACACGCCTCAGCTTCGATTTCCGTGTTTTTCGGGCGATGATGGTGCGCAAGCCGAATGAGAAGGAGATGACGATGGGCGAAGGAAAGGCCGTGCTGGCCGTCGGAGCCATCATGGTGGACATGCTGTGCCAGGTTCCGCGCCTGCCCCGATCGGGCGAGGGGATCGTGGTGGAGGAGTCGCGCGCGGTCGTGGGCGGTTGCGCGTTCAACGCGGCGAACGTGCTGCGGCAGCTGGGTGCTCCGTACGAGCTGTTCGCGCCGGTGGGGTGCGGCATCTTCGCCGGGTTCGTGGAACGCGAGCTGCGCGAGCGCGGGCTCGAGGCGCCGCGGTTCGATGATCGCGACAGCGGCGGCTGCATGTGCTTCGTGGAGCCGGGCGGCGAGCGCACGATGGTCACGCTGCCGGGCATCGAGCGCCATTTCGTGCGCGCATGGTTCGACCGTGTCGAGGCCGCGCGCTTCGGTTGCGGGTTCGCGAGCGGCTACGAGGTGGAAGGGCCGGGCGGCGACGCCATCATCTCGTTCTTCGAGGATCATCCCTCTATAGAGCTGTATTATGCGCCCGGTCCGCGCGTCTGCGGCGTAGGCGCGCAGAAGACGGCGCGCATCAACGCGTTGCATCCGGTATGGCACCTGAACGACCAAGAGGCGCTTGCGTATACCGGGAGCGCCACGCTTGAAGAGGCGGGCGCCGCCATCGTCGAGGAGTGCGGCAACGCAGTGGTGATCACGGCGGGCAAGGACGGCGCGCATCTGTTCGTCGATGGGCGGCATGCGGTGATTTCTGCCGGGCTTGTGGATGTGGTGGACACCGTCGGCGCGGGCGATGCGCATCTGGGCGCGCTGACCGCGGCGCGCGCGGCTGGACGCTCATGGGAAGACGCGCTGGCGTTGGCGAACCGCGTGGCCGGAGCGGTGTGCGGCGTGGAAGGGTCGACGCTGGCCGACGAGGCGTTCGCGAGGACGGGTGCGCGGCTGTAGGGCGCGTTGTCTGATGGCGTAGTCGTTCGTTGAGATATTCTCGGACGAAACTGTTATCTATACGTAAACTTGTCGTACAATTGAAGTTACTTTTGAAGTTACTTTTCCCTAACGGCTAGGAATTGTCGTCGGTGCTTGCCCGTGCGATCTTCCCGGATGAAAGTGGTATGCTCATGGAGGCGATGTTCGGTGAAGTCGAAACTCTTGCCTACGTGATAGACAGTGAATGCCGCGTCGTCTACTTCAACAAGAAGATGGAGGTTGCGTTTCCTCATCTTGAAACGGGCATGCTTTGCTATCAGGCCTTGCGCGGCGAGCCCGCCTCTTGTCCGGATTGCCCGCTGATTCTTGACCACGCCAGCAAGAGCCGGGTCTACAACCAGCGCATCCGGAGTTGGATAGAGACAGAGGTGAGCGACATAGACTGGCCTGGCTCGGGCGCGTGCCACATTTTCCTGAGCCGTGTCATCGATCGGCCTGATTTGGGCGCGGCCGATCCGAAGCCTTTCGATGCCCTGACGGGCCTGTATACGCGCGAAGCGTTTTTCTCGGCGGTCTCCACTGCGATCCAAGCATATCCGGAGCGCTCGTATTGCCTGATGGCCGTTGACATCGAACATTTCAAGCTGTTCAACGAATGGTACGGCGAAGAGGCCGGAGATTTGTTTCTGGAAGAGGTGGGGAGGCTGCTCGGCGAGGCTGCAGCCGAGAGCGGCGGCGTTTCAGGCTATCTGAGCGGTGACGACTTCTGCATGCTGCTACCTTGCGACGAGGGCATGATCGAGACTCTGCGAGCCCGCATTACTCAAAGCGCGCTTCATCACGGCAAAGGCATGGGCTTTCTTCCCGCGTTCGGGCTGTTCCGCATTGACGATCGGTCCCTGCCCGTCGGCATCATGTACGATCGCGCGTTGCTGGCTTTGGCCTCGGTCAAGGGGAATTACGCTCAGCGTTTCCGATGGTACGACGATGGTATGCTCAGAGAGATCAAGGACGACCATTCGCTTTTGCTCGAAGTGCAGCAGGCTTTGGAGAAGGGCGAGATCACGTTCTACGCTCAGCCGAAATGCAACCTCGACACGGGCAAGATCGTGGGCCTCGAGGCTCTGGTTCGCTGGATGCACCCTGAGCGCGGGCTCATCCCGCCGATCCAGTTTATCCCCATGCTGGAGCGAAATGGGCTGATAACCGCGCTCGATCTGCATATTTGGGAGGAAGTGTTCCGCGCTCTGCGCGCGTGGGTGGACGCCGGCCAGGCGCCCGTGCCCATTTCCGTGAACGTGTCGCGCCGCGACCTGTATGCGCTCGATGTTTTGGGCACGTTCGAGGGATTGATCGAAAAGTATGATATTCCCCCTCGTCTGCTCGCCGTCGAAATCACCGAAAGCGCGTACGTCGAGGATTGCGAGCTGATCGTGGACATCGTCGAGGGTTTCCATGACCTGGGCATCTCCGTTCATATGGACGATTTTGGCAGCGGGTATTCGTCGCTTGGCATGCTGAAGGACGTGAACGTCGACGTCTTGAAACTGGACATGAAGCTGCTGGACGCGATAGACGCGCAAAGCCGCAAAGCCCGTAGCATTCTGGAAGCCATCATCGGTATGGCGAACTTGCTGGACATCCGCGTGATCGCGGAGGGGGTGGAAACCGAATCCCAACGGCAATTGCTGGTGAAGATGGGGTGCCTGTACGGGCAAGGGTACTTCTTCTACAAGCCCATGCCGAAGGCGGAGTTCGAGCCTTTGATTGCGAATCGGACGAAGGTTGATTTCCGCGGCATCCATGCGGACTCCATCGAGAGGTTCCGTATTCGCGACCTGATAGAGAGCAGGGTGCTCAGCGATGCCATGCTCGACGATATCCTGGGTCCCTTGGTGCTGTACGATCTGTACGACGGCGAAGTGGAGCTTCTGAGCGCCAACGAGCATTACTGTCAGCTGAACGGGGTTAACGCCGTTGACCTGCACGAGCTGCGTTCCACGTTCGCGCGTCGAGCGTTCGAGTCGGATTGGGACGAGGTCATGGAAGCGTTCGAGCAAGCTCGCGAGAACGTCCCGAATGGCGCGGTCGTCGTAGTGCGTCGTATGCGCCCGGACGGGTCGACCGCTCACCTGCTCGTCCATCTGCTGTTCCTGCGCGAGCACGAAGGCCACTACCTGTATCTGGGTTCGCTGAGGGATGTGACTCGCGAGCGGCAGCAGGCGCGTCAGCTGGAGTCCTCTCGTCGAGCGTTATCGGCTGCCACGGATGCTTCCCCGCGCGATCCGCTGCTCGTAGCGTTGGGGGAAGAGAACCGGCGAACCGCCCTGGCGCTTTCCGCCGAGCTTTCGCCCGGAGGCATGATCGGAGGATACTGCGAGCCAGAGTTCCCGCTGTACTTCGCCAACGCTGCTATGGTGGAGCTTCTGGGTTACGACACGTACGAGGAACTGGCTGCGGGCATCGATTGGCGCGTGGGAAACACCATACATCCGGACGATCTGGCCTCGGTTGCGCTCGACATCGGGCCCGAGTATTACGTGGGGCTCGAGTACACTACCACGTACCGCATGGCTCGCAAGGACGGGACGTGGTTCTGGACGCTCGACAAAGGCCGGGTGGTCGAAGCGGAAGACGGCAGGCTTGCCATCGTGAGCGCTTGCACCGACATCACCGAAGTCATGGCAGTGCAACAGCAGCTTGCCGAGCGAAACAAATTGTTGATCAGTCAAAACGAAGAGCTTGCATTCCTGAATGAAGATATGCCCGGTGGCTATCATCGCTGCCTCGACGCTCCCGGGTGCGATTTCCTGTACATGAGCGACCGCTTTCTGGACATGTTCGGCTACACGCGCGAAGAGATAAAGGAGCTGTTCGACGACAAGTACATGCTCATGGTGCACCCGGACGACCGCGACAGCGTGGCCAAAGGCGTGACCGCGCTCAGGGAGGGCACTGCGGGGTCGGATCCGTTGGAGTACCGCATGAGAGCCAAGGACGGCTGGCGCTGGGTGATCGACCAGAGCCGTTTCTTGGAATACGATGACACCTCGTTCCTGCAGGGCGTCGTAGTGGACGTGACGGAAACCGTGGAGCTGCGCGACATGATGAGCATGCTGATCGAGCACACCTCGAGCGACATCGTGCTGCTGTCATGGTCCGACAAAGAGGACGTCCGCGTGAACGTGGTGGCGTGCGGTGCGTCGAAGAAGTACGGGCTCTCGCCCGAGCAGTACGAGGATATCATTCGCGGCCAGCTGTACCTTCCGAGCGGAGACGGGGGCGGGCGCCTGGTCGACGAGATTGTCGACAAGATCGATCGAGGCGAGAGCTTGGCGATTGTGGATCGACCGCGCTTTCCCGGGCGCGAGAACGTCTGGATGCACATTGAGGCTCGCCGCGTGGGCCTCGAGTCCTTTGAGCGTATGGCGTTGTGTTTGGTCACCGATGTGTCTTCTATGAAGAACCAGCAACAGGAGCTGTGGCTCACCAAGCGAAAGCTGGAGGGGGTTCTGGATCAAGCCGGCGTCCAAAGCTGGGACTGGGACATCAACAGCAATCGCTTGGTGCTCTCGCGCAGCGAGCTTATGGATCGTATATTCGCAGGTCTGAGCCGCTTCGAGGACGATATGCTGGTCGTGGACGGGTTCGACCCCGAGACTATGGAGTTCCGCTTCGTGCCGCCCGACTACCAGCAGGCGTTCAGGGACTCGTTTCGGGGCGTGCGCACTGCTCGCGATCGACAGCGCTCGGTGTTTGAGATCCCGTTCACGTTCGAAGGCGAGGCGCCCTTGTGGATCGAAGTCTCGTGCGAGACGGTGCGCGACGAGCAGGATCGGCCTGTCCGTGCGGTGGGATACTACCTTGACATGACCGATCGCAGAAACGAATCCTTGCAGAACAAAGCGAACTCCGAGGCGTTGCGGCAGCTGCGAAAAAAGAGCTTCCAGCTGCTCAAGATGGCGAAGACCGATGCGTTGACCGGGTTGCATAACCGCCAGGCGGCCATCCCGAAGATAGAGGAGCGCCTACGCGCGGTCGAGGCGGGCGAGCTGGGCGATGCTTCGTGTGCGCTGATCATGTTGGATCTGGACTCCTTCAAGCTGGCCAACGACGTGTTCGGGCACGCGTACGGCGATCAGGTTATCGTGCATGTGGCCGAGGCTCTGAAGGAGTCGTTCCCTGGCGACGTCGTCTGCCGTATGGGTGGGGACGAGTTCCTGGTGTGGTGCGAGGACGTGGACGAGGGAGCGTTGGAGGATAGGATCGCCTCTGCGCTGCGTGCCATGGAGGTCGAACGCGTTGAGGACGGTCGAACGTTCCTGTTCTCAGCGTCGGCCGGTTACGTGCTGGTTCCGCAGGAGGGCTTCTCGTTCGACGACCTGTATCAGAAAGCGGATTCCGCGTTGTTCTCGGTCAAGATGGGCGGCAAGCGCTCCTGCTCGCGATACTGGTCTGGGATGAAGAGCGTTCGCTGCGAGCTGGCCGAGTGACGGGTGCTGCCGGCTCTTTGTCTGTAGCCGCTTCGGCTCGCTTGCTTGCGCGATCATGAAAACAACACTTACGAGAATGCTTGAGATTCGCTAGAATCGAAGATGCCGCGGCGCGCTTCAGCGCGCCCGGCGTGTCTCGTTTCCCCGAAAGGCGCCTTCTGCGCTGGTAGGTTCGATGGGGCCAATCAAGACAACCGAAGACGAAAGGACGATTCCTTTATGCAAGGGAAACCTCTTGTGCTGCTGCTGTCCGTCTTGTACGGCAGCGCGTTCATTGCGGGGTTCAACGAGAACCTCGTCAACATGGCGCTCGTGTCCATCATGGCGGAGTACGGCGTCGACTCCGTGACGGCTCAGTGGCTGGTCACCGGCTATATGATCGTGGCCACCGTCGTGGTCACGTGCATGGCGTTTCTCTATCGGCGCTTCCATGTGCGCACGCTGTTCTTCGGCGCGGCCGGCTTGAGCATCGTCGGCTCCGCGATGGGGCTCGTCGCTCCCAGCTTCGAGCTGCTGCTGGTCGCGCGCCTCGTGCAGGCGGTGGGCACGGGCATCTTCATCCCGCTTATGATGAACACCATCCTCGTGGTCACGCCGAAGAACAAGCTGGGCACGTACCTGTCCGTCGGCGGCTGCATGATCACGTTCGGCCCCGCGTTCGCCCCGGTGGTGTGCGGCGCGCTGGTGACGGCGTTCGGATGGCACAGCATTTTCGTCGTGCCCATCGTGGCGATGGCGGTGCTGGCCGTGCTCGGCTTCTTCTACATGAAGAACCTCGAAACGCACGAAGCGCATCTCGACGTGCTGTCGGTGCTCCTTTCCGCCGTGGCGCTGACCGTGTTGTCGTTCGGTTTGACGCAGCTGACCACCGACGGTGTTCTGGCTGCTGCCGCCCTCGTGCTGGCGGCGGCCATGGTTGCAGTGTTCGTGGTGCGCCAGCTGCGATGCGCGCATCCGCTCATCGATTTGGCGCCGATGAAGAATCGCGCGTTCTGGCCGGCGCTCATTCTGGTGACCATCGCGATGATGAGCATGTTCTCGATGAGCGTGCTGTTGCCGCTGTACTTCGAAGGCGCGGCGGGCATGACCGCCTTCGCCGCTGGTCTGGTGATCCTCGTTCCCGTGCTGGCGAACGCGGGCGCCACGCTGCTGGGTGGCCGCATCATGGACAAACGAGGCGAATGGCCTTTGCTGCCTCTGGGCTTCGGCGGCATCGCCGTCGGCTTCATCGCGTTGGTGGCGGTTGCGCCGCAGCTGTCCGTGCCGGCGGTGTTCGCGGCCATGCTGGTGATGTACGTGGCGGTGGGCTTCATCTTCTCGCCCTCGCAGACGGCAGGCCTGCGGGCGCTGCCGCCTCAGCAGAACCCGTTCGGCGTGGCGCTCATGACCACGTTCGTGCAGATCGCTGCATGCATCGGGCCATCGTTGTATATCGGCATCATGTCGTCGGGGCAAGCGGGCGCTGCGGCCGGGGGCGCTTCTGCGGCGCAGGCGACCGCGGACGGGTTCGCGCTTGCGATGGTGGTGGCCGCGGCCATCGGCGTCGTTGGGTTCGCTTTGTCGCTGGCGTATGCTCGCGCGGCGCGGAAGCGTGCGGCCGTGCAGGCCGTGGAACGCGCGGCGCAGTCTCCGGTGCAGTCGGTGCTGGCGTCCATCATGGAGGCCGACCCCTACACGCTGCCGGCCGCCACGCCGGTGCGCGAGGCGATGCGCGCGTTCGTGGATTTGAGGGTCGGCGGGTTGCCGCTGGTGGACGAGCAGGGGCATCCGGCGGGCTTCGTGTCCGACGGCGATGTGATGCGCTACCTAGCCGACAAGCATCCGCTGATCACGGGATCGTATTCGCTGGTAGAAGCTGCCAACAGCCAGACGTTCGACGAGCGCCTGCGCGAGCTCATCGAGCTTCCGGTGAGCGCGATTGCCACCGACAAGCTGGTGGCAATCGAGGCCGGATCGTCGCTGGAAGAGGTGTGCAACCTGCTGGCCACGCGCCGTTTGAAGAAGGTGCCAGTGGTGCGCGACGGCGCGATCGTGGGCACCGTCAACCGCTCCGACGTGCTGCGCTACGCGATGGACACCTGCCTGCAGGGAGTGTAGGGGAGACGTCCGGCTTCGCGGGGTGCTGCAGGGCTCTGGCCGGCTCCGCCGTGCTGCAGGCTGCCGGCTGGCTGAGATCCCTAGCGTGCGATCTCTGCCACGCCGAGGACGATCTGCTGTAGAACGGGAGCCGGAGGTGCGCGCGTCGGCCCGCGCGCGGCGGCCGGGGTCGCGTGCTCGGCCGGCGCACATGCGGCGGCCGCTGCCGCGTGCGGCATCCGGCGGCGCGTTGCCGGTCGCCTGTGCGCGTGTTCTGCAATCGGGGTGCGTTCCGCTTGACATCGTACCGCGTCGTACTAAAATCCCGTTTAGCACTCGAAGTCCGAGACTGCTAAACGGGCAGACCGGCAGGTACGAAAAGGAGAGCGACGCCAACTATGCGCAAGTTCAAAACCGAGAGCAAGAAGCTGCTCGACCTCATGATCAACTCCATCTACACGAACCGCGAGATCTTCCTGCGCGAGCTCATCTCGAACGCGTCGGACGCGGTGGACAAGCTGTACTTCCGCAGCCTCACCGACAAGGACATCCAGCTGAGCAAGGACGAGCTGGACATCCGCGTGGCGTTCGACAAGGACGCGCGCACCGTCACCGTGTCGGACAGCGGCCTGGGCATGACGAAGGACGAGCTCGACCGCAATCTGGGCACCATCGCGCACTCCGACAGCATGGAGTTCAAGGCCGACAACGCCGACGCCCAGGGCGACGACGTGGACATCATCGGCCAGTTCGGCGTGGGCTTCTACTCCGCGTTCATGGTGGCGTCGAAGGTGCGCGTCGTGTCGAAGGCGTACGGCAGCGACGAGGCCTGGGCCTGGGAAAGCGACGGCGTGGAGGGCTACACCATCGAGGAGGCCCAGCGCGAGGGCCACGGCACCGACGTCATCCTCACGCTGAAGGACAACACCGACGACGACAACTACGACACGTTCCTCAGCGAGTTCGGCTTGCGGAACCTCATCAAGCGCTACAGCAACTACGTGCGCTACCCCGTGCAGATGGAAGTGTCGAAGACGCGCGAGCTGCCCAAGCCCGAGGACGCCGGCGACGACTACAAACCCGAGTACGAGGATTACACCGAGGTCGAGACCATCAACTCGATGATCCCCATCTGGAAGCGCAGCAAGTCCGAGGTCACCGACGAGGAGTACAACGAGTTCTACAAGACCGACTTCCACGACTTCACCGACCCGGCGCGCACGTTCAGCATCCACGCCGAGGGCGCGCTCAGCTACGACGCGCTGCTGTTCATCCCCGGCCGCGCGCCGTACGACCTGTACAGCAAGGACTTCAAGAAGGGCCTGGCGCTGTACAGCTCCAACGTCCTGATCATGGAGAAGTGCGAGGAGCTGCTGCCCGACCACTTCAACTTCGTGCGCGGCGTGGTGGACAGCCAGGACCTGCAGCTGAACATCAGCCGCGAGACGCTGCAGCACAACAGCCAGCTGCGCGCCATCGCGAAGAAGATCGAGAAGAAGATCACGTCCGAGCTGAAGAAGATGCGCGACAACGATCGCGAGGAGTACGAGAAGTTCTTCGAGAACTTCGGTCGCGGCCTGGAGTTCGGCATCTACAACAGCTACGGCATGCTGAAGGACCAGCTGGCCGACCTGCTGCTGTTCTACTCGGCCAAGCAGGAGAAGCTGGTCACGCTGGACGAGTACCTGGAGGCCGCGCCGGCCGACCAGAAGGCCATCTACTACGCCGCCGGCGAGAGCGTCGAGCGCCTGGCCAAGATGCCCATCGTGAAGACGGTGCTGGGGAAGGGCTACGACGTGCTGCTGTGCACGAAGGACGTGGACGAGTTCTGCTTCCAGTCGATGATGACGTACGGTGCGCCCGCGGCCGACGGCGAGGATGCGCCGGAGCCGTTCGAGCTGAAGAACGTGGCGTCGGGCGACCTCGACCTGGCCTCCGAAGAGGAGAAGAAGGAAGCCGAGGAGACGACGAAGGACAACGAGGCCCTGTTCGCCGCTATGAAGGACGCGCTGGGCGACTCGGTGATGAAGGTGGCGGTGTCGTCACGCCTGACCGATGCTCCCGCTTGCATCACCGCGGCCGGTCCGGTGTCGCTGGAGATGGAGCGCATCATGGCACAGATGCCCGACGGCGGCGAGGGCATCAAGTCTGAGCGCGTGCTGGAAGTGAACGCGAAGCACGCGGTGTTCGACGTGCTGCGCGCCGCGCAGGAAGCCGGCGACGCCGACAAGGTGAAGCTGTACGCCGAGCTGCTGTACAACCAGGCGCTGCTGGTTGAGGGCCTGCCCATCGAGGATCCGGTAGCGTATGCGAACGCCGTCACGAAGCTGATGGCGTAATTCAGCTCCGGCGGCTTGTCAGCCGCCGGGGCGGCTCGTACTGTTGGCTGCCTTGGAGCCGCGCCTTCGTGCGGCTCGGGAAGCCCGTGCGCCGCGGAGTCTGATGGCGTAAGTTAGCTGAGGGGCGCTCGTGTTTGGCGAGCGCCCCTCGTTTTGCTGTGCGGGGCGCGGATGCTTCGCGTTAATCACCCCCTGCGGCAGGAGGCGGCTGCCTGCGGGGGCGCTTCGGCCTTAGGGCTGGGCGCAAATGGGGAGCCAGGGGGCAAAGTTCGCCATGGCGAACCCGGGTTGTTCTGGCCTATGAGAAGCAGCGACCTGGGCTTATGTTCGAGACTCTTCTGATTCCGCAAGAAAGATCGCTCGAAAACCCGTCCGAAATTGTCATGGCTGCGGATTTGCGCCCAATCTTTCCTGCGTGGCCTGGAAGGAAACGCTTAGCGTCGCGCGCTTACGGCGACGGCTCCCGCGGCTGCGGCGACCGCGGCGGCTCCGACGACTGCAGTTCCCAAGGGGTCGCCCGTGCTGGCGAGCGGCTTGCCGCCGGAGCCCGGGGCGGGCTCGTCGGCTGGCTCGGGCGTAGGCAGCGGCTCGGGCTCGGGATCGGGGCCGTTCTTGATCACGATGCGCCCTTGGCCGTCCGGATCGGCGTATTCGCCGCCGATCGTTCCCTTCAAATCGTACTGGATGTACTCGATGAGCGCCTTGTTGTCCAAATCCAGCAGCACGGCTTCGTCGTTCATGAACATGGTGAGGCCGTCGCCGCCCTCCACCAGCAAAAACGTGTGCGACACCAGCTTGTAGCGCCGGTTCACGTCGAGGGGCTCGCCGTTCACCAGCACGTCGCGGACGCGGTACTCGCCCGTCACGCCGCCGAATTTCCCACCCGGCATCTGCACCGACGACGGAATGTCCGTGCGCACGGTGTATGCGAGCCCCGACACGTGCTGCAGGCCTCCGCTGGGATTCGGAAGGTTCGCAACGCCCGCCTCCAGCGCGTCGAGGATGTTCTGGCCGAGGGTGTCCACGTAGCACAGCTGGTTGTTGTAGGGCTGCACGTTGATGAGGTCGCCGTACGTCACGTCGCCCGGCTCGATGTTCGCGCGGATGCCGCCGCCGTTGACGAAGCCGATGTCGGCCATGACCCCGCCGTGCCAGGCCAGCGCCAGGTACGCGTCGGCCACGAAGTCGCCGAGGTTCGTCTCGTGCGCGCGCACGGCCCACGTGTAGTCGTCGTCCTCGAGGGCGACCAGACGCACGTCCGAGCGTCCGATGACGCGCTCGGTGATCTTCGCAAGATCCGCTTGCAGCCCGGCGATGAAGGCGGCCGTGTCGGCATCGATGCCGTCCCAGGCCTTGACGATGCTGGCGGTGCCCTTTGTCGTAGATGCGGTGACGGTTTCGGTGTCATTCGAAGCGTAGGCTGCGATGGTGCCGTTCGCGGGATCGATGACCACCTGGCCGATGCCTACCAGCTGGGTGCCCGTCTGCGTGACCAGCACCGGTTGGCCGTTCTTGTTGAGCGGGGTCTGAACGTACAGCTCGTGCGAATGGCCGTCGATGATCACGTCGATGCCGCTCGTGTTCGCCGCCACGGCCGTGCTGGTCCAGCGCGGGGTCACACCATCTTGGCCCAGATGCGCCAGCGCCACCACGTAGTCGGCTCCGTCGGCGCGCGCTTGGTCGACGGCGCTTTGCACGGCATCGTACAGCTTTGTGCCGGAGTCGTCCTCGCAGAAGCCGTAACGGTAGATTCCGTCTTCCTGGAAGTGGGCGGGGGAGGACTTCGTCAGCGATTCGGGCGTGCAGATGCCCAAGTACGCCACCTTCCTTTTCCCGACCGCGGTGTCGTATTCGCGCATGGCGTATGCGTCGAACATGAGGTTGCCCGTGCGCAGGTCGGTGAAGTTGCAGGACAGATACTTCGCGTTCGCGCGGGCGACTAGCGTGTTGAACTGGGTCATCCCGTAGTCGAACTCGTGGTTTCCGGGTATGGCGAAGTCGTAGCCGCACTCGTTCATGACATCGATGAGGTACTCGCCGTTCGTCAGCGTGCCCATGGCCTTGCCCTGCACGGCATCGCCCGCGTCCACAAGCGTCACGTTGTCCGCGCCGTAGGTCGAGCGCATGGTTTTTGCGTAGTTGACGAGCTTCGCGTATCCCAGGTTGTCGTCCACGGCGCAGTGCACGTCGTTCGTGTGCACGATGACGATGGCGCCGGGCTGCGTCGCAGTGGCGGCGGTTGCCGCTTCATCGCCGAACGCGCGGCGGGCGGGAAGCGCGAGCGAGGCCAGCGCCACGGCGGACAGCGTGCAGAACGATCGGCGGGTGATGAGGTGGGCGTGCGGGGCGGTCGGGCGCGTCATGGGCTTCCTCCTTGAGGCGAGCGCGAAACAATGCGGTCAGTATACCGCGAATGTCTTGCGCGCTTTTACTCCACCACGCGAGCGCGGGCGTATTCTTGGACGTCGGCAATGCGGGCTTCTTGGGAGTGCTTGCTGTTGCGGGCGTCGTGCTTCGGCGCGCTTAGCTCTGGGAGTCGTCGACCGTCAAGGCATCGAAGAGGGTCACTATGTCGCGAGTCACCAGCTCCTTCACGTCTTCCGGCGCCGCGCTGCAGTTGTGGTCTTTCAGGAATTCTTCGAGTCGCTCGTTCAGGAGCGCCTCCATCAAGGCCAGCTCGAACTTCGCGTCGACATTCTGATCCGGGAACATTTCCTCAAGCGTCTTCATGGCGGTTCCTTTCGTGCCGATCGGTTTTGCTGTGGCGACAGCATAGATCCACGAAGGCCTGATGTGGGGTCTTTTCGCGCGAGCGGTCCTCGAAGCGCGCCGGAACGGCTTGCGATTGGCCCGAGGCTGACCCGCCGCCGTTCGGGCGGGGAGCTGCAGAAGTTTGGCGAACTTGCGCCCGCATCGACTCGGTGGGGAACGCGAGGGTGGCGCGGCTTGGCAGAGATCGCGCGTTATGCACGATTTTAGGCGGTCGTTTTCGAGGACGGAAAAGAAAAGTCCAGGTCGCGAGAAATGACGATGGCGAAGAATCGTGCATAGCGTGCGATCTCTGCCAAGCACGAATTGACCCGCCGCTGGCTTGCCGCCGACGGGCCGCCTTCGAGCGACCCGTTGCCAGGCTGCCGCGAGATCAGGGCGCCTCGGGCAGGCGTGCGCGGCGAAACGGCCCTGCGCGGTAAAAGTTGAACGGTTCGGCAATTCCGAAGAGGGTCCGACAGCGGCATTTCGGTATCCCGAAGGAATCCCCGCCCCGCATCGCAAGTTCCATGCGATTCGGGGCGGGAGGCGCAGTTACGAGGCCTTCTTCTCTTCGGCAGCCGCTGCTGCCTCCTCGGCGGATTTCTGGGGCTGCGCCTTGATGGCGGCTTCCACGTCGGCGTGGGTGGCCGTGGTGGTGGCGCGGTAGGACGTGATGGCGTAGCCGAACATGCTGTCGCCGATGACGAGCGAGCGCCCTTGGCAGTTCACGTAGCACTGGCCGCAGCTCTGGCAGTTCTCGGGATAGGCCATCACGGATTTCATCTGGTCGTAGTCGAACCGGAACACGTCCATCGGGCAGACGGTCATGCAGCTTTCGCATCCGATGCAGGCGTTCAGGTCGTATCGCTGTACACTCATGGTTGCACCTCTTCTCTCTCAAGCCCGCGCGCTGGCAGGGCGGATTTTGCAGGATCGCGTTGGCCTACTTGCCCCAGCCGCCCGACTTCTCCTCGGCGGGCAGCCCCTTGGCTTCGGCTTCGCCGGGGAAGCGGTAGGTGTAGCGCTTCGCGTAATCCAGCGTCGTGTCGCCCTTCCATTCGTCTTTGACCTCGACGCGCCCCACCTGCATCGAGCCGTCGTCGCCCTTCTGCAGCGTGATGTAGCACAGGAAATCGTCGTCGCGGAACGGGTAGTCCGAGCGGTAGTGGAACCCGCGGCTCTCTTTGCGCTCGAGGCCTGCGCGCAGCTTCATCTCGGCAGACAGCACTTTGTGCTCCATTTCGTGGCACAGGCGCAGTTCGTGGGAGTTCGTGGCCATGAGCTTCGGCACCACGTTGTCGCGCATGTACAGCACCTGGTCGAGCGCGCCCGAAAGCGTGGCCTCGGTTTTGGTGGCATTGATCCAGTACGGCGCCATGATGGCTTGCAGCTGGTCGCGCGCCCAGTTCGGGCTGAATCCCTGCTCGCGGCCCAGCGGGGCGTTGATGGCCTCGGTCAGCTCGCCGGCCTTGTCGGCGGGGATGGAGGCGCTTTCGGCTTTGCCGGCGTACGCGGCTGCGGCTTTGCCGGCGCGATCGCCCTGGATGCTGGTGAAGTTGGACGTGAAGCCGACGCCGCAGGGGTACATGGCGCCCGTGACCGCCGAGGCGTTCATGCCGTCGCCGGCCACGTACAGGCCGTCGACGCCCGTTGCGCCTTCGAGGTCGTCCAGGCCGCAGAACACGCCCGAGCTGAGGTGCGCGCACATGCCCACGGCTGCTCCGTAGATGTCGCCCTTCGGCTTGGGGCTCATCATCTTGCCCTGGCGCGGGTCGTTCGCGTTTCCGCTGGCCGTGCCGCCGCGGCGCGTGACGTCGGCGGTGGACTGGTCCTCGATGTTCGTGCCGTCGTCGTTGGCGATACCGGTGGTGGCCTTCGTCAAACGATCCAGCACCATGGCCTTCGCCTTGCCGGCCGCGTAGCTTGCGGCGTTCTCGGCGGTCACGTCGCCGCCGCACAGCCAGATGTTCTCCAGCCAGTCCCACGAGTTGTTGATGAACGCGTTGCCCGGTGCGAACGACGTGGTCATATGGAAGTCGTCGTACTCCTTGCCGGCGATGGGCAGCCCCAGGTTGTAGCCGATGAACTCGCCGTCGAACGTGTCGTCGCCCACGGGGTAGCCCGTCGGCTTGTAGCAGCCGCCGCCCATGCACATGACCACCGCTTTCGCATTGAACGTGATCACGGTGCCGCTGGGCACGTGGAAGCCCACGGCGCCCACCACGCGATCGCCGTCCTTCACCACGTCGGTGATCATGGTGTAGTCGGCCACGGGGATGTCGTTGTCTTCAAGCGTCTGCATGAACTTCTTGTGGCGGTCGTGCTCGATGTTCGCTTCGCGATACCCCACGTAATCGAGGTTCTCGAAATAGTCGGGCGTGTCCACGGCGCGCGTGTACTGGTCGAGGATGCCCCAGCTGCTCAGGCGCTCGTACGCATCTTTCGAGTCGTCGATCCACGCCTGGTACCAGTCGGCGTTGCCGACGTACTCGGTGCCGGACAGCATGCAGCTCTTGAACGCCTCGGCGTCGTCGCCCATGTCGGGGTCGAACCAGCGATGCGAGCTGGGCCACGGCGACAGTCCCGAATAACCCGGACGCCCCTTGTCCACCAGCACGACGTTCGCGCCTTCGCCCTTGGCTGCCATAGCTGCGTTCAATCCTGCGAATCCGCCGCCGATGACTAGCACGTCGCAATCGTAGGACGTGGTGCTGGGAGCTTTCGCTTCGGGGATGGGAAGCTCCTCGGTCAACCGCGCGGACGCCTCCTTCGCCTCGTCGGCGCTGGCTGTTTTGGCGCCGTCGTTTTCCTGCGGCGAGCAGGCCGCTAGCGCTCCGGCCGCGGCGATGCCTCCCATCGCCAAGCCGGATGCGCGCAGGAACGCGCGTCGCGACAGGCCGCCGGTTTCGGATCCGCTGAGTGGTGCAGTGGTGTTCATGATCCCTCTTTCCCTCTCGGTCGTCTTGACGTCGAACGGCCGACGGCTACGCGGGGAGGGGGATTGCGGTAGCCGTCGGATTCGACAGCACGAATCCTAGGCGTCGCGATACTCCGGCGTCTTCATACGAAACGGTTATTTTTCGGGGGAGCGCGACGTGCAAGCGGTGTGTCCGCCTCGTACGAAACGGACAAAACAGCTGGTAGATCGGCTATTAGGGATTGGCCGTTAACCTTCGGTGCGGAAGGCGTCGATGAACGCGATCAGCTCTTGCTTCGAATGAATGCCCACCTTGCGGTACACGTGCGAGGTGTGCGTTTTCACGGTGGACTCCGAAACGTACAGGGTGCTCGCGATCTTTTTTGCCGAATAGCCGCGATACGCCAGCACGGCGACATCGAACTCGCGCGGCGAGAGATCCAGGCTGCCCAGTGCGGTACGGCACAGCTCTTCTTGCCAGTTTCCCGCGGGCATCGCCGGCGCTTGCGCGGCGCGGGTGGACACGCGCACGAGCAGCCCGATGGCCACGGCGGCGATGGCGAACGAGGCCACGGCCACCAGCGGAACCACGAGGTCGAGGTGCGACAGCGCGCCGAGCAGGCCGGTCTGGTACATGAGATCGGAGGCGATGGACTGCGGAACGGCCACCACCAGCGTCGCGAACAGGCCGAAACCAAGCACGGGTGAAAGGCGCTTCTCATGAGCGGTGCAAGCCAGCATGATGAACAGCAGCGCTTCTATTACGTGTTCGGAGCCGACCAGCGCGCGTTTGCCGAGAAACGATTGATAGTCGGAATCGAGCCCCAGCATCACGGCCAGAAGCGATGCCATATAGCACAGCACCAGCAGCGCGAACACCAGCACGAGCGTGCTCTGCGCATAGCCTTTCGCGCGGAACAGCGCGAGGACGGCCATGCAGATGACCAGTCCTGCAGCTGCCGTAACCACGAGATGCAGGTTCGACAACGCACCCACGCTGATGCCTATCTGCATGGCGGTGAGCGCTTTCACGCAGATGATGCCGAAGTACACGAAGATGAGGCACGGCGCGACGAACCCGTACGGCAGTTCCTTCAGCGCGCTTGGGTCGAACACCCACGCGCGAGGCGCGGCAGGGGCGAGCAGCCCCAGACACCCGCCGCTGATCAGGGGAGCGATGACCAGCAAAGCGGTCGTTTCGATATTCGCCAATGCGCACGCAAGCCACAGCGCGCTGAACGCCAGATACGACCCGGTTACGCAAAGCGCCGTCGAGCGCGTGTCGAACGAGGCCATGCGCGACCCCCAGGCTATGAGCAGCGAAGCGGTGGAAAGCGCCGTCAGCACCATGCCGACGCCCACCGCGATGCTCGACGATCCTGCGAACAGCGGCGAAGCTGCCAGCAGGCCGCTGCCCAGCAAACCGACGGCGGCACAGGCGAAAGGCAGCGTGCGGCTGCGGTCGAGCGCTTCTTGCACGCGTCGGCGCGCAAGCATCAGAATGGCAGCTACCAGGACGAATGCGATAGTGTACACGATGTGGTACGCCGAAATCTCGGCGACGGGCGCGGTTTGCGACGTGAAAACGAGCGATAGGGGATAGTGCCCCGACGTATGGAGCGGCGCCCATACGAACGCCATCCCGACGATCGAGAGCGCACACGTTCGTTTGTCGATTGATTCCATGGCAGAGTCCCCTTCTTTCGCCGATTATAGCAAAGTCGTGCCCTTAAGCTGTACGCCAGAAGAACGGCCTGCCGCGAATCGACCCTCATCGGCGGCTTCGACGGACGTAGTGCACGAGATTCCTCCGGGAATGCACAAAAAAGGGCGACGTTTGATGTTCTGGAGGGTTCATGCAGGGAGCGTCTTGATTATTCTAGCAACGACATAATTCTGAACAGGTATTTCTTGCAGACTTGCGAAAGCGGGCTTGGAGGCGAGGTTGGCGAATATCAAACGTCGCGGTTTTTTGTGCAAAGAAGCTCGTTTCCACTGCAATTGGCAAGGGGGGGGATGCATCGCGGTCGTGCGCTCGATGTCGTCCCGCGCCGTCAAAGCAAGCGTAACGCGTCCGCCACGGGCAGGCGACGGCGGGGGCTCGGGCGGCTTGGGACGCGACCGGGTGCGTTATGGTCGCGGGATGATACGACGACCCTGCGCGGAAAGAAGGCTCCCATGTACGACGATCTCAAGGGCAAGACGGTGGTGGTGACAGGCAGCTCGAAGGGGCTGGGCGCCGCCATGGCGCGGCGCTTCGGCGCCGAGGGCATGAACGTGGTGGCGAACTACCGCTCCGACGAAGAGGGCGCGCGCGAAACGGTGCGAGCCATCGAGGACGCGGGCGGTGCGGCGGCCGCGGTGCAGGCCGACGTGAGCAAGGGCGAGTGCGTGGACGCCCTGTTCGACGCTGCGATGTTCTCGTTCGGCGGCGTGGACATCTGGGTGAACAACGCGGGCATCGAGGTGGCTTCGCCGTCCGATCGGAAGTCCATCGAGGAATGGCAGCGCGTCATCGACGTGAACCTGACCGGCGTGTTCGCGGGCTGCCGCCGCGCCATCGATCACTTTCTGGATCGCAAGATGCCCGGCGTCATCATCAACCTGTCGTCGGTGCACGAGATCATTCCGTGGCCGCATTTCGCCGACTACGCGGCCAGCAAGGCAGGAGTCGGCATGCTGACGAAGACGCTGGCGCTCGAGTACGCCGACCGCGGCATCCGCGTGAACGCCATCGCGCCCGGAGCCATGAACACGCCCATCAACGCGGAGAAGTTCGCCGATCTCGAAGCGCGCGCCGCAACCGAACGGCTCATCCCGATGGGGTACGTGGGCGCCCCCGAAGACGTGGCCGCCGCCGCGGCCTGGCTCGCGTCCGACCAGGCCAGCTACGTGACCGGCACCACCCTGTTCGTCGACGGCGGCATGACGCTGTACCCCGGCTTCCAGTTCGGGCAGGGCTAGGGCGACGGCTCAGAAGAGGTCGTCGTGACCGCCGGTTCGCGCGAAGCCGACCACGCCATCGACTATCTCGTACATGATCAACCAGTCACTGGTTCGTCCTTTGACGTGAAGCTCTCGTTTTCCTTGGAGGTTGCCGCTTAAAGCGTGGTCGTTGTATTTCAAAGGTATGGGTTCCTCGTCGGAATGAAGAATGGCGGATATAGCCGCCTTGAAAGACCCCATGTCCCAGTGCTTCTTCATGCATTTTTTGACATCGCGCTCGAATGCCGGGGAGTTGATGGAGCGATACATTTATATCCCTAAGGCAGCGAAGAGCTCATCTGCGTCTTCGTGCGTCCTGTGCGAGGGATCTTTTCTTATCTCCTCCAACTCTCGGAACGCTTCGAGGGTTTCCTCGTTGGGCTCCTTGGCAAGAGGGGCGGGGCTTATGACCAAATAGGGCGTTGAACCCTTGAAAACGGTGACCGACTTGCGCGTTTCGCTTACTTGGCGGCCAATTTTGGTGAAGTTCGCTCGAGCTTCCGATACGCTCACGGTATTTGTGATGGACATAGCGTCTCCTTTCGATCGGCTGAATCAAAAATAGCATAACTATAGCTATAAATCTAGCTATAGTTATGCTACAGATATTTGCCCATCATGGTCCTGATGCGATTTGGGACGAGTTGGTGGAGATGGCGCAAGCTCGCCGCAGCGCGTCCGCATGGCGTTGCGGCGCTTACCCGGCCTTCACGGCGCCTTTGTCACAGCGGTTGCCCCAGGAGTCGATGATCTTCCCGTCGCGGTAGACGCAGATGATCTCGCAGTGGTTCGCGCACTTCTGGCACTCCACCTCGCGAGTGACGAACTCGAACGTGCGCAACGCGTCGAAGTCGAACGCCTCGCCGCCGCCGGGTTCCCCGGCGCGCGGGGCGGCCTCGGCGGCCAGCAGCGCCACGCCGAACGCGCCCATGAGGTGGCCGTCCTCGTCCACGACCACGTCCATGCCCAGCTCGTCGCGGAACGCCTGCACCACGCCGGCGTTCTTGCTCACACCGCCCTGGAACACCACGGGCGCAGCGATCTGCTTGCCTTTGCCCACGTTGTTCAGGTAGTTCGTGGCCACCGCGCGGCACAGGCCTGCGATGATGTCCTCGCGCGCGTAGCCCACCTGGATCTTGTGCACGAGGTCGCTCTCGGCGAATACGGTGCAGCGCGCCGCGATGTTCGCGGGCTTCTTCGAGGTCAGCGCGATGTCGCCGAACTCCTCGACCTCCACGCCCAGCCGATGCGCCTGGCTCGACAGGAATGCGCCCGTGCCCGCCGCGCACAGCGTATTCATGGCGTAGTCCACGGCGATGCCGTTTTCCACGCAGATGATTTTCGAGTCCTGGCCGCCGATCTCCAGGATGGTGCGTACGTCGGGGTGTAGGAACGTCGTGCCCACCGCGTGCGCCGTGATCTCGTTCTTCACCACGGCGGCGCCGCACATGGCGCCCACCAGCCGCCGCGCGCTGCCGGTGGTGCCTACGGCGCGCACGCGCACCGCGTCGCGATCCACCTGCGAGCCCAGGTCGGCCACCACGCGGCGCGCGGCATCGGCCGGGTTGCCCTCGGTCCACAGGTACGTGCGCGCGATGATGCGCCGGTCGGCGTCGATGATCACGCCCTTCGTGGAAATCGACCCGATGTCGATGCCCAGGTAGCATTCCGTTCGCCCTGACGGGACGGGGTGCCCCTCGCTGACGTTGCTGGTCGTGTGAGTTTCCCTTGCTTCGGTCATCGGGCCGTCTTCTCCTTCTTCATGGCGATCATGTCGTAGAACGCTTCGAGGCGCGTGTCCAAACCCGTGTCGCTGGTTTGTGAATCGTAGCTGAGGTACAGCACGGGCACGCCGGTGTCGCGGCTGATGCGCTGCAGCACGGGCATGCAGTCGACCTCGGGCGTGCAGCCCGACGACTTGAGGTGCACGATGCCGTCGAACCCCTCCTGCGCGTACTTGAGCGCGGCCGCGATGGTCATGCTGGACGTGGGGCCCATGTCGTACTGCACATACTCCGAGATGCCGGCGCGCAGGTTCTTCTCGTTGTAGCGCAGGTTGCGGTTCGTCATGTTCAGCGCTCGGTGCAGCTCCACGCCCATGTCCAGGAACTTGCGCTCAAGATCCAGGTTGCTGGCGGGGTCGGCCGCGGTGAAGTACTCGCCCACGATGCCCACGCGCAAGGGGCGCGCGGGGCGATGCTGCGGCAGCGCGCGCAACGCATCGAGGCCCTTCCGCTGCGCTTCGGCGATCTCGCGCTCGTTCGTGGCCGCGCGCATGTCGGCGAAGTACGCCTCCCGCGCGCGCTCGAACGACCCGGGCTCGGCTTCGAACCCGGCGTTCGCCAGGTAGAAATCGTTCACTTCGTCCAGGTGCTCGATCATTTTAAACACGGCCAGCATGTTACGCACGCCATGCGGCACCGACAGGTCTGGGTTCACCTTCTTCTTGCATACCGAGATGTACTCGGTCAGGGGCTTGCCGGTGAGCATGGCGAAGTTCAGCATGTCGAACTCGTAGCCCAGATCGCGCATGATGGATTGCTGCAGCTCGCCGTAATACCCCAGGCGGCAGGGCCCGGCGAACTGCACCAGCACGTCGGCGCCCAGCTCCAGCGCCTCGATGTAGTCGCCCAGGATGTGCTTGAACGGCGCGCACACCATGTCGCTGGAGTGGCGCGAGCCCAGCTCGATGGTGCGCTTCGTGGGCTTCGGCAGTGCGACGAAATCGGCGTCCAGCACGTGTTCGACGAAGAATTTGAACGCGATGTCGTAGTAGCTGTAGCGGAAGAACGCCACGCGCGTGCGGGCGTGGCGTTCGCGCTTGGCGCGCGGCTTCTTCGGCAGCGAGGGCAGCAGCTTGAACGGGCCGCGCCGCGTGCCCACCACCACGCGGGCGCCGCGCACCTCGCGGTCGCCGTCGGTGTGCAGCGGGTTCACCGCGTCGCGTTTCGTCTCAGGCGCCAACGTAGCCCCCTTTCTTCTGGTAGCGCAGGATGTCGATGAAGCTCTCGACGCGCGTCTCCAACCCGGCGGTGCCGCTTTGCGCGTCGATGGTGAGGTTGAGCACCGGCTTGCCCTGGATGCAGCGCACGATGGCGTCGTCGGTCATGGAGTCGGGCCCGCAGGGGAACGCGCTGACCAGCACGATGCCGTCCACGCGGTGGTGCAGCTGCGTGATGGCGCCGATGATCTCGCGGTTCACGATCCACGGCAGCGTGTCGGAGAAGTCGAAGCTGGCCTGCAGCGAGCGCTCACGGTCGGCCTCGTCGGCGAACAGCACCACGGCGTTCATGCTTTCCAGCAGGTCCGTCAGCGCGCCGCCCATGAACGCATCGTGCGCGAGGTAGGGGTGCGCTGCCAGCAGGATGGCAAGCGGTGCGTCCTCGGGGTGCCGCGCCGCCGCCCGCGCGGCTTCCAGCTGGGACAGGGCGCGCGTTTGCCGCAACGTCGCGGCGCGTTCGGCCTGCTCCTGCGCGCGGGCGGCCGCTTTCCAGGCGCGCTTCGCCTCGCGCGGGCCCGTGTAGCGCTGCGTGGCCAGCTCGATGAGCGCGTCTTTCATGCTTTTGTGTTCATCCACCTCGTTCACCAGGCACGACAGTACTTCGATGCGCTGGTCGGCGAAAGTGTTGGCCACGAGGTCGGGCAGCGCCTGGAACTTCGTGCAGAACCCGCGCCGTCGTCCTACGTTGGCGATGCTGGGCACGAACACGGCGTCGCACGCGCCCGAATCCACCAGCGAGGCCACATGCCCCAGGTAGATCTTCGAGGCCAGGCAGCACTCGTCGTTGGACAGGGCGTCCCCGCGCGCCACGGTGGATCGGTCGGTGGGCGCGCTGAGCACGACGTCGCAGCCCAGCGCCTCGAAGAACGTCGTCCACAGCGTGCCGTAGCGGTAGTGCAACAGCGCGCGCGGCATGCCGATGCGGCGCGGGCCGTCGGCGGCGGCGCGGAGGGGGAACCCGGGTGATGCCATGCGTGCTCCTTGGGCGAGGTGGTTTGATCTGCAGAACCGGAGCCCGATGACGGCGCCGTTCTTGCCTAACGCAGCTTACACCAACAGTCGCGCGGCGCTCGAAGGCGCGCCCAAGCGACACGCTTTCTTCGCGGGGAGGGGCGTGGCGTTGGTGGCGGGTTGCTTGGGGGGTCGCGTTGGGGACGGCGGCGGGTTGGCGGCGGGTTGCTTGGGGTCCCGCTGGCGACGGCTCGCCGGCGGGTTGAAGGCGAGCTGGTGGCGGGTCGTTCGAGGGGGCCTCGCCTCCGGTTGCATCGCGCGTGGCAGAGATCGCACGCTATGCACGATTCTCCGCCGCCGCCGTTTCTCGCGACCTGGGCCTTTCCTTTCCGTCCCCGAAAACGACCGCCTGAAATCGTGCATACCGTGCGATCTCTGCCAGGCCGCCCCGAGGTCGCGTGAGGCGAAAATCTCTCTGCCGCGGCAGTAATCGATCGGTTTGGTAATCCCACTGTTTCGCTTTCATTTGCGCTTCGAACATGCGAGCTGGGGAAACGTCTTCGAACGCGCTCGGCAGGTCCGAAATGCCGCGGTCGAGCCCTCGCCAGAATTGCCAAACCGTTCAAGTTTTACCGCGCAAAGCCGTTTCGCCGCGCGCGCCTGCCCGGAACCACGGTCCTGCGGCAGCCTGGCGGGCGGATCGCTTGAAGGAGCCTCGTCGGCGACAGGTTGGCGGCGGGTCGCTCGAGGGGTCTCGCCGCCGGATTGACTCGCGCGATCTCTTGTGCGCCGTTCCCTCCGCCCTCCGCTCGCCGTCGGGTCGATGCGGATGTGGGTCTGCCGGCCTTCGCGCGCGCTCCATCTGCCGTTTCCCTTTTGGAAATCGGCCGCCTCCTTGGCTTGCGGGTGTGTAATCGCGTGGTAACATGTCAGTATCTGTATAATCTAATCGGCGCCCTCGCTTTAAGAGGGGGCTGTTCCGGCGCGAAGGCGGTAAGGGCATGGCACGGACGACGGCGGCATCGGGGGCGCTTGCGGCTCGCAAGGCGGGAATCCTCGCAGGGGGGGGGGTGCTCCTAGCGCTGGTCTTAGGCCTGCTCGCAGGCCTGCCCGCCCAGGCGCACGCTGACACGGCGGGCGCGTTCGAGATCGTCGCCACCGATCCCGGCCAGCCGCTCGACGGCGGCGACTACTCCTACAGCGGCAACGTCCTCGAGATAAAGACGGACAAGCCCGTCACCGTGTCCATGGCGAACCCCGGCGAAACAACGAAAACCGACCGCATCGTGGTGCCCATGTCGAACAAGAGCGCGAACGTCACGCTCGCGGGCGTCAAGATCGACGTGAGCGGTGATGATGGCAGCTGCGCTTTCGCGATTGAGTCCCGCGTTTCGGTGAACGTTACGCTGGCGAAAGGTTCTGCCAACTCCCTAGTCAGCGGCGGCTATCGTTCCGGTTTGGAAGTTGAGAGCGGAGCTTCGGTGGCCATCGGCGGCGAAGGCGCCCTCGAGGCGAAGTGCTTCAGCGAAGGGGACGCGCACGGTACCGGCATCGGTGGTGGCGACGGTGTCCCCGACGTCAGCGTTTCGATAGCCGGCGGCGCGGTATCCGCCTCATGCGAAAGCGTCGGGAGCATCGCAACCGGCGCAGGTATCGGCGGCGGCAGTTTCGGCTCCCGCGTCAACGTCGCGATAACTGGGGGCGTGGTGACCGCCTCGTGCAAGGCTGCTGGCGACGCGCGAGCTGCCGGCATTGGTTCCGGTTACGACGGTGACGGCAGCGTCAAGATATCGGGCGGTACGGTGATCGCTTCGAGCGAAGGCGGCTCGAATTCCGGCAACGGCATCGGCGGTCATGGCGGGCATGCCTCTACCGCAAGCGTCTCGATATCCGGCGGTCGGATCAAGGCGGAGTCGGGCTCCGGTGCCGCGATTGGCCCTGCGGCGAAAATCACGGGCGGCCTGTTCGCTCCGGGCTCTTATTCTGACGGCAAGGTCTACGGCGTCGATCTTCCCCAAGGGCGAACCGTGCGCGACAACCCTATGGCCGACAAGGAGGCCTACCCCTTCGCGGTCACCGTTCCGGCGGGCGATTTCGCGGTGATGGGTGGCACGGAGGGCGTGGACTATTCCTACGCAGGCAACGTGCTCCAGTTCTTGACGGATACGCCCATGGCCGTCTCCATGGCGACCCCCGATGCCACGACGAGGGTTGACCGCATCGCGGTGCCGTCGTCCAATGCGACGCCTGCGAACGTCACGCTCGCGGGCGTCAAGATCGACGCGAGCGGCGATGCCGACGGCAACGGCTGCGCCTTCGCAATCGAGCCCGGCGCCTCGGCGAGCATCACGCTGGCGGAGGGCTCCGTCAACTCGCTCGCCAGCGGCAACAAGCGCGCCGGCTTGGAGGTTCCCGACGGGGCGTCCGTGTCCATCGGAGGCGAAGGCTCCTTGGAGGCGAAGTGCGAGAGCTCCAAGGACAACGCGCTTGGCGCCGGCATCGGCGGCGGTGGGGGCGACTCCGCGGGCAACATCGAGATAACCGGCGGCACGGTGACCGCCTTGTGCAAGAGCTTCCCCTTCGACGCGCTTGGCGCCGGCATCGGCGGCGGTTATGTCGGCTCCGGCGGCGACATCAAGATTTCCGGCGGCACGGTGACCGCTTCGTGCGAGAGCGTCGATGGCACCGCGTGCGTCGCCGGTATCGGCGGCTATGCCGGCTCTAGCATCGACATCGCGATATCGGGAGGCCGCATCAAAGTACCGGGCACCGCCAGGATCGATCGCACGGCGAAGATCACGGGAGGCCTGTTCGCCGACGGAGAGCCCGAAGACAACAAGGTGTACGGCGTGACGCCTGTCGAGGGCTTCGCCGTGTACGACAGCGGCGACGCCGACTATCCCTTCACGGTGGCCGGCCTCACGGGCGACTTCAAGGTGGAAGGCGGCGAGCCGGGAACGGACTACTCCTACGAATACAAGAGCTCGACGCTCAAGATTTTGACCGGGAAGTCCATGACCGTCTCCATGCGGGACGGCGTCGCGCAGACCGAGCGCGACCGCATCGTGGTGCCTGTCAACACGAATGCGGATGTTGCGCTCGCGGGCGTCGACGTCAGGCTGTCGGGCGACGATGATTGCGCCTTCCAGATCGAGCTCGGCGCCTCGGCGAAGGTCACGCTGGCTGCGGACGGCAACTCCCTCGTCAGCGGCGCGAACCGCGCCGGCTTGGAGGTGTCGGATGGGGCGTCCGTGGTCATCGACGGCAAAGGCTCTCTTACGGCGAAGTGCTTTAGCGAAGGGTTTGCGTACGGCGCCGGTATAGGCGGCGGCTACGGTGGCTCCGGCGGCATCGTTAAGATAGCGGGCGGAATGGTGACGGCCTCGTGCGAGGGCGTCGGCGACTATGGCTCCTCGTACGGCGCGGGCATCGGAGGGGGCTCCAACGGCTCCGGCGGCAGCGTCGAGATAACTGGCGGAGAGGTGAACGCTTCGTGCGACGGAGAGCTGCAGGTTAACGGTGCGGGCATCGGCGCGGGTCTTATCGGCTCCAATATCAATGTCAAGGTATCCGGCGGTACGGTGAACGCCTCGTGCGTCAGCCTTGGCGGCCCCTCGAACGGCGCCGGCATCGGTGGCGGCTCCAGCGGTTCCAGGGACTCCAACGTCGCCGTCTCGATATCCGGCGGCACGGTGACCGCCTCCTGCGAGAATGCTTACGGCAGCGTGTACGGCGCCGGCATCGGTGGCGGCTACTACGGTCCCAACGACGTTCTCTCGATATCCGGCGGCTACATCAGGGCATCGGGTTATGGGTCGGGCATCGGCTCCGGCGAGCGTGGCTCCGTCGACATGTCCATCACGGGCGGCCTGTTCGCTGACGGCAAGGTCGACGGCGGGCCCGACGGCAACAAAGTGTACGGCGTGCCGCCCGCCGAGGGCTTCGCCGTGTACGCCAGCGGCGACACCGGCTATCCCTACGCCGTCGCGGGCCTTGCGGGCGACTTCCAGGTGGAAGGCGGAGTCCGGGGAACGGACTACTCCTACGAATACAAGAGCTCGACGCTCAAGATCCTGACGGACGTCCCCCTGTCCGTCTCCATGCGCGACGGCGTTGAGCAAACCAAGCGCGATCGTATCGAGATGTTCGAATCCGAGGTTGCGAACGTCACGCTCGCGGGCGTTAGGATCGATGCGAGCGGCGATGAATACGGCTGCGCCTTCGCGATGGGGCCTCGTTCCTTGGCAAACGTCACTCTGGCGAAAGGCTCCGCGAACTCCCTTGTCAGCGGCGCGTCTCGCGCCGGTTTGGAAGTTGGAGACGGGGCTTCGGTGGCCATCGGCGGCGAAGGCTTCCTCGAAGCGAAGTGCTTCAGCGAAGGGGATGCGAAAGGTGCCGGCATCGGCGGCTGCTATGGCGCCACCGATGTCAGCGTTTCGATATCCGGTGGCACGGTGTCCGCCTCATGCAAAGGCGTCAACGGCCTCGCATCTGGTGCCGGCATCGGCGGAGGGCAGAGCGGCTCCGGCGGCAGCATCGAGATAACCGGCGGCGAGGTCACTGCTTCATGCGAGAGTTCCGAATACGCGTACGGAGCCGGCATCGGTGCCGGTTACGGCGGATCCGTCGTTGGCGTGGATATATCCGGCGGCCGCATCAAGGCGGTTTCGGGTCTCGTCGCGATCGATCCCGCGGCGAAGATCACGGGCGGCGCGTTCGCCAGCTCCGACGCGGACGCCGACGTTGCCGCCGACGAGGTATGCGGCGTGCCCGTGGGGACGCAGGACGCGCCCCGCGCCGTCATCGCCAACCCCGACCCCGCGACCTCCGAGGCCTACCCTGTGGCCGTGTGCGAGAAGAGGGTGTACGCGCCGACGCTCGCGCCGAAGCGCGACTTCGTGTACAGCGGCGAGCCGCTGGTTGCGGCCGACTTCGAGCTGAGCGTCGCGACTCCGGAGCCCACGCAGGACGAGCTGGCCGCAGCGGCCTCGTTCGAGAGCAAGGAGGCTTCCTCTCCCGATTACGCGCCGACCATGCCCGTGGGCGCCGGCCTCTACGACGTGCGGGCGACGCTGGCGAAGATCGTGTGCAAGGAGGGCGGCGTCCCCGTCTGCTATGTCGCGGAGAAGGGGGCTGCGACCGGCAAGGCCTCCATCGCCCCCAGGCAGATCTCGGTCTCGTCGGCCTCCGTGGCCTCGAAAACCTACGACGGCACGACGGACGCGAAGGTGGAGGAAGTGCGGTTCGACAACCTGGTCGACGGGGAATCGCTGACGATGGGCACGGACTTCACCGCGACCGGCGCGTTCGAGAGCAGCGCCGCCGGCAAGGGCAAGAGGGTTCTCGTGGAGGTTTCGCTTGAGCCCGAAAGCCCGGTTTGCAAGAACTACGTGCTGGCCGAGGGCGGCTCGTCGGTCGAGACGACCGGGGACATCGTGCAGTCGGGCGCCTCGCTCGACCTTTCGGTCGGCGGCGCGGGCGGCGGCCAGGGCCCGTCCTTCCTCTATGGCGAGACCATGAGCTTCACCGTGACGCCGCAGGCAGCGCATTCCCTCGCGTTCCGCAGCGCTGCGGAGCCGACGCTGCAGCTGTTCGTCGTGGGCGCGGACGGCTCCGAGATCCCTCTGTGTGAACCGGTCGAGGGGGTGGCCGAGGGCAAGCCGACGACGGTGTACTACGACACGAGCAAGAAGCTCCTGCCTGTGGGCGAGAACATCGTGCGCGTGAGGGTGTCGGGCATGGCGAACCTGCAGGAGGCGTTCGAGGACGTCCAGGTTCTGGTGAAGCCGAAGGGCGTCGAGCTGTTCTGGTCGGGCCTCGACGACCGCGTGTACGGGGACGGCGCTCAGGTGTCCGCGCAGCTTGTCGGCGCTCTTCCGACCGACGATGTGCGCGTCGATGTTTCGGGCGGAGCCGAGACCGAGGCGGGCGGCCCCTACGCTGCGACGGCCTCGCTTGCGGGCGAGGACGCCCCCTTCTACGCCATCGAAGGATCCGCCGTCGCCGACTACCCCATCGCCAAGGTTCCGGCCTTCGACCTGAGCGTCCCCGTGGACATGAAGCGGCTCCAGCCTGGCGACGAGGCGTCCGTCGACGTGGCGGCGCTGCTGCCCGAGGCGGCGCGGGACGCTTCGTTCGAGGTCGCGTCCCTCACGACGGAGGGCCTGGTGTCGGCCGAGGTCGACGCTGCGGGCATCCTGTCCCTGACCTCCGACGCGCCCGCGGGCGCGCAGCGCGACGAGGTGGAGGTGCGCCTTTCGAACATGGCCAACTGCGAGGACTCGAAGGTGGTCGTGACGGTTGCCTACGTCGACAAGCCCGTGGCGAAAATCTCGAACGCGACGGCGGCGAACGACCTGGTCTACAACGGATCGCCGCAGGTCGGCTTCGCGGGCAAGCCTGTCGCGTCCTTCGACGGCGGAACCTACGAAGGAGACTTCAAGTTGTCTTACGAAGGTGTGGGCGACACCGCCTACGGCCCGTCGGCCGATGCGCCGACGCGGGCGGGCGACTACGTGGCGACCCTTTCGGTGCCCGGGGACGAGCCCTCGTGCGCCGGCTCGATTTCGCTGGGCTTCTCCATCGGTCGCGCGCCGCTTGCCGTGACGGCGCACGATGCCACGGCAACCTACGGCGAGCAGGGCGCGGACGCGGGCGTCGAGTTCGAGGGCTTCGTTCCGGGCGAGGGCCCGAGCAACCTCTCTGGCAGCCTGGCGCTTGCGATCGAGGGGTACGAGGCCGGCTCGCCGGCGGGCTTCTACCCGATCGTTCCCTCCGGGTTGTCTTCGGGGGACTACCTGATCTCCTTCGTTCCCGGGCGGTTGGAAGTGCTGCCTAAGGCCCTTTCTGCGAAGGTCGACGCGGGCGACCCCTCCGCGTCGCGCCCCTACGACGGCACGGCGGCGTTCTTCGGCGTGGCGCTGTCGTTGGAAGGGGTGCTTCCGGGCGACGAGGTGCTTGCGGTCGCCGACGGCGCGGCCGAGCGCGCGCTGGTTGGCGACGACCTGGGCTTCGAGGCGCTGTCCGTGGGTCTTGAGGGCGCGGATGCGGCCAGCTACTCGCTTTCGCCTGCGGATGTGGAGGGCCGGGTGTCCATCTCGCGGGTTTCGCTGACGGTGCGGGCGGCGGACGCCTCCATGGTCGCGGGCGGGCAACTGCCCGAGCTGGGCTTCGAGTTGTCCGGCCTGGCCGCTTCCGACGAGGTGCTGGCGCCGCCGGCGCTTTCCGTGGAGGGCGACACGTCCGCTCCCGGATCCTGCTCGATCGTTCCCTCGGGCGTATCGGTGACCAACCAGGACTGCTACGACGTGGCGTACGAGAACGGCACGCTCACGGTGCTCGCGCCCGAGCCTGACGGCGGGGACGGTGACGGCGATGGATCCGGCGGCAGCGGCGACGGGGAAGTCCCCGGTTCCGGCGGCGCTTCGGGCGAGGATGGCTCGCAGCCGGGCGAGGGCTCGGGCTCCGGCGGCGTGCCGCGTCCCTTGCCCGCTCCGGACGGCGCGCGGCAGGCGGATGCGGTGCTCTCGCCCACGGGGGATCCGCTTTCGGCCGCGTCCTTCGTCGCTGGGGCGATCGCCCTGGTCGCAGGCCTGGCCGCCGCGCTTGCCGCCGGCCGTCGCGCCCGCAGGTAGCGCTTGGCCCGGGACGGCGCCGAGGGCAGCGCACCGTTCCGGGCGAAAGGGCGCTTTCGAGCTGTTGCAGGCTGTGGTCTTTCCCGGCAGCGGCTCGCCGGCGGGCTGCTTGAAGGGGGAGCCTCGGCAGCGGCTCGCCGGTTGGTTGCATCGTGCGTGGCAGAGATCGCACGCTATGCACGATTCTCCGCTGCCGCCGTTTCTCGCGACCTGGGCTTTTCCTTTCCGCCTCCGAAAACGACCACCTGAAATCGTGCATAGCGCGCGATCTCTGCCACGGCGTTCCTCCGTTCGCCGTCGGATCGATGCGGATGCGAATCTGCCGGGCTCCTGCGGCGAGCCGCTCGAGCGGCTCGCGTCTTTATAGGCGCTGCGACGGAGGGTGCGCCCTCCGCCACTCGGTTTTTCCGCAGGAGGTGGGATTTGCGGAAAGCGCGTAAAACCACCCGTCCCTGCGACGCGCTGTGCCGCAGCTTGCGCCGATGGAGCCCCTTTCGCAAAAGCCCGTAAGCGACGCGCGCCCTTCGTGCGATCAGAGGCGTTCTTCTCGCGCGTTTTGTGCTCAGGAACTGCTGTTCAAAAGATAGTTGAACGGGGCGCGTCTCGGATGCAACGACCTAGGAGCGCGGTAGAATCTCAAAAAGGATCGGCGCGCGATAGGTTCGAGGTAGACTTTTTGAATATCAAGCAAGTAAGATACTTCGTCGCTGTGTTCCAGAGCGGCAGCTTGTCAGCGGCCGCAAAGGAGCAGTACGTAACCGTCCAAGCGGTCTCGAAGGCTATCGCTGATCTGGAGCGAGAACTGAAGAACGAGCTGTTCGTGCGCGAAAGCCGCGGCGTGCATCCCACCCTGTTCGGAAAAGCCTTCTACGTCAAAGCCGAGCCGGTGCTGAGAAGCTTCGACGAGTTGGAGGCGTTTGCGCACAGACGACGCTCTGCCGAATCTCCGTTGTTGCGGTTGGGGCTGTGCGCGTCTCCGCTCTATGGATACGAGCAAGCATGCGCCAGCATTGCATCGTTCGTCTACAAGAACTCGGGCATCGAAACCTCTATACGGCTTGAGGCGGGGCTTCGCGGCTTCGGGGCGCTGCAAGCGGGACACCTGGATGCGCTTATCGTGGTTGGCGCATGCCGTCACCCCGATATGGACTGCCTGAATCTCGGCAAGGTGATGTTGGGCGTGATTATGTCGTATCGGCACCCCTTGGCGCAGCATCAAACTGTCAGCTTGGACGATATAAAGCCGTACCCCGTCTCCATATCGGAAGACTTCGACCGCTTCAACGATTCCGTTGCGGAGTTCTATCGTGAGCGCGGGATCGATATTCTCGTCAGCGCGACTACTGCCGCGCAGTTCGAGCGCTATCTGACGCGAGAGAACGGGTTGGCGCTCACCGTTGGCGTTCCTGCGCTCGGTCAGTTCAACCCCCTCACCGAGTTGAAACCCATGGCGGCCAAGGATTCCGTTTCCGTGCCTATCTGCCTCGTCAGCCTCAAAGGACGCAAGGCGCCCGCCTATGCGGGCTTCGAGCGCTGGATGACGAACGAGCTTGCCGTCAAAGGCGGCGATCCGGTCAGGAGGTTCGTGTCCACGACGGCTTCTACTCCTGCATGTTCTGAGGCAGGAACAGGTTGTTGAACGCCTCGGTCATGGACGGGTGCGTGAATACGGCGCTCTGCAGCACGGAGGCGGGAATGCGTGCATCCATGACCAGTTTCACGGTGTTCACCAGCTCCTGCGCATCTTCGCAGAACAGATCCATGCCCAGCAGCACTCCTGAGTTCGCGTCTACCACGGCCTTCATCAGACCCACCGGGTCTTGCAGGATGCGCGCTTGCGAGATTTTTTCAGCGGGCAGTTTGTATACCTGTACGGAATAGCCGGCTTTGCGCGCCTCGTCCGCGGTCATGCCGACGCGCGCGAACGGCGGGTGCACGAACGTGCAATAAGGGATGGCGCCGCGGTTCTTCGTCGTGCGCGATCCGTCGCCCAGCAGGTCGGATGCGACGATGCGGAAGTCGTCGTAGGCGATGTAGGTGAATTGCATGCCGCCCGTCACGTCGCCCATGGCCCAGACATTGTCGGCCGTGGTTCGCAGGTGTTCGTCCACCTTGATTCCGCCGCGGTCGTTCAGTTCGATGCCGGCGGCTTCCAGGTTGAGGCCGGTCGTGTTCGGGGTGCGGCCGACCGCGACCAGCACGGCATGGCCGGGATAGCGCTTCTCCTCGCCGTTCACCTGGGCGAACACCAGCACCTGATCGTGTTCGTCGTCGATGCGCGTCACGTGCGCGTCGTACACGATGGCGACGCCGCGGTCTTTCAGGCTTTTCCGCACGGCTTCGGCCGTTTCGGGATCCTCGTGGGCGAGGATGGCGTCGCTGTTTTGTAGGATGGTCACCTGTGCGCCGAAGTCGGTGTAGAACGAGGCGAACTCGAGGCCGACGTAGCCGCCGCCGATGATGACGAGCTGGCGCGGCAGGGTGGGCAGCTCGATGAGCGAGCTGCTGACGAACACGCGCGGGCTGTCTATGCCGGGGATGGAAGGCAGCTTCGGCAGCGAGCCGGTGTCGATGAAGATGCGCTTCGCCTCGATGCTGCGCGTGCCCGACGCGGTGGCTACCGTCAGGTGCGTGGCGTCCGCGAACGATGCGCGGCCGTCGATGACGTCGACGTTCTCGCGATCGGCCAGCGCGCGGTAGTTGCGTTCGCGCGAGGCGGAGCGCAGTTCTTTCATGTCGTCGACGGCCGCGGTGTAGCGCTCCTCGCGTTCAACGATAGGGCCGCCTACGGCTGCGGTCAGTCGTGCCGATTCCACGAGTGCCTTCGTGGGGATGCATGCGTTGTTCACGCAGGCGCCGCCGTACATGGTGTCGGACTGCTCCACGACTACGATGTTCTGGCCATCGTCGGCAAGCGCACCGCCCAGGGCGAGGCCCGCCGTTCCGAACCCGATGATCGCTGCGTCGAACTGTTCCATGGTGCGTCCTTTCGTCGAGACCCTAAAGGGGGCCGCTCTATTCGGGGCATGTTGCACGCTGCCGAAGATGTTTATCGTAGGGCACCCGACCGCCCGGCTGGCGATGGCCGGCGATCCGCGCGAAAGCGGTCATGAAAGCGTGGGCAACTTGTTTCCCTGCCCGCGCGGAAAGCCCTATACTGGAGGTAGGACGTTTTCAGGCGGCGCACCGCGCTCGCCGCGACCGAGAGGAGGCCCACCATGGCCGTTAACAAGTTGCTCGTGGCGTTCGACGAATCCGAGGGTGCCGACCGCGCGCTCGCCATGGCCGCCAGCCTGGCTGCAGTGAATCCCGAGGCGCATGTGGACGTCGTGTACGTGGTGCCTATCCCGCTGCTCGACGAAACGCAGATGGCGAACTTCAAGGACATTCTCGACATGATGATCTCCGACGGCGAGGATCTGCTGGCCGAGGCCGAGCAGAAGATGGGCGAGGACGTTGCCGCGCGCACCGACTCGCTGCTGCTAACCGGCACGAATCCGGCCACCGAGATCGTCAAGCTGATCGGCCAGCGCGACTACGACCTGCTGATTGTGGGCAACCGTGGCCTGAGCGGGCTCAAGGAGTACATGGGCAGCGTCAGCCACAAGCTGTTGCACGCATCGCCCATCCCCGTGCTGATCGCGAAATAACCTTTCGAACGCGAAACGGCCCCGGGCAATGAGGCCGTTTCGATAAGACAAAGGGACGGGGCTATTGTCTCATTCGCGTGATTCGCGGGCGTTTCGTACGGGTGCGGCGGAGCTTGGACAGGGATCCGCCGCACCCGTACGGCTTTGACGCGTGCGTCGACGGCTTGCGGCGCACGTTCCCCTCCCGTTCTACGCATGTTCGCGGACGCTCGGTCTGACGAGCGTTTCGGTTTGTCGCCTTGGAGATCCGTGCGCGTTCCGCAGTTGGCTTAGCGGAGCGGTTGCCCATACCTGTCCACGTGTCGTTTCCGGCGGGACACGCACGGACCTCCAAGGCGACAGATTCTACTGCGCGTCGCCTGCGAAGCTGCCTGGCTCGGTTCCGGCTACCTTTTCGCCGTTCCAATCGACGATGCCGCCCAGGTCGAACACGTGCTTGTAACCCAGGTTGAGAAGCATGTTCGAAGCGTGTTCGCTGCGCACGCCGGTCCGGCAGTAGACGATGATGGAGGCGTTTTCGTCCACGCCTTGAAGGCCGGCGGGTTTGACGGAGCCGATGGTTTCGACGGGTATGTTGATGGCTCCGGGGATGTGCCCGTCAGCATATTCGCGTGCGGTGCGGACGTCTACAAGGGTTGCGGAGTTTTCGCTCATCATGGCAACCGCCTCGTCCTCGGAAATTGTGGCGTACCCGCCGTTGCGTTCGTTTGTCATGGATTCCTCGCTTTTGCTTTGGTTTTGAATTGCGGGCGCGTCGGATGATGCGGCGGGCGTTTCCGTGCATGCCGCCAGGGTGAGCGCTCCGGCTGCGGCCAGCGTGACGACGGCCAGCGCCGCGTGTTTTCTCATACGGCTATTCATGAGCTGCAACGTCCTCCTAAGGGGACCGCTAAGGTCGACGGTAAGTAACTGTAACGCTATTGCATACAGATTACAAAGTCAAGCATAGTATTAGAATTTTACGAACATGCGATATCGTCTTCACAAGGCACCGCGCTGCCTGCTTGACGGCCCTTCGTGCCCCCGGCCGGTCTCGCAATGGCAAAAAGATACCGAATTCGGAAGCGAGCGGGCGTCCCTGTTCGGCATCGGCGCATGATGCTGGAGACGGGATCGTTTTGACCGGGCGTTATCGGGAGAAGCCCTTTCCTGCTTTCTGAGGAGAGGCGCAGCGACTTCCGAATTCGATGCCTTTTCGCCATTGGCCGTGCTGTCGGTTGCACGGAGGCGGCCGCGGGCTGCGAGACGACGACGGCTGCTGCTGGCGCGAGGCATAGCCCGCGGCTCGGCGAAGCGCTGGCTATGCGCGCAAGGATCAACAAGCGTACGAATGTTTCACGTGAAACATTCGCGTCCGAACAGGGAAGGAGCCCGAACGACGGTTTTGAGAGCCGGCAGCCACGATGCGGCTGCGACCCGTTCGTATGCAAAGCGCCCTCTGGCGAGAGCCAGAGGGCGTGAGGGGAGGGAAGGCGGTGTGATGACGCTCGGACGTCGGGCGTGCCGGCTCCCGAGCGTTCGGCGCGTTACGCGCCGTAGTACTCCAGAGCCGACTGGGCGGCGATGCGGCCGGTGACGGTGCCCATGCACATGGACGAGCCGCTCACGGCGTAGCGCATGTAGAACAGCTCGGCGTTGCCCAGCGTGCCGCCGGCATACAGGCCGGGGACGGGCTTGCGGTCGGCGTCCAGCACTTCAGCCTTCGTGCTGATGGCCAGCTGGCCGAACGAGTCGTTCGTGTTCGGTGTGATCTGGATGGCGTAGAACGGCGCCTTCTCGATGGCCTGCAGGTCTTCGGGCTTCTTGTGGAAGTCGGCGTCCTCGCCGGTCTCGCACAGCTCGTTGTAGCGCTCGATGGTCTTCATCAGCGGGTAGGAGGGCAGCCCGGCCGCCTCGGCCAGCTCCTCGATGGTGTCGGCCGTGTCGACGACGCCCTTCTCCACGCCCTTCTTGATGAGCTCCATGCGCTTGTCGGGCTGCTGCGAGTCGCAGATGATGGTGAATTCCTTGCGGCCGCTTTCCACGAACGGCGTGAAGTAATCGAACTGGCTGGTCATAGACTCGTTCGCGCAACGATAGCCCAGGTCGGTGACGAACACGCCCGTGTTCACCATGCGCAGCGCGCTCAGCTCGTCGTTGAGGGGCAACGGTTCGCGGCCCACCAGGTGGATCTGCGACAGGCCGCCCTTCAGCAGCGTCATGGCGCCGGCCTGCTTCGCCAGCTCGATGCCGTCGCCCGTGTTGCTGGGGCTGCTGAACGTGTGCCAACCCACGGCACCCGGCGCGTACAGCTCCTTCGCCCAATCCTGGCCGTCGAAGCCGCCCGAAGCCAGCATGACGGCCTTCGCGTTGATGGTGTACTCGGTCTTGCCCTGGCGCGCCTTCACGCCCGCGGCCTTGCCGCTGTCCATGAGCACCTCGATGGCGCGCGTTTCCATCATGATTTCCACGCCGTTCTTCTCGGCTTCGGCGATGAGGTTGTCCACGATGCCCTTGCCGCTGGTGGTCGACAGCATGGAGCGGTCGGACACGTTGTCGCCGGGCTTCTTGTCGAAGTCGCAGCCCAGCTCCACCAGCCAATCCATGGCCGCGCCGCCGTTCTCGGCCACGAGGCGGCAGATGTCCATGTTCGCGTCGCCGTCGGACTGGTCGAAGAAGAACTGCGCCACCTCTTCGGGCGTGCCGTAATTCGTGTAGCCCAGCTCGTCCTGCTTCTTCGCGCCGCAGCAATAGAAGTTGCCGGAGCAGATGGACGAATCGCCGCCGGTCACGTTGTGCTTTTCAAGCACGATTACCTTGGCGCCGGCGCGCGAGGCCTCCACGGCCGCGCTCATGCCGGCCACGCCGCTGCCCACGATGACGAAGTCGACGTCCTTGGTTTCCTGCTTCTCGGCCGGGGTCTCGGCGGCGGCTTGGATGGTGTCGGGCTTCTGGGCGTTGGTTGCGCTCGACGTGCTGTTGGCGCCTGCTGCATCGGAGCCGCTTTCGGCGCTTGCGGGCGCCGCGGTGCTTTGCGGCGCGCAGCCGGCAAGGCCGCTTCCGGCCACGACGGCGGCCGTCGCGCCCAGTCCCATAAGGAACGAGCGGCGCGAAACGCCTGCGGATGCGATGTTCTTTCCCTCTGTGCTCATGATGATCCTCCCTGTTCGACGATGCTTCTTGTCGGCGGCCGACCCTCCTCCGGTCGATCCGCTGTCGCCATCCTGCCAGGGAACGGGGCCGCCCCACCAGCGCCAAAGTGGGTGGATTGGGAAAACCCTCCATAGTGGAGGGGTGGAGGGTGGAGGCACGAAGGCGGGTCGGGAGGCGGAACGCCGCTGCACCTTGTCATCCTGAGCGCAGCGCCGTAAGGCGCGGGGTCGAAGGATCCCGTGCGGTGCCAACTGGAAGCGCCGCAGCTGCCGCCGCACGGGATCCTTCGACCCCGCGCTTAGCGGATCCCCCTGCGCTCGCTTCGCGCGCTCGGGAGTTCGACAGTCTGCTGGCCTGTCGAATGCTGCGCTCGCTCAGGACGACAGCGGGCGTCCCTCCGCGTGGAGCTCGACGCGGTCGAGGAGGTCTTGCTTGTCGACGGCGCTGCTCTTCTGGTACACGTTGTGGATGTAGCCCTTGATGGTGTTCGGCGACAGCCCCAGCTCGTCGGCGATGTACGTGCGCGTGCGGCCTTGGCACAGCAGGATCAGCACGTCGGTCTCACGGGCGGTGAGGGCATGGGCGGCGGCGAACGAGCGCAGCAGGTCGACTTGCATCGTGCGCACGTCGCTCGTCTCGGGTACAGGCGACGACGACGGCGCTTCCTTCTGCGCGCGTCGGGTTTCCAGCCGCTTCGCCACGATGGGGTTGAGCGCTAGCACGAACAGCGACACAAGCGAGATGAGCGCGAGTCCCGTCACCAGCATGTCCTGCGCGATCACCGCCGCGCCGAACGCGACGCCTCCGAGGATCAGCAGCGCCGACGCCCCCAGCGCTACGCTCAGGTACACCCACATTGACACGTGGTCGCGTTCGCCCAGCAGGCACACGGCGATGCGAACGTTCATGCCCGACAGGTAGAACGCCACGAACACGAGCACCGCCGCAATCACGTGCACGATGGGCGAAGTGATGAACGGCAGCGCGATCAGCGCCACGGCCACGATGGGGAACAGGATGTCGTACAAATCGCCCACCGACAGCGCGTGCCTCTTGCGCACCACGTACGCCAGCATGATGCCGGCTGCCAGCAAGATGCCCAGCACGGCCTGCGCGGCGATGGGCACGGGCTCCTCGACCACGGTTGCCACCTGGCTCACCGCGCCGAACACGAACGAGAACACCGCCAGGTACGACACCGCTTTTACGAAGTCGCCCGCGCCGCCCTGCGCGAGGCTGACGCGCCGCGCCGTTGCATCTATCGGCGCCGTGCGCACGAGCGGCAACGCCGAAACCACGATGATGGCCAGCGCGAACAGCAGCTCGAAGGTGCCCGATGCGACGAAGATGACGGCCGCCACCGCCCCGCCGCACAGAAACGACAGCGGCACGGTGCGCGCAAGCGACACCTGGCCGCGCTCGTGCAGGCTGGTGATGCGCGCCATCCACGCCAGTTCGGCGGTGGCCAATCCGTAGCCGATCAGGCTCGAGGCGGCGATGGCGTACGGCCAGCCGCCCTCGATGAGCCCCACCAGCCGCGCGAACATGAGGGCGTTGCCCAGGAAGGCTGCGGCGAAGGCGCTGACGATGCGCGCGCGGCGCGTGGGCTTGCGGCGCAGCGCGTAGGCCAGCGCGGTGCCGGCCATCGTCAGCGCGTACGCGAGGAAGAACAGTGCGCCGAACGCATCGCCCGCCCCGTGCGACAGGCTCATCTCCTGAAGGAACGTGCTGGAGATCATGAGAGGGAACGTCAATCCGCACACGATGCCGTATCCCACGGCGCTGCCCGCGAGCGTGCGCTTCGCGTCCGCGGATTCCGGCTTGGTTTCGTGCTGCATATCCCCTCCCTCCTCGTTCCCCGTATTCTACTCGACGCGCGCGTCGAGTGGCGGACAGGTTTCGCGCGCATGCAAAACGCATAGCGCATCGGAAGGGAGAGCGGACGGTGGCGTACGAATGTTTCACGTGAAACATTCGCGTTCCGACGCGGGAGGGCCTCGGCGAGGACGGCATCGCGACCTGCCAGGCCATCATTTCGCGCCAGCATTCCTCCTCTGCTCGGGGGCTTCGTTCGGGCGTTGGCGGGCTTCCCCACGAGTGCGCGACGCTCTGCTGACCGTTCGGTTTCCGTGTGCTGCGGCCGCATGCTCGTCCGCGCGACCGCGACCATACTGGAAAGGATCACGCAGCGATAAGGAGCAGGCATGGAAGGCATAGACCGGACGGCGCTCGCGCCCGCGGACGCGGCGCGCGTGCACGAAAGCGACGAACCCGAAACCACCCCGCTGACCTCGACCGTCGACGATGCCGGGCGCGCGGCGGCCTTTGATGCGCCTTCGACCGCAGCACGCTCCGGCCATGTCTTGGCCTCGGCCACGTCCGACGCGGCCCGCGACGCGGCGGCGCGCACCCGCGCGCGCGAGCTTGCCGCAGCGTCGGCGCGGCAGGGCGGCGTGCCCGCGAGCGAGCCCAAACCCCAGCATTCGCGCGGTGTGGCCGCCGTGTTCGCCGGCTTGCTGCTGGCGATGTTCGTCAGCACGCTGTCCGAGACGGTGACGGCCACCGCGCTTCCCACCATCGTGGGCGATCTGGGCGGCGTCGACCATATGCAGTGGGTGACCACGGCGTACATCCTGGCATCCACCGTCATGATGCCCATTTACGGCAAGCTGGGCGACCTGTTCGGCCGCAAGTACCTGTTCATCATCGCGCTGTCCATCTTCATCGTGGGCTCGGCCACGTGCGGGCTCGCGCCCAGCATGGACGGCCTCATCGCGGGCCGCGCCGTGGAGGGGCTCGGCGGAGGCGGCCTTATCATCCTGGCGCAAGCTACCATCGCCGACATCATCCCGCCGCGTCAGCGAGGGAAGTACATGGGCCTCATGGGTTCGGTGTTCGCGGTGTCCACGGTGGTGGGGCCGCTGTTGGGCGGCTGGTTCGTGCAGGTGACGGGGTGGCGCTGGCTGTTCGCGTTCAACATACCGCTGGCGCTGCTGGCCATCGCGGCCGTGGCGTTCTTCCTGACGAAGCCCGTGCGGCGCGACGACCGCCCGCCCATCGACATCGGCGGCATGATGGCCATGGCCGTGTCGGTGTCGTCGCTGGTGCTGGCCACGGCGTGGGGCGGCACGCTGTTCCCGTGGATCTCGCCGCAGATATTCGCGCTGTTCGCGCTGTTCTTCGTGGCGGCGGTTGCGTTCGTACTGGTGGAACGCAAGGCGAAGGAGCCCATCATCCCCATGCTGCTGTTCAAGAACCGCAACTTCGTGGTGTGCACGGTCACCGGCATGTTCATCATGCTCGGCATGATGGGAACCATATCGTACTTGCCCACGTACTTCCAGATCGTCGAGGGGCTGGCGCCCGAGCAGGCGGGTCTCATGACGGTGCCGATGATGGCGGGCGTGCTGATCACGGCGGTGGGCACGGGCTTCCTCGCCACGAAAACGGGCCGCTACAAGTGGATGCCCATCGCGTCGTGCGCCGTGACGGCCGTGGGGTTCGTGCTGCTGTCGCAGCTGACCGTGGGCACGCCGCTGGTGGTGACGGGCGTGTTCCTGTTCGTGCTGGGCTTCGGCATCGGTCTGGGCCAGCAGATCCTCGTGCTCATCGTGCAGAACGAGTTCCCGCACGCCATCGTGGGCACGGCGACGGCGGCGAACAACTTCTTCCGGCAGATCGGCTCCACGCTGGGCGCGTCGCTGGTGGGCGCGCTGTTCACGTCGCGCCTGACCGCCGACTTGGCCGCCAAGCTGCCGCACGTGGACAACATCAACATGAACCGCATCACGCCCGATTTCGTGCAGCACCTCGACAGCGGCACGCGCGCCGTCATCACCTCGGCGTACAGCGACGCGCTCGTGCCTATCTTCCTGTATGTAGTGCCGTTGCTGGTGGTGGGCTTCGTGCTGATGCTCACGCTCAAGGAGCACCCGCTGGCCACGAAGGTGAACCACACCGGCCACCCTGGCGACACGGTGTAGAGCGAGACATCAACCTACCGGCGCAGCTGCCAGAAGGCCACGGCGCTGGCGGCGGCCACGTTGAGCGAGTCCACCCCGCAGGCCATGGGGATGCGCACGGTGTAGTCGCAGCGGGCGATGGTGTCGTGCGCGAGGCCGTCGCCCTCGGTGCCGAACACCAGCGCCAGGCGCTCCTCGGCGTTGAGAGCGGGATCGTCCAGCGGCACCGAGTCGTCCGTCAGCGCGAAGGCCGCGGTCTTGAAGCCCAGCTCATGCAGCAGCGGCACGCCGGCGGGAGCCCAGCCGCCCGTGCCCGTCGCGCCCGCGCCGGCCTCTTCGCCGATGCGCGTCCACGGCACCTGGAACACCGTGCCCATCGACACGCGCACGGCGCGACGGTACAGCGGATCGTAGCAGGCGGGCGTCACCAGCACGGCGTCGATGCCGAGGGCTGCGGCCGAGCGGAAGATGGCGCCGACGTTCGTGTGGTTCGTGATGTCTTCCAGCACCGCGATGCGCCGCGCTCCGCGTACGATATCGGCCACGCTGGGCAGCTGCGGGCGGCGGAACGCTCCCAGCGCGCCGCGCGTCAGCTCGAACCCGGTGAGCTTCGTCAACTCGTCGTGCGGTGCGACGAACACGGGGACGCCGTCGCCCCAGCGCGCGGAGATCTCGTCGATGATCGGCTGCATCGCGGGCAGCCATTTCGCTTCCATGAGCAGCGACAGAGGCTCCATGCCAGCCGCCAGCGCGCGCTCGATGACCTTCCCCGACTCGGCGATGAACAGCGCTTTCTCCGGCTCCAGCTTGCTGCGCAACTGCGCTTCGGTCAACCGCGCGAACGCATCCAGCCGCGGATCGTCCAGCGTTTCCACGTTCTCGATCATCGGGCTGCCTCCTCGAAGCATGCCTCGCGCACTCCGCCCGCCACGTCTTCCACGTTCGCTAGACCGCGTTCGCAGAATTCGTCGCAGGTCATGATGTGGGCGCCGATGAAGGCCATGTCTTCGATGTTCGCCGCCTGCACCTCCGGCGTGCGCGACGACGTGCAGTCTTCCAGCAGCACCACGTTGTAGTCGAGCGACAGCGCGTCGTAGCAGGTGGTGCGGATGCAGTTCGGCGTGGTGGTGCCGATGAGCACGACGGTGCCCACGCCCAGGCGGCGAAGCACCAGGTCCAGCTGCGTGGCGAAGAACGCGGAGAAACGCGGCTTCACGATCACGCGGTCGCCCGGCTGCGGCGCCAGCGGTTCGTACTCGTCCAGCGTGCGCGGGCTGGCGCAGGCGCGCGACACGGGCTTGCCGCCTTCCACCCAGCCGCGATGCCGCGCGGCTTCCACATCCGAGCCGTCGGCGGCGTACTCGCGGATGGCGTGGAACACGGGCATTCCCAGCTCGCGCGCTCGGTTGAGCGCTCGCGTGCAGGCGGGCACGGTGGCTGCGGCTCCCGCCACGCATAGCGCCGACGAGGAATCGAGGAACCCGTGTTGCATGTCGATGATGATGAGGGCTGCTTTGCGCGGGTCGATCATAGGGCGCTCCTTCGCACGATCTCGAACTGGTTCCTATTGTAGTCGATGAGGCCGTCCCTTTTCATCCGCGACAGCTCGGCGCACATGGCACTGCGGTCCACCGACAGGTAGTCGGCCAGCTCCTGGCGGTCGAACGGGATGACGAAGCGGCTGGCGTGCGCGGCTTCCGCCTGGTCGGAGAGGTACGACAGCAGCTTGGCGCGCGTCGTGCGCTTCGTGGTGTGCTCGATTTTGCGCGTCAGCGCGTGGGTGCGCTTCGCCACGATGCCCAGCAGGTTGCGGATGAGCCGGGCGTGGAACGCGCACGACGACGGGCACATGGTGGTCACGCGCCCGATGTCCAGGAACAGCACGGTCGCGTCTTCGGCTGCCACCACGTTGATGTCGAAGGCCAGGTCGGGCTCGCAGGCATACACTTCGGCGAACGATTGGCCCGGTCCGAACGATGCGAGGATGCTGCGGTTGCCCCAGTAGTCCTCCTTCTCCAGCCGTACCGAGCCTTCCAGCATGATACCCATCGCCGTGGTGCGGTCGCCCACGCGGAAGAGGTAGGAGCCTTTGGGGAACGTGCGCTTCCGCGCGCCCAGGCACTGCAGCATGGGCGTGAGGTCGGCGGCGTCGATGTTCGCGAACAGGGGCGATCGGCCGATGAGGGGCAGGTGGTGTTCCATAGGGCTCCTTTGTTGTAAATACAACGGAAATGCTTGAACCAGTATCGTAGGGTAAGCGTCATCAGGCAAGCAAGCGATGACCGAGCGCTGCGCACTGCACCGTGAACGGCATGCGGCGCGAAGGGGGGCAGTCCCCTTTCGCGCCGCTCTGGCGGGGTTTGAGCGCAGGCGCAAGAGAGGACGAGACATGGGCGATACGGCGACGATGTTCTGCTTCCAATGCGAGCAGACGGCTGGATGCACTGGCTGCACCGGGGCGACCGGCGTGTGCGGCAAGCAGGCGAGCACGGCTGTTTTGCAGGACGAGGTGACGGGCGCGCTCGTTGCTCTGGCGCGAACCGTACGTGCTGCGGGGATGAACGGGGACGCGCGGCGAACGGCGGACGATCTTGCGATGGAAGGTTTGTTCGCTACGCTGACGAACGTTGATTTCGACGATGCGGCCTTGGCCGACCTCCTCGCGCGCGTCCATGCCGAGCGCGATTCCGTTGCAGCGTCGGCGCAGGTGGAGGCTGCGCCCGACTACGATCTGGCCATGCTGTGGAACGCACCCGAGGACGCGCGTTCGCTCAAGTCGCTGGTGCTGTTCGGTCTGCGCGGGCTGGCGGCCTACGCCTATCATGCAGCGGCGCTGGGCTATCGCGACGACGCGGTGTCGTCCTTCCTGCATGAAGGCTTGGCCGCGCTGGCCGACGACGAGGCCGACGCCGACGTGTTGCTGCCGCTGTCGCTCAAGGTGGGCGAGGTGAACCTGCGCTGTATGGAGTTGCTCGATCGGGCGAACACCGAGACGTTCGGCACGCCGGAGCCCACCACGGTGACGCGCGCGGTGGAAGCCGGCCCCTTCATCGTGGTCTCTGGTCACGACCTGCACGACCTCAAGCTGCTGCTCGATCAGACGGAAGGCCGCGGCGTGAACGTCTACACGCACGGCGAGCTGCTTCCCGCGCACGCGTATCCCGAGTTGAAGCGCTATGCCCACCTCAAGGGCAATGTGGGAACCGCATGGCAGAGCCAGCGCGTCGAGTTCGCCGACCTGCCCGCGCCCGTCCTGTTCACCACGAACTGCCTCATGCCGCCGGCGGCCTCCTACGCCGACCGCGTGTTCACCACCGGTCCTGTGGCGTACCCCGGCATGATGCACGTTGAGGCTGCGCCCGACGGCGGGAAAGACTTCGAGCCGCTCATCCAGCGTGCGCTGGAGCTGGGCGGTTATGCGGCTGCAACCGATACGACCGGCACGTTCACCACGGGCTTCGGCCACAGCGCCGTCCTCGGCGTGGCCGACACCGTGGTCGACGCGGTGAAGCAAGGCGCCATCAGCCGTTTCTTCCTTGTGGGCGGCTGCGACGGTGCGCGTCCGGGCCGCAGCTACTTCCGCGACTTCGTGCAGCAGGCTCCCGACGACAGCATCATCCTGACGCTGGCGTGCGGCAAGTTCCGCTTCAACGACCTGGACTTGGGCACTATCGGCGGTCTGCCGCGCATCATGGACATGGGGCAGTGCAACGACGCGTACGGCGCCATCCGCGTGGCCGTGGCGCTGGCCGAGGCGTTCGACTGCGGCGTGAACGACCTGCCGCTGACGCTGGTGCTGTCGTGGTACGAGCAGAAGGCCGTGTCCATCCTGCTGACGCTGTTGCACCTGGGGATTCGCGGAATCTACCTGGGTCCGACTCTGCCCGCATTCGTGTCGCCCGGCGTGTTGGACGTGCTGGTGCGCGAGTTCGACGTCCGCCCCATCACCACGCCGGAGGAGGACTTGAAGGCGATTTTGGCGTAGCCTTCGACCGTCCCCTTGACACGCTTGACACACTAGAGCGCGAGAAAGTGGCGCGAAAGGGGACTGTCCCTTTTCGCGCCACTTAGATATCCACGCCCAGGAACTGCTTCACCAGGATGCCGATGACGAACGACAGTGCCGCCACGCCCAGGCTGATGCCGGCCATCTGGCCGAACCGTTTCTTGAACGGCAGATCCTGCGCCACCGAGAGATAGTAGTTGAACACCACGAGTATCAGCAGCACGATGACCACCATGGTACCCATGGCCCACAGGTAGTGCGACTCGTCGAACAGCAGGTACGGCAGGATCAGCAGCGCCACCGTCACGAGGTACGCGACACCCGTGTACGAAGCCGACTTCAGCGCGTCGGGGCGCCCTTCGCTCTTCGACGACAGGTACTCGCTCGACGCCATCGACAGCGTGGCCGCGATGCCGGTGATCAGGCCAGAAAGCGCGATGAGACGCGTGTTCTGCATGGCCAGCGTCAGACCCGCCAGCGTACCGGTCATCTCCACCATGGCGTCGTTCATGCCCAGCACCATGCTGCCCACGTACGACAAGCGCTCCTCGTCCAGCATCGCCAGCAGTGCCTGCTCGTGCGATTCCTCGTCGGCGCGGATGCTCAGCGCCTCGGGCGCTTCTTTCGCCAGCTCTTCGTAGGAGATCTGGGCTTTCTCCTCGCCCCGCTCCATCAGTTTGACGGCGAACGTGAAGCCGAACACGCGTGCGATGAGAGAGAATCGCAGCACCTTGCCGCGTTCGGGCTTCATCTCCTCGCCGGTGTAGCGCTGCCAGATGCCGGCGTGCTTCGCCTCCTCGTCGGCGATGCACAGCAACGCGGCGCGGTTGTTCTCGTCCTTGGTGCCGGCCGCGATGCGCCGGTACACTTCGGATTCGGTCACCTCGTTCTGCTGGAAGATGCGAACCTGTGCGAGCGCTTCGGGGGAGAGCTGCTCGGCCGTGGCGGGTGCGGTATCGATCATGATGCTCCTCGCTGTTTCTTTTTCGGTTCGGCTGCCAGCATATCCGATTTTGCTATGTCGTGGCTGCTATTTTCCGGTTGCGCTGCATCTTTCTCGCTCCGTGTCCGATCCCGTGCATCCGATGGAGCCGCCGGTGGCGAAAAAGGCTTGAATTCGGAAGTTTCGGAGCGTGCCGCAGGTGTATCGAAAAACGCTCTTTCTCGTAATGCCTGGTCATCGAAGTGCCCTTCATGGATGCAGACATGCCGTGCCCTCCTAAGGGGCGCGATGGTTTCCGAATTCGGTATCTTTTTGCCATTTCGAGCCCGGGGCGTTGCACGCTTCACCCAGAGCAGCCACCCGAAGGCGGCCGCCATCAGCACGAGGCCTGCGGCGTCGAACAGGATGAAGCGCTCGATGCTGGCGGAAAGCGCGGCGTGGCCGGCGGGCAGCCCGAAGCGCAGCCACGATTCGCCGGCAAGGCCGATGGCCTGCTGCACCAGCACGATGACGGCCACGGCGCGGAAGCGCAGCGGGCTGGCGATGACGGCGGGGTAGGTGGCGTTCCACATGAGGAACGCGATGCCGAGGCCCTGCACGGCCGCGGCGCCCGGCACGCCCGCCACCTCGAACGACGGTGCGTAGACATCGGGCCAAAGCACGAACGACGCCGCACACTGTACGTTGATGGCAAACACCAGCAGAAACGCTGCGCGCGCCAGCCACGCGGCGCGGCGTACGCGCACGGGCAGGTCGTTCGTGTCGGCGGGTTGGTTCATACCGATATCCTTTCGCATTGTCGTGCAGCATACCACGCCCCTCGCGCGGCGGTATACTGCTGTTGAGCAACCGAAGAAAGGATCTCCATGACTGCCTCCGAACCCACGCCGCCCATCGCATCCCCGTCTCCTGCCGCGCCCCTCGCAAGCCAGCTTGCGGCCAACCCCTGCAGCCATCCGTCGTTCGACCAGTTCGTCGCCACCATCGCCGCGCTGCGCGCGCCGGACGGATGCCCGTGGGATCGCACGCAGACGCATCAGAGCATCGCGCACAACATGATCGAAGAGGCGTACGAGGCGGTGGACGCCATCGAAGCCGTCGATGTCGCGCACCTGCGCGAGGAGCTGGGCGACGTGCTGCTGCAGGTGGTGTTGCAAAGCCAGATAGCTTCCGATGCCGGCGAGTTCGACATCGACGACGTGTGCGCCGACGTGAACGAGAAGATGGTCCGCCGCCATCCTCACGTGTTCGGCGAGGCGCAAGCCGCCAACGCCGGGGACGTGCTGGATCTGTGGGACCGGGTGAAGATGGCGGAGAAGGGCGCCGCCGACGAGGCGGCCGACGGTGCGGGCGAGCGGCGCGAAGGCCTGCTGGACGGCGTGCCCACCAGCTTCCCCGCGCTCATGCAGGCGCAGAAGATATCTCGCAAGGCCGCGGCCGCCGGGTTCGAGTGGGACTCGCTTGACGGCGTGTGGGAGAAAGTGCGCGAGGAAATCGCCGAGCTGCAAGAAGCCTACGCCGTCGCGCCCAAGGCGGCGAACGGCAAGGTGGACGCCGCGGCCGCTTCCGCAGGCGCGGCCGTCGACCCCGCCGCGGCCGAGGCGGCCGTCGCCGCCGTCGAGGACGAGCTCGGCGACGTGCTGTTCTCGCTGGTGAACGTGGGCCGCCGCATGGGCGTGGACGCAGAAGGTGCGCTGCGCTCCACCTGCCGCAAGTTCCGCGACCGATGGGCCTGGATGGAGCAAGCCGCCTGGCAGCAGGGTCGAACCATCGAAGACCTCTCCAGCGAAGAGCGCGAAACCCTGTGGAACGAGGCGAAGAAGCGCGAGCGATCGTAGGGTCGCCTCCTGTCGTCCTGGGCGCCCGCACCGCTTCGTTCGGGTCTCCGCTTCAACCCTTTGGCACATTTGATGGCGCAGGTGGGCGTAAAGCGCTAAACTGTATCCCCATCGTCATACATCCTACCAAGAAGGCGAGGAGGGCGATGCGTCCTGCATGGGAATTTGGAATCGAAAAAGACTCGCTGGAGGAAGAAAAAACCGACGGGGGGGGGGGGGCTCATTCGGGCCTTCTGAGCACGACGCCCTCTCGGGTCTTCTAAACCGCAGCGGATTCAACGTGCGCGTGCGCGCATTGATCGACGCCCATCCCGATGAGGCGTATGTTCTTGTGTACGGCGACATCGATCGCTTCAAGGCGTATAACGATCTGTTCGGCACTTCGGCGGGCGATAGCCTGCTCGCTGATATCGGCGAGATGATCCGCCGCAATCTGCCGAGCAATGCGGCGGCGGCTCGGTTGCGCGCCGATCATTTCATCGGCTGCTTCCCGCGTTCTCTGTTCGACGCCGATCGCATGCTCGCCGTGTTCAACGACTGGTTCGCTGCCTATCGTCAGGACTTCACCTTCTTCGTTCGCATAGGGGTGTATTCCATCGACGATCCCGAGCTGGACGTCAACCTCATGTGCGACCGTGCGCTCTTGGCGCTGCGCGCCGCGAAGAGCGGTTCTGCGGGCAGCCGCTATGTGCTGTACGACGAGACGCTGCGCGCGTCGCTGCTGAAGGAACAGCAGATGGCGGGCGAGATGACTACCGCGCTCGACCAGGGGCAGTTCGTGCCGTTCTTCCAGCCTCAGTACTGCTATGCGACCGGCCGTATGATCGGTGCCGAAGTGCTCGCGCGCTGGAAGCATCCCAAGCGTGGTCTGCTGGGTCCCGCCGAGTTCATTCCCGTGTTCGAGCGCAACGGCCTCATCTCCCGCTTCGATTACTATATGTGGGATCAGGCGTGCCGCTGCCTGCGCGCGTGGATCGACGCGCACGGTCGCGACGCCGTGCCGCATCTGTCGGTGAACCTGTCGCGCGCCGACATCTATCGATCCGACCTGTGCTCGTATCTCAAGGGGCTCGTGGAGCGCTACGATGTGCCGCCCAGCCTGCTGAACCTCGAGATCACCGAAAGCGCGTACATGGAATCGCCTGACCAGCTGGTTGGAGCCGTCATGGAACTGCGCCGCGCCGGCTTCACCGTGGAGATGGACGACTTCGGCAGCGGATACTCGTCGCTGAACACGCTGAAAGACGTGCCCGTGGACGTGTTGAAGCTGGACATGGGCTTCCTCGATGCGCGCGAGAGCTCGCGCGGCGGCCTCATCCTCGCCTCCATCGTGCGCATGGCGCGCTGGCTGAACCTGCCCGTCATCGCCGAGGGAGTGGAAACCCAGAAGCAGGCAGCATACCTGGCCAGCATAGGGTGCGAGTACATGCAGGGCTATCTGTTCTCGCGTCCGGTAGATCGCGAGACGTTCGAGCGCATGTTGATGGACGGCGGTCGAGAGTCCGTCAAGCGGCCGATCATTGAGAATCTGCAGGACGATGCATCCGAGTTTTGGAACGCGGATTCCCCGGTAACCCATTTTTTCAACAGCTACGTGGGCGCCGCCGCCATCGCCGAATACGACAGCCGCACGTTGGAGATCGCGCGTGCGAACCATCAGTTCGCCGAGCTGTTCGGCATGCTCGACGATTTGGACGCGGCGGAGCGGATACGCAAGGACCTGCTGACGCAGCTGCTGGACGAGGATCGTGCCGCGTTGCATGAGGCTATTTTGCGCGCGGTGCGCGATCGCGGCGACTCCGAGAGCGAGCTGCGTTTCCGCAGCGGCGGGCGAGGGCGTTGGATCCGTGTCCGCATTCGTCTGCTCTCGCGCGCGGGCAATCTCAGCAACCTCTATTTGCTTGCTGAGGAAACCACTCAGGAGCAGGCTTTGCGCGATCGGTTGGCTGTCACGCGCGACACCATTCCGGGCGGTCTGGCGTTCTACGAGGTGGCGGATCGCATTCGTCTGTTGGATTTCAGCGATGCCGCTGCCGATATGATCGGCTACACTCGCGAGGAATACCAGGCCCGCACGTTGGACGACGCGCTTGCGGTGGTGCATCCGGAAGATCGCGCACGCGTCGAAGCGGTGGCTGCCGAACTGGATGCGGGTGCGTCGCGGTCGTCGTGCACTATGCGCGCTATGCGCGGCGACGGCGAGGTGGCGTGGCTGCATCTTTCAGCGTCGACGATGTATCGAGACGAGACGGCGCTGTACGTGGTGGCCGTGCTCATCGACGTGACGAACGAGAAGGAGAACGAGCAACGCCTCAAGGCGCAAAGCGAGCTGCAGTGCCGGTTGAGCGATTCCGTTCCGTGCGGCATCGTGCGCTATACGGTGGACGACGAGCCCCGCGTGCTATTCGTCAACCGTACGGGATGCGAGATATTCGGGTACGCCGATTTCGCTGCATATCGTGCTGGGACGGCGGGCGGTAAGATCGTACCCATCCACGATGACGACGATGAGCTGCATGCCAAGACGGTTGCGGCGCTCAAGGCCGGGGCGGCGCCCATCGGCTTCACGTATCGTTTCGTGCGAAGCGACGGCTCGATGGGATGGATCGAGGGCACGTCGGCGCTGGAGCGCGATATCGACGGCAGGACCGTCGTCCAAAGCGCGTTCCTGGATGTGTCCGACCGCCAGCAGAAGCGCTACGAACAGGATATACACCGTTATTCGATGGTGTTGTGCTCGGTGTACGACGAGATCGTCGAGTTCGATGGCGAGAACAAGACGTACCGCTCGCTGTACTCGTCGGGCAGGACGCTCGCCGACAGAACCATGCCCATGGAAGAGGCGCTCAAGTTCTGGACCGACCATCTGCCCGAGCCGGACGATCGCTTGCGCCTACGTGCCGCGATAGACGAATGCCTTGCAGACGACGGCGCCAGCCCTATCGCCTGCACCTACCGAATGGCGTTCGAAGATAGGAGCTGCTGGTACCAGAGCATTCTGCTGCGAGTGTCGGAGTCGGCCGTGCTGTGCTGCAGCAAGGACGTGACGGAACACGTGTCGAACGAGGATCGCAGGATCATGATGCGCGTGCTGGACACCATGGGCAAGCTGCCGGTGGGCGTGGGCGTGTTCGCGAAGCGCGATGGCGAGGTGCGGCTGCGCTATGCCAACGACCGACTGAGCACCATGTTCGGCGACGGGCTTCCGGGTGCGCCCGATAATCCCGATTGGGATGCACCGCTTGAGCTGAGCGAAGAGGTGAAGCGGCTCGATCAGCGTTGCGTCGACCAGGGATTCATCGCAGATGGGAACGAATTGGACGTAGGTCTTCGTGCGGTGCGCGATAACGGAGAGGCGATTGACGTGCGGATCCAGGGTCGCGTAGCGCGCGAGCCTGACGGCGAGCTGGTTCTGTACGCAGTGGTCAGCGACGTGACGGCGGAGCTGCGCGATCAGCGTGAACGCTCTTGGCAGAATGAGCGCTACCGCCTGCTCAGCGAGATGACGCACAAGATGAGCTTCGACTACGATTCGGATTCCGACACGGTGCTTTTGTACATGGATCGCACGGGCAAGGGCATGGAAGCCCAGGTTATCCCTCATTATTTGGAAACGCTTTCGGAAACTCGCGGCAAAATCATCCATCCTGGCAGCATGGACGACGTGCGCAAGATGTTCCAGCATGCACGGTCGGGCGCCAACGAGGTGAGCGCCGAGTATCAGGCAGACTACTTCGGCAAGGGCTACGCCTGGTACCGCGCCAATCTGTTCGTTGCCCACGACGTCGCGGGCGTGTGGCATCTCGTAGGGTTGATAGAGAATATCGATGATGAGCACGATCTGCGGTTCCGTGCGGAAAACGACGCGACGACGGGGTTGAGCAACCATACCGCCACGCAGGATCTGGTTGCCTCGGCGCTCGCCGACGCATCGGTGCGGCGGCACAGCGTGTGCGTCGCGCTCGATATCGACGACTTCAAGCAGGTGAACGACACGTACGGTCACATTGAGGGCGATACGTTGCTGCATGAGGTGGGCAAGGTGCTGAGATCGAGCTTCCGCGAAAGCGACGTGCTGGGTCGCGTGGGCGGCGACGAGTTCCTGCTGCTGCTGAAAAACATCGATCTCGAAGTGGCACTGGACAAGCTGGAACAGGTCAAGCGCCAGCTTGCAGCCGTGAAGGTCGGCTCGCAGGGAAAAGCCCTGTCGGTCAGCATGGGCGTGTATGTGCCGGAAGACGATGACCTGGCGTACCGCGACGTGTTCGTGAAGGCCGACGAGGCGCTGTATCGGGCGAAGCGTTCGGGGAAGAACCGCATCTGCGTCCACGGCCGCTAGGGTCTTTTGCGACTTCCGTCATTCCGATCGCAAGCGCCAATCGCTGATCCCCTTGCCATCCTGAGCGCAGGCGGCGGAGCCGCCGGAGTCGAAGGATCCGGCGCGCCGTCAGCCCTCTCCGCCTGGCGCATCTGATGATTGCGCGGGATTCGGCGGCCGGAACGCCGTTGACGTGACGGCTCGGCTATCATGGGATCGGTAGAGCCGTGCTTGAAGGAGTATTCGTTATGGCAGACGCATCGCAGCAGCCGTCCGATCGTCGACTTGCAGTCGAGGCGCAGAGAGGCGAGGGGGCCAGCCGCTTTCCCTTTTTGTTGACCGACGACCTGCGCAGCCCCCTGGACGATCTGCAGCGTCTTCGTGACGCCGAGGTGAAAACCCGCGAGATCATCCAGAAGTACCAAGCTGCCATGCGCGAGATGATGGTGCGCTTCGAGATCCTCGACCAGGATCTCAATCTCAAGAAGCACCGCAACCCCATCCATCATCTGGAGTCGCGCATAAAGAAGCCTGCCAGCATCTTCGAGAAGCTGGAGCGCTACGGCAAAGAGCCCACGTTGGAGAACCTCGAGCGCTACATCATGGACGTGGCCGGCGTGCGCGTGATCTGCTCGTACATCCACGACGTGTACAACCTGCTGGAGCTGCTGCAAAAACAGGATGACCTGGAGATCGTCGAGATCAAAGATTACATCAACAATCCGAAGCCGAACGGCTATCGTAGCCTGCACGTTATCGTACGCATTCCCGTGTACTTTCTTGACAAGAAGGAACTCATTCCCGTCGAGGTGCAGCTGCGCACCATCGCCATGGACTTCTGGGCCAGCTTGGAACACGATCTGAAGTACAAGTCGGTGAGCGAGGTGCAGGGGATCGACTCCTACGACGAGCTCAAGGATTGCAGTCGCATCATCGAAGACGTGGAGTCGCGCATGCAGATCCTCGCTCGTGCGTTGGAGATGGAAGATTAGCGGCCGGAGCCAGCTGCATGGGCTGATGGCCCGCACCCGCGCGCCTTCTGCGCGGTTCCGTCAGCATCTTCCGAAAGAGGCAAGCCGACTTTTCGGCCTGCCTCTTTCTTGCTCTAGTTCTCGAAATACTCCGAGAAGCGGGCGGTCTGCTTGTTCTCGCGAATGACGGCGGCGCTCTTCGGCTCTTCGATGCGCATGAAGAAGAAGTGCAGGTAATGGATGAACACGTATCCCACCATGACCACCGACACCGCCGCCTCGGCCGCGAACAGGACGTTCAGCACTTCGGGTACCGCAAGGCCGTTAGCCTGGAAGAACGCGAGCGCCTTGCCGAGCGCCGTGGCCGTGATGACGAAGGGGAACGTCATGGCCGCGTAGCTGGGGTAGAACCGAAGGCGCAGCAGAACGGGGAGGCGCGACAGCACCACGGCGAACAGCACTTGCGCCAACACCAGCATCGCCAGGACGAACACGAGGTTCGGCTGGGGAGCCGTGGCCAAGTAGCCTACAAGGGACAGGCTCATGGGAGCGGTGTAGATGCAGAACAGCGGGCGTGCGCTTTCGGGGATCTCGTGCTTCATGTAGCGGTACGTCACCAAGCCCAAAAGCACGACGTAGCAGGCGAATCCGAACCAGAACAGCAGATGGCCCACTGCCTCCATGCCGAACGTCGGAGAGGTGACGGACGCTACGACGATGCCCACGTAGCAGATGAAGTAGGTTGGAAACACCTCATGCAGTTTGAAGTGCGAGATGAAGCGAGCGGTGAACCAGCCCATCAGCGCGAGGTGCGCCACAACGGCCGCCGACCATAGCGCAAATGCCGGAATGTACGCGAAGGGGGCCAGGTAGCCGGCCAGCTGCATGAGCGTCATGAAGAGGGTGGCGCTGACGCTGGCCATGATGGAGTTATGCAGGTCGTCGCGAATCATATCGGGGAACAGCGCGATCTTGGCGCCGAGCATGGCGATGAGCACCAGCGACAGGATGCCGCAGACGATGTGAACGATCTCGGTGTAGGGCTGCAGCAAGTTGCCCAACGCGGCTAAACCGAGCGCAACGCCTGCGGTGGGTATGGGGACTTTTCTGATGATCTCGCGCACGGCGCTACCTTTCTACTGTCGCGCATCTTACTCTTTGATGCGCACGATGGAGGGGTCCCGCTCGATGTTCCATCTGAAACACGCACGGGGGTCTGTCTGCGGCTTGCAAGCCTGCGACCTGGGAAGGCTCGGGACTTGCGAGTCGCTGCCCATTCTTCCATTCCCCTACGAAAAAGAAAACTTCTAAATACTTATGTTATGATTACTATATCTTATGGTTATTGTTTGTCCTGATAGAGGTCGCAATGCTGGATTTCCGTGTCGAAACGTTTCTGACCGTTTGCCGAACGATGAACTACACGCGCGCCGCTGAGGAGCTGAACATCACGCAGCCGGCGGTGTCGCAGCACATCGCGCACCTTGAGCGCGATTACGGCGTGCCGTTGTTCGCCTACCGCAACAAGAAGCTGCAGCTCACCGACGCGGGCGCGCTGCTGCGCGACGCGCTGTCCACGATGGCGCACGACGAGCGCCTGCTGCGCGACCGGATGCGCAGCTCGGCCACGGGCGCGCGCGTGGAGCTGTCGCTGGGCATGACGCTGACGGCAGGGGAGTACCTGGTGGCTGCGCCGCTGGCCGACTACCTCAGGCGACATCCTGAACTGCATGTCGCCGTGCGCTCGGGCGGCACGAGCGAGTTGCTGGCGTTGCTGAACGCAGGCGAAATAGACTGCGCGTTCGTGGAAGGCTTTTTCGACAAGAATGCGTATGCGTGGGACGTGTTCCGCACCGAACGGCTGGTGTGCGTGTGCGCGGCCGATCATGAGTTTGCCGCTCGGCCCGTGCGCGTGGAAGATCTGTTCGACGAGCGGCTCATCGTGCGCGAACCGGGGTCGGGCACGCGCGCGGTGCTCGAACACGCGCTGGCGGCTCAGAACCTTACGGTGGACGGCTTCGCGCAGGCCAGCGTGGTGGAGAGCCTTGACGTCATCAAGATCCTCGTGGAGCACGATCTGGGAATTTCGTTTCTGTACGAGGCGGCTGTGGCGCGCGAGCTGGCCGCCGGCACGCTGCGAGTCATCGATCTGGAGGGGCTCGCCATCCTGCATGACATCGCATTCATCCGCCTGAAGAACAGCGTTTTCGAGCGAGAGTTCCAGAACCTGTTCGCCGATCTCTGATCGAAGGCTTCGACGAAGCTTGCCGGTCCTTCCTTCACCCGCTGTTCCTGCGCTCCGCTTCTCGCGCCCGTGCTCGTGCCCTCCGCGTTCGATCCCGCTCCCGCGCTCCCGCTCCTGCTTCCTCGCGCTCGCGCACCCTGCGTTCGCCCCGGCCACCCGCACCCGAGCTCCCCACGCCCGCGTCCAATTACTCTGGATCCGCGTTTGCGCCCCCTCCTCGCGGCCCGCGCTCGATTCCGCTACCTGGATCCAGGTCCGCACCCGCGCTCCCCACGCCCGCGTCCAATTCCTCTGGGTTCGCGTTTTGCGCTCGATTCCGCGGGATCTGCGTTCGAGCCCGCTGCCCGGGTCTGCCTCGCCGTTCAGTTCTCCTGCGTCGCCCGGCTCGTGGGGGCGGTGCGCATCCCGGTCAGCCGGGATGTTTCACGTGAAACATCCGTTCGCATCCTTTCTCCAAAAACCCTCTTGACTTGGAGTCCGCTCGAAGCCCTATGATGATAGGCGAACCCATCGAGAGGAGCATCATTGAGACCGGAATTTGAGACCACGCCGAAGCTGGGCTTCGGCTGCATGCGCCTGCCGCTGACCGACCCCGCCGACCAGCAGAGCATCGACCTGGAGCAGTTTAAGCAGATGGTGGACGCGTTCATCGAAGGCGGCGGCACGTACTTCGACACCGCGTTCGTCTACCACGAGGGCGCGTCCGAGAAGGCGCTGAAAGAGGCGCTGGTGAAGCGCTACCCGCGCGACGCGTACACGGTGGCCACGAAGTGCCTGGCCTGGGCCGCGCCCAGCGCCGAAGAGGCGAAAAGCAACCTGGCCACGTCGCTTGAGCGCATGGGGCTGGACTACGTGGACTTCTACCTGCTGCACAATGTGGGCGGCGAGCGCACGGCCAAGTTCGACGCGTACGGCATGTGGGACTTCGCGCTGGATGCCAAGGAGCGCGGCCTCATCAGGAACGTCGGCTTCTCCATGCACGACGGCGCCGATGCGCTGGACGCGCTGCTGACGGCGCATCCGCAGATGGACTTCGTGCAGCTGCAGGTGAACTACCTCGACTGGGACGACCCGGTGGTGGAGGCGCGCCGCTGCATGGAGGTGGCCGCGAAGCACGGCGTGCCCGTGGTCATCATGGAGCCCGCGCGCGGCGGCCGCCTGGTGGAGCTGCCCCAGCGCGTGGCCGACGTGCTGCGCGCGGCGAACCCCGACGCCAGCCTGGCCTCGTGGGCGTATCGCTTCTGCTGCAACCAGCCGAACGTGCTCACCGTGCTCTCGGGCATGTCGAACCTGGACCAGGTGCGCCAGAACGTGGCCGACTACCAGGCGAACCGCCCGTTCTCGCCCGAGGAGCAGCAGGCGCTGGACGCGGCCGTCGAAACGCTGCGCGGCATGGCCAGCGTGCCGTGCACGAACTGCCGCTACTGCGTGAAGGACTGCCCGCAGGGCGTGGTGATACCCACCATCCTGGGTCTGCTGAACCTGGAGCTTATGACCGAGAACCGTGATTTCGCGAAGGGCCTTTACTCGTGGCAGGCCGCCCCTGGGCCTGCCTCGTCCTGCATCGCCTGCGGCGCCTGCGAAGCGATGTGCCCTCAAGGCATCGACATCGTCCATCAGCTGGAAGTGGCGGCCGAGCACTTCGAGGGATAGCCGCCGCCCCGCTCGGGCAAAGCCCGCAGCCCGAGGTTCGCGAGCGCGCGGCCCGCGAGCCGCGAGCTCTGGTTCGCAGCCCGTGAGCCCAGCCCGAAGCCGCGCGCCGCGAGCCCCAACCCGAAGCCGCGCGCCGCGAGCCCGTGAGCCTGCAGCCCGGACCCTGCGTGCCTGGGCTCCGCGAACCTCGAGCTCGCAGCCCTAACCCAAAGGCCCGCTCCTTCGCAAGCGCGAACGGATGTTTCACGTGAAACATCTCGAGCGAGGCAGGGCGAACGTGGTCGGTCGATGCCGCCGTCCTCCTGCGTTTCGGCTCGCTCATCGGCTCGTTCGCGGCCGCTTTACCTGAACCTTTCTCGTTCCTGATGCCCCCTTTGCTCAAACTTGGGGGCATCTTTACGCGCGCCTTCCTTCGTCCTTACCTTCCTTTCTTACGATGGTTCTCGCACGTTGGCCGCAGGGTCAACTCGTGCCGAAGACGAATGCGATCCCGGCGATTGCGCCGGGGATACGAGAGGAACGCAACTATGGCAGAAGGGTTTTTGAGCAGGCGCCAGTTCGTGGCCGGCAGCGCGGCGCTGGCGATGGCGGGCATGTTCGGCGCTTTGACGGGCTGCACGGCCGGCGGCTCCGGCGCGGCTGCGGGCGCGGACACGGCTTCGGCCTCCACCGGCGGCGACGCAGCCTCTTCCACCGATCCCATCACCATGGTGTGGCTGCCCGACAACTCCTCGGCCGACCTCACCTCCTCGCGCGAGGCCATCGGCGCGGCCATCACGGCGGCATGCGGCCGCGAGGCGAATCTGCTGACCACCACCGACTACAACGTGGCCATCGAGTCCATCGCGTCGGGCAAGGCGCAGATGGCGCTGTTGGGCCCCGAGGGCTACGTGCAGGCCAACAAGAAGAACCCGAAGGTGCTGGCCGCCTTCACGAACAGCGACGAGGACGGCGGCCTCGAAGGCGCCTGCTACTACAGCCGCATCTGCGTGCGCAAAGAGGACGCCGACCAGTACAAGAGCGGCAGCGGCTACTCCATCGAGAACATCAAGGGCAAGTCGTTCTCGTTCGTGTCCGCCACCTCCACCTCGGGCTTCAAGGTGCCGTCGAGCGGCATCGTCAGCGAGTTCGGCCTCGACAGCTCCGACGAGCTGCTGGAAGGCGGCAAGTTCTTCAGCGAAGTGCTGTTCGGCAACTCGCATGTGGGATCGTTGGTGAATCTGCTGTCCGGCGATGCCGATGCGGCCGCGTTCGACGATGTGGACGTGGATATGTACCTCGACCTCGTGTCCGGCGAGGCCAACAGCATCGGCGCGGTGTACAAGGCCAAGGACGACGCCGAGGCTCCCGTGGACTCGGTGCGCGGCAAGGAATTCACCATCATCGCCATCACGCCGGTGCTGAACTCGCCCATCTGTTTCAACGAGGAAGCCATCTCCGACGACGACCGCACGAAGATCATCGACTACTTCTGCTCCGATAAGGTAGCCAACGACAAGGCCATCTTCATCGATCCCGAGGACGAGAGCGCCAAGGGCCTGTTCGAGAAGGATTCCGAGAAGACCTGCTTCGTGAAGACCGACGATGCCTGGTACGAGCCCATCCGCAAACTGGGTGGGACTGCGTAATGAGCGAGGTGCTGGGAACACCTTCGGTCGAGCGGCAGGGCTTCGAGCCGCTGCTCCTCCTTGAGGGCGTAACGAAAAGCTACGACGGGTGGTCGAAGGCGCTTGACGACGTGTCGCTTTCCGTGGCGCGCGGCGAATTCGTCAGCATCATCGGCTGCTCGGGCGCGGGCAAATCCACGTTGTTGCGCTGCGTGAACCGCCTGATCGACCCCACGCAGGGCAGCGTCGTCTTCGACGGCGACGACGTGACGCACGTGCGCGGACGGGCGCTGCGCCAGACGCGTCGCCGCATCGCCATGGTGTTCCAGCACTACAACCTGGTGTACCGTGCCACCGCCATCGAGAACGTGCTGCAGGGGCGCTTGGGCTACAAGTCCGCCGTCGCCGGCATGCTGGGTCTGTTCAGCGAGGACGAGAAGCGCCGTGCGTTCGAGATTCTCGACCAGGTGGGTCTGGCCGACTTCGCGTACGCGCGCACCGACCAGCTGTCCGGCGGACAGAAGCAGCGCGTAGGCATCGCCCGGGCGCTCGTGCAGGACCCGCTGCTCATGCTGGCCGACGAGCCCATCGCCAGCCTCGACCCGAAGTCGTCGCGCACGGTGATGGAGCACCTGCGTTGGGCGGCCGACGAGCTGGGCGTGGCGTGCCTGGCTAACTTGCACCAAGTTGACTTCGCCATGGAATTCTCCGATCGTATCGTGGCGCTGAAGAAGGGCCGCGTCGTGTTCGACGGCGCGCCGCACCTGTTGGACGAGGCCGCCATCGCCGACATATACGGCACGAACGAGGAAGCCGAAGCCGGAAGCGACTTCGGCGAACGAAGCGTTCGGCAGGTCGGCGAGCTATCGGGCTCTCGAACGCGCGAGGCGGATCCAGAAAGGCTCGGAAAAGCGGAGGCGAAGGATTCCTCCTCGCCGGAGGTGGCGGCATGACCGAGCGTGTTCTGCAGTCGGCCGGCTTCCTTTCGCGTCTGCGCGGCAGGCGCGCGGCGCCGCGCGGCGCCTACGACCCGTCGTTCTTTCTGCGGCGCACGGCGGCCGTCGTCGGCATGGCGCTCGTGTTCGTGGCGCTGGGCGCGCTGTCGGGCACCTATGTCGGCTTCGATTTCATGCAGGCAATCCTCGACGTCCCGGGCGGGCTCGTTTGGATGGCGACGCAATTCGTCCCTTCCCTTACCTCCCTCCAGAAGCTGGACACCATCCTTCCCGCCTTGGGTTCGACGATTCTCGCCTCGATCGCCTCCAGTTGCACGGCGGCGGTTCTGGCGTATATCTGCGCGGTGCTGGGCTCGCGATCGGTGGGGGTGGGTGGGCCGTTTCCCCTCATCGTGCGGGCCGTCGCGTCGCTGTTCCGCAACATCCCGGTGGTGGCCTGGGCGTTCATCCTGCTGTTCTCGTTCAAGCAGAGCGAGTTCACCGGGTTCTTCGCGCTGTTCCTCACAAGCTTCGGTTACCTGACGCGCTGTTTTCTGGAGAGCATCGACGAGATGAGCGCGGGTCCCGTGGAGGCTCTGCGCGCCTCCGGGGCGACCTACGGCCAGATCGTGGCTCAGGCGGTCGTCCCCATGAGCATCACGTCGGTGATCAGCTGGGTCATGTACATGATCGAGACGAACATCCGCGACGCCACGCTCATCGGCCTGCTCACAGGCACGGGCATCGGATTTGTGTTCGACGTGTATTACAAAAGCTTCCGCTACGACATCGCCGGGCTGGTCATCCTATCCATCGTCCTCGTGGTCATCGCCTGCGAGCTAACCTCGAACTTCGTGAGGAGGAAGGTCATATGATGGCGAATGCCGACAAAGTGGCTGCCGAAGCGAACGCGGCGGCCATCGCCGAGGACGTCGGCATCGTGCAGGGCGCCTCGGCCGACGCGCTCGGAATAGGCGCCGGTGCTGCGGAAACCCTCGATGGCGATACGAACGACCTGTGTGGCATGGGCGCGCGCACGTCGCGCTCGGGGAAGATCAAGGTGCATGTGGCCAGCAAGTCGACCGTGGCGCTGTACGTTGTGCTGAGCGTGCTGGCAGCCATCACCGTGTTCGCGCTTGTGGTGATGGACTACGGCAAAGTGTCGTTTCCCGCAGCGATGGCCGCGGCCGTGGAAGACTTCGTCACCATGATGACGCAGCCGGGGCTGGGCGGGCACTTCACGCTGCCCGACGTGATCGAAGGTCTGTTCGTGTCGCTGGCGCTGGCGCTTCTGACCACGTTCATCGGCGCGGTGATCGCGTTCGTGCTGGGTTTGCTGGCGGCCTGCAACCTGTCCAGCAAGGGCATGAGCAACGCCATCAAGGTGTTCATGAGCGTGGCGCGCGCCGTGCCCACCATTTTGTGGGTGCTCGTGTTCTCGGTGGCCATCGGCCTGGGGCCGGAGGCGGCTGTCACAGGCCTTTTGTTCCACAGCGTGGCGTACCTGGTGAAGGCGTACTCGGAAAGCTTCGAGGAAGTGGACGCCGGCGTGCTGGAAGCGCTGCGCGCCAGCGGTGCGTCGTGGTGGCAGGTAGTGTTCCAGGGCGTGGTGCCCGAGAAGGTGAACGAGATGCTGTCGTGGACGTTCATCCGCTTCGAGATCAACTTCGTCAACGCCGTGGCCGTGGGCGCCGTGGCGGGCGCGGGCGGCATTGGCTACCAGCTGTTCCTGGCCGGTAGCTTCTACTACAACATCCACGAGGTGGGGCTGATCGTGTACTTGTGCCTGGCGGTGGCCGTGGTGCTGGAAGTGGCGGCCACGCAGCTGCGCAAGCGCTACATCGTGCAGCACTGATTTGTCTTGCGAGCGGGAGGGCCTGGGGGCTGCGGGGCCCGGGGCGATGCCCAGTCGCTCAAACAGTCCTCGCTTCGCTGCGAAACTCGCTTGGTGGGCACCACCCCGGGCCCCGCAGCCCCCAGGCCTCTTGCATGTTGAAACGATCGTTCTGCGCGGGGCGCTTGCGCGGATTCGCGGCCGGTGTATGAAGAGAGAAAAACTCAGATGGGAGTGGTGTTTTGTTGAAACGGTATGAGCGTACTCGTGCTTTGGTGGAGGGCGATCCGGCGTTGGCTCGGGCCATCGTGTGCGAGGTGGAGCGCGATGGGTCGCAGGGCGCCGTCGCGGTGCTCGACGAGCCGCGCGAGGAGCTGGTGATGGTGCAGGCGCGCGAGACGGCGCAGGGAAGCCTGTTCTTTCTGGGCGAGGCGCTGATGACGTCGTGCCGCGTGCGCGTGGGCGACGCCGTGGGCCTGGGCCTCGTGCTGGGCAGCGATCGGTGCCGCGCTTACGAGCTTGCCGTGGTGGACGCGGTGTTCTCCGGCGCGGCGGGCGACGCGTGGGCTTCCCGCTGGGACGCTTCCCTGCGCGCCGAGCTGGCGCGCGTCGAAGCGCGCGACCAGCGCGAGGCGCGTCGCACCGCGGCGACGAAGGTTGATTTCTCTACGATGAAGGTGGAAGCATGACGATACGAGAAGACGCTGACCTGCATCGCGCCCAGCGGGCGTTCCGCTGCGTGCTCGATGCGTTCGCGCATCCGGGAACCGTGCACCGGTTGGCGCCGGCGCCCGAGAACCCGGCGAGCCCCGTTGCGCTCGACGCGTCGTTGGAGCTGGTGGTGCGCCTGTTCGTGGACCAGGCGGTGACGTTCTGCGTGGCCGATTCCGAGTCCGACGCCGTGGCTGCGTACCTTACGAGCGAGACGCACGCGCGTCGGGTGTCCCTGCGCGATGCCGACTTCGTGGTGGTGCCCGCGCGCGCCGACGCGCAGACGGTGTACGAGGCGGTGGCGGAGGCATGCCGCGGCACGCTGGTGTCGCCCGAGAAGGGGGCGACCGTGCTCGTGGGTTGCGCCCGTTTGGCCGACGCGCCCGAAAGCGGCGAGGTTTCCCAGCCGGCCGTGCACGTGGTGGCGCTGCAGGGCCCGGGGGTGGAGCGCGAGAACCGCTTCGCCGTCGATCGCGTGGACTGGCTGCGCGCCCGCGACGCGCGCGGCGACGAGTTCCCTTGCGGCATCGAAATCGTGCTGGTGGATCCGGAAGGCCGCATCGTCGCCGTGCCGCGTAGCTCGAGCGCGCGACGCCTCGCCGACCCCGCAACCGGGTTCGGCGCCGACCCCGCGTCTGACCTCGCGCCCGACGCTGCAACCAACCCAGCGCCCGGCCTCGATCCCTCGACCGATCCCGCATCGATGTTTCACGTGAAACAATCGACTCAATGTAGTGCGACAAAAGAACAAATGTTTCACGTGAAACATTCCGAGCCCGTGCCCGCCATGCCCGGCGCGTCGGGTGCTTCCCCGCGCGCGGAGATCTCCGTAGGGGCGGGCTGCTGCCCGCCCGCGGGCGCCCAGCAGGGCGCCCCTACGCAGTCTCCCGACAACGCAACGCCCGCGGCGCCCGTCGCAGCCGTCGCGCCCGCAATGCCCGCAGCGCCCGCCGCAACCGCCGCATCCGCTGCGAAGGGGGTGCGCTAGATGGGATACGTTGCCGTGCGCGGTGGCGGGAAAGCCATCGAGGAAAGCCTCAAGCTGCTGGAATACCAGCGCGTTAGCGCGTCGTCCGCCTGGGGCACCGACGAGATCGAGGGCACGTTTCCCGAACTGGTCGACCAGGTGATGGGCGAGGCCTCGCTCTATGCGCCGCGTCTGGCTGCGCTGGCGCTCAAACAGGCGCAGGGCTCGCCCGACGAGGCCGTGTTCCTGCTGCGCGCGTTCCGCTCCACGCTGGAGCGCCCCTACGTGTCGCGTCCGGTGGACACGGGCGCCATGCGCGTGAACCGCCGCGTGTCGGCCGCGTTCAAGGACGTGCCCGGCGGCCAGGTGCTGGGTGCCACGCGCGACTACAGCCACCGTCTGCTGGCGTTCGACCTGGAAACCGAGGGCGCCGAAGAGCTGGCCGAGAAGCGCGCCGAACTGGCCGCCCACTTCGAGAAGGTCGCCGAGGTCCTCGAGGCCGCGCCCGACGTTGCGCCCGCCGCTTCCCCGTGCGCGGAGATCCCCGTAGGGGCGGGCTGCTGCCCGCCTGCGGGCGCCCAGCAGGGCACCCCTACGAAGTCTCCCGACACCGCCGTGCCCGGCGCGCCCCAAACTCCCGCCACCCTTCCGCGCGTGCTGGACTACCTGCGCGCCCAAGGCCTGCTCGCGCACGTCGAAGCCGACGACGCGCCGCCGGTGGACGCCACCATGGCGCCGCTCTCGTTCCCGGCACCGCGCTCCGTGCGATTGCAGACGCTCGCGCGCGGCATGACGCAGGCCGTCGAGGCGCTGGGGTACGCCGCCATCCGCGGCTTCGGCCCTGCGCATCCCACGGTGGGCGAGCTTCGCTCCGGTCGCGTGGCCGTGGCCGTTGACCATCCGCTTGAGGCGGGCGGCGAGCAAGACGCCTACTACCTGGGTTCCGTCCCGGTGACCGAGGTGGAAAGCGTGTTCGAGAGCGAGGGCGAAAGCGATGCCGACGGCGGCACGGCGACGGCCACACGCTCCGATGGCGGCGGCCTGTCGCTGGCCATCGGCTACGGCCTGGTGTTCGGCCGCGCCGAGACGAAGGCCATCGCCATGAGCGTGCTCGACCACTGCCTGGAGCGCGGCGACAAACGGTTCCCCACCGAGGACGAGGAGTTCGTGCTGTACCACGTGGACGGCGTGGAGGCCACCGGCTTCATCTCGCACCTCAAGCTGCCCCACTATGTCACGTTCCAGTCGAAGCTGTCCAGCGTGCGCGGCACGCGTGACGAGCACAGCGAATGCGGCGAATGCGACCCGCACGGCACGCGCGTCGCGCACGACCCGCAAAGTACGCGCGACCCGCACGATCAACCCGCCGAGTCGAAGGAGGCCCGCGATGCAGCAGCGCTATAACTACGCGTTCTTCGACGAGGCGTCGAAGCGCGAGATCCGCCGCGCCCTGGTCAAAGGCGTGTCCATTCCCGGTTACCAGGTGCCCTTCGCCTCGCGCGAGATGCCCATCGGGCGCGGTTGGGGCACGGGCGGCCTGCAGATCACGTTGGCCATCATCGGTCCCGACGACACCCTCAAGGTGATCGACCAGGGCTCCGACGACAGCGTGAACGCCGTCAATATCAAGAAGCTGGTCGTCGACACCACCGACGTGGAGGTGACCGACGCCACCGAGGACGCCACGCTCATCCAGTCGCGCCACCGCATTCCCGAGCATCCGCTGGACGACGGTCAGATCCTCGTGCTGCAGGTGCCCACGCCCGAGCCGCTGCGCAGCTTCGAGCCCAGCGAGGCCGCCACGAAGCGCCTCCACGCCGAAGCCGACTACACCGGCGCGTGGCTGGAACTGTTCGACCAGATCGTGCGCTTCGATGCCACCACCACCGGCGCCGACCATCCTGTGCAGGTGTTCGGCCGCTACGTGATGGCGCCGTCGCCCATCCCGCGCTTCGACAACCTGAAGCTGAACCAGGCGCGCCACCTCACGCTGTTGGGGGCGGGCCGCGAGAAGAAGATCTACGCCGTGCCGCCCTTCACCGATGTCAAGCCGCTCGATTTCGAGGACTACCCGTTCGCGGTGGAAACCTTCGAGGGAAAGCGCTGCCGCCTGTGCGGCGCCGAGGGCGTCTACCTGGACGAGCTGGTGGACGAAGCCACCGGCGAAACCTACTACCAATGCAACGACACGAACTATTGTGTTTCGTCGGCTTGCCAGCCGACGAAGCCGGTCGACGCTGCGGCGGCTTCTGGCACCGAATCTTGCGGCTCCAAGGCCTCCTTACGTGCAGCAGCACGCTTCGTCGGCCTTTCCCCGCAATCTTCGGCACCAGAAGCCCCCTCGCTGACTCTACGAACGACCGGCGATTCTCAGAAAGGAACTTCCCATGCTTGATGCGCAACGGTTCGGCGTCGACGAGGAGCCGTGCCTGTCGGTGCGCCACCTGTCGAAGCGCTTCGGCGCGGGCTGCCCGCACTGCCTTGCTCCCGCGGCGCAGCTGGAACGCAACGTATGCCCGCGTTGCGGCACGGTGCACGCCGTGCGCGACGTCAGCCTGGACGTGTTCCCGGCCGAGATCGTCGGCATCGTGGGCGAGTCGGGAAGCGGTAAGTCGTCGCTGATGAAGTGCCTGTTCTTCGACGAAGAGGCCACCGAGGGCGACGTGCGCGCCCGTCCCTTCGACGGCGGCGCGGCGAACCTGCTGCAGCAGTCGCCCCAGCATCAGCGCGCCATCCGCAACACGGTGTTCGGCATGGTGTACCAGAACCCCTACCTGGGGCTGCGCATGGATTTCTCCAGCCTGTCGAACATCGCCGAGCAGATGATCGCCGCCGGCAACCGCAACGTGGGCGCCATGCGCGCTCGCGGGGAGGAGCTGCTCGCGCGCGTGAACATCCCGCTGTCGCGCGAGGCCGAGCCGCCGCGCAACTTCTCCGGCGGCATGCAGCAGCGCGTCCAGATAGCCAAGGCGCTGTCGAACAACCCGCCCATCCTGCTGCTCGACGAGGTGACCACGGGCCTCGACCTCTCCGTGCAAGCCGCCGTGCTCGACCTCATCCAGCAGATCAGGCGCGACTTCAACGTCAGCATGCTGGTGGTCAGCCACGACCTGGGCGTCATCCGCATGCTGGCCGACCGCACGCTGGTCATGCTGGACGGCCGCGTCATCGAAAGCGGCCTGACCGACCAGATCCTGGAAGACCCCCAACACGCATACACCCAACAGCTCGTCTACTCCTTGCTCTGACGAGCAAGGAGTACGCCGGCGCTGCGGGTTCTTCCGGTGTCCGATCTTGGCGCTCCAAGCCCTCGTCGCGTACCAAAGTACGCTTCCTCGGTCTTTCACGCCAATCTCGGGCACCGGAAGAACCCTCGCTGACTTACTACGTCAACATGTGACCCTTTGAAAGGAACCTGCACTATGGACACCAATTCTTGCATCATCCGCGGCGGCACGGTGGTGTGCGCCGACCGCGTGCTTCCCGACTGCGACGTCGTGGTCATCGACGGGCGCATCGCCGCCATCGAGCCGGTGGGCGCGTCCGACTTCGACGCGCAGCCCGATGCCACGATGGGCGTGCTGCCCGTGGTGGACGCGCGCGGTGCGTACGTGGTGCCCGGTCTCATCGACATCCACTCGGACTACGTGGAGAACGTGGCCTCGCCGCGCCCCAGCGTGGTCATGGACCTGTCCACGTCGCTGTACAAGGCCGACCGCGAGCTGGTGTCGCACGGCGTGACCACCATCTTCCACTCGCTGTCGGTGTACGGCGCGCACGTGTTCGACCACAAGCCCATCCGCGATTTCGGCAACGTGAGCGCCCTCATCGACCGCGTGGCCGCCCTGCGTGCGGGCGAGGAGCGCGACCACCTCATCCGCCACCGCCTGCACATGCGCGTGGAGCTGGACTCGGTGGATCTGTACGACGACATCGAGAGCTTTCTGCGCTCGGGCAAGGTGGACCTCGTGTCGTTCATGGACCACACGCCGGGGCAGGGCCAGTACCGCGACCTGCTGGTGTTCGGCGACACGCTGAAGGGCTATCGCGACGTCAGCGACGAGGACGTGCGCGACATCGTGCGCCAACAGCAGGAGAGCCAGAAGCTCACGTACGCCCAGATCACCGCCCTGGCGGCCGTGGCGCGCGAGCGCGGCGTGTCCATCGCCTCGCACGACGACGACAGCGAGGACAAGCTGGCGTTCATGGACGGCCTCGAGGCCACCATCTCCGAGTTCCCCATCTCGCTGGACATCGCGCGGGCGGCGCGGGCGCGCGGCATGCACACCATCGCGGGCGCGCCGAACGTGATGCTGGGCCACAGCCACTCGGGCAACCTCAGCGCGCGCGAGGCCGTGCAGGCCGGCGCCATCGACGTGTTGTGCAGCGACTACTACCCGGCGGCGCTGCTGGACGCGGTGTTCACGCTGCGCGACCAGTGCGGGCTCGACATCGCGAAGGCGTTCGCGCTGGTCACCATCAACCCGGCGAAGGCCGCGGGCATCGCCGACGAGGTGGGCTCCATCGCGGTGGGCAAGCGCGCCGACGTGCTGCTGGTGCGCGAGATCTCCTGCGGCGAAGGCGAAGGCTCGGGCGAGCACCCGGGTGCGAGGCCGGACGGTCGCACCGCGCGCACGATGCCCGTGGTCACGCGCGCGTTCGTGGGCGGCCGCTCGGTGTTCCGCTCGCACTATCCCGACCAGCCGCTCGGCTACGGGCGCGACACCGAGCAGCTCGTCTCGCTCGACCAGCTGACCCGCCCTCTGGCCAAGGCGGTGTAGCATGGCGCTCCTCCGAATCGACGGCCTGTCCAAAACCTTCCTGCTCCATCGCGTGAACCGGCGCGTGCAAGGGTGCCAGGACATCGACTTCGCCATCGAACCGGGCCAGTTCGTGGGCATCACGGGGCGCAGCGGCAGCGGCAAGTCCACCATCCTGCGCTGCATCTGGCGCACAAACCTGCCCGAGCGCGGCCGCATTCTGTACGACTCGCAGCGCTTCGGCATGCTGGACCTGGCCCAGGCCACGCAGCGCCAGATGCTGTACCTGCGCGCCTACGAGCTGGGCTACGTCTCCCAGTTCCTCAACGCCCTGCCGCGCCAAACCGCCTACGACATCGTGCTGAAAAGCGCGTTGGAAGCGTACGGCGCCGACGAGCGCTCCCGCGCCGAAGAGGAGACCGAGCGCATGCTGCGCCACTTCGATCTGGACGAAGGCCTGTGGGAGCTGTACCCCCGCACGTTCTCGGGCGGCGAGAAGCTGCGCCTCAACATCGCCGCCGCCATGATCAAGCGCCCGCGCCTGCTGCTGCTCGACGAGCCCACGGCCTCGCTCGACAACGCGTCGAAGCTCAAGGTGCGCTCCCTCATCGAGCAGCTGAAAGCCGAAGGCACCACGATGCTCGGCATCTTCCACGACCTCGAATTCATGGAAGGCTTGTGCGATCATGAGTTCAACATGCAGGAGGGGATGATGGCGTGACGAGGATGTATCGCCCGCGCCCGACGCCGTGCGGTCGCGAGCAGGAAAGGGTGGCGCGCAAGAGAACGGATGTTTCACGTGAAACATCCGGAGGCGGCGACGGAGCCCCTTGCGGCGGCGACCTTCGTGGCGACGGCGCCTTGCGCGGTCGCGCAACGTCGTCCCAATGGCAAAAAGCATTCGAATTCGGAATCTCGAGCTGTCTTTTCGCGGCGCAGGAAAGCGGAACGCTGGCAAAACGCCTGGTCGTGGAAAACCATGCCCCGACTTCTCGCATAGTCCAACCCTATGAGGCGGGCACGCCTTCCGAATTCGATGCTTTTTTGCCATCCCAGCCGTATTCCGTACCGCGAAAGGGGAATCGTGATCGAAGATCTTCACGTGCATTCGACGATGTCCGATGGATCGGACACGTTCGAGCAGGTGCTCGAACAGGCGGCGCAGCGAGGCGTCGAGCGCCTGGCGTTCACGAACCACGACACCACTGCCGGGCTGACCGCCGCTCGCGAGCTGGGCGAGCGCCTGGGCGTGCAGGTGGTGGGCGGCATCGAGGTGAGCGCCTACGACTTCGAGCGCGGCCGCAAGGTGCACATCCTGGGGCTGGGCATCGAGGAGGGCGCCCCCGCGCTGGCCGCCCTGTGCGGGCCTACGCTTGAGCGCCGTCACGCGAACTCGCTGTGGCAGCTGGACCGGTTGGTGGAAGCGGGCTACGAAGTGGACGTAGAGCGCGCGCTTGAGCTGGGCCGCGCGTCCACGTGCCTGTACAAGCAGCACCTCATGGCCGCGCTCACCAGCGAGCCGTACCCCAGCGCCGGCTACCGCACGCTGTATCGCAGCCTGTTCAAGGACGGCGGCATCTGCGACCGCGATATCGACTACGTGGACGCGCGCGACGCCGTGCGGGTCGTCGTGGAGGACGGCGGGCTGGCGGTGCTGGCGCATCCCGGCCAGCTTGACAGCTACGATCTGCTTCCCGACCTGGTGGAATGCGGTCTCGGCGGCATCGAGCGCTTCCATCCCGACCACACCTTGGCAGATCACGCTCGCTGCGCAGAGCTGGCTGTCCGCTACCGTCTCGTCTGCACGAGCGGTTCCGACTACCACGGAAGGTTCGGCAGGGTTCCCCACGTGGGGTTTCGCGTTCCGGCGTAGATTGCGCGAGCCTTCCGGAGCGCTAGGGCGCGTGCCGTTGCGTGCGCAGGCCCGCCGAATCGGCCTGGGAGGCCGCGTTGCGCACCGACCGCTCCGTCCCCGCGATCGCCCGCTCCGCATCGACGCGGCCGCGCCCTGCGCCCCGCGATCGCGACCTCGTACGGGCGGGGGTTCGCGCGCTTTGGCGGTTGTACGCCGTCCGTCGACGCGCTACACTGGTCGCCATGACGCGCGACCCCTCATCGACTTCGCCGAACGCCCCTGATCCGAGGGGCGTTTTTTCGCGCGCCCGCATCGCTTCGGCCTGCCTGCGCTTCTCGCGGACCCACGCGGTGCTGCTCGTGTCGGCGCTCGCCGCGGCGGCCACCATGCTGGTCGTGCCGCCCGACGCCTCCTATCTGGGCTACTTCGATCTTAAAACGCTCGCTTGCCTGTTCGGCATCCTCGCGCTCGTCGGTGCGCTGCGCAACGCGGGCGTGTTCGAAGCAACGGCTCGCGCGATGGTGGCGCGTTTCTCCACCTGCCGCGCGGCCGTCGCGGCCATCGTGGGCATCACGCTGGTGCTGTCGATGATCGCCACGAACGACATGGCTCTCATCATGATGCTGCCCCTCTGTGCGGCGACTTTGCTCAAAGCGGGGTGGGAACGCGCGCTTCCCTTCGCGTTCATCATGCAGAGCCTGGCGGCGAATCTCGGCGGCATGATCGTGCCGTTCGGAAACCCGCAGAACCTCTACCTGTTCGAGCGGTTCGACATCCCGCTGACGGACTTCCTTGCTACCATGGCGTTGCCCTTTGCCGTGTCGGTGCTGCTCATCGGCCTGAGCTGCGCCCTGTTCGCGAAGCCGACGCCCCGCGCTTCCGAAGGGCGGCCTGCGGAGGGGCGGCACCTCGCGCGATCCGACGTCGCCCCTGTCGACCGTCGTCGCGCCATCGCGTTCGGCGCGCTGCTTCTGGTGGTCATCGCCTCGGTGTTTCGCCTGGTTCCGTATCCGGTTTCGCTCGTCGCCGTGGTAGCCGGCTTGCTCGTGCTCGACCGTCGCGCCCTGCGCTCGGTGGACTTCGGGCTGCTGCTCACCTTCGTCTGCTTCTTCGTGTTCGCGGGCAATATGGCGCGCATCCCCTCGGTCGAAGCGGTGTTGTCCCAGGCGATGGCCGATAACGCGCTGCTGGCCAGCGCGGCCGCCAGCCAGATCGTCAGCAACGTGCCGGCCGCGGTGTTGCTGTCGCATTTCACCGACAGCTATCAGGCGCTGCTCGTGGGCGTGAACATCGGCGGCGCGGGCACGCTGGTGGCATCGCTGGCCAGCCTCATCACGTTCAACCAGTATCGTGCCGTGCGTGCTGCGCTCGGGCGCCGTCCCGAATTGGCGCGCCAAACGGCGAGCGGCTTCGTCGCGCGCTTCACGGCTTTCAATTTCGCGTTTCTCGCGGTGCTGTATGCTGTGTGCGCCGTATGCGGATAGCCGCTCCATCGCTCTAGCGCGCTAAACCGCACGGCCCTCCGAAACGACCGCTCGGGGGCCATCACGCTCAACTAACCCTTCTCTTGGCGCTTAGACCTTTGATAAAGAGCGTCCGGGGCCGTATAGTAGTGCGACTGCATCATACTTATAGTGTTCGAGAAAAGCGGATGCAGTGGAAAGGGGAGGAACATGAATATCAAGAAATGGGGCGCGCTCGTCGCCGCAGGCGCGTTGGCCGCGTCGCTCGCGCTGTTCGGCTGCTCGTCCGGAGATCAGGGAACCACTACCAGCAGCACCAGCGGGAACGATGCGGGCTACACGTTGGTCAACGACGGCAAGCTGACGGTGGCGGCGTCGCTCGACTTCCCGCCGTTCGAGAATCTCAACGGCGACAAGCCCGAAGGCTTCGCGGTGGACCTCATGACCTTGCTGGCGGAAGAGATGGGTCTCGAGTGCGAGTATCTGCCGTCCACCAAGTTCGACACCATCGTGCCGCTCATCCAGACCGGCGGCAAGGCTGACGTCGGCGTGTCTTCGTTCACCATCACCGACAAGCGCCTGCAGCAGGTGGATTTCACCGATCCGTACTGCAACGTGAACCAGAGCATCACCGTGCGCAGCGATTCGGGCATCACCGACGTCGCCCAGCTTGAGGGCAAGAAGATCGGAGCCCAAAGCGGCACGACCGGCTACGAGTGGGCTGCCGAGAATATCAAAGATGCCGAGGTTACCGGTTACGACGAGATGACGGCTGTGTTCGCCGCGCTCGACTCCGGCCAGATCGATGCCGTGTCCGTGGACTTGCCGGTGGCGAACTACTACGTGAGGTCGTACTCGGACTGCCAGGTGATCAAGGAGATTCCCACGGGCGAGCAGTATGCCGTCACAGTGAGCAAGGAGAACCCCGAGCTCACGAAGGCGCTGAACAAAGCGCTGCAGGCCGTGCATGACAACGGCAAGTACGACGAACTTGCCGCCAAGTGGCTTCAGTAAATCAACCAGCGTGACATCATGAGTATCATTCGATGCACGCGGATGCACCTGGCAAGTGCCGCAGCGCTTTTGGCCGCTGCGGCACTTGCCGTGCTGTTCGCGTTTCCGCTGAGCGCTCAGGCGATGGAGGTTGAGCGATGGACTGCCCAGCCCAACGACGACGCGCTCGAAAAGGTCATGGGCGCCACGCCCACGCGCGTCACGTGGCAAGGGCAGACCGCCGAAGACGAATCGCTGTCGGCGTTGGCTATCGATCTGCCCGAGGGCTCGTCCGTCGACGCCGAGAACGTCAAGGTTACCGTCATGAACGGTCTCGATCGCCTCGACGTCGCCTCGAAGGTGCAGGTTGACGGCGGATCGCTGGTCACGGTGACGTTCCCCGAGGCCACGCCTGCCGGCTCTCTTGTCATGGTGGAGTGCAACCGCACGCTTTTGCCGGGCGATGGGGGAACCTTCGGCCTGACGGGAAGCTATACCACGGCGGACGGGCAGACGCTCGACATGCCTGCCACCGACAAGACGTTCGACGTGGTCAGCACGTCTCCGGCCGAGCAATTGTCCACCTGGCTCGGCATGCAGGATTGGGTGAAGGCGTGGAACTCCAACAAGTTCCTCCACCTGTTCTTCGACCCCAGCATCATCGTCACCTCGGTGCCGGTGGTGTTCAGCGGATGGCTTATCGCCATCGCGCTCGTCATCGTCAGCTTTCCGCTGGCCATTCCCATCGGCCTTCTGTGGTCGTTCATGCGCATGGCGAAAAGCCGTGTCCCGCGCGCTCTGGGCGCTACGTACATCAACATCGTGCGCGGTACGCCGCTGTTTCTGCAGATATACATCGCGTTTTTCGGTTTGCCGCTGCTCGGCATTAAAATGGATCTGTTCGTGTTGGGCGCAATCGTCCTCGTGCTGAACTCCAGCGCGTACCTGGCGGAGATATTCCGCGCGGGCATTCAGTCCATCAACGGCGGCCAGTTCGAAGCTGCGCGCTCCTTGGGCATGAATGGCGCGCAGACGATGTTCTACGTTATCATCCCGCAGACCGTGCGGCGCGTGATCCCCACGATGACGAGTGAGTTCATCCTCATGTACAAGGACACGTCGCTGTTGGCCGCCGTAGGCGTCATGGAGATCATGATGTACGCGAAAACCATCACGGCCGCTACGGGCAACGTGACGCCGTACATCGTGGCCGCCGGCTTCTACCTTATCGTGACCATTCCCATGACGAAGCTCATCAACTCGATGGAGCAGCGCATGGCGGGCGGCCGCAAGAAGCGTAAGAAGGGCGTGACCATCACGTCGGAAGAGGCCGTGCTGCCCGACTCCGATGCGGCCGTGTCCAAGAGCCTGCGCATGTCCGAGACGCTGGCCGGCTCCAACCATATCAGCCATTAAGGAGGTGCGGATATGAGCGAAGAAAGCACAAATGCAGCTGACGTGCGCGTCGGCGAGCCGGTGGTCCGCATCGAGGGGCTGCGCAAATCGTTCGGCGACAACGTGGTGCTGCGCGGGATCGACCTTGAGGTGCAACGCGGCGAAGTGGTGGTCATCCTGGGTCCGTCGGGTTCGGGCAAGTCGACGCTGCTGCGCTGCGTGAACTTGCTGGAAACGCCCACGGACGGGCGCATCTTCTTCGAAGACACCGAGATCACCGCGAAGAAGACCGACATCAACAAGGTGCGCGCCAAAGTGGGCATGGTGTTCCAGAACTTCAACCTGTTCCCGCACCTCACGGCCAAGAAGAACGTGATGCTGGCGCAGCAGAAGGTGCTGCATCGCGCCAAGGAGGAGGCCGAGAAGGTCGCCGTCGAGCAGCTGACCCGCGTGGGCCTGGCCGACCGCGTGGACTACAAGCCCTCCGAGCTGTCGGGCGGCCAGCAGCAGCGCGTGGCCATCGCCCGCGCGCTTGCCATGGACCCGCACGTCATGCTGTTCGACGAGGCCACCAGCGCGCTGGACCCCGAACTCGTGCGCGACGTGCTGGGCGTCATGAAAGGCCTGGCGAAGGGCGGCATGACCATGATCGTGGTCACCCACGAGATGGGCTTCGCCCGCGACGTGGCCGACCGCGTCATCTTCATGGACGGCGGCTTCATCGTGGAGCAGGGCACGCCCGAAGAGGTGTTCGACCACCCCAAGTCCGATCGGACGAAAGACTTCCTGGGCCACATCTCATAGTTCCCGCCGCGCCCCGCCCCAGCGGGGCGCGCCCACATCCAAGCGACCGGCGCTCCGCTCAGGATGACGGCTTGCCATGGGCGACAGTCTATCCGTACAGATGTTTCACGTGAAACATCTTCGTCGGCACTTCATAGCCCCGCCGCGCCCCGCCGACCAACCGACCCGGCGGGGCGCGGCGGGGGTCTGCGTTGCACAGTTTTGCACGATATGTTGCGTCTCAAGCGCTTTCGGACGCCCTCGCGCTCCTCCGGGCGCACTTCTCGCGAGCGTTTTACCAGGTCGCGCGAAATCGGGGTTCGAGCGGTTCGGGTCGAACGCAGCATATCGCGCAAAACTGTGCAACGCGGACCCCGCACCCCCTCCCCCTCGCCCGCCCCCTCCCGCCGGCCAACCCCCGCCGGCTAGCCCCCGCTCGCACCCTCCCCGCCGGCTAGCCCCCGCTTCGCTCCCCGTCAATTCGTCCAAAAATGTTATTCGTCCAATAACATTTTTTCTACAAATGATGGTATAATGCGCCCCATAGACATCTGTCGGTACAGACGAGAGTAAGGGGGTGTGCGATGGATATCTTCTCCGATCCTGTGCTTCTGGCGCGTTTGCAGTTCGCTTGCACGGCGGCGTATCACTTCATTTTCGTGCCGTTGACCATCGGTTTGGGACTTATCCTTGCCATCAACGAAACACGGTACTACCGTTCCCGCGACCCGAAGGACGCGGCTGCCACCAAGTTCTGGGTGAAGATCTTCACCGCGACGTTCGTGTTAGGCTTGGCCACGGGCATCACGATGGAGTTCTCCTTCGGAACGAACTGGGCGGATTACTCGAGGTTCGTCGGCGACATCTTCGGTGCGCCGCTGGCCGCCGAGGCGCTGCTCGCGTTCTTCCTGGAGTCCACGTTCCTGGGCGTGCTGCTGTTCGGGCGCAAGCGCGTGTCGCCGAAGTTCTACATGGTGTCGGCCTGGCTCGTGTGGTTCGGCTCGGCTCTGTCGGCCCTGTGGATCCTCATCGCGAACTCGTGGATGCAGACCCCGGCCGGCGCGGAGCTGTCCGCCGACGGCTCGAAGGCCGTCATCACCGACTTCCTGACCGCGGCGATGAACCCGTCGGTATGGCCGCGCTACTCGCACACCATCGTGGCCGTGCTCATCATGGGCGCGTTCGTGGCCATGGCCGTTTCCGCGTGGTACCTCATCAAGAACCGCCACAAGGAATTCGCCATGAAGACGATGAAGCTGGGCGCCGTGGTGGGCATCGTGGTCAGCTGCGTCATGCTGGTCACGGCTCATTCCTCCGCCGTCACCGTCGCCGAGGAGCAGCCCACGAAGCTTGCCATGATGGAGGGCATGTACGACTCCGAGGTGCCTCCTCTGTACGCGTTCGGGTGGGTTGACGAGGAGAACCAGAAGGTCATCACCCCGTTCTCCATCCCGGGTGGCACGAGCTTCCTTGCAACCGGCACCTGGGACACCGAGTACGAGGGCCTCAACCAGCTGGCCGCTTCCGTCGAGTACGGTGCTCTCGATCCCGAAACCGCGCCGGTGAACTTCGTGTTCCAGACGTACCACCTCATGGTTGCCATGTACGGCCTCATCATGCTCACCGTTATCCTGGCGCTCGTATTCACGCTGCGCGGCGGCAAGATCCAGAACATGAAGTGGTTGCAGCGCCTGGTGCTCATCTCGCCGGTGTTCCCGCTCATCGCCATTCAGGCGGGCTGGTTCACGGCCGAAGTCGGCCGCCAGCCGTGGGTGGTGTACCCGTCCGCAACCAGCCCCGAAGGCGTCAGCCTGCTCACGAACGAGGGCGTCTCGCAGTCGGTGTCCGCTCCCGAGCTGGTGATCACGATGGTGCTGTTCCTGGTGGTGTACGCGTTCCTCATGGTCGCGTGGGCTCGCACGATGGGTCGCTTCATCAAGGAAGGGCCGGTTGCAGAGCATGAGCCTGCGTTGGAGGGCGCCGCTGCGGGCAAGACCCCGAAGGGCAAAGCAGCCCCCTCGTTCGGCGACGACCTCGCGAAGGAAGGTGAGTAGTCATGGAAATCACGTTCTTCCAGGGGCTTTGGTTCCTCCTGATCTTCGTGTTGATCGCCGGCTATTTCGTGCTCGACGGTTTCGACCTGGGCGCGGGCGTGCTGTACCCCTTCGTGGCGAAGGGCGATGAAGAAAAGGCCGTTGTGCGCACGAGCATCGGCCCGGTGTGGGACGGCAACGAGGTGTGGCTGCTCACCGCAGGCGGCGCGCTGTTCGCGGCGTTCCCGGCGGCATACGCCACCACGTTCTCCGGGTTCTATCTGGCGGTCATGCTGGTGCTGTTCGGCCTGATCGTGCGTGCTGTTTCGCTGGAATACCGCGGCATCGACCACAAGTGGGCGAAGGTGTGGGACGGCTGCTTCTTCGTGGGCTCGCTGCTGCCGGCGCTGCTGCTGGGCGTTGCCGTGGGCAACATCTACGCGGGCATCCCCATGAGCGCCAACGGCGACTACACGGGCATTCCGCTGCTGGGCCTCATCACCCCGTTCACGCTGCTGTGCGGCCTGCTGGGCCTGTCGATGTTCCTGGCGCAAGGGGCGTCCTGGCTGGCGCTCAAGGCGCCGAAGCCTAGCGACCTGCAGGCGCGCGCCGCGAAGCTGCGCTTCCCGCTGCAGATCGTGTCGCTGGTGCTGTTCGTCGCGGTGACCGCCTATGCTCTGCTGGGCATTCAGCCGGCAATGGATCCCCTGCTGGGAGCGGTTCGCTGGTTGCTGGCCGCCCTGTTCGTGGTTGCCATCGTCGCCTCCGTGTTCTTCGCGAAGAGCAAGGACTGCGACCTGGGCGCCTTCATCGCCCAGTCGGGCGCGGCGGCGCTGCTGGTGCTGCTGCTGGCCGCTTCGATGTTCCCGAACTTCGTGGTTGCTTCGGCCGATAGCGTCGGCCCGGCCATCACGGCCATGAGCGCCGCGTCGTCCGAGCTCACGTTGATGTGGATGACCATCATCACGTGCGTGGGCCTGCCGCTGGTGCTGGTCTATCACGTCATCATCTACCGCACGTTCCGCGGTCGTGTGAAGGAAGAGGATCTGGCGCACTACTAGAGCGGATGCCGTTCCTTGCATAGAAGCGAACTGCCAGGAGCCGTCGGAAATCCGACGGCTCCTTTGCTATACTGTCGGAAACCGCACCTGAAAGGGGATTTTCCATGGATGAGCAGACCGCGCCGCAGCCGCCCGTACCGCCGCAGCCGCCCGTACCGCCCACCGTTTCCGCGCCGCCCGGTTCTCCGGCGCAACCGACGCAGCCGATGCCGCAGTCCGCGCAAGCGCCCGGATCCGCGCCTTACGGTCAGCAGCCGGGCCAGCCCTTCGGCCAGCAGCCTGCAGGCTACTATCAACCGGTTCCTCCGCAATCCAACGGCAAGGCCGTCGGCGCTCTCGTGTGCGGCATTCTGGCCATCTTGTTCTCGGCTTCTATTCTGTTCGGAATCGCGCTGGGTATCGTCGCCATCGTGCTGGCCGGCCAAGCCGTTAAGCAGGCGGGCAGGGACGGTAAGGCGACCGGTGGCAAGGTGTGCGGCATCGTCGGCATCGTGCTTTCGGTGCTGGCGTTCGTCTTGTACGTGGTTATCGGGGTTGGCGTGCTCGCCTTCGTGGTCGGTGCGTCCGACGAATACGATCGCACGTACTCGTTGGAAAGTTCCGACCTGTCGTCCATCACGCAGGGCGACCAGCAGATGGAAGCGGCGGCGTCTGAGAAGCTCGACCTGCTGAAGAGCAAGGATGCTGTGCTTATGCGGAAGATCGCCGACCAAGCCGACGAGCAGCTGGCCGACGCGACGGGATACAGCCTCACCGACTTGGGCATCGACCCCTTGACGTTCGTCGAGTGGATGCTGGTCGACTTCGACTATAAGCTCGACGGCGCCTACGATAACGGCGACGGCACGGGCACCGTGTATGCCGATGTGACGCTGCGCGATTCTATGGCCTTCGCCACCACGTTCATGGAAGACGCGCAAGCCGCCATCGACACCGGCGACTTGCAGTCCCTCGACGAGGCCGGCGCGAAGGTGCTTCTCGGCGAGCTCTACCAGGCTGCAATGGACAAGACCACCGCCATGACCACGGATTACGTAAGCTTGGAGGTGGTCAAGAACGGCGATTCCTGGCAGGTTGACGAAGACTCCTGGGGCGACGAGCTAGATTACCTTTTCGGCCTATAAAGAATCGATTCGGCTTCACGGTTTCCGCCGTGCCCCGTATCGCACGGGGCACGGCAGTCGTCGCAACGAAAGAAGGCGCGCATCATGCGCGCCTTCTTGCTTGATGCGGGGGAGGGGAGCTAGGCCAGCTTCTGGCCCAGCTCCTTGGCGGCGGCCGCCTTGTCGAAGTTGCCGCCGGTCTTCTGGGTGAGGGCGCCCATGACGCGACCCATGTCCTTCTTGGAGGACGCGCCCGTCTCGGTCAGCACCTCGTCGATGAGCGCGGCCAGCTCGTCGCCCGACACCTGCTTGGGCAGGTAGCTTTCCAGGATGGCCACCTGGGCGGTCAGGGTGTCGGTGCGTTCCTGATCGTTGCCGGCCTTGATGGAGCCGTCCAGCGTCTCCTTCGTCTGCTTGATCAGGCGCTTCAGCATGGCGTCCACGTCCGCGTCCGTGATGTCGCGGCGCTCGTTCACCTCGATGTTCTTGATCTCGCCGTGCACCTGGCGCAGGATGGACAACTTCGGCTTGTCCTTTGCTCTCATCGCATTTTTGATCTCGTCTTGCAGCTCGTCATAGCGCATGGGAACCTCGTTTCGCTCGCAGTTTGCTGTCCTGAGTATACTGCACCGTGAAACCCCGCCCAACCCAAACGGATGTTTCACGTGAAACATCCGGAATCGTTCGGCTCTGCGGTGCGTCGTGCTGGCATGCTTGCGCGAAAGCCGCCTTCCCAACGCCCGTCGATTCCGCGGCCGCGCCGAGAAGCCTGTTCCCGCGTAGCGCATCGCGTTAGACGATGCGCCGACGCTCTGCAATTCTGTGTTGATGCGGCTCCTGGTGACGTTGCGTCGCTCTGGTATGATGAAGCAAGCATATCGACATCGACCAGAAGGACTCGCATGAAAGACTTGCCGGCGCACCAACTCGATCCGAAGGTCAAAACGGTCTGGCGCATCAACGACGCCATTTGGCTTACCGTGGTATTCCTCTGCTGCTTCGTTCCATTCGCCATCGCTGCAATGGTGGATCCGGCGACGTGGATGTTCGTCGTCCTGGTCGCCGTCGCCGTTGCGTACGCAGCTTGCTTGATCGTGTGGTTGATCGTGCTGCCGCCCATCCGCTTCATGCGCTGGCGCTACGAGCTTTCCAGCGACTACCTCGATATCGCGAAGGGAATCGTGTGGCGCAAGCGTTTCGTCATCCCCTTCATCCGCGTGCAGAACACCGACACGCGCCAGGGTCCCATCTTACGTGCGTTCGGCCTGTCCAGCGTGACGGTGGCCACGGCGGCCGGCGAGCATGAGATCCCCGGCCTCGGCGCCGACGTCGCCGAGCAGCTGCGCGATCGCGCGGCCGAGCTTGCGCGCCTGGCCCAGGAGGACGTGTGATGACGGACTATCGCCAACCGCCCCAACCTCCGCAGCCCCAGCCTCGGCCCGCTGCGCCCCAACCCCAGCCTGCTGCGCCGCAGCCTGAAGGGCCGCGGGGGAGCCATGTCCATCATAGCTATATCTGGTTGGGCAGTCTGCGCACGGCGTTCATGCTGCTGGCCATCGTGGTCTTCTCCTCGTTCTCGGCTATCATCGGCGCCATCTCCGAGGGCGAAGCCATCACGCGCGGCGACATCCCCATGCTTTTCATCGTCATCGGATCCGTGATCGCCGGTATCGTCGTGCTGGTGGCGCTTGTGGCGGTCTACCAGGTGATCTCGTACAAGCATCTGTACTACGAGCTAGGGCCCGAGGAATTCAACCTGTATTCGGGCATGCTCAACAAGAAGCGCGTGCATGTGCCCTACCAGCGCATCCAGTCCGTCGACCAGCACGCCACGCTCATCCAGCGCATCTTCGGCGTGTGCAGCGTCAGCATCGACACGGCGGGCGGCGCGGCGAACAAGGCCGTCATCGTGCCGTATGTGCAGAAGACGCAAGCTGAGGAGCTGCGCCGCGAGCTGTTCGCGCGCAAGCAGTACGCCGTAGCCGTGCGCAACGGTGCCGCGCCCGATGCCGCCGTTGCGGCGATGGCCTCTGCAGCGGGCGTTCCCGCGCAAGCCTTGCACGAGGGCGCCAATGTGCTGGACGCTCCCGCCGAGATCTGGCAGGACGTGCGCGGCGTGTTCGGTGGCGCCGCGGTGGATACGGGCCGCGTGACCTACGAGTACGGCATGTCCAACAAGGAGCTCGTGTTCACCGGCCTGTCGAACAACACGGCGTTCTTCGTCGTGGTTGTCGGCATCGTCGGCGCCGTTTCCCAGTTCATGGGTCAGATGGCGCCCATCCTCTCCGGTTCGATGGAGCCGCTCGTTGGCAACGTTGTAGCCACGAGCGTTCGGCTGTTCGGGGGCAGCCTCATCGCCGCGGGCGTGGCGACCTTCCTCGCTGCGTCGCTCGTGTTGTGGCTGCTGTCTGCCATCGGCGCTTGCGTCTCGTACGGCGGCTTCCGCGCATGTCGCCGCGACAACCGCATCGAAGTCGAGCACGGCCTGCTGCAGCACCGCTTCCAGGGCGTCGACGTCGACCGCGTGCAGTCGGTGATGGTGAAGCAGAGCTTCATCCGCCGTCTGCTTGGCTACTGCGAGCTGTCGCTGGGCAAGATCGATGCGGCGGCTGAAAACTCCGACGACCAGCAGAAAGGCCTCAGCCAGCAAGGGCTCGTGATCCATCCCTTCGTGAAGATGTCCCGCGTGCCCGAGATTCTCGCGGGCATCGTTCCCGAGTTCGCCGACGTTCCCACCGAGAACATCCCGGTGGCGCCCGTGGGGCTGCGTCGCGCCCTCATCCGCCGATGCATCATCCAGGGGACGGGCTTCTGGTTGGCCGTCCTCGTGGCGGCAGGGCAGATCGCGGTGAACCTCCTGGCGGATCCGGCCGTGCCTGACGGAGCCATGACGTTGTTCTTCGTCAACAACGGCGCGCTGTTCGGCTATGCGCTTGCGGTCGTGCTGCTCGTTCTCGACGCGGTAGGAGCCGTGCTGTGGTTCCGTGGCTCGGGGTTTGCGTACAACGAGCGTTTCATGCAGGTGAGCAACGGCGGGTTCGCTCGCGAGACCATCAGCTTCCCGCGCAAAAAGATACAGTTCGGTTACACGAAGACGAATCCTTTTCAACGCAATGCCGGCACCGCTACGGTCAACGCGCGCACTGCAGCAGGGGTTGGAGGCACTACCATCAGGCTTATCGATGCCCGAGAGGATGATGCCCGTGCGTGGCTTGCTTGGCTCAAGCCCCACGGAAATGTGATACAGTAGCACCATGAACGCATCAACTACATCCGACGCCAAAGGCGCTCGAAGTACCGGCTCCGGCCGCAGTGCCGAGAGCCCTTCTTCGGTCGTGCCCGAAACAGAGCACCGGCCCGCTCCCGGTTGGACGCCTTCGCAATTCAAGCCGAACGACTACGCCAGCATGCACGCGCTGCGCAACGAGGTGTCGCATACGTCGGCCAGCGCCACGAACAAAGCTCGCGACATCCGCGAGTACACGCTGGGGGAGGAGATCGCGAACTCCGTCACCCATGGCTTGGGGGCGCTGTTGGCCATTGCGGCCATCCCCATCCTCGTGGTGCGCGCGCTCGACGACGGAGGCGGCATCTACCTGTTCGCCGCGCTCGTGTACACCCTCACGATGCTGCTGGAATATACCATGTCCACGCTGTACCATGCCATCGCGGTAGACCGTGCGAAGCGCGTGTTCAAGGTGCTCGACCATAGTTGCATCTACCTGTTCATCGCCGGATCCTACACCCCGTTCTGCCTGATCTCGCTTGCCGATTCCGGCGGCGTGTGGCTGTGCGCCTTCGTGTGGCTGGTTGCGTTGGCGGGCGTTGCCTGCGAGGCGTTCTGGGTGTTTCGTCCGCGCTGGGTGTCGGCCGTGCTGTATCTTCTCATGGGCTGGTGCGTCATCTGGTTCCTCCCTGCGCTCATCGAGGCCATCCCCGGGCCGGGCCTGTGGCTGCTCGTGGGCGGCGGCATCTGCTACTCCATCGGGTGCATCTTCTACGTGTTGAAGAAGGTGCCGTACATGCATTCCCTGTTCCATCTCTGGGTACTCGCCGGAAGCGTTCTGCAGTTTCTGGCCATCTTCTTGTACGTTATGTAAGCGGTCGCGTGCATAAGCGCGCGGGCATGACAGCCCCACGGGTGCCGCGAGGACGCAGCGCGAAAGCGCCTCTCCGCGCGGCCAAAGCGCAGAGGTTGCGCATCGTCCGCTTGTCGAAGGAGTTGCAGAAGTACCATGGATATTTGGATTAGCATCGTCGTCACGTTCGTGCTGGTGCTGGTGAACGGCTATTTCTCGATGTCGGAGATGGCGTTGGTGAACGCGCGCCACGTACTGCTGCAGCACGATGCCGACGAGGGCGATAAAAGCGCCCAACGCGCGCTGGGTCTGGCCGCCGATTCGGGGCAGTTCCTGGCCACCATCCAGGTGGCCATCACGCTCGTCGGGTTCTTCGCCTCCGCGGCTGCCGCCACGAACCTCTCCGATCCGCTGGCGCAGTGGCTGTCCGGCTTCAACATCGGGTGGCTTTCCGTTATCGCGCCCGGCTTGGCCCCCGTGGTCATCACGCTCATCGTGTCATACCTCAGCATCGTGGTGGGCGAGCTGGTGCCGAAGCGCATCGCGCTGGCCGATGCCGAGCGCGTCAGCAAGATGGTGGCCGGACCGCTCATGGTGTTCCAGAAAATCGCTTCGCCTTTGGTGGCGTTGACCTCGGCGTCCGCGAACGGGCTGTCGCGCCTGTTCGGCATCAAGAACGCCGACGAGCGCCAGAACGTGTCCGAAGAAGAGATCAAGTACATGGTCACGGACAACGACGAGCTGCTCGAGGACGAGAAGCGCATGATCCACGACATCCTCGATTTGGGCGACATGACCGTGCACGAGATCATGACGCCGCGCGTGGACGTGATGTTCGCGGAAGACACCGACACGGTGCGCCAGACGGTGGAGCGCATGCGCGGCACGGGCTACTCGCGTCTGCCGGTGTATCACGAGGACATCGACCGCATCGTGGGCATCGTCCACTTCAAGGACCTCGTGGCGCCGCTCATGGACGGCAAGGAGCACGAGCCGGTGGCCGAGTACGCCTACGAGGCCATGTTCGTGCCCGAGACGAAGGATCTGTTCCCGCTGCTCGCCGAGATGCAAACGAATCGTCAACAGATGGCTATCGTCGTTGACGAGTACGGTGGCACCGATGGTTTAATTACCGTTGAGGACATCGTAGAGGAGGTCGTCGGCGAGATCGTGGACGAGACGGATCGAGAGAATCCGTTCATCGAGCAGGAAAGCGAGAACGTCTGGGTGGTCGACGGGCGATTCCCCGTCGAAGATGCCGCAGAGCTTGGATGGCCGGTGGAGGATTCGGCCGACTACGAGACCATCGCGGGCTGGCTCATGAGCATGCTCGACTCGGTGCCCCAGGTGGGCGAGGAACTTGCGTTCGACGGATACCGCTTCAAGATTCAGGCTATGCGCCGCCGTCGCATTTCGACGGTGCGCGTGGAACGACTGGACGATCCCTCCCCATCATGCGTGGACGCTGTCGAGGCGATCGACCGGGAGGAAGCGTGACGAGTGAAAAACGGCTGCTCCGTTCGCGAAAGGCGCTCATAGGCGGCGTCTGCGCGGGCGTGGCCGATTATTTCAACGTCGATCCTGTCATCGTCCGTATCATCATGGTGGTGTTCACCCTGGCCTCGGGCGGGCTGCTGGGCATCGCATACATCCTGCTGTGGATCGTGCTGCCGCTCGAACCGAAGGAGGAGGCGCCGCTCGACGTGCACCCCCAGTCGGTGCATTCCGAGACGTACGGGACGTTCGAATTCGGCGGCACCCCGCGCAAAACCGAGTCGGGGGCGCAAAATGCGCCCAATCCCGCGCAAGCGGCCGGTTGGCGCTATGCGCATCCCCCGTACGCCTCGGCCGCTCATGTGCCGCCCGAGCCCCCGGCAGGCGCATCGCGCGCCTCTGCCGCTGCGCCTGCCGATGCTTCTCGTTCGTATGCGCCTCCGGCGAGCCATTCGCATGAAGGGTGGATGCATGCCGCGCCGCAACAGCAGCCGCCGGCGAAGTCGTCGCGCTCGGGCGTGAAGGCTGCTCTGTTCGCGGGGTCGTTCCTGTTGTTTTTCGGCATGTCCGCTATGGTGGCGAGCATGGTCGAAGGCGTGGTGTGGTGGCAGTATTGGCCGCTTATCTTCGTTATCTTGGGCATCGTCGGTATGGTAGTCCCCGGCGAAGAGGGGCATCGCATGCGCCAGTTCGTGGACTCCCTTATCACGTTTTCCGCGGGAGTGGTGCTGGTGCTGATGAGCCTCGATGTCATCGGGTGGCGCTCCATCGAGTTCATGTTGGTGGGCCTATGGCCGCTGCTGCTTATTATGGTTGGGCTGCTGCTTCTGGGAGGCGCGCTCAAGTCGCCGCTGCTTACGTTGCTGGCAGGCTTGTGCTTCGTGGCGTTCTGCGTGGTGGGATTGCTGTGGTACTCGGTTCCGGGAGCGACGGAAGAGCTGGTTTTCTCGGCGCCGTACGGGCGCGAGTATCGTTTCGACATGCAGCCGTGGGAAAACATCGGTCTAAACGAGTCCGTTGTGATCTCGATAACCGAATGAGCGTGCTTGTCGCGTTACAGAGCACATAGTTCGTTCGCTTTTTCCCGTGTCCGCAACTAAGGCGAACCACCTGCTGAAATGCGCTTTCATTCACTGTCAAGCGAACAAATCGTGTAGGGCGTCTCCATAAAATTTTGCCCTCGGACCCCCTTGTCCGTTAAAATACGTTTTGTCACAACAGCATATCGCCCTTTCGGCAGCAAACCCTCACACAATTTACTACGCTGTCAACCGCTTCGGCGGCTGGGTCGTGTGCTGTTCAACGAAAGGTAACTGACGTTTTGGCTAAAAAGCGCTATATACAAAAGAAGTCGAACCTGGCTGCTAAAATTATCGCGGTCGGCTGCGCATCGTGCGTGCTGACCGGGTGCATCGGCTTCGGGTTCGCCTCTGCTGGAAGCGGCGCCGTGCACGATATCGATTCTTTCGGCATCGGCGGTGCGGACGCGAATGTCGCCATTGCCGATTCTGCCGACTTCGCCAACGTATCCGAGGGTTCCACCCGCGAGTCCACCGTGCTTACCAGTACCGCATCGCGCGACATCTCGCAAGGCATCGAAGCTATCGAAGCCGAGGAAGAAGCTGCTCGCATCGCCGCGGAGGAGGCCGCTCGTGCCGAGGAGGAGGCTCGTATCGCCGCCGCCGAGCAGGCGAAGGCCGAGCAGGAGGCCGCCGCTGCGCGCGATGCAGCCTCCGATGCCGTCGCCTCGCTTCCCGAAGTTGATTTCTCCGTGGGCAAAGAGGCTTTCGTTTCCGAGTGGACCTCCCGTATCAATGCATACTTGGCCGGCTCGCCCTTGGCGGGGCAGGGTGCCACGTTCGCCGAAGCTGCCTGGAGCAACGGCGTCGACCCGCGCTGGTCGCCTGCCATATCCAACACCGAAAGCTCCAAGGGCGCGCATTGCTTCCTGCCGTACAACGCATGGGGCTGGGGCGATAAGAGTTGGTCCAGCTGGGAAGAGGCTATCAACGCTCACGTAGCGGGCCTGGCAAACGGCTACGGCTACTCCATCACGTATGCGAACGCTGCCAAGTACTGTCCGCCTAATACGGATCATTGGTTCAAGGCGACTATCGGCCAAATGAAGATGATCTAAACGTTCCGCCGGCCACGAGCCGGCGGTTCCTTTTCCGTCGTCGAATCCTTCTTCCGCATGCGTTCGAGACGATGGCCTTGCGGAATGTTTCACGTGAAACATTCGTTCCTAAGTGCCTGATTGCCACGTTACGCCTTTGTCGCCGTTCTATGGCGACGCTGGTCGTGCCCGCATCCATGCAGTATGCTAAGCGCAGCAAGAAATCGGCACCATGCGGGTGCCTGGTGAAAGGATCGGTATGAGCAACGTGATCGTCGTCGGCTGCGGCCGCGTCGGTTCCCAGCTGGCGAACATGCTGTCGGATAACGGCAACAACGTGTGCGTCATCGACAAGAACGTGAACGCGTTCGCGAACCTGGGGCGCAACTTCAACGGCTCCACGGTGCAGGGTGTGGGCTTCGACGAGGAAACCCTCGTCAAAGCCGGTGTCGAAGATTGCGACGTCATGGCCGCCGTCACCCAGTTCGACAACACGAACCTCATGTGCGCCGAAGTGGGCAGCCGTCTGTTCGGCGTGCCGCACGTCATCGCGCGCCTGTACAACCCCGATCACGAGCGCGCGTACATGCAGCTGGGCATCGACTACGTGTGCGGCACGTCGCTGGTGGCCGAGGACGTGTTCAGCAAGGTGGTGTCGGGCCACGGCGCCCATCTCGACACGTTCGGCGAGTTCGAGGTGCTGCGCTTCTCGCTGGACCTCAGCTCCACCGACAAGCGCACCATCCGCGTGGGCGAGCTGGAGCGCGATCACGACGTCCGCATCATCGCGTTCGAGCGCAGCGACGGCTCGGCCAGCTCTATTCCTACGCGCGACTCCATCCTCTACAACGGGGATTCGGTGCTCGCCTGCGTGCGCCATGAGCTGATCGAATCGTTCTCGCGCTATATCCAAGATTAAGGGAGACGGAGCATGTACATCGTTATCGCTGGCGGCGGCAAGATCGGCGAATACTTGGCTTCAGTGCTGCTTTCAAGCGGCAACGACGTGGCCGTCATCGAGGAGAATCTGGCCACGGCCGACCGCCTGTCGGTGGCGCTTCAAGGGCGCTACCTGGTCATCCACGGCGACGGCTGCGACTCGAAGTACCAGGAGGACGCGGGCATCCGGCGCGCCGACGTGTTCGTGGCCACCACCGGCCAGGACGACGACAACCTCGTGTCGTGCGAGATCGCGCAGCGCGTGTTCAACGTGCCGCGCTGCATCGCGCGCGTGAACAGCCCGAAGAACCTCCGCATCTTCAAGGAGGTGGGCATCGAGTGCGTGTCGTCCACCACGCTCATTGCGAACCTCATCGAGGAAGAGACGCTGCTGGGCAGCGTGAGCGTGGCCTCGTCGCTGACGCACGGCAACGTTACGCTTACCGAGATCGTGGTGCCGCGCATGCGCCATCATTCCAACGAGGCCGGCATCCTGGTGTCGTCGGTTCCCATGCCCGAGAACAGCCTGATCGCGGCCGTGTCGCCGAAGGACGACGACAACGTGGAAGTGGCCAGCGAAGAGACGGTGCTGTATCCCGGCGACAAGGCCATCGTCGTGGCCGACAACGAAGTGCTCGACGAAGTCCGGGCGCTGTTCAAGGGGCTGTAGGTTCCGTCGGCCTTGCGGCTAGACAGCGCCAAGCCATAAAGCGAAGTTGTCCGACCTGGTCGGACAACTTCGCTTTATGTTTTCCAGAGCGTACGGTTGCCTTGTTTCGTCTTTTGAACCCATTTTTTTGCTTTGCGACAATGGGGTTGCCGAAGGGGACGACCCCATCGGTCGAAGAGGACGGAGCGAGGAGGGGTTCGCATGAAACGTAATTTCAGCAACGAATCGGCAAGCACGAAGAGCATGTCTCGTAGGGCGTTTCTCGGAGGCAGCGCGGTGGCGTTTGGCACGGTGATGCTTTCGAGTGCGATGGGCGCTTGTTCGGCACCGGAAACATCCGAAGGGCGGGGCGCGGGCGCGTCTGCAAACAGCGAGCAGGTACTTTACGAGCTCTACGATACCGATATTCTTATCATCGGCGGCGGCCTTGCGGGGTCTCATGCGGCATTGCAGGCTTACAAGCAGGGAAAGGACGTTGCGGTCGTTGAGAAGGCTGCCTTCCATTTCGGCGGTGCTTGCGGCTACAACTGGTGCAACTGGGTGAACTTCATTCAGGCTGACACGCCGTGGGATCAATCCGAGGACTTCGTTTTGAACGAGTTGACGAACAAGAAGATCGCAAAGGCGACCCATGAAGCGTTTACTGTGGAGGAGCGCAATTTGCTGCTGCGCTACGCCCAAGAAGGCAACAACCTGTTCATGCGCGATGAAACAGGTGCGTTTGTGCCGGGCCTCGATATCCCGGGCTATCCGCTTTTCGGCATCTTCAACGGTTTCCCGCGATACTTTACCGATTCCGTGGAGCGTTCGGGCGCTCGCATCTTCGACCAGACCATGATCACCGACATCGTAGTCGAAGACGGTGCCTGCATTGGAGCGGTAGGGCTGCATGTGCCCACGGGAACGGTGCGCGTTTTTCGTGCAAAGTCGACCGTATCTTGCACGGGTGCAAGTTCGTGGATTTACGGGTGGAATACTGTGGCTCCCACTTCCATCAATTCACCGGACAACACAGGAGATGTAGATGCAGCTGCTTTTCGACGCGGTGCGGCTCTGCAGGATTCGGAGTTTTTTCAATTCGACCTCATCAGCATGTATCCGACGGGGCTTGCGGCGACGTTCGTAGGAGGCATCGGCGCTGACAATCTGTGCTGCGAATACATCTGCGATGCAAACGACAATTACTTTTTCCGTGGCATGGACTACTCCACGCTCGATCGCATCACGTTCACGCGCACAATCGCCAAGGCAATTCACGACGGCGGTGGATCGCCGAATGGCGGAGTGTACGTGGATTTCTCCAATCCCGAGGCGTTTGCGGCCATGGGGGAGGTGTATCGCCGTAACGTCGAGTTGTGGAAAGAGGTGTTCGGCATAGATGTGGCATCCACTAAGCTCGAATGCGCGCTTGAGGCTTATGAGCACGGTAGCAACCCGCGCGTTGATGAAAAGCTTATGGTGGAGGGCCTGCCTGGATTGTTCTGCGCTCGCGGTGGCGGAGTATACGGAGCGCAAGGCGGTTCATCGGTGAACGTTGCTTATCGAGACGGCTCATACGCCATGATGCAAGCTGTCGAGTATGCCGAGGGCGCGGGCAAAGACAAGCCGAAGGCGTTCACGTTCGATACGGTTGAAGAGGAGATTAACCGTTTGCACGAGATACGCATCCGTCAGACGGATGGTAAGAGGCCTCAGGAAATTACCCGTATGATACAGCGCGCTTGCTATCGGGCATGCCAGCCCACGCGAGAGACTCCTGCGATGCAGGAGGCAGTTGCCGAACTAGAGCGAATTCGCAAGGAGGAAATGCCCGCGATGAGGCTGGGAGACGCGACGCTTACCTACAACACCGATTGGAAGGCGGCCATCGAAGCCTACAACATGCTCGACATCGCCGAGGCGAGTTCGAAAGCCGCGCTCATGCGCGAGGAAAGCCGAGGCCACAGCTATCGTCCGGAATTCCCTCAGGAAGATCCAGCCAACTGGACGTGCAACATTGTCGCGAGGAACGTGAACGGCGAGATGAAGCTCGAAACCGTTCCCGTCGTCGAGCTCGACTAACCACGACCGCTCACGGACTCACAAGGAGGCGCTATGAAGATCAGCGTGCAAAAGCACAATCCCTCGGTTGACGCCGAGCCTTATTTCGGTACATACGAGATCGAGCACACCGAGCACATGACCCTGCTCGAGGCGCTGGTGGTCATCAACGACACCATCGAGCCTATCGCATTCGATTACAGCTGCCGCGGGCGCGTGTGCGGCCGTTGCGCCATGACGCTCAACGGCACACCGTGTCTCGCCTGCGTTACCCTGGTTGAGGATGCGGGCAAGAACGAAGTCACGCCACTCAAGCATTTTCCGGTGGTGCGCGACCTGATTGTCGACAAGACGAAGGTTACGGACAAAGTGAGCCGTATTCTCGCTCGTCAACGTGCGTTTGACCTAAACCTTGATGAGATTAAGGCTCCGGTCGACGCTGGTCTGTCCGAGAAGCTCGAGCCGCTCGAGTACTGCGCACGTTGCGGCGTGTGCACGGCGGCGTGCCCCGTTGTCGAGCAGAAGGGGTTTAAGTCCTATATCGGCCCAACTGGAATGATAGCCATTGCCAATCGTTTTTACGATCCTTACGATCAGGGGGATCGCGTTGTCCAAGCCGTGCAAAATGGCTTGTGGGAATGTATAGAGTGCGGTATGTGCGATACGGTGTGCAAGGCTCTTGAGATCGACCATTTGTCGGTTTGGAAGGATTTGCGCACCGCGGCCTCTGCCGAAGGGTTGAAGCCGGTCGGCATCTAAGGAGCGATCGGCAGCGTGGGGAAGGGTACTCTTTGAGAAAACCGTATGGGGATGCGGGAAGGGGGGTAGAGATGGGCGAGTGGGAGCCGAAGGGGATCCTCGACGATGAAGACGTGCGGATGCGGTTGCGGATCATGCACGCTGTAGACAAGTCTCTCGACCAGATCAAGGTGACCGACTTATGTGAAAAAATCGGTATATCTCGCCAAATGTTCTATCGGTACTTCGATAGCAAGTACAGTCTGCATTGGTGGTGGCCGATGCACGTCCACAAGTTTTACTTGATAGAGGTGGGCCGGACAATGGATTGGGAAACAGGCTATTTCCATCATCTAAAGCTGCTTTCGCTCGAGAGCGAATTCTTCAAGGTCGCAACGCAGTATACGCTCAACTTCCCAAGCCAGCGCAGTATCATGCCTCACTATCGCAAGTGCGCACTGCTCGAGACGCTGCAGGATTACAAGCATATAGCCCTTGATGACGATCTCATGTTTTGCCTGGACAGCTGGGTGAAAACCGAGACGGATATTCTGACTGAGTGGTATCGCCTGGACACGGTGCCCCCTCTGCAGGAAGCTGTCGAGAGGCTTGCGCGCGTAGCGCCGAAAATGCTGTACGATGCATTGCGCATGGATTGAGGTGTTGCCGGTGGACGTTCGGCCTCTTGTTAGGCCGGACGTCCACGAGGCGACAAGTATCGTCTTGGTGCTATCGAGTCGCGGCGGCCAGCTCTGCCAGCGCTTCGGGCGGGGTGTAAGCGCAGGTGCCGTCGCCGAGTGAGACGACTTCCACCGGGTCGCCCACGTTGATCGCGCCGCCTTCCAGCGCCACGAAGAAGATGCCCTCGCGCGGGAAGATGCAGTCGCCTGCCAGGTGGTAGATGGCGCACTTCGTGTGGCACACCTTGCCGATCTGCGATAGCTCCAACAGCACGTCCTCGCCGATGCGCACGCGCGTGCCCAGGGGCAGCGCTAACAGGTCGATGCCCTCGGTGGTGACGTTTTCGGCGAAGTCGCCCTCAACCACGTCGAGGCCGGTCGCGCGCGCTTTCTCGATGGATTCCCAAGCAAGCAGCGACACCTGGCGATGCCAATCGCCGGCATGTGCGTCGGTGTCCAGGCCCCGATGCGCGACGACGGTCGCGCCGCCTTCGCACGGCATCTTGCGCGTTCCCTTGCGCTTCGACACGTTGATCGAGCGGACTCGTCCGCGTGCGACGATCTGCTGCTTCCGTGCTTGCTCCATACCGCGGTTCCTCCCTAAAACCTAGCATAATAATGGGAAATATACTACTCGAACAAGAATAGAGAAGTCAAGCAATAAGCCGCGCTCTGAAGCGCGCTTCGGGAAGGCTGATCCGTCCGGGCGCAAAGCGGCCTAGTGGCCGCTTTGCGCCCGCGCAGCCCGCCGCCCTGGCTGCTCGGCGCTTTCCGTGAAATACGCCGCGCTGCCGTCCGTTTGCGGTATGCTGGTTGCCATCAGGCAGAACAGGGTGAAAGGGACCGGCGTGATCAACCGTTACACGCGCCCCGCGATGGGCGCCATCTGGGAGTTGGAAAACAAGTTCAACATCTGGAAGGAAATCGAGGTGCTGGCCTGCGAGGCGCAGGCCGAGCTGGGCAAGTCCGGCATCATGAAGGAGGAGGCCGCGTGGATCCGCGCGCATGCCGACTTCACCGTGGAGCGCATCGACGAGATCGAGAAGGTGACGAACCACGACGTCATCGCGTTCACCACGAACATGGCCGAGTACATCGACGCCGACGTGCCGGAAGGCACCGAGCCGCCCAGCCGTTGGGTGCACTACGGCATGACGTCGTCCGACCTGGGCGACACGGCGCTGTCCTACCAGATCACGCAGGCTATCGATATCATCCTGGAAGACATCAAGCAGCTGGGCGAGACGTGCAAGCGCCGTGCCTTCGAGTTCCAGGAGACGCTGTGCGTGGGCCGCACGCACGGCATCCACGCCGAGCCCATGACGTTCGGCATGAAGTTCGGCAGCTGGGCTTGGGCCCTCAAGCGCGCGCAGACGCGCATGGAGGAAGCCCGCAAGGTGGCCGCCACGGGCGCCATCAGCGGCGCGGTGGGCACGTACTCCAGCATCGACCCGTTCGTCGAGCAGTACGTGTGCGAGCGCCTGGGCCTTGCGGCCGACCCGCTGTCCACGCAGGTGCTGGCGCGCGACCGTCACGCGCAGGTGATGGCCGGCCTGGCTGTGACGGCTTCCACACTGGAGTCCATCGCCATGCAGGTGCGCCTGCTGCAGCAGTCCGACGTCATCGAGGCCGAGGAGCCGTTCGCGAAGGGGCAGAAGGGGAGCAGCGCCATGCCGCACAAGCGCAACCCCATCACGGCCGAGCGCGTCTGCGGCCTGGCCCGCACGGTCAAGAGCAACGCGCAGGTGGCCTTCGACAACGTGGCGCTGTGGTACGAGCGCGACATCAGCCACTCCGGTGCCGAGCGGGTCGCGCTGGCCGACAGCTTCATCGCGCTGGACTACATGTTCGGCAAGATGCAGTGGATGCTGGACGGCCTGCAAACCTATCCGGCCAAGATGGAGCACAACCTGTGGCGCACGAAGGGCCTCATCTTCAGCTCGAAGGTGCTGCTGGCCCTGGTGGACACCGGCATCAGCCGCGAGGACGCCTACGTCATCGTGCAACGCAACGCCATGAAGGTGTGGGAGGATATCCAGAACGCCGTGGACGGACCCACCTATCGCGAAAACCTCGAAGCCGACCCCGAGGCGAACCTCAGCGCCGAGGTGCTGGACGAGATCTTCGACCCTTGGGACTTCCTCACCCGTAAAGACGTGGTATTCGACCGCCTCAAGGAGCTGGAGTTCTAAAAGCTGCCGCCTACCTTACGTAGAGGCATCAGGAAGCCCCGTCCTGCGGGGCTTCCTGTTTTTGATGGGTGCGATATCTTTGTGCCGGCTTACGCAGATGGTCTGGGACGGAGAAGGCGTTTAAGCTGGTGTCCATACCCTTACGAGGCAGTACTTCCTGGCCTCGCCGTCGAGGGGCTTGTCGTCGATGTTTGTGTACGTGACCACGGCATCGCGCGAGCCGGTGGACGCCAGGTACTCGCCGTAATCGTCAGCGCCGCTTTTCACGTCGAAGGCGAACCAGTCGTTCGTGTCGAAGTTGATGCCCACGACTTGCGTGCGCGACTTCACCATGAGGTACGACCCGCACCAGGCAGGCGGCGCGGTAGGGTTGCGGCTGAAACGGAACCACGGCGCGTTGCTGTAGTCGCCGTTCGTCACGGCGCTGGCCGGGGTGTACGTGCCGATGCTGGCGATACCTCCGCCGTACTGGTAGCCGGCATCGAACGAGAACATGAACCCGGTGTTGCCGTAGCCGGCTTCCAGCGGTTTCATGGACGTGGGCAGCGCCATGGTGTCCAGCGCTTCGCCCGTGTTGGCATCCACGCGCACGAGCTGGTAGTGGATGGACGAGGTGTCCGTGCGCGGCGTGATGACCACGGAGTCGCCGGTGGCGTAGGGAGCCGTCGCCATGCGGCCGATCGAGGTCCACAGCGTCTCGATGTCGTTCGCTCCCATGGTGGCGCGCTTGAACAGCGACGGCTCGGTTTTCTTCGGACCGCTCGCTTTCGGCAACACCTGCCAGAATGCGCGGTTTCCCACGGCGGCGATGGTGGGCATCTCCCAATCGCCGTCGCCTTCTTCCACCAGCGCGGGATTGCCCAGAGCCGCACCATCGGTACGCGCGGTGTATATGCGCCAGACGCCGTCGAGGATGTCCGCCTCGGCCCAGATGAGACCCGAGGATGTGGCGCGCACGTCGTAGATTTCGAAGCCTTCGTCGGATCCGACGGCCTGCTCCAGCACCACGGTGGAGTTTCCCGAGCTCAGCGAAAGCAGCGCCACCTGGGTCAGCGGCTTGCCGGTGTCGGTGGGCAAGAGGCATGCGGCCAAATCGTCGTCGTTCGCCCAGACGAGCGAGCCGTACGGCAGCTCGTAATTCCCCACCTGGTTCATGAGCGTCGTTGGATCTTCCGTCTGGACGAACGTGTTGGTGAACTCGTCGGACGCAGACGACAGCACCGCGTCTTCGGGCACCTTGAGCACTACGAGGTTGTCATCTGGGTCGTTCTTCGTCTGCTCGATTACGACGGATGCGCCGCCGCCCACGGCCGCCAAAGCGCCCACGCCCAACGCTCCGTACAGGAAGTGGCGGCGGGTGAGCAGAACCTCGCCTCCGTTCGGCGTGGGAACGCGAACGCCGTTGCCGCCGGCGTTGCCGTTAGAGGTGCCGCGCGGAGCGGGGGACGATGGGGAGGGCGATGCGGAGGACGAGCGGCGATGCGCGCCGACCGAGCCCATGGCGCTGGCGCTGCCGTACCCCGCCACGTTGCCGACGTCTGCGGAGCCCCCGCGACGACCGCTGCCGCCGTGTGCTCCGCCGTATCCGGCGACGTTTCCCACATGCCCACCGCGCGCGTTCGGTTTTCCGCCGGCGTACAGCGCGCCTCCCCGGGAGGCTGCGCGCCTGTTCGCAAGGCGTTTCTTAGCAACGGTCGGTTTCGCGTGATTCGCGTGTGTTGATCTGCGGGTTACCATGGTGTTTATTGTGTCATTTCACGCACAGGTTAAAGCGCCCTTCGGTCTAATTGCTACAATAAACGCAAACACGACCAATACGCTCGGAACTGGTCCGCGTAGGGAACGCGGGCGCGCATTGTCCGAGATGTCAGCGAGCTTGAGGAGTGATCCATGAGCAACGAAACACGACGCATCCTTTTGGTTGAAGACGAAAAGGCCATCCGCGACGCCGTGACGGCCTATCTTGAACGCGAGAATTACTGGGTGACGGCGGTCGGCGACGGCCAGGAGGCGCTCGAGGAGTTCTCGAAGCACCACTTCGATCTTGTCATCCTCGACCTCATGCTGCCCCGCGTGCCGGGCGAGCGCGTCTGCCGCGCCATCCGCGACAACTCCGACGTGCCCATTATCATGCTCACCGCTAAGGGCGAGGTGGAAGACCGCATCATCGGTCTGGAGCTGGGCGCCGACGACTACCTGGTGAAGCCGTTCAGCCCCCGCGAGCTGGTTGCTCGCGCCCGCGCGCTTCTGCGCCGCGTGCACGCCGATTCCGAGCCGCAGCGCGAAGTGCTGGAGTTCGGCGAGCTCACCATCGACGTGTCGGGGCACAAAGTGCTGGTCAACAACGAGGAGATCGATCTCACCGCCAGCGAGTTCAAGCTGCTCACCACGCTGTCCCGCTACCCGGGTCGCGTGTACTCGCGCATGGAGCTGGTGGAGAAGGTGCTGGGCTACGACTTCGAGGGCTACGAGCGCACCATCGACTCGCATGTGAAGAACCTGCGCGCGAAGATCGGCGACAACCCGCGCAGCCCGAAGTGGCTGCACACCGTTCACGGCGTGGGCTACCGCTTCGAGGATCCCACGAAAGTTGCGCAGTAAACCGACGTGCGAGACGCAAGCGAACAGGCTGCATCGCCAGCCTCCGATGCGCAAGAAACCGCATCGCACACCCCGGTCGTCGAGCGTTTGACGGTCGAAGCCGATACGGGCACCACGGGGCCCATCGTCGTGCCGCACGAGAGCGACGGCAAAAAGCGCCGCGGCATCCGTTTCGGCTGGGACAACCTGACGTACACCACGCGCGTCACGGCCGCGTTCGCCTTCATCGCGGCCATGACCGCGCTTGTGGCCATCGGCGTGCTGTCGTTCGTGTGGGAGCAGCACTTCCAGACGTATACGCAGGCCAACATCTATAAACTCGCCGAATCCACGGCCGAGCAGATCGCGGAGATCTACTCGGATACGGGCACGCTCGACAACGTCGGCATCGCGACGGTTGCGGGCTATGCGGCAAAGCTGAACGGCGTGGGCGTCAAGATCTTCGACAACCAAACCGGCAGCGTCGTGTACGATTCCACGATTCCGCCCAGCGAAAACGGAAATGATATGCCGGGCAAGGACTACAGTCGAGGATCGCTCGCGCCTCCTCCCGGAGACAGCGACCAGCTGGCCATCGCCCCCATCATCACCGACAACGTCGCCGTCGGATCCGTCCACATGTGGGTGTACGGCTCCGAGGCGCTGCTCAGTCAGACCGACGAGGAATTCCGTAACAACTCGTACCAGGCCATGGTGTTCGCGACGGCGCTCGCCATCGTGCTGGCATCATGCATCGGCTTCTTGTTCGCGCGTACGCTGGTCAGCCCCATCAACCGCATGACCACCACGGCGAAGGCCATCAAGGAAGGCGACCTGTCGGCCCGCACCGAGCTGCACGGCGAGGACGAGATCGCGCACCTGGGCGAGACGTTCGACGCGATGGCCGACTCCATCGAGCGCGACCGCGAGCTGGAGCGCCGTCTGACCACCGACGTGGCGCATGAGCTGCGTACGCCGCTGATGGCCATCCAATCCACCGTTGAAGCGATGGTGGACGGCGTGTTCGAGGCCGACGAGGAGCGCCTGGAAACCGTGAACTCCGAGGTGCAGCGCCTCAGCCGCCTGGTAGACGCCATCTTGAAGCTTTCGCGTTTGGAGAGCCGCTCTACGCCTATGAAGAAGGAAGTGGTCAATGTGGGCGAGCTGATCGCCGGCATCGTGGCCACGCACGAGGCGTTCGTAGCCGATTCTGGCCTCACGCTGAAGTACGAGATGGAGCAAGGCGTGCGCGTGCTGGGCGACGCGGACATGATTCGCCAGGCAACCGCCAACCTCATCTCGAACGCGGTTCGTTACACGTCCGAAGGGGGCTTGGTCACCGTGCGCGTGAAGCGCGGCGACATCATGGCCTCCATCAGCGTGCAGGACACGGGCATCGGACTCACGCCCGACGAGGCGAAGATGGTGTTCTCGCGCTTCTGGCGCGCCGACGCGGGACGCACGCGCGAGAGCGGCGGCCTCGGCATCGGCTTGTCCGTGGTGAAGGAGATCGTCGAGCGCCACAACGGCTGGGTGCAGGTGGAAGGCCGCAAGGGAGAGGGCGCATGCTTCACCATTCACATCCCGCTGTACCAGGGCGACGAGCAGCAGCGCGGGCAGAAATCGCAAAAATCGCGTGGGAAGTCGCGTAAAGACCAGAAATAGACGATAATAGGGCGCGCCGACGGAGAAGGGGAGCGCCGGGTGCCGCAGAGCGGCGTTTCGAGAGAGCAACGAAAGGACCAGCATGACCGGAATCGACATCAAGCCTGATGCGCAAGGGAAAGTCCGCGATCTGTACGATCTGGGCGACAAGCTGCTGCTTGTGGCGACGGACCGCATCTCGGCGTTCGATTACATCCTGGAAGACGAGATCCCCCACAAGGGCGCGGTGCTCACGCAGCTGTCGTGCTTCTGGTTCGAGCTTCTGGACGGCGTGGTGGAGAACCATCTCATCTCCTCCGACGTGGCCGACCTGCCCGAGCAGTTCCAGCCGTACGCCGACTACCTGCGCGGCCGCTTCATGCTGGTGAAGAAGGCCGACATGTTCCCCGCCGAGTGCATTGTGCGCGGCTACCTGGCCGGCAGCGGCCTCAAAGAGTACCAGAAGCAGGGCACTGTGTGCGGCATCCAGCTGCCCGAGGGCCTGGTGAACTCGTCGAAGCTTCCCGAGCCCATCTTCACGCCCTCGACGAAGGCCGAGATCGGCGACCACGACGAGAACATCAGCTACGAGCGCCTCGTGGAGATCATCGGCGAGGACGACGCTTCGCAGCTGCGCGACCTTGCGCTGAAGGTATACACCACGGCGCGCGACCACGCGGCCGAGCGCGGCGTGATCATCGCCGACACGAAGTTCGAGTTCGGCCGCCTGAACGGCCAGATCATCCTGGCCGACGAGGTGCTGACGCCCGATTCGTCCCGCTTCTGGCCGGGCGATGAGTACGCCGAGGGCAAGGACCAGCCCAGCTTCGACAAGCAGTTCGTGCGCGACTGGCTGAACGCCAACTGGGATCGTCAGGGCAACCCGCCCCGCCTGCCCCAGGACATCATCGACCGCACCAGCGAGAAGTACATCCAGGCCTACGAGAAGATCACGGGTAGAACTTTCGTTCCGTTTGCCTAACGGCAACCGGAACTTCTCGACGCTGCGAGGCGTTGAGGCGTCCGGCCTTGCCGCTCCAAGCTTCGCTCACGTGCAAAAGCACGCTTCGCAAAGCTTTCACGACAATTCCGGGCACCTCAACGCCTCTCGCTGACTTTGACGGACCTGCGAGGTTCGAGGCAATCAACAAGGAGCAATAACCCATGTCCCAGCGCAACCCTATGAACGACCGGTACCAGACCGACGAGCATCGCGGTCAGACGCGCAAGAGCGCGGCCACCATGAAGCCGAAGACGAAGGCGGCTTCGTCGGTGCGCATCCAGCCCACCGTGAAGACGAAGCAGCAGAAGAAGGCTGACAAGAAGGCCGCACGAGCGAAGCAGACCGAGATCGATCGGCAGTACTACAACCCGCCCACGCCGGAATACAAGCGTCTTCGCAAGATCTGGTGGGGTCTTTTGATCGGCGCCATCGTGATGACGGCTATGTCGTGGTTCGGCCGCGCCTTCCTGCCCGAGGTGGGAACCTATGTGGTGCTGGGCCTGGCCTATGTGTGCATCATCGGCGCCTTATACGTGGACTTCTCGAAAATCCGCAAGGTGCGACGCGCCTATCAGGAAGAGATGATGTCCAAAAAAACCAAGGAGATGCGCGCAGCAGAAAAGCAGCAGAAGGCCGCGCAGCGCGCCGCCAAGCAGAAGGTGGAGGAGGCTCCGGCCGTGGAGGAGGCGCCTAAGAAGCGCGGCCTGTTCGGCAACGGGTTCCGCCTGCCGAAGAAGCAGGAGGCCGAGCCGATGGAGGCGAAAACTTCCGACAAGGATTCGACGAAGTAAGGTGGGGACCATGGTTTCTCGTGTCTACGTGGAGAAGAAGCCCGGCTTCGACGGGGAGGCGAAGCAGCTGAAAGAGGAGCTGCGCAGCCTGCTGGGCGTCGGCGCGCTTGAGAATCTCCGCATGGTGAATCGCTACGACGTGGAGGGGATCTCGGACGAGCTGTTCGCTCAGTGCGTGCCCACCGTGTTCAGCGAGCCGCAGTCCGACATCGCGACGCTGGAGATGCCCGAGGCGAACGGGGCGGCGGTGTTCGCCGTGGAGTACCTTCCCGGCCAGTTCGACCAGCGCGCCGATTCTGCAAGCGAATGCATCCAGCTGATCAGCCAGGGCGAGCGCCCCGAGGTGCGCAGCGCGAAGGTGTACATGCTGGAGGGCGCGCTGTCCGACGAGGACGTCGCCGCCATCAAGCACTACGTGATCAACCCCATCGAAGCGCGCGAGGCGTCGCTTGATGTGCGCGAGACGCTGCACATGGAGCAGCCCGTGCCGGGCATGGTGGAGACGGTGGGCGGGTTCCTGGAGCTGGATGAGGCGGGCCTGGCGGCGTTCATCGCTGACCGCGGGCTGGCCATGGACCTGGCCGACATCGCGTTCTGCCAGCAGTACTTCGCCGAAGAGGGGCGCAACCCCACCATCACCGAGATCAAGATGATCGACACGTACTGGTCCGATCACTGCCGCCACACCACGTTCGGCACCGTGCTGGACAACGTGGTGGTGGAGGACGAGGCCGTGCAGGCCGCGTTTGAGAAGTACCTCGAGATGCGCCACGAACTGGGCCGCGACGAAAAGCCGGTGTGCCTCATGGACATGGGCACCATCGGCGCGCGCTGGCTGAAGGCGAAGGGTGTGCTGACCGGCCTCGACGAGTCCGAGGAGATCAACGCCTGCACCGTGAAGTGCAAGGTGGACGTGGACGGCGAGGAGCAGGACTGGCTGTACCTGTTCAAGAACGAGACGCACAACCATCCTACCGAAATCGAGCCGTTCGGCGGCGCGGCCACCTGCGTGGGCGGCGCCATCCGCGACCCCTTGTCGGGCCGCAGCTACGTCTACCAGGCCATGCGCGTGACGGGCGCGGCCGACCCGCTGGTTCCCGTGAGCGAGACGCTGCCGGGCAAGCTGCCGCAGCGCAAGCTGGTGACCACCGCGGCCGCGGGCTACTCTTCGTACGGCAACCAGATCGGCTTGGCAACCGGCCAGGTGAACGAGCTGTACCATCCCGGCTACGCTGCGAAGCGCATGGAGATCGGCGCCGTGGTGGGCGCCACCCCGGCCGAGCATGTGCGTCGCGAGACGCCCGCTCCGGGCGACGTGGTGGTGCTGCTGGGCGGCCGCACCGGCCGCGACGGCATCGGCGGCGCCACGGGTTCCTCGAAGGCGCACAAGCTGGAATCGCTCGAAAGCTGCGGCGCCGAGGTGCAGAAGGGCAACGCGCCCGTGGAGCGCAAGATCCAGCGCCTGTTCCGTCGGGGCGACGCTTGCAAGCTGATCAAGCGCTGCAACGACTTCGGCGCGGGCGGGGTGTCCGTGGCCATCGGCGAGCTGGCCGACGGCCTGCACATCGACCTCAACAAAGTGCCGAAGAAGTACGACGGTCTGGACGGCACCGAGCTGGCCATCTCCGAGAGCCAGGAGCGCATGGCCGTGGCGCTGGCGCCCGAGGACGTGGAGACGTTCATCGGCTACGCGCACGAGGAGAATCTCGAGGCAACCCCCGTCGCCACGGTGACGGAGGAGGCGCGCGTGCGCATGGAGTGGAACGGCGCCGTCATCGTGGACGTGAGCCGCGACTTCCTCAACAGCAACGGCGCGGCGAAGCACCAGGACGTGCGCGTGCTGCCGGGTGGGACGTACGAGCGCACCTGGACGGGCGACACGCTGGCCGAGCGCATGAACGCGCTGGTCACCGACTTGAACGTGTGCTCGAACAAGGGCCTGTCCGAGCGCTTCGACTCTACCATCGGCGCGGGCACGGTGCTCATGCCGTTCGGCGGGTCGCGTCAGCTGACGCCGGCCATGGCCATGGTGGCGAAGCTGCCCGTGTTCGGCGAGACCACCGCGGTCAGCGGCATGGCCTGGGGCTTCAACCCCTACCTCACCGAGGCGAACCAGTTCACCGGCTCGTACATCGCCGTGGTGGAGAGCGTGGCGCGCCTCGTGGCCGCCGGTTTCTTCCACAAGGACATGTACCTGACGTTCCAGGAGTACTTCGAGAAGCTGCGCGACGAGCCCGAGCGCTGGGGCAAGCCCGCCGCCGCCGTGCTGGGCGCGCTGATGGCGCAGGTGGACCTGGGTATCGGCTCCATCGGCGGCAAGGATTCCATGTCGGGCAGCTTCGAGCAGCTGGATGTGCCGCCCACGCTGGTGTCGTTCGCCACGGCCATCGGCTCGGTGGATCGCGCGACGTCGCCCGAGTTCAAGCAGGCGGGCAGCCGCGTGGTGCGCATCGCGCCCGCGGTCTACGACGGCATCACGCCCAATGCCGCCGGCTTGGTGGAGGCGTTCGAGCTGGTGGAGCGCTTGATCGGCGACGGTGCGGCGCTGGCCGTGTCCACGCCGGGATACGGCGCGACGGCTGAGGCTCTGTTCAAGATGAGCGTGGGCAACGGCATCGGCGTGACGCTGGCCGATTCGGTGACGGCCGACGAGCTGTTCGCGCCGTCGTACGGCAGCTTCCTCGTGGAGCTGGCTCCGTGCGTGGAGCTGCCGCATGCGTCCGACGCCGTGCGCGTGGACGAGGTGGGCGAGACGACCGAGGCCTACGAGTTCGCCGCCTGCGGCGAGGTCATCGACCTGGTCGGGCTGCAGGAAGCGTGGGAGGGCCACCTCGAGTCGGTGTTCCCGTACCGCGCCGAGGGCGATGCCGTGGAAACGGTGTCCTTCGACGGCGTTGCGCCGCTCGTGTACAACGGCACCATCGCGCGCCCGCGCGTCATCATCCCCGTGTTCCCGGGCAACAACTGCGAGTACGATTCGGCGCGCGCCTTCGAGCAGGCGGGAGCTGTGGCCGAGACGCTCATCATCAACAATCTGACCCCCGACAAGGTGGCCGAGAGCACCGAGGCGTTGGTGAAGGCCATCGAGAACAGCCAGATCATCATGATCCCCGGCGGGTTCTCCGGCGGCGACGAGCCCGACGGCTCGGCCAAGTTCATCACCGCGTTCTTCCGCGCTCCGGCCGTCACCGAAGCGGTGCGCGACCTGCTGCAGAACCGCGACGGCCTCATGCTGGGCATCTGTAACGGCTTCCAGGCGCTCGTGAAGTTGGGCCTCGTGCCGTTCGGCGACATCCGCTCCATGGACGAGGAGTGCCCCACGCTCACGTTCAACACCATCGGTCGCCACCAGAGCCGTCTGGTGCGCACGCGCGTGGCATCGAACCTGTCGCCGTGGCTGAGCCGCTGCGAGGTGGGCGACATCCACACGGTGCCCGTGAGCCACGGCGAGGGCCGCTTCGTCGCGTCGCCCGAGCTGGCGGCTCAGTTGGCTGCGAACGGCCAGATCGCCACGCAGTACGTGGACGAGCAGGGCGTGCCGTCGATGAGCCTTGACGTGAACCCGAACGGATCGGTACTGGCCATCGAGGGCATCACCAGCCCCGACGGCCGCATCCTCGGCAAGATGGGCCACAGCGAGCGTCGCGGCTACGGTCTGTACCAGAACGTCCCCGGCGACCGCTACCAGCAGCTGTTCGAGGGCGGCGTGGGTTACTTCACGGACTAGGGGCTTCTCGCATCAAGTTTTCTCGCGCGGCGCATCTTCGGGTGCGCCGCGCTTGCTATACTGGTTGAAAAGGCCTCGCGGAAAGGCGGCTTCATGAAGATACTGGGTTTGGGTGTTCCGGAAATGCTCATCATGCTGATGTTGCTGGTGCCCGTCGCACTCGTGGTCGCGCTCATCGTGGTGTTGGCGAAGCGCGCCGGCAGCCAACAGCCTTTGCCCGATGAGCGCCAGCGCGCGAGCGCGCTTGCCTACCAGCGTCTTTCGCAGCTTGACGACCTGTATAAACGCGGCGCCATCACCGAAGAAGAGTACGCGTTGAAAAAGCAGGAGTGTATGCGCGATCTGTAAGCCTGATCGGAAAGGCGGCTCTCATGGGGTTCATGGATGGGTTCGAGCGCGGGTTGTCTGGCAATTACCGTTACGAGATCGCGGGGAAGGCGGTGGTCTGCTCGCATTGCGGCGGCGAGGAATTCGATGAGCGCTCGGGGCAATTGAACACAGCCGGCGCGTCGCTTCTCAACCTCGATTGGGCCAACGCGACCGCGCGTGTGCTTGTATGCCAAAGCTGCGGTCATTTGGAATGGTTTCTTTAGGAGGAGCATGGATCCCGAATTCGTCAACCTAACCCCCGAGAACCTTGCCGACGAGCATCTTTCCTGCATCATTCGCGTCAGGAAGCCCCATCCCGGCGTCGAGGCGAAGCGCCAATGGCTCGCCGATCGGCTGCGCGAAGGCCATGTGTTCCGAAAGCTGCAGGTGAAAGACCCGGTTTTCATCGAGTACGCGCCGCTTGAAACGGCGTGGGTTCCCGTGCTGGGCGACAACTACCTGTACGTGTACTGCCTCTGGGCGTACGGTGCCGGCAAGGGCAAAGGCTACGGGCGCGCGCTCATGGAGTACTGCCTGGCCGACGCGCGAGTGCAAGGCAAGTCGGGCGTGTGCCTGCTGGGGGCGAAGAAGCAGAAGGCGTGGCTGACCGATCAGGCGTTCGCGCGGAAGTTCGGCTTCGAAGTGGTCGACGCTACCGACGACGGCTACGAGTTGCTGGCTCTGTCGTTCGACGGGACGGTGCCGCGGTTCGCGCCGCACGCGAAAGCCCAGGCTATCGACAGCGACGAGCTGACGATCTACTACGATTTCCAGTGCCCTTACGTGCCCGAGCGCATCGAGGCGATCCGGCGGTATTGCGAGGCGAACGACGTGCCGCTGACGCTCATCCAAGTGGATTCGCTGCAAAAGGCGAAGGAGCTGCCCGGCGTCTTTAACAACTGGGGCGTGTTCTACAAAGGGAAGTTCGAGACGGTGAACGTTCTGGATACCACGTACCTCAAGAGGATCCTCAAGAAATAGGAGCGTTGCAGACGCGACAACTCACGGTGTCCTGCGCATCATCCAGTCCGTTCCCTCTCCGAAGGCCGAGCCTTTCAAGCTATGGCTCGCCCAGGTTGGCGCCGAGCGCATCGAGGAAACCGTCGATCCCGAACAGGGAATCGATCGCGCGTTCGAGCTGGTGCTCAACATGCTTGCCGATGCGCTGAGCGACGTCGAGGCCCTGGAGGCGGGGATGTCCAGCAGCACCGCCCTGAGCGATGTCAGCACCCAGGAGCTGCTCTCGCGCCTTCGCCGTCGGACATCCCCAGCCCATTGAGCACGTAGGAGTCGCTGGACGTCCAACAGCGGTTCGCATCCTCGCACTCTTCGCTGCAAGCTCCGGGCGCGAATCGCCGGCGAGCGGCATCGCCCGTGTGCGCTCGTCGGCTCTGCGCAGCGCGGGTTCGCCGTATGTTGGCGGCTTCGTTCGGGCGCGATCGGGCTTGCCGCTCGCGTGCTTCTTCGCCGCCGCTTGCGGGTCGCTTTCGTTCTCTGCTGCTCGCTGACCGAGCGAGGCGCTACGCCCGCCATCGGTCGGCTTCGGCGGCATCGGTTCCGTGATTGAATGGCGCATCTTTTAACCGAAAACGCTCGAAGGCCTGGCGGCCCCAGAGCGGAGAAGGGAGTATGCGCATGCGGCAGCACACGACGAACCAAACAGGCGGTGAACGGCGTTCGCGCCGATTGCATCCGGCATGGCTCATCCTCATCGCCTGTTGCTTCCTGCAAGCGGGAGGCATGGGCACCATCAACAACGCGGCGGGCATCATGGTTCCCGCCGTGCTGGGCGATCTGCAGTTCTCGCAGGGCAGCTTCATGCTGTACTTCACGATCCAGGGTTTGTGCATGACGGCGGCGCTTCCCGTGGCGGGGAAGCTGTTGCCGAAGGTGAGCATGCGCGTGCTGGTGAGCGTCGGCATGGTGGCGGCCGCGCTGGCGTTCGCGTCCATGGGGCAGTTCAACGCGGTGTGGCAGTGGTACGTGGCGGGGGCGGTGCTGGGCGTGGCGGCCGCGTTCGCGTTCCTGCTGCCGGCACCCGTCATGATAGGCAACTGGTTCAAGAAGAAGGCGGGCCTTGCGATGGGCATCGCCATGGCCTGCTCGGGCATCGGCGGGGCGGTGATGAACCCGTTGGGCGGCGCGCTCATCCAATCGTTGGGATGGCGGCCCACCTATGCGGTGCTCGCCCTGATCGCAGCCGTGCTGGTGCTGCCGTTCTCGCTGCTGGTGATGAAGTTCAAGCCGGCCGACCCGCGCGATGCCTATGGAGCCGACGAGGTGGAAGACACCCCGGCGAGCAGCGGAGCCGAAACGGCGTCCGGCGTCTCGGCGGCTCGCGCCGTGCGTTCGCTGGCGTTCGCGTGCGTGTTCCTGGTTGCGGGATTCCTGTCGCTCGAGAGCGCGTTTTTGCAGCTGATGCCCACGTACGCCGGCACCGTCGGGCTCGCCGCCGTCGCAGCGTTCCTTCCTTCCATCGCCATGATCAGCAACATCGTGGGCAAGCTGGTGCTGGGGTGGCTGGCCGACGCCGTGGGGCCGCGCAACGCGACGCTGTGCGGCTTCGGCGTGGGCGTGACCGCGTTCGCGCTGTTCCTAGCCTCGAACGGCAACGTGGGGATGGTCATGGTGGCGGCCGCCTTGTTCGGCGTGCTTACGGCGATGGTGACGGTGAACGTGCCGCTGCTGGTGCGCAGCGCGTTCGGATCGAAGGATTACGGCACGCTGTTCTCGTACGTGAGCATCGGCACATCGCTGGTAGGCTCGCTGGGCATTTCGGTGTATGGGTTCCTGTTCGACCGCTTCGGCTCGTACGATCCCGGCCTGATGCTGGGCATTGGCACGGGCGTTGCGAGCGCCGCGCTGCTGCTGGTGGGTATGGCTGCGGCAAAGCGCCTGATGGGCGCCGCGCACGTGCGAAGCGGCGCGGTGCAGGCGGAGGAGCCCGCGTTCTAAGAGCGCGCTTTTTTCTTCGGGACGATGCGTTCGACGATGCCCTGGGTGACGCGGTGGCCTGCCAGCTCGGCAAGCGAGCCGAGGGCGCCGACCAGGGTTTCGCGAGCGGTCCCGTCGATGTTCTTGGCCGCCTCGCTCAGCAGGGCCACCGTTTTCGCCCCGCCGAAGAAGACCTCGGTGGCGTTCTGGGCGCCCGAGGCCTCGACGGCTTTGAACAGCGCGTCGACGATGGCCGCCGCTTCCTCGTCGGAGTAGCGCGCCAGCCATTCGGTGAGCAGCGCGTCGGTGAACCGGGCGTTTTCGGTGAGGTTGTCGAGGTAGACGAAATCGTCGCCGTCGACCTCCCACGAGAACGGGCTGTGCTGCAAAAGGCCGCGCTCGGTGCTGTGCACCACGAGCGGCGGGGTGTGCGACTCCATGAGCATACCGATGACGGAGTCCTGCGGGACGGTGCGGTGGATGCGGCCGTCCAGCTTTCTCCAATCATCGGGCGAGAACGCGCCCGCTTTGAAACCGGGGCCGTCGTGCGTGTACACGCGCTCGATGCGGTCCTGCACAGCGGCGGACGCGTTCAGCGCGGCGTACAGCGCGAGGTTGGCGCCCTTCGAGTGGCCGCCCACGAACAGCCGGCGAGGCAGGTGCGGCGCTACGGCCTCCAGGTAGCGCGCGGCTTGCTCCTGGGCGGGCACGGGCGCGGTGTAGCACATGTTGAAGTTCTCGCGCCAGCCGGTGATGGACGTGTCGGTTCCGCGGAAGCCCACGTAGGCGAATTCCTTCTTGTAGACGAACGTCATGGCGGCGAACTGCGTCTGCCGCTCGGTATCGAACAGGCTGAGGTAATCGCGGATGACCATGTCGCGAAACCGCGGGCTGGCGGCGAGTGCCAGCATATTTTCCTTCACGCGGCCAGGGATGAGGCCCGAGAACATATGCTCATAGTGTTCGGCACGCAATGTATCGAGGAAGTGGGCGGGGCGTCCCGAAGGGGATAGCAGGTTCTTCACGATGGTGCCGAGCCTGCCGAACGCCTTGCGCTCGCGCAGCGGCGGCACGATCCCTTCGGCGCGCACCATGCAGAACTGGGAAAGCGCCGCCGAATCGACCGGGTTGAACGGCTTTTCCTCGAATGAGGCGAACTCCGTGCCGAGATAGTCGAGAATGTTCATGCAGCAGCGCTCCTAGCATCCGATACCGATACCGCCTGCGTCGCCTCTCATCATACCGCGTCTCGGGCGCTGCCGGCCTTCAATCTGCCGACCTTCAACCTCTCGGCGTTTCGTCGTCGATCATGGCGAGTAGCTCCTCGCGCGAGTTGATGGCGAGCTTCGCGTAGATGTGGCGCACGTGGGTGCGCACGGTGTTCTCGGAGATGTAGAGCTTCTCGGCCACATAGCCGTGATTGTAGCCTCGTCCCAGGTAGTACAGCACCTCGCGCTCGCGCGGCGACAGCCCCCGTTCGGCTGCCAGCGTGTCGCAGCGGCGGTGGATGTACGTGCGCGAGTCGTCCGCGCCGTGAGGCTCGGTGCGCCGGCCTTCGCGCTGCCGCGAGCCTTGCGCGAACGATATGGCGATGAGCGCCAGGTACACGGTGAGCATGATGAGACAGATCGTGCGGCCGTCGGTGCCGATGACGGCGATGCCGCACAGGCCGGCCACGAACGCGAGCGCTAGCAGCGCGAGACAGGCCGGGAATACGAACGTGGCGGCAAAGGGCACGCTGCGGACGGCGCTGGCCATGCTGCACCAGATGGCCAGCGCGATCACCGCGAAGCTGGCCTGGGTGAGCACGTCGATGATACCCGCTGCGACATCGCTGTCGGAGCTGATGACGGGCAGCGCGAGCAGAAGCGCCACGGCGATGGGATACACGGCCTGGTTGAGCAATCTGAGCGGCGACGAGTTTGCCTTGCGCAGCACGAACAGCGCGACGACGATGGCCAGCAGCGACGGCCCGATGAGCGATTTCCACGCTCCCAGCGGATCGGGCAGGCGCATCTGCTCGCTCGAGATGACGGGATCCCAGGTGAGCCCGAAGATGAAGCAGGTGATGCACGCCCCTACGAGGGGCATCCACAATATGGCGGCTGCCTTGCGCAGCCGGATGCGATGGTCATCCTCGCTTGCGCTTTCGGCGCCGGCGGGGTGCGGTGCCGCAGTCTCGTCGTTGAACGTGCGGGCGACGAACAGCAGCGCCACCGATGTGACAAGCGAGCATGCGATCAGCGCCAACCCGATGGGAGAGGGGGAAAGCGGCTCGGCCGCGAAATGGACGACTGCTGCCGCCACGATGCCCCATGCGCTGTTGAACAGCAAATTCTCCGGTTCGAGCCGCGCGAACACCGAGCCCCACGCCGTGGCGAGCATGGCAAGTCCCGCTCCGAACGCCAGGCCGAACATGGCGGGCTCGGCGAACGGCAGCGTCAGCTGCGTGTACAGCGGCAGCATGAACTGCACTCCGATGGCGACCAGGCAGGCGCCTGTCACCAGAGGCGCCGTGCGGGTGAGGTCGGGCGTGCGTCGATCTGCGCGCTTGGCCAACATGGCCAGCGCGGCGAGCACGATGCCCGCGCCCGTCAGCCCCCAGCCGGCGTACACCGCGAAGGGGTGCAGCGAGGGCGTCGCGCCCGTTCCGTGCTCAGAAAAGAAGCGGATCGCATTGAGGAAGACGGAGAACAGCAGTCCCGCGCCCAGCAGCGCGGGCTTGAACGAGACGGGCGCCGGAGACGCCTGCTTCGAGTCGTGTTGTTGCGCGCTTTCCATGCCCTCCCTGCAACGCCTCGGCGTTTTCCCTCGTAGATAGCGCAAATCACCAAATTCAGCTATAGGGTGGGCGCGTGCGGCGCACCCTGCGGATTCCGAAATCATCGCTTTCAGTGATGGCGAAACCCCGGCCTGCACCGTAGTGTAGCCGAACGTCCGGCGCCGCACAACAGAAGCGGGCGACGCCGGGATCGGAACATGGGCACATGATTGAAGGGAGCGGGAACATGGGAACCACCTCGAAGCACAGCTGGTCGCGTCGCGACTTCTTGAAGGGGGCGGCCGCCGGCACGATGAGCGTCGCCGCGCTGGGAGCGCTGGGCGGATGCTCGCCGCAGCAGTCGGCCTCCACCGCCTCGGCGGCGGCCGCCGATTCCGGCGAAGCGGGCACGTACGACGTGATGCAGGAGCTGTCGACGTTCAACCGCGGCCAGAATGCCAGCGCGAAGGCGCCTACCACGCCCGAAGAGTACATCGCCCTCAAGGGCGACGGTGTGCTGTCCGCGGGCGGCGGCTGCGAGCAGCTGGGCATCAAGCCGGCCGACTTCATGCTGAACAAGCCGGCGTGGTTGGGCGACGCGCCCGTGGTCAGCGACATCGCCGATACCGAGGACTGCGACGTGCTGGTCATCGGCGCGGGCAACGCGGGCACCGTGGCGGCGCTGCGCTGCCAGGAGGAAGGCGCGAACGTCTTCTTGGCCGATATGCAGACCTACGACGAGTACGACGAATACGCCTGCGACATGGCCTGCTACAACTCGAAGCTGTTCCTGGACAAAGGCACGCCCGAGATCGACACCACCGAGGTGTTCAACGAGTACATGCGCCTCTCGCGCGGCCATGCGCACCAGAAGATCGTGCGCGACTACGCCATGCGCTCGGGCGAGATGCTCGACTGGATGGTGGGGCACATTCCCGCCGAGTACGTGGAGAAGTATGCGAAGACCTCGAACTACAAGGGCAACGACAACTTCAACGGCGAGTGCTGCGGGCAGAGGTCGTGGCCGGCCATGACTCAGTGGCGCGACGAGGAATCCAACATCAACATGTGGCCGTTCGTCATCCGCTCGGTGCACGCGGCGTTCGAGGAAGCCGGCGGCACCATCAAGTGGGGTTACCAGGGCGTGGTGCTGGTGCAGGACGGCGACGCGGTGACCGGGGCCGTCTTCCAGGATGTCGACGGCGCGTACCACCAGATCAACGCGAAGGCCGTGGTCGTGGCGGCGGGCGACTTCGGCGGCAACCCCGACATGCGCCTCGACCTGTCCGACCAGATGCGCAACCTGGCCTGGTCGTACGGCAACGACCGCACCGACGCCACCAGCATCGGGGGCATGGGCCGCGACGGCTCGGGCATCCGCATGTGCATGTGGGCCGGCGGCACGATGGAGGGCGGCCCCCGCGCCGGCCAGGCCGCGGGCATCAACGGTGTGCCGGGCTTCGCGTTCGGCGGCGCATGGCCGTGCTTCGGCAACGACGGCAAGCGCTTCATGAACGAGACCATGGTGAAGCACGGCTCCAACGGCTACCTGGACATGCTTCCCGAGGGCCAGCTGCTGGTGAACGTGACCGACGCGAACTGGGAAGAGTACCTGTCGCACCAAGGGTACGGCCACGAGACGATGGACCGCAGCTCGGACTACATGGTGGAAGAAGTGCGCGAGAACATGGCGAACTACAAAACCGGCAAGGACGGCTTCGACGTGCGCGCCTTCTCCCGCTTCGGCAAAGAGTACTCCACGGTGTACGCTGCCGACACGCTTGAGGAGCTGGCCGAGATCGTGGGCTACACCGGCGAGGCCAAGACGAACTTTCTGGCCGAGGTGGAGCGCTACAACGAGCTGTGCGCGAAGGGCCACGACGACGACTGGGGCTGCGACCCGCAGAACCTGCTGCCCATCAAGGACGCTCCCTTCTTCGCCTCGTTCGGCACCACGGGCGGCAATCCTTCCGGCGGCCTGTGCCAGCATGCGGCCATCTGCACCGACGGCCGCTACCAGGTGCTCACCGGCGAGAAGCAGCCCATTGCGGGCCTGTACGCCGCCGGCAACACCTGTGGCCAGCGCTACGGCATCCAGTACGCCACGCCCACGGCTGGCAATAGCTGCGGTTCGGCGCTGACCTCCGGCTACTGCGCTGCCGAAAGCGTCATCGAGGACCTGAAGGCGTAAAGCGGCCCGCAACCGATTCGGGGCCGGTTGGCGTATCCCTCCTCTCCCTCCCCGATGCCAGTCGGCCCATAGCGCGCGGCGGCTGCTTTCAAGTGGCCGCCGCTCCGCGCGAGCAGAAGAAGGAGCAACGATCATGACAGAGAAACGCGATGCGATCGTTCAGGTGTCCGTCCCGTTTTGCGTGGACGATCGCGCGCTTCGCCGCGAGGGCATGATCCTCGGGTGGGATAGCGCGCGCATGGCGCGCTACGCCGACGCGCTGGTGGCCGAGATCGAGGCGAACGCGGGGCAGTTCGACGATTGCCTGGTGCGCGCCGTGCAGCTGGGCGGCGGCGTGGCATCGAACGCGGGCGCGGACATCGCGCGCATCGTGCGCGCCGTGCGGCAGGTTTGCGACGTGGCCGAGGACGCGCCCGTCGCCATGCGTTCGTCCATTGCGAACGTGAGCGGGGCGACCATGCCGTTTTTCCGACGCGCCGGGGTGACGCGCTTCGACTTCGAGATGCTGTCGCTCAACCCCGTCGACTTCGTGCGGCTCAATCGGGTGGACAACCTGAACGATCTGCCCATTATCTGCGACCATTTCCTGCATTCGTACGCGAACGACACGTTGGGGCTGGTGCTGGCGTTCGGCCATGATGCTTCCGAGGGCGGGGACGGTGCGCTCAACGTGCGGCGCACGGCGCTGGCGGCCGCGCGCTCGCATGCGACCCACGCGGAGCTTGTGCGGGTGGCCGATGAGCTGGCGGCGGGTTGCGACGAGGTCGCGCGCCAGCTGGACGAGATGCGCGGCGCGTTGACCGAGCATGGCTTCATGGAGTACCTGCCTCTTCGCTTTGCGCGCGCAGGCAAGGAGGACCGTTTCGCGCAGATGGCGGCCGCTGGCGTGCCGCAGATCGGTTTCGGCTTGGGTGCGATTACGCGTATCGACGGAGCCGAGAGCGTGAACACGCGCGACTTGGCGCGCTACTGCGCCGCGGAAGGCGACTTCGCGAAGATCACCGAAGAAGTGCGGAAAACGCGTTAGGCACCGTTGCGGAGGAGCGGTTGCTTCCTTATAATAGCAGGCGAGCCGCAGGGAGCGGCTAACTCCCCACGGCTCTCGAACTCGCTACGGCGGTTCGGATGTTATTGTGCGCCCGGTTCGTCCCTCTGGGACGACCGGGGTTCGTCTTTCGACCACGCTTGAAGCGCGAGCGAGGCCGCCCCGACCGCCAAGCTGCCGAAAGCAGCTACGAGGCCGAGAACCTGCAAGATAACTCCGGTAAGGCTGAGTACAATACCATCCATGGAGGACACCCCCTTCCGTATATCTAGAATTCGGAAATGGATGTAAAGAGGGTGTGTCATCCTCCCCGCCTGGCGGGTTCGTGCTTCTTAGTATAACAACCCCATCTCACGTTTTCATGGCGCACATCCAGCGCAGATCTTCCTCGATCTTACTGAAATCCCACGCGTTTACAGTGCGGATTCCACGTTTCTTGCCGCTGTTTCTCGCGCGGATTGCACGCGCTTTGCCCTTCGTTCCCGCGTGGATCTTGTCGAAGCCGTCGCGGCGTTGCTCGGCTTCGAATATTTCACGTGAAACATTCGCTCTGGCTGTCCGTTTGACGCGCAAGCTCCGGCCGCGCGGCGTGTCGCCTAGGCGCCGCGTCTCTCAAAGCGCCGTGCCTCGTGCATCCGGCGAGGCCACCGATGGCGAAAAAGCATTGAATTCGGAAATTGCGTAGCGAACCGCAGACGTGCTGGTAATCCCAATCTATCATAGTCCCAGGTCATGAGATCGCTTGCTTCCGGCGCTGCTCGGCGGACCCATCCCGGATGACGCGATCGCTTCCGAATTCGATGTCTTTTTGCCATTCGCTGCCCTATCGGCTGCTAAACCAGGATCGACATGCACCGCCGCGCGCCGCTTCCCCTGTCGGGCGGCTGGCGATCGGGCGGGACGGGCTCCTGGCCGATGGCCGAAGAGGGCTTCCGAGCCGCCGGCGAGCTTTCGCGGGGCGGGCCGACCCGGGCTATGTCAATTCTGGTTTGACAGCGGAGGGCAGGTGGGCTGACCGAAATGGCCCGCAGAAGGGCACGCACGCCGCGCGCTGCGCGGGGAGCGGGATGTCGGACGCGGTAGGATGTCGGATAGGGGAAGCGAAAGGGTCAGGATGATATTTGAGGGCAGGCGAGCAATCCGGCCCCGCTCGTTAAAAAGCCCGCCGCGCGGGAGGCGCGACGGGCTTGCAACACGGGGTGCGGAGCGCGGACGGGACGGCTCCGCTACACGACGCTGAGGGCGAACCCGGTCTAGTTGGCCGAGTCGTCCTGCTGCCCGTCGTCGCTGTTGGACCCGTTTTTCTGGGCGTACTCTTCCGGAGTCATGACGTCCACCACGTTCACGGTCATCTCGACCACGTTGAGGCCGGTCATGTCCTTGAGGTCGCCGCCGACAACCTTTTTGATGTCGTCGAAGATCTCAGGGGCGGACTTGCCGTACTCCATGATCACGTCGAGGTTGATCTTCGCGTTCGTGTCGTCGACGATATCGGCGTCCACGCCCTTTGTCTTGTCTGCGCCGCCCAGGCCTTCCTGGATGCGGGAGAGAACGTTGCCCTTCATGTCGATGATGCCGTCGATCTTCTGAGCGGCCATGGAGGAGATCTTCTCCACGACGTTCTCGTCGATGACCAGTTTGTACACCGGCTCGGCGGAGACGGAGTCGGCCGTGGCGGCATCGCTCTTTTTCTTATCGGCGTCCATATCGGAGTAGGGGTTGTAGGTGGAAGAGGTTGCTGGCTTGGTCATAGTGCTCTGGGTCATGGTAGTTCCTTTCTGTAGCATGATGGATCGGGGGGGGCGAACGCCTCGTGCTGCGCGAATCTCGCAGGGGGATGGGCGCGGCACGCGAGGCGTTTCGCTAGTTGAAACGTTCGAGGACCTGTTTCATCTGCTGGCGCGTCTTGCGGTCGCCGTCGCGGTACTTGCCGATGACCACGCCGATGGCGGCGAACACGGCCAGCAGCACGGTGGGCCAGAATCCCACGATGAGGATGAGGGCTGCCGCGACGAAGCCGATGATGCCGTACAGCACCGCATGGCTGTGGTTCTCCACGTACGGCGAGAACGCGCGCTTCATGCTGGCGTACACGCCCTTGTCGCGCTTCGTCTCGGCCGCTGCATTCGCCAGCACGTCGGACGGTGTGTCGGCCGTACGCTGCGGAGCCTTCTGCTCGTCGTGCTTCTGGTTCGAAGACGCGTAAGCGTTCGTCGTTTTCGGCTTCTGCTTCGCCGCCTGCGACTGCTTGGGCGCCGACTTCGGAGCCGGGGTGGCCGCAGGGTGGATGCGCATGGTGGACTGAGTCATCGTCGCATCACCTACTCGACCACGTGGGCGGGCACCGGTTTGGTCTGGTGCTGACGGCGCGTGTCGTCGGTATACTTCGTGGCCTGCTGCGTGAACGCGGGTGTAACCACGTCGGCGTCGCCTGCGAACGTGATGCGCACGGAGTCGACGGGGTAGCCGGTGAAGGCTTCAAGCGTCGCGGCGATCTCGTCCTGCAGCTTCGCGCCCAGCTGTCCCAGCTCGGCGTTTCGACCCGGATCGATCTTCGCGTGGATGCTCATGCGCGGGTCGTGCTTGTTCGTGATGTGAACCTTGACGTTGTCCGTGGACAGGCCGTGATGGCTCTCGACGACGTGCTTGACCGTGGACTGGATGGCGTTCTGCGTGATGGCGATGCTGCCGTTGTCGCGCTCAAGCTCCAGCTGCGAGTTCTTGCCCGGAGCAGTGATGGCGCGAATCAACACGACCAGCAGGCCCAGCGCCGTGATGCCTAGCAGAACGGCCTCGACGACGAAGAACCACGGCATGCTCATGAGCCAGGCGATTGCCGGGAACAGCGGTTCCCAGGCGAACCAAAGGGCTGCGAGCACGCCGATGCCCAGCACGGCAGCAACGACGAACACGATCATGCAAAAGCGTTTGAACTTTCCCATAGATGCCGCCTTTCTTCTAGAATGCGCACGCCCGATGGCGGTGCGCTGCCGGATAGAGTGGGACTACTCTAGAAGAAAGCCGCAACGGGCGCGCCTGGCCGCGCAAAAGTGCCGCCAGCCGTTTGCCGTGTTGTTGAGCACCCGTACCCCTTTGCATGTCCGACGGCTCGGTAAAGGGGTTCGGGTCAGTCTATTTGCGTGAACCTGAACAGCTGCGGACGGGCTATGGGCTCGGTCGGGCCGGGGTTCGCCTCCTCTTCCGCGGCTTGCGCGCGCAGGGCTTCGCCGTAGGCGCGCAGCGTTTCCTCGAGGTTGTCGACCGGGGTTATGACGTAGGTTTTCGTTTCGGTCGTTCCATCGTCGTACGTGGCCGTCACCTTGAGACGCGCCTGCGCGATCATGTCGGCGTATTTGCGGATGAGCAGCGCATTGAGGTTTTCGTGCATATTGACGTCCCATTTTCGACGATCGCCGTAGAACTCTCCCGTCGTGGCATCGTACAGCTCCGCCACCTCTCCCTCCAACGGGAACGAAACGCGCAGGGCGTGCCATATCTCGGTCTTGTTCGCGTTCTGCTCGTCGTAGTTCACGGTGAAGCTCGTGGTGCGATCTTCCGTATAGGGGTCGTCGCCCTCCTGGTAGGAGAATTCGGGCATGCGGGCGTTCGTGTAGAACAGCACGCGGTCGCCTTCCACCGTGTAGGTGAGCGAAGCGACGTTCGTTCCCGTGCAGGAGAGGTCGAACAGATGGGCCACTGAGAGGTAGCGCTGCCCCGAGTCGGGCGCGTTGTCGGCGTTGTTCGGATCTATCTCCGGGTCGCTGCGCCACACTTTCGTGAAGCCGCCGTATCCGAAGTCGTCTGTGCCCGCATCGAGGGCGAAGGAGTTTTTCGCCGTCGCATTGTCGAGTTGCTGCGAGATGGCGAACGCGACGCCGCTCGCAAGGGCAAGCACGCAAGCGGCTGCGATGACGGCCGTGACGAAGCGGCGCGTACGATAGCCGCTTTGGTTGCAGGTGCGCGGTCGGCGGGTAGGCTTCGCGTGCACCGCCTCCGCTGTGCGCAGGCGGTGCGCCTCGCGCATCACGCGATCGTGCACGCGGCCTGGCATCTCTATGTCGTCCATCAGCGCGCGGTACTGGTCCTGCTCGGGTGATTGTCCTGTCCGTTTCAAAGGATGCCCCCTTTCCCCAGCATCTTCCCGAGTTGCGTTCGAGCCCGGCTCAGGCGCGAGCGAACCGTAGCGGGCGCGCAGTGCACGAGGCGGGCGATTTCCTCGGTCGAGAATCCCTCGTAGTAGTGCAGATGCACGATCAGGCGCATCTTGTCGGGCAGGCGTCCTAGCGCTCGTCCGAGCTCGCTGTCCTGCAGGGCGCGTGCCGCATCGTCGCTGCGAGGATCTTCGCGGCCCGCATCGGGAACCGCGTCGGTGAGTTCGGCGCGTCGTTTCCAGGCCGAACGGTGCAGGTCGCGGCAGCGGTTGATGGCGACGCAGAGCAACCATGCCTTGAGATGCTCGTCGTCTTTGAAAGCGGTTGCGTCTTTCAGCAGGCGCAGGAACACGTCTTGGCAGATGTCTTCCGCGTCGTGCGGGGACTGCGTTTGGTTGAGGGCCAGGCGGTAGACGGTGCTTCCCCAGGTGCGCATGGCGCGCTCCATGAAGTCGTCCTGCCTGAGCGTTGGTTGCATACGGGGTATCGCCTCCTTGCCACCAACACGAAACCGGCTTCGGAAATGTGCCCGGAATGAGAAAAAAGCGGCGAAGCGGGATTTCTCGCCGCTTCGCCGCCTGTGAGCGCCGCCGAAGGGCGGCCTTATGTCGCGGGATCGCCTTTTCTGGCGGTTCCGCGCGACGAGACCTTTTCGCCGAGCTGCCCTGTTGCGTCCGCCGCCTTCGCTTTACGCGTAGATCTCTTTCTCCTCCACGAGGTCGTTCTTGATCTTGCCCACCAGCTTCTGCAGCGCGTCGATGCAGTTCGGTCGGATGTCGGCGCCGATGAGCACGTACATGATGGAGTCGCCCACGTTGAGCACGCCCTCGTTCAGCCACGTGCGCACGTAGTATACGCCCGGCCAGGTGAGGGCCTCTTGCACCGCTGCCTCCACGCCGGCCGCGTCGTAGGAGAATTCCACCTGGGCGACCTCGCCCAGGCCCTCGACGCCTTCGCGCACCTGCTTCTTCGGCGTGATGCGCACGATGCCGTTGTGGGTGAGGTACATGCCGCACTGCGCGGCGTTCGGATCCTGCTTCGCTTCCGCGAGCCATTGATCGATGGACGGTTCCTGCTGAGCCATGCCGCTCCCTTCCTCGAGGATGATCGCCCCATTATACGCCATTGAGAATCGTGGGAGACGTTGCCATGAAGGGGCCTTGCCGCCGTCGGCCATCGCGTACGGCTCGTGCGGGCTCGCTTCGTCATCGACCTGACGGCGGATTGGGAAGCGAGGCGGCAGAGATCGCGCGCTATGCACGATTATCGGGGCTCGTCTTCGAAGGCGAAGAAGGAAAGCCCAGGTCGGAAGAAACGACGATGGCGGAGAATCGTACATAGCGCGCGATCTCTGCCATGCGGAGACGATCCATCGCGGGACCCTGCCGGCACGGGCACCATCCTGCATCCCGCTTCGACGCGCACAGATGTTTCACGTGAAACATCTGTGCGCGGGCGGGAGCGAAGGGACGCGCGGGCGGGAGCGAAGGGACGCGCGGGCGGGAGCGGGACGCGAGGCGCGGGGAGCATAGACGCGCACATGGGGCGCGAAACGCGGGGAGCGGGCGGATCCGAAGATGTTTCACGTGAAACATCTGTGCGCGTTGGTTAGAAAGCAACCGTCGACCTTCCATAACGTTCCCCCTGCATGGAGCGGCGCTTCGGCCGGCTTCCAAAAGCCGTTTAGCGCCTGCCGCAGGGTGGATGATTGCGACATTTTCGATCAGGGTGTCGCCGTGCGCGAGCGGGGATGATAGACTAGGCGAATCCCCAGGACGCACGAAAGGAATCGCATGTCTCTTCCCGCAGCCGACTTGAGCAAACAACCGGACAACCGCACCACCATGGAGCTGGGCGCGGTGCTTCCCTTGACCGCCGAGGTGAAGGACGACCACCTGTATGTGGGCGGCGTCGATATGGTGGAGCTGGCGCGCGAGCAGGGCACGGCGCTGTACGTCATGGACGAGGCGGACATGCGCACGCGCATGGAAACCTACCTCGCGGCGTTCCGCAGCCGCTATCAGAACTCCGATGTCGTGTACGCCAGCAAGGCGTTCCTCAACAAGGAGGCCGCGCGCATCGTAGCCGACGAGGGGCTGTGCCTCGACGTGTCAGGCGGCGGCGAGCTGGCCATCGCGTTGGCCGCGGGCTTCCCGACCGAGCGCATCTTCATGCACGGCAACAATAAAACGCCGCGCGAGCTGCGCGAAGCCATCCAGGCGGGCGTTGGCCGCATCATCATCGACAGCCGCATCGAGCTCAAGCGCATCTCCGAGATCGCGGGCGAGCTGGGCGTCGTGCAGCCTATTTACATGCGCATCACGCCGGGTGTCGAGGCCGACACCCATCAGTACATCCGCACGGGTTGCGAGGACTCGAAGTTCGGCTTCACCATGCGCGACGACTTCGCCTACGGGTGCGTGAAGGACGTGCTGGCGGCCCCGAACGTGAGGCTGGCGGGTCTGCACTGCCACATCGGCTCGCAGATATTCGCGCTGCATTCCTACCCTGAGGCCGTCGAGGTCATGGTGGAGCTTATGGCGCGCATCGAGGAAGGGTACGGCTATCGTATAGAGGAGCTGGACGTGGGCGGCGGCCTGGGCATCGCCTACACGGCCGACGACAAGCCGGCTTCCATCGACGAGTTCGCCGAAACGGTCACGTCGGCGGTGCACGCGGCGTGCGAGAAGTTCGGCGTGCCCGAGCCGCGCCTGCTCACCGAGCCGGGCCGCAGCCTGGTGGCCACGGCGGGCGTGACGCTGTACACGGTGGGCATTCTGAAAACGCTGCCGGGCATCCGCAAGTACGTGGCGGTGGACGGCGGCATGTCCGACAACATCCGCACGGCGCTGTACCACGCCGATTACGAGCCGGTCATCGCGAACAAGGCGGGTCAGCCGCGCACCGAGATCGTCACCATCGCGGGCAAGCACTGCGAAAGCGGCGACGCCGTGGTCATCGACATGCCGATGCAGCACCCCGACCTGGGCGACATCGTCGCCGTCTTCGGCACGGGCGCGTACTGCTACACTATGGCCAGCAACTACAACGGCCAGCCGCGGCCGGCCATCGTGTTCGTGAAGGACGGCCAGGCCCGCGTGACCACGCGACGCGAAACGTACGAAGACCTGATGAGCCGAGACATTTAGGAAAAGGGAGCGCAGCATGACGGTAAAACTGGGACTGGTGGGCACGGGCACGGTCGGCGGCGGGTGCATCGACATCCTGAAGAACCACCGCGAGGATTTCAAGCGCCACTACGGCATCGACGTGGAGCTCGTGCGCGTGTGCTCGCGCAACCCCGAGCAGGCTATCGCGCACGGCGTGGAGGACATCTTCACGCAGGATTACCAGGACATCCTGAACGATCCGGACATCGACATCGTGGTGGAGCTGATCGGCGGCACCACCGTGGCGCGCGACATCGTGGTGGGCGCTCTCAAGGCGGGCAAGAACGTGGTCACGGCCAACAAGGCGCTCATGGCAACGTACGGCGAAGAGGTCATGGGCGCGGCCGACGAGGCCGGCAAGGAGATCGCGTTCGAAGCCAGCGTGGGCGGCGGCATCCCCATCATCGACCCGATGAAGCACTCGCTCATCGCCAACGAGATCAGCTCGGTCATGGGTATCGTGAACGGCACGACGAACTACATGCTCACGCGTATGGTGGAGGACGGGCTCAGCTACGACGCCGCGCTCAAGGAGGCACAGGAGAAGGGCTTCGCGGAGGCCGACCCCACCGCCGACGTGGACGGGTTCGACGCCGCCGCGAAAATCGCCATCCTCGCGTCCATCGCGTTCAACTCGCGCGTGACCATCGACGACGTGCACACCGAGGGCATCCGCAACGTCACCACGATGGACTTGGACGCAGCGCGCGACATGGGCTACTGCGTGAAGCTGCTGGCGCTGGCGCACCGCACCGACGAGGGCGTGGACGTGCGCGTGCATCCCACGATGCTGCCGCTGTCGCACCAGCTGGCCACCGTTGACGGCGTGTACAACGCCATCTACGTCACAGGCGACGCCGTGGGCGAGACGATGTTCTTCGGCGAGGGCGCGGGCGCGGGCCCGGCCGCCAGCGCCGTGATGGGCGACGTGGTGGAAGTGGCGCGCCATGTCACGCTGGGCGTGGGGCCGCTGGTGGGCTGCACCTGCACCGACGAGCTTCCCATCGTGCCGATGGACGACCTCAAGACGAAGTACTACATCCGCTTCAAGGTGGCCGACCGCTCAGGCGTGCTGGCCGCGATGGCCGGCGTGTTCGCCAAGCACAACGTCAGCGTGTACTCGGTGGTGCAGCGCGGCAAGAAGGAAAGCGGCCAGGTGGATCTCGTGTACGTCACCCACACCGCGCGCGAGAAGAGCGTGCGCGACGTGCTGGCCGAGATCGCCGAGCTCGACGACGTGCTGCGCGATGAGCCCAGCGTCATCCGCGTGGAGGAGTGATCCTGCGCGCACATCGACGCCCCTCGAACGGCCTCGCCTCGTGCGGGGCCGTTCGTTTTACACTACCCCCTTAGCAGCGACCTGGGCTTCCTCTATAATCATGCCTTATCAGAGGGCATATTGGCACATCGGGGACAGAGAGGGGCGCTCGTGCAATTCGCAGTAGATTCGCTCCTCGACGGACTGTCCGAGCTCGTGTACATCAGCGACCCCGACACCTATCAGCTGCTGTTCGTCAACAAGGCCGGCAAAGAGGCTTACGGCCAGGACATCGCCGACGGAACGCACCTGTGCTACGCCGCGCTGCAGAACCGCACGTCCCCCTGCCCGTTCTGCACGAACAACCGCCCGAGCGGCGGCGCGTTCCTCGAATGGGAGCACGCGAGCCCCATCACGAAGCATCACTACCTGTTGCGCGACAAGCTGATCGACTGGAACGGCAAGCAAGCGCGCCTCGAGATCGCGTTCGACATAACCGATCACGACCGCGAGAAGGAATCGTTCAAGTTCCTCGCAAGCGCGAACGGTTTGAACGTCGAATGCATCCGGGTTCTGGAGAACGACGATCTCGATGCGGCGCTCAACGCGGTGTTGGGCATGGTGGGCGAGTTCTTGCAGGCCGATCGCACCTACATCTTCAACATCGTGAGCCATCGCATGTGGAACGCCTACGAGTGGTGCGCGCAGGGCGTGTCTCCCGAGATCCAGAACCTGTCCGATTTGCCGTTGTCGCTGATCGATCACTGGATCGAGCGGTTCACCCGCGGGGAAGCGGTCATCATCAACTCGGTGGACGACCTGCAGGACGGCGAGCGCGCCGACGAGTACGAGGCGCTGTCCGTCCAGGGCATCCAGTCGCTCGTGGTCGTTCCGCTCGAAGTGGACGGCAGGCTCGTAGGCTATATGGGAGCAGACGATCCGAAGAAAGGCCGCCTGGAAATCATTGAGAAGCCGCTGGTCAGCCTGGCGTCGTTCATCTCCGCCAGCATGAAGCGCGCGATGGCGGAGCGCCAGGTTGACGAGCTGACCTGGAAAGACGGATTGACCGGTGCGTACTCGCGCAGCGCGTTCCATCGCGATTACGACTGCGGGACGTTCGAGAGCATCGGGTTCGTGCTGGTGGATGCCGACCGTCTTGCGGTGGTGAACCGGGAGCGCAGCCGCGACGAGGGCGACGAGGTCCTGCGGCGCATCTGCTCTTCCATGCGCGAGGTGTTCGGCGAGGGCGTGTACCGCATCGGCGACGACGAGTTCTGCGCGGTGGCCCTGCCGCTTGAATACGAGGAGTTCGACCGCATGACGCGCAGCCTGACGGCCCGCTTCGCCGAGGCCGGGCTGCCCGCTTCGGTGGGGCTTGCCTGGAGCGAGCGCTGCGAAGACGCGACCGTGCTGCTGAACACGGCGGGCGACCGCATGCGCCGCGTCAAGATCGGGCGGCATCGGGCAACCGATCTGGGCATCGACTTGGCGCAGGACGGAGCGGTGAACGACCTCATCCGCCCCGGCGGCGCGCGGGACGCGGTGGAGGCCGGGCTGCTCGACATCTTCCTCATGCCTCAGGTGGCAACGCAAACCGGTGCGCTGGTAGGGGCCGAAGCGCTCATCCGCTACCTCGACCCCGAGCGGGGGATCGAGGTGCAGCCGGCATCCTTCGTTCCCGCGTTGGAGGACATGGGCGAGATCGCCGATGTGGACTTCTTCGCCCTGACGCGCGCGTGCGAGACGGTTGCGCGCTGGCAGCGCGAAGGCCGTGCGGCAGTGCCCATCGCGGTGAACTTCTCGCGCATGACGGTGGGGGAAGAGGGATTTGTCGATCGGGTGGCGGAAACGGTCGCGCGCTTCGGCGTGGACCCGTCGCTCATCGAGATCGAAGTGACCGAGTCGGCGCGCGGGCGCGGAGGCGACCTGCTGCGCTGCGTGGCGGACGATCTGCGGGGCCGCGGTTTCAGCGTGGCCGTCGACGACTTCGGGGTGGACAACGCGAACGTGTCGCTGTTCGTGCAGCTGGAATTCGACGTGCTGAAGATGGACCGGTCGTTGATCTGGGGCATCGATGCCACGGATCGCACCATGCGCGTGGTGAGCGGCCTCGCGTCTTTGTGCGACGACCTGAGCATCGAGTCGGTGGCCGAAGGCATCGAGACCGAGCAGCAACTGGAGGCGCTGAAGACGACGGGATGCACGAGGGCGCAGGGGTATCTCATCGGGAGGCCGTCCGCTATCGACGAGTTCGAGCGGCGGTTCATGGCGTAAGGACGCGATGCGCCGCGAATGCGGAGCGCCTTTTCCTGTGGGCGCTTTATGGCAGCAACATGTCAGTTCGATGACATCGGCTCGTCTTGGTCGAAAAATAATCTTACTTTAATACTATATTTCTTCAGAGATCGAAAGCGGCCGTGCGACGGTCGGCGTCGTGCGCGGAAGCGCGTTTGCGCTGCGTGCGGCCAGGCAGGCATGAAGGAGAAGAGGTTCGCGTGAAGGGTTTTCTGGAGCGGTTGCAGTGGAAGCTGTCGGGCATGATGCAGGGGCGCCGCGGCGCCGACACATTCTCCAACTTCTTGGTGGTTGCGGGTATCGTGCTACTGTTCGCCTCGCTGATTCCTGGGCTTGACCTGCTGTCTTGGGTGGCGCTGATCGTGCTGGCGTATTCGCTGTTCCGCAGCTACTCGAAGAACATCGCCGCCCGCGACCGCGAGAACGCGACGTTCGAGCGCATCGTGGAGAAGCCGCGCAAGCAGCTGTCGCTGATGCGCAAGAAGTGGACGAACCGCAAGACCACGCGCTACTTCAAGTGCAAGGGTTGCGGCCAGGTGCTGTCGGTGCCGCGCGGCAAGGGCACGCTGCGCGTGGTGTGCCCGAAGTGCAAGACCGAGACGAAGCAGAAGTCGTAAAGGTCCGCCGTGGATATCGCAGCTTTCAAGCGCGAGCTGTTCGCCATCACCTACGACTTGCAGAAGATACTGCACGATACGATGACGCCGATCTGCCAGGAGCACGGCCTGACGTTGCAGCAGATGCACGTGCTGGTGGAGCTGATGCGCACGCCGGGTTTGACCGCGGGCCAGCTGAGCGACCGCGCCGGCATCCTGCGCACGAACTTCTCGCCCGTGTGCCGCAAGCTGGAGAATCGAGGGCTCATCGAGCGCCAGCGCAGCCAGACCGACCGCCGGTCGCTGCGGCTGCATGTCACCGACGAAGGCCGCGCGCTGTTGGCCAGCGTCGACGGCGAGGTGCAGCGTCGTTACGGCAGGGCGTTCTCGGCCGAGCCGCAAGAGACGTTCGATGCGATCCTCGAAGGTTTCCAGGCGCTCAGCGCCTTTTCGGGAAAGCTGGTGCGCTGAGGATGTTCGGATACGTGGTGCCCCGTTTGGAGGGCTTGGACGAAGCCGAGCGCGAACGCTACCATCGAGCGTACTGCGGGTTGTGTCGCGCGATCGGCGAGCGATGCGGGCAGCACTGTCGCTTGGCGCTGACGTACGACCTGGTGTTTTTGGCGCTGTTGCTGGGCTCGCTGTACGAGCCGGAGGAGCGCGAGGGCGAGGGACGCTGCGCGCCCCATCCGGTGAAGGCGCACGGGTTCGTGCGTTCGGCATGTATCGACTATGCGGCCGACGTGACGGTGGCGCTTGCGTACTACAAGGGCCTCGACGACTGGAACGACGATCGCAGCGTGCGGGCTCGGGCGTTTGCGGGCATGCTGGCCGGATCCTACCGTGCCATCCGCGAAAGGAACCCTCGCATCTGCGAGGCCGTCGAGACGGGCATGGCCGACATCGGAGCCATCGAGGCCGCTGCGCGCGAAGCGGGCGCCGCTCCGGGCGGCGAGGTGCCCGCTCCCGATGCGGCGGCCAACCGCTTCGGCGTGCTGATGGGCGAGCTGTTCGTGTACCGTCCCGACGATTACTGGGCGGACGACCTGCGGACGGTGGGCGCCCGTCTGGGCAAGTTCGTGTACGTGATGGACGCCGTGATGGACTACGAGGACGACCGGGCATCGGGCAGCTATAACCCGCTGGTTGCTATGGATATGAGCGCGGAGGATATGCGCGAGGATCTGCACCTGCTGGCGGCGGGCGTGGCCGAGGCGTTCGAGCGCTTGCCGCTGGAGCGCGACCTGCGCCTGCTGCGCAGCGTGGTGTACGCGGGCGTGTGGCAGAAGTACTACGCGTTGGAAAACGATAAGGAGAAGCGCCGTGGTTGAGAATCCCTACGACGTGCTGGGCGTGAGCCGTGATGCGTCCGCCGACGAGGTGAAGAAGGCGTACCGCAAGAAGGCTCGCGAGAACCATCCCGATCTGAACCCGAACGATCCTGCGGCGGCGGATCGCATGAACAAGATCAACGAGGCGTACGACCGCATCGTCAACCCCGAGAAGTACGCGGCGCGCGACCGTCGCGCCGGGGCGGCATCCGGGCCGCAGGGTAGCGCGGGCTACGGAGGCGGCGCGGGATACGGCGGAGCAGGCGGCGGAGCAGGCCAGGGGCAGGGCGCGGGCGGTTCGGGTTACGGGACCGAGGGGCCGTACGGCTGGTCGGGCGGCTTCGGGTTCGACTTCGACGACCTGTTCGGCTTTGGCGGCGCAGGTTACGGCAGCCGCGAGCCCATCCATCCCGAGGCGGCCGCGGGCGACAACGTACAGATGCGCAACGCCATCGACGCCATCAACGCCGGGCGCGGTCAGCAGGCGGTGGACATCCTGAACACGGTGACCAGCGACGGCCGCTCGGCCCGCTGGTACTACCTCAGCGCGCTGGCCAACGACGCGGCGGGCAACACGCTGATGGCGCTCGAGCAGATCAGGCGCGCGGTGCGCATGGATCCGAACAACCCGGACTACCAGCGCGCGCAGCGGCAGTTCCAGCAGACTGGCCAAACCTACCAGCAGGAAAGCCAATCGCAAGGCTTCAGCATGGGCATCGACCCCAGCATCCTCTGCTGCGGCATCTGGTGCCTGGGCCCCTCGTTGTGCCGGCTGTGCGGGATGCCGTTTTAGGTTCCGGCGGCCTGCCGGCCGTCGGAACCGCTCGACGCTGCGGCTTCCCATGGTGCCCGATCTCGCGGCGAGTCCGAGGGCTTGCGTACCGAAGTACGCCACGCCCTCGCCCTCCCCACGATCTCGGGCACCACGGAAACCCTCGCTGACGCTACGAACTACCGGTGATTCGAGTTTTCGCACTTGCACCTATGCAATCTCAACCCGAAAGGACGCACTCATGGCAACGATCGGCATCGACTTAGGAACGACGAACAGCTGCGCGGCTACGGTGGAGGGCGGCCGGCCCGTTATCGTGCCGAACGCGGAAGGGGAGCGCACCACGCCCAGCGTGATCGCGTTTTCGAAGGAAGGCGAGCGCCTGGTGGGAACCATCGCGTGCCGCCAGGCGGCGGTGAACCCCGACCGCACCATCGAGTCGGTCAAGCGCCGCATGGGCAGCGATTGGCGCGCCAACATCGACGGCAAGCCCTACTCGCCGCAGGAGCTGTCGGCCATGATCCTGCGCAAACTGCGCCGCGATGCCGAGGCGTTTCTTGGCCAGGATGTCACGCAGGCGGTTATCACGGTGCCCGCGTACTTCGACGATGCGCAGCGCCAGGCCACGAAGGACGCCGGGCGCATTGCAGGCCTCGACGTGCTGCGCATCATCAACGAGCCCACGGCTGCAGCTCTCGCCTACGGCTTGGACAACGGCACGCCGCAGAAGGTGATGGTGTACGACCTGGGCGGCGGCACGTTCGACGTGTCGGTCATCGAGATCGGCGACGACGTCATTGAGGTGCTGGCCACGTCGGGCGACAACCATCTGGGCGGCGACGACTTCGACGAGCGCGTGGCTGCGCACCTGCTGGACGCCTTCAAGCGCGAGCATGGGGTTGACCTGCGGGGCAACCAGGCGGCCATGCAGCGCGTCACCGAGGCGGCCCGCGAGGCGAAGAAGGAGCTTTCGTCGCTCGATACCGCGCATGTCAACCTCCCGTTCTTGGCGCAGGGCCCGTCGGGCCCGCTGCACCTCGAGGCCACGCTCACGCGCGCCGCGTTCAACGACATGACGCGCGATCTGGTGGAGCGCACGTCGGGTCCCGTGCAGACCGCGCTCAACGACGCCGGCATCGCCGCGTCCGAGCTGGGCTGCGTGCTGCTGGTGGGCGGCTCCACGCGCATTCCGGCCGTTCAGGACCATGTGCGCAAGCTCACGGGCAAGGAGCCGTCCGCGTCCATCAACCCCGACGAGTGCGTAGCCATGGGCGCCGCTATCCAGGGTGCCACGCTGTCCGGCACGTCGACGGGCCTGGTGAAGGCCGATAACAGCATCCTGCTTTTAGACGTGACGCCGCTCAGCCTGTCCATCGAGACGGTGGGCGGCGTGGCGACGCGCCTCGTGGAGCGCAACACCACGCTGCCGGTGCACTACTCGCAGGTGTTCAGCACCGCCGCCGCGTTCCAGACCAGCGTGGAGATCCACGTGCTGCAGGGCGAGCGCCCCATGGCGAAGGACAACAAGTCCATCGGCACGTTCAAGCTGAAGGGCATCAAGCGCGCGCCGGCCGGCGTGCCGCAGATCGAGGTGACGTTCGACATCGACGCGAACGGCATCCTCACCGTGTCGGCGAAGGATCTGGACACGGGCAAGGCGCAGTCCATCACCATCGACGACTCCGGCCGCATGTCCGACGACGACATCGAGCGCGCCATTCGCGATGCCGAGCAGTACGCCGCGCAGGACAGCGAGCGACGCGAGGCCATGCTGGCGCGCGAGGAGGCGCAGGGTCTGCTGAACGAGGTGGACCGGGCGCTCGGCCAGGTTGGAAAGCAGTTGGAGAAAGACGAGAAGAAGCAGGTCAAGGCCGACGCCGAAACGCTGCGCAAGGCGCTGTCGAAGCGCCCCGCCGGTTTCGGCAAGAAGGCGCGCGAGGCCGAGGCGGCGTCGGTTGACAACGTGTCCGACATCAAGGCGGCCGCCGAGCGCTTGAGGACATCGAGCGCCCATGTGCGCGAGCTGCTGGGGAAGCAAGGGTAGGGGGCGCGGGATCTGACATGTCGACGGCGGCGGGCGAGATGCTCGCCGCCTTGGGCGCAAAACGGCGCCCATGACAATGTTTCCCATGGAGAACTCGGAGTCAGGGCGCCTCGAGAAGCTTGCGAGCTGGGCATATGCCGATCCGCTTCTCGACGATCCGGCGCAAGGGGGCTGAAAGGCCGCCCAAAATTGTCATGGGTTGCATTTTGCGCCCACGTCCCGGCGGTCGGCGCTTTCTAGTATCATGGTTCGCAGCGGGCGCGCGGCTGCGCGGTGAAAGAGAAGGAAGGGACCCCTCATGGAGCAGTACAAGCAAGAGTTCATCGAGTTCATGGTTGAAAGCGAAGTGCTCAAGTTCGGCGAGTTCACGCTGAAAAGCGGCAGGAAGTCCCCCTTCTTCATGAATGCGGGCGCCTACGTGACGGGCGAGCAGCTGCACCGCTTGGGCTTGTATTACGCGCGCGCCATCCATGATACTTTTGGGCTGGACTTCGACGTGGTGTTCGGGCCGGCGTACAAGGGCATTCCGCTGTCGGTGATCACGGTCATCGGCTTGCAGGAGCTGTACGGCAAGGAAGCGCGCTACTGCTCCAACCGCAAGGAAGTCAAAGACCACGGCGCCGATGCGGGCAACCTGCTGGGAAGCGAGCTGCACGACGGCGACCGCGTGATCATGGTGGAGGACGTCACCACGTCCGGCAAGTCCATAGATGAGACGTATCCCGTGCTCAAGGGCGCGGCCGATGTGGACGTCAAGGGCCTCATTGTGTCGCTCAACCGCATGGAAGTGGGCAAAGGCGGCGTAGTGACTGCGCAGCAGGAAGTGCAGGAGAAGTACGGTTTCCCCGTCGCGTCCATCGTGAGCATGGCCGAGGTGACCGAATGCCTGTACAACCGCGAAGTGCAGGGGCGCGTGGTCATTGACGACGACGTGAAGGCGGCGCTGGATGCCTACTACGAGCAGTACGGCGTGAAGTAAGGCTGAGCCGACCCCCTGGTTTCTTCAGCTGTTCCCGTCCAAGCGAATGCGAAGGCCCGATCGACGCCATCATGCGCGTCGATCGGGCCTTTCAGGAGGGGAGGGGATTTTGGGGGTCGGCTACTTCGCCAGGTTCTTCGCGATCATGCGGCCGAACGTGACGGTGCGGCCGCAGGCGTTGCCGGTCGAGAGGTTCGGATACGTCATGGAGTAGTATCCGCCCGAGTCGTTGCCGGTCACGTACAGACCCTCGATCACGCTGCCGTCTGCGCGCAGCGCCTGGCCTTGGGTGTTGATGTTGATCCCGTCCATGGTGCACAACAGCATGCCGGTGTTGCGGATGCCGTAGAACGGCGGGTTTCGCACGGGTGAGAGACGGAACGGCTCTTTCCCGAAATCGGGGTCGACCTGATTATCGTAGTTCTCGTTATTGCGCTCCACCGTGGCGATGAGCGCGTCGGCGGGCAACCCGAGCTTCCCGGCCAGCTCTTCCAAGGTGTCGGCTTTTTGGATGTAGCCCTTGGCCGCCAGCTCTTCGTTCATGCCCATAACCGTCTGGATGGGGATGTTCGGCGCGGCGCCGTTGTCGAAGGGGAAGAGGCGCGAGCATCCGTGCATGTCGAATTGCTCGGCGTAGGTGGCGAAATCGGCATCCCAGAGCGTGACGTGGATGGAACCCGGCTGCTGGGCGTCGGAGTGCAGCACGAAGTCGTACGTGCCGGATTCGTTGCAGAAGCGCTCGCCGTTCAGGTTCACCTTGAGCCAGGGCTGGCTTCCCATCCAGAAGAGCGTGCCCACGCCGCAATCGGCTCCGCCAAGCGAGTCGGCCGGCAGGCCGCCGCGATCGAACAGCATGCTGGAATGCGTATCGTCCATCTTCGCACCCGCCCACGGGCAGGCCTTGATGCCGTCGCCTTCGCAACCCGGCTGCGCGGAGTTGAACCCATACAGGCTGGTGGTATGCGGCTGCAGCGCCTTCTGCATGTCGACGTTGATGCCGTAGCCGCCGGTGGATACCAGCACGCCCTTGCTGGCGTTGACCTGGATGTATCCGTTCTCGCCTTTGCCGATGGCGCCGACCACCTTGTCGCCTTCCACAACCAACTTGACCATGGGCGTGTTGTAGCGGAACGTCACATGGCCGGTCTTCTCGGCGTAATCGGACAGCACGGTGAATCCGTTAAGCGAGCCATCTTCCGGCCAGGCGGGCGAATGACCGGTTGCCCAGTGCTTGTAGTTCGTCTCGTGCTTTTCTTCGGCGGCTTCATGCCAGAGCTTCACGCCGTACTGGTCGAGCACGGTCTCGTACCAGTCGATGGTTTCGCCCGATTTTTCGTACCACGTCTTATGAAGGTTGAGATTGCATTGGCCTGCGGCGTAGTGGTTCATGTCGAGCAGGTACTCCTGCAGATCCATCGTGTATCCGCTTTCCTGCTGAAGGCGAGAGTTCACGCCTCCGACGTCGTCGCGCACGACGCCGCCGTTGTACTTCTCCAGAACGAACGTCTCGATGCCCTCTTCTCCGGCTGCGCATGCGGCGAACAGGCCGCCTGTGCCAGCGCCGACGATCAGGAATTCGGTGTCGATGGTTTCGACGATGTCGCTTTCCTGAACGGTCGGCTCCGAGCCCAGCCAATCGGACGATGTGCTGCCCGTTTCAGCGTTCGCTTCTTCGGCGCCCTTGTTCTCCTTCGGCGCGCATCCGGCCAGTCCCAAAACGGCTCCGGTGCTTGCCAAGGCTGTTCCTGCGAGGAAGCTTCGACGAGATATGCCCTGTGCATGTTTGGTGCTCATAGGTCCCTCCCTTGTTCGCGAGTTGTGCAGGCGGTGCTCCGCGCTGCGGCGGTTCGAGGGTGCATCCTAGGGTCGCCGTGGGCAAACTTCATCACCCTCAGTGGGTAATTTTTGGGTAACCCCAGGTAGAAAGCTTCTTACGCCGGTTAACCAGATGGAGTGTTTCGGCTACAATACGGGCATGTTGAGATCACGGGAGCAGAACGGCGAGGGGGTCGCGCCGCCGAAGGCGGGCTTGTTCTCGTTTGCGCAGGGCCTTGCGTTGGCGTTGCTGACGTTGAGCAGTTGGTCGCTGAACGTGCATCTGTTTCCTCTGTACGACACGCAGCTTTCCTTCATTCGAGAGCTGTGTACGTTAGCGAACGGCGCCGCGCTGGTGGCTGTCGCCGTCGTGTCGGTGCGTCGTCCGCGTGCGTTGCGCAGGCAGGTGCTCATGGGCATTGCGATCTTCGGAGCTGCGGGAGGGTCGCTGCTCGTGTGGGCGGGTGATCGGCTGGGATCGATGGGCGTCATGCTGGCAGGCGCCTGCCTGGTATCCGTTGCCGAGGGTGCGTGCGCGATCCTGGTGGGCATAGCCCTGTGCTCTGTTCCGACGAAGCTCGCGTCCATCTGCATCGTGACGGGATTGCTGGCATGCGCCGGCGCGAAACAGGCGATTGCGGTGGGCTATTCGGAGTTTGCGCTTGCCGTCCATGCAGCCCTCTTGCTAGGAGCTGCGTTGTTGGCGAATCCGACTGCTTCGGAAACAATGGCACGGCTTTCTCGCGACGAATCGCCGCACGATATGGCCATCACGCAGCCTTCGTCGTTCTTGCCGTTCGGCCATCAACTATTCGTCTGCCTCCTTCTGTTCAGCGCGGTCCAGGGCTTCATGCTCACGTTCGGAGAAACCGGGGGCATTCCTGCCACGTCGATCTGGAGCCTCGCGATTTTGGCGGTGGTCCTTGTTGTCGCATGCCTTGCTCCCCGCCGGTTGACGACCGATGCGCTTTTGAAGCTGGCCGCGCTGCTTGCGATCGCGGGGCTTCTGCTCGTTCCCGCTTCGGACTTGATTCGGTTCTCCATCTCGAACGGTTTGATCAGCTGCGGGATCGCTGCGTTCGACGTGTTCCAGTGGATCGTGCTCACGGCGTTGGCCCGGCGCAACATGCATGGTGCCGTTTCGGTTTTCGCTTGGGGCTCCGCGATGCATGCCATTGGCGTCATCCTAGGAGCCAATGCCGGCCGTTTCGTGAACCACTATTGGACGAGCGATGTGCAGGTGGTGGTTCTGGCGGTGGCTGGTATCGTGTTTTGCCTTGTCGTTGCCATGTCGGTTTTTCTGCAGCACTTCAGTTTCGAGAAAACCATCAACGGCGTGCGCGAGAGCGTTCCGCCTGTTTTGGTCGACAGCGCAGATGAAGACGATGCTTCCGAGGAGAGGGCTCTGACCGTTGACGAGCGGTGCGAGGTCCTCTCGCAGCAGAAGGGGCTCACGAAGCGAGAGACCGAGGTGCTGCACTTGCTGGCGCGCGGTAGGACGGGCGTGTTCATCCAGCACGAGCTATGCGTGTCGTACAACACCATCAAAGCGCACGTGAAGCATATCTACCAGAAGCTGGACGTCCATACCCATCAGGAGCTGATCGATCTGGTGGAGGATCTTGGGTAGCTGTCTCGCACTCGGATGCGTTAACTCTGGGCAAAATCAAGACCCTGGTCAAACTCGGATGCGAAGTTTCTGATACTCTTTCGTGGAACAAGAAGACGATTCGCCGGGCGCCGGTTTAGCGGCGTTCGGCATGCCTTGAGGGGGTATCGTATGGACGCATTCCGCATCGGCGTGATCTTCGATTGCGACGGGACGCTGATCGACTCGATGATGGTGTGGCGCGAGACGGAAGCCGGTTTGGCGCGGCGTGCGAACGTGACGTTGACGGCGGCCGAAATCGATGCGCTCACCGCGATGACCATTCCCGAGTGCGGCGCGTTCTTCCACGAGCGCTTCGGCTTGGGTTCGTCGGGTGACGAGGTGGTCGCCATGATGGACGAGCTCATGTTGGAGTTCTACCGCGAGCGCGCTCTGGCGCGGCCGGGAGCGCTCGAGTTCGTGCAGGCGTTGGCCGAGCGCGGGGTGCGCATGAGTGTGGCGTCGTCCAGCCCGCAGCCGTACTTGCAGGCCGGGCTTGAGCGCTGCGGGTTCGCGCCGTACCTCGACGCCATCGTGTCGGTTGACGACGTGGGCGCCTCGAAGCGCGAGCCCGCTGTGTACGATCACGCTCGCGAGGCGATGGGCACGCCGCTTGCCGCCACCTGGGGCGTCGAGGACTCGGTGTACGCCGTGCGCACGCTGAAAGCCGCGAACTACCGCACGCTCGGCATCTACGACTGCGATATCTCGGGCACGTGCGAGCAGCTGGCAGCCGAGGCCGAGCGGTTCATCACGACCTTCGAGGATTTGGACGTCGACACGTTCCTCGGTTGGAACTAAAAGAGGCGAGGGGTGCTTCGACTTGAAGCGCCCCCCGTTTTGTTCCCGCTAGATCTGCTTCTCGATCCAGGCGACAAGCTCGTCGTAACTCATAGTACCGTTCGCGACGGCGATGACGGTGTCGAAGAAGTCCTGCGTACGAGGCTTGAACTTTACTCCGTTACCGTGTAGGAAGGCGATGATGAGAGCCGTTCCCGTTCGCTTGTTTCCGTCGTCGAAGGGGTGGTTCTTGATGACCCCGTAGCCGTATCGAGCCGCTTTCTCATGCACGGAAGGATAAAGATCTTGTCCTCCGAAAGAGGCGAAAGGCTGAGCTAGAGCCGAATCAAGAAGCCCTTCGTCGCGAACTCCTGGCATTCCTCCGTTACGTTTCAGTTGGTCTTCATGAATGGCGAGCACGATATGCTTGGGTATGGGAGAAGGATCGCGCCCGCTCATTTCGACAGAGCCTCAAACAAATCGCGGTACTCGTCCGCAGCTTCCAAGTATGCATCTAAATACATGGTTCCATTCTCGCCGTCCGAGGCATTGTCGTCGATGGGAACGATTTTTACATAGGGTTTGCTTCCCTTGATGACCGTTACCTCGATATTGTCCTCATACACGCGCTTTGCAATGGTCGGAAATTGCGCGCGGGCTTCCGATGCCTTGACTGTGAGGGGCATGGCGATTCCTCCTTTCGGTTTTCTCCGGTTGCTATCTATGCCGATATTATAGCATAAAAAACAGCTGAAAAAAGAGCATAATCGAGGATCAAATGAAAGAGGAAGTTCTCTTATCGCCAAGGGTCTTCCTGGAAGGTCGGCTCGGGGGTTGGCGGGCGGTCGCTGAACGGGTCGTAGCCGTCGTCGTCTTCCTGGGCGGGGCGCAGGAACGGGTCGGATGACGCTTCGGACTTCGAAGCCGCGCTCTTAGTCGGCTGCGCGCCTGCGACCGGCGTCACCACCGGTCGCAGGATGTAGCGCGGTTTGCGCTGGGAGTCACTCATGGACGCTGTCCTCTTCGGTGCCTACTTTCGCCAAATCGTAGGGCGTGGTCTGGTACACATAATAGTTCAACCAGTTCGTATACAACAGCTGCGCGTGCGCGCGCCAGGTGACGCGAGGGGCTTGCGTCGGATCGTCGTTCGGGAAGTAGTGGCGAGGCAGCGGCATGTCCAGGCCTTTCGCGATATCGCGCTCGTACTCGGCCATGAGCGTGTCGGCGTCGTACTCGGGGTGGCCGAACACGAAGAAATGCCGGCTGTCGGTGCTCTTCGCGATGTAGACGCCGGCCTCGTCGGAGACGGCGATCAGCTCGAGGTCGGGGTGCGCCTCGATGTCGGCAGCGTGCACCTCGGTGTAACGCGAGTGCGGCGCTCGGAACGAGTCGTTGAACCCGCGCACCAGCGGCGACGACGGCTTCACCACTTCGTGGTCGAACACGCCGAACAGCTTGTTCTCCAGCTCGTACTTGGGGATGCCGTAATGGTGGTAGATGCCGGCCTGCGCGCCCCAGCAGATGTGGAAGGTGGAGTGCACGTTCGTGGCGGACCAGTCCATGATGCGCGCGAGCTCGTCCCAATAATCCACGTCCTCAAAGTCGAGCAGCTCAACCGGCGCTCCGGTGATGATCATGCCGTCGAAGCGCTGGTCCTTGATCTCGTCGAAGGTGGTGTAGAACGTGTCGAGGTGCTGCTCGGACACGTTCTTCGCCTCGTGGCTGGCCGTTTGCAGCAGGCTCACCTCGATTTGCAGCGGGGTGTTCGACAGTTTGCGCATGATCTGCGTCTCGGTGACGATCTTCGTGGGCATGAGGTTGAGCAGCAGCACCTTCAGCGGGCGAATGTCCTGGTGCATGGCGCGGTACTCGGTCATCACGAAGATATTCTCGCCCTCGAGCACCTCGGTCGCGGGCAGGGAGTCGGGGATTCTGATGGGCATGGGAAACCTCGCATTTCGTAGATCGTCGCGGTATCGCGCGGGCACGCTGGTGCCGGTCGTAACGGTCTGTATCATGATACCTTCTAATCAGATGACCGGTTTATCTGAATTATCGATAACATGCTATCGGAAGATAGAACTACCGTCGCGTAAACCATGATGGCATAATGAGCCGGATCGCAAGAGCGCAATCCGCAATCCCGCAACAAGGAGCATCCATGAGCGAATCCATCAGCACCACCTGCGTACAGGGCGGCTACCGTCCCGGCGACGGCGAGCCGCGCCAGATTCCCATCTACCAGTCCACCACCTGGAAGTACGACACGAGCGAGCACATGGGCCGCCTGTTCGACCTCGAGGAGGCCGGGTACTTCTACACGCGTCTGGCGAACCCCACGAACGACTTCGTGGCGGCCAAAATCGCCGAGCTCGAGGGCGGCACGGCGGCCATGCTCACGTCGTCGGGCCAGGCTGCGAACTTCTTCGCCGTGTTCAACATCGCCGGCGCGGGCGATCATGTCGTAGCCAGCTCGGCCATCTACGGCGGCACGTACAACCTGCTGGCCGTGACCATGAAGCGCATGGGCCTGGAATGCACGTTCGTTTCGCCCGACTGCACCGACGAGGAGCTGGAGGCCGCGTTCCGGCCGAACACGAAGGCCGTGTTCGGCGAGGCCATCGCGAATCCGGCGCTGGCGGTGCTCGACATCGAGCGCTTCGCCGCCGCCGCGCACGCGCACGGGGTGCCGCTGATCGTGGACAACACGTTCCCCACGCCGGTGAACTGCCGTCCCATCGAGTGGGGCGCCGACATCGTGACGCACTCCACCACGAAGTACATGGACGGCCATGGCGCCAGCGTGGGCGGGGCCATCGTGGACTCCGGGAAGTTCGATTGGACGGCGCATGCCGACAAGTTCCCCGGCCTGTGCGAGCCCGACGAGAGCTACCACGGAGTGACGTACACCGAGCGCTTCGGCTTGGGCGGCGCGTTCATCACGAAGGCGACGGCCCAGCTCATGCGCGACTTCGGCGCCATCCAGTCGCCGCAGAACGCCTACCTCGTCAACCTGGGGCTGGAAAGCCTGCACCTGCGCATGGCGCAGCACAGCAAGAACGGCCTGGCGTTGGCGCAGCATCTGGCCGCGCATCCGAAGATCGCCTGGGTGCGCTACCCCGGCTTGCCGGGCGACGACCAATACGAGCTGGCGCAGAAGTACCTGCCGAACGGCGCCAGCGGCGTGGTGAGCTTCGGCGTGGCCGGCGGGCGCGCCGCGGCCGAGACGTTCATGGCGAACCTCAAGCTGGCGCAGATAGCCACGCACGTGGCCGATGCGCGCACCTGCGTGCTGCATCCGGCCAACGCGACGCATCGCCAGATGAACGACGAGGAGCTGGCGGCTGCCGGCATCACGCCGGATCTCATCCGCCTGTCGTGCGGCATCGAAGCCACCGAGGACCTCATCGCCGACGTCGACCAGGCGCTCGCGGCGGTGTAGGGGGCTGTGGTACGATAGGGTTCCTAGCTCGGGTGAGAAGACCGGTTCGGGATTCGATCACGGAGGTGCCCTATGGAACGCAAGAAGCTGTTCGTTCGCATCGGCATTGGCGCGGCGGGGGTGCTGTTGCTCGTGGCGGTGTTCGCCGGCGTCAGCATGGTGGGGGAGCGGAACCACCTGCGCCACGGCATGGAAGAGGGCTTCGAGCTGCGAGGGACGTACCAGCTTCCCAGCGGCGCATCCATCACCTTCCAGGTGTTCGACGCTGAGCGTTCGTGGGAGGCGCAGAACGGCCCCGATGCCGTCGTCAAAGGCACGATCAAGGAAACGGTGGATCCGAATATCTACCTGCTCGAAGACGAGCGCGGCGAAGAGGTGGGCTGGGTTCACCTCGCCTACGCGAACAACGAAGGCGAGGGCGTCTTGTACGTGCGCTACGGTTCGGACGACTTGGTGGAGATCGACAAGGTGGACAGGGTTCCGATCTACCAGGTGTACGACTGACCTGCGTTTCAACTCCTCGTTGCAGGACGATCCTTCGGGTCGAACGGCGGCGCGCGCTCGCTATACTGATCCCAGTGAATGCGTCGACGTGAAAGGACGACCATGGACATTCAAGCCATCATCGACAAGGTTGTGGGCGAGGTTCAGCAGGCTCCCGAGATGCTGCAGGAGATCGTCGCCGACCCGGGTGCGGCAATCGAGAAGATCACCGGTCACTCGCTGGGCGACACCGACATCGCGGCCGTGGCCGAGGGTGTGCTCGCTCAGGTGCAGGAAAAGGGCGGCGACCTCAAAGAGCACCTCTCCGGCCTGATGGAGAACGGCGCGGTGCACGACGTCATCGCCAACATCACCGGCGAAGGCTCGCCGTTCAGCGGCCTGCTGGGCAGCATCTTCGGCAACAAGGAGTAGCGTGCTGCGCACATACGGAAGCACCGGGCCCGCTCGCGAACGCGCGCGGGCCTTTTTGATGCTTCGCTCGAATAGCCGTTGAGGAGGGCCGGCGCGTCCCCGGCGCCGAGCCGGCCGCACGGGCGTCGGAACCCGACGCCGCCCGGTCGCTCGGCCTTGACGCTGATGGGGCCGCGGTTCTGCCGCTTTCTCGCGCTCTTCCCTTCTGAAATGCAACCCTTTTCCCCTTCGGTGGTAAATAGTTTCTAGTCACGGCTCAGTATCTTGATGTTCGCGCACCACTTCTGCGAACATGCACGTGAGAAGGGTATGGGAAGAGGGGGCTCATGGCGAAGAGGCTCATAGCGGACGATTTTTCGCTGCTGGGCGGCGCTCTGTCGCTGGCCGCGCGCAACGCGCAGACGTTCGAGTCGCTCGCGGCCGAGCTCGACGTGTCCCAGGAAGACCTGTCCCTGTACTGGTTCGCGCTCAACAACCTGCGCCGCCATCAGGGCCACGTGCTGCCCGTGCCCTTCGACGCGGCGGCGCCCGGCGACGCGCCCGACGCACCCTCCTCCTCGAGCAACTGGTACGCACCCACGTGGCGCCTGAACAAGCTGCTGGAGGAATTCCAGCTCAACGAGGGCTTGGCGGTGCACTACGGGCGCATCCTGACCGATCCCGAAGGCGGCCACTACGAGCTGAACCTCGCGGCCAGCGAGGTGGTGCGCGCAGTGCGGCTGGAGAACGCCGACCTCGATGCGGCCCAGCTCAGGCGCGTGTGCGTGCAGGCATGCAAGCCGGTCAACGGCATCGAGCTGCTCGTGTCGAACGCGGGCAAGATCCTGCTGACGGTGGAGGACTACCGCGACGAGCCGCTCGACATCGCGTTCGTCGAGCGCCTGTACGCGGCACTCACTGAGGGCATCTCCATCAAGGAGGTGCGCGAGATCGAGAGTCGCGAGGCGAACGCGGTCGACGAGCTGCGCGCGAAGGCGCTCGAGTCGTTCTGCGCGCACGTGCGGGTGCCCGACGGCAACCACACCCTCGTCGACGCCCTCATCGCGCTGTATTACTTCAAGACGTTCCGCCTGTTCCCTGCCGGGAACAACGTGCTGGCGTTCCTGCTGTACTTTCTTATCCTGCACCGCGCCGGCTACCACTTCTCGGCGCATGTGCCCGTGGTCAAGCTGCTGTACCCGCGCGACGACGACGGCGGCCGCGGCCACGGCCTGGCGTGCGCGCCCGAGGACCTCGTGGTTGCCTGCGACGGCTACTTCGACTGGACCCGCTTCTTCGAACAGGCGGTGCGGCTGATCATCGACGAGCAGCGCTGGACCATGACCAAGCTCGACGGCATGGCGCGCCGCCGCGAGCGCTTCCGCGCCATCATCGATGCCGACGAGAGCATGAACTTCCGCCAGAAGGAAGTGCTGCTCGAGGCCGTCCTCCACAGCAACGCCGAGTTCACCTACGGCATCCACGTGCATCGCTACGACGTGTCGTATCCCTGCGCGCGCAGCGACTTCGCGCGGCTGCTGGACCAGGGGTTCCTCCGACAGCACGACGACGGTATCCGCCACTTCTTCGTGGCGTCCGACAACTTCGGCGAGGTGTTCCTGAACTACCTCAAGGAGCATTGCGCCGACGCGTTCTCGCGCTTCTACCGCGAAGACGGCTCGCTGCGCGACGCGTTCAAAAGCGCGGACGACATCGCGGCGGAATACAACAAGGACGTGGGCTTTTACGAGAAGTCCCTGCTGGATAAAACGTACATCGAGCACTACGACTTCCGGCGCACGCCCATTGCCGACCACGACGGGCCGCAGCGGCGCCGCCGGTCGGACGACGAGTGACAAAACGAGGAGAAAGGAGGATTCGGGGGAGTTCGGCCATTTTCATTGTCAAAGGAGGGTCAATGAAAGACACCACGAAAGAGCGTGCACGCCTGCACGCTCCCAGCAATGCGAAAGCACTGGTCGTGCTGGTTGCGGTCGCGCTGGTCGCTTCGTTCGCCGTTTGGGGATGCAGCCCGAAGGCAACGAGCGACGACGCGAAGGCCGTCGGCACGAGCACGGAAAGCACCGACGGCAAGACGAGCGCGAAGGCCGGCGACGGTCCCGACGAGCTGTCCGCGTTCAGCGGGTTCCCCACCGAGGGCCGCTTCGTCGACGGCGTGGCATCGCTGCCCGATTTCTACAAGAACACCGAGAAGAACGAATCCAACGCCAAGGCCGAAGCGCCGCGCCGCTACACCGACCGCAACGGCAACCTCGTGCAGCCGGTTCCCACCGACGAGCTGGGGTGGAACAACACCTACCTCGACGCCGACAACCGCGGCTGCACCTCGTGCCACACGTTGGAGAACGCCCTGATGAGCCTGCCCACGTACCATCGCCTGATCTTCTTCGGGTACCCCACCGAGCAGAGCTATCAGAACTGCATCGCCTGCCACTCCGATTCCTACTCGGGGCACAAGCTGGCCGACGCCATCCACACGCTGCACATGAACAGCACCATGTTCGTCGATGACGACAACGGGAACTGCCAGTCGTGCCACTACATCGACTCCAACACCGGCGTGTTCGAGCGCTGGGACGAGGTGAAGTACGACCTGTACAAGGGCATCACCGACGTGGCATCCGACGAGCTGAAGGCCTCGGTCACCTACGATCAGACCACCATCACGCCGGCCGAGAACCGCATCTTCAAAACCGTCAAGGACGAGCCGAACGAGTGGCTGACCGACGACTCCAAGGTGGACACGTCCATCTACGAGAACTGGGTCATCTCCATCGACGGCGATTGCGAGAACCCCGTCGAGATGACGCTTCCCGAGATGGAGCAGCAGTTCGGCACCGTGAAGCAGGTCATGAAGATGGACTGCACCATCAACGGCGTGGGCCAGGCCACCATCATGCAGAGCGAGGTGGAGGGCATTCCGCTGAAGGCCATCATCGACTACGCGAAGCCGAAATCGGGCGCCAACGTGGTGAGCCCCATCGGCAGCGACGGGTACGACTACGCGAAGATGGGCATCGACTGGCTGCTTGAGAACGACGCGGTCATCGTCACGAAGATGGACGGCGAGCTGCTGCCCAACTCGCAGGGCTATCCCTGCATGATCTGGGTGAACAAGACGTCCGGCGGCAACTTCACGAAGCGCATCTCCAACCTCACGTTCATGACGGTGCCCGACGACAAGATCGACGCCGAGCTGTACGTGGGCCAGTTCACCGACGACCGCACGGGCGAGATCTACTCCAAGCCCAACAGCGGCGTGCTGAACTATCCCACCGGCATCGTGCTGTCCGGCGAGGAGGCGAAGACCGTGCATCTGGAGGGTTTCGCCGACGCATGGGACGAGCCCATCAAGAAGATGGAATTCTCCTTCGATCACGGCGAGACGTGGACCGTGGTGGACACGCCCGACAACAACGCCGACAACTGGACGTACTGGCGCATGGACTTCACGCCGCCCGCGGCCGGCGCCTACCTGTTGGACATCCGCACGACCAGCATCACGCCCGACGGCGCCGATCGCGTCTGCCAGTACGACACCCAGTTCATGTTCACGGTAGAGTAGGGGGTACGATAATGAAAACAACGACGCAACGCGGTCGTGCCACGATCTCTGCCCTCGCGGGGTTCACCATGGTCGCCTCCATGGCGGCCGCGCCGGCGGTGGCGCTGGCCGGCGAACCCGCTGCCGACGAGCCCGTGGCCGCCGGCGGCACCGAGGCCGCGACGAACGGCACGGCTGTCGAGAGCGCACAGGTCACGCCCGCCCAGGTGGAGGGCGAGTTCTCGTTCGACCAGACCACCATCACGTCCAACGAGGTGATCAAGACCTTCTTCCAGCGCGTGTCGCAGGCCATCTGCGGCGCGACGGTGCCCCTCGTGGCGGACAACCCGCTGGGCTGGAAGCTGTCCGTGTCGGGCGACGTGGAAACGGCGTTCACCGCTTCGGTGGGCGACCTCGCCAACGAGGAGTCGACCAGCAACGTGATGACCTGCACCTGCGGCGGCAACCCCGCCGGCGGGCGCGCCATCGTCACCGCGGACGTGACGGGCATCCCGGTGGAGCATCTGCTGGCGAAGGCCGGCGCGGCTCCGGGTGCGAACGCCGTGACGTTCGTGTCGGCCGACGGCACGCAGCAGACGTTCCCGCTGGGCTACGTGGTGGGGCGCCATGCGGTGCTGTCCTACGAGATCAACGACGAGGACCTGTCGGCCTCCGTGGGCGGCAGCAACCAGCTGTGGATGACGAAGACGCCGGCGAACTACTTCGTGCGCGACGTCGTGGAAATCGTGGTGTCCACCGAGGACGTCGCGCCCGCGACTCCGGGTGCGGCCGACGAGCATCCCAACAGCCCCAACGCGGGCGTGCTCGCGGGAACGCAGGGCTAGGGGGCGCACGATGATCGCTCCGATGCAGGTATCCGTGGGCAAGCCGGTGACGTTCAGCGGGTACGCCGAGGACTACGGCAAGCAGATCGTGTCGGTGCAGTTCTCGCTCGACAACGGCGCGAACTGGACCACGTACGACGTGTCGGATTCCACCGACGATCTGTGGGTGCACTGGACGTTCTCGTACACGCCCGAGCGGCCCGGGTTCTACCGGCTGCTCGTGCGCTCGGTGAACGACGCCGGCGCGGCCAGCCCGCTCGCGGACGTGGCCGAGTTCACGGCCGCCTAAGGTGGGGGAGGGGCCGGGTGCAGAGCGCCCCGGCTCCTCCTCAGCGCCGTTCCGTCCGATACTCGCGGGGAGTGGCGTTGTAGCGCCGTTTGAACGCGGCGCTGAATTTACTGGGGTTCGCGTAGCCCACCCGTGCGGCGATGGTGGCGACGCTTTCGTCGGTGACCTCGAGCAGCTTCGCGGCCTCCTGCAAGCGCCTTTCGCGCAGGTACGTGGGAACGGGCACGCCGTACACTCCCTGAAAGTAGTTGTTGAGGCTGGTCACGCTGATGCCGAACGAGTCGGCGATGTCGCGCAGCCGGTAGTCGCACCCCAGATCGGCGCACAGCCGATCATGCGTCGTCCGCGCGATGCGCATGTGCGATTTCGTGTAATACGAATGTCGGCGCCCCGTCGGCAACCCCCGCGCCTTGACGTGCAGCAGCACCTCCATGAACCGCAGCTTGCTGCGCGGCGCATCGAACGGGTCCACCAGCGCCTCGAACGACGCCATGAGCGCGTTCAGCTGGTCGTCTCCCTCGAACAGCACCGCAGGGTCGAGCTGTTCGATCCAGGAGCCGAAAGAGAAACCCGCCTCGCGCATCACTCCGTACGCCGGCTCGTTCGTCACCCCGTCGCTGAAGCACAGTTTGATGCCGCGGTATCGGCCGAGCGGGTACCGGTATTCGCTCGGCAGGCGCCGCGACGCGCTCAGGCAGCAGTCGCCCGGTTTCACGATGATCGCGCTTTCGCCCGGCATGGCCACCTCGCACCGTCCCTCCTGGCAGTAGTCCAGGGTGATCCAGCACCCGCGAACCTCTTGGGCGTTCACGAGGATGGGGCATATCTCCAAGTTGAAATCGACCGTTGCGATGAAGAGACGCGGCGAGGCGAAGAGCGTTGTCATGCGGCCGCGCCCCTGCTCGTTCTCGACGAGCAGCGTGTGGGCGCCGCCGGGCTCGACAACCACGCGCATGCCGCGGTCGAGCTGCAAGGTGCCGAATGGTTCGAGTACGTTCGTGGTGGCCTCCTGTCGGTCGGTCCTTCGTTCCTATTGTATCCCGCCGGTAGTTAGAAATGGCTAACTCGTTTGCGTTTGGAGCAGAAGAAGACGCATGGAGTTGAGTGGAGCGATCGCAAACCCTTACCCTTGTCGCGCGACCTCTAGGTACGACAAGGAGAAATCATGAGCAAATTGAGCGATGCGGCCACGGGAGACGTGGCTGTGATATCCGGAGTGGAAGGGGATGCGCGGTTCGTCGGACGCGTCACGTCCATCGGGCTGACCGTGGGCTGCGAAGTGCAGGTGCTGCAGAACGTGCGCAAGCGACCGGTGCTGGTGTACGGGCGCGACAGCGTGATAGCCGTCGATGCCGAAGACTGCGCCCGCATCGACGTGCAGGTGCGCTCGTGAGCGCGCGGGAGGCGGTGCTCGAAGAGCTGGACGCCGCGGTGTCCGCGCCATCGGGCGCAGCGGTGGTCTCCGGGGCGCCCACCTGCTCCGTCGCCTTGCTCGGTCAGCCCAACTCGGGCAAATCAACCCTGTTCAACGCGCTGACCGGTTCACGGCAGCGCGTGGGGAACTGGCCGGGCAAGACGGTGGAGAAGAAGGAGGGCGGTTTTTCGCGCGGCGGCGTCGATTACGCGGTGTGCGATCTTCCCGGCACCTACAGCCTCTCGGCGAATTCGGAGGAGGAAGTGGTCACGCGCGACTACATCGCCTCGGGCAGGGCCGACGTCGTATGCGTGCTCGCGGACGCCTCGCAGCTGGAACGAAGCCTGTACATGCTCGCCGACTTCGCGGGCGTCGATTGCGCCTGCATGCTCGTGCTGAACCTCATGGACGTCGCCGAGGCCCAGGGCAAGCGCATCGACGCGAAGGTGCTGGAGCGCAGGCTCGGGATACCGGTCGTGCCGTTCGTCGCGGCCGATCGCGCGCACTGCGACCTGTTCTATCAGGCGCTCGATCGTGCCATCGCCGACCCTCATGCGCTTGATGCGACCGCGCTGGCCGAGGCGTGCCGCGTCGAGTTCGGAGCCGTCTACGACGACGTGCGCGCCCTCGTGCCGGAGCGGAGCGTCGGCGCGCTGACGCCGGCTTGGCTGACGGGCAAGCTGCTCGAGGGCGACGTTCCGGTCCGCGCGCTGGTCGACGAAGCGCTCGACGAACGCGATCGAGCGCGCTTGGCGGCCGCGCTCGAGCCGATCGAGCACGGCGTGCAGCGTGGAGGGACGTGCAAGTTCTCATGGATCGACGGGGTGCTCGACGGCGCCGTTCGGGGTTCCCGCACCCGCTCGACGCTCTCGAGATTCGACCGCATCGCCACGGGATCGCGCTGGGGCAAGCCCCTCGCCATCGGCATCATCCTGGTGGGGCTCCTGGCGACGTTCGTCCCCGCCATGCCCATCATGGCGGTGGGCGGCCTGTTCTCGCTCATCGGCGAGTACGCGGCCGCAGGGCTCGTCGCCCTGGGAGCGCCCGCTGTGCTGGGCAGCTTCGTGAGCGGCGTCCTGTTCGACAGCCTGCGATTCGCCACGATGATGGTGGGCTTCGTGTTCGGCATCAACCTCGTGTTCGGCGCGCTCGAGGAAGTGGGCTACATGGCCCGTATCTCGTACGTGTTCGACTCCACGATGGCGCGCTTCGGCCTGCAAGGCAAGTCCATCATGCCGTTCGTCGTGTGCCTGGGGTGCACCATCGGCGGCGCGTCGGGCACCCGCGTCATCGACTCATGGGGTCAGCGCGTGCTGACCGTCGCCATGGCATGGGCGGTGCCCTGCGCTTCCACCTGGGGCGTCGTGCCGGTGCTGGCGGTGGCGTTCTTCGGGCCGTGGTCGCCTGTCGTTGTGGTGGCCATCTTCCTGACCTCGTTGCTGCTCATGTACCTCGTGGGAAAGCTGTTCGGGCCGCACCTCGTGAGCGGCGACGAGCGCGCCGGTTTGGTCATGGAGCTGCCCCCGTACCATGCACCGCGCTGGAAGAACGTGTTCTCGACGGCGATCGCCCGCTCGAAGCACGTGTTCAAGCGAGCGGTGCGCGTGGTGTTCATCGTGACCGCGGTGGTGTGGCTGCTCGTCTACAGCCCGGACGGCAACCCGCAGAACACGGCCCTGTACGCGATCGGCGAGGCTATCGAGCCGGTGACCAGCTTCTTCGGCCTGGGGTGGCAGACGTTCATGGCGTACCTATGCGCGATGGCCATCAAGGAGTCGGCGTTGGGCGTGCTGTCGGGGCTGTTTCTGGGCACGGGGACGCTCACCACGGCCGTTGGCGGCATGGGGCCGGTGGCCGCCGACATCGGCCAGGTGATGGCGTCGGCCATCTCGCAGCCCGAGGCGCTCGCGTTCATGTTCGCGTTCACCTTCAATGTGCCATGCATGGCCTCGGTGGCGGCTACCTACGGCGAGACGCATTCGGGGAAGTGGACGGCGCTCATGATCGCGTTCTACTTCTGCGCATCGCTCGCGCTCGCGTTCGTCGTGTTCCACGTATCGTCGCTGTTCCTGGGGTAACGTCCTCCCGCGCCTCCCCGGAGCGCCTAGCGCATGGCGGCGCGGTAGGCGCTGGGGGTGGTGTGGTGGGTGCGGGCGAACAGCTCGGCCAGGCGCTCGGGGCGGTAGCCGACGGCTGCGGCAACCTGCGCCACGGGCGCGTCGCCGGCGGCCAGCAGCTCGGCGGCCTTCGCGCAGCGCAAGCGCTGGCGGTACTCCACGATGGTGCAGCCGCACGCCTGCTTGAAGGTGCGCCGCAGCTTGGTCTGGCCCATGCAGGCGATGCGGGCCAGCTCGTCGGCGTCCACGGGCGCGGCCAGCTGCTGCTCCAGGCGCCGCCGCACGCGCTCGATGGCGTGCATGTCCTCGCTGGCCAGTTCGCTGGCGCGCTCGCCGGCCATCGCGCGCGACTTGTCCACGACGAGCGCCACCGCTTCCTCAACCTTGCTGCGGTAGAACAGCCGCGCCGACGCGCCGCGTCCGCGGTAGGCTTCCACCTGCTTGAGCAGCACCACCATCTCGGGGAAGTCGGAAAGCCCGTCGATGCTGGCGAACGCCTCCTCGGCGCTGAAGGCCTCATCCCGGTACACCTCGCGCAAATACTGCTCGTAAAACGGCGGGGCGAGCATGATCTCGACGTTGCGGATGGGCGTGCCGGCCCGGCACAGGCAGTCCCAATGCGGCGTGTCCAGAACGTGCCCCTCCAGGTAAGGTGCCTCCACCGTGCGGTTCGTGACGCTCTCGACGCAGCTTCCCGACAGGTAGTAGCGCACCGAGACGAAGCGCGGATGCCGGCATTGCTCGCGGAAGTCGCGGGGGAACAGCATGTCGGTCGCCGAGATGGCGAAATCGCGCTCGGCGTACAGCCAGAAGTATCCCGAGGCCACGTCGCGCGGCATGCGGAACATGCGCCCCTCGCGTTCGGGCGCGCCCACGTCCGCCGCGCACGTTTCCTCCATCTGCATGTCGGCGAGGCAGGGGAGGAACACCTCGCGCATGATGTCGTAGTCGGCGCATGCGGCAGCCGTGCCGTCCCGATTTCCGTCTGCGCGAATCAACGCGCCCTCCTTCCGTTCCAACGCGTTTGCGCGCCCGCCCTTGCGCCCGGACGCGCTCGTCTCTAAGTTAGACCAGGATAACATGATAGAGCGATAGGAGCATATATGGCATCATCAGAAAACAAACGCGAGCTCATACTCACCCGATCGCCCGGCAGGCTCATGGTGTCGTTGAGCCTGCCGGCTATCGTGGGCATGGTGGTCATCGGCCTGTACACGTTCGTCGACGCGATCTACGCAGGTCAGCTGATCGGCGTTGACGCGATGGGTGCGGTGTCCATCGCATACCCGTTCACGTTCATCAACTCGGGGCTGGCGGCCATGATCGGCATGGGCTCGGCCTCCGTGCTGTCGCGGGCCATCGGCGCGCGCGATCAGAAGAGCATCGACCAGGTGATGGGCAACCTCGTCGTCATGAACCTCGTGCTGTCCCTCGCCGTGACGGTGGTGGGCGTCGCGTTCGCCCGCCCGCTGCTCGCGCTCACGGGCGCGGAAGGCGCCATGCTCGACCTGGGGGAGTGCTACCTGCGCATCATATTCCTCGGCAGCCTGTTCGTGAACTTCGCCCAAAGCTCGAACATGATCATGCGCGGCGAGGGGGAGCTGGCCCGCGCCATGGGCATCATGGCCGGCGGCGCCATCCTCAACATGGTCCTCGCGCCGGTGTTCATCCTCGCGCTGCGCGATCAGGGGCTGGGCCTGGAAGGAGCCGCGTGCGCCACCGTGCTGTCGCAGGCTGTGCTGGCGGGCGTGATGCTATGGTGGTTCGTCAAGCGCGAGAAGACGGCGCGCATCGTGCGCGTGGCGGCGTCGCGCGCGGTGCTGGCCGAGGTGGCGAAGGTGGGCGTGTCGGCCATGCTCATGCAGGTGCTCACGCTCGTCCAGCAGGCGATCATCTACCGCGCGGCGGCCGAGTGGGGCGGCGCGGAGTGGCAGGTGCTGTTCGGCGCGGCGCTGCGCATCCAGTCGTTCGCGTTCATCCCGCTGTGGGGCATGAGCAACGGCTTCCAGCCCGCGGCGGGCACGAACTACGGCGCCGGGCTGTACGACCGCGTGAGAAGGTGCACCGTGGCGTTCTCGCTGGGGGCGACGGGGCTTGCGCTGCTGTTCTGGATACCCGCCATGCTGTTCCCCGAGGCCGCGTTGTCGCTGTTCATCACCGATCCGGCGCTCGTGGCGCAAGGCGTTGACGACTTCCGCGTGTTCTTCGTCGCCTATCTGGCGATGGGCGTCATGGTGATGGGCATCACGCTGTTCCAGTCGTTGGGGAAGGGCGGTTTGGCGGCGCTGCTCGCGCTTGCGCGGCCGTTGCTGCTGTTCGTGCCGCTCGTGCTGATCGTGCCGAACCTGGGCGGTCTCGGCATCCACGGCGTGTGGCTGGCCTGCGCGATCACCGACGGCTTGCTGGCGCTGATCGCCGTCGCCCTCATGGTGCGCACGTGCCGCGGGATGGGGAAGGGCCGCGCGCGGACGGCCGCGATCGAGGAGGGGGAAGCCGCGCGGGCGTAACGCGCAGGCGGCCCGGGTCGCGCGGCAGGCGCGCGTCCCGGGCCGTTCGCGTGTCTGCTAGCCGGCCAGCAGGTTTCCGACGCGCAGGCATTCGGCGCTGGCCTCGTCGTCGGGGTAGTCGTAGGCGATCACGGAATCGGCCACGTCGACGCCGGCTTCTTCGGCGCGCTTCTCCCACAGCTCCATCCACTCGCCGTCGTTCCACTCGTACGAGCCGAACAGCACCACCTTGTGACCGGCTAAATGGGGCTCTACCTGGTCGTACATCGGGAGGAACTCCATATCCTCCAGCTCTTCGTCGCCCATGGCGGGGCAGCCGAAGGCGAGGGCGTCGTAGTCCTCCACGCGCTCGGCGGTGAAGTCCGCGGCATGCACGAGGTCGGCCGTGCCGCCGGCCGCGCGCACGCCTTGCGCGATGAGGTCGGCCATGGCCTCGGTGTTGCCCGTGCCGCTCCAGTAGACGATTGCAACCTTGCTCATAGGGTATCTCCTTCGTGTCGAGGGATGTCGCATGCGCTCTCTGTTGAGCGAGGTGCGCGACGAAGCCGCGCCGCGCACCTCGCTCAACAGAGCCGCGTCCCGCGTCTCACGTGCCGTCCGCTCGCGCGCTAGCCGGCCGCGCGGAACGCCTCGGCGGCGGGGAAGTCCTCGTCCACCGCGGCGAGGCATTCGATGGAAACGCCCTCGTCGAACAGCTGCTGGTACATGGTGGTGCAGTTTTTGTAGCAGCAGAAGCACGTTTGGGCGTCGCGCTCTTTCGCGTATACCTTCCAGCATCCGCTGCACAGGAAATTCTCGCCTTCGTTGTCGATGAAGCCGATGACGTCCTCGTAGGGATAGCCCAGGAAGAAGCCGATCTCGTGCGGGAACGAGCAGCGTCCCGTCATCTGGCTTTGCAGGTCGGTGCCGCAGATGCGCTTGTGCAGCTTCTCGATGCAGGCCGACAGCGACGAGGGGTCGTAGCCCTCGGCGGTCAGGAACGCGGCCACCTGCTCCTGCTGGATGGCGCGCGTGAGCAGCCGGGGCCGGTACACGTACACGAGCGCCCCGCTCGTGCGGCGGGCCAGCACCTCGATGCGCACGCCGTGCGGCGCCAGCTTGGCGCGGCAGGCGCGCAGCGCGTCGGACAGCTGGTCGTCGCGCAGGGCCGCCGCGGTCGGGCGCCGTCCGTGCTGGACGGCCGTGGGGGAGAGGGTGCTGCGGCAGGTGAACAGGTTCGCGGGTTTGAGCGCCGCGAGCGTGGGGGTGCAGTGGTGCACCAGCTTGCGTTCGAACGCTTCGCAAGGCGATAATTCCTGCTCGATTGCTTCCATGCGGCCTCCCTCGGGCAGCGCCTCCGCGGGTGTCGGATGCGCCTATAAGTTAGCTTTGGATAACATATACCCGAGTGTCGGAGGTTCGTCAAGCACGGATCCGAAAAAGCGCGAGACGCGCAACGTATGCGGCAGCGCAGGACCCGCGGACGTTGCGCTCCTCGCCTTGCGTCGTTCTCCCCGAGCTGCGCAAGGGGTCGGCATCCGGGCGTCCGAATGTTTCACGTGAAACATTCGTTCTGGTTTCATTCGAGGCGCGACCCTCGACGATCCCTCGATCGCCTCCGCTCAGGCGCTGCGGCGGCGGTAGGCGCTGGGGGGCACGCCGGTGCGGCGGCGGAAGGCTTCGGCGAACGCGCCGGGCTTGCGGTAGCCCACGGCGCGCGCGATGTGGGCGATGGGCTCGTCGGTGGAGTTGAGCAGCTCGATGGCGCGCTCGATGCGCGCGTCCGCGACGAACGCCGCGGGCGAGGTGCCGTACGCCGCCTTGAACGCGGCCTTCAGCTTCGTCTGCCCCATGCACGCGCGGCGTGCGAGCTCCTCGCAGGACAGGGCGCCCGCGAGATTGCCGTTGATGTGGGCGCTCAGGTCGTCGAGGGCCGCGCGATCCTCCTTCGACAGCGACGGCGCGCTCCCTTCGGCGCGCTCCGCCTCGATGGCCGCCGCGCGTTCGATGACCAGCGCGAGCGCCTCGGCCACGGCGCCCTCGTAGAACAGGGTGGCCGCCATGCCCGTGCCCTGATAGGCGCGCACCTGTTTGAACAGGGCGACCAGCTCGGGAAAGTCGGTGCGGCCGTCAACCAGCGCGAAGGCGCGCCGCACGTCGGGGATGTTCCCGAAGCGGGCCTGCAGGTAGTCGCGGTAGTAATCGGGCGAGATGGTGATGGAGGTCGCGCGGGTCGCCGAACCCGGCTGGTAGAGCGCCACGTACTCAGCGCCTTCCTCGGCGAGGTAGGTGGATATGGCCCCGGCGCGCAGCGTGCTGCCGCCGCTCTGCACGATGAGGTCGGCGGCTTCGTAGTATCCGATGGACAGGTGCTCGGCGTGGCGGTAGCGCATGACGCCGGCGTGCTCGAACGTCATGTCGAAGGCGTTGACGGCGAAGAGGTTGTCGTGGAAGTAGGCCCAGTATTCGCCGTGCCCGCAGCCGTTCGCGAACCGGTAGACGCTGCCCGCCGAACCGTATCCCGGCACCGTGCCGGCGGGCACCATGTCCCAGAGGCGGAACGCCTCGTCGTACATGTCGTCTTTGATGCTGCGCATTCGCTTCCTCCTCCGTCTGCCCCCGGGCTGCCGATCGCGTGCGTTCCGCACTGCCCGAAACGGTCGTTTCGCTGCCGTGAATCGTCGCGCGCGCCCGTCGTCGCTGCTGCCGTCCGGCTGATTCGCTCATTATACCAAAAAGTTACCGAGGGTTAACAACGCGCTGCCGGTTGGCGGCGTTCGACGGGAAAGGAGCGTGCGCAATGGCATCGAACGTGGCAAACACGCAGGGGGAGAGGGCGGCTTCCGCGACGGCGAACCGGTGGACGACGCGGGATGTGCTCACGTTCGTCATCTTCAACATCGTCATCATCGTGGCGACGATGGTCGTGAAGCTGGCGGAGGACGCGGTGCTCTCGCCGCAGAACACCTTCTTCGTGGGATCGTGGCTGTTCCCGCTGGTATCCACTCCGTTCTACCTGGTCATGGCCGATCGCATCGGCAAACGCGGCGTGCTGGGCGGCTCCATCCTGCTGTTCGGCGTCCTGTACACGTTCATGGGCGGCCTGTACTGCGCGCCCGTGGCCGTGGTGGGCGCCGTGATCGGCGAGCTGGTGATGTGGGGGAAGGGGTCGTACCGCAGCATCGTGCGTTCGGCCGTGGGCTTCTTCGTGTACTGGGCGACGTTCGCCTGTTACGGCATTATCCCGTATCTCCTGTTCAAGGATGCGTACATGGAGCAGCTGGGCGCGTATTACAGCGCGAGCGACGTGGCCGCCATGGTGTCGCAGTACACGGAGCTGCCGTGGATCCTGCTCATGCTGGCGATGTTCGCCGCCGGTACGGCGCTCGGCGCGGTCATCGGCGCGAAGTTCCTGAAGAAGCACGTCCGCAAAGCGAAGATCGCGTAAGCGCCCGATGGAGACGAGCTCGCAAGCGCGCCCCTTCGCGCGCCCCGACCTGCGCGCGGGCCTGTTCGGCCTCGACCCGCGCACGCATCTGCTGGCCGTCGTGGCGTTCGGCGTTGCGTCCATCGTGCTCACCGGCTTGCTGGAGACGGCGTTGTTGCAGGTGGCTGCCGCGTTGTACCTGGCGGGCAACGGGCGCGCTCGCTTGGCGCTGCGCTCGTGCGCAAGCTTCGCCGTCGTCGCGGGCCTCAGCTTCCTGCCGCTGCCGGGGCTGTACGGGGTGCTGTTCGTGAGCCTGCTGCACATGGTGCCGCCGTTCACGGCGGGCTGCGCGTTGTTCTCGCTGTCTCCTTCGGCTATCATGTGCGCGCTCGCGCGGTGGCGCGTGCCGCAGCGCGTGCTCGTGGGCGTGTGCATGCTGTTCCGCTTCGCGTCGGTGCTCTCGTTCGAGGCGCGCTCCATCGTGCGCGGCATCCGGCTGCGCGGGGTGTTCCCGCGCGCGATCGACGTGGCGCTGCATCCCGCCCTCGCCTACGAGTGCTGCTACACGCCGCTTGTCATGCGCTGTTTGCGCCTGTCGGCCGAGCTGGCCGCGTCGGCGGAGCTGCGGGGCATCGAGGCCGACGGCGTGCGCACGTCGGTGCATCATGTGGGATTCGAGGCGCGCGACGCCCTTGCCGCCGTGGCGGTGCTGGCCGTGTGCGCGGGGCTGTGCGTGTGGGGGAAGGTGGCGTGATGGCGCAAGCGCAGGACAGCGAGCGGGCGGCGGCCGTGCTGCTCGACCGGGCTTCGTTTCGCTACGTGGACGAATCCGAGCGGGGGTTGGAAGCGGAAGCGGGTTCTGCCGCGCCCGCATCGGGCAGCCGCGTGGACGACGTGTCGCTGTCGGTGGCTCCCGGCCGCTGCCTCGTGCTGTGCGGGCGCTCGGGCGACGGCAAGTCCACCGTGTTGCGCCTGGTGGACGGGTTGGCGGGCACGTTCTTTCCCGGCGATCTGACGGGCGTCGTGGAGGTGTGCGGCGCCGACGTGCGCCGGCTCGCACCGCGGGAGCGCACCGAGCGCCTCGGCGTGGTGATGCAGGACCCGCGCAGCCAGTTCTTCATGGGGACGGTGGGTGACGAGATCGCGTTTTCGGCCGAGAACCTGGGGGTGGACCCCGCCGAAACCGTGCGCCGCGTGCATGCCGCCGCCGAGACGTGCGGCGTGGAAGGGCTTCTGGGCGAGAAGCTGTCCGAGCTGTCGAGCGGCCAGAAGCAGCGGGTGGCCCTCGCCGCCGCCATCGCGTGCGGTCCGGCCGTGCTCGTGCTGGACGAACCCACGTCCAACCTGGACGCGCAGGGCTCCGAGGCGCTCGTGCGCATCCTGGCCGAGCTCAAGCGCCGCGGCACCGCGGTGGTGGTATCCGAGCATCGGCTCCACCAGCTGCTGCCGGTGGCCGACGCCTACGTGTGCCTGCGCGCCGGCCGCGTCGTTGAGCGGTGGAGCGCCGACGCGTTCGCACGGCTCGGGCTGGAGGACGCGGCGGCATACGGCTTGCGGCATCCGGACATGGCCGCGCCCGCGCCGGGCGTCGGCGGCGTTGCGCCTGCAGCGAGCGGTTGGCGGGTCGAGGGGCTGACGTACCGCTACCCGTCCACGAAGCGGGGCATCCGCGACTTCGATGCCGCGTTCGCCTGCGGGGCGGTGACGGTGATCGAGGGCCCGAACGGGGCGGGCAAGACCACGCTCGCGAAGGTGCTGTGCGGCGCGACGCGCGAGCAGGCGGGGCGCGTGACGTTCGACGGCCGCCCCGTGCCGCGCCGCGAGCGACGGCGGCGCAGCTACTTCGTCATGCAGGACGCCGACTACCAGCTGTACGCCGGCAGCGTGGCCGACGAGGTGGTGCTGGGGCGGCGCGTGGACGAGGCGCTGAAGGCGCGCGCATGGGAGGCGCTCGAGGCGTTCGACCTGGTCGATCTGGCCGATCGACATCCTGCGAGCCTGTCGGGCGGTCAGAAGCAGCGCGTGACGCTGGCGGCGGCGTACTGCTCGGACGCCGACCTCATCGTGCTGGACGAGCCCACGAGCGGCCTCGACGGCCGCGGCGTGCGCGAGGTGTCCGCGTGGTGCCGCACCCTGGCCGCCGGCGGCAAGGCCGTGGCGATCATCACCCACGACAACCTGCTGGCCGCTCTCGCCGGCGATGCCGTCGTGGAGCTGAAAGGCTAGGCACCCGACGGGGAAGGCGGGCGAGCCGATTGCCCGTGCGCTGTCGATCGCGAACCGCGCCGCAAGTTCGGGCTTGCAATCCGCCCGGAGCGCCTCTATACTGATAATCACATTATCGATAATGAAATTATCAGTAGAGGGAAAGGCGGTTGGAAGCTTGTCGAAATCCGACGCGAGCATCGACCCTCGCATCCTCGACAGCGCACGGCGGGAGTTCCTCGCCCGCGGCTTCGAGGGAGCGTCCTTGCAGAGCATCTGCGCGGACGCCGGCGTGACGACGGGTGCGCTCTACAAACGCTACAAGGGGAAGGCCGATCTGTTCGAAGCCGTGGTAGCTCCCACGCTCGCCGACATCCGCGCGCTTGAGGAAGAGGCGAAGCGCCGCGATTACGCGCTCATGGACGATAAGAACCTTCGCGAGCTGTGGGCTCTGTCCGAAGATATCCATCGCCAGTGGATGATCTACTTCTACGAGCGCTACGAAGGGATGCGGCTCCTGTTGTGCTGTGCAGAGGGCACGGCCTATGCGAACTTCCTTCACGACTTCGTGGCGCGCAACACGGCGTTGTGCATGGAGTTCGTGAACGAGGCGCGTCGGCGCGATTTGCCGGTGAGCGACATCGACGCCGACGAGTTGCACATCCTGCTCACGGCGTACTGGTCCACCGTGTTCGAGCCCCTCGTCCACGGGTTCCCCCTGGAAAAGGCGCTCGGATACTGCAAGCGCATCGCCGGGTTCTTCAATTGGCAGGTGGTGTTCGGCTTCTAACATGCGGTGAGGAAACGGAAGACGAGGCGGACGGGATCCGCCTTTTCTCGAACCAAAGGTTACCCTAATCTAACATTTGAAAGGAAACGCCATGCAACAGAACGCAGGGCAGGCGCAAGCCATGCCCGAAACCGAGGCCGTGCCCGCGGGAAAGCGGCCGGGAGCGCGCAACGAGCGCCTGAACGTGCGCGACTTCGTGACCATCGCGGTGCTCACCGTGCTGGAACTGGTGGTGTATTTCAGCATCGGCATGATTGCGGGCTCGACGCCCATCGGCTGGTGTTTCACGCTGGGCATCCAGGCCATCCCGTTGGGCATCATCTTCATGCTGATGTACGCGAAGGTGAACAAGCGCGGCGTCGTGCTCATCTCGGGCGTGCTCGTGGGGCTGCTCGTGGGTATGAGTTTTTGGCTTACCGGCCTCGTCATCGCATTGGGCGCGCTGGCTGGCGAGGTTATCTGGAACGTCGCCAACCGCAAGCGCTTCGCCACCATGGCCGCCAGCTTCACGTCCATCATGGTGGGCTGGTATCTGGGCGCGTTCGCCCCGCTCGTGCTCATGAAGGACTTCTTTTTGAACTCGGTGCCCACGATGGCTGAGTTCTACGGCAGCGTGTTCGATATCGTGGCGGGCCCTCTGTTCTTCGTCTGCCTGGGCGTTACCGCGCTTGGCGGCGTTCTGGGCTCGCTGCTGGGACGCGCTGTGCTGAAGAAGCACTTCGAACGCGCGGGGATCGCCTGATATGGAGGCCGCGCGCATGCAGAACGCGACCGCCGTGCCTCGCGACGGGGGATCGGGCGTGCCGGCGGTGAGAAACCTCGACCCGCGGATGAAGCTGCTTATCGTCCTCGTGGTGGGGTCGGCCGCGCTGTTCAGCCCGCATCGTGCCCTGTTGCTGTGGTGCTATGCGATTATCGCGGCGCTGTGGCTGCTGTCGGGCGAGGCGCGTCGCGCGCTGGGATTCGTGGCCGTGCTCGCGGCGGTGGCGCTTGCCGAGTGGGGCGCGGGGTTCATCCCCAACGCCACGGTGGCGGGCATGGTGGGTTTTCTCTTCTTCATTTTCGCGCGCTCGCTGTCTACGTTTGCGCTGATCATGTGGATGTCGGTGGGGTTGCGCATCGATGATCTCATCGCGTCGCTGCAGCGCTTGCGCCTGCCGCGCGGCCTCGTCATCACCATCGCCGTGGTGTTTCGCTACCTTCCCACGGCTGCCGACGAGTTCCGGAAGATCAGCGCCACCATGCGGCTGCGCGGTGTGGAGCTCTCGGCGCGCAACCTGGTGCTGCATCCCGGCCGCTCGCTCGAGTACGTGCTGGTGCCGCTCATCATCCGCACCATCAAAATCGCCGACGATCTGGCCGCTTCCGCCATGACGCGCGGCCTCGACCTCGTGGGTGCGCGCACGACGTACCGCGACGTGCGCATCGGAGCGTCGGGGGCGCTCGTGACGGCGGCGGTGCTCGTCTGTACGGCGGCCGGTTATGTCGCGTGGGCGGTGAACGTGCTATGACGGCCAACGAGGTGGTGGTGGCAGGTGCGACGGTTCGTTACGCCCACGATGGCCAGCCTGCGCTGCGCGGCCTCGACCTGCGCGCGGGCGGCGGGAAGCTCGTGCTGCTGCTGGGCGCGAGCGGGTGCGGTAAAACCACTGCGACGCGCCTGCTGAACGGGCTGGTCCCCCATTTCTTCGAGGGAGGCGCGCTCGACGGCTCGGTGGACGTGTGCGGCATGGAGCCGGCTTCCGTCAGCGTGCAGCGGCTGGCCGGCGCGGTGGGGTCGGTGTTCCAGGATCCGCGCAGCCAGTTCTTCGCCACCGACGTGTCGTCCGAAATCGCGTTCTCGTGCGAGAACCTCGGCGTTCCCGCGCTCGAGATGCGCCGACGCGTGGCCGAAGCGGCCGGAGCGTGCGGCGTCGCGCACCTGATGGACCGCAGCATCTTCGACCTGTCGAGCGGCGAGAAGCAAGCGGTGGCGGTTGCGTCGGTGCTGGCGATGCGCCCGCGCGTGGTGGTGATGGACGAGCCGTCGGCGAACCTCGACGAGGTGGCCACCGCTCGGCTGCGCACCATCGTCGAGACGCTGCTGCACCGCGGCGTGACCGTGGTGGTGTCCGAGCATCGGGTTCACTATCTGGCCGACCTTGCCGACGAGGCGCTGCTGCTGCGTGCAGGGCGCGTGGAGCGGCGTTTCGCCGCGGGAGAATTGGCGCGTCTTACGCCCGAGGCATCGCACGAGCTGGGCTTGCGCGCGTCGAGCCTCGACGAGGTGCGCGCCGTGCCGCGCGCGGAGGCCCGGGGGCCTGCGGTCCTTGAAGTGCGCGACGTGAGCTTCGGCTATCGGGGCGCGCCGCCCGTGCTGAAGGGAACGTCGTTCTCGGTGCGGGAGGGCGAGGTCGTGGGCATCGTCGGACGCAACGGCGTGGGCAAAAGCACGCTGATCGACCTCGTGTGCGGTCTCAAGACGGAGTGTGCGGGCACGGTGTCCATCGGCGGCGTCGCGTTGCGGCCGAAGGAGCGCGTGCGGGCAAGCTACCTGGTCATGCAGGATTCGGATTGCCAGCTGTTCGCGGAAAGCGTCGAAGCCGAGCTGCTTCTGGGCGAGCGTGCCGACGAGGCGCGCACGGCGCGAGCGCGCGCAGCGCTTGCGCGCATGGGGCTTGCGGGGCTGGAGGACCGTCACCCGGCATCGCTGTCGGGAGGCCAGAAGCAGCGGCTGTCCATCGCGGTGGCCTACATGAAGGATGCGAAGGTCGTGTGCCTCGACGAGCCCACGAGCGGCTTGGACTGGGCGTCGATGATGGGCGTGGCGCAGCTGTTGCGGGACCTGGCCGAAGAAGGGCGCGGCATCGTGGTGATCACCCACGACTACGAGTTCTTGCTGGCGGCGTGCGACCGGGTGCTGCGCATCGGCGAGGGCGGGTCGGCGGTCGAGGTCGGCTTCGACGGCCCTGGCGATGCGAGTGCGCTCCGCAACCCCGAATAGTCGTTTCGGTGCCGCGATGCGGCGGGAGTCCCTCGATCCTGTGCCGGCGGGCGCGCGTTTCGGGCATTCTGAGCGAAGTTTGATAAAGCTAACTTGAGGAGTTGACCAATGGAAGTTTCTCCGGCGAACCGCGACGTGCGGCCAAGCGCGTTCGCGAAGCTGTACTACTTTATGCGGCCGGATCGCGGGCGCATGGTGTGCTCGCTCGTGCTGGCCTGTATCGGCGAGGCCGTGGGCATGGTGCCTTACGTGGTGATCGCGCTGTTGGCGGCGGGGCTCATCGAGGGCACGCTGACGTTCGAGCGTGCGGCCCTCCTGGCGGCCGTCGCCGCGCTCGCGCACGTCGCGCGCTTCTTCTGCACGTGGCGCTCGTCCATGATGAGCCACCGCATCGCGTTCAAGGCGCTGGCCACCATGCGCGACCAGATGGCGGAGAAGATGGAGCGCGTTCCCATGGGCACGATCATCGACACGCCCACCGGCACGTTCAAGAACCGCTTCGTCGACAACGTGAACCAGCTGGAAGACGCCATCGCCCACTTCATGCCCGAGCTGCCGTCGAACGTGTTCGGGCCGTTGCTGGCCATGGTCATCGTGTTCGCGCTCGACTGGCGCATGGGGCTGGCCGGGCTGGCCACCATCCCTCTGGGCGTGCTGTTCTATGCGGCCATGATGCGCGATTACAAGCCGAAGATGGCCCGCTACATCGGCAGCGAGCAGCGGATGAACTCGTCGCTCGTGGAGTACGTGAACGGCATCCAGGTGATCAAGGCGTTCGGGCGTACGGCCAGCTCGTACGGCGGATTCTCCACCGCGGTCGCCGAGTACCACGACTCGACGCTCGCGTGGTTCAAGCAGAGCTGGGTGTGGATGGCGGCCGTCAAGTCGGTGGTGCCGTGCACGCTGCTCGTGTCGCTGCCGCTGGGCGTGTGGCTCATGTCCGCAGGCCAGCTGACGCTGCCGATATTCCTGACGTGCATCGTCATCCCGCTGGGCTTCATCGCGCCGCTGCTGAAGTTCGCGCAGGCGGGCGGCCAGATCTCGCGCATGGACGTGTGCCTCAACGTCATCTGGGACTTCCTGGGCACGCCCGAGCTCGTGCGCCCCGCCGAGCGCGTGCGGCTGGACGGCGAGTCGTTCGCGTTCGAGAACGTGTCGTTCTCCTACCACGAGGGGGCCGAGGTGCTGCACGGCGTCAGCTTCGAGACGCATCCCGGGCAGATCACGGCCATCGTGGGGCCCAGCGGTTCGGGCAAATCGACCGTGGCGAAGCTCATGGCCGGGTTCTGGGATGCAACGGACGGGCGCGTCGCGTTCGACGGGGTCGATGTGCGGAACATCCCGTACCAGCAGCTCATGGAGCATATCTCCTACGTGGCGCAGGACACGTTCCTGTTCGACCGCACGCTTGCCGACAACATTCGCATGGGGCGTCCTGCCGCTTCGCAGGTCGACGTGGAGGCCGCCGCCCGCGCGGCGGGTTGCCACGAGTTCATCAGCCGCTTGCCGCAGGGCTACGACACGCGCGCCGGCGAGGCGGGCGAGAGGCTGAGCGGCGGCGAGAAGCAGCGCATCGCCATCGCACGCGCCATTTTGAAGAACGCGCCCATCGTCATCCTCGACGAGGCGACGGCCTACGCCGATCCCGAGAACGAGGCGCTCGTCGAGCGCGCCATCAGCAAGCTCGTGGTCGGGAAGACGCTCGTCACCATCGCGCACCGCCTGTCCACCGTGACGGGCGCCGACCAGATCCTCGTCATGGACACCGGCCGCATCGTCGCCCGCGGCACGCACGACAAGCTGCTGGAATGCTGCCCGCTGTACCGTCGCATGTGGGAGCAGCACAGAAGTTCCGCTGTTCTACGAACAGCGGAACCGGCCGACGCTGCGGCTTCCCCCGGTGGCACCGGGGAAACCCTCGCTGACGTTTCGACGACGGGCGACAACGATATCAAGGAGGCGATGTAGCATGTTCGCGCTCATCAAACGCGTGCTCGACCTGGCTGGCAGCTTCTCTCCGGCGGCGCGGCGCAGCCTGACGTGGGGCATGGTGTGCAACATCCTGAAAGCGTTCTTCATGGCCGGTATGCTGGGCGCGGTGTTCTGGGCGCTCGAGAACCGCGACCACCTCGACGCCGTCGTGGCGCTGCAATGCCTGGGCATCTTGGCTGTCAGCGTGATCGGGCAGTACGTGTTCCAGTACCTCGTGGACATCACGATGGACGCGCAGGGCTTCCACATCTTCCGCGACCTGCGCCTGCGCGTGGGCGACCGGCTGAAGGCCGCGCCCATGGGCTACTTCTCCGAGCAGCGCCTGTCGGCCGTCACCACGACGCTGACCACGACGGTGCACCAGCTGGAGGAGTTCATGACCATCTGCCTGACGGGTCTGACGGGCGGCGTGGCCATGGCGGTGATCATGAGCCTGTTCTTCCTCGCCGTGGCCTGGCCCATCGCGGCCATCACGTTCGCGGGCATCGCCGCGGGCCTGTGCGTGCTGAACGTGCTGCGCCGCCGCGCCACCAGCGTGACGCGCGAGGTGACCGCCGCGCAGGAGGCCATGGCTGACAAGGTGATCGAGTACGCTCGCGGCATGGCCGTGCTGCGCACGTTCGCCACGCCCGACGAATCGCTGGCCGCCGCGAAGGCGTCGTTCCAGCAGAAGCGCGCGGCCGATTACCATCAGGAGGCCGCCGCGCAGGGCATCCTCAAGCTGTACGCGCTCGTGTTCAACCTGGCCAGCTGCGCGGTGCTGTTCACCGCGTGCGCGCTGTACCTGAACGGCGCGCTGCCGCTGTCGTGGGCGCTCACGCTGCTCGTGGCCGCGTTCATGATCTACGGCGAGCTCATCCACGCGAACGATGCGGCGTTCCTCACGAAGAAGATCGAAGGCGAGCTCGACCGCGTCGACGAGGTGTGCGACATCCCGAAGCAGAACGCGACGGACGCGCCGCTCGCGCCCGCCGATTTCGGCATCGAGATGAACGGCGTCTCGTTCGGTTACGACGCCGACCGGCGCGTCATCGACGACGTGTCGCTGCGCATCCCGCAGGGCACGAGCTGCGCCATCGTGGGGCCCAGCGGCTCGGGCAAGACGACGCTCGTGAACCTCATGGCCCGATTCTGGGACGTGGACGCCGGCGCGGTGCTGCTCGGGGGCCAGGACGTGCGCAAGGGCACGGCCGAGAGCCTGCTCGCGCACGTGTCGATGGTGTTCCAGAACGTGTATCTGTTCAACGACACCGTGGAGAACAACATCAAGTTCGGCATGCCGAACGCCACCCATGCCGACGTGGAGGCCGCCGCCAGGCGCGCCCGCTGCCACGAGTTCATCATGCAGCTGCCGCAGGGCTACGACACGGTGCTCGAGGAGGGCGGCGCCAGCCTCTCGGGCGGGGAGCGCCAGCGCATCTCCATCGCGCGCGCCATCATGAAGGATGCGCCCATCGTCATCTTGGACGAGGCCACGAGCTCGGTCGATCCTGAGAACGAGCACGAGCTGATCGCCGCCATCGGCGAGCTCACGCGCGGCAAGACCCTCGTGTCCATCGCGCACCGCCTGAACACGGTGGCCGGCGCCGATCAGATCCTCGTGGTGGACGAGGGCCGCATCGTGCAGCGGGGCACGCACGACCAGCTCATGGGCGAGCAGGGGCTCTACCGCGACTTCGTGAACCTGCGACGCGAAGCCGCCGGCTGGCGCCTGGCGGGGTAGGGCGCGCGCCGTCGCGCGCCGCCTGCGAAATGTCCGATCGGAGTAGGCGCGCGGCTGTTTGGAGCGGAACGGGCGGCCCGTTTCTGCTATACCGGAGGGAAGGGAAACGCACTGCGCGCGCGGCGGCCGCCCGCGCGGCGAGGAGGTGCAGGTGAAGCAGCCTGTTCATGAGTCTGCCGAAGACTATCTGAAAGCCGTGTTGGCGCTGGAGCGCGAGCACGGCTACGTCCGCGCCGTGGACGTAGCCGGCCGGCTGGGCGTGTCGAAGGCGAGCGTGTCGAAGGCGCTGTCCAAGCTGGAGCGCCAGAAGCTCGTGCACGTGGTGGCCCACGACGTGCGGCTCACCGCCGAGGGGCGCGCCGTGGCCGAGCGCGTCAGCGAACGCCATGCGTTCTTCCGCGCTCTGCTGCGCGCTGCGGGCGTGGAGGCCGTCGTCGCCGACGAGGAGGCGTGCCGCCTCGAGCACTGCCTGTGCGAGGACTCGTTCCGGAAGCTGGTAACCGCGCTCGACGCGCGCGGCTGAGAGCGCTCGGTTGACGCGCGGCGGGTCGCCCGGTATGATGGCGGCCCGGGCCTCATGGCCCGCAACCCAACGAAAGGCTCTCCTCTCATGACTGTTCCTCCCAACCGCTAAACCACGCGACACATCCGTCCCATCCGCTGCCGCGCCGCGCGCGGCCGCTTCGTGATGGGCGCTGCCCGTCCGCCTGCCGCCGCTGCGAGCGGCCGTTTTGCGATGGGCCGTCCGGTTGAGATGCACAGACAATCAGAGAGGTTCCCTGTATGAAAAAGCTGAATAACGGCGTGGTGCCGCCCGTGCCCACCTTCCATTTCGAACGTATTCGGATTGCGAAGGAAGGCAACAACCATCATGAAAACGAGTATATGGCGCGTGGAGGCGACCGCCGCGCCGGTCGCGCTGCGCCCTTGTGGGACCTGCGGTGCTGACGCGGAGTTCGCGTCCACGGGCCTGTTTCGCGTGAACGCCCAGAAGAAACGTCTGGACGTGTGGCTCATCTACCGGTGCGCCACGTGCGGAAGCGTGTGGAACAGCGCCGTGATCAGCCGTGGGCGTCCGGGAAGCATCGACCGCGAAGAGCTCGAGCGGTTCACGGGCAACGATCCCGTGATGGCGCTGTGGTGCGCGCTCGACGTCGGCTTGCTCAGGCGCAACGGCGCGCGCCGGGGCAAGGTCGCCTTCGTCGTCGAAGGCGACCGGCCCGCCGGCGGCGAGGACTGTCGGGTTGAAATCGACGGCGGCGACCTTGCGGGCCTGCGCCTGGCCGAGGTGCTGCGGGCCAAGTTGGGCGTTTCGCGCAGCGGCTTGGAGCGCCTCGTGGAGGCGGGCGACGTGAGCGCCGCCGACGGAGCCGACGTCCTCGCCGCGAAGCTCCGTCCGCACCAGACGATCCTCGTGCGCGGGCGGCGCGAGCAGTAGGCGGGCAGGCGGCCCGGGACCACGCTCCCGGGCCGCTCCCGGCCCCCTGCCCCCCCCACCGCGCCCGCCACCGCGGACGCCCGGCCCCTTTCCCGATGTTTCACGTGAAACATTCGTTCTATGCGCACAGGTGGGGTGCGACCGTGGGAGTGTGCTATCATGACGGCGAACACAGCGGCCATGCAAAGGAGCCATCATGTACGGATTGAAAACCGAGGCCAGCTTCGACTCGGCCCACTTCCTGACCGATTACTACGGCAAGTGCGAGAACCTGCACGGCCACCGGTGGAGAGCGGTGGTGTACCTCGAGGTCGCCGACCTGCAAGCCGACGGCACGATGAAGGACATGGTGGTTGATTTCGGCGTGTTCAAGCGCGCGGTGCGCGACCTGGCCGAAGAGCTGGACCACACCTTCCTCGTGGAAGAGGGCTCGCTGGCCGCGACGACGCTGGCCGCCCTCGAGGCCGAGGGCTTCAGCCTGACCGTCCTGCCCTTCCGCACCACCGCCGAAAACCTGGCGCGCTACGTCTGCGACCGGCTGACGGAGCAGGGTTTCCCCGTGTCCCAGGTGGACCTGTACGAAACCCCCAACAACTGCGCCATCTACCGGAGGACGGCATGAACGTTTCGGTCATCCTGGGGCATCCCTACGACGGCAGCTTCAACGCGGCCATCGCCCAGACCGTGGTGCAAACGCTGGAGGAGGACGGCCATGCGGTGGCGTTCCACGATTTGCACGCGGAGGGCTTCAACCCGGTGATTCCCCCGTCCGAGCTGGTCAGCGATGTGCCGGCCGACGATCTGACGGCCCTGCACCAACGCGAGATCAAGGAGGCCGACGGCATCGTCGTCGTGCATCCCAACTGGTGGGGACAGCCGCCCGCCATCCTCAAGGGATGGGTCGACCGCGTGCTGCGGGAGGGCGTGGCCTACGGGTTCGCCGAGGGCGATTCCGGCGGCGGCCTGCCCATCGGCCTGCTGAAAGCCCGCGCGGTGCTCGTGTTCAACACGTCGAACACGCCGGAAGCGCGCGAGCTCGAAGCTTTCGGCGATCCGCTGCAGCGGCTGTGGCGCGACTGCATCTGCGACTTCTGCGGCGTGACCACGTTCGATCGGGTTATGTTCCGCGTCGTTGCCGACAGCACGCCGGCCGACCGCCGCACGTGGCTTGAGCAGGCGCGCACCATGACGCGCGAAAGTTTCCCGTCCGAATGGAACAGCGCTGCCCGATCGGACTAGAACCGTCTGCCCCGTTGCCGCATACTGTCTCCGATATAAGTAACCCTTGGCTAACAAGTAAGGAGACCTTCATGGCAAGCAGCGTCGCATCGACGGCGAGCCCGGCACCTTCCCCGAGCGAGGGGAAGGTGCTCAAGGGCCGCGACCTCATCAACATCGGCATCTTCACGGCCATCTACTTCGTCATCCAGTTCGTGTTCATGCTGTGCGGTGGCATCCATCCGGCGCTGTGGGTGTTCATGCCGGCGCTCGACGGGTTGTTCGCGGGCATCCCGTTCATGCTCATGTGCGCGAAGGTGCAAAAGCCCGGCGCCGTCGTCATCATGGGGCTCATCGTGGCGCTCATCTACTTCGCGACGGGCATGTTCACGCCGCTCATCCTGGCCATGATGGCGGCATCTTGCGTTGTCGCCGAGGTCATCCGCGCGGTTGCGCGCTACCGCAGCTTCCTCGGCAACGCGGTGGCGTACGCGGTGTTCGGCCTGGGCATGTGCGGAAGCCCCCTGCCGCTGTGGGTGTTCCACGACTCGTTCGTCTCCCAGATCGCCGAGCAGGGTATGGGCGCCGACTACCTGGCGTCGCTTGACGCGCTGTCCACGACGCCGATGCTGATCGCCATGTTCGCCGTCACCATCGTGGCGGGCCTCGCGGGCGCGTATATCGCGCGCTGCCTGTTCAAGAAGCACTTCGAGAAGGCGGGGCTCGTCTAATGCAGGCCACCTACGCGCTCGAGGATCGTCGCGTGCTGGGCCGGGCGCCGCGCTCCGGCGTGCTCGACCTCGACCCGCGCACCATCATGGGCGTGCTGCTGGCGGCGTCGGTGGTGGCCTTCATGTCGAAGAGCCTCACGGTTGAGCTGGGCCTCGTGCTGGGCGTGGCGCTGCTGCAGGCGCTGACGGGGCACGTGAGGATGGCGCTTGCGTTCGCGGGCGGCTACGCGGTGCTGTGGGCGGTGCTCAACCTCGTGTTCCCGCACGTCGGAGGCGTTGCAGCCACCATGTTCACCATCAGCTTCACGTTCTCGCGCAAGATCTTCCTGTGCCTCATGGTGGGCTCGCTGCTGGTGGCCGAATGCTCGGTGCACCGTCTGACGGCCGCGCTCGAGCGCCTGCGCGTGCCGCAGGTGGTGCTCATCCCGCTCACGGTGACCATGCGCTACTTCCCGGCGCTCAAAGACGAGATGGCGCACATCCGCGACGCCATGCGCCTGCGCGACATCCCCGCTTCCGAGCGGCTGGAATGCTTCGTGGTGCCGCTCATCATGTCGGCCACCACCACGGCCGACGAGCTGTCGCGCGCCGCGACCTGCCGGGGCATCGAGAACCCGGTGCGCTCTACCGACACCGAGCGGCTGCGCATGCACGCCGCCGATTGGGCGGTGCTCGCGGCGTCCGCGGCGGCGGTCGTGGTCGTGGCGCTGTGGGGAGGGGCGTACTGATGGCGGCGGCTCGGCAGTGCGCTGAGGCGCGCGGCGGCGGGCGCGCCGCGGCGCGCGGCGACGAGGCGCCGGTCGTCGTCCGCCTGCGCGATGCGTCCTGCCGCGGGGCCGGCGACGCGCTCATCCTGGACGGCGTGGACCTCACCGTGCGCCGTGGCGAATGCGTGCTGCTGTGCGGGCGCTCGGGCATGGGAAAGACCACGGTGACGAAGCTGATCAACGGCCTCATCCCGCAATTCGAGCCCGGGGTCGAGCGCACGGGCGAGGTGGAGGTGTGCGGCTTCGATCCGGCGCGCTGCGCCATGCACGAGCTCGCGCGGCACGTGGGCAGCGTGTTCCAGAACCCGAAATCGCAGTTCTTCAACCTCACCTCCAACGATGAGCTGGCGTTCGGCCTGGAGGCGGCGGGGGTCGACGCCGACGCGATCGAGGAGCGCATCCGGGCGACGGTGGGGGCGCTGCACGTCGAGCACCTGCTCGACCGCGGCGTGACGAAGATGTCGGGCGGCGAGAAGCAGAGCCTCGTGTTCGCCTCGGTGGACGTGATGGACCCCGACGTGTACGTGCTGGACGAGCCCACCGCGAACCTCGACGCGCGCGCGATCCGCGTGCTGCACGACCAGATCGCCGCCATCCTCGCGCGCGGCAAGACGGTGATCGTCGCCGAGCACCGGCTGTACTTCGTGGCCGATCTCATCGATCGCGCGGTGCTCATCGAAGGGGGCCGCGTCGCGCGCGAGTTCTCGCCCGAGGACTTGCGCGCGCTGTCGGAGGAGGAGCGCGCCCGCCTGGGCCTGCGCGCAGTCGACCCCGCCGTCGCGATGGCCGTGACGTGCCCGGCGGCCCCCGCGTGCGCGACGGGTGCGCTCGAGCGCGGGCTGTCGCTGCGCGGTTTCGCCAGCCTGCGCAAGAAGCGACGCGTGTTCGCCCCGGTCAGCTTCGACGTCCCGCGCGGCGCGGTGGTGGGCGTGACGGGCGCGAACGGCGTGGGGAAGTCGACGCTCGTGCGCGCGATGGCGGGCCTCGAGCGCGCGACGGAGGGGGAGCTGCGCTTCGACGGCGCACCGCTCGATGCCCGCGCGCGCCGCCGCCGGTGCTCGCTCGTCATGCAGGACGTGAACCATCAGCTGTTCAGCGACAGCGTGCGCGGGGAGTGCGAGCTGTCGGCGGGCGGCGTCGACGCGGCTCGCGTGGACGAAGTGCTGGCGGCCCTCGACCTGGAGCATCTGGAGGCGTGCCACCCCATGGCGCTGTCCGGCGGCCAGAAGCAGCGGCTGGCCGTGGCCTGCGCCCTGCTCGCCGGGCGGGAGGTGCTGCTGTTGGACGAGCCGACGAGCGGGCTTGACTTTGGGCATATGGTTGAGGTAAGCCGGTTGGTGAAAGGGCTGGCTGAACGGAACATCTGCATCGTCGTGGTCACGCACGACTGCGAATTCCTCAGCCGCAGCTGCGATTTCGCGTACGAATTGGAGGCGGGCTGATCGATGGGCGAGGCGGGCGATGTGCTGTCGTGCGTGATGGCGGGTGGCGAAGGCGTCGTGGAGGAGCGGCCGGGAGGGGCCGTGCTCCGTGTGAAGAACGACACGGGCGAGGGATCCATGGCCTTCTGCCAGGTGTTCGACGGCGTGGGACTCTCGTTCAACGACTTCCGGCTGGACGCGTACGATTCGGGGTTCGTGGCCGGCCCGGACATGCTGTGCATCGACCACTGCCGCGAGGGGCGCATCGAGCAGCCCGTCGCGGGCGGCGCTTACTCCTACGTGGCGTCCGGCGACCTCAAGATAGACGACCGCTCCCGCCATACCGGCATGTTCGTCCTGCCGCTGGGTCACTACCGCGGCATCACCGTGTCCTTCGACCTCGCCCGCGCCGAGCGCTCCATCGCCCAAGCGCTCGGCGGGTTCCCGGTTGATCTGCGCGCGCTGCGCGATCGCTTCTGCCGCGGCGGCGACCCCTTCATCATGCACGACGCACCGGGCGCGGAGCACATCTTCTGCGAGCTGTACTCCGTGCCCGACGAGATCCGCGCGACGTACTTCCAGCTCAAAGTGCTGGAGCTGCTGCTGTTCCTGCAGGTGCTCGATCCCGGCCCCGTGCGCGAGCGTCGGCCGTACTTCTACCGCGCGCAGGTGGAGAAGGTGAAGGCGGCGCGCGACTTCATGGTGTCCGACCTCACCGTCGAGCACACCATCGACGAGCTGGCCGACCGCTTCGATCTGCCGCCCACGGCGTTCAAGACCTGCTTCAAGGGGGTGTACGGCCTGCCGCCGTACGCGTACCTGCGCACCTTCCGGATGGAGCGCGCCGCCGCGCTTCTGCGCGAAACCGACCTGCGCGTGGCCGACATCGGCCTGGCCGTGGGCTACGACAGCCCCTCCAAGTTCACCGCCGCCTTCAAGGCCGTGATCGGCCAAACCCCCACCGTCCACCGCCGCGACCGCGCAAGGTACGTGCGATAGCGCGATAACAAGTTGCTTTTTGACTGATTTGTAACTTGCTATTTGTATGATATACTCATTGCGAAATACTTGATTGCCGTCGGTTTCGGAGGGATTTCCATGACGCTCACACCCACGGGGTATAGACCTCGCGTTATCGATGCAGAACTTGCGCGTTGCCTCAAGTTGTTCGGTGCCGTGGAGATACGTGGGCCGAAGTGGTGCGGCAAAACATGGGCAGGACTCAATCAGAGCGTCGACGAGGTGTACATCGCCGACCCCTCGGATGGCTACGTGACGCGTCGACTTGCTCGGCTCGATCCGGATTCCGTGCTGCAAGGCGACCATCCGCTCCTTGTGGATGAGTGGCAGGCTGCGCCAGGCGTATGGGATGCGGTACGCGCCTCGGTGGATCGTGCGCCCGAGCCTGGTCGGTATATCCTCACTGGTTCGGCGCAACCGCTTCTCAAGGACACCGTGCACAGCGGAACCGGGCGAATCGTCAGCATCGATATGCGGCCGATGACCCTGTTCGAGTCGGGCGACTCGACGGCCGAAGTGTCGCTCGAGGAGCTTTTCGACAATCCCGGGAAAAAGATACGAGGGCGCTCTTCCCATAAACTTGACGACATCATCGCATTGGCTGTTCGCGGTGGATGGCCCCGCGCCGTTGGCCTTGATCCGGGGGACGGTGCTCTCATCGCACGGCGATACATAAAAAGCATCGTCGGCGGCAAGGATGTGGAGTTTGAAGGCGTGCGGTACTCGCCTGCCAAGCTTGAGGTGCTGCTGCGCTCCTTATCTCGCAATACGGCCACCATGACGAGCATGTCCACCATTCAGAAAGACGTTTCGAGCGTCGATGCGAACGGATTGTCGCGATCGACAGTTCTCGCGTACGTTGATTATTTGCAGCGCATCTACATGATATGGGAGCAGCCTGCATGGCGGCCGGAATTGCGTTCGGCAACGCGCCTGCGAACCACGCCCAAACGCCACGTTACCGACCCCTCCCTTGCGGCTGCAAGCTTGAAGGCGGGGCCGAATAAGCTCAAGAGCGATTTGAACACGTTCGGGTTCGTTTTCGAGACCATGGCGGCGCGCGACTTGCATGTGTACGCGCAGAGCCTGGGGGGTCAGCTGTGCCATTATCGTGACAATTCGGGCTTGGAGATCGATTCGATAATCGAGCTCGACAACGGGGGCTATGCCGCTATCGAAGTGAAGCTCGGGGCCGATCAAGAGGATGAAGCGGCTGCGAACTTGATTCGTTTCGCTAGAAAGATGGAAGCGGGAGGTATCGATGCCCCCGCTTTCCTCGCTGTGGTGGTGGGTACTGGAGGGTTCGCTTACACGCGTTTGGACGGTGTGCATGTTGTGCCTATCGGATGTCTCGCGCCGTAGAGAGAGGTAAGTCTTAGATAACTTCCCACCTGATTGGAACAGGGCTGGCTTGATGGAGCGGAACGTGCCTGCTGGGAGCCGTATAGTCAGGAGCGTTCGCATTCCCAACTGAGAAGGTGGTTTTGGTGGCTCCTGTGACAGAAACGCCCGCGAAGGCATCGTGGCTGGCCGTGCTGCTTTCGTACGCCGGCCGCTGCCGGGGGAAGATGGCGGTCTCGCTGCTGTGCTCGGTGGCCAGCGTGGCGGCCGGGCTCGTGCCGTTCTACGCGGTGTACCGCATCATCGACGAGGTGATCGCCCCCGCGCCCGACGGCGGTGCCGTGCTGGCTTGGGTGGGCGCGGCCGCGGCGGGCTACGTGGCGTCGAAGGTGCTGTTCGGCGCATCGACGCTGCTCTCGCACGTGTCCGCGTACACCATCCTCGAATCGCTGCGCGACGACGTGGTGGAGAAGCTCATGAAGACCTCCCTCGGCACCGCGGCGTCGAAAAGCATCGGCCAGATCAAAAACGTGTTCGTCGATCGCATCGAGGGCGTGGAAGTGCCGCTGGCGCACATGATCCCCGAGCTTTCGGGCAACGTGCTGCTGGCGGCTGCCATCGCGGTGTGGATGGCACTCATCGACTGGCGCATCGCGCTTGCGTGCCTGGTCACCGTGCCCATCGGGCTGGTCGTGTTCGCAAGCGGCCTGGGGGCGTACAACAGGATGTACGCCGCCTACATGGCCGAGGGCAACCATGTGAACAGCGTGATGGTGGAGTACGTGGAGGGCATCCAGGTGATCAAGGCGTTCAACCAGGGTTCGAACTCCTACCAGAAGTACGCCAACGCCGTCCGCTCGTTCAAGGACTTCACCCTGGGCTGGTTCAAGGCCACCTGGGTCAGCATGAACCTCGCGTTCTCCATCCTGCCGACCACGCTGCTGGGCGTGCTGCCCGTCGGGCTGGCGCTGTACCTGGCGGGAGACGTCACCCCGGCCGAGCTGGGGTTGGAGTTCGTGCTGGCGCTGGCGGTGGTGGCGCCGCTCATGAAGCTGTCATCGTTCCTCAACGAGGCGAAGGCGATGGAGTACGCCGTGGCCGACGCGAGCGAGTTTCTCGACCTGCCCGAGCTGCCGGAGCCTGCGCAGCGCGCGGCCGTGCGCGACGAGGGCGTGGAGTTGGCGAACGTGTCGTTCTCCTACGAGAGCGGGGAGGAGGTGCTCCACGACGTGAGCCTGCGCGTGCCGCGCGGGTCGTTCTGCGCGCTCGTGGGGCCGTCGGGCTCGGGCAAGTCCACTCTGGCGCGCCTGATCGCGCGGCATTGGGATGTGGGCGCGGGCGCCGTGCGCGTGGGCGGCGTGGACGTGCGCGACATGCCGCTGGACCAGTTGTCGCAGCTCGTGAGCTTCGTGGCGCAGGACAACTACCTGTTCGACTGCTCGCTTCGCGAGAACATCCGCATGGGCAAGCCCGACGCCACCGACGACGAGGTGCTGGCCGCCGCGCGCGCCGCTTGCTGCGACGACTTCATCGGCCGCCTGCCGCATGGCTACGACACGCCGGCCGGCGAGGCGGGGCACGCGCTGTCGGGCGGCGAGCGCCAGCGCATCTCCATCGCCCGCGCCATCCTCAAGGACGCGCCCATCGTGGTGCTCGACGAGGCCACGGCCTTCACCGACCCGGAGAACGAGGAGCGCATCCAGCAATCCATCGCCCGGCTGACGCGCGGCAAGACCCTGCTGGTCATCGCGCACCGCCTTTCCACCGTGGCGGCGGCCGACGACATCGCGGTGGTGGATCACGGGCGCATCGTCGCGCACGGCACGCACGACCGGCTGCTTGCCGCCTGCCCGCTCTACGCGTCCATGTGGCAGGCTCACGTGTGCGCGAAGGCGTGGTCTGCCGTTTCCCGAAAGGAGGCCCTCGATGCTTAAAGCGCTCAAGCGCATCATCGCGTGGACGGGACCGTACCGGCGCAACCTGTACCTGGGCTGCGTGTGCTCGTTCTTCATGACGTGGGCCACGGCGGCCCCCGTGATGCTGGCCGCGTGGATGCTCGCGCAGGTGGTGGACGACGCGCGCGGCGTCTCGACGCTCGACCCGTCGGCGGTGTGGCTGTCGCTGGCGGCCATCGTCGCGTGCATCGCCGCCCGGTTCGCGTTCTCGTACGGCAAGAACCGTCTGCAGGAGAGCATCGGCTACGAGGTGGCGCCCGAGGTGCGCATCCGCATCGGCACCATCCTCAAGCGCGTGCCGCTGGGCTACTTCTCCCGCATGAAGACGGGCGACATCCTCGCGACCACCACCACCGAGCTGGGCATGCTCGAGCTGAACGGCATGAAGATGATCGACGCCGTGGTGAACGGCTACGTGTCGGTGGCGGCCGTCATCGCGTTTCTGGCCGTGATGGACTGGCGCTGCGCGCTGGCGGCGCTGGCGGGCGTGGGGCTGTCGGCGCTCGCGCTGGCGGGCATCAACCGACGCAGCCGGAAGCTCACGCCGGCCACGCACGAGGCTTCCGAGCGCCTGTCCGGCGCCATCGTGGAGTTCGCGCGCGGGCTGGGCACGGCGAAGTCGTACGGCCGCGGCAGCTCCGCGCTGCAGCCGATGTACGCGGCGTGCGCCCAGGCGAAGAAGGCCCGCGTCGACGTGGAGTTCGGCTTCACGCCGTTCAACGTGGCGCACCTCGTGGCGCTCAAGCTGGCCAGCGTGGCCCTCGTGGGCTTCGCGGCCTGGGCGTGCCTCGGCGGGACGCTGCCGCTGTGGATGTTCTTGGCCATCGCCCTGCTCTCGTTCACCATCTTCGGCGGCGTGGAGGGCGTGGCCGACTCGGCGCACATGCTGGGCGACCTGAACGACGTGCTGGACCGCCTCGACAAGATCGAGCAGGCGCGCTTCATCGACGAGGACGGGCGCGCGCTCGACCTCGACCGCTTCGACATCGCGTTCGAGGACGTGGCGTTCTCCTACGACGAAGGTCCCGAGGCGCGCACGGTGCTGCACGACGTGAGCTTCGCCATACCCGAGGGCACCACGTGCGCCATCGTGGGCCCGTCCGGCTCGGGCAAGACCACCATCGCGAACCTCATGGCGCGCTTCTGGGACGTGAGCGCCGGCAGCGTGCGGGTGGGCGGCCACGACGTGCGCGAGTTCACCTGCGACAGCCTGCTGGCGAACTTCTCGATGGTGTTCCAGAACGTGTACCTGTTCAACGACACGGTGGAGGCGAACATCGCGTTCGGCTGCCCCGGCGCCTCGCACGACGAGGTGGTGGCCGCCGCGAAGCGCGCGTGCTGCCACGGCTTCATCGAGGAGCTGCCGCAGGGCTACGACACCGTGGTGGGCGAGGGCGGCAGCAGCCTGTCGGGCGGCCAGAAGCAGCGCATCTCCATCGCGCGGGCGCTGCTGAAGGACGCGCCCATCGTCGTCCTCGACGAGGCCACCGCCAGCGTCGACCCGGAGAACGAGCAGCTCATCCAGCAGGCCATCGGCCAGCTGACGGCGGGCAAGACCGTCGTGGTGATCGCGCACCGCCTGGCCACGGTGGAAGCGTCCGACCAGATCCTCGTGGTGGACGGCGGCACGGTGGCGCAGCGGGGCACGCACGACCAGCTCATGGCCGAGGGCGGCACGTACCGCCGCTTCGTGGAGATCCGCCGGCGCGCCGAGGGCTGGCGGATCGCGAGCGACGACGCGGTCGCTCCTGCGCCCGCGGAGGACGCGCCCATGCCCGCGGCGTCCTAGCGGCTCCGCCCCGGCCGCCGCGCCTCCTACCGCTCCAGTCCCCGGCGGTACTCGCTGGGCAGCAGGCCGGTCTCGCGGCGGAACAGCTCGCTGAAACGGCTGGCGCACGTGTAGCCCACCGCGTGCGCCACCTGCTCGATCGACAGGTCGGGCATCCGCAGCAGCCCCTCGGACTGGCTGATGCGGCGGCTCTGCACGTAGCGCGTGAGCGTGGAGCCGGTCACCGCCTTGAAGCACTCCTTGAACTTTGTGGGGCTCATGCATGCGGCCCGCGCGAGGTCGTCCACCGTGAGCGCGCTCGCGCAGTGGTCGTCGATGTACAGCGCCACGGCCTGGATGCGCTCGCGGTCCTCGGGCGCGACGGCGCGTCCCGACGTGTCCCGGCGCGCTTTCGTGCGCTCGACGATGAGCCCCATGGCCTCGAACACCTTGCCCTCGTAATACAGCTGGCTGCGATGCTCGTCGCCCGGGCGGGGCCACAGCCCGGCCAGCAGCGCGCGCAGCTCGGGGGAGTCGCCGTCGTCGCTCAGCGAGGCGAACGCGTCGCGCACGCGCTCGAACTGCCCGTCGTACTCGCGCTCCAGGTACGCGCGCGACATCTCGGGCCGCACCTCGATGGACACGGCCTTCACGGGCACGCCGCCGTGCACGAGCCCGCGCCAGCCCCCGTCGCCGCTGTAGAATCCCCAGATGCTTTTCGCCCGCAGCCGCCGATACGGCGTGAACTCCTCTCCCGAAATGGACTCGTACCAGGCCACGCTCAGGTATTCGGGCAGCTCGAACTCCATGACGGTGTCGTGGAGCAGCGTGAAGTCGTGGATGGCGATCTGCCAGCGATCGGAGGGTGCGAGGATGTGGAAGCTGCCGGACGTTTCGCCTTCGCCCCGGTACGAGCGCCACAGGGGGCAGAAGCCCTCCGGCGGCTCATATTCCTCGAAGCCGATCTGCTCGAGCGACGGGGCGTGGATGATGTCGTGCGAGGGCGGGCGGTGCTCCATGGGTTCTGCTCCTTCATGCGGTTGCTCGCGGCGGCGCGGCGGTCGGCCGCAGGGACGTGCGCCGCAGGGGCGTGCCGCGTGCGACGATCGGACGCGGCGGTGCGACGTTCGGACGCGCGGGCGCGCATGCGCGACGTCGTTTCCGCCCCTCCGCGTATGATACACCATTGTTAACCGAGGCTATCTTTTCCGCATGAAAATGAATCAGAAGGAGGTCTGTCATGCGTTCAGCCATGCAATCCGACAAGAAGGGGCTCACCGCCCGCGACCTGGTGACGTGCGGCGTGTTCATCGCCCTGTACTTCGTGTTCATGATGGTGGGCAGCATGCTGTTCGCCCCGAACCCCGTGCTGACGTTCCTCATGCCGGCGGGTGCGGCCCTGCTCACCGGCCCCATCTACCTGCTGCTGGTGGCGAAGGTGCCCAAGCACGGCCCCATCATCATCCTGGGCGTGGTGGAGGGGCTCATCATGTTCGTGACGGGCATGTACTGGCTGTGGGCGGTAGCGCTCGTCGTGCTGGGCGTGGTGGCCGACCTCATCGCCGGCGCGGGCCGGTTCCGCAACAAGAACCTCAACCTCGTGAGCTTCCTCGTGTTCTCGCTCAACCCCATGGGGTCCTACCTCATGCTGTGGATCGATCCGTCGGGCTACACCTCCTACCTGGCCGGGAAGGGCACCGAGCAGGCGTACCTCGACACGATGGTGTCCACGGGCGCGGGCTGGGTGCTGCCGGGCATGATCGCGCTGACGCTGGTGTGCGCCCTGGTGAGCGCGCTGGTGGGTCGCCGTCTGCTGAAGAAGCAGTTCGAGAAGGCGGGCGTCACCGCATGATCGATCGCGCGTTCCGGCCCGATCCGCGGGCCAAGCTTGCGCTGCTTCTGCTGTGGGCCGTCGCGGTGTTCCTGTCGCCCGGGCTGTGGTTCGAGGCGCTCCTGATGCTGCTGAGCGTGGCGCTGGGCATCGCGCTGGGGAAGGGGCGGCTCGCGCTGGGCATGCTGGGGCTGTACGCGGTGATGATGGCGTGCATGCTGGCCACGGCGCAGCTGGACACCGGCGTGCTGAAAACGATGCTGTCGTCGTTCTTCATGCTGGTGCGCAAGGTGTTCCCGTGCGGGCTTCTGGCGGCCGTCATCGTGTCCACGACGCACGTGAACGAGTTCATGAGCGCGTTCTCGCGCATGCGCGTGCCACGCCAGGTGACCATCCCGCTGGCCGTGATGCTGCGCTACGTGCCGGCCATCCGCGAGGACTGGCGCTTCATCTCGGACGCCATGCGCATGCGCGGCGTGAACGCCAGCCTGGCCGGATTCCTGCGTCGACCGGGCATGACGGTGGAGTGCCTGTACGTGCCGCTCATGATGAGCGCGTCGAACGTGGCCGACGAGCTGTCGATGGCCTCGGTGGCGCGCGGCATCGAGAACCCGGCGCAGCGCACGTGCTACACGCATATCGAGTTCCGCGCGTCCGACGGGCTGCTGGTGGCCGCCGGCGTGGCCGTGGTCGTGGCGGCGCTTGCGTGCAGCCTGTTGGGCGTGGGGAAGTGAGGTCGAGACGATGATCGAGTTTGACGATGTGAGCTTCGCGTACCGCGCGCCTGCGGAAGGCGCGGGCGCGCCCGAGGGGGTGCGCGGCATCGACCTGCGCGTGGAGGCGGGCCGGTGCGTGCTCGTGTGCGGCGCGTCCGGCTGCGGCAAGACCACGGTGACGAGGCTGGCGAACGGGTTGGCGCCCTCGTTCTTCCCGGGGACGCTCGAGGGACGCGTGCTGGTGGACGGGCGCGACGTGGCCGACCTCGAAAGCTGGGAGGTGGCCGCATGCGTGGGCTCGGTGTTCCAGAACCCGCGCACGCAGTTCTTCAACGTGGATTCCACGGGCGAGGTGGCGTTTTCGCTGGAGAGCATGGCGTGGCCCGAGGAGCGCATACGCGAGCGCACGCACGATACCATCCGCCAGCTGGGGTTGGAGGAGCTGGCCGACCGCAGCATCTTTTCGCTGTCGGGCGGCGAGAAGCAGCGCATCGCGTACGCCAGCTCGTGGGCGCCCCATCCGGCGAACCTCGTGCTGGACGAGCCGACGTCGAACTTGGACGAAGCGGCCATCGCGGCGCTGCGGCGCTACCTGCTGGACGCGAAGGCGCAGGGCGCGGCCGTGCTCGTGGCCGAGCATCGCCTGTGGTGGCTGGCCGACGTGGCCGACGAGGTGGTGGTCATGGAGGAGGGGCGCATCGCGCGGCGCTTCGACGGCGCGACGTTTCGGGCGCTGCCGTCGTCGGAGGTGCGCGACCTGGGGCTGCGGGTGCGCGCTTTGGCCGACGAGCGGGCGCGCGAGCGGCGGGCGCCGGGCGATGCGCGCGAGCCGCGGGCGCCCCTCGTGCGCCTGCGCGGCGTGCACGCCTCGTACGGCAAGCGCGAGGTGCTGCACGGCGTCGACCTCGACCTGCGCGAGGGCGAAGTGGCGGCGCTCGTGGGCGCCAACGGCGCGGGGAAGTCCACCCTGTGCCGCACCATCGTGGGGCTGCATCGGGAAAGCGCGGGCACGACGACGATCGACGGTGAACCCGCAGGGCCCAAGCAACGCCTGCGCGCCTGCTCGATGGTGTTCCAGGACGTGAACTACCAGCTGTTCGCCGACAGCGTGCGCACCGAAGTGAGCTTCGGGCTGACGGACGCTGAGGCGCCCGACGCCGCGCGCGTGGACGAGGTGCTCGACGGCCTGGGGCTGGCGGCGTACGCCGAGCGCCACCCCGCCACGCTGTCGGGCGGCCAGAAGCAGCGCCTCGCCGTGGCGGCCTGCATCGCCACCGGCAAGCGCCTCCTCGTGTTCGACGAGCCCACGAGCGGGCTCGACCTGGGCAGCATGCGCACGGTGGCGGCGCTCGTGCGCCGGTTGGCCGACGAGGGCCGCGCCGTGCTCGTGGTCACCCATGACCTGGAGTTCATCGGCCAAGCCTGCGACAAGGCCGTTCGCGTGGAAGCCGGCCGCATAGCCGCCGAAGCCGTCGTGGAGGGCGACCTGCAAGCGGTGAGAGAGCTGTTGGCGAAGGGGTGATACGAGGGTTGCCGAGGGAGCGCGGCGCTTTGCCCCCCCGCTTTCCTGTGCTTCTTATGCCGTCCAGCTGCGGGCTTTTTCCTGTTCGGCGATGGCGTGGGCGTACCAGCCGCCCTGCGCGAGCAGCTCGTCGTGGGTGCCCCGCTCGCGTACGCGACCGTCGTCCAGCACCAGTATCTGATCGGCGCGCTCCACGGTGTCCAGGCGGTGGGCGATGACGATGACGGTCTTGTCCGCCATGAGCACGTCGAGCGCCCGGTTGATCTCGTGCTCGTTGTCGGCGTCCAGGCTCGAGGTCGACTCGTCCAACAGCACGATGGGAGCGTTCTTGATGAGCGCTCGCGCGATGGAGATGCGCTGCTTCTCGCCGCCGGAAAGCGTGGAACCGCCTTCGCCCACCAGGGTGTCGTAGCCCTGCGGCAGCGCCTCGATGAAGTCGTGGCAGTGCGCGGCGCGGGCGGCCGCTTCCACTTCCTCCTGCGTCGCATCCGGCTTGCCCACGCGGATGTTGTTCGCCACGGTATCGGCGAGCAGGTACACGTCTTGGAACACGACGGCCACCTGCTCGGCCAGCGCGTCGGGCGCGATATCGCGCACCTCGTGCCCGCCTACGCGCACGCTGCCGCTGCTCGCATCCCAGAACCGCGAGATCAAGCTGATGACGGTGGTCTTCCCGCTGCCCGAAGGCCCGACGAGCGCGGCGCGCGTCCCGGGCTGCGCCGTGAACGTCACCCCGTGCAGCACCTCCTTGCCGTCGGCGTATCCGAACCGCACATCGTCGAACCGCACGTCGAAGCTCGTGAAACGGGGGTTGCCGTCGCGGTACGCAAGGGGGCGTTCGGCCTGTATTCGCTCGATGCCCTCCGCCGCTTTGGCCAGGTAGTTCAGCTCGGGGTAGATCACGCCGAGCGTGGTCATCATGCTGGAGATGGATACGGCGATCATGACCGCCGCGATGAGGCGGGGCGCGTCGAGCTGGCCGTCCATGAACATGAGCGTGCCCGCCACGAGCCCGAGCGGAACGATGAGCGAGGTGGCCACGGAGAACAGCACCGAGAACGGCATGATGGACAGCTCCATGCGAATGGATTCGCGCTTCAAATCGGCGAAGCTGCGGTCGAGCCGCTCGAAGCGCCGGCCGGTGAGATTGTAGAGCTTGAACGTCTTGATGCCGTTGATGTACTCGATGATGCGGGATATGACCGCGTGGACGCTTTCGCGATAGCGGACGCCGCCCTTGCTTGCCGCGCGCCCGCCCAGGCGCGCAAGCGGCAGGGAGGCGACGACGATCGCGAGGATGATCAGCCCGTAGAGCCAGTTGATGGCGAAGGCGAACGCGCATGCGAGCACGCTGAAGCAGACGACCTTGAAGAAGCTCGCCAGCGAGGTGGTGATGGTCTGCTCGAAGTCGCTCACGTCGGTGGTGAGAACCGATGCGAGCTGGCCGATGCTGTTCTTGTCGAAGTACCCCAGGTTCAGCCTGCGCAGGTGGTTGCCGATCGAGAGTCTCAGGTCGGCGGTGATGTCCGCGCCCCGGAACTGCGTTTGGGCGTAGTTCGTCGCGTACAGCGCGGCGCGCACGACGAACAGCACGACGAGCGCGCCGCTGTAGAACGCAAGCAGCTCGGCGTTGAACGCGCCGGCGACGAGGTTGATGATGGCTGCGATCATGACGGCGAACATGCCCATGTGCAAAAGCGAGTCCGCGCAGGAAAGCGCGATGGGCAGCACGAGGGTCTTGGCTTTGTCGCCCGCTACGGTTCGGACGGTTTTGATGAGCGTTATCATGCCAGCGACTCCTTCTTCTCCGTGCGGTGCGTGTAGGCGTCCCACATGCGGGCGTAGGCGCCGTCTTGCTTGATCAGGGAATCGTGCGTTCCTCGTTCTCGCAGGCGGCCGTGGTCGAACACGCATATCTGGTCCGCATGCACGATGGTGTGCAGGCGGTGGGCGATCATGATGCAGGTCTTGTTCGTCAGCAGGTGCGAGAGCGCAAGCTGGATCCGGTGCTCGTTCTCGATGTCGGTGAAGCTGGTGGCTTCGTCGAACACGATGATGGGCGCATCCTTCAAGATGGCGCGAGCGATGCACACGCGCTGCCGCTCGCCGCCGGACAGCTTGACGCCGTTCTCTCCCAGCAACGTGTCGTAGCCGTTCGGCAGGCCCTCGATCGTGTCGTGGATCTGCGCGGCCCGCGCGGCGGCCTCCACCTGCTCGCGCGTGGCGTTCGGTCGGCCGAGCCTGATGTTCTCGTACAGGGTGTCGTCGAGCATGAAGGCTTCTTGGAACACGAAGGACACCAGATCCATGAGGTTGTCGGTGCGCAGTTCGGACAGGGCATGCCCGTCGATGCGCACCGCGCCTTGGCGCGTTTCCCAGAACTTGGGGATGAGCTGGGCTGCGGTCGTCTTGCCGGCGCCCGAGGGGCCCACGAACGCGGTCAGGCTGCCGGCGGGCAGATCGAGGCTGACGTCGGTGAGCGCGTTGGTCTCGGCGGCGCCGTAGCCGAACGTGACGTGATCGAACGCCACCGCGTGCGGTTTCGCCGGATCGAGCGCGAGCGTGCCTTCGGAAGCCTCGGGCAGGTCCATGATGTCCTGTATGCGCTCCATGCCGCTCATGATCTGGTTGAACGTCATGGCGAACGTGAGCAGGTTCAGGAGGCTGGACAGGAACACCATGCTCATGATCATGAAGAACAGGTAGTCGGCGGCCGAAAGGGAGCCCTGCAGGTACAGCACGCCGCCCAAAGGCAGCACGAACAGGATGCCGCTTTCCACGATGGCCACGAACACGCCGTAGGAGTAGCCCTGGCTCTTGGTGCACTGCTTCCAGAACTCGTTGTACTCGGTGACGGCGTCGGCGTACTCGCGGTAGCCTTTCGCGTCCAGACGGTAGGCCTTCATCACGGGCATGCCGTTGATGAACTGCATGATGGCCGCATTGAGCTTGGCGAGCAGCCGGTGGTACGTGGGCATCTGCTTGCCGGTGGCCGCCATGGCGAACAGCTGCACGGCAACGCCCAGCACCACGGGGACCAGCATGCCCAGAGCCATGGGCACGTTCAAGGTGAGCAGGTAGCAGAACATGATGGCGGGCGTGCAGGCGGCGGCGACGATGTCGGGGATCTGGTGGGCGAGAAACTTCTCGATGCGCTCGACGTCCTCGATGATCACCTTTTTGAGAGCGCCCGAGGTCGTTTGATCGAAGAACCCGAGGTTGACCTTCGCGATGTGCCGGCTGATCTGCGCACGCACCTGGTACAGGGTGTTGAAGGCCCCGATGTGCGAGCACGCGCCCGAGGCGATGGCGAACGCGAACTTGCCCACGATGGCCACGGCGGCGATGATGCCGTACTGGAGCGCCGCGCCCGCGTCGGCGTTCCCCTCGATGAGGAACAGCAGCACCTGGTACACCATGACGAACGGCACGAAGGAGCACAGGGCGCTCATCACGCTGAACAGCGCAGACAGCGCCAGATGAAGGCGGTAGCGTCCTGCCAGGTGGAGCAGGTAGGCCATGCCGGAGCGCCGCTTGGCGGGTTGCTCGGCTTCGGGGCGTTTCTGGGTGCGGGCGTTCTCTTCCGGGTGCATGGTCGCACCCCCTTTCTCGATGGGGTAGGGGCGTTGGAATCGGATGGCGCGGTCACCGCATGGCGGCGAGCAGCTCTTCGGCGTCGCGGAGGGGGACGTCCTGCGCGACCCGCCCGTCGCGCAGGTGCAGGACGCGGTCGCACGTGGCAACCGCGCACTCCACGTCGTGCGTGATCATGAGGATGACGCGGCCCTCGTGCGCGAGCTTCTCGATCTGCCTGCCGACGGAGCGCATGCTCTTTCCGTCCAAACCGCTCGTGGGCTCGTCGAGCACGATGACGGAGGCGTCGTGCATGAGCGCGACGCCCAGGGCGAGCCGCTGCTTCTGCCCTCCCGAAAGCGTTGCCGGGTGGCGGTCGGCAAGCGCGCCCAGGCCCAGCGCATCGAGCACCTCGTCGGCGCGGGCCGTCCGCTCGGGCGTTGCCTTCTGCCCGCACAGCAGCTCGTCGCGCACGCTTTCGCCGAACAGCTGGCTGTCCAGATCCTGCATGATGTACCATATGCGTCCTCGGCACCGTCCGGACGCGAGCTTCTTCCCCTCCACGCGCACGGTGCCGCCGTCCTCTTTCACGAGGCCGGCGAGCAGCTTTCCCAGCGTGCTCTTCCCGGTGGCATTGGGGCCCACCACGGCGACGATCTCGCCGGGGCGGCAGGCGAAGCTCACACCGTCGGCCACGATCCGCTCGCCGAAGGACTTGCGCAGCCCCTCGACTTCGAGCAGCGGCGGCACGTGCGGGGCCGCGCAGGTCCGTTTCCTGGCAGGTGCGGTCAGGCCCTCGAGGTTCGCGCTGCGCAGCCCGAGGGCCTCGATGCGCGCGGGGTCGAGGGCGACGAGTTCCGCAGGCGTGAACGAGTCGGCGATGCGGCCGTTGGCGAGGTAGACGATGCGGTCGGCGATGCCGCGCAGATAGTACAGGCGATGCTCGGCCAGGAGCACGGTCTTTCCCTGCTGCTTGAGCGCGCGTATCAGGTTGCCGAGCTGCTCGGTGGCCTCGTGGTCGAGGTTGGCGGAGGGCTCGTCCATGACGTAGAGGGGCGGGTCGATGGCCTTCGCGGAGGCGATGGCCACGCGCTGGCGCATGCCGTACGACAGCAGGCGCACCTTCTCCTCGAGCAAGGGGGCGATGTCCAGCTCGCTTGCCGCCCCGTGCACGCGCTCGACGATCAGCTCGTGATCGAGCCCGTAGTTCTCGCACCCGAACGCGATCTCGCCCGCCACCTCGTTCGCGAAGAACTGGCTGCGGGGGTCTTGGAACACGTTGCCCGCCGCGAGCCCGCGTTCCCACGAAGGGATGTCGTCGACCTCGCGCCCGAACAGGCGCACCGTCCCGGTCAGCTCGCCTTCGTAGAAGGACGGCACCAGGCCGTTGACCACGCGGGTCAGCGTGCTCTTGCCTCCGCCCGAGGGCCCGGTGAGCACCACCACCTCGCCGGGTTGGACGGTCAGGTTCACGTCCTCGAGCTGGGGAGCGGAGCCTTCGTAGGCGAAGGTCAGGTGCGCGAGTTCGATGGCCGGCGCCTGCGGGTCGTGGTTCGGCATCATGTCGCTCACCCCACCACGATCAAGATCGAGGCGATCGCGAACCCCGCCATGAGCGCTCCGTCGCCGATCCGCATGCCGTGCGCATAGTAGCTCTGCTTCGCGCAGGGGCTCTCGATGCCGCGCACGATGCAGGATGAAGCCAGCTCGTCGGCGATGGTGAGCGAGCGGAACACCATGGGCACCACGCCGAACTCGAGCGTTGCGAGCGGATGCGCCAAGACGTGCGCCGGCGAGCGGAGGAAGCCGCGGGTGCGCATGGCGTCGCGCACGTCGGCCAGCTCGGACAGCATGGTGGGCATGAAGCGCAGGATGACGATGACGGCGAGCAGCACGGGGGAGGGGATGGGCAGCTGGCGCAAGCTTGCCATCAGCTTTCCCGAGGGAGCTTGCACGAGCAGGTACACCGGCATGAGGAGGGGTAGCATCTCCAGGACGAAGGTGAACGCCATGGGCGAGGGGAACCCGATGTCGAAACGCACGTTGAGGGCGAGCCATGCGTGCGTCACCGCGAACGCGAGCAGAAACCCGGCGCCGGCCCTTGCGAAGCCCATCGCGGCCATGAGCACGAAAAGGGCGCAGGTGAACGCGACGTGCAGCATCGTGCTGGTGGACAGGAAGGTCACGGCGCACGTGCACACGATGATCGCGAGCAACGAGAGGACGTTGACCTCGCGGATGCGGGCGTGCTGCCGGGTTGCCCCGTCCCGACGGGTCGGCGCGCTCAGAGCGGCCTCGGCTGGCGCGGCAGGGTGCACGGCGCCGTTCATTTCACGATACCCGCCTTCTTGAAGTGCTTCCTGAGCAGGCGGTTGCCGAACAGGCATCCAAGCACGGCCAGCACGGCGGTGATGGCGCAGGCGCCCAGCAGGTGCAGCGGGTTCGACAGCAGGTCGAGCTGCATGGTCAGAACCGGGGCGGTGAAGCCGTCGGTCGTCGCTTTCGCCACGTAGGCGTCCCACGCAGCCCAGACGGGCACGGCATTGCCGATGACCATGCCGACCGCCCAGATGGTCCAGCCGACGGTGTTGCGCACGGGGCTGCGGTACGCATCCTTGCCGATCATGGCCAGCTCGCAGATCGCCGCGACGCCGGCGAAGTAGGGAAGCAGGAACACGTAGCCTGAAAGCGCGAGCACCGTGCCGTACACGATGCCCCACACGAGGAAGACGCCATGCTTGTTCAGGCGATTCGCCACGACGAGGTAGAACGTCGCGCAGAGGAACATCTGGATGCCGGCGCACAGGTACAGATACACGAACGGGAACGGCATGGTCAGGGGTCCCGTGACCATGCATACGAGGAACGTCAGCACCATCATGGCCGCGACGGTCATGACGTCGCGGGTTGCGATGCTCTTCTTGGAGGCGCGCCCGCGTGCGCCTCGGGTGGTGTCGATGGTTTTCTCGGTGCTCATGCTGCTCTCCTTTCGGGTGGGCCCGTCGGGCCGGGCTGGTGGAAATCGGGCGCACGAAGGAAGGCCCGTCGTGCGCGGGTGTTCGAGCGGACTGCTTTTGTTAGTTTGAGCTAACTAGTGGTCATGGAAAGACGGCATCACCCGCCGAAGAGGTTCTCCCAGCCGGGGCGGAAGAAGTCGACGATGAGTTTGATGCGCGCAACGGCGTCCTCTTTCGAGGTGTCGTGGCGAACGATTTCGAAGAATGCGTAGTATTCCGCGCTCACGAGCGCATGGAGGTCGTCGTGGGACGGGCTCGCGCAGGCAAGGCCGCGCTCGCGCATGGCGTCCAGGTAGGCGAGCGATTGGCTGACTTCTTCCTCTACGAGATCGTCGAGGAAATGCTCGTAGCCGCTTCCCGCCGCGTGGTTTATCAGCAGGTCGAACGGCTCCTTGTGCTCGAAGATGTAGTCGACGATGCGGGTGATCACGTCTTCGGAGGTGCTCCACATGTCTTCGGGGCGCCCTTCGTCCAGCTGCTCGAACCCCTGGTCGTTGCCCGTGCGGAAGAGCCCGAGCAGGTGCGCGGATACGGGCTCGACCAGCGCGGCGAACAGCGCGCTTTTGTTCGGGAAGCGCACGTACAGCGCGCCGGTGGTCACGCCGGCGTTCTGCGCGATGCTGCGCAGGCTCGCCTTCTCGTATCCCTTGTCCAGAAACTCTCGCTGCGCGCTTTGCAGCACGAGACCGCGCGTTTCCTCAACCTGCTTCACATCCTGATCCCTTCTCATCAATAACAATGTTATCGATAACGACGTTACGAATAATGTCATACACGGTTAACTCTGTCAAGGAAAAGATGGGCGATCGTCCTCGAATCGCGGCGTCTCCGTTGCCGGTGACGGAACGCTTCGGTACGACGATCGGACGGCGGTTGAGTTGCATCGGACGCGCGAAGTTGCAGTGGGCAAACTTCCTTTTCGCGTGTTCTATCCTTGCAGCCGAACGATATGTCACAGGTGCAAGGAGTCTGCATGAACAGTCCGATCAGATTGATATTGAAGTGGGCGGGACCCGACCGGAAGTACTTGATCGCGGCCGTCGTGTTCGCGTTCGTTTCGGGGCTTATGGCCATGGTGCCGTACTACGGCGTGTACGAGATCATGAAGGCGGCCTACGAAGGGACCTGCACGTGGGAGGTCATCACGTCGAACGCGCTCGTCGTAGCGGTGGGCGTGTGCATCCAGTACGCGTGCTTCGGATGCGCGGGCGCGCTGTCGCACAAGGGCGCGTACAACACGCTGTTCCGCGTGCGGTGCCGCGTCGTGGACCATCTGGCGCACGCGCCGCTCGGGCAGCTCGACGAGCGGTCGACCGGCTCCATCAAAACCGTCCTGTCGGACGACATCGAGAAGCTCGAGCTGTTCCTGGCCCACAACATCACCGAGGCGATCATGTACCTGACCGGCCCCGTCGCGGCGTTCATCTTCCTGTGCTCGGTGAACGTGCCGCTGGCGCTGGCGACGCTCGTGCCGTTCGCGGCGGCGTTCGTCGTGATGGGCGTCATCTTCAAGCGCATGGCCGGCGTGATGCCGCGCGCGGGCGCGGCGTTGTCGCGGATGAATGCGGTGATGGTGGAGTACGTGCGCGGCATGCGCGTCATCAAGGCGCTGAACATGGGCTCGAAGTCGTTTCGCCGCTTCCAGTCCGCCGTGGACGAGGAGCACGCCGTGTGGTGCGACATCGCGCGGAAAACGGGTCCGGGCTTCGCGGCGTTCGTCATCATCATCGAGTGCGGCATGCTCGTGATGGTGCCGCTCGGCGGCTTCCTGTTCTCCACGGGAGCCATCTCGGGCAGCACGTTTCTGCTGTTCGCGTTCGTCGGGTCGCTCTACCTGACCGAAATTCGCCTGCTTCAGGAAATCGGCAGCAAGTTCGCCCAGGTGAAAAGCGGGGCGATCAAGGCGCAAGAGCTGCTGGACCTGCCCGCCTTCGCCGGCGGCGCGCCGTTTCCCGCCAAGAGCGACGTGCGGCTCGAGAACGTGCGCTTCAGCTACGACGGCACGCGCGAGGTGCTGCACGGCGTGAACCTCGCCGTGCAGCAGGGCGAGCGCCTGGCCGTGGTGGGGCCCAGCGGCGCGGGGAAGACCACCATCGTCGAGCTCGTGTCCCGCTTCTACGATGCGACCGAGGGCACGGTGCGTATCGGTGGCGTGGACGTGCGCGACCTCGATTACGACGACCTGCTGGCGCACGTGGCCGTGGTGTTCCAGAAGACGTTCCTCACGAGCGGCAGCATCCTCGAGAACATCCGGATGGGCAAGCGCGCCACGCTGGACGAGGTGCGCGAAGCGGCGCGGCAGGCGCGCATCGACGACTTCATCATGGGGCTCCCCCGCGACTACGACACCGAGATCGGCACGCTGGGCGAGCGCCTGTCGGGCGGGCAGCGCCAGCGCATCGCCATCGCCCGCGCCATCCTCAAGGACGCGCCCGTGCTCATCCTCGACGAGGCCACCAGCGCGGCCGACCCCGAGAACCAGGTGCAGATCGACGAGGCCATCGCCAACCTCTGCGCGGGCCGCACGGTGGTCATCGTGGCGCATCGCCTGGGCGTGGTGCGCACCTGCGACCGCGTGGCCGTGGTGGAGGACGGCGGCATCTCGGCCGTGGGGACGCACGACGAGGTGCTTGCCGCGTGCCCGTACTACCGCAAGGCATGGGCGGACTACGAGCGGACGCGCCGCATCACGTTCGGGTTCGGCGCCGCGGCGGCGGAAGCGGAGCCGCGGCAGCGCGCCGCAAGCGATTCCGTCCACCGTGCCGCCGCGCAGCCGCAGGGCGCATCGTCGGCGCCCGAGCAAGCGCCCTCGAGCCCGACCCTGGATCCGGCCCCGGCCCCGGCCTCCGCCTCCGCCTCGACCTCGGTGTTCGCGAAGAACCGCGACTTCTCCGTCTCGGTGGCGTGCACCGTCATCGAGGGACTGCTGTCGGGCTGCAACTTCGGCCTCATCTTCCTGGTGATGCAGCAGGTGTTCAGCGGCGCGGCCGACTTCGGCACCCTGCTGGGATTCACCGGCGCCCTTGCGCTCGTGTTCGTGCTGCGGCTCCTCATCTACGGCTACGGCTACGTGCGCGGGCAGATCGGCGGGGCGCAGGTCAGCCGCAACCTGCGCCAGTACCTGGGCGACAAGATCAAGCGCATCCCCCTCGCGCGGTTCACCGAGCGGTCGAGCGGCGACTACCTCAACGCGCTCACCGCGAACGTGAACGATTACGAGCAGATCCTCGCCCACCGCACCGGATCCGTCGTCAAAGACATCACGCTGGCCGTGATGCTCACCGGCTTCGTCTGCTGGCTCTACCTGCCGGCCGGCGCGGTCGTGGCGCTCTCGTTCGCGCTCATCGTGCCCGCGATGGCGCTGTCGTGGCACCAGGTGCGACGCTACGGCACCCGCAAAAGCGACATCTGCGCCGCGAACACGAGCCGCACCGTCGAGCACGTGACCGGCATGCAGACGCTGCGCGCCTACGGCATCGGCGGCGTGAAGAACGAGGCCATCGTGGACAGCATGCGGGAGTACTCGGACGTCAGCTTCTGGTACGAGGCGGCCCTCATCCCCCTCGGCGCGGTCATGTCCATCATCGTGGGGCTGTGCCAGCCGCTGCTGTTCCTCATGTGCGGCGCGGCGTACCTCGACGGGGCGCTGGGCGCGGTTCCGTACCTGCTGATCATCATGCTGCCGCTGTTCATGAACAAGGTGTGGAACAGCATCTTCGTGAACCTGACGGCCTACAAGAACCTCATGATCGCGAAGCGCCGCATCCAGGCGGTGGTGGACGAGCCGGAGGAGGCGGGCAGCTTCGACGCGCTGCCGGCGACGGGATCGCGCATCGAGTTGGCCGACGTCGGGTTCGCCTACTGCAAGGGCGAGCCGGTGTTCGAGGGGCTGCGCCTGACGTGCGAAGACGGCAAGCTGACCGCGCTCGTGGGCGACTCGGGGTGCGGGAAGTCCACGGCGCTCAACCTCATCGCCCAGTACTACCGGCCCGCGCGCGGCACGGTGCGCATCGGCGGCGCGGACACCGCGGCCTACGCGCCGGAAAGCGTGCTGGCGGGCGTGTCCGTCGTCGATCAGAACGTGTTCCTGTTCGACGATTCGGTGATGGACAACATCCGCTACGCCCGGCCCGGCGCCACCGACGACGAGGTGCGGGAGGCGTGCCGTCTCGCGAACGCCGACGGGTTCGTGCGCGCCCTGCCCGAAGGCTACGCCTCGCGCATCGGGGAGAACGGCGGCCGGCTGTCGGGCGGCGAGCGCCAGCGCCTGTCCATCGCGCGCGCCATCCTGCGCGACGCGCCCATCGTGCTGCTGGACGAGGCGACGGCCTCGCTCGACATCGAGAACGAGCTGGCCGTGAAGGAGGCCATCGCCAACCTGCTGGCGAAGCGCAAGACCGTGGTGATGGTGGCGCACACGCTGGCCATCGTGCGCGGGGCCGATTCGATCGCGGTCGTCGGCGACGGCCGCGTGCTCGAGCAGGGCACGCACGACGAGCTGGTGGCCGCGGGCGGCAAGTACGCCCGCATGTGGGCGGCCGATCGCGAGCTGGCGTGATGCCGCCCGCTTCCCGCCCCGCGGGAGTCGCGCTGAACGGAACCGCTCACCTGCGGTAACGAGCGGGCAACAGCCCTTGACGCGCGTTCCTCCCCTCTGCAAAGCTTGCCCGACTGGATGGGCGCTCCGGCGCCGTGGACGAGGGCGCAGGCGAGCGAGGACGGAGCAGGCGATGGCGAACGACGGGCAGGCGGAGGAGGGGAGCGTCTCCGGCGGCGGCCGGCAACCCGCCGCGGGCGGCGGCTGTCCGACGGCTCTCCCGGCTTCCGATCCGCCGCTGTCGCGGCGCTCGGTCGCCGCCGTGTTCGCGGGGCTTCTGGTGGCGATGACCGTGGGGACCCTGAACCAGACCATCGTGGCCACCGTCCTGCCCACCATCGTGGGCGAGCTGGGCGGCGTGAACCGCATGCTGTGGGTGACCACGTCCTACGTGCTGGCCGCCACCGTCACCATGCCGTTGTACGGCAAGATGGGCGACCTCATCGGCCGCAAAGGGCTGTTCATCGGCGCGCTGGCCCTGTTCGTGGCGGGCTCGGCCGCGTGCGCGCTGGCCCCGTCGATGGAAGGGCTCGTGATCGGCCGCGCCGTGCAGGGCTTGGGCGGCGGCGGGCTCATGGTGCTCTCGCAGGCCATCGTGGCCGACGTGGTGCCGCCGCGCCGCCGCGCGCTCTACCTCAGCATCATGGGCGTGGCCTACGCCGTGCCCATGCTGGCCGGCCCGTTGCTGGGCGGATTCTTCGCCGACGCGGTGGGCTGGCGCTGGGCGTTCTGGTTCGACGTGCCGCTCGCGCTGGCCGCCATCGTCATCGCCGCCGTCTTCCTGCCGAAACCGCGCCGCACCGCGGAGAGGGCGCCGTTCGACGTCGGCGGCGCCGTGACGCTCGTGGCCGCCGTGACCGCGCTCACGCTGGCAACCTTGTGGGGCGGCAACGAGCACGCGTGGACCTCGCCGACCATCATCGGCCTGCTGGTTGCCACCGCGGTTGCGAGCGCGCTGTTCGTGCTGGCGGAGCGCCGCGCACGGGAACCGCTCATGGCGTTGTCGCTGTTCAAGAACAGGAACTTCGACATCTCCATCGTCGCAAGCTCCATCACGATGTTCGTCATGATCGGCGTGCTCACGTACCTGCCCACGTACTTCCAGATCGTCGACGACCTGAACGCCACCGCCGCCGGCTACCTGGTGGCGCCTATGAACGCGGCCTGGTTCGCCGCCTCGCTGCTGTCGGGCTACCTCGTGAACAAGCTGGGCACGTACAAGAAGCTCATGGTGGTCAGCTTCGCCGTGCTCGTGGCGGGCATGGTCGGGTTCATTGCCGTGGACCAGGACCCGTCGGCGGTCGTCGTCGGCGGCCTGCTGGCCGTCATGGGCTTCGGCGTGGGCCTGAACTTCGAGATCCTCGTGCTGGTGGTGCAGAACGAGTTCCCGGCCTCCGCCGTGGGCATGGCCACGGCGGCGACGGGCTTCTTCCGCAAGGTGGGGTCGGTGCTGGGAACCTCCGTCGTGGGCGCGCTGTTCACGAGCGGCCTCGCGCGCGCCCTGGCCGAGCGCCTCGCGCCGGTCGGCGGCGTCGGGGCGCTCGGCACGGACGCGAACTCGCTCACGCCGGCCATCGTGCACGCGCTGCCCCCGGACGTGCGCCATGCGGTGGGCGCCGCCTACAGCGACGCGCTCGCGCCCGTGCTCTGGCTCGCGTTGCCGCTGGCCGTGGCGGGCCTCGTGCTCATGCTGTTCCTGCGCGAGACGCGGCTGGCCACCACCGTGGACGGATCGGGGCATGGGGCCGACGAAGGCGCGGACGACCCCCGGCGGCGGCAGGGCGCGCGACGCCGCTAGCCCGCGCGGCCGGCGCGGGCGTCAACCTACGCTCACAGGTCAAGGTTGTGGTTGCTCCTGTGGCTTGGGGGGGGGGTATACTACTTTTATGAGCGAACTGTTTTTTGATACGATCGACGAATCCGAAATCCCCGCAGGGATGGCCCGCGTGCGATACGAGGCGGGCGCGGTCGAGCCGCTGTACGCCAACGACGAGTTCTTCAGCCTGCTGGGCTACCAGCGTCGATCCCCCGACGATTTCTACCCCCTCGACGTGCGGAACTCGCACGGTTGGCGCGCGTTCTGCGGCCAGCTGCGCGCGCATATCGAGGCAGGCGAGACGGACTTCGAGATCGAGGTGAACCAGGAGACGGCAACCGGCACGCTGCTGTGGACGATGGCGCGGTGCCGTCACGACGCGCGGCGCGGCACGGTCACCTGCCTCGTGCTGGACGTCAGCTCGTGGATGGACACCTCCGAGCGCCTGCGCATGAGCGAGGACGCGTTTCGCATCGCCGCGCAGATGAGCGGCAAGAACATCGCCACGTTCGACCTGGCCGACCGCGCGCTCACCATGCAGGGCGCGGTGGAGGGCTACCTGACGGCGCCCGCGCGCATGGTGAACGTGCCCGACAGCGCCATCGCCGCCGGCATGATCGCGCCTGAGCACGTGGAGCTGTACCGGTCGCTGTACCGCGACATGGAGACGGGCGTGCCGCGCGGGGGCGTCATGCTGCGCATGCGGGACTTCGACACGCGGCGGTTCCGCTGGTACCAGGTCGATTACTCGCTCGTGTTCGACGGCGAGAACCGTCCGGTGTACGCCGTCGTCGCGTTCGGCGACACCACCGAGCGGCACGAGCGCGAGCTGGTGCAAAAGGCGCGGGCCGAGCGCGACGCGCTCACGGGCGTGCTGAACCGCGCGACGTTCGAGGACGGTTGCACGCGCATCATCGAGCGGTCCGAAGTCGACCACGGGCACGCGCTCATCATGGCCGACCTCGACCGCTTCAAGACGACGAACGACCGCTACGGCCACGTGGCGGGCGACCGCGTGATCGTGGAGTCGGTGGCGGGCGTGGTCAGCGCGGTGCGCGACGACGACCTCGTGGGACGCGTGGGCGGCGACGAGTTCATGGTGTGCCTGCGGGGCATCTCGTCGCACCTCATGGTGGAGGCCGTCGCGCAACGCATGTGCGCGGCGGTGCGCGAGGCCGCCGAGGCCTCCGACGACGACCACGGGCCGGTGTCCATCAGCCTGGGCATCGCCCTGTATCCGCAGGACGGCGTCACGTACGAAGAGCTGTACCGCAAGGCCGACAAGGCCCTGTACTGCGCCAAGCGCGCGGGCGGCGGCACCTACGCGTTCTACCGCGACGAGCCGGCGGCGTCCTAGCGCCCGGCGCTACTCCCAGCCCGGCTTCCCCACGCCGCCCTGCTCGATGGTGTCGAGCAGCCCTTGGCGGTCGAACACGCCCACCTTGCGGTAGATGTTGCTCACGTGGTGCTTCGCGGTGCCCTGCGCGATGGACAGCTCGTCGCAGATATAGCGCACGGTGCGCCCGCGGGCCAGCAGCACGAGCACCTCGGCCTCGCGGTTCGTCAGGCGGCACATCCGCGCGATGGCGGCGCACTTCTGCTCGAGGCTGGCGTCGGCGGTTTCCTCGCGCGAGGTGGCGTAGAGCTTCTGCACGTCGGTTTGCGTGAAGAACAGCATGCCCACCAGCACGAGCGCCAGCACGCCCACGAGGAACACCTCGGAGCGCAGCGCCTCCGACCACAGCGCCGCGTTCAGTAGCTGGTCCGCGGCGAACGACCCGATGAGCGTGCCGGTGCGGGCGCAGAGGATGACCAGGCCGAACGACAGCGCCACGGGTATGCGCCCGCGGAACGCCACGTCGGTGGACACCAGCATCATGAACATGTCGAGGCAGTACACGCCCATGATGACCAGCCCCGCGCCCAGGAAGCGGTACGGCGCGGGCAGCAGCAGAAGCAGGATGAGCCCCGCCACCATCGCGGGGATGACGGGGCGGTACAGCGCGATGGGCTCGGCGGCCGAGGGCGCCACCACCATCGACAGCGTGATGGCGGCCAGCGCGCAGCCCGCCAGCAGCAGCGCCTTCGCGGTGAACGCGGCATCGCCCTCGGCGAACGTGTTCACCATGCCCTGCGAGGCCCCGTACACGATGCTGATCACGAGGATGCAGGCGAAAATGCGCCCCACGGGGATGGTGCGCACGTCGAGCGGCAGCACCGAGGGCTCGCGGCGCGGCTCGCGCTTGCAGGCCACCAGCACCGCGGCCGACACGATGGGCAGCGCCGCCGTGAACGCCACGGCCGCCGCCTCGGGCAGCGCGTACGCGACGAAGAACAGCACGAACGCGAACGTGTACGACACGTACAGGTGCCGCCCGACGCGCCCGGTGGCCAGCGCGCTCCACAGCTCGCCCCACATGATGAGCAGCAGCGCGTTGCCCAGCGACAGCGACACGGTGCCGGCAAGGAACCAAGCGAACCCCGCGGCTCCTGAGCCCAGCGTCAGCGCGATGGGCAGCGTCACGGTGCCCGCGGCGGTCAGGCCGCCCGCAGCGAGGAAGCTTGCGCGATGCGTGAGGAACGGCGAGAGGCGCCGCGCGAGCGCCACCACCACGAGGTAGCCCACGGTGGTCAGCACGAGCACCCACAGCGTGGTGTTGCCCGCGAACGGGAAGCGGTCGGTGGTGGGCAGCAGCACGTCGGTGCACATGCTGATCATCCACCAGGCTTGCCAGAATCCCAAACCCAGCAAGCGCCAGCCGGAGAAGCCAACGTGGTCGTCATCCTGCGGTTTCGTGCGCATCGCTCCCCATTCCCATCCCTCGTCGCGTCGCTTCAAACCTAGCAAAACAGGCGGGGGAGCGCAAGCGGGAACCCTGGTTGAGGCATGGGCCGCAACGGCCCATGTTGCGGGTTTCGGCGAAAATGGGCCGCTTCGCCAGATGCCCGCGCGCGGCCGTTCGGCCAGGATGGGGCTATGCGGAACAAGGGATTCCGCTCATCGAGGGAAGGGGTTTCCAATGACCGACATCATGAAGAACGGGCTGTCCCGCCGTGCGTTCCTGGGCCTGGGCGCCACCGCGGCCGTCGCCGCCGGCGCGGGCCTGGCCGGCTGCTCGCCCGCGGCGAGCGCAGGCGATGTGAAGGCCGGCGGCGACGCGGCCGGAAGCGCGGCGGCGAGCGCGGGCGAGACGCAGTACGCGTGGGAAGTGGTTCCCGATCCCATCACCGACGTCACGTCGACGGTGGACACCGACATCCTCGTCATCGGCGCCGGTTTGGCCGGCTGCGCGTGCGCCGCGGCGGCGGCCGAGAAGGGCGGCAAGGTGACCGTCGTCGAGAAGACGTCCAGCTGGAACGGCCGCGGCGGCGGCTTCGGCGCCATCAACTCGCACTACATGGACGAGCTGGGCATCGAGGTGGACAAGGTGAACGCCAAGCAGCACTGGATCGCCCAGTGCGCGAGCCGCGCGAACGAGGACCTCATCGTGAAGTTCTTCAACAGCTCCGAAGAGGCGTCCAACTGGCTGCTGGCCAAGGCCGAGGCCGTGGGCGGCTCCGCGATGGTGGGCGCGTTCTACAGCCACGACGACGTGTACGCCGAGCAGCCGGGTTACCACATGCTCATGATCCCCGAGGAGGCCGGCCTCACCTCGACGGGCTTCGCCGGCGCCGAGCTGTGCTACAACGACGCCGTGAAGGACGGCGCGGAATTCGTGTTCGATTCGCCGGCCGTGCAGCTGGTGAAGGACGGCTCGAAGGTGACCGGCTGCATCTGCGAGGGCAAGGACGGCTACGTGCAGTACAACGCCAGCAAGGGCGTGGTGCTGTGCACGGGCGACATCGGCGGCGACCTCGAGATGTGCAAGGCGTACGCCCCCATCTGCGCCGAGTACGGCCAGCCGCGCAGCCAGTACACGCCCGTGGGCGTGAACACGGGCGACGGCCACAAGATGGGCATGTGGGTTGGCGCGCAGCTGCAGGACCTGCCGCTGCCCACGATGATGCACCCGCAGGCGTTCTGCTGGTTCCACGGCCCGTTCTTGTTCGTCAACGACAACGGCGAGCGCTTCATGTGCGAGGACACCTGGGTGCAGGGCAAGTCGCTGGCCATCAACCGCCAGCCGAACGGCGAGGCGTGGTCCATCTTCGACGCCAACTGGAAGACCGACCTCGTGAACGGCCTGCCCTACGGCGGCGGCATGTTCTGGGACTCGTTCCGCCCCTACGGCAGCGACCTGGAGCTGGCGCCCCAGTACTTCGAGACGCAGATTCCCGAGTACATCAAGGCCGGCAACGCCTATCAGGCCGACACGCTCGATGAGCTGGCGAAGCAGATCGGCTGCGACGCCGCCACGTTCAAGGCCACGGTGGAGCGCTACAACGGCATGTGCGAGGCGGGCGAGGACACCGATTACTACAAGAAGCCCGTGTTCCTGACGCCGGTGAAAGAGGGGCCGTTCTACGCGCTCAAGGTGGGTCCCGCGCTGCTCGCCGTGCCCGGCGGCCTGCGCACGAACAACGACTTCCAGTGCCTCGACGCCGAGGGCGCGCCCATCGAGGGCCTGTACGCGCTCGGCAACGTGATGGGCGACATCTGCGCCGTGGACTATCCCATCAACGTGGCCGGCAACAGTCACGGCCGCTGCATCACCTACGGCTACCTGTTGGGCCACGAGCTGGCCGGCGCGTAAGATCCCCAGTGCCCCGCGGGAGCGCTCCCGCGGGGCATCCCGGCGGCGCGACGGATCATGCATGCGCCCGAGCGCCCCATGGGATTGACCCGTGCGGCGCGCGATGCACCGTCTATGTCCCGTGGGAGCGCTCTCGCTGCAACCCTCCCCGAGCCCTGCGCCCCTCCCTCCCGGCGCAGGGCTTTTCCGCTTCCCGCTCGCTCCGCTCCCGCCGCGCACTTTGCCGCTTCCACGCCGGATGTTTCACGTGAAACATCCGTTCTAGCTCCCCGTTTGGCGCATGATTCCGGATCGAGTTCCATGCCTCCGCTAACGGTCGAGGCATCTGTTGGAAGCAGGAGTGCCGTCACGTTTCCACCTCCCGATGTGCGGCAAAACCGTCGTTTTGGCAGTCCTTCCCCGGATTTCGCCGTGACAGGGCACCGCCGCCACGGTTTCGGGCGGCAAAACCCCAGGTCGGGTTTTTCCGCGGCGGAAAACCGGGAGCTCCGGCTGCCAAAACGACGGTTTTGCCGCACATCGGGAGGTGGAAACGGCACGGCCGGAGCGACCGGGCGCGAAAGCGCCCTTGTGCAACGGCGCTCCATGGAGGAGGGAGACCCTTCGATGGGGGGGGGTCGGGCGCTATGCGCCAAATAGAGGTTAGAGCATCCGTTCGAGTTGCTGCTCAGTTGCCGAAGTGGATGCGGGTGAAATCGGCTTTTGAGTGAAGGATGCGCTCGACATGAACGATGCGCTCGACATGAACGATGTCCTCGGCCTCGTCGACCCAATAGAAAGCGGCGTATTTCCCGACGACGAGTTTCCAGCGCAACGCCTCGGTGAACACGTACGGTTTCTCGGGGTTGCGCGCAGGGAAGGTGCTGAGAGCGTGGTCAACGGACTCCATGAGCTTGTCGATGCGGTCTTGTGCGAGGTCTGGCGAAAACGTGAATTGGATCTCGTAGACGGACAAGAACGAGAGGTCCTCGATAGCTTCTTCTGCGAATTCGATTTCATAGTTCACGGTCGGCCAGCTTCTCCGCAATCCTGCGGCGCACTTCCACTTTCGCTTCCTCCAAGTTGTACGTCTTCGGATGCTGTTTGTTGTACTCGACGGCTTCGTCGATGAGCAGGCCGACGTAGCGGTCGTAGTCGGGCGTTGCACGCGAAGCGCGCGTGCGCCACGAGGCGGAACTTTCGAACTCTTTATGCAGATCGCGCGCAACGTTGCGGTTTTTCGTTGACTTCGCGACCTCTGGCTGTTTACAATGCAAAGGTTCGCTTTCGAAAGCCCCGTGCATGCAGCGAGAAGCGGAAGCGCGAACGAGGGAGTCCAGACCCGAGGTTGCGCGTCGGCGTAGGAACCCGGCATCCGATCGACCTGCACTTTTGAAACCGATCATTCGCCGCATCGCGGTCGGCCCGGCATCGTTCGAGCCGCCAACAGGCGACGGAGACCCGCCCCGCACGGCGGGGTAGGACAAGATTTTTGGAGGAAGATAGTGAAGACGTATTACGCGAAGCCCAACGAAGTTGAGCGCGAATGGGTCTTGATCGACGCTGAGAACCAGGTTCTCGGTCGCGTCGCAGCCAAGGCCGCTCAGATTCTCAAGGGCAAGCACAAGCCGCAGTACACGCCGCATGTCGACACCGGCGACTTCGTGGTCATCATCAACGCGGACAAGATCCGCGTGACGGGCACGAAGGCTCAGACGAAGAGCTACTACCGCCACAGCGGTTTCCCGGGCGGCCTGAAGTCCGAGACCTTCGAAGAGGCCATGGCCAAGCATCCCGAGCGCGTCATCGAGCACGCCGTGAAGGGCATGTTGCCGAAGAACACGCTCGGCCGCGCCATGGGCAAGAAGCTCAAGGTGTACACCGGCGCGGAGCATCCGCACATGGCTCAGCAGCCTCGCGAGATCAAGATGGAGGGTTAAACAATGGCAGGTGAAGCTCTGTACTACGGCACCGGCCGTCGTAAGAACGCCGTCGCTCGCGTACGTCTCGTTCCCGGCACCGGCAAGGTCACGATCAACGGCCGTGAGGCGCTGGCGTACTTCGGTCGCGAAGCGCTCGTGAACTACGCTCTGACGCCGTTCAAGGTCACGGACACGACGGATCACTTCGACGTCATCGCCACGCTCAACGGCGGCGGCATCTCGGGTCAGGCCGGCGCGCTGCGCCACGGCATCTCCCGCGCGCTGCTGTCTGCTGGCGACTACCGCGCCGAGCTCAAGAAGGCCGGCTACCTCACGCGCGACTCCCGTATGGTGGAGCGCAAGAAGTACGGCCTCAAGAAGGCACGCAAGCGCCCGCAGTTCTCGAAGCGCTAGGAACAGCCGCTCGCATTCGCGAACAGCACGTTTTCTGCAAAGCCCGTCTCTTCGGAGGCGGGCTTTTTCTATGGATCCGCAGCCGCAACGGGCGTGGCGGGAAGCGTGCGGCACCGTCTTGGCAGAATCCTTCTCTCGCGGGTTGATCCGCGGGTTCCAAAGCGTCTCCCGCTTTTCAACCAGGATGCAAATTATGGTGTTGACCTGGTGTGCTTGCATTGAAATGGAGATGATATGCTGGTGGAATACCGTTTCCCGACAAGAAAGAGGGGGATCGATGAAGCATCTGATCCGCTTTGCAAGCATCGCTCTGGCCTGCGGTTTGCTGGTATGCTTGGCCGGGTGCAGCTGCTCTTCGACGCAGCAGGAAGCGCAGAAGCCGGTTCCCGCGGAAACCGACGAGGGAACCACGATCGACCTCGATGGCGGCTGGGTCATGTACGCGGAATCCAACCTGCTGGTCGTGCTGGACGAGAACGCGACCACGGGGTATTCCTGGACGTCGGCGATCGAGGGTTCGACGCTGGCGCTGTACACCGAGAAATCCATCAGCGCCGAAGAGGCGTATCCGACCGAGGACGCGAACCGCGTAGGCGCGGAAGGCAGCCATCTGTTCTCCTTCAAGGGGATGGCCGCCGGTGACGGCACCATCGCGCTTTCGTACGAGCGCTCTTGGGAGCAGACCGACGATGACAAGAAGATCGTTCTCCAGGTGAAGACGGGCCAGAACGGTGCGATCGAGTCGGTGAGCGTTGGCTAGCCGACGGAGGGGAGCTTACATGAGCGGATTCAGCATGCACGGCGAGAAGGAAAGCGCGAGCGCATTCGCGCTGAAGCGCGCGCGCCGGATCGCGGCGATCTGCATTGCCGCGCTGATGGCCTTCGGCGCGTTGGGCCTGGTCGGGTGCAGTTGCAGCAACACCTCGACCAAAACCGACGACGACAACGCGAAAAAGGAGCAGGTGAACGACAAGAAAAACGCCACCAAAACGGTGCCGAACGTAGTGGGCATGACGAAGGACGACGCCGAGCGCGTCATCAAGGACGCCGGGTTCGCCGTGGGAACGGAGACGGAGGAGGCGAGCGAAACGGTGGTCGCCGGCGCCGTCATCAGCCAGAGCGTGAAGGCAAAGTCGGAGGCGAAGGCGGGAAGCTCCATCGGTATCACGGTTTCGAAGGGATCGGACAAGCCCGCGAAGCGCGTGTCGGTGCCCAGCTTGATCGGCATGACGCAAACGCAGGCGGAGGACGTGCTGGCCTCGCTGAAGCTGGTGTCGAAGGCCGAAGACCCGGTGTACTCGGAGGACGCGAAGCCCGGAACGATATTCAAGCAGTCGGTGGCCGCGGGCACGGAGGTCGAAGAGGGTTCGACCGTCAGCTTCACCGCGGCGTTGGGCAAGGACTTCGCCATCGTGCCCCGCGTGATCGGATTGGATAGGGACGGCGCATTCGATGCCTTGAAGAAGGCGTCGTTCAATGTGGACATCATCGAGGCGTACAGTGGAAACGTCGCCGCCGGCAAGGTCATGTACCAGAATCCCAGCGAAGGCGTTCAGTGCGTCAGCGGCACGAAGGTGACCATTACCCTCTCGAAGGGAGCCGCTCCCGCGCCTACCGAGCAGGTGGCCGTGCCGAATGTGGTAACTCTGACACTGGAACAGGCGCAAGGCGTGTTGGAAAGCGCAGGGCTGGCATGCAAGTTCGCCGGGGAGGAAGAGGGCATGGTCGTCGAGCAGAGCATTGCGGCAGGCACCAAGGTCGATCGCGGGTCGACGGTGACCGTCAAGCTCGAGATTCTTCCCACCGGTTCGGCGGAAGGGCAGGCTGCTTGACGTCGTGCTCGTATAAGAGCGCGACGCGGGGACGGGCGAATGGCTGAACAGGATAACGAACAGGCAGGTGAAGCCCTGCTGCAAAACGCTCGGCGAACGCTTCGCGAGCAGCCGCGCCGAGCGATCGCAGGTTTGTGCGTCGTTTTGCTGCTCGGTTTGTTGACGGCAGCTTTGGCGAGCTCTTTGCAGCGGGTGTCGGCAGACGATGTATGCGCCGACGCCGTTGCAGGGGCGGTGAAGCCGATGGCGCTGAGCGGGTCGTACGCCGTAGACGGCGGCGAGGAGCGGCCTTACGCGGCTCGTCAAGCTCTTGATGCGAAGGGCATCGGCGTGGAAGCGGTGACGGTGCGCGGAACGCTCGAAAACGACGTCGCCGCAGGCGAGCTCGTCAACATGCGCCTGAGCAGCACGGCGTGCACGGTGCGCGTCAACGGCGAGACGGTGTTCTCGTTCGACGGTATCGGCGATTCGGAGCCTGCGGGCGAGCCTTTGCTCGGCTGGATCGGGTTCCGTTCGCCAGGCATCTCGACACGTGACGAAGTGGAGATCGCGCTTTCCAGCGCGGCATCCTACAGCGTGCTGGGCGATTACGTCATCGTTTTGGACAGCCTGTGCACGGGTGAGCCCGATGCTCTGTTCGTCGCCTCGGTCGCCAGCCATCTGCCCATGTTCGTTTCGGGAATCCTGGTGCTGATCGCGGGGCTGATCCTGCTGCTCATTGCCAGCGTCGGTTATCTTATCGGCGTTCCAAAGGAAACGGGCGGCCTGCGATTCGCCTTCTACGTGCTCATCGGTGGCGTTTGGATATTCTTCTGTTTCGATTACATCACGTTGCTCATCCCGTTCCCTGCGTTCACCACCACGGTGAGCTTGCTGGCGCAAGACGTGCTGGCGCTGCTGCAGCTGTCGTTCATCGCTTCGCGCGCCACGGGATACCCGCGCAGGTTGGCCACGCTGCTGCTGGCGGCGTTGTCCCTGATGCTGGGAGTGTGCATCGTTTTGAGGCTCGCGGGGGTGGCGTCGCTGTACGAGGCGAACGTCGTCATCATCCCGCTGTTCGTCATAGGCGTCTTCTTCGCCGCGCTGGCGCTTGCCGTCGAGGCGCGCGAGAGCCGCGACCGGATGGCGGTCGATGCGACCCTGGTCGTGATCCCGTGCACGATCGGATCGGTCGTGGAGGGGCTGTCGTTCCTGTTCGGCGGGGTGACCACGGGCCTGTGGCTGTGCGCCGGCATCCTGTGCGCCGTGGTGGTGCGCTTCGTTGCGCTGTTCTCCTACGCGCGCAGCCAGATCGTTCAGGCGGAACGCGCGCATCGCATGGAGGCCGAGCTTTTGCAATCGCGCATCGCTGTGATGCTATCGCAGATCCAGCTGCATTTTCTGTTCAACGCGCTGAACACCATCGAGTACCTGTGCGAGGAGGATCCGCCGGTCGCGGCGCGCGCCACCAACGATTTCGCGCGTTATCTGCGGGGCAACATGGATTCGCTCATGGGGTCGCAGATGGTGTCTTTCCGAAACGAGCTCGAGCACCTGGCCCACTACGTGGCCATCGAGCAGCTGAGGTACCCTTCCATCAAGGTGGAGTACGACGTGCGCGCGGACGATTTTCTCGTGCCGTCGTTAAGCGTGCAGCCGCTGGTGGAGAACGCCATCAAGCACGGCGCTTCCCGGCGGGCTGGCGAGGGCGTCGTGAAGGTTTCGTCGTGGCGCGAGGGGCGGTCGTTCGTCGTGCGCGTGACCGACAACGGCCCCGGATTCGACGAGCGCTCGATCGCGCGGTTCAAGGAGGGCGTCGACGTCGGCATACCCGACAATCGGCCGCCGGGCGAAGCGCCCGCGCGCAACCATGTCGGACTGGCGAACGTCGCGGCCCGCGTCGCCGCGACCTGCGGCGGCACGATGCGCGTGGAGAACGAAGCGGGCGGAGGCGCCAGCGTGACGATGACGGTTCCATGCGAGGAAGAGGGAGGTTCGCGATGATCAAGCCCATCGTGGTGGACGACGAGCGGATCGCTTTGGAGAGTTTGGCGAAGAAACTGGCGCGCATCGACGGCGTTGAAGCGCCGGAGTTGTTCGAGACGGCTGCGGAAGCGTGCGCGTTCCTCGAGGGCGCTGCCGCGGACATCGCCTTCCTGGATATCAGCTTGCGAGATTCCGACGGGTTGGAGCTTGCCGAGCGCGTGCGCGAACTGTGCCCCGGATGCGCCGTCGTGTTCGTCACGGGGTATGCCGATTACGCCGTCGACGCGTTCAGGATCCATGCGGACGGGTACGTCCTCAAGCCAGTTTCCGTCGAGGACTTGGAGCGCGAGATCGCCCATGCGAGAGAACGCCGAGCGCCTGCCGAACGAGCGCTTGTGCGCGTGCAGACGTTCGGGGGATTCGAGGTGTACGCAGGCGACGTGCCGGTGCATTTCAAGCGCAGCAAGAGCAAGGAGCTGTTCGCCTTCCTCGTCGACCGGCGCGGTGCGGGAGCGTCGAACGTGCAGATAGCGCGCGTTGTGGGATAACGTGTACTACGACGTCTCGCATCAGAAGATGCTGCAGACCATCATTGCGGACATGATGAAGGCGCTGCGGGAAGTGGGCGCGGAGCAGACGGTCGTGCGCCGTCGCAACCATCTTTCGGTGCGGTCTTCGATGATCGAGTGCGACTACTACCGGCTGCTCGAAGGCGATTCCGCCTTGAAGGGCGTGCCTTTGGGACCGTATCTTCCGGATTACGCATGGGCGTCGAAAACCGCTGCGGCGCTGGAGCGTGCGCGCTGAATTCGGCAGGATGCGGGCGACGGTCGACGGATCACGGGGGATCCTCTGGTATCGTATGTGCAGAAGAACAACCGCGATTGGGGAGGACGTCCGATGCTGAAGGTGCGGCGAGCGCGAGCCGACGAGTTCGACCAGGTGCTGGACTTCTACACGAACATGATCGACGGGATGCGCGGCACGGAATTCGACGTGTGCTGGGAGCACGACGTGCATCCGTCGTCGGCGTTTTTGCGCGCATCGGTGGATGCGGGAGAGGTGTACGTGGGGTTGGTTGAGGACGGCGAGGGCGCGACCTGCATCGCGTCGGCCATGGTGCTGAACGGCGAAGGCGATGCCGGTTACGAAAGCGTTTCCTGGCATGTGGCGGCCGCGCCCGACGAGGTGCTGGTGGTGCACGTGTTGGGAACGCTGCCGGCCTACCACGGCCGCGGATTCGCGCGCGCTATGATGGAGGCGTGCATCGATGTCGCGCGGGCGGCTGGCAAGAGAGCCGTGCGTCTCGACACGTTCACTACCAACGTGCGCGCGCAGAGCCTCTACGAGTCGTGCGGTTTCGCGAATTGCGGCGTTTGCGAAGGCTTCTACGACCGCCTCGGCCGCTCCGCTGTCATGTACGAGTACGCGGTGTAGAAGATCGCGTTATGCGTCGGCGGCTTTCCCGATCGACCGTATTCAGGACCAGCTGCTCCCCGTCCTTGCGGGTGCAAGGTTACTTTCAAGTGCGTTCTTGCGCGGCTCGCGCTCGCTATAGATACTTACTTTATGGTAATGCCTTGATTTGCGTCCTAGTGGACATCTATAAGTCGCCTCGCGCCTTCTCGGGGATCTGAAGCGCTTGGCGAAAAGACGTCGGCGGTCGATGGGGAACTTTGAGAAAAGCCGGAGAGCGCGTTTTCGCTTAACCGGCATCTTGTCGGTTATAGTGCGGTTTTCTTGCCGACGGAATCGCTAGCTTGGCGATCCTCCGTCTTCTCTATAATCAACCACGTTGCCCGTTGAATCGTTAATCGAGGGAAGTAGGTCGTATGCTCGAGAAAATGGATGATTTAACTTCATGCTCCCTTTCCTATGTCGCTTCGATACTGGGAGGTAAATGGAAGCCCTTTATCGTGTGGTATCTGAGCATGGCTCCCGGCAAAAGGGCGCGCTACAGCGAATTGAGAAAGCGCATCCCTTACGATATCTCCCACAAAATGTTCAGTCAGCATTTAAGCGAGCTGGAGCAAGTGGGGATCATCGAGCGTATCGTCGTGGAGGTCAAGCCGCTTCGGGTCGATTATCTTCTCACGGCGAAGGGCGTAAGCTTCGCGAACGTCTTGTATTTCATCCGGGATTGGGGGGCGGCGTACGGGGGATTCTCCGCAGAGACGCTGCAACGCACGAAAGGCACGATGGGTGATGGCGTGCTGATGTACGGCAGTGCCGCGAGCGACGCCGAACAAGGTAGCGGCGAGCGTATCATTTGGCAATTCGACCCCTCTACGTTCGACGTGCGCGGTAGCGCGGGCGAAGAAGATACGGACGAAGCGTAATCTTCGCCTGTCGAAACAAGGGAAAGCCTTCAATAATTTTCGCATTATGCCGACCGCCTTGCTGTTCTTGTCCTCGTTCTCTTCGATTGTCCGTTTGCCTCACTTTCAAGTAAGAAGCGCACTTATAAGTGCATTATTGCGCTGACAACCCTGCGTCAACAGAATACGAGGTAGGAACCGCATCTCGAAGTGACTTGCGGTGCAAGGACGGGGTACGTTTCAGAAAGGATGATCGGCATGATTTCGAGAATCAACTTGCTCAAACGGAAAGAGGGGCTGTCTGCTGAGGAGTTCTCTGCGTATCTGACGCAGGCTCACGCAGGGCTTCTGGCCACGATGCCCTACCTCAAGGGATGCGAGACGAACGTGGTGGTGGACAACGAGCAGCGTTCGCCGTTTGATCGCGGCTCGACGGAAATCGACGGTTACACGGAGATGTTCTTCGACAGCTACGGCGACATGGTGCGTGGCATGGCTGCGCTCGAGGAATCGCTTGCAGCCGATTACGCCCAGTTCGCGGCTCCCGACATCCCGGCGCTCGTGGCGGTGAAGAAGGTCGATACACCGGTTCCCGCCTTTCTCGACGGCGTCAAGCTGATCAAGCGCATGTCCTTTCTCGGGCGAAAGGACGGTGTGAGTGCGGCGGTGTTTCAGGATGAATGGTGGCAGATGCATTCTGCGCTGGTCAAGACCATGACGGGCTATGCAGGCTACAATCAGAACCTCGTCATCGACCGCATCGTGGACGGGGAGTCCGTGCCGTTCGAAGAGCTTCCGATCGAGGGCGTCGTGGAGTTCTGGTTCGAGAACATGAAGGCGTTCGACGAGTGCTACGGAACTCCTGCGTTCAAGCGCACGGGTGCGCACGGAGCTGAGTTCATCGACAACATCACGACATACCTGGTTGAGGCGAAGCCTATCGCAATGGAGCAGGCCTAGTCGAGCTTTATGGCGGCGTGCCCGATGAGGGCCGCCGCCATGCCGGATATTTCGAAAGGTACAAGGGGAACCTCCGGAGCGAGCGTTGTCCGCGTTCGCTCAACCCGACGTTCTTGCAGATGCGCCGCATCGTGGCAAGGGCGCCATCAGACCCATTGCGAGCGACGCGGTCGTCTCGGGCTTTTTCGGGAGAGGATGAAATATGGTGGCAACTGAAAAGAAAAAAACCTCGTTGGCCAGGGCGGTGTTCTCGGGGAGCCTTGGAAATATGCTGGAGTGGTTCGACTACGGGCTGTACGGGTATTTTGCAGCGATCATTTCCGCAGATTTCTTCGTTGCCGACGATCCTATCGTCGGCCTTCTGCTCAGCTTCCTGGTCTTTGGAACGGGCTTTCTCGTCCGACCTATCGGCGGCATCCTTATCGGCGCATACGCCGACAAGCACGGAAGAATCAAAGCATTGACGTTGACGATCTTATGCATGGGAGTATGCACCATGCTCATGGGATGCTTGCCTACGTACTCCCAGGTGGGTATTCTGGCGCCGATCCTGCTCACGGTGCTGCGCCTGCTGCAGGGCTTGGCGACGGGAGGCGAATTCGGCTCTTCGCTGACGTTCATCTCGGAATACGGGACGCCGAACAACCGGGCTTTCCTCTGCAGCTGGCAGCCGTTCAGCGTTGGCTGCGGTCTGCTTTTGGGCTCCGCTGCCGGTCTGCTCGTCACGACGCTCCTGCCCGAAGCCGCTCTGTACGATTGGGGGTGGCGCGTTCCGTTCCTTTTCGGCATCTTGATCGCTTTTTACGGCATGCATATGCGCAAGAACGTTCCCGATTCCCCTGAGTTCCTGAAGGCGAAGGCGGAAGTGAAAGAAGAGGACCATACGCCGGTCAAGGAGCTGTTCCTGCGCTACAAGAAGTCCATCATCACGGTCATCGGGCTGCTGGTCGGCTCGAGCGCGACCTACTATATTCTGATTACCTATATGCCGACGTATATCTCGCAGTTTATGGGAACCTCGTTCTCGAGCGCGTTCATCGTCAACACGTCAGTTATCGCGATCAACCTGCTGCTTTGCCCTGTCGTGGGCATGCTCATCGATAAGGTGGGAAGGCGGAGGTGCCTGATCGTCGGTTGCCTCGGGTTCCTTATCTTGTCCTATCCGGTGTTCTACATTTTGATTCAGCAGACCAACGCCGTCTTGATGATCGGTTTGCTGGGGATACTCATCGTATTCCAGACGATTTTGGCTGTCGCCATCGTGGTGGTTTCGGCTGAGGTGTTTCCCACCAAGCTTCGCAACAGTGGGATCGGTTTCTCTTACAACATCGCGGCCGCGGTCTTCGGCGGTTTGGCGCCCCTTGCTGCAACGGCGCTTATCGCTGCCACGGGCGATAATCTGTCCATCACCTACTTGATGATAGGATCCGTTCTCGTAACGCTGTTGACCTCGGTGTTCCTTTTGAAAGGGTATTACGTCAAGGGAAAGAGGGTATCCGATTAGCGAGAAGGGCGCGGGAGGCGACCCTCCCGTGCCCTTTTTAGTCGGGGCGGGTTAGGAAGAAGACGGCATGACCGACGTGAGAGGTCTCGTTCGCACGACGAGAAGCGCAGCCACCTTTTGTTTGGGCGTCAGCTTGATAGCAAACGTATTCTTTGCATCGTCGATGCTCGACGATTTGAACTTGATGTTGATGGTTGGCGTTATCGCGCTGAGCTTTGCAGCGTCGACCGGGTCGTCGAGAGTCATCGGGATTCTGCTTTTCGGTTCGAGCATAGCTTTGTTGCTGCATTCGCAAGCGCCGCTTGATGTGTGGAAGCAGGCGTTACGGGAAAACTCGTACCTCATCGCCATGTTCGTCCTGGTGCCGCTTTTGAGCATTCCTGTGCAGCATGGGGGATACGGCGAGTCGCTTCGCGAGGTGTTCGTCCGTTACGCAAACACCGACAGCCGTTATTACGCGCTGGTAAGCATCATGGCTGCGTTCGTCGGAGTGCTTATCAGCATCGCGGCGGTTCCGTTGACCTATGAGGTGTCCCGTGCGAGCGGCTGCAACTACGACGAAAAGCTTCTGGCTTCGGCTCTCAGCCGAGGGTTCATCACCTGCATGATATGGGCGCCGACGTCGGCAACGATTGCTTTGGTTGTCCAGCTGACGGGAGTCGATTGGGTGGCGTTCTTTCCTTTTGCTATCGCATGTGCGCTTATCGCCGGCGCCGTTGGTTTTCTGATGACGTTCGTAAGGGATGAGGCGGCGAAGGCCTCTTCGGATGAGGCGGAGGCGCCTGCGGGCAAGATTGATGCGGGGAAGGTCGTCGAGCTTAGCGCGTTCGCTTTCTTGCTCGTTGTTTCCGTAGCGGCGACGTCCCAGCTGGGCGGGCTTTCCGCCATTGTCGTCGTTGCCATGGCATCGCTGGTTTTCCCCGTTGCATGGATGGCTGCCATCGGGCGCCTTCCGACGTATGCGCGGGAATTCAGGGGGGACTACTTCAACAACAAGCTTCCCCAGTCGAAGAATCAGATCGTCTTGTTCGCCGGGGCTGGGTTCTTCGCGCAGAGCATCGGCTATTCCCATCTGGGTGATGCTCTGGTCGGATCTCTTTTGCATATGACGGGGCAAAGCGTGCTGTTGTTGACCGTTGCGATCATCGGTATCACGCTTGCGACGTCGGCGGTCGGTATCCACCCCATTGCGGTCGTTGCCGTGGTGGGAGGGACGATGGGCGCTTCTCAATGGGGCGTTTCGCCCATCTACCTCGCTCTTGTTTTGTCGATCAGCTGGGCGATGGGGAATGCGCTTTGCCCTGCGTCTGCGAATGTCGTGGCCGTTTCCGACATGGTCGGGCAATCGCCGATCAAGGTCAGCCTACGGTGGAACGGTCCGTACGTGCTGGTTGCGACCGCGGTGCTCGTGCTCGTGCTCACCATGGCGAGGATGGGTGGATTGCTGTAGCGGCGATTGCGATCGCCCCTTCATGGAAATGTATCGAAACCGCTGATCAAAGGCTTGATATTGGAGGCTTTGGCAGGGGGTTGCCGCTTACTTATAAGTGCCCTTATGACTTTAAAGTGCGTTATTGAGGCTGATTTCAAATGATCATAGTATGCGGTTATGCGGAGTTCGTAGGCGGTGGTTACAGCGGCGATGCTCATGCAGGCGAGGCGCAGGGGAGCTGCCGAAACACGGGGCCATTTGCACGTTCGATTCAAGGAGGGTGATCGCCATGATCAGCAGATGCGGATTGATGCAGAAAAAAGACGGCATGGGCATGGAGGAGTTCAAGGACTACTGGCTGAACGTCCATGGTCCCATCGCAAGCAAGATGGCGAATCTGCGCAAGTACGACCAGCACGTCGTAGTCGATGCCGAGCATCGCCATGCTATCGGACGGGGTTCGGTGGTTATCGACGGGTATTCCGAGCTGCAATTCGACAGTTACGGCGACATGGTCGAGGGCGTGGAGTCGCTGCACGGCGAAGGAGCGAACGATGTCCCGATGTTCGCCAACCCCCATTGCCAAATTCTCGTGCTGGCCAAGCGCGAAGTCATTCGGATCCCGGAGTACCTGCGCGGCAGGAAGCTCATCAAGCGCGTGTCGTTTCTCGGTCGCGCCGACGGCGTTACTTCCGAGCAATTCGTCAAAGAATGGTGGAACGTGCACGACCGCTTGGTGCAGACCGTTCCCGGGTGCGTGGGGTACAACCAGGATCTCGTCATCGACCGCATCGACGGCGGCGTATCCGTTCCGTACGAGGAGCTTCCTGTAGAAGGCGTCGTGGAGATGTGGTTCGAAACGAAAGAAGCGTTCGACGAGTACTACGCTTCCCCCGAATTCGCGCGCGCCTCTGCGCACAGCTCGGAGTTCATCGGGGCGATCAACACCTACCTGACCGAAACCTATCCGGTTGCCTTGCCGTCTGCATAGGAGCCTGCGATCTTCCGTCAAAAAAGCTGCGTTTCAGTAAAGAAGAAGCACGAGAAAAAGGATCAACGATATGAAAGCTTACGAGAAGTTGCTAGAGCCGATAACCATCGGTACCCACCAGTGGAGAAATCGCATGGTCAAAGCGCCGTCGTCCGCGATGTCGTGGGATCCGGGCCAGTTCTGCAACGAGAGGATCATCGGCCTGTACGATGCGATTTCCAAGGGCGGCGCTTCGGCGATCATCTTGGGCGGCATGATCTGCGACGATCCTGCCACCTTGATCGACGATGCCGACGGCGGCGTGTACACCGTGGAAACCTACCCGCTGGGCGGTTTGTACGATGACAAGTTCATTCCCGGCCTTTCTCAATTGGCCGACGCCGTGCACGGGAACGGATGCGAGCTCATCGCCCAGATATTCCAGAACGGTGCCGCCATCAAGACCAAGGGCGGAGCCTGGTGCTCTTCCACGTTGACCGCAGACGAGCTCCCGAGCCCCGAACCGTACTGCAACCCTACGCGCGGCCTTTCGCTCGAAGAGATCGAGGCGTTCAAAGATCGCTACTTCGCAGCGGCCGAGCGCGCCAAGAAGGCCGGTCTCGACGGCATCGAGGTGCACGCGGCGAACGGCTACTTCCTGCTGAGCTTCGTGTCGCGCGTATGGAACCATCGCGACGATCAGTACGGTTGCCAGTCCGTCGAGAACCGCACGCGTTTGGTATGCGAGATCATCCGCGGCGTGAAGGAGCGGTGCGGCGAGGACTTCATCGTGGGCGTTCGCACGAATGGCCAGGAATACGGGCATCCCGATGCCATCACCATCGAAGAGGGCGTGGAGATCGCGAAGTTCTACGATGCTGCCGGAGCCGACTACATCAGCGTGACGGGTTACGGCTACGGTCCGGTTCCCATGCAGTTCGCTCTGGACTACTGGATGTACCCGTCTCCCGACGAGGATATGAAGCAGTTCCTCGATCGTCTGGACGGCGAAGGCCTCTCCATTCCCCCCGCTGCCGCCATCAAGCAGGCCGTGTCGGCTCCGGTGTTCGGCGTCGGCTTCGCAACGCCTGAAAAGGCCGAGGCGGCGCTTGAGAAGGGCGAGATCGACCTGGCGATGTTCGCACGCGCTCTGTGGGCCGACCCCGACATGCCCAACAAGATCGCGGAAGGGGCACCCGAGGACATTCGCCGTTGCAACCATTGCGCAACGTGCGACGAGCTGCGCATGAACGAGACGCCGCACCGCCGTTGCCGCGTGAACCCGGCGTTCCTGCGCGAGCGGGAAATGGCCGTCGTGCCTGCGGAGACTAAGAAGAAGGTGCTGGTGGTAGGCGCTGGCGCCGCGGGTCTCGAGGCTGCCCGCGTCGCCGCCGAGCGCGGCCATGAAGTCACGCTGTGCGAGAAGGAATCCGTCCTGGCCCTCGAGCTCAACCTGGCCACCATGGTGAAGGGCACGGTGTGCGAGAACGTCCCTGCGCTCATCGATTGGCTGACGTCTCAGGCCAAGAAGACGCCGGGGCTTACCATCAAGACCAAAACGACGGTGACGCCCGATTTCGTGCGCGCCATGAAGCCCGATGCGGTCATCGTCGCGACGGGAGGCGTGTACGGCGCGCCCGACGTTCCGGGCATCGACTTGGGTATCGTCTCCACGGTTCCCCAGCTCACCCGCTTGGCCGAAAAGCCGCTCAAGCTCTTCGGCGCAAACGCCATCAACAAGCTCTCCCAGATCGCCCTGCCGGGCATCGGCAAGAACTGCGTCGTCCTCGGAGCTCAGATCGAAGGCGTGCAAGGCGCGATCTTCCTGCGCAAACGCGGAAAAAACGTCACGGTGCTCGAAGATTTGGACACGGTGGGAGAGGGGTTGCCGCCGCGGTACAAGAGCAGGTCGCTTAAGTGGCTGCGGGAAAACGACGTGGAGACGATCACCGGCGTCGAGTACCGCTCGATCGACAAGCGCGGCATCACGTACGTCAAGGACGGCGAAGAGCGCTATCTCAAGGCCGACAGCATCCTGGTGTTCAAGTCTCCCGGTTCCGGCCTGAGCTTGTACGACCAGCTGAAAGACCTGGCCCCCGAGGTGTATCCCATCGGCGCATGCCAGGGACCCGGATCCACGCTCATGGTCGACGCGGTGGGCCAGGGCCGAGCCGTCGCCCTGAAGCTGTAATCGCGAGACGAAGGGAGGGGAGTTTGCATGAAAGGCTTCGAGAAGCTTTTGTCTCCGATTGAGATAGCGCCGAATTTCGTGTTGAAGAACCGGATGATCAAGGCTCCTCAGTCGTCGTGGCGCTGGAACGAGGACTGCACCGCCGACGGCAGCGATGCCATCGCCATGTACGAGAACATGGCGGAAGGGGGAGTTGCGGCTATCGATGTCGCGGCCATACTGTGGGAACCTGCGGGAGGCATCTACCTGGGCGCTTACGACGACAGGTTCATTCCCGGCATGATCGAGCTCAACGAGGCCGTTCACAAGCACGGGTGCCTCACCATCGGTCAGTTGCATCATATCGGTCCTTCGGCCGGCCCGACCCCTGACGGGCCTCCCCCGATCTCGTCCTCTACGTTGTCCGAGGACGAGATGCCGGTTCCCAAGCCGTGGTGCCAAGCCCCTCGCGGCCTGACGGTCGAGGAGATCCACGAGAAGCAGCGCTTGCAGATCGAGGCTGCCGTGCGGCTGCAGAAGGGCGGGTTCGATGCCGTCGAGGTGCACGTGGCTCACGGGTACTTTCTCGACAGCTTCGTCAGCCCGCTTTGGAACAAGCGCGATGACGAATACGGTTGCCAGAACGTCGAGAACCGCACGCGCATCGTGCGCGAGATCATCGAAGGCATCCGCGAGGCGTGCGGCCCCGACTTCGTCATCGGCTGCCGTCTGAACGGGCGCGAATTCCATCCCACGAAGCAGGGTATCACGGCCGAGCAAGCTGCCGAGAACGCCCGAGCGTTCGTGGAGGCCGGCGCCCAGTACATCAGCATCGCCGGATACGGGTACGGTCCCACGCCGTTTCGCTACTGCCCCGACTACTTCCCGTACCCGGAACCCGATCCGTTCATGGAGCCCTTCATGGACGAGTACCGCGGGGTGGGTCTGTGGACGGCCGTTGCTCGGCGGATCAAGGATGCTGTGGACGTGCCGGTCATCACGGCGGGCCGCATGGACGAGAACTTGGCAGAGCGCGTGCTCGAAGCCGGCGATGCCGACGTCATCGCGCTCGGCCGCACGCTGTGGGCCGATCCGTGGTTCGCGCGCAAGGTGGACGAGGGGCGTATCGACGAGATCATGCGTTGCACGCGTTGCGCGAGCTGCGAAGATCCGGTCACGCAACCGCGCATCTGTCGCGTGAATCCCACCTTGGGTCAAGAGCGCCAACTAGCCGCCAAGCCGGTGGCGAAGAAGAAGCGCGTGATGGTGGTAGGCGGCGGTCCGGCGGGCATGGAATGCGCGTGCACGCTCTCCGAACGAGGGCACGAGGTGACCTTGTACGAGAAGGCGGGCGCTTTGGGCGGACGCATCAAGCTGGCGGCCATGATCAAGAGCGGCGGATGCGAAGAGGTCATGCATATCTTCAACCACTTGACCGCCATGATCGAGAAGTCTGACGTCGAGGTGAGGCTGAAAACCGAAGTTGACGAGCAGCTCATCCGCCAAGAAGCTCCTGATGCGGTGGTCGTGGCCACTTCGTCGCCGTATCGCATCCCCGATATTCCGGGCATACATCGCAAGAACGTGTTCACCATCCCGATGATGTCGAAGCTTGCGCAGGTACCGCTCAAGATGTTCGGTCCGGACAAGCTTGCTTCGATGAGCGAGAAGTTCTTCCCCGTAGGCAAGAGGATCGTGATTTGGGGTGCAGGCGCCGAGGGCGCTCAATGCGCCGAGTTCATGCGCAAGCGCGGCAAGGACATCGTGCTGGTCGCCGAAGATGGGGATGTGGGCGGTTTGATTCCGCTCAAGTACAAAGAACGTATCGAGCCGTGGTTCAATCGCGCAGGGGTTCGTGTTGTACGCGATGCCACGGTGGCTGAATTCGGCAAGCAAGGGGCGCTGCTGAGGTTCTCGCAGGGGGGAGAAGAGCTGGTGCCGTGCGATTCCATGATGGTCATGCTGCCTGAGCAGCGCGACCCGGCGTTTTTCGACATGGCCGCGTCGCTCGTCGACGAGGTGTACGAGATAGGCTCGACGCTCGGCGGCGAGAACGCGTTCCTCAAGCATGCGTTCGCCGACGGACGCCGCGTGGGCTGTCTTCTGTAAGGCATCATCCCGTGTCCCGTCGTGTCAATGCGCGCGACTCGGCGGGACACGGAGTGCATGAAGGGAAACCGGAAGCGACGCGAACCGAGGGAGGTGACTGCCGGGCGAAGCCAGGGTTTCGCACGAGACGGACCGCTGTTCGTTTCGGAATGCAATTTCGAAGGTAAACAAGGAGGAAAGAACAATGTCGGTTAAAACTTATCGTCGCGGGGTCATCCTGATCTGCGCGGCCTTGTGCGGTGCGCTGACGGCGTCGTTGAATATTTGGAGCATCTTCCAGAAGCCCCTGATGGAAGCTTATGGCTTCTCGCCTCAGTCGGTGTCGTTCGCCTACACCATCGTTATCGCTATGATCGGTTTGAGCGGTCCCATCGGCGGATGGCTGCAGCGCAAGGCGCCTGCGCATATCATCATGACCGTTGCCGGCATCGGCTTCGGCCTGGGCTGGTTCCTGACGGGCTTTGCCAGCACCATCCCGGTGCTATACATATCGTTCGGCCTGCTGGTAGGCGTGTGCGACGGTATTTGCTACAACCTTGCCCTCGCTATCGCTACGCGGTGGTACCCTGACAAGCGCGGTTTCGCCAACGGCGTGGCTCTGGCCATCATGGCCATCTACCCGTTGTTCACGGCTCCTATGGGCAACATGATCATCGAGAACTTCAACGTGAGCATCGCGTTCAACATCGTGGGCGTGTTCTGCATCGTCGGCTTCATCGTGTTGTCCCGCTTCCTCAAGATGCCTGCTGCTGATTTCAAGCCCGAGGGTTGGAATCCGCCGGCCGAGAGCGATACGAAGCGCGTGAAGAACTACACGTCCGGTCAGATGCTGAAGACCCCGTTCTTCTGGACGCTGCTGCTGTTCTTCGGCACCGTTGCCTGCACCGGTTGCGTGATGCTGTCCACGGTTTCGCTGGTGGGGCAGGTCCAAGCCGGCATGGATGCTGCGACGGGCGCGCTCATGGTGGGCATCTTCGCCATCGCCAACGGCACGGGCCGTTTGGGTCTCGGCGCCATTTCCGATAAGTTGGGGCGTTTCCAAACCATGTTCGTCGCCGTTGCGGTGACGGCGGTCATCCACCTGTTCCTGTTCGCTAATGCAACGAGCACCGCGATCTTCATCGTGGAGGCATGCATTCTGGGTATCTGCTTCGGCGGCATCATGGCCATCATGCCGTCGGTATGCGCCGATGCCTACGGTCCCGGCAATGCGGGCCAGAACTACGGCTTCATGTTCATCGGCTACACGCTGGCCTCGTTCATCGGCCCGGTGGTTTCCGCCAACGCGCTTGCCACCACGGGCAGCTACAGTTCTGCATTCCCGTTCCTCGGTGCCCTCTGCATCGTCGGTCTCGTGCTGCTGTCGCTGGCGTGGATGTTCTTCAAGAAGATGAAGGCTAAGGACGCCGCTGAAGCGTAAAACGCGTATGTGCTGGTCGGATGCATCTTACCAATAAGTGAGTTGCGCACTTTCAAGTGCGTTGTTGAAGGCGCCCAACAGCTGCCGGATACTAAAATTCCCGAACGATCTGAGGAAGGGGTAGGACATGATTTCCAGGATTAGCTTGCTGAAGTGCAAAGAAGGGGTTTCCGAAGAGGCGTTTCGCGAGGGCATGATGGGGGATGTGCGCGACGTGATCGCCCGCATGCCCCAGCTGCGGAAGTGCGAGATCGATTTCGTGACCGATCGCCAGCAGCGCTCTCATCTGGGTCGCGGCGCCATCGACATCGACGGCTTCATCGAGATGTTCTTCGACAGCTACGGCGACATGCAGCAGGCGATGGACGAAGCGGGGGATGCTCTGCTGGCTGCTCTGGAGCCGCTCGTGGAAGAGCCCGTTTCCACGCTGGTTGCGGTGAAGAAGGTGGACACGCCCGTTCCCGCCTACCTCGACGGCAAGGCTATCAAGCGCGTGTCTTTCTGCGATCGCGCGGAGGGCGTCGATGCCGCGACGTTCCATGACGAGTGGTGGTACACCCATTCCCTGCTGGTGAAGCTGATGAGCGGGTACTGCGGCTACAACCAGAACCTGGTCATCGACCGCATGGTCCAAGGCGCGTCCGTCCATTACGCCGACCTGCCGGTCGAAGGCATGGTGGAGTTCTGGTTCGAGGACATGGACGCGTTCGACGAGTGCTACAGCACGGTCGGTTTCAAGCTGCGCGCGAGCGTGCACGCAGCGGAGTTCATCGGCACCGTCACGACGTATTTCGTCGAAGCCGTGCCTGTGGAGCTGCAGAACTAGACGAAGTTCGGACTGCATCGCGAACTCGGCGTGATGCAGTCCTTTTTGGAAGGGGAGCGTTGCTATGAAGTCAAAGCGAGCAGAGTTTTTCGATGATGCCGTTGTCTCGGGTCCTGATCAAAAGGCTTTCGAGGAGAAGATCTACGCCGAAGCGCAGGCCAAACGTTGGCCGCGCGTAGCGGAAGGCACGGGTAAATTCGAAGGTCAGGTGGTCATCGTGACCGGCGCCGCGGGCGGCCAGGGCGAGATGGAAGCCAAGATGATCGCCCAGCAAGGTGCCAAGGTGTACATGGCCGACATCGAAGAAGAGGGATTGAAGCGGGTCGAGGCTGCCATCATTGCCGACGGCGGAGAAGCCGTGGCGTTTCCGATGGACGTTGCCGACGAAGGCTCCTGGCAGGAGCTGGTGAAGAAGGTCGTGGACGAGAGCGGTCGACTGGACGTGCTCGTCAACAATGCCGGGATGTGCCAGAACGGCACCGTCCTCACCGAGACCCGCGAGTCCCTGAACCGCATCATGGACGTGGATTGCTGGGGCGTGTACAACGGCATGCACTATTGCGCACCCGCCATCATCGAAGCGGGCGGCGGCACCATCGTCAACACGTGCTCCTACCAAGGCACGCATTTCGGACCCGGGAGCTTCATCGGCTATGCCATGGCCAAGGCCGCAGTCATGGGCATGACGCGCGCCGCCGCCACCGACCTCGGGACCTACGGCATACGCGTGAACGCCGTGAACCCCGGCCTTGTGCTTTCGGGGATGACCTTGCCGCGCGGCCAGAACCGCAAGGGTCTGGTGGACGCCTCGTCGATGAAGCGTTACGCGCTGCCCGAGGAGATTGCCTCAGTGGTCATGTTCCTTGCTTCGGACGATTCCAGCTTTATCAACGGCGAGTTCATTGCCGCCGATGGCGGTGCCACGACGTATCTTCATCTGGCGACGGCCGACGCAAAGTAACGGCGCGTTCTGCGTCGATGAAGGCGTGCGCCAAAGGGGGAGGGTTGGCGCACGCCGATCGGCGCGCTCGCGGTAACTCATTAAGGAGAAGGGGTGTGTCATGGCTCGGTTCGATAACAAGATCGTGCTGGTCACGGGTGCGGCGAACGGTATCGGGCGTTGCATGGTCAAGTGTTTCCTTGCGGAAGGCGCCGAGAAGCTGGTTGCCGTCGACATCGAGCACGATACGTTAGAGGATGCGTTCGGCGACGAGGATCGCGTTCATACCATACCGTGCGATATCACCGATTACGATGCCGTGCACCGCATGGTCGACGAGGCCGTCGAACGCTTCGGCCGCATCGACATCCTCATGAACAACGCGGGCATCAGCATCAAGGACGGGCAGAAGTACGGTATGCTCACCTGTCCTAAAGATGCTTGGGATCGTGTGATCGCCACCAACGTGAACGGGTCGTTCTACGTGGCGCAGGCCGTTGCCCAGGCCATGGTGGCGAAGAAGACGAAGGGCGTTATCGTGAACACGTCTTCGAACACCTTCCGTTTCATACCGAAGTACCTTGGCGCGTATCCCGCATCCAAGGCGGCCATCGCCGTGTTCACCAAGCAGTTCGCAAAAGAGCTTGCCGAATACGATATACGCGTCAACGCGTTTGGACCCGGTACGACGAAAACCCGCATGAGCGAGCCGACGCGTTTGAACCCGCACATGAACGAGCAGTTCTTGAACGATATTCCCATGCACCGCTACGGCGAAGTGAAGGAGGCCGTGGATGCGGCGCTGTTCCTCGCTTCGGAAGAGTCTTCCTTCATGTTGGGGGAGATCATCTTCGAGGATGGTGGGCAGAGCCTCTAGCTGTGCGTTAGATTAGGAGGACGACAATGGAAAGAGAGCGGTTTGTTGACAAGATAGCCCTGGTAACCGGCGGTGCCAACGGTCTTGGGCGCGGCATGGTCGAGCAACTCGTGAAGGAGGGTGCCCAGGTTGCCATCTTCGACATCGAGGACGATACGATGGAAGAGGTGTTCGGGGGCAACGATCACGTTTTCTGCGTGCACTGCGATGTGCGCGACTACGATCAGGTGCAGGAAAGCGTGCAGAAGGTCATCGATCGATACGGGCGTATCGACGTTTTGATGAACAATGCCGGCATCTGCCATCGGGAGCCGTTTCTGGAGTGCAGCAAGGAGGGATGGCTCGATGTGATGGCCACGAATCTGAACGGCGAATTCTACGTCGGCCAGGCTGTTGCGCGCACGATGGTCGAGCTTGGCGTGAAAGGCTACATCGTGAACACGAGCTCGAACAGCTCCCGCAAGACCATCGGCGGCATCACCCCCTATTGCCCCTCGAAAGCCGCCGTCAAAATGCTTACGCAGGTGATGGCGCTCGAGCTGGCGAAGTACGGCATTCATGTGAACGCGATAGCTCCCGGCACGTCGAAAACGCGCATAGCCGCCGGGACGATCAACGATCCTGAGCGGAGCGCTGCGTTCTTGGCGAAGATGCCCTTCGGACGCTACGGCGAAGTTCGCGAGACGGTCGACGTCGCGCTGTTCCTGGCTTCGGAAGACGCTTCGTTCATTACGGGCGAAACCATCTACAACGAAGGCGGTTTCAGCTTGACCTAGGAAGAGGGAGTTATGGCAACTGTTGAGGAGCTTGAGAAGCGCATCGGGGACTTGGAGGACATGAGGGCGATCGAGCGGTTGCAGGCCGAGTATTGGGATACCCTCGATGCCAAAGACTGGGATGGCCTGAGGGCATGCCTTGTGGAAGATTTCGTGTTCGTCAACAACACGACAGGAGGGCTCTACGAAGGACGAGAGGGGATGCTCGCCACGATGCGAGCCAAGTTCGCAGACGGCGTTACGTCGAGCCATCAAGGACACCATCATTGGATCGAGCTGACGGGCGAAGAAACGGCGCGTTCGCATTGGTCGCTCCAAGACGATCTGTACGACGCGCAGCGCGGAGGCGAGTTCGTGGGCCGTGCCCATTATGATAACGAGTACGTGAAGATCGACGGACGATGGTACTTCGCCAAGATGTCGCTGACGTATCTGCGGGGCGAGGCGAACATCAAAAAGCGCTACGAAGACTGCGCGAACGCCTACCAGGTTTTCATGATGTGAGGGTTGGCTTGATGAAGACCCTGTCCAACGAAGGGAGCGAGCACGTGATTGTTCGGTGCGGATTGCTTAAGAGGAACGACAAGTTCACCCAGGAATCGTTCTCGCATCATTGGCTGCATATCCACGGGCCGATTGCTGCGGGAATGAAGAACCTGCGCGTTTACAACCAGAATCTCGTCATTGACAACGAGCATCGTCACCCGATTATGGGAGGCGCCATCGATATCGACGGGTATTCGGAGCTTCATTTCGATACGTACAGCGAAATGCTCGAAGGGGTTCAGTCGTTGGATGCCGAAACCGGTAACGCCCTTCTCGACGACGCCGAGATCCTTTTGCAGAAGCGCTTGTGCGACATCCTGGTGTTTTCCCGCAACGTGGTGCGCGAAGTTCCTCCGTATCTGCGGGGAAAGAACCTGGTTCATCGCGTGTCGTTCTTGAATCGGGCGGAGGGGGTGAGCGTGGCCGAATTCCGTCGAGAGTGGTGTTATGCTCACGCGAAGCTGGTGGAGGCTGTTCCCGGCCATGCGGGCTACAATCAAAACCTCGTGATCGACCGATTCGTAGACGGGGCGAGTGTTTCCAGCGAGAAGCTTCCCTGCGATGGCATGGCCGAGTTCTATTTCGAGGACATGGATGCCTTCGAGTGCTTCTATGATTCCAAGGAATTCCAACGATTGACGGCTCATGGATCCGAGTTCATCGGCTCGGTTGACACCTACCTCGTCGAGACCCATCCCGTCGTGGCCGGGTCGGCGCGCGGAGGGTACTGCCTATAGGCTGATAATGCGAGACGGACCGACAGCCCGCTTCCTCGGAGGCGGGCTGTCGGTTTTTGAAGCGAAGCGAGGGGTTTGTCTCGCCTCGCTCCCGTTTCGACCGCTCCCTCGCTCCGAGTTGTCCCCGAATGGCAAGCTATGACAAAGTTTGTTTTGGAGAACTTGGCTTTTTGCGAGTGGTGGAATTCGTGACCTGGCCTTATAGGGAGGTCTTTTCCCCGCGGTCGGCTCGAGGCGCTCCAAACTGCGTCGAAGATCGTCACAGGCCCGGTTTTGCGTCCGCACGCTCAGCGAGCGCGGAGAGAAAACGACGAAGACTCCGCTGTTGGTGGCGGAGCCTTCGCGGGGAGGGGACGCGCGATGAAACGTGCGGTTACGCCTTGTCGCCCAGCACCTGGCCGACGGTGTAGCCCATAAGACAGTTTCGGGTGTGGCTCAGGCAGTTCAGGTTGTGCGGATACGTGTTGAAGAACATGCCGCCCGACGTGAGGCCGATGGCGAACAGGCCGTCGATGGGCTGGCGATCCTTGTCGAGCACGCGGCACTCGGTGTCCACCAGCAAGCCGCCTGCCGTGCACAGACCGTCGGCGAACTCCTTCGTAGCGTAGTAGGGCGGCGTGTCGATGGTCATCATCATCTCGCCAGGGAAGTTGAAGTCCTCGTCCTTGCCGGCGGCGGCCATCTCGTTCCAGCGCTCGATGGTGGCGACGAACTGGGCCTCGGGCACCTCCATGAGCTTCGCCAGTTCCTCCAGCGTGTCGGCCTTGAGAGCCTTCTCGCTCATGGCGGCCGCGGTCCACACTTCCTTCGGGCCGTAGCACGAGGAGCTGGGCGTCCAGATCTTGTCGATCTTCTCGCCGATGGCGCTGTCCACCACGTAGAAGTCGTACGTGCCCGGTTGCGCCTGGATGGCCAGCGCCAAATGCCCGTACGGCTCGTACTCGGGCGTGAAGCGCTCGCCCAGCTTGTTCACGCGCAGATACGGCATGAGCTGCTCGGGGTCCAGCATGATGGCGTGCGGGAACTCGTCTTCGGCGGCGCCCACCGCCAGGCCCATCTGATGGCCGTCGCCGGTGTTGCCGAACGCGCCCGTCAGCCAGCTGCCCGGCACGCCGCGCGGACGGCAGCGCTCCTTGAGCATCTGCTGGTTGAACTCGTAGCCGCCGGTTGCCAGCACCACGCCCTTCGCGCAGTTGTACTGCTCAAATCCCTGGTCGCTCTGCACGATGACGCCCGTCACCTTGCCCGAGTCGTCGGTGACCAGCTGGCAGGCGGGGCAGCTGTAGCGGATTTCCACGCCGGACTGCTCGAGGATGCCGGCGAGGATGCCCGCCAGCTCGCCCGGAGGGTAGGGCAGGTTGAGCGACGTGTTCCACGAGCGCGACAGAGAGGTCTTGTCCCATTCGTCGCGGAAGTCGGGAAAGTCGCCCGCGGCGAACGTCAGCGGGTAGTCGTCGAGGTTCTGGTTGTCGAAGTGGCTGATGTACCAGTCCACGGCTTCGCCGTTCTTCTCCAGCCAGTGGCGGTACAGCTCCATGTCGCCCTGGAAAGCGCAGTCGATCATGGCGTCGCTGATCCAGGCATCGGTGTCGTAGGTCATGCCCCAATGCTCGTGCAGTTTGGAGTTCGTGCCGCCGATGGTGGCGGAATTGTAGTTGCCGGTGGTCTGCTTCTCCACGGCCACCGTCTTGAGGCCCTGTTCGGCGCAGGCCAGCGCCGCCGCGTCGCCGGCGCGGCCGAGGCCGCACACCACCACGTCCACGTCGTGCGTGGCCACGATATCGCTTGCTGCGATGGGCTCGGCCACGAAGGCGATCTTGCCCTCGCCGGCGGCGCCCACCTCCACCTCTTCCACCACGGGCCACACGGCCTGGGCGGGGTCGGTGGTCTGCATGGCGCCTGCCGAGGCGCTGCCGGACGCCGAGGCGCCGGATGCGGTTGCCGCGTTCGCGGCATCGCCCGTCGTGCTTTGCGGCGCGCAGCCGGAGAGTCCCGCGAAGGCGGCGAGGCCGGCCGTGGCGGCCGCTCCCGTCAAAAACGAACGGCGGCTGAGCGTGCTCTTGTCAGGCTGGTTCATGGTTCCTCCCTTGATCGATTGAAGCCGCAACGGCGGTCGACGTGTTCGGCCTCGTGCCCCTCGGCGCGGCTTCCTTGCATCACAGCATGGCAAACGACGGGTCGAGCCGCATCTGACGAAACGGTAGATTTTTGCATTTTCCCAGGTGAGCGTCAATTGTTGTCGCGTCCTGACGAGCATGCATGCGGTAGGATACCCGTAAGCGATCTGATGGGCATGCGCGAGGCTGGGGAGGGGGCGCATGATGCGCGCAAACAACATGAGGGTGGTTTTAGGCTCGGCGCTGCTGTGGGCGTGGGGGTTTCTCTGCTTTCTCAGCCCGGCGCTGTTTCCCGAGCGCGGCGGTCTCGATGCGAGCATCGGCTTGGAGTACGGGTTCTTCGCGTCGCAGGCCTCGGTGCTGGTATGCGCCGGCGTCGTGGTGCTTGTGTCGCGCTGGCGGCGCTTCATCGTGAAGCGTGGGGCGTTCTTCGTCGCGGCGCTGCTGGTTGCGCTGACTACGCTTGTGCTGACGTGGGCGGTGCGCGCGGATGCGCTGGCCGTGATCGTGGCTTGCGGGGTGATTGACGGCGGTGCCGTCATGCTGCTGGGCGTGGCGTGGGGCGCCCGCTACTCGCTGGGCTCTCAGCGCATGCGCTCGCTCGTGGTGCTGTCGTTCCTGGTGGCGTATCTGCTGTACCTCGTGGTGGCGCAGATTCCCGGTCCGACGAGCATCGCGCTCGTCTGCGCGCTGCCCCTGGCGTCTTGGGCCTTGTGGCGCAGCGATGCGGTCATGCGCCATGAGCTGTCGTCGGAGGTGTTCCCCTCGCGTGCGGCGGCCGGGGAAGCCGCGACGCCCGGCGAGTTGATGGCCGGCTCGTGGGAGGCGCGCGTGCTTCCGTGGCGTGCCGTCAGCGTGCTGATCGCGGCCACGTTCATCGGCAACCTCATGGCGTCGGTGCTGATGGGGCGCTCGTATGCGGGTGTGGACAGCCTGTTCTTCGGCGGCATCGTGGTGTGTGCGAGCATCGCGACCATGATGCTCGTGCCCCTGACCGCGCGCCGCGCGTCGATTTCGGTTGACGGTGTGTACCGCATCACTGTCACGTTCACGGCGGTGGGGCTTGTCGCCATCATGGTGTTTGGGACGGCGGCCGTGCCCGTGGGCGGAGCGCTCGTGCAGGGCAGCGCGTTCTTCCTCCAGGTGCTCGTGTTCCTCGTCATCACCCAGAGCACGCAGGAGCTGGGACTGTCGCCGCTGCTGTCGTTCAGCGTGGGGCAGGGGCTCGTTTCGGGAGTGGTGTTTGCCGGCAACGTAGTGGGCAAGCAGGTGTACGCCCTGTTCGGTTCCGGCGATTTCGTGCTGGACGTGATGTGCGGCCTGGGGCTGCTGGCGTTGTTCTTCATGCTGGTGCGGCGTGCGGGCGAAGCAGAATCGGCAGGCGTGCGCCCCTCGGCCGACTCGCCGGCGCTCGTCGAGCCCTCGGGCGACCCGGGCGAGCCTGTGGCCGCCGATCCGGAGTCCGTCGTGCTCGAGCGCGCGACTCGTTTCGCGCAGAGCTACGGCCTGACGAATCGCGAGACCGAGGTGCTGGGCTATTTGGCGCGCGGCCGGACGCTTCCCTACATCGCCGACGCCCTGTTCGTGACCACCGGTACGGTGAAGACCCACACTACCCACATCTACCGCAAGCTCGATGTGAACTCCCGCCAAGAACTCCTCGACCAACTGGACGCGTTCGGGTAGGGAGAGTTCTTGCGATCTACGACGTTTCCCTCAATACTGTAGTACATGTAATACGTCGAAGGGAGGCGCGATGGAGTCGGTTATGACCGTGCGGTTGAACGGCGATATGAAGGAGCGCGCTGCCGCGATCATGCGGCGTGAAGGCTACACGCCGTCCTCGGCCGTCAGGCGCCTGTTCGAATACACCGTGAAACACGACGGCCTTCCTTTCGAGAAGAGCGAGAAGCCCGATAGGGACGAGTTGCGCCGTCGCATCGAGGCGTTCGATCAGGTGCACACGAAGCGCCCCTTGACGATGTCCGACGAAGAGCTGCGGGAAGCGCGTTTGAAGGATCGCTATGGATTTGATGCTTGATACCAACATCATTCTCGACCATATCGGTCGACGCGAACCGTTTTACGAGCTGTCGCGCCGCGTATGCCTGCTGGGAGTGGTCCAGGAAGCGTCCACCTACATTAGCGTGAATATGCTGACCGACATCTACTATCTGCTGCGCAAGGACTACGGCAGCGATGCTGCCCAGGAGATGATCGAGCATAATCTGTCGTTCCTTCAGATCGTAGGGGTATCGCCGGAGGATGCAAGGCGGGCCCTCGGCTTGTGCTGGGCGGATTTCGAGGATTGCCTTGTCGCCCAATGCGCCGCGAAAATCAAAGCGGACTACATCGTCACGCGCAACGTCAAGGACTTCAAAGCGTCTCCTGTCGAAGCCGTCACCCCCGAAGAGCTGTTCGCCCGTCTGCGCGAGCAGGGCTTGGACTACGAAGAAGTGGAGTGGTAGCGCGTTCGAAAAGAAGCCCCGCGCGGTGGGAGAGCCAGCGATGCCCAGGTTTGGAGCGCGCTGGAGCCGAGGGAGGGAAGATGGCCCCAGCGCGTTCTGGGGAGAGCGCGGCCGGCGGGCATAAGCGCGAACCGGCCGCCGGGAATTCGGTTACGCTTCAGCGAGATCCTTGCCCAGCATGTAGGCGAAGGTGTTGCAGTTCATGCCCAGGTTGTGGCCGCAGATGGCGAAGTTGTAGCAGTTCGCGTAGCTGTCGCCCACCATGATGCCCAGGTTGTACAGGCCCTCGATCGGCTCGTTCTGCTCGTCGCACACCTGCATGTTTTCGTTGGTGCGCAAGCCGCCTGTCACGCAGAGGAAGTTAGCGGGGCTCATCTCGAGCTTGCAGCCGTAGAACGGTCCTTCCTTGATGGGCGCGAGGAGCGTCGCGCTTTTGTGGAAGTCGTCGTCATACTTGGCTTCGCACAACTCGTTGTAGCGCTCGACCGACTTCTTCGCGTTCTCGGGATCGAGCCCATCGAGTTGCGCGATAACCTCTTCGATGGTGTCGCCCTTGACGAACGTCCCTTTCTCCACATTGCTGTCCCACGAGGCGAGATACCCCTCGGGCGTAGTCGCGTTCTTGCCCTCGTTCTCCACGATGGTGGTGCCGAACGTTTCCCAGGTATCGAACCAGTTCGCGTAAGCGGTGTCCCAGATGCCGTAGCGCGTCATGTCGGGTTGCATCATCATGGCGTAGGTTCCGTACGAGAAGATGACGTCTTCGTTCGAGTAGCGCTCGCCCTTTTTGTTGAGCAGCAGTCCCGAGAAATCAGCGATAGACTGGCGGTAGGGCATGGGTCCCACGGCGTCGATCATCGGTGCGTTCGGAAGCGTTTGCTGCCAGGCGGCGCCCACCCACAGTCCCATCTTTTGGCCGTCGCCGGGGCCGAGGCCGCCGAACTGGAACATGGCGTCGTAATCAACTTCGTTGTACTGCAAAAGCGGTGCGACCCAGGAGCAGTACTTCGCCATCATGTCCTGGTTGGCGGAGAAGTCGCCCGTCGCCAGCACGATGGCCTTTCTGCCCACATATTTCACGTAGTTACCGTCGGGGTCCTTGGCGACGATAGCGGAAACGCGCCCGGTGTTGTTATCCTCTCGGATAAGGTATTGGCCGATAGTGCTGTAGTGTATCTGGCCGCCCTGCTCCTTGATCTTCTCTTCGTACATGGCGATGACGAGGTTCTCGCCCGTGGCAGCGCCCGACTCTTTGCCGTCGGCCTGCTCCACCCAGTTATGGGAGCCGGGGTGCGCCGTGAACACGCCCTCGGTGTCGGTGTAGCCGATCTCCATCGTAGTGGTGTAGCCCTTCGCTTCCATGAGATCGATGAGCCAGTTCATGGTGGAGGCGCTGTTGTTGATCCACTTGTACCATTTCTTCTGGTCCACGCGATAGCCGTTGCGCGCCAGCTCTTGGCGGATGAAGCCGTCGATGGTGTCCTTCGTGTAGTCGGTAATGCCCAAGCGCTCGTGGAACTTCGTGCCGATGCCGTGGTTGGAGCCGCCGCGCGCAACTGGTTGGGAACTGGCGGCGAACAGGATCACGTCGGCTCCCTCTTCCGTAGCGGATGCCGCGCAGGCCAAGCCGGAGACACCTGCGCCCACGACGATGATGTCGGCCTCGTAGGCTTGCGCGATCTCGCTGTCGGCTACGGGTTCGGGCGCGATCTCGAACGCCCAGGTCCCCTTGCTGATGGCCTCGGCGCTCAACTGCCCTGCGGTGCCGGAACTTGCCGAAGCGTTCGACGATGCGCCGCCGCTCGCGCCGCCCCCGTTCGCTGCGCAGCCTGCCAATCCGAATGCGGCGGTACCCGCACCTGCGAGCATCGCGCCTTTGAGGAAGCTGCGGCGGTCGAACGCCGTTCCCTTGGTGATCATACGGTCCTCCTTACCCCGAGCATGCGGTATTGCATGCTTGTTCAACGATTCGCAGTGTACGAATATCCCGTCGGCAAACCTCACATAGCATGGGTGAATTTCGCCGTTTTCACCCACGGAAGGGGGTGGGGAAGGTATGGTGGCATCATGGGAAGAGCATCGGGGAGGGTGCCATGTTGAGGAAGATCTCGCGCGCGTTCGACGCATACAGCGTCGGGTTCGCTATCTACCTGGTTTTGAGCTCCACGTCGGCTTGGGGTTTGCTTCATATCGCATCCATGACGTCGCTTTCGTTCAGCGGTATGAGCGGCGGCGAGACCGCACGGTCTATTGGCTACATCGGCATTTTGTTCGCGTTCGGGTTGGGGTGCCTCTACTTCCCGTCCCAATGCAAGCGCGATACCACCTACCATTCCACCGTGTGCCTTGCGCTGGGATATGCGGGGCTGTTCGCGACGGTATTCGTGCAGAACGCGGCGCTGCAGAACCTTTCGGCGTTTCTTGTCGGAGCGGGGTCGTCGCTGTCCTTCGTGATGTGGCAGCGGCTGTTCGCCGAACAGGGTGCGGACGATGCAGCGCGCCGGATCATCGTCGGATCCGCATTGTCGGCGGTGTTCTACCTTGTCGTGACATGCATCGCTTGGTTTTGGCTGTACGCGATCGTGGTGTTCTGCGTTGTTGCGCTCAACGCGCTGTTCCTGCGACGCTGCCGCGGCAACGTGTTTCAGCGGGAGCCTTCGGGCATCGTTGTCGGGCAGAGCGGTGGCACGACGCTTGCTAACATCGTGTCCAGCACATGGCGCTACATGCTGTGCATTGCCGCAATCGGGTATGTCGGCGGGGTTTCGCGTATGTTCGCCCAGCAAAGCGGAAGCGATTCGTCTGTCTTGAACGTGACGCTGGCTCTTGGCATGCTGGTTGCGGCCGGCGGCCTGGCTTTGGTGTGGGACAAGGTGCGAGGTCGTCTGTCGTTTCCAGCGGTGTACACCGCGGTGTTCCTTGCGGTGATGACCGGCTTTTTGTTTCTGCCGTTCTTCGATGCGGGCTATCGCATGTTGTTCGCCGGGATGGCGAACGCGGCATTCTCGCTCGTGTCTATCTTCATGATGGTGACCTGCATCAAGATCGCCCATTTGCGCCAGGTGGACCCTATAGCCGTGTTCGGCGTGTTCTCGAGTATTGTGTACGGCGGGGTGTTGATCGGTCGCGCGGTGGGCGACGCTTTGGGACGGACGTACGACATCTCCCAGATTCTCGTAATTGCGCTCATGTCGACCTACGTACTATCGTTCGCGGGGGTTGTGGTCAACATGCGGCGCAAAGGAAAGGTTGATCGGGAGTTCGACCCGATCGGGGGAGCCGCTGAATCCGAGCCTGAGGGCAAGGAGTTCTCGGGCGAAGGCGGCGCGGTTGCGCGCCCATCGGACGAGCGCCCTGCGCCCCGTCCTCTTGTGCGCAACGTCATCGTGGCGCAGGATATGGTTCCCGTGTACAGCCGTCTGCTAAAAAAGACCTACGGGCTGTCAAATCGCGAGACCGACGTGCTTGAGCTGATCATGCGCGGTCGCGATGTGGCGCGCATGTCGGAAACGCTGTTCGTGTCGGAGAACACCGTGCGCTCGCACTGCAAGAACCTGTACCGGAAGCTCGATGTGCACAATCGTCAGCAGGTTTTCGACCTGGTGGAAGAGTTCAGGAAGAGAGAGGAATGCGATGTCGATTAAGATGAAGCGCCTGGAAGAGGTTGCCTGCGTATTCGATGATCGGTGCGCGCCCGTGCGAGGGGCGCAGCGGTTGCTGCGGAAGGGGCCGTACCGGCTTTATGTCGAGACGGGTTTCATCCCCTTCGACGATTATGCTTTCGATGGACGGTTCCTCTTGCTGGGATCAGTGTGCAACGTGGAGGCTCCCAGCGGGTGTTTGCAGGTGACGGAAGCACGTGGAAAGTTTTCGGCGACCGATTTGTACCATGTGGTTGCATGCGACGACGATGCCGACACGGTTTATCTGCGTCACGTCCTATCGCGCATCCCAGCTGCCAAGCATGCGGACATGAGTGGGCATACCGTGCGGCTCACGGAGAGCAGTCTGCGACATATTTCCGTGCCGTGGCCTGATGCGGACGTTCGTCGCGCCGTGGCGCGGTATCTGGACGAGTGCGAATCGCGCTGCCGTGACCTTGCGGCACGTAATCGAAGCTTGTTCGAGGAGGGGGTCGAAGCTTATCGTGAAGCCGCGAGACGCTCTTCGAAGACGATGAAGCTGGGGAACGCGTGCGCTATGCGCGAGGGCTCGTTCCTTCCGGCTGAAAAGCGCAGTGCGAAGGGCGCGCTCCCGGCCGTCTCTTCGCAGGGCGTTATGGCGTACACCGACGAGGAGGGCGTACGAGAGCAGTGCGTAGTCGTAGGGCAGGCGGGGCAATACCTTGTGGCCCGCATGATGCCTGAAGGCGCGTATCCTTTGGTCGACACGATTGCCTTGACGACGGATGCGTCTGACCCTTTGACGGTGGATGCGCTCGTGTTCGCGCTCGCCTCGCTCGGTATTCGCCCGCGTCTTCGCGTTGTCGATCGTGCGGTGGAGGCGCTGGCGCTTCCGCTCGAGGAGCTTGTCGCGTTAGAGATCCCCTTGATCGAGGAGGGCGAGCGGGACGCGCGATATTCCGAGATGCGGGCGATTCTGGAATCGATCGAAAAAGGAGAGCGCGAGGCGAAAGAGGCGCACGCAGCCGCCAAGGTGCTGGTTGACGGCTTGTTTGCGGGACGCGAAGAGGCGCTCAAGCGCTTTGTGGAACCCGCGCCGCATGAGGTGCTTGAAGCGCTCGTTCAGGATGTGCGATCGGATCTCGTCCATGTCGAGGGCGTTGCGGCGTCGGCGTTCGATGCGGCGTGGGAGGTGCTGCCGTTGCTGTTCGTGCGCTTGGTTGACGACGGCGCGGCTTGGGCGCGCGTTATCGCAGCCGAGGATACGCCGGCTCAGATCGATGTGGAACTGGAGCGTTTTGCGGCCCAGGACGAGGGGCTGTCGTTCTTGAGCGGTTTCGCCTTGAGCGCATCGTCGTTGGACGAGTCTTCGCAACGACGCATGATCGATCGGATAGGCGATCTGCGGCTTGACGGCTATAACGGGGAATTGCTCCGTTGGCTCGCTCTTGGAAACGAACCCGAGCCGGACGCGCCGTGCCCCGCTGCCGTGAGCGATCTCATGGCGCGTATTGCGCTAGCGTTCAATCCCTCTGCTGCGCAAGCATACGATCCTTGCTTGGGTGTCGGTGATACGCTGGCGGCGCTTCGGCGTTTTGCCCCGACGATTCGCTGCGGCGGCCAGACCGTCCGTTTCCCCGATGCGCTTGTGGCGAAGCTGGCTGCGCGCTGCGAAGGGTGGTTCTTCGACGACGGTGCGTTGGCGGTGGGATCCGCGCTGGTCGAAGACGAACTCGCGGGTAAGCTCGCTGATGTGATCGTGTCGGTGCTGCCTCCCAATCAGGGAGAATGGACCGACCATGCACCCGATCCCAGCGACACGCGTTGGGCGTTCGGCGTTCCTCCGCGGAATAAGGCGAACCTTGCGTGGGTGCAGCAGGCGTTTGCCCATCGAGCACCGGGCGGCATCGCGGTTCTGGCGGCCAGTAATGCCGTGCTGCACGAATCGCGAGGCTGCGAGCCTGGAGTACGTGCCGCCCTGATCGAATCGGGATGCGTTCGTGCAGTCGTTTCACTTCCAGGGGGTCTGTTCAGCGACGGGAGGGTTCCTTTCAGCATCATCGTTTTGGGCGACAAGCGCTCAGTGCCTTTTGAAACCCTGTTCGTCAATGCCCTGGAATACGGCGTGCCGAACGTGACGAGGGCGGGGCGCGGGCTTCCGATGGATGCGCGCGATCGCGTCGTGTCGACGGTGGAGCGGTGGATTGCGACCGGGTCGAGCGTATTCATCCCTGGATTTGCGCGCAGCGTGCCGGAAAGTGAGATTGTTGCGCTGGGAGACCTGACGCCTTGGTCGTACGTATAGCTACGAAAGAGCTTGGAAGCCGCAGGTTCGAAAACTTCTTGAAACATTTCGCCGTTAGTTTGATTACGGCGTATTGATCATGCGGTTTGACCTGCGGCCGTGCTATCGTATGCGGGTGGTTCATCCGCGCGCGTCGCGGGAGGCCGCGCACCGCCTTGAACGCAACGAGTAAGGAGCTCATTCTCATGGCGAAGGTTTCGGAAATCTACGGCTCGATGGTATTCAACGAGCATACGATGCAGGAGCGTCTGCCGTCTGCCACGTACAAGAGCCTGATCAAAACCATGAAAGAGGGCAAGCCCCTCGAGATCGAGGTAGCGAACGTCGTGGCCCACGCCATGAAGGAATGGGCCATCGAGAAGGGCGCCACCCACTTCACGCATTGGTTCCAGCCCCTGACCGGCATCACGTCGGAGAAGCACGACAGCTTCCTCGACCCCTGCAGCGACGGCCGAGCCATCATGAGCTTCTCCGGAAAAGAGCTGATCCAGGGCGAGCCCGACGCCTCCAGCTTCCCGTCCGGCGGCCTGCGCGCCACGTTCGAGGCCCGCGGCTACACCGCTTGGGATCCCACGTCCTACGCGTTCATCAAGGACGAGGTGCTGTGCATCCCGACGGCCTTCTGCTCCTACACCGGCGAGGCCCTCGACAAGAAGACGCCGCTTTTGCGCTCGATGAGCGCGGTGGAGGAGCAGGCCAACCGCGTGTTGGCTCTGTTCGGCGAGCCGCGCCAGCGCATCGTGCCCACGCTGGGCGCCGAGCAGGAATACTTCCTCGTGTCCGAGAAGGCCTATGCCAAGCGCCAGGATCTCATCATGACGGGCCGCACCCTGTTCGGTTACGCCCCCTGCAAGGGCCAGGAGCTCGACGAGCATTACTTCGGCGCCATCCGCCCCACCGTCAACGAGTTCATGAAGGAACTGGACAACGAGCTGTGGGCGCTCGGCGTGCCGGCTCGCACGAAGCACAACGAGGTGGCTCCGGCGCAGCACGAGCTGGCTCCCATCTTCACGAACGTGAATCGCGGCGTGGATGAGAACCTTCTCACCATGGAGAAGATGCGCCTGCTGGCCAGCCATCACGGCCTCGTGTGCCTGCAACATGAAAAGCCGTTCGAGGGCATCAACGGCTCGGGCAAGCACAACAACTGGTCGCTGTCTGCCGGCAAGAAGAACCTGTTCGACCCCGGCGAGAGCCCCATGGACAATCTGCGCTTCCTCGTGTTCCTCGCGGGCGTCATCCAGGCGGTAGATGACTACCAGGAGCTGCTGCGCATGTCGGTGGCGTCCGCGGGCAACGATCATCGCCTCGGCGCCGACGAGGCGCCGCCCGCCATCATCTCCATCTTCCTGGGCGATGAGCTGGACGCCATCGTGGACGCGCTTATCGACGACCACGAGTACACGAACGCCGAGAAAGTCGCCATGGATCTGGGCGTGGCCGTGCTGCCGAACTTCCTCAAGGACAACACCGACCGCAACCGCACCTCGCCGTTCGCGTTCACCGGCAACAAGTTCGAGTTCCGCATGCCCGGCTCGGGCGTGAACCTGTCGGATTGCAACATGATCCTGAACACGGCCATGGCGAAGAGCCTCAAGGACTTCGCCGACGCGATGGAGGGCAAGGCCGGCGAGGAATTCGAAGCCGCCGCCATCGATTACATCCGCGACGTGCTGACGGCGCACCAGCGCATCATCTTCAACGGCAACGGCTATTCGGAAGAATGGACGCGGGAGGCGGAGCGCCGCGGCCTGGCGAACCATCCTACGACGGCCGACGCCCTGCCGTGCTTCGTCGAACCGAAGAGCATCGCGCTGTTCGAGGAGTTCGGCGTGCTCACGGAAACCGAAGTGCGCAGCCGCTACGAGGTGAAGCTGGAGAAGTACAACAAGCTGCTGAACATCGAGGCGCGCACGATGAAGCGCATGGTGCGCCGCGCCTACCTGCCCGCCATCAACAGCTACGCCGCCGAGGTGGCCGGCCACATCAACGCCATCCGGTCGGCTTGCGCCGGTGCCGACACCGACCAGCAGGAAGAGCTGCTGCGCCGTTTGCTGCTGGGCATCAAGGAGATCGACACGCAGCTGCGCGCCCTGGGCAAGCTGCACCACGAGACGCTGGAGATCGAGAGCGAGCAGGAGAAGGCGAACACCTACGCGCACGAGGTCATCCCCGTCATGGACAGGCTGCGCGCCGCCGTCGACGGGCTCGAAGTCCTCGTCGATCGCGACCACTGGCCCGTTCCCACGTACAACGACATCCTGTTCTACGTGTAAGCGAAACGCTTCCAGCGGCCCCGGCTATGCCGGGGCCGCTTGCACGCTCGCCCGAAAAACACGCTTTCGGGCATGATTCCGTGTTTTTCGGGCGAACATGCCTAGCGTTCTTGCGGGGCAAGGTCGCTGTCGGGTGCCGCTGTTGGTTCGTCTCCTGCATCTTTGATGCCTCGGAGCGGTACGTTCGAGCGCAGCAGAGCCACCCAGCCGGCGATGGCGACGCCCATCGAACCGACGATGATGACGCCCACGCCTACCACGTAGTTCGGCCACGGCAGTACGGCGGCAAGCATGCCGACGCAGCCGATGGCGGTGTGCGCGAAGTTGATCAGCGACGATGCGGCTCCGGTATCGCCTTCCTGCTGCGACAGCAGGACGTTGGTGCTGTACGGCCGAACGGCAGCCTCCGTCAGCGCGAACGCAAGGAACGTGATGCAGAACAGCTGCGGGCTCGCTTGGCCCACGGCCAGCATGGCCGCGCCGGACGCCAGCGCGATGCCCAGCAGGATGCTGGTGAACCGCCGCGCGGACATGAACCGCGAGGCCGCAAGCCAGATGAACGGCCCCGCAGCCGTCAGCAGCGCGGCGAACGCGAAGTACATGCTGTACTCCAGCTCGGTCAGCCCGAAGAACGTGATGTACACGTACGAACCGACGGCGATGTACGCCATGAACGGCAGGTTGTACAGCCCGACGATGCCCAGGAACGCCGAGAACCCCTTGTTGCGCGCCACCGCGCCCAGCTGCTTCACGCTTCCCAGCACGGTGCCCTCGTAGCGTTCGCTGACGGGAAGCGTCTCGTCGAACAGCAGCGCCAGCCCGGCGCACAGAAGGCCGATGCCCGCCAGTACCCAGAACGTCATGCGCCAGTCGGCGACCTGCAGGATGAGCGCGCCCGCCACCGGCGCCAGCACGGGCCCTACCACGAACATCACCTGCACGACGGACAGCAGAGCCTCGCGCCGTTCGGGGACGACGGCGTCCTTCACCACCGCCGTGGACACCGCGCTCACCGCCCCGGCGCCCAAGGCTTGCAGGATGCGCGTGGCGATGAGCATGACGATGTCCACTGACAGCGCGCATAAAGCGCTGGCCAGCGCATACGTGAGAATGCCTGCCAGCAGCACGGGTTTGCGTCCGTAGCGGTCGCTTGCGGGCCCGAACGCCAGCAGCCCGACGGCGAAGAACAGGAAGTAGCCCACCAGCGTGAGGTTCACCATGCTCTCCGACGTGTTGAAATGCTCGGTCATGTGCGGGACGGCCGGCGTGTACATGTCCAGCGAAAGCGGCGTGACCAGCGACGTGATGACCAGCAGCACGATGAGCCCCAGCGGCCCCAACCGCCGTTGAGGCCGTGCGAGCCACGAGTGTAGTGCCATGTGCGTAGATCTCCTTGCGAAGCAGATGCGTTCAGGTTGAGCTTCCAGTATAGAAGACTTCGCCAGCGTCGTCAGGCGGGCAAGGTGGGCAGCGTGAGGGTGAACGTGGTGCCGCGCTCGTCGTCGCTGGCGGCAGCGAGGTTGCCGCCGTGCTCCTCGGCGATGGCGTGCGCGATGGCCAGCCCCAGGCCGTAGCCGCTGTCGTCGCGCGTGCGCGCCTTGTCGGCGCGGTAGAAGCGGTCGAACACGTGGGGGAGATCCTCGGGCGCGATGGCGAAGCCGGTGTTGTGCACCGCCAGCTCGATGCGGCGCACGCTTTGGCGCAGCGATACGTTCACGCTGCCGCCGTCGTCGGCGTACTTGCATGCGTTGTCCAGCAGCGTGCCCACCAACTTGCGCAGCCTCATCGCATTGCCGCGCACCATGACGCTCTCGTCCAGCTGCGATTGCAAATCGACGGCGCGCTCGAACGCCACGGACTCGAACTGCAGCAGCTCGCCTTCCACCAGGTCGGTGAGGTCGAGCCGCTCCATGGGCGGCGGCGCGGCGCCCTCGTCGACCTGCGCGAGCAGCAACAGGTCGCCTACCAGGCCCTGCATCTGCTGCGCTTCGTGCTGGGTGCTCTCGATCCACTGGCTCTGGCTGGCGATGCTGCGCTCGGGATGCTCAAGCAGGATGGACGTGTTCGCGAGGATCACGGTGAGGGGCGTCTTCAAATCGTGCGAAGCGTCGGCTACGAACCGGCGCTGCTGGCGCCATGCGCGATCCACTGGCGCCAGCGCCCACCGCGAGAAGAACATGCTGATCACGAAGAACGCAGCCAACGCCGCCGCGCCCACGCCCGCCAGTGTGACGGCCAGGGTCTGCCAGCCGCTTGCGGCGCTCATGTCCGCGAACGCGAGGTACGCGGCGCCTCCCACGGTGCGCTTCTCGTAGAACAGCCCTAGGCCGTCCAGGCTGCCGGAGCCGTCGGGCTGATCGGCCAGCGCGGCCGCGGCCTGCGCCAGCACGTCGTCGGCGATGGACGCCGTAGTGCGCGTTTGAACAGCTGCCAGCGAGCCGTCGGCCTCCACCGAGAACACCGCTACGGGAATGGCGGGATCCGATCCGCCGCGCTTGCCGCCGATCTCGGGGGGCATTCCGTTTGCACGGGCGGCGTCCGCTGGCACCTGGGCGCCGGGCTGGGTGCCGCTCGACGGGCCGCCGCCCGCGTCGCCTGCGTGGGCAAGAGCAGCGTCGAGCGTCTCGTGCACGCGCGCGACGCTCTGCTGGTAGTCGATGACGCAGATGGCGGTGAACACCACGGCCAACACCACGGCAACGGTGGCCATGTTGAGCGCGATGAACTTGACGCGCAGCTTCTTCAGCATGGAAGGCCCGCGCTTTCCGAGGCGTCGTCGGGCGCGGCATCGGCCACGAACCGGTAGCCCGCGCGCCGCAGCGTCTCGATGCGCGCCGTCGATCCCAGGAACTTCATCTTCTTGCGCAGAAACGACACGTAGGCCTCCACGTTGTTGTCTTCGGCGCTCGACTCCACGCCCCACACCTTCGCGATGAGCATGTCCTTCGACACCACCTGCCCGGCGTTCGCCATGAGCACCTTGGCCAGCGAGAACTCCTTGTAGCTGAGGTGTATGGACTTCGACCCGCACGCCAGGTCGTAGCTTTCCAGGTTCAGCACGAGGTCGCCGGCGGCCAGCTTCTCGAACAGCACTTCGCCCTGGCGGCGCGTGAGCGCGCGCAGGTGAGCCAGCAGCTCGGCGGGCGCGAACGGCTTGGTCATGTAGTCGTCGGCGCCGCTGTCGAGGCCGGTGATCTTGTCGGGCACGGCGTCGCGCGCGGTGAGCAGCAGCACCGGCACGCTGATGCTTTTGCGGCGCAGCTGGGCCACCACGGCGAAGCCGTCCATCTTCGGCAGCATCACGTCGAGGATGATCACGTCGTAGTCGCCGCATTCGGCGTAGGCGAGGCCGGAGGCGCCGTCGTGCACGACGTCCGTCTGGTAGCCGTTCTCGGCGAGTATGTGCGCCAGCGCCTGCGCCAGGCGCACGTCGTCTTCAACGATGAGGACTTGCATGGCGACCTGCTTTCTTTCGCGCGTCCTAGCTTCCATTGTACCGTCAGACCTGAAAAGCGTCTGAAAGAAACAGGCGAAGGCCCTTTTCGCGAGCGTGTTGCTTCTGCGCGAGCGCTCGGGCGGAGGCAGGCCCTTTCAGGGAACTTTCAGGCAGCGCGGCTAGGATGCGGTGTCTGATGGAAAGGACCGGTATCCCATGACAACGTTCACCGACGTATTCGAACGCAAGGAAGTGAAGTACCGCCTGGACGCGCGCCAGCACCGCGCGATGGCAGCCGCGTTACGCGGTCGCATGGCGCCCGACGCGTTCGGCCGGACGCGCATCGTCAGCCGCTACTTCGACACGCCCGAGCGCGCGCTCATCGAGCGGTCGTTGGACAAGCCGCTGTACAAGGAGAAGCTGCGCTTGCGCAGCTACGGGTCGCCGCAGGCTGGCGACCGCGTGTTCGTGGAGATCAAGAAGAAGTACAAGGGCATCGTGTACAAGCGACGGGTGGGCTGCTCGTTGGCTGCGGCCGAAGCCTACCTGGGCGGAGAGTCGTACGAGCAGGCCTGCGCGCGATTCCCGCTGCCCGACCCGGCGATGGCCGCCGAGTCGCTGTCGCCGCGCAGCGTGCAGATCGCACGCGAGGTCGACGAGTTCATTGCGCGGTACCGGCCTCTGCGGCCTTCGATGCTCATCGAGTGCGAGCGCGTTGCGTACGCGTCGATAGCGACGATCGCCGCGGCGGCAGGCGGCGGCGCAACCGGCTTGCGCGCGCTGGGCGATGTGCCGGACGACTTGCGCATCACCTTCGATGCCGGCATCGCCTACGGCGATCTGTTCGCAAGGGATGCCGGTGCTGCATCGCATCCGCTGCTCCCCGACGGCGATGCCGTGATGGAGATCAAGTCGTCCGGCCCGTTTCCGCTGTGGCTCGTTCGCGCGCTCGATGCGTGCGAGGCCTACCCGACGTCGTTCTCGAAGTACGGGGAAGCGTATCGGGCCTGCATGGCCGCTCATCGCGGTGCGTCGTCGTTTGCGACAGCGCGCGCGTCCCAAGCAGCCGCCGAGCAGAAGGCCGAGCGGTTCGCCGCAGCGTTGCGCGGCCGCCGCCCTCGTCGCTTCCGTGCGCCGTCGCACACGCCTACGCGCTGCTGAGGTGCCTGGCCGTTCGATAGCCCCTCCCTCTCTACCCGAAAGGAACCAACTGTGCTCGATACTGCATTGACCTCGATATTCGGATCGACGGAATCGCTCGTTGCGGGCGTGTCCACCGTCGATTTCCTGCTGTGCTGCCTCGCGTCCATCGTGCTGGGCGCGGCGGTGGCGCTCATCTACATGTTCCGCCACACGTACTCGAAGAACTTCGTGGTGACGCTGGCGCTGCTGCCGCTCATCGTGCAGATGGTGATCACGCTGGTGAACGGCAACCTGGGCGCAGGCATCGCGGTGATGGGCGTGTTCAACCTCGTGCGCTTCCGTTCCATCCCCGGCAGCGCGAAGGACATCGGCAGCGTGTTTCTGGCCATGGCCATCGGCCTGGCCACGGGCATGGGCTTCATCGTGCTGGCCGTGCTGTTCACCATCATCGTGGCTATCGTGAACGTGGGCTACATGCTGTCGCCCTTCGGCAAGCAGAAAGAGCCGGAGAAGACGCTGAAAATCACCATTCCCGACGACTTGGAGTACGACGGCGTGTTCGACGACGTGCTGAAGCGCTATACCGACGAGCACGAGCTGACGATGGTGCAAACCACCAACATGGGAAGCCTGTTTCTACTGGAATATGCGGTGCGGATGAAGCAGCCGGGAACGGAGAAGCGCATGATCGACGAACTGCGCTGCCGTAACGGCAACTTGAAGATCACCTGCGGGCGCGCTGCTGCGAGTAAGGACGTGTTGTAATGGAATGGACAGACGCTAAGTCGACTGGCGAGGGCTGGGGAGATACCCAGTCGCTCAAACAGTCCTCGCTTCGCTGCGGAACTCGCTTGGTGGGCATCACCCCAGCCCTCTTCGTTCGATTGTCTCTGTTGAAAAAAGGAGTTGTCGATGCCCTGATAGCCGGACTGTTCGCAGTGATGCTGACCTGCGGATTGGCGGGGTGTTCGTCGGATCTGGGGGGCGGGGGGTCGGCTGCTGGGGCGGCCGTTGATGGGGGTGGGGGGTCGGACTCTTCCGGGTCTGCTTCCGACTCTGGCGAGGCTGCTTCGTTTGCCGAGGTTGCGGCGGCTTTCGACGCGTTGGCGCTCGATCTCGACTACAGCAAGCGCGATGCGGATGCTTCTTACGACGATGCTTCCGCCGTGCATATCGTGTTGGGCGGAGGGTCGGCGAGCGTAGAGGGCGATGGCGCGACAGTTGACGGCTCTACAGTGACCATCTCTACCGAAGGCGTCTACGTCGTGTCGGGTTCGCTCGACGACGGGCAGCTGGCGGTGGAAGCGCCTGAGGACGCGAAGGTGCAGATCGTCCTTGCGGGCGCGACCATCCACAACGAGGACGGGCCCGCCGTGTACGTGAAGCAGGCCGACAAGTGCTTCATCACGCTGGCCGACGGGACGCAGAACGCGCTCACCGACGGCGCGGAATACGTGCTCGAAGACGGCTCCGACGAGCCGTACGCCACGCTGTTCAGCCGTGCCGACCTCACGTTGAACGGAACGGGAGCCTTGACGGTGACCAGCGCGTACCGCCATGCGGTGTGCTCGAAGGACGACCTTGTGATCACGGGCGGCACCTATGTGGTGAACGCGGTGGAAGACGCGCTGCGCGGACGCGACTGCGTCAAGATCGCGGACGGCGACTTCACGCTGATCGCAGGCGGCGACGGCATCAAGTCGAACAAGGATACGAAAGCCACGAAGGGATTCGTGTCCATCGACGGCGGCACGTTCGTCATCGAGGCCGGCGACGACGGCATCCAGGCGCAAACCTACCTGCGTATCGCGGGTGGCGACATCTCCATCGCTGCGGTGGACGACGCGCTGCACTCCAACCTCGAGGGCCTGCTGGCGGGCGGCGCGCTCGATATCGAAGCGGGCGACGATGCCTTCCATGCCGAGACGAAGCTCGTTATCGACGACGGCACGGTGAACGTGAAGGCGTGCTACGAGGGCTACGAAGCTGAGAAGCTGTACATCAACGGCGGCGACACCCATATCGTGGCCAGCGACGACGCCATCAATGCGGCTGCCGCCGATCTCGGCGACGACGGTGCCGACGCTGCGGCCGATGCGTCGGCCGAGGCGCCCGGCTCCGAGGGCGGGACGCTGCCCGACGGCATGGAGGCGCCTGAAGGTGCTCCCGACGGGATGACGCCTCCGGACGGGGTGAACGGCATGGACGGCGAGGCTCCCGAACTGCCCGAAGGCGCGGAGACTCCCGATGCCACGGGCGGCACGCCGCCGTCCGGCGCTCCGCAGCGAAACGGCGAGGGCGCCAACGAGCGCGAGCTCAACGGCGGCGCGCCCGACAATGCATTCGCCGAAGGCGGCGCGGGCGGCATGGGCATGGGCGACGAAAACTGCCTCATCCAGATCAACGGCGGCTACACCGTGCTCGATGCTCAAGGGGACGGCGTGGACAGCAACGGCTCGGTGGAGATCACGGGCGGCGTGCTGCTGGTCTGCGGCCCCACGAGCAACGGCGACGGAGCGTTCGACTACGATCTGACGGCGACGGTGACCGGCGGAACGGTGCTCATGGTGGGTTCCAACGGCATGGCGCAGAACTTCACCAGCGGAGAGCAGCCTTTCGCGTTCGCCGCGGTCAGCGGCTCGGCCGGCCAGAACGTGGCCGTCGTAGACTCCGACGGCACGGTGGTCGCCTCGTTCACGGCGGCCAAGCAGTTCGGCATGGTGCTGGCCACCAGCCCCGCGTTCGTCGAAGGCGGCACGTATTCGCTGGTCATCGGAGGCACCGTGACCGGCGCGAACGCCGACGGCTACACCGACTCCGGCACGGTGGAGGGCGGCTCCACCACCGAGATCGCCGCGTCAACCACCGCATCCGGCGGCATGGGCGGCCTCGGCGCAGGAGGCGGCGGTATGCCCGCCGGCCAAGGCGGCGACGTCCAGCGCGGCATGCGCGGCGGCGCGGGTAGCGGCTTCGGCGGCGGAGCGGCGGCGTAGCCAGCACCCGTTCCAGCGGCGGCCCCGACGGAGTGTTCGTCGAGGTCGCCGTTTTTGGCGCGAGGTCGTCGGTCTGCCTCCTCGATTCTGGCACGAATTTACGGGTATGGCACAGATTTTGCAGAAAGAGTAAGGCCGTGAATCGCAAGCAATAGCAAAACGCCTGGTCGCGAAAACGTCTCCGCCCAATTTCCCCAATCGCTTCTGCCCAACCCGTAAATTTGTGCCAGATTTTTCAAGGTCGAACCGTTGGTAGCCGATTGCATTTGTCGTTCGCAGGTGTGTGAAATTCAGGAACAGCTGGCTCTTTGTCTGCGTTATCGCATATCGCTGGCTCATCTCTAGTAGTGCGGGATTTCGGAAATCCCGTGGGTTAGCCTTCGAACATCATGGCTTCGCGCATATCTGTTGCGTGATCGATTCGATGTGGTTTCGGGCCACCACCAGCAAGGCGATTATCGCCGCCGTCGAAGATGCCATGAGCAAGACGTAGGCCTATTCCGCGATAATCTTACGATCGGAACCTGCAAGGGCGTCGAAGCGGGCTTGCAGGTTCCGACCATGCATCCGCATCCTGGGCTTCGCCTCATGGTTCCGATCTCCTTGCGGAAGCGTTATCGTCCGGGAAACAGCAGCCGGCGTTCTGCGGCCAGATCGTTCACCGTTTCTATCTGCTTGGCGGTCTGACGTTGGACGGCTTCGATGAAGCGCTCGTCAAGCTGGGCGTTGAGACTCAACACGTCAGCTATGTCATCGAGGAACCCGTCGAGTGAGGACGAATCGTACCACGACAGGTCCTCCACGAGCGCCAGCTGCTGAGAAGGATAGGGGCGAAACGGATGGGCCTCCCACAAGTAGCGCCCATGCTCCAGCTCGTCCGTGGTCGCGCGGCTGTAAAACCCGCATCCGTTGTCGAACAGGGGTGCCACCCGATACCGATCGAGGGTTTCCACCTCGCGCATCAAACCGAAATTGTGCGTATGGCGGTCGAAGTTCGCCATAAGATGGTCGGCAACGATCATCTTGCTCACGGCGCGTCCGAGGTTCGACACGCCCAGCGCTTGCCCGGCTTCAAGGTATCCGCGATGGAGGTCGCGCCCCTCCGTCACTCCGAAGGCGGTAAGCACGTCGGCTGCGGGGATGAGCTCGGTTTCGGACGTTACGAAGGTTGGGCACGTCGAGTAGGCGCGCCCGTGCCGTTCGGTCAGTGAGTAGGCAACGAAGTCTTCGTCGTCCAGGAGCCGTGCGAGCAGCTTGGTTGCCAACAGCTCGTTGTACGGCTCGCGGTTCTCGTTGCCCGTTCCGCTTTTCACCAGGAGGTTCGTTCCGTCGCGGTGAATCCATGTCTTCGACAGCATGCCAGGCGTGGCGGTGTCGGGCGAGTGGGTTATGCGGGCGGTCGAGGTTCCTGCAGGGGCAGAGCCGCCGAGCAAGGTTTCGCCCAGTGCTTCTTCGTAACCGTTTTCGAAGTAATTGACGTCATGCCAGTCCACGTCGATATCAACGGGCTTGAACCAATACTGATCGGACAGATTGAGTCCCCAGGAATCGAACATGAGGTCGATGCCATGTCGGGCTGCCAGCTCGCGCAACACGGGGGCGAGGTTCGGACGCATATCGGGAATGGAGCGTGAGGCGATCCATGCAGCTAAATCGTATCGGTTCGGCGTTCGCTCTCGAAGGCCGATGCCTAATGGCTTCCAGGCGATTCCTTCGCGCGGCACGATATCGGCCGTTTCGCGCGTGCGTCGGTTGTACACGAAATCGAGCACCGGATGGTTGCGATTCATCAGCGTGAACGGGGCGAGGTTGCGCTCGTTCTTCTCGTTCATCTTCGGGCGGCCTGCGGTTCTGCCCCGCTCGGCTCGCTCGTGGACGGAGCGCTCGTCAAGCATCCAAGATCGTCCGAACCGCTGGGCCTCGAGATCTCCAGACGCTATAAGCGCGTTCACGCGCCTCATGCTGATGCCCAAACGCTGCGCCGCTTCCTTGGTCGTGTACATGGCTCCTCCCATCCGTTCATTTCCTAAAATTATACCAAACAAAGAATAAATAATTCTCAGATGCTGTAGAAAAAATATTCCTTAATCGGAACATTTTCTGGAGGTGCCTGACGGTCGTATGGAACACTTGCGCGGTTTTGTCCCGAAGGATTTGCTCCTTTCGTCGAATCGGTGACCCTTCGCCGGAAAGCTTCGCGCGCTTTAGCCGATTGGAGTACAATGGGCGAACGAATAAGGAACGAACCCGCACGTCAGGCTGGGGCCGGGCGCCATGCAAGAAGGGATGCGAACATGGCAGACATCACCGAAGTGGATTACATCTGGAAGAACGGGGAGATGATCCCCTGGGCCGAGGCTACCACGCATGTCTTGTCCCACTCGCTGCATTACGGCTCCGGCGTGTTCGAGGGCATCCGCTGCTACCAGAATCCCGAGACGAAGAAGAGCTACGTCTTCCGTCTGCGCGACCATATGGAGCGCCTGCATCGCAGCTGCAAGATCTCTCTGATCGACCTGCCGTACTCGGTGGACGAACTGTGCGACGCGACGATCGAGCTTATCCGCAAGAACAAGCTGCCGTCGTGCTACATCCGTCCGATCGTGTACCGCGGCTACGGCGTGATGGGCGTCGATCCCACCGGCGCCCCCACCGACGTGGCTATCGCCGTGTGGCCGTGGGACACCTACCTGGGAGACGGTGCGCTCGACAACGGCGTGGCCGTGGGCGTGTCGTCGTGGCGCCAGCGTACGAACAACTCCATTCCGCCTGCGGTTAAAGCCACCGCTTCCTACATGAACTCTATCCTGGCTAAGCTCGAGGCGAAAGAGCACGGCTATGTTGAGGCCATCATGCTGAACGAGGCGGGGCTCGTGTGTGAGGGCACCGGCGAGAACCTCTTCGTCGTGCGCGACGGCATCTTGTCCACGCCGCCGCTGTCCGACGGACTGCTGGAGGGCATCACGCGCGACACGGTGCTGTGCCTGGCCGACGACCTGGAGATCCCCGCCATCGAGGAAAGCCTCACGCGCAGCGACCTCTACATCGCCGACGAGGTGTTCATGACCGGCTCCGCCGCCGAGCTCACGCCCATCGGCAGCGTCGACGGCCGTGTGGTGGGCAAGCCGGGCGAGATCACTCGCTTGCTGCAGGATCGTTTCTTCGCCGTGTGCTATGGCAACATCGAAGAGTACTCGGAATGGCTGACTGAGATCTAAGTCATAGGTTGGTATGTCGCGAAGCCCCCACCGTCCGCTGCTTGCGGCCGGCCGGAGGGCTTCGCTTTTTGAGCGAAGGAGCGCCTCTGTGAATCGAATCCTCACGTATGACAGCACGCTGCGAGACGGAGAGCAGTGCGAGGGCATCACGTTGTCGCTTGAGGACAAGCTGCGCATTGTCGAGCGCTTGGACGCGTTCGGCGTCGATTTCATCGAGGGCGGGTTTCCGGCATCGAACCCGAAAGACATCGCGTTCTTCCAGCGCGTGCAGGAGATGCCGCTTAAGCATGCGCGCATCGCGGCGTTCGGCTCAACGTGCAAGAAGGACGTCGCCGCCGAGGACGACCGCGGGCTGGCCGACCTCGTGGCCAGCGGCGCCCCGGTGGTCACCATCGTGGGCAAAACGTGGGACGAGCAGGTCACGCGCGCGCTGCTGACCACGCTCGACGAGAACCTGCGCATGATCCGCGATTCCGTGGCCTACCTCAAGGCGCAGGGTCTCACGGTGGTGTTCGACGCCGAACACTTCTTCGACGGCTACAAGGCGAACGCCGACTACGCGATGGCCTGCGTGCGCGCGGCAAGCGAGGCGGGCGCCGACTCCATCGACCTATGCGAGACGAACGGCGGCGCGCTGCCTCACGAGGTGGATGCCGTCGTGGCCGCGGTCGCGCGCGAGCTGCCCGGCCAGCAGCTGGGCATCCATTGCCACAACGATTCGGGCTGCGCTGTGGCGAACTCGCTTGCCGCTGTGCGCGCCGGCGTAACCCAGGTGCAGGGCACGGTGAACGGGTTCGGCGAACGCGTGGGCAATACCGACCTGCTCACCGTCATCGCCGACCTCGAGCTGAAGATGGGCTGCACGTGCGTGGGCGAGGAGCGGCTGCGCGACCTGACCAGCGTGGCGCAGTTCGTGGCCGAAACGTGCAACCTGTCGGTGCCGAACCATCATCCCTACACGGGCGCGTCGGCGTTCGCGCACAAGGGCGGCCTGCACGCCAGCGCCATCGCGCGCTTCCCCGAGGCCTACGAGCACACGCGTCCCGAGGCGGTGGGCAACACGCAGCGCATGCTGGTCAGCGAGCTGGCCGGCAAGGCATCGCTCATCGCGAAGGCGAAGAACTTGGGCATCGATCTGGCCCAGCACCCCGACAAGACGCAGGAGATCCTGGACGACATCAAGCGCCGCGAAGCGGTGGGCTACTCCTACGAGGTGGCCGACGGGTCGCTTGCGCTGCTGCTGCAATGGCATCTCGGCGCGTACCGGCCGCACTTCACGCTGGAGAGCTTCCGCGTCATCGTGGACGACCACGAGGACACCGGCGCGCTGGCGAAGGACGCCATGTCGGAAGCCACCATCAAGATCCACGTGGGCGACCAGCGCTTCGTGGCCACGGGCGAGGGCGCGGGTCCTGTCGGCGCGCTGGACAACGCGCTGCGCATGGCCATCGTGGCGTTCTACCCCGAAGTGGCCGACATCGAGCTGGTTGACTACAAGGTGCGCATCCTCGACGAGAACGTGGGCACCGACGCCATCACGCGAGTCGTCATCACCACGCGAGACAAGCGCGGCAGCTGGGGTACGGTGGGCGTGTCGGAGAACATCATCGAAGCATCATGGAATGCGCTGGTCGACTCGATCGAGTACGGCCTGATGCGGATTGGGGAGTAGCATGAGCGATCTCAGAACGCCCGAAGTCGAAGACCTCCTGCGCGTGTTCGCGGCGCTTGACGACGAAGACGTGATCTTCTCCCTGCTGGAGGACTTGTTCACCATTCGCGAGATCAAGGAAACGTCCCAGCGCCTGGCCGTTGCGCGCCAGTTGGATGCCGGCAAGTCCTACTCCGCCATCGAAGAGGCCACCGGCGCGTCGGCCACCACCATCGCCCGCGTGTCGAAGTGTCTGAGCTACGGTGCCGGCGGCTACAACGCCGCCCTGAACGCCCTAGACGACGCCGAGAAGAAGCGCCGCTAGCGCATCGGTTCGCAGCCCGAAGAGCTCCGCTGCGGCTGCATACGGGACGGCGGGCTCCTCTGGTTTCTTACGCGAACGGCGTCTCCTGCTCGGCTTCGCGCAGCAGGGCGGCTCGGGCTTCCACCAGGTCGAGCAGTTCTTGCTGGGTGTGCACGCCCAGCTTGTGGTAGATGCTCGACGTGTGGCTTTTCACCGTCTCCTCCGACACCACCAGCTCCTCGCTGATGTGTTTGCGGTTGCGACCGCGCGCCAGCAGCGCGAGCGTGTCCGCTTCACGCGGCGTGATGCCGCTCTCGACCACGATCACCTGCACGGCGGCATCCAGGCTATCGTCCGAACGCGCGGTTCCGCCCGGTTGCGCGATGCCCCAGCCGGTGGTCAGGTTGAGGTTGCTCATCATCAGCAGCGCTGCCATCAACAGCACGAACGAGACCACCGTCGCCATCACCTGCATCCAGTAGCCGGCCTGCTCTTGTTGGACGAGTATGCTCGCGGTCGATCCTCCGATCAGCTGTCCCAGCATGAGGCAGCCTGTGGGCAGCGCCACCACCCAGGTGGCGGGCAGGTTGAACGTCTTGGTCAGGTAAGCGCACAGGCCCCACATGATGAGGTGCACGTAGCAGAACCCGACGAACTGCACCGACTGCCCAAGCGCCGGGATGGCGCCAAACAGCGCGATGAACAGCGCGCCGGTTGCCATGATGCCGAATCCCACCTGGTAGATCAGGTGGTTGAAGTCCATCTTCACGAACACGGCTGTCAGCAACAGCAGCAAGGCGGCCACGACGAAACTCAGCGCGTTCAGCAGCACGGTGTTCGACCCGTCCGCCTGCACCACGGCGCTGCCCAGCAGCACGCCCAGCGCGAGGCCGTGCAGCAGCGCCGTGACCAGGAACTTGTACGGGGTTCTCAGGGTGGCGTTCATGCCGTGGTCGAACAGCGTTTTGCGCGGGAAGCTGCGCATGGCCCGATACCAGCAGACGGAGAGCGGCACCGGGATCGCAACGAACAGCACCTGCCCGAACGCAAGCGGCAGAAACGACAGCAGGCAGATGAGCAACGCCGAAAGCAGCATGGCCACGATGCCGTGGAACAGCACCTCGCGCGGCCCCAGGTAGCCGAACACGCGCCCCCATTCGATGAGCAGGCACGCCGTGCCCAGTCCGATGCCGAGCGATCCCAGCGCGTACAGCGCGGCGCCCGTCGCCTGCGCGAGCGAGGCGTCGCACAGCTCGATCCACAGGTACGACAGCAGCGCCCCGCACGCCATGACGGCCGCGATGGCGCCGATGTACCAGCGTTGCCGGAACACGACGTTCGTTCGCTTGAACCACGCGCCCAGCGTGAAGTACGCGACGGCACTCACGCCGACCGGCCCGATCCACGAGGGGAACAGCAGCCCGGACTCCAAAGCGACGGAGGGGAAGAACAACGGCCCCTGGAAGGCCATGTTTACCCACGTCCAGTACAGCGTGAGCGCCGCCAGCAAGAACGGCCTCGCCGCGATGCTTTCCGCAAGCCGATGCAGCACGAGCGAGCGCTCGCGCTGTTCGTTGATGAGCGCATGGTGATTCATGACCGAGTCCCTCCCCTTGATCAAGCGCGTCTCACGGTACGCTTCGGTAGAACATCCGTCCTCCCCCGAGCCGGGGGAAACCGTCGTTTCGAGCCGCTTCCCCCGCTGACGGGGTGGCGTTCGCGTCGTTTCGCTCGCACACTGGCCCTTGACGGATCGCTTGCGAGCGTAGGCAACACAGCATAGCGCAAGGGGGGCTGATCCGCGCCGCTCGATGCGAGGGAACAAGGCGGCGAAGGGACGAATCATCAAGGAAGGGAGTTCGATATGTTCAAGAACACTGCGGGCGAGGGCGTGCGGATCGATATGTCGCGCCGTTCGTTTCTGACGGGCGTGGCCGGGGTGGGCGCCATCGCGGCGCTCGGCGGTTTGGCGGGATGCGCGCCGTCCCAGGAGAAGGCCGACACGTCCAACGCGAAGGCGGATGCGGCATCCGGCCCGAAGACCTACGACAAGGTGGACAAGACCTACGACACCGATCTGCTCATCGTGGGCGGCGGCGGCAGCGGCCTGGCCTGCGCGGTGCAGGCGGCGCTCAACAAGACGAACTTCATCCTCATCGAGAAAGGCTCCGAGCTGGGCGGCAACGCCAGCTTCGTCGAGGGCATGTTCGCCATCGAGTCGAAGATGGCCGAGGAGCAGGGCATCCACGTGACGCCGTCCGAGATCATCGAAGCCGAGCTCGAACGCGGCCAGCATCGTCAGAACGGCGCGCTGTGGATGGACCTCTGCACGAAGTCGGCCGAGAACATCGAGTGGTGCCTGGAGCAGGGCGTCATGTACAGCGGCGTCATCGACGAGTACAACGGCGGCCTGTACCCCACGTTCCACTGGTTCAAGGACGGCAAGTGCAAGATCGGCTACGTCGACCCCATGATCAAGCGCGTGGACGAGCTGGGCATCGAGGTGCACCTCAACACGGCGGCCACGTCGCTCATCCAGCAGGACGGCGCCATCGTGGGCGCGTATGCGGAAGGCGACGATGGCGTGGTGCAGTACAACTGCAAGGCGGTCGTGTTCGCCACCGGCGGCTTCGGCGGCAATCCCGAGCTCATCAAACAGCAGGGCTGGGACATCGAGAACCTGTTCGTGGTGGGTTCGTCCAACGCGGCGGGCGACGCGTACCGCATGGCGCTGGAGGTGGGCGCGAAGGACTTCATGAACGACTCCGCGCAGAGCATCCTGTACAACATCCCCGCGCTGCCGCCCATCGACTTCCACAAGGACGCGCTCAACCCTGTGAACGGCTACTTCGGCATCGCGGCGGGCGGGCCCGTGCTGTGGGTGAACGAGGACGGCGACCGCTACACGCGCGAGAACCTCACCGACGACAACCTCGTGCTGCAGTGCATTCCCGGCAAGGGCAACTTGGCGAACTACGCGGTGTTCGACCAGGGCATCTTCGACACGTTCTTCGGCACCACCGACGATGGCCGCGCCATGTTCGAGGACGCGGTGGCCGGCGACAAGACCGAGACGCTGTTCAAGGCCGACAGCATCAAGGGGTTGGCCGATGCGTGCGGCCTCGATGCCGACGCCCTGGCGAAGACGGTCGAGCGCTACAACGAGCTGGCGAAGAAGGGCAACGACGACGACTTCGGCAAGCCGGCCGAGAAGATGGTCGCCATCGAGAACGGGCCGTTCTACCTGGCCAAGCTGGGATACAGCTTCTTCTTCGAGGTGGGAGGCATCGCCACCGACAAGCAGCGCCGCGTGCTGGACGTCGACTCGAAGCCCATTCCCGGCCTGTACGCCATCGGCAACGACGGCAACATGTTGTACCGCCACGTGTACACCATCAACATGCCCGGCACCGCGTTCGGCAACCAGGTGAACTCGGGCCGCGAGGCTGCGAACAACGTTGCGGAGTTCCTGAAGGCGTAAATCCACTCTTTTCCGAAGCTGGGGCGCGGAATCTCTCCCTCCTCGCCGTCGTCCCGGCTTCGGAATTCTGCGTCTGGGCGCAAACGGGCACCCATGACAATTATGCGAGCAGAAAAGAGCCCCAGGCGGCGGAAGGATTTTCTGTCACCTGGGGTTTCTCTAGTTGCTCTGCGAGGGCGGCTGCCGTTTCGCCCTCCCGGATTGTCATGGGTGCCCGTTTGCGCCCACGACATGGGATTGCTGCGTCGGATTGTCATGGGTGCCGTTTTGCGTCCATGACATGGAACCTTGCGGCGCGCGGAATGGCTCGCGTCACCCGGCGACGGGCGCCGCGTCCTCGTCCGGCCTTGCGGGCGGTTTCGCGGCGCTTCCGTCGCTCGACCCGCTCGCCGGCAGCGCCACGGGATCGCCGTACTCGTCGATCGTCCCGTTCGCACGGCCCTCGATGTAGGCTGTGCGCGCCTTGCCGCGCCTAAACGTCACGGGCGCCTTCCCCGAGCTCAGCTGGTAGCAGTACCAGAACACGAACGGGATGCCGATGATGCCGTTCGCCATGCCCCACCAGTACATCACGTCGGGGCTGAACCATGCAGCCGAGTTCATGATGGTGGGGAACAGCAGCGGGAAGCAGCTGCGCAGCAAGAGGTGCGCGCCCAGCGTGTAGATGCGCCCGGTGATGTACAGCTCGGGACGGCGCATGATGATGGGGTACAGCTCGGCCGCAGCCAGGATGCAGCAGGTGGACGCGAAGAACTCGTGTCCTTCGGCGTACACGAAGCACGCGTTCCACGTGGTGTACAGGAAGTTCCACATGGGGACAGTGTAGGACAGGATCTCGCCGTGGCTGGACGTGTCGTACTTCCAGTACTTGTCGCCGAACGGCATGGTGACGCACAGGATGAAGCCGGCCAGCGCGTTCATCATGTTGCCCATCTGCATGTCGCGCAGCGTGGCCTCGGCAATGTTGCAGAACACGATGCCGTACAGCGTCCAGCGCACCCAGCGTTTACGCATGAGCCGCCAGAACGGCGTGTCCTTCTGCTGCACGGCGGCGATGCGGCCCAGACCTGCGAAGATGAGCGGCAGGATGACGGAGAGGTTTTTCGCCCACCGGAACCAATCGTCTCCGGGGATGTTGATGATCCATAGCGGAATGGTGACGAGCGACACCACCCACACCCACATGGACGTTCGATAGTGCCGTCGCATGAACTCGGTCAGCAGCATGAGCAGCACGGTGTACACGACCATCGATATGGGAGTGATCCAGACGGGCACGGTCATGAGAAACCCCTTTCCCCAGGTAGCGCTATTATTGTCAGTCTATCATCGGGGGTGGTGCCGCTTCTTTCACAAACGACCTCTTGATGTGAAAGACTTCCACGCCCGAGCTTCGTATACTCGCTTCAAGGCGCTGTGCGTCGTCGATGGGACGAGGGCCATGTGTCCGAACTGCCGCCAGGCAACGGCGGGAAACGAGGGAGCGAAGGGGGCTTCATCATGGGTATTCTGTACCAAGCGGCCGACCCGCTGTACTGGGTCATTTGGCTGTTCATTTTGTTCGCGCTTATGGCGTTCAACGAGTTGGGACGCACGTCGCTGTGGGCAGGCATCGCGCTGTTCGCGGTTGTTCCCATCGTGCTGACCGTCTTCGTGTGGCCCATCACGGCGGCTCCCGGCAACGAGTACGGCACGGGCACGTGGTTCAACTGGGTGAAGACATATTCGGCACTTGCCGGCTGCTTGGGCTTCATGGCGCTGCGCTTCGTGAAGTGGCGCGGCGCGGACGGCACGACGCACCACCTGTACGAGAAGCGCTGGGCGCTGTGCTTTCCGCCGCTCATCCTGGCCGTCAACATCGCCGAGGCCGTCGTTCGCGACTTCCAGGTGTTCAGCTTCGGCCTGTGGCAAGGCGGCGTGGTCGAGAACCTGTGGACTATGTCGGGTCCCTGGAACATCATGAACGGCATTGCCGGTATCCTCAACATCGTCACCATCTGCGGCTGGTTCGGCATCTTCATCTCGAAGGATTCGTCGAAGGACATGATCTGGCCCGACATGATCTGGGCGTGGATCATCGCCTACGACCTGTGGAACTTCGCCTATACGTACAACTGCATCTCCGACCACTCGGCCTACGCCGGCCTCGCGCTGCTGCTGGCGTGCACTATCCCCACGTTCTTCATCAAGAAGGGCGCCTGGTTGCAGCATCGCGCGCAGACGCTGGCGCTGTGGATCATGTTCGTGATGACCGTTCCGCAGTTCGCCGATGTGCTGGCGCCCATTCCCACCACGCACAACCCTACGGCGTTCTTCGCGGTCAGCTTCCTGGCGCTTGCGTCGAACGTGGCGTTGGCGGCGTACCAGTTCCGTAAGATCCGCAAGCTCAAGTTGAACCCGCTCAAGGACGAGCTGTACGCCGACACGAAGTCGTATCAGGAGCTCGAAGAGGCAAACCGCTAGAGAACCCCGTATAATGGACGCCAAGCGTAATCGTTGCGCGCGGCGTCCATGCGCGCCTGAACGCAGGAGGGCGCGATGCGGCTCGACAAAGAGAATCAGGGAATCCGCCCGCCGGGGCGCGAGCGTTCTGCGGTCGAAAGCAGGAGGCTCGGCGGCCCGGCGGGCGAGATCATGCTGGCGGCGCGCACGCTGTTCGAACGGCGCGGGGTGGGGAAGACCACGGTGAAGGACATCGCCGCCGAGGCGAACGTCACGCGCGAGCTGGTGTACTACTACTTCGAGAACAAGCAAGCCGTCATCGATGCGGTCATCGACGATTATGTGGAGGACCTCGTGGAAAGCGTGCTCGTGTGGAACGAGTCGCGCGTGTTCGGCGACACGGCAGGGTCGCTGCGGTCGTGCATCGCGGCGTTTCGCCGTGCACTGTACGACGCGAACGGGCTTCGGCCCATGATTCGCGTGTTGGAGGAGCTGGGCGTGCGCGACGCCTTCGACGTGCGCGCGGTGCGCGAGACGGTGGATTGCCTGAGCGGTCGGGTGCTGGTCGAATACGCCGAGTACCATCAGGTCGAGATCGAATTCGTATACGAGATGTTCTGCGTGGTGATCTTCGGGCTGGTAGGCCTCGTGAAGATCGACCCCGACATCAGCGACGAGGCTCTCATGAAGGTGGTGGAGCAGACGCTGCACCTCGACATGGAGCCGCTTGCGCTGGATGTCTCGGCCAAGCGGCAGGACAGCGCATCGGTTTAGGCACCTCCCCTGTTCTTTTAGATGACGCCAAAATCGTGTATTCATCTGCGACTACGTTCAGCGCGTGGAGATCGCGTGACCGTTACCCGGTCGTGCTATAGTTGTTGCGAATTCGTTGTTCGCTGCGGTGCCGAATCGTCAATATACGAGCATGAGAGTCAAGCATGAGGCATACGCGGCGGATTCGAGGAGGTTTTGCATGACTGATTTCACGCGCGGCCTCGATCGCCGCACGTTTATATTTGGCGCGGCTGCCCTGGGTGCGGCCACGCTGTTGCGGCCGACGCTCGCTTTTGCCGAGCCCACGTCCGCAGACAAGTTCGCCGAGGCCGATTCCGTTCGCGCTCGCATCAACGAGATGCAGGAGCAGCTGACCATCGCCGGTGAGAACTATTACAAAGCGCTCGACGAGCACGAAGCGGCCGTCCAAGCCGTTGCCGACGCCCAGGCGCGCATCGACGAAGCGAACGCCCAGATCGCCGAGTTGCAGGACAAGCTGAGCAAGCGGGCGCGCAGTATGTATCGCAGCGGCCAGACCACGGCGCTCGACGTCATCTTGGGAGCCACGACGTTCGAGGAATTCGCCACAAGCTGGGATTTGCTGAACGATATCAACGACAACGATGCCGCGATGGTGCAGCAGACGAAAGACCTGCGCGCCGAGGTGGAGGCGGCGAAGATCGAACTCGAAAAGCAAGAGCGTATCGCTGCCGAAAAAGCCGAAGAGGCGGCGCGCATCAAAGCTGAGGCAGAGCAGACCATCCAAACGCTGGAAGCCACGCTGCAACAGCTTGACGCCGAGGCTCAGGCGCTGCTGGTCCAGGAACAGGAAGCGGCACGTGCTGCCGAAGCTGCCGCTGCGGCAGCCGAGGTCAAGCGCACGTACGCCTACAGCACGCCGAGCGCGTCCATCCCGTCCCAGGGCTCGGTGGTGGACTACGCGCTGTCGCGCATCGGCTGCCCCTACGTGTGGGGTGCCGCCGGTCCGAACGAATTCGACTGCTCCGGATTGGTGACGTGGGCATACGCTCAAGTGGGTATTTCGGTGCCCCATCAGACCGAGTCGATGTACTATGCCGCCGCCGCGCGTTTGCCGGTCTCCGAAGCGCAACCCGGCGATGTGCTGTGGATCAGCTACGGCGACGGGTACAACGGACATGCTGGCATCGCCTGCAATGCCGGGGGCACGCACTACGTTCACGCCCCCACGTTTGGCGCGCGCGTGCGCGATACCGATCCGCTGAGCTGGGCCGGGTTTACGCATGCGCTCCGATTCGCATAAGAAGGAGAACCAAGTGACCACGCTGTTTGTGAACGCGTGCATGCGCGGCGAGGCATCGCGCACGCTCGCGCTGTGCCGCGAATACCTGGAGCGCTTCGACGACGTCGTGGAGGTTGACGTTGCGGCGCTCGATCTCAAGCCGTTCGACGCCGATCGTGTGGCGTACCGTACGGAGAAGCAGAGGGCAGGGGAGTGGGACGATCCCATTTTCAGCCTATCGCGCCAGTTCGCGGAAGCCGACGACATCGTCATCGGTGTGCCGTACTGGGATCTTTCGTTTCCGGCTGCGTTTAAAACGTACCTTGAACATGTCAGCGTGTGCGAGTTGACGTTCCATTACACCGAGGACGCGCGCTGCGAGGGCATCTGCAAAGCGAAGCGCATCACGTACATCACCACGTGCGGCGGCTTCGTAGAGGGTGCAAACTTCGGTTACGAGTACATCGTTGGCATCGCCAAGATGTTCGGCATTCCCGAAGTCCGCTTCGTGGCGGCCGAGGGGCTGGACATCGTGGGCATCGACGTCCAGGAGCAGATGGACAAGGCTCGCGCCCAGATGGCGAAACTCGATTGAGCGAGTCCGGCAAAACCTATGCAGGGGGACCGACGGTTTCTCGTCGGTCCCGATTTTCGCATCCAGAGGGGTTCGATGACGGCTTGTCCATCATCGCGGTATCCATTATGGTGCAGCGCGCTCTCAACTGCGTGGATCCTCGACTTGTCGACCACGGGTTGCGGGTGGCCGCGGTGCTCGATGCCATGCTGGAAGCGAAGGGCGTGACCGATCCAACGCAGCGCCGCGCAGCGTACCTCGTGGCGTTGCTGCACGATGTAGGCGCCTATCGCACGGAGGAAATCGACCGTATGGTGGCGTTTGAAACGGAAAGCGTGTGGGAGCACTCGTTTTACGGATATCTGTTCTTCAAAGAGCTTACGCCGCTCGGCGCCTATGCGGACGTGATCCTGTACCACCACCTGCCTTACGATCGGTTCACCGACCAAGATCCGTACGTAAAATTCCTGGCCGGGGCCGTGCATGTGGCCGACCGGGTGGACGTGTTGCTGCTGGAGCGTCCTCAAGCGGATGTCGTCGAGGTAGAGCGTCTGCTGGCTGCATCGCGACCTGGCGCGTTCTCGCCCGAGGCGGTCGCCCTGTTTTTCGCGGCGCAGCGGCGTTTCGACGTGCTCGCTCGTCTGAGGAGCGGTGTGAAACAGCCTGACCGCTCGCATATCGTGGACGATCCGGACGGTACCGGTTCGGCGTCTTCGTTCCTCGACATGCTCGTGCATGTCATCGATTTTCGCAGCCGGCATACCGTCACCCATACGGTGACCACGGCATGGGTTGCCTATGAGTTGGCGTTGCGCCTGATCGGCGACCAGCGCGCGGCTGCTCGCGTGTACACGAGCGCGCTTGTGCACGATGTGGGCAAAATCGGCATTCCGCTGTCCATTTTGGAGAAGCCGGGGAAGCTCGATGACGAGGAAATGAAGGTCATGCGGACGCACGTGGAGCTGACCGAGGATATTCTCGAGGGTTGCATAGAGCCCGTGCTGTTGCAGGCGGCTGCCCGCCATCACGAGAAACTCGACGGATCGGGATATCCGCGCGGTCTTCATGCGGCTGAATTGTCCATGCCCGACCGCATCATAGCCGTGGCCGACATCGTGAGCGCGCTCGTGGGCACACGTAGCTACAAGAAGGCGTATCCTAAGGAGAAGGTGCTCGAGCTGCTGGCCTGGCACGTCGAGACCGGCAAGATCGATTGCATCGTGGTCGAGACCATGACGCGCGACTACGATGCCATCATGTTGTCGGTCGCCGCAGCGTGCCAGCCAGTGGCTGCCGCGTATGAGCGCGTGCAGAGCGCTTATGCGCTGATGCTGGGAAAACTGAAAAGGTGGCAAGCTGAAAACGAGGGGAGAAGCGCATGAAGCGCCTGTTGATCGTAGTGGACTATCAGAACGATTTCGTGGACGGATCGCTGGGCTTTCCCGGTGCCGAGCTTCTGGAGGAGCCCATAGCCGCGAAAATCGAAGAGTACCGCAGCGCGGCCGACGTGATCGCGTTCACGTTCGACACGCATCGTTGCGACTATTTGGAAACCCAGGAAGGGCGCAACCTGCCGGTGGAGCACTGCATCGAGGGCGCGCCCGGACACGCGCTGTACGGGCGCATCGCCGAGCTCATCCGTCCGACGGACGAGGTGTTCGAGAAGCCTTCGTTCGGTTCGGCAGACTTGTTCGAATGGTTGCGCGCAGCGCAGCCGCCGTTCAAGGGCGTCGAGCTGGTGGGCCTCGTGTCCAACAGCTGCGTGATCTCGAACGCCGTGCTGGCGAAAGCGGCCTGCCCCGAGGTGCCCGTCATCGTGGACGCCGCCTGCACCGCTTCGTTCGACGACTCCCTCAACGAGAAGGCCCTCGACGTGCTGGAGGGCCTGCAGGTCCAAGTGACCAACCGGGTTTCGGCGGCCTAGCGGCCTGTTGAAGGCCTGAGCCCGGTTCGGCTAGCGGCGGCGGGCGAAGGCTTCCAGCACGAGCTGGGCGCGGATGCCGATGGGGGTTTCGTTCTCCGCGAGGAAACGGGGGACGTCGGCGATGGGCAGCAAGAACGGCTCGATGAACTCCGCCGGCTCAGGCTGCGCGTCGGCCACCTTCTCCACCTGGGCGAACACTACGTGCACGGTTTCATCCGTGAGGCCGGTGGACGAGTAACCCGCTTGCGGCAGCGGGTCGAGCGCGGGCGCGTCGGCGTCGGCGTCGGTGCGCAGGGCGTAGCCCGTCTCCTCGCGCAGTTCGCGGTCGACGCAGGTTGCGAGGTCCTCGCCCGGCTCCATGAGACCGGCCGGGAACGCGATGCACCAGCTGTTCAGAGGATAGCGGAACTCGCGGATGAGCAGCAGCTCGCCCGTCGCGGTTTGCGGCACGATGCACACGGCGTCGGCCGCGCACGCCCGACCTGCGGCATTGCCTTCCAGCTCGGCGCGGTAGGCGTCGAGGCTCTTGCGCGACGCGCTTTCGTATTCGTACGTCGAGCCGTCGGGCATAGTGTAGGCCAGCACGTACTTCTTGATCCATCCGTCGGAAACCTGGCGGATGTTGGAAAGCTGGGGAACGGCTTGCATGGGAAAGCTCCTGTTCTTGGGTGCTGATAGGCGGCGCGCGAGCGCTTAGAAGTCGAAGACGTCGCCGACGTTGGCGGCGATGCAGAGGTCGGCTTGGCGGTCGCGCGGGGTGGGGGTGCGGTTGACGATGACGAGGCGGCGCCCTGTGAAGAAGTCGATGAGGCCGGCCGCCGGGTACACGGCCAGCGACGTTCCCGCCACCACCAGCAGGTCGGCCTGCGCGATGGCATTCACGGCGCCGTGCACCGTGCGTTCGTTCAGGGGCTCCTCGTACAGCACGACGTCGGGTTTGACGATGCCGCCGCAGGCGGGGCATCGCGGCACGCTGTCGTCGGACTGCGCGCGAAGGGCCAGCAGGTTGTCTACCGAGTAGGCTGCGCCGCACGCCATGCAGAAGTTGCGCAGCACGCTGCCGTGCAGTTCGAGCACGTTCTTGCTGCCCGCTTTTTGATGGAGGCCGTCGATGTTCTGCGTCACCACGGCGGCCAGCGTGCCCGCTTGCTCGAGTTCGGCCAGCTTGCGATGCGTGCGGTTCGGCTGCGCGTCGAGCGCCAGCATGCGGTCGCAGTAGAAGTCGAAGAACGCGCTGGGGTTGGCGTCGAAGAAGCTGCGGCTGACCATCTGCTCGGGAGGATAGGGGTACTTCTGCGCGTACAGGCCGTCCGGGCTGCGGAAATCGGGGATGCCGCTCTCGGTGGACACGCCTGCGCCGCCGAAGAACACCAGGCCGCCCGGCGGCGTGTCGGCCACCCAGCTGCGGAACGTTTCGATAGCGCGCACGGTTTCGTCCATAGCTCCTCCTGTCGGTTTCGACCCATGATACCACGCTTCTTGCGTCCGGATGTTTCACGTGAAACATGCGTTCTGATCGGCCTGTTTTGCTCTTGAACGCCTGTCATCCCGAGCGCAGACGACGAAGCGTGCCTTTGGGTGAAAACAAGGAAGGCGGCCACGGTGGCCGCCTTCCGGTGCGCTTGCGTTTCGCGAAGGATTAACCCTCGATGGAGATGGTCTTCTTCTCCTCGAGCTTGGGCTGCTCCTGCTTCTTCGGCACGGCGATCTTCAGCACGCCGTCCTCGAACTTCGCCTTGATGTCGTCTTCCTCGATGTCGTCGCCCACGTAGAACGTGCGGCTGCACTTGCCGCTGAAGCGCTCCTTGCGGACGTACGTGCCCTCTTCGTCCTTGTCCTCGGACTCGGACTGGGTCTGCGCCGTGATGGTGAGGTAGCCGTCCTTCAGCTCGGCCTGGACGTCGTCCTTCTTGAAGCCCGGCAGGTCGATGGTCAGCTCGAATCCTGCGTCGGTTTCCTTGATGTCGGTGCGCATGAGCGTGGGCGACATCTTCTGCATGGGAGCCGAGGCGGCGTTGAAGAACGCGTCGAAGGGGTCGGTCATCAGCTCGCTCAACAGGTTGCGGTTCCTGCGCATGGGTACCATCATTGCCATGTTCGATCATCTCCTCTAGTCGTGCGGGGAGGCGGTGGTTCCGGGTGCGCCGAAACGCCGCCTTGCTTGGTATGCCTGGTATTCTACGACGCGTTTTAGCACTCTACAACCGAGAGTGCTAAATGGTTACTTTTTCGTTATGTAGGAGCGGGGGCTTGCCGCGCGGCCGTCCTCTTCGGTGGCGCCTAAGACGAGGTCCATCATCTCCTGACGATTGCCGATGCCGAGTTTCGCGTAGATGTGGGCGATGTGCGTTTTCACCGTGTTCTCGGCAAGCACCAGTTCTTCCTGGATGAGGGTTCGCGTTCTTCCCTGAGCGAGGAGGATGAATATCTCCGTTTCGCGGGGCGAAAGCTTGTTCGCGACTGCGATGTCTTCGCATCGAACCGCGATGGCGCGTGATACGTGCTCTCCCGTGAGATCGCCGCTTGAAGGGTGCGCAGTCGTGGGTTCGGGATTGCCCGCTGCGCTTTCCTTCTCCGTCGACTCCAGGCGCCTTGCCCCGATCCATTCGCTGAGAATGGCGGCGATCGTGAGGGAGTACGCGGCGCCCAGCATGATCATGCTGCTGAAAGCCACTCCGCTGCCCAGCAAGGCGACCCACAGCACGGAGCTGAGCGCGTAGACGGCTGCTGCAACGCCCATCACTCGGTACGAGGGCATGGTAAGCGCATCGATGGCGGTGACCACGACGATCCAGAACAGCACGTGCGCACACGAGTCGTCCAGCCGCATAAGGGCGTCCAGCAGAGCGGCGGGTATCCCAGGGGCGGCGTTTTGGGACACCACGAGAAACAGACCGCCGATGACGATGATGAACGCTGGCTGAAACCTCAAATCGAGGCGCCATCCGGTTGTCTTCACCAGCGTGGCGAGTGCGAAGAGGGCAAGAAACGCTGTTGAGACGAGGGAGAAGACGACCTCTGCCGCGATCCCTTGCGCTGCGACGGCCTCGCTGCCCCATAATCCGATCGAACTGAACGACCGTACGGTCGCAAGTAGCAGCGCAGCTGCAGCGATAAGCACCAGCAGGCTTCTTCGACCCTCTCTTCCCGCCGGCAGCACGGCGCGCCGAGGTTGAGCCGCGAGCGCTTCCATCCTTGCTCCGGGGAGGTCGGCGCGCCGGGTTATATTCTGGGCGGATTCGGTAGGCGCAGAGCTCCGGGCGGCTTTGAATAGCGCGGCGGAAACGAGCGGCAGCGCGATGGTGACGGCGATCTGCCAGACGGGAGGCACCGCATAGCGGGCGATGGGAAGCACGAGCGTTTCCATACCCAATGCCGCCACGATGCACCAAGCGGTGCAGGCGAAAGTCTGCGTTCTGGCTAGCAGCAAATAGAATCGCGAGGCGATCCAGAAATAGCCCGCGCCGAACATGATCAGGCCGGCGATGGCAAGGAAAATAGGGTCGAAGAGGCTTTGATTGGAGGCGAGGGCGAAACTCGCGGTGCCTATCGAGGATGCAAGCGGTAGAACGTAGGAGAAAGGTTGGTCGCGTTCGCGGAGCCATCGGGGGCCTACTGCGAACGCAACTCCCACGATGAGTATGCCCAGCAGGAAGAAGATACGCGGATTGACGGCGGGATCGAGGTCGTGCAGGGAGGAGGGGAACCCTCCGGTATGCCCGGCCAGCGTGCACCAGAGCAGGTTCGTGCTTAGTCCCAAGGAGGCAAGAACTGCGCTGCGGTTGACGCGCACGCCGGCGGGTGTTTCCATGATCGATCCCCCTGTTTCTCTTCCCGGCGCGGTTGCGAGCAGATATTCGAAAGTCCTCTGAACAGCTGGCCATTATATACGATTCTCACGATAGGCGAAAACCCGGCGCGCCTCTATCAACCAAACCGGGGGATACCCGTTCGAGCCCTTCGTCATATTCACCCGGATACGTCGATGGCGGTGGACATCCCGTGCTTCTACCATCTTCCGGGTGTGCGGCGTGCGCGCCTGTTCCAGGTTGGAAGGAGGGGCAAGCGATAAGGCGGAACTGCCGCACGCACGACAAGAGAGGATGGAGGAGAGATCATGAGAAACATGCGACTGAAGGCCGCGCTTGGAATGGCGGGGGTGTTGGCGATGACTGCAGCTTGTTGCGTGGTCGGTCCGGCGCTTGCGGCCGATTCTGCGTCGACTGCAGACGAAATAGTGCGCGGAGGGGAGCCGGACGGCGATGTTCAGTATCCCGGCAAAGAGTATATCGTCGAGAATTACGACAAGTGGGACAAGATCGCCGAGGAGTACGCGCCCGAGATCATCCGATATTCGAATGGGCAGCTGGTTCAGCGTACCCCGACCGAGTACGAGTGCCCCCATTGGATGCAGCAAAGCTGGACCATTTCGTACAACACGTACTACCTCGACGCGGACAACCGAGGGTGCAATTCGTGCCATGCTGATATGAATGCGATGATCGAGAACATGGAGTACAAGCATGCCACGATCGACAACAAAGCGCTCGAGACGTACAGCGACGTGAACCAGTGCATCTCGTGCCATCGTGACAACGGCGACGATTTCGGCCGCCTCATACATGCCATCCACTACAACGAGCGCAGCGGGAACAAGTTCGCCGAGGGCTCGAACGGCACGTGTCAATCGTGTCACGACGCGACTGCGGATGGCAACGGCATGCAGCTGTGGGACAACGTGAAGCATGAGGCGCTGCAAGGCATCAACAAGGTTGAAAACGTGCAGGGCGAGTTCGCATCCACCCAGGACAAGGTGCAGACGCAAGACGAGCTGTACAGCTACGACTTCGTTCACGGCTATTACGACCATATGCGTTACGCATGCGGGCCTAACGGGCTTGACATCGACCTGCCCCAGAGCATGTTCGACGAGTGGGAGTTCACGGTCGACGGGAACGTGAACGCGCCCTACACGAAGAAGCTGCCCGAGCTGGTGGCCGAAGCTGAAGCCGCTGGCGTGGTGGTCACGAAGCCCTCGAAGATGGTGTGCGAGCTGAATCCGATCGGCGGCGGCGGAATCGGCCAGGCCGAGATCACCGGTATCCCGGTCAGCTGGCTCATCGAGAAGGCTGGCGGCTACACCGAAGACACCAACAGCGTGCGCGTCATTCGCGCAGACGGGTCTTCGCGCAGCGGGTTCGACCTCTCGGTCTTGGACAAAGGGTATCTGGTGTACAAGATCGATGGCGAATACCTCAGCGCACGTCACGGCTTCCCGGTCATGCATTGGCAGGAGACCTACGATGCCCAGATCTTCTCGAAGCAGATCAACGGCTACCACGTGTCGTCCGATGTCATGAAAGAGCGTGTGTGCGGCCAGGTCAACCAAGAGGATGCCCATGTGAACCGTCCCAACGTGACGGTGTGCGGCGTGCCCGAAGGTCTCATCATCCAGAACGGCAAGCCGTTCACGTTCAACGGTTATGCCGACGCGTTCGACCATCCCATGAAGACGGTGGAGTTCTCCATGGACGGCGGCGAGACGTGGACGTCGTTCGACGTGGGAGACGTCGATCCGGCGAAGTGGCTGTGGTGGAGCTTCACGTTCACGCCCGAGAAAGAAGGAGCGTACGTGCTGAGCGTGCGCGGCACGGACATCGACGGCGAAGTGAGCTACCGCAACCACGAGGTGCTGGTGAACGCGAAGGACGAGATGCCGTCCGAAGACGAGATCACCGAGATAGGGAAGATCGTCGATCCGGCCATGGCCGACGGCGATGCTTCCGGCGATCAGCAGTAAGCGAGGATGATAGACATGACGCAACGAAATACCCGAATGTTCGCCGGTGTTGCCGGAGCTGCGCTGCTGCTCACCGGGTCGGGCTTGGCGCTGAACGCTTTGAATCCGAACAGTGCCGATGCATCCGATGCGGCGAGCGGGACGACGCACTCGTTCAACGAGAACGTGGTTGAGGCTTCGTGGGTGAATGTCGACGACGGCTCGTACGTACGGGTGCCGAACGTGCAGGGAAGCTTTGTATTCAACCAATTGGGAACGACCCCGAACGACGAGCTGTTCAACGTATTCGGTGCTGCTTTGACCTCGATGTGCTCTAAACCTGCGGTCGAGTTCGAAGCGCAGACGGGCGGCGTGGCCAATTTCTACGTGAACGTAGGGGGTCATATCAAGAAGAACTTCACGGTGGATGTAAGCGAGTTGTCCGAAGATGCCAGCGAGGAGGCGCTCATGGCGTGCTCGTGCGCTACCGGCTCTCCGTTCGGACAGGCTGCGGTGCTCGGCGTGCCGCTGGCGTCCATCGTGGAAATGGCCGATTTGGAGGAAGGCGTGAACACCGTGACGGCGTACGGCGCCGACGGGTTCGGCCAGCCTTTGCCGCTGCGCTACGCTTTGGAGCATGATGCGATGCTCGTCTACCAGGTGAACGGCCAGGAGCTTGCGTCGGCGACGGACGGTTCCAGCATGCAGCTGTGGATGCCCGAGACGGTAGCGCGGTACTTCACGCGCAACATCACCGACATCGAGCTGACGCGCGAAGACGCCGAACCCGATGTGCAGCAGGTTGATCCGTGCTACCGCAACAAGATCAACATCATGAACTACGCCGACGGATGCACGTTCGTCGCAGGCGACGAGATCACGTTCGAGGGCGTTGCCGACGATCTGGGAAGCCCGATCGAGGCTATCGAGTTTTCGTTCGACGGCGGCGCTACTTGGACGTCGTGCGCGACCGAGGGAGCAACCGCGGACAAATGGGTGAATTGGCAGTTCTCCACTTCGTTCGAGGATGCAGGAGACTATCGTATGACGGTGCGTGCCAAAACTGCAGACGGCATGGTTTCGCCGCTTGCGGCGACGCTGTTGTTCCAGGTCTCGTAAGAGGGCTTATCGGAGGGCGCGCAATCTGAACTGCGCCCCGGTTCTTGGACAAGGAAAATAAAGGTGGCTATGCTGCTAAGGACTGGTTCCGGAATTCCTCCGGGGTCAGTCCTTTCAGTTTAACCTGCCTTCGCCTCGTGTTCCAGTGGACGATGTACGCCTCGAGCCTCTCCTTGAACTCCTCGAAGCTCTCGAAGCTCTGCCCGCGGAAGAACTCGTCCTTGATATGGCCGAAGACCTGCTCGGTCGCGCCGTTGTCGATGCAGTTGCCCTTTCTCGACATGCTCTGGACGATGCCCGCCTCCTCGAGCGTCTTGCAATAACCGTCGTGCTGGTACTGCCATCCCATGTCGGAGTGCATGACCGGGCTCGCGGCCTCCGGCATCTTCGCCAGCAGGCCTTCCAGCATCTCCTTTTGCTGCGCCATGTTCGCAGACCGCGATATGCTCCAGGACACGATCTCCTTGCTGCCGAAGTCGTACGCTGGGGCAAAGTAGGCCCTGCCCCACGGGGCCTTGAACTCGGTGACGTCCGTGCCGAGCTTCTGCCAGGGTTCGTCGGCTGAGAAGTCCCTGTCCAGGACGTTGTCGAACGCCCTGCCGACAACGCCTTTGAACGAGTTGTACCTGTGGTAGTCGCTCTCGCGCCGGATGCCGCAGCTGATGCCCATCTCGTGCATGATCTTCAGTGCGGTCTTGTCGGCTATCGCCACGTCCTCCTCGGCGCGCAGGGCCATGGCGACCTGCCTGTGTCCGCAGCCGTTGGCCGTGCGGGAGAACACCTCCGCCACCTTCTCCCATAGCTCCGGCCTCGTCGGCCTCGGCGGGTGCGAGCGGGCGCGGTAGTAAGTCGATCTCGGGAGCCCGGCGGCTGCCAACAGGTCGGAAAGAGCGTGGCCTTGCCCTGAAAGCATCTCGATCACTTGGGACTTCTCCCAGCTCGAGACTTCTCCGCCTCCAGGGCGCGGACTTTTTTTAAGTAGGCGTTCTCGGCTTCGAGCCTGCGCACGCGCGCCTCGAGCTCTTGCTCGCGCGTCTTGGGCGCGCTTTGAGCCGCAGATCCCTTCGGCCTGCCCTTGGGCTTGGGCCTGAGAGCGTCGGCCCCGCCTTCGCGGTAGAGCCGGCACCAGGAGTCGAGCGGGGTCCTCGACGCGATGCCGAAGGCGGCCATGGCCTCGGGCTTGCCCATCCCCTCGTCCACGACGGCCCGAGCTGCGGCGACCTTCGTCTCCCAAGCGTATCTCGTTTTCCGGCTACCCATGCAGAGCAGCACCTCGCTTCCGACCGACCTGTACGTCAGAAGCCATTTTTCCACGATGCTGGCCGACATGCAAAGCCTCGCGGCGACGATGTCCCTGCCGTACCCCTCGTCGAACAGCTCGACCGCTAGTTCGCGCATCTTCCTGTCATGCTTCGGCGGCATAAAGAAGCCTCCCATCTCTCGAACTTTACTTTCTTGTCCAAGAAATGGGAGGCAGTTCAATCCGGGCGCGCCCTCTTTTTCGGGCGTCCGCTTGCAGTTTGGCAATGGTTTTATGGGTCGCGTGAAGGCCGGCGTATGATCTATACTTGCCATTCGATCGGTTGATGCAAAGAAGGAGCTTGTCATGACCGTTATCGGCCTCATATCCGACACGCATGGACGGTTGCCCGACGAGGCGCTCGCGGCCATGGCGGACGTCGACCATATCATCCATGCGGGCGACATCGGCGGCCCCGAGATCCTGCATGCGCTCGAGGCGTTGGCGCCGACCACGGCGGTGCTGGGCAACAACGACTTCGACGAGTACGGCTCGCGCGTGGGCCGTTTCGCGCATCCGGTGATCGACGGGGTGCGCTTCCTCGTGGCGCACTATCCGCGCGACGTGCAAATCGGGTTCAACGGCTGCGCGGGTCTGGCGGCGGGCGATCCCATCCCGCAGGTGTGCGTCCACGGGCACACGCATGTTCCCGAGCTGGTGTACGGACCCGAGGCGCGTCCGGCATCGTACGTCGTCTGCCCCGGCGCGCCGTTCCGGCCTCGCGGCGGGTTTCCGAAGTGCACGGGTCGCATGCTGGTGGATGATGGGCGCGTGCTGGGCGTGCGCATCGCGTCGTTGGACGGGCAGACCGTGTTCGAGGTGGGCGAGGGCGCGTAAAGCAAAAGCCCGGTGCATTCCATGCGCATTGTCGCCCGAAGGCCTCGTTTTCAGGCGCGATTCCGCGGCTTTCGGGCGACAATGCGTGCGAGCCATCCATGTTTTCTTGCAAACGAGTGCTTTAAGCGGGACATCGAGGAAAGCTGCCGGGGATGCGAACGGGCGCCCGGCAGGGGCGCCCGTTCAGGGGAGGGAGGGAATGTCGAACGTGCTGTCAGCTGGCGAGCGCCGTGCTCGGGGCTGCTGCTCGATGGTGCAGCAGCGCGCGCCGCATGCGCAGCACGACGTAGGCGCCCACTGCCACGGAGTACACGACCAAGCTGACGGTGGCCGTCTCGCGCCCTGCAAATGCGGAAGGCGCTAGCAACAATACGAGATGCACGTACGTGAGCAGGTAGAACGGGTAGGCGAGACGTTGCACCCCTTTCCAGCGCGCGGCGCTCATGCGGCGCTTCACCACCTGGAACGAGGTGACCAGCAGGATGGCCATCAGAAGAACCAGCAATGCCGCCAGCGCTAGCGAGAACCCAAGGTTCCCATTAAGCGCCGAGCCCAGCCGCGGCACGTACGACACCCCGTAAAACGCCAGGTGACCCAGCGCGAAGATGCAGCCAAGGATGGAGAGCTGGCGGCGGATGGGCATGAGCCGCGCCCGCAACGGCGAGCTCTCGTCGAGCACGCCCACGAACATCACGATGGTGAACAGCACGAACGCAAGCGCGCATCGCTGCATAAGCGGCATGAAGTACGGCCACATCCCGCCCGCAGTGTTCGTGGTCGTTCCGAACCAGTACAAGCCCACCAGCGCAAGCGCGACGATGTAGAAGGGTACGGGATGTCGCTTCAGCGGTTTCGCAAGAATCCCGATAAGGACGATGCAGCAAACAAGCGCGATCAAGAACCTCATACCAGCCCCCTTCGGTAGTCGCAATTCTGTCATAGTATCATAGTATAGATTGAACAGCAATACAGAAGCTTATGTCAAACAAGCAGCTCGTTTTTCAGGGCAATTGTTCTCAAGTTAGATGCATGCTTGCCCGTTATTCTCATTGACTGTCATAGTTTATGGTGATAGTATGGCGGCAATGGGCATCATACTAAAGTATGACGGTACGGGCTCATGAAGTCGTGATTGGAATTGTCGGGGGGACATTCCGTATGCGGGCATTGTTTCCCGGACGCGATGAAGAGGGGGTCAAAAGTGGGCAATTCACTGACACGACGCAGTTTCGTCAAATGGGGATCGGCTACTGCGGGCGCTGCGGCATTGGTCGGCTTCACGGGCTGCGCTCCTGCAGGAGACGCGGGCACCGATACGGGGCCTGCTGCTTCCGCAGGGGAAAAGGGCGAATGGAAAACCGGCGCCTGCATGAACAACTGCAGCTGCGGTTCCTCGCGCTGCTTACTCAAAGTGTACGTTGAGGACGGCGTGCCGCTCAAGGTTAGAACCGACGAACAGGACGAGGACACCATCGAGGTGCCTCAGCGTCGAGCCTGTCCGCGCGGACGCGCCCAGATCAGCAACATCACCTCGCCGGCGCGCATCAAGCACCCGATGAAGCGCAAGGGTTGGAGTCCTGAGAATCCGAACGGCGAGATGCGCGGCAAGGACGAGTGGGAGCGCATTAGCTGGGATGAAGCGCTCGATTACATCGCCGCCGAGATGAAGAAGGCCTACGATGCGTACGGCAACCGGTCTATCCTCGCTGCGGCCTACGACGACATCGGCGACACGTACTTCGATCCGGTTATCTGTCTGCTCAACAGCTTGGGCGGTGCTGTGCACCACGATATGGGCACCGTTTCGCTCGGTTCGTGGCCGCTTCCCGAGCTGTTCATGACCGGCGGCATGCTCAATGCTCCCGACGCGCTAGCCGTCGCCGAGAGCGATCTGCACTTCCACTTCGGCAACAACTGGATGGCGAACAAGGGCGGCAACACCGCGTATCAGCTTGACTATGCGCGTGAACAGGGCGGCAAGATCATCATTGTCGACCCGTGGCTGAATCAGACGGTGCAGGCGGTCGCGGACGAGTGGGTGGCCGTGCGTCCTGGCACCGACACGGCGCTGTGCATCGGCATGATGTATCACCAGATCGAGAACAACCTGTACGATCAGGAATTCCTCGACACGTACTGCGTAGGGTTCGATGCCGAGCATATGCCCGAAGGCGCTCCGGCTGAGGACAACTTCAAGGATTACGTCTTGGGCACCTATGACAACGAACCTAAGACTCCCGAATGGGCAGAAGCCATCTGCGGCGTTCCGGCTGAGACGATTCGCCGTTTGGCCGAGGAGATCCATGCGGCGGAGAAGGTGGATTTCTTCGCTGGCCAATCGACGACGAAGATACCTGCAGGTGAGATGTTCGCGCAGGCATTCTACACGCTTGCTATGATGCACGGTGGCCTTGGCACGCCGGGCAACTATGCCAGCTGGGTCGGTTTGCATGAGGGCATGTCGGGCACCCCGTTCGTGATGGCGGGCGATTCCTCCAACGGTGCGAAGAAGAACCCGGTGAATCCGCTGACTCCGCCTTCGGTTATGTCGACTCCTGACTGGTCGAAGATCGAGGACCCAACATCATGGGAGAAGATCGACCATACTGAATGCTGGGTCTCCATCCTCAATGGCGAATACGGTCGCGACATATGGCCGGGCGGCAAGAAGCCGATCGACATCCACGTGATCTATTCGGGTGGTTATCAGAACTCGCTGAACTCGCTGCCGAACGCTAATGCGGCTATAGAGGTGTTCCGTAAAGTAGACTTCGTTTGGGGGGCGAATCCGTTCTTCGATCCGTCGCGCCAGTATTGCGACATCGTGCTGCCGATCGCCACGTGGTGGGAGAAGGGCAATCTTGCCTGGATGAACAACTCGGATACGGTGTACTGGGCTGATCGCATCATGGAGCCGCTATTCGAGTCTAAGCCGGAATCGTACGTTGCGGAAGAGCTTGCGAAGCGTTTGAACGTGGATCCCGCAGCCGTTAACACGATGTCCGATGCAGAGCGTACGTACACGTCTCTCGCAGGTGCCATGTACATGACCGACCACGACACTATGCAATACGCCCCGCTCCTGACCATCACGCAGGAAGACATCGACGAGCTCGGAGTTGAGGGCGTCCCGCAAGAAGGTGTCATAACGGTGGCCGAATTCAAGGAAAAGGGCCTCTACAAGACAAAACGATCCTTCGGCGACAAGCTGACGAATATCCCGTACAAGGCGTTCTACGCCGATCCTGCGGCAAATCCGCTGGCTACGTCTACGGGCAAGTTCGAGATCTACTGCCCCACGCTGTCAGGTTACGTCAACTCGGTCGGCTTCTCAACGATCTCGCCTATCGCGAAATGGCAGATCGGCGACCCCGAACAGGGTCAGGGAACCCAGACCGAAGAGTACCCGCTACTGCTGTGGACTCCTCATTCGCTGCGTCGCGCCCACACGGTCAACGACAACGTCGCGTCGTTGCGCGAGGCGTTCCCGCAGGAGTGCTTCATGAGCGAGGTGGATGCGCAGGAGCGCGGCATCAAGAACGGCGATATCGTGCTCATGACCAGCCCGCATGGCAAGGTGCTCCGTCCGGCGAAGGTCATGCCCACGCTCGTGCCCGGAGCGGTGGCGCTTCAGGATGGCGCATGGATCCAGATCGACGAGGAGACGGGTATCGATTTGGGCGGCGATCCCAACATCCTGCAGGCGCCGAAGTCTTCCGGCGAAGCATCCCAGTCCTGGACCGGCACCCTCGTGCAGGTGGAGAAGTATACGGGCAGCATCAAGTTGGAACCTGACAAGAATCGGCCGATCGTCATGCCGGTTGGCGTGGAATAAGGGAGGTGCATCATGGCTCAGTACGCATTCTACTTTGATTCCAACAAGTGCTCCGGCTGCAAGACGTGCCAGGTGGCGTGCAAGGAAACCTACAAGCTGCCGGTGAACAACCTGTACCGCAAGGTGCTCAACTACCAGGGCGGCACCTGGGAACTCAACGAAGCGGGCAGCTACGTGCCCAACGGCGTGTTCGGCTACTTCGTCTCCATGGCGTGCAACCACTGCGTCGATCCGGCGTGCGTGGCGAACTGTCCGACGGGCGCCATGCAGAAGGACGAGGAAACCGGCATCGTGTGGACCGATCACGAGGTGTGCATCGGCTGCAAGACGTGCCAGACCGTGTGCCCTTACGATGCGCCGACGTACGACGACGAAGCGGGCTACATGTTGAAGTGCGACATGTGCAAGGCCGAGCTGGAAGCGGGCGGGAGCAAGCCCCTCTGCGTCACCGGCTGCCCCATGCGCGCGCTCGATTTCGGCACGCGCGAGGACATGATCGCGAAGTACGGCGAGGGCGACGTCGAGGTGGAGCCCCTGCCGAAGGACACGACGCATCCGAACCTCATCATGAACCCGCATCGCGATGCCCAGAAGTCGGGCAGCGGCACCGGCGCGCTCGTGAACCTGGAAGAGGAGATCTAACGGCATCAAGCTGGGCGGCCGCTTCGTCGGCCGTCCAGCTGTTTCGGAGGGGAAAGGGGAAACGATGAACGCACCGTACAACCAGGACGTGCTTGCGGCTGCGGAGGCGTGCTTCGCGCAGGCGTCCCAGCTGCTGTACTGCGAGCCGGATGCCGAGGTCGTCGCCGACCAGGTGGCGGAGCGGCCGTTCCAGAACGCGCCGTTCGGCATGGACGATGCCGATGTGCGCGAGGGCATGGCGCTGATGGACGCTTGGTGCGTCGCCGCCGCGGCTGACGAAGCGGGCTTCGACGAGCGCGTGGCGGCGCTTCGGCGCGAGTGGCTGCGGCTGTTCGTGGGCGCCGGAACGCCCGATGCGCCCAGCTGGGAGTCGTTCTACCGCGATCCGAACAGCCAGCTGTTCAGCGCGCGCACGCTGGAAGTGCGCGAGCAGTACCGTCGCCACGGGCTGCAGATCGAGCGGCTGCATGCGGAGCCCGACGACCATCTGGGGCTCATGCTGGGCTTCGTCGGCCATCTGATCGGGCTTGAAGCCAAGGCCCTCGCGGTTGGTGATGATGCGGCGGCGGGCGAGGCTGCCGACGAACAGGAGTCGTTCCTGGTCGAGCACGTGCTTCCCTGGCTTGCGGCCTGGCGCTACAGCGTCGATGCGCATGCGTCGTCCGACTACTTCCGCGGGACAGGCGCGTTCGTGTTCGGGCTGTGCGCGCGCTACGCACAGCGCTTCGGCGTGGCGTTCGACCGCGAAGGGCAGGTGTTCAAGCGGAAGTAGCTAGGCATCGGGCGGTCGAAGCCCTATCATGAACTGAGCGTCTGGCGAGAGGGGGACGAGATGCTCGGGACGCTTGTGGTGCTGTACCTGTTCCTAGGAGGATGCGGAGCCGGCGTTATGTTCGTGACGGCGGCCTGGTCGCTTGCGTTTCACCGAACGCGAACGCGCACGCAGGAGCAAACGGCGGCGTTCGGCGATTTGAAGGCCCGGTGCTACGGCATCGGGTTCGTCATGCTGTGCTTGGCGGCGCTGTGCCTGCTGCTCGATCTGGGGCGCCCCGAGCTGGCGTTCTTGCTGTTCACGCGGCCTACGCTGTCTATACTGTCGTTCGGCTCGTTCACGCTGCTGGCCAGCATCCTGGTCAGCGGGTTTCTGGCGGTGGCGAACCTCATGTACGTGCCGTTCGTCCGTGCCGGGGCGCGCAAGGCGGCCGAAGCGGCGTGCTTGGCGGTGTCGCTGTGCATGATGGCGTACACCGGCGTGTACGTGGGGTGGATCGAGGCGGTTGCGCTGTGGAACAACGCGGCCACGCCTGCGCTGTTCGCGTTGTCGTCGCTGTCGGCGGGCGTCTCGACGGTGTTCGTGATCGCGCCGTTCGTGCGCGATGTGACGCGCTTGAGCGGATGGATGCTGCTGCTCCATCGCGTCCATCTGGCGGTGCTGGTGCTGGAGTTGGTGATGCTGGCGGGGTTCGTGGCGTTCGGGTTCTCCAACCCCTTCGCGCGCGAATCGCTGGCGATCCTGTTCGACCCGAGCGGGCTGGGCCCGTGGTTCGTCGTGGGGCTGGTGGGCTTGGGGCTGTTGGTTCCCTTGGCCGTCGAAGTGTTCGTCACGGTGACGAAGCGGTTGGTTCGCGCGCTGCCGGTGGACCTGCTGTGCATCGCGGGAGGGCTGGTGCTGCGATTCTGCGTTGTTTGGTCGGGGATGCATTGAAGATGCGCGGTTGCCGCCGCTGTACAAGCTGGTTATCTTGTACAATGCGGAACGGATGATCCCTCAGAAAGAATAAGGAAGTGGCATGGCGTTATTCGAGATAGACGAGTCGTCGGGGCTGCCCGTGTGGGTGCAGCTGCGCAACCGGTTCGTCTACTTGATCAAGACCGGCCACTACCAGCCCGGGGATCAGCTGCCCAGCGTCCGCACGCTTGCCGCCGAAGCCGCCATCAACTACAACACGGTGAGCAAGGTGTACATCAACCTCGAGCACGACGGGTATGTGGAATCGGTTCGAGGCCGCGGCGTGTTCGTCCGCGATATCGGCAAGCTGGCCGCCGACGACGTGCAGTCCATCGCCGATACGGAAATCGAGGAGAGCATCAAGCGGTGCCTCGCGTTGGGCATGACGCTTGATGAAATCATGTTGAGGATGATCGACGTCGCCCATCGCGTCCAGCAGGACGTGGAAGGGGGCGCGAGCATGAGACGGGGCTTGTATGAAAAATCGCAAAGGAAAGAATCAAACTGACGCGCCGGCCGCCAAGCCGTTTTCCATCGAGCAGTACAACTCGCGCACCGATCGGCGCACGTCGCAGAACGGCTCGCTCATGTTCTCGGCGTTCGTGTTCGTTGTGGCGCTCGTGCTGGCCATCGCGGCGGGCTACCTGATCACAGGAGCCTTCACCGTGTGGGTGGTGCTGGTCGGTTTCGCGCTGGCATGCCTTGCCGAGATGTCCATCCACATCGCCATGCAGTGGGAGAAGGTGGTGGTGCTGCGGTTCGGCAAGTTCAGCCGTTCGAAGGGCCCCGGCCTGTACTTCACCATCCCCTTCATCGAGCAGACTGCCCTCAAGGCTGACCAGCGCATCATGGTCACCGGGTTCGGCGCCGAGGAGACGCTGACCAGCGACCTCGTTCCCATCAACGTGGACGCCGTGCTGTTCTGGATGGTGTGGGACGCCGAAAAGGCGTGTCTCGAGGTGGAGAACTACTACAACTCCGTGTCGCTGGTGGCGCAGACCGCGCTGCGCGACGCCATCGGCCGCGCCAGCGTGTCGGAGGTGGCCATCCGCCGCAACCAGCTGGATCAGGAGTTGCAGGAGGTCATCGAAGAGCGCACGTCGCTATGGGGCATCACCGTGCTGTCGGTGGAGATCCGCGACATCGTGATTCCCCAGGAGCTGCAAGAGGTCATGTCCACCGAGGCCCAGGCCGAGCGCGAGAAGAACGCCCGCATGGTGTTGGCCGAGGTGGAGAAGGACATCTCCTCCATGTTGGTGGACGCCGCGCACGTGTACGAGGAGAACGAGGTGGCCCTGCGCCTGCGCACGATGCACCTGCTGTACGAGAGTGTGAAGGGTTCCGGCGGCACCGTGGTCATCCCGAGCGCCTACAGCGAAGGCTTCAGCGACGCCGCCCTGAAGAACATGGCCGACTCCCTGAAAACCCCGAAGTAGAGCACCGCAGCGCGTTGTTGCAGAGGCATTATCGGCCCAAAGACACGGTTTTCGCGCGAATTCCTTGTCTTTGGGCCGATAATGTTTGCGGGAATACGCACGGCGGAATCTCGCTTCTAGCAATTCACCTGGGTGAGTTCGCCGGTGTCGGAATCCATGATGAAGCCGATCACGCGCACGTGGGGCGGCATGACGGGGTGGTTCGCCACCATGTCGACGCTCTTGCGCACGGCTTCCTCGGTGTCGCCGAAGCCGGCCAGCCATTTGTCGAAGTCGATGCCGCAGTGCCGCGCGAACTCGATGCGTTCGGCCGACACCCCGAGGCGCTCCATGTTCGCCACCATCTCCTTGCCGCTCATGTGCTGCGCGCCGCAGTTCGTGTGGGCCACGATCATGATGTCCTCCACGCCCAGCTCGCACACCGCGATCAGCAGCGAGCGCATGACGCTGCCGAAGGGGTGTGCCACCTCGGCGCCGGCTACCTTGATGATCTTCGCGTCGCCGTTCTTCAGCCCTAGCGCCGCCAGCAGCAGCGCGGTGAGGCGCGTGTCCATGCACGAGACGATGGCCAGCTTCTTGTCGGGGTACTTGTCGGTGGCGTAGCGCTCGAATTCGCGGCGCTCCACGAACGCGCGGTTGTGCGCGAGTATGCCGTCGATGGTGGGGGAGATGTTCGCCTGCTGCTGATCCATGAGAGCCTTCTTTCATCCGAAGCCCCTATGATAGCGCAACCCGCTCTCACGCAATGTGCGAACGAATGTTTCACGTGAAACATTCGATGAAGACGGAGGCCGCAGACGTGGAAACGGCCGCCCGAGGGCGGCCGTTTCTGGCAGATGGAAAAGCTTGGTGCGTCGGTTTAGAACGCGCGGAAGGAGGCCTTCGGGCAGAAGCAGATGGGGCACTTCTCGAAGTTCTCGCCCTTGTGGATGTAACCGCAGATGGGGCACAGGTAGAACTTGTCGTCGTCGGGAGCGTCGATGTCGTTGTACGCCGCCAGGTAGCGCTCGGCGTGCACGGACTCGGCCAGCTTGGCGCGGGTGAACACCTGCACGGCCTTGGTGTTGCCCTCTTCCTGAGCCTTCTTGATGAAGGCCGGGTACATGTCGGACGTCTCGAAGATCTCGCCCTGAGCGCCCATGATGAGGTTCAGGTCGGTCTGCACGCCCTCGGCCTCAGGGGCGGCCGGCTTCTCGAAGTCGGGCTCGACTTCGGCGACGAGCGCGTACTCGAGGCCGATGTGGATCTGCTCGGCAGCGGACGTGGCCTCGAACAGGCGAGCGATCTGCTCGTAGCCCTGCTCCTTGGCGGCCTGGGCGAACGCGGCGTACTTGGCGGAAGCGCCGGTCTCGCCGCCGATGGCGGCCTTCAGGTTCTCGAGCGTGGTGCCGACTTCGCAGGTGCCGAAGCCGTCCATGTTCGTGGTGTTCTCGGCGGTGGGGATCTCGGAACGTACCTTCATGGGTGATACTCCTTCTCGTCTTACGTTTTCGTCTGTGCCCTCTTAATGAGAATCAATCTCAATAAGTAGAATACTCCGAAGCCGAACGAGACGCAAGGGGGTAATCGATGGCCGTCGGGTATTTCGCGAAACGTCCACAAAGCGGCTTCTTCCGCGCCGCACCTTCCTTACGGCTCCACGATGTTGAAGAAGAAGTCGAATGCCGTCAGGTGTTCGGTGAGCTTGGTTATGACGTCCTGATCCCCTTCGACGGCGATCGAAGCGGCTTGCGTGTCGGCGTCGCGGTTGAGAATGGCGAACATGCCCAGGCGCGGCATCGTGAGCGTTGCGTCGGCGTCGGCCGCCTGCGTTTCCCGCTCGTACAGCACGACGCCCGAGCGCACGGTCAGAAGGTACGGGTCCTCGTCGGTGAACGCCAGGTTTACGGTGAGGTTCAGGTTCTCGGCGGCGTTCGCGTCCAACAGGATGCCCAGGTAGTCCAGCATCATGGAGGGCGTCATGGCGCGCTGGATGTCCGAGCTGCCGGTCGCGCGGTACTTCGGATCGGCGTCCACGCCGTCGCGCAGCTCCTTCGCGCCGGTGAGGTAGGCGTTGCGCCAGGGGCCCGATTCCGCCTGGAAGCCCAGCTGCTCCAGCGCGTCGGCGCACAGCAGGCGGGCGGCACGGTTGCCGGGGTCGGCGAACACCACGAGGTTCGTCACCTCGGCAACCCATTGGTATGCGCCCTCTTCGAAGTCCTTCGCGGCTTTCGCCAGCACCGCGTCCACGTCGCCGAAGTATTCCACGAACTTCCTGGCCGACTCCGCCGGGGGCAGGGCGGCCAGATGCACGGGATTCGCGTCGTACCAGCCCATGTACTTCTGGTATACGGCCTTCGCGTTGTGCGACACCGTGCCGTAGTACTGGCGCGTGTACCAGTTCTTTTCCAGCGCCGCGGGCAGCGCGATCATGCGGGCTATCTCGTTGGACGTGTAGCCTTGGTTCACGTACATCAGCGTTTGATCGGCGATGAACTTGTACATGGCGGCGGTGTTCGTGAGATAGTCGCGTATGAAGTCCGCGCCCCAATGCGGCCAGTTGTGCGCCTGGAACGTCACCTGGGCCTCGCTGCCGTAGCGCGCGAGCGTTTCCATGAGGTAGTTCGCCCAGGCGTTGCCGTCGCGCACCTCCGCGCCGCGCAGGGTGTACAGGTTGTGCAGCGTGGCCGTGCAGTTCTCGGCAACCCACAGCGCCCGGTAGCCGGGGAACCACGTGTTCATCTCGGCGGGAGCTTCGGTGCCGGGCGTCATCTGGAACTCCATGGTCACGCCGTCGACGGTGCGCGTCTCGCCCGTCGTCGTGACGATATCGTTCGGCGCGAGGTAGGAGACGGTGCCCGTGGACTGCCCCATGCCGATGCCGATGGACAGCTTGCCGGTGGGCGAGGCTTCCAGGAACGTGCCGTACTGGTAGCCCGCGCGGCGCCCCATGGGTTGCCAGCGTACACGTTCTCGGCCACGGCATGCTCGGCGAAGCCCTGCGGCACGATGATGGGGATGGAGCGCTCGGCGACCTCCTCTTCGGACACGATGCCCTTGATGCCGCCGTAGTGGTCCACGTGGGGGTGGCTCATCACGATGCCCATCACCGGGCGCTCGCCCAGGTTGTCGGTGACCAGCTGGAACGCGGCGCGCGAGCACTCGCAGCTCATCAGCGGATCGAACACGATCCAGCCCGTGTCGCCGCGGACGAAGGTGATGTTCGTCATGTCGTAGCCGCGCACCTGATAGATGCCGTCCACGACTTCGAACAGGCCGAAGAGGTGGTTGATCTGGGCGTTGCGCCAGAGGCTGGGGTTGGCGGTGTCGGGCGCATCGGCGGGGGCGTCGGCGCCGTCGAGGAACGCGTAGGCCTTCTGGCTCCACACCACCTTGCCGTCTTCGCCGGTGATCTCCAGCGTATCGGGTGCGGCGATGAGCCCGCGCTCGGCGAATTCGCGCTCGGTTTCGTCGGAGAAGTCGAGCAGGGCGTACACGCCCTCGTTGGCCGCCGCGGTTGCCGGCGCGGCCGGTTTCGCGTCGGCTTTCAGGTTGTCGAGCGCGGCTTTGCCGGCGGCCGCGTCGTCACCGGTTCCGGCTCCTGCGGCAGCGCAGCCGCACAGGGCGCTTCCCGCAGCCACGAGCGCGCCGGTGGCGAACGCCCCGGTCACGAACGTGCGCCTGTCAAGTGCATGATGATGGCGGGTCATAGGGCCCCTCCCCTTTCCTCGCAGAGTCTCTCGGTTCGCAGCAATGGAGCACTATCACGATACGCGCATCGAAACAGCGAAAACATCGGCCGGTACGAGGGTTTTCCCGAAGTTCCCCCGATCGCTTTTGCTATGCTGAGCACGATCGAGGCTCCGTACGCGAAGAAAGACGGGTCGAACCCATGGACCAAGAAGCCCCCATCGACAGCTCGCTCATGCTGAGCGAGAAGTTCACGCCCGCGGCGCTGCCCGAGGTGTGCGCGCCGCGCCGCAGCCTCATCGGCCGGTTCGACGACGCGGCCGCCCTGCGGTTCGGCTACGTGGGGGCTCCGGCGGGCAGCGGCAAGACCGTTTCGACGCTGCTGTGGCTGAAAGCGTGCAAGCGCAAGGTGGTGTGGATCGGCCTCGATCGCTACGACAACGCGCCCACCGTGTTCTTCAAACTGCTGGCCACGGGCCTGCTGTCGGTGCAGCCGGAGAACGTGGGCATGCGCCGCGTCCTCGCGAGCCCGTCGTTTTCCGCGTCGCCCGTCGAGCACGTCATCATGATGCTGGCCGAGATGCAGCCGCCAACCGAGCGCTACGCGCTCGTGCTGGACGACGTGCACCTCGTCACGAACCGCGAGATCATGAAGGCGTTGCCGGCCGTGCTCAAGCGGCTGCCCGGGGCGTTCGCGGTGTTTCTGCTGTCCCGCAACGAGCTGCCCGATGAGTTGCGCGGCGTCGTGCGCGAGCCGGCCCAGCTCATCGGGGCCGACCAGCTGCGCTTCACCGAGGACGAGATCCGGCGCTATTTCAAAAGCCTGGGGCGCGCCCTCACGGCCGAGGAGACGCGCTTCGCCTTCGCGGCGACGGAGGGCTGGGCCATCGGCGTGGCCGCGGTGGCGAAGACGGGCAAGATCGACTCCGGCAGCAGCCACTACCTGTTCGCCAGCTACTTCGAGTCGCAGGTGTGGAACGCGTGGGATCCTGACCTGCGGGAATTCTGCCTGCGCACGTCGGCGGTGGACGAGTTCGACCCGGAGCTCGCTCGGCTGCTGACGGGGCGTCCCGACGCCCGCGCCGTCATGGACGAGCTCAACCGTACGAACACGTTCCTCAGCCGCCTGCATGGCGACGCGTACCGTTACCATCACCTGTTCCAGGATTTCCTGCGCGAGAAGGCCGCTGCCGACGGCATCGACCGCCCGAAGCTGTGCAAGGCGGCCGCCGCGTACTACCGCGAGCACCGCGACTACTCCCGCGCGCTGCGGTTCTGGATGGAAAGCGGCGACTACCGCGGCATCGATGCCTATCTGCTGTTGTTCCTGTTCGAGAACAACCGCGGCAACATCGCCGAGTACGCCGACTTCCTGAACACGTTCTTCGTGGACGAGGTTCCCGAGCGCGCGTTCAAGGAATGCCCGCCGCTGCACGTCTTGGGAGCGTGGCACGCCTACCTGACCAGCCGACGCGAGCTGTTCGAGCGCCACATGGACGCGGTGTACCGCAACCTGCCGCGCATCGCGCGTGCCGACTCGCGGTTCATGGAGTACGCGCTTCTGGCCTACAGCGTGGACCATCGCACGAGCATCCTCGAGAAGGTGAAGCACTTCCGCGCGTTCGGCCGGTTCATCAAGCGGTTCACGCCCGAGGGGCTGGCCACGAACATCGCGTCGTTCACGCACAACCTCCCCTACATGCACCGCAGCAACCTGGACTACTCCGATCTGGCGCTGGAGGAGGGCAGCATGCGGAAGCTGGAAGGCAACTTCTCGCTGCTGCTGGGCCAGGAGTGGCGCTACATCGAGCCGGGCATCCCGGCGTGCTTCGCCTACGAGCGCAACCGCCTGGACGAGGCGCTGGAGGGCATCGAGCGCGCGCGGGCGGCTATGATCCCCGAAAACAAGGTGGAGGGGCGGTTGTGCGTGGCCGTCATGTACCAGCAGACGCTTTGGCAGCTGGGCCGCACGGACGAGGCCGATGCCGTGCTGGACGAGCTGGACGGCCTGGTGGAGCGCGAGGCGCCGTTCTTCCTGCCGAACCTCAAGGCGCATCGGGCGAAGCTTTCGCTGCTCGACGCCGACAAGCGCGTCGCGCGGACCTGGCTCGACGAGTTCTTCGTCACCGAGGTCGAGCGGGTGGAGCTGTACCGCGTGCCCCAGCATTTCACGACGGCGCGGGCTCATCTGGCGCTGGAACATCGGGCGGAGGCCCTGCGCGTGCTCGACTTGCTGGATCGGTTCGGCCGGGAATTCAACCGCCCGCTCGACGTGGGCGAGGCGGGCGCGCTCAAGGCGGCGCTTCTGTGGGCGTACGGGAAGAAGGCCGAAGCCTGCGAGGCGCTGTCGTCGGCGCTCGAGGCGCTTGCGCCGTACGGGTTCGTGCGCATCGTGGCCGACGAGGGCGCGTCGGTCGAACCGGTGCTCAAGCGGCTGCTCAAGCAGGCGTCGGCGCCGGAATACGACGGTCCGCTGAAGCGTTCCTACGTGCACGAGCTGCTGTTGGCCGCCCATGCCACCGCTCAGCGCCACTCCGGCGTGACCGCGAACATCGTGCCGAAGAAGAAGCCCGTGAAGCTGTCGCAACAGCAGGCGCTGGTGTTGGAGCTGCTGGCGCAGGGCCGCTGCAACGCCGACATCGTCGCGGAAATGGGCCTGTCGCTGTCCACGGTGAAAAGCCACACGGCCGCCGCCTACCGCAAGCTGGGCGTGCACACCGCCATGGACGCCGTCCTGAAGGCCCGCGAGCTGGGCCTGCTGGAGTAGGCTTCCTTCGTTGGGGGAGTCGATCGGGACGAGGCGCGCTCCCCTGTCGCAGTGCAAAAGAAAGCGCTCCTGCATAAGCAGGAGCGCTTTCTTCGGTTTGTGCTGCGCAGTTTCGCTTACTCGCTCCTCAGGGCTTCCACCGGGTCTTTCCTGCTGGCGGCGCTGGAGGGGATGAGGCCGGCCAGGAACGTGAGGAACACGCTGATGGCCACCAGGATGACGGCGGCTTGCCACGGCAGCGAGGCCACGTTCGCGACGTCGAACAGCGAGTAGACGATGGCGTTGGCGGGTATGCAGGCCAGCATGGTCAGGCCGATGCCGATGACGCCGGCCGTGAAGCCCACGATGATGGTCTCGGCGTTGAACACGCGGCTGATGTCGCCCTTGCTGGCGCCGATGGAGCGCAGGATGCCGATCTCCTTCTTGCGTTCCAGCACCGAAATGTAGGTGATGACGCCGATCATGATGGACGACACCACCAGCGAGATGGCCACGAACGCCACCAGCACGTAGCTGATCATGTTCACGATGTCGGTGACCGAGGCCATGAGCGTGCCCACGAAGTCGGTGTAGGTGATCACCTTGTCGTCTTCGCCGTCGGCGGTCATGCGGTCGTTGTAGGCGTCGAGGATGCCGATGACCTTCTCTTTGCTCTCGAAGTCGATGGGGTAGATGTCGATGCCGCTCGGCTTGTTGAAGTCGGCGTAGCCCAGCTTCTTCAGGTTGTTGTCGTAGGAGGCGTCCTCCTTGCCCATCATCGACATCATGAGCTCGGTGAGGTCGTTCTCGTCCATGTTCATCTGGAACGCGTTGGCGAAGGCCGACTCATCGATGCTCATGGCGTTAGACATGTTCGCGGCGATCTGGTTCATGGACTGCTGCATGGCAGCGGACACCTGCGTTTCCAGCGCGGTCTGCATCTGCTGCATGTACGCGCCCAGCACGTTTTGCATGTACGAGCTCATGGCCGTGGTGATGGACGCCTGCAGCTGGCTCTCAAGCGCCTGCGCCATGGCGGGGACGGCTTGCTGCATCTTTGCCGACAGCTGCTGCTGCAGCTGGGTTTGCAGGGCTTCGGTGGCCTGCTTCATGTCGATGGATCCCATGATGGCATCGGCGATCTTCTTCTGGACCTCCTCGCTTTCGAGGTAGGCTTTCGCTCCGTCTTCCATGGTGGGAACCTTACCTTGCGCGACCTGTTCCTGCGCCCAGTTCGCGTACCACGGGTTGAACCCTGCCATGATGTCTTCCATGGCCGCCTGCATCTTCGCCGAATCCATGGTCGGCTGCACATCGCCCAGGTCCAGCTTGATGTCGCTGAAATCGACCAGGTTGCTCATGTCGATGCTGCTGGGATCGATGGCGATGGACGAGCCGTCGAACGCCGGCAACGATCCCATGTCCAGCGACAGCCCCGACAGGTCCAGCGACATGCCTGACAATCCGCTGGTCAGCGCGCTCTCGTCGAACTTGAACGCCGCCTGGATGGCATCGCCGTCGATGGTGAACAGCGACTGCATATCGAAGCCCTCGCCGTCGTCTTCCTCGCCGAACGGCTTGTCGGTGAACACGTTGGTGTCGGGATGGGCCAGCTGGTCCTTCACGATGGTGCTGCTGGCGGCCTGCTCGATCACGTAGTCGGTCAGCGTGGAGGGGTAGTTGATGCCCGAGCTCAGCATGGTGGCGGTGGCGTCTTCGCGCGGCTGCACGATGCCGACGATCTTCACGTCCTCGCCGTTGTTCACCAGGTTGCGCATGTAGTCGGTGTCGTCCGTCTTGTCTTTCCACACGTTGAACTCGTCGTCGTGCACGTAGTAGTCCGTGGCCTGCACCAGCTTGAACGTGATGCCCAGGATGTCGTCGTAGGTGGGCTGCTCGATGTTGTCGGGCGCGGTCACCTCTTCTTCGGCCGCGAACTTCTTAACCATGTCGTCGAACTCGTTGGCGTCGCGCAGACCCAGCGTGTACAGCATGAAATCGCTGATGTTGCCGTTGCCTGTGAGCACGAGCACCACCTCGTTGTGGTTCTCGGGCCAGTGTCCTGCTTTCACGTCGTACTGGCTCTCGTACAGGTTCGGGTCGCTGGGCATCTCGTAGAACACGTCGGTGCTCATCGACATGGACATGAGGCTGTTCGAGGATGCCGTTGAGCCCAGGCCCAGCGCGGACAGCGACTTGTCGGGGTTCACCTGGCGAAGCTTATCGGTGTTGGAGCTGTATATCTGCGGAGCCACGTTGTAGGTGTATTCGATGGCGTTCGTGTACTGGTCGATGTCGCTCTGACCGCTGTCCAGGTACTCCTTCAGCGACGCCAGATCGTTCGAGCCGATGCTGGAGAACATGTTGGTGACCATCTCGGTGACGCCTACTTTGTCCTGGTCGCCGTCGCCTTCGGCTTCCCCCGTGTTGCCGCCTGCCCCGGTGGCCGCGCCCAGCATCATGGAGGTCATGTCGAAGCCGGTGCTCTGGATTTGCAGCGGGTACTCCGATAGCGTCTCCTCTTCGACGGACTTGATATAGTTGTTCACGCCGTTGGCCAACGACAGGATGGCGGCGATGCCGATGATGCCGATAGAGCCCGCGAACGCCGTCATCAGCGTGCGGCCCTTCTTCGTCATGAGGTTCTTGAACGACAGCGAAAGCGCCGTGAGGAACGACATCTTCGTGCGGCGCGCGGGCTTCTCGCTCACGCGCATGTCCTCGGCGGTGGGCTCGTAGGGGTCGGTGTCGGAGCGGATGACGCCGTCGGTGAGCGTGACGATGCGCGTTGCGTAGTCTTCGGCCAGCTCGGGGTTGTGCGTGACCATGATGACCAGGCGGTCGTTCGCGATCTCGGTGAGCAGGTCCATGATCTGGACGCTGGTTTTGGAGTCGAGGGCGCCGGTGGGCTCGTCGGCCAGCAGGATCTCGGGATCGTTGATCAGGGCGCGCGCGATGGCGACGCGCTGCATCTGGCCGCCGGACAGCTGGCTGGGCTTCTTGTTCACGTGATCGCCCAGGCCCACCTTCTGCAGCGCGGCCACCGCGCGGTCGTGGCGTTCGGCGCGCGACACGCCCGACAGCGTCAGCGCCAGCTCCACGTTGGACAGCACCGTCTGGTGGGGGATGAGGTTGTAGCTTTGGAACACGAAGCCGATGCGGTTGTTGCGGTAGGCGTCCCAGTCCTTGTCTTTATACTGTTCGGTGGAGATGCCATCGATGATGAGGTTCCCCGAGTCGTAGTGGTCGAGGCCGCCCACGATGTTGAGCAGCGTGGTCTTGCCCGAGCCGGAGGGCCCCAGGATGGCCACGAACTCGTTGTCGCGGAACGACACCGACACGTTGTCGAGCGCGGTCTGGGTGAAGTCGGCCGTCGTGTACGACTTGCAGATGTTGAGCAGTTGCAGCATGGGGTGCCTTTCGGTGCGTTCCTCGCGAGGAGGCGAAACGCAGGTGTTACGCAATGGTTGATGCTTCGTTAATCATGGTTGATTTTCCTGCTTTCCCTTCTTGGGAAAGAGCAATCTTCACCGAGTTTACCGAACGGTTACTTTTGGGTTCGCGCCCGCTTGCTTACGATTTGCGGGAGATTGCGCTTTCGGGGTTTCGCTGGCGCTGGGCTTGGCGATAATGGGGCGAAACAAGAAAACGGCGGCGAAAGGACGCATGACATGGAACGCGACGTGGCATGGAAGAAATACGACGAAGCCGACCTCGAGGCGCTGGAGCATCTGGCTGCCGAGTACATCGACTTCATCTCGGACAACAAGACCGAGCGCGAGTGCGCGGCTTCGGCCGTCGCGCTGGCGGAAGAGCACGGCTACCTGCCGCTTGACCAGGCGGTGCGCGAAGGGCGCGCGCTCAAGGCCGGCGACAAGGTGTGGGCGCAGGCGCACGGCAAGGCGCTCATCCTGGCGCACCTCGGGCAGCGGCCGCTGGAGCAGGGGCTCAACATCCTGGGCGCGCACATCGACAGCCCGCGTCTCGACCTCAAGCAGAACCCGCTGTACGAGTCGAACGGGTTCACGCTGTTCGACACGCATTATTACGGCGGCATCAAGAACTACCAGTGGGTCACGCTGCCGCTGGCGCTGCACGGCGTGATCGCGAAGAAAGACGGCACCGTGGTGGACGTCAAGGTGGGCGACGACCCGGACGATCCGGTGTTCTGCGTCACCGACCTGCTGATCCACCTGGCCGGCAAGCAGATGGCGAAGAAGGCCAACGAGGTGGTGGAGGGCGAGGACCTGGACATCCTCATGGGCAACCGGCCTTTGACCTGCGGGAGCGGGAGCCTCGACGGCACCCAGTCGCTCGGCAGTCCTGGCTCGCACGGACAGTCCGCTGGACTGTCCGGCTCGTGCGGAACTCGCTTGGTGGGCACCGCCGAGGCTCCCGGGGAATCTGCAGCAAGCGTAGCGACAAGCGAGGATGTTCAGGCTCCTGCTGATGGAGAAAAGGAAGAAGAGAAGGAGCCCGTCAAGGCGTTCGCGCTTAAGCTGTTGGCTGAGAAGTACGGCATCGAGGAAGAGGACTTCTTGTCGGCCGAGATCGAGGTCGTGCCCGCTGGACGCGCCCGCGACCTGGGATTCGACCGCAGCATGGTGATCGGCTACGGGCAGGACGATCGCGTGTGCGCCTACACGTCGCTCGTGGCGCAGCTCGCGCTCGCCGAGACGCCGGAGAAGACGGCCGTGTGCGTGCTGGTGGACAAGGAAGAGATCGGCAGCGTGGGCGCAACCGGCATGGCGTCGCAGTTCTTCGAGAACGCCATGGCCGAGATCATGGAGCTTGCCGGCGAGGGCGGCCCGCTGCCGCTGCGCCGCGCGCTGGCGGCGTCCAGCATGCTGTCGTCCGACGTGTCGGCCGGCTTCGACCCCGCCTACGCCAGCGCGTTCGAGGCGAAGAACTCCGCGTTTTTGGGGCGCGGCCTGGTGTTCAACAAGTACACGGGCAGCCGCGGCAAGAGCGGCTCCAACGATGCGAACGCCGAGTACGTGGCGCGCATCCGCCGCGTCATGGATGACGCCGGCGTGTCGTTCCAGACCGCTGAGCTGGGCAAGGTCGACGTGGGAGGCGGCGGGACCATCGCCTATATTCCTGCCAAGTACGGTATGGACGTCATCGACTCGGGCGTGGCCGTGCTGTCGATGCACTCTCCGTGGGAGGTCACCAGCAAGGCCGACATCTACGAGGCCTTCAAAGGCTACGAGGCGTTCCTGAAGAACGCGTAGGGGCAGCCTGCGGGCAATGAAGCATCAGAATCGCGAACGGGGGCGGGGACGCATCGAGCGTCCCCGCCCCCGTTCCGTCCGCGCACCCGCCGCCCGTCTCGCTATGCTTGCTCTTACGAGCGTCTCCGCTCGATGCGGTTGGCGTACCTGTCTCCTGCTGCCTGGATGATCTGAACCAGCACCACCAGTACCGCGATGCACGCGATCATGATTCCCGCGTTGTAACGCTGGTAGCCGTAGCGATACGCGAGGTCGCCCAGGCCTCCGCCTCCCACAAGACCTGCCATGGCCGAGAATCCCAGCAGCGAGATGGCGGTGATCGTAATGTCTTTCACCAGCGGCACGTGCGCTTCCGGCAGCACGATGCAGAACATCGTTTTCAGCTTGCCGGCTCCGCTGGCAAACGCGGCCTCGATCATGCCCTTGTCGACTTCGGCCAACGACGCCTCGCTCAGCCGCGCGAAGAAGGCCACCGCCGCGACGGCCAAGGGGATCACCACCGCCTCGGTGCCGATTTTGGTGCCCACTATCAATGCCGATAGCGGCAGCAAGAAGATGAGCAGAATCAAGAACGGGATGGAGCGCACCACGTTCACCGTCGCGCCCAGCACCTTGTTGAGCAAGGGGCTGTTTATGAACAGGTGCGTGCTGGAAGCGTAGAGCAAAATGCCGAGCGCGCCGCCAGCCACGATGGCGATGACCAGCGCGATGCTGCACATGAACGCGGTCTCTCCCAGCGTTTTGCCCACTTCGAGTAGAATCTCGCTGATGTTATCCGGCATGCTTCAACACCTCCAGATGCTCGACCTGCCCTCTCAGATGCGCGGTCGCTCGGTCGATTTGGTCGTTGGCGCCCTCGGCTCGCACGTACAAAATGCCGAAGGGCTTCTCGTTGATGTACTCGATCTTGCCGTGCAGGATGGAAAGGCGCACGTCGAACAACTTCCCTGCATCGAATAGCACGGGTTCGGTGGCGCTTTCTCCCGCGTAGGTGAGCTTGATGATAGAGCCGTTTTGCTCGAACGCGCCGCTTGGCAGGGCGAAGTTCTGGGAGTGCCGCACCAGGCCTCGCAGCATCTCGGACTGCGGGTTGGAGAACACCTCGTAGGTTTCGCCTTGCTCCACCACTCGTCCGCCGTCCATCACTGCAATGCGGTCGCAGATGCCTTTCACCACGTCCAGCTCGTGAGTGATGACCACGATGGTCACGCCGAGTTGCTCGTTCACGCGTTTCAGCACGTCGAGCACCGATTTTGTGGTTTCGAGATCGAGCGCGCTGGTGGGCTCGTCGCACAGGAGGATGCGCGTGTTGGCGGCCAGTGCGCGTGCGATGGCCACGCGCTGTTTCTGTCCGCCGCTCAGCGTTTGGGGGTACGCGTCGCGCTTCTCCTCCAGGTTCACGAACTCCAGCAGCTCGACGACGCGCTCCTCGATGTCCTGCTTGCTCCAACGGGCGCACTTCAAAGGAAAGGCAACGTTGTCGTAGACGGTCTTAGCATTCCATAGGTTGAAGTGCTGGAAGATCATGCCGATGCCGCAGCGCGTTTCGCGCAAACGGGCGCCGGTCTGCCCTACGATGGATGCGCCGTCGATCACGATATCTCCCGACGTGGGCTTTTGCAGAAGGTTGATGGTGCGCACAAGCGTCGACTTGCCGGCACCGCTCGACCCGATGATGCCGAACACCTCGCCTTCCAGGATGGTCAGGCTCACGTCGTCGACGGCTGCGGTGGCGGAAGCCCCGTCTCGGGAAAACTCAACCTGGATGTTCTTCAGCTCTATCATGGAACGACCTTCCTTTGCGACGATTACCTAGTACGAGCTGGGCTTGCCGAAACCGGCGAAGATGTTGTCGGGGTCGTCGATGACGCTTTTGAACGCATCGGATTGCACGATTCCTTTCACAGCCTGGGCGAATTCGGCGTCGGCATCGGCGCCCTGCACGGCGATGACGTTGTAGTATCCCTCGGACAGCTGCTCGACGTAAGCCGCGTCGGCAAGGTCGAGGCCGGCGCCGATGGCGTAGTTGCCGTTGATCACCGCGACGTCCACGCTGTCCAGCACGGTGGGCAGCACTTCAGCGTTGACCTGCTGGAAGGAAAGGCCACGCGGGTTCTCCGCGATGTTGTTCACCCCTGCTTTCGCGGGGTCGACGGAGGCATCCAGCGTGATGAGGCCCGCCTGCTGCAGCACGCGCAGCGCTCGCGACAGGTTGGTGTCGTCATTGGGAATGGCGACGGTTGCGTTCGGGGGCAGTTGATCGAGCGAGCCGGCTTTGCCCAGGAACACGCCCATGGCGGCGGTGGGCACCTCGACGATGGATGCGAGGTCGAGGTTGTGCTGTTTGGAGAAGCTCTCCAAATAGGTCGCATGCTGGAACAGGTTGAGGTCGATCTCGCCGTCGGCCAGAGCATTGTTCGGCTGCACGTAGTCGGAGAATTCGACGTACTTAACCGAGTAGCCCTGCTCGGTCAGAGAGGGTTCGATGGCCTGCTCGAACATGTCTTGATAGGGTCCTGCGCACACGCCGACTCGGATGGTTTCGGCATTGGAGCCGCCGGCCGACGTACAGCCGGGCAGGATGAGCAGGGCGACGGCCAAGCAGGCGACAAGGGCTGCGGCGGCGCGGCGGGCTCGCGACGAGCGCGATCCGGCGGGGGTTTCATGTGAAGCGGTGCGGATAGTCATGGGTTTGGTCCTTTGTCTCGATGAGGGGTGCTAAGGGTAAAAAAAGAAGCCATAGGCTTCCCGTCTTCGCATGCAATGCTCTCGGCGCGCTTATGGCAGCGGGAGAACTGAATGCAGATGAAGGCAGGCACCAGGGCGCGTGGGTTGGGGCGATTGCATTCGCATGAGCACGGGCTCTCCTCTCTTCAGTGGGGTGAAAGCATTATCAACGGATGCCTAGATTGAAACAAGGGGTTTGGTCATTCGTAGTTTTGGACAGCAGTCATCTGATAAACAGATAACTCGGTTAACGGTAAAGTCGTCTACGCAGGTAAAGGGCGGGCAGGTGCACGGTTAGGGCAGGCCGTGCACCGTGCGCTGCCGAACTGCCAATTGGCTTCATTGCCGTCTTCCGCTACACTGCTCGCATTGTTTTTTGCGCGTCCGGACTGTTCAGTCTGGGCGCTTTCGATAAGCGAGGACGTATGGTACGTGAGAAATTCGGATCCCGTTTAGGGTTCATCCTGATCAGCGCGGGATGCGCCATCGGGCTGGGGAACGTGTGGCGCTTCCCTTACATCGTGGGGCAGTACGGGGGCGCGGCATTCGTGCTTTTGTATTTGCTGTTCTTGGTGGTGTTCGCGCTGCCCATTCTCGTGATGGAGTTCGCGGTGGGCCGGGCGAGCCAGAAGGGCGTCGCGCGCAGCTTCGACGAGCTGGAGCCGGCCGGGTCGAAATGGCATCGGTTCAAGTGGGCGGCCCTTGCGGGCAATTACCTGCTGATGATGTTCTACACCACGGTTGCCGGATGGATGCTGGCGTTCATGGCGTTCAGCGGCGCGGGCACGTTCGAGGGCCTGGACGCCGGCGCCGTCGAAGGGGTGTTCAACGGGCTTCTGGCCGACCCGCTTATGATGGTCGCGTTCATGCTGGTCGTAGTGCTGATAGGCGTGTTAGTGACGCGGGCCGGCTTGCGCAACGGCGTGGAGCGCATTACGAAGACGATGATGGCCGCCCTGTTCGCCGTCCTTGCCGTGCTGGTGGTGCGCGCGGTCACGCTTCCGGGCGCCGAAGAGGGCCTGTCGTTCTATCTCATGCCCGATTTCGCGAAGCTGTTCGAAGGCGGGTGGGGGACGTTCGTCGATGCCGTGTTCGCGGCTATGGGCCAGGCGTTCTTCACGGTGTCGGTGGGCGTGGGGTCCATGTCCATCTTCGGCAGCTACATCGATAAACGCTACCGCCTTACGGGCGAGGCGCTGCGCGTCGCGGGGCTGGACACGCTCGTGGCCATCATGGCGGGCCTCATCATCTTCCCGGCGTGCTTCGCGTTCGGGGTGGAGCCGGGCAGCGGCCCCGGCCTGGTGTTCATCACGCTTCCCAGCGTGTTCAGCCAGATGCCGGTGGGGCAGCTGTGGGGCACGCTGTTCTTCCTGTTCATGAGCTTCGCCGCGCTGTCCACGGTGGTGGCGGTGTTCGAGAACATCATGAGCTTCAGCATGGACGAGTGGGGCTGGTCGCGCAACCGCGCTTGCCTGGTGAACGGCATCGCGCTGGCGCTGTTGTCGCTGCCGTGCGTACTGGGCTTCAACGTGTGGGCGGGCGTGGAGGTGCCGGGTATCGGCAATATCCAGGCCATCGAGGACTTCCTCATGTCGAACAACGTGCTGCCGCTGGGCGCTCTGGTGTTCCTGCTGTTCTGCACGTCCAAGCGGGGCTGGGGTTGGGATGCGTTTCTGCGCGAGGCCGACACGGGCGAGGGCACGCGCTTTCCTCGCTGGGCTCGCGGCTACGTGCGCTTCGCGCTGCCCGTGCTCATCCTGGCGGTGTTCGTGGCCGGCTACGTACCCATCGTGCAAACCTGGCTGGGGCTGGGGTAGGCCCGCGGCGCCGGAGGGAGGGCGCCGCGGGCCGAGCGGAGCGGGGAGAAGTCTAAAGGTTCCGGTGCAACTTAGATCTCGCCCTTCACGGTTTCTGCCATGAGGTAGCCGTAGTTCATGGCGGCGTCGAAGCCCATCGCGTAGGGTCGGCCGTCCTTCTCCTCGATGGATCCGCATACGTCGCCCGCCGCGTACAGTCCGGCGACGGCTTCGCCCGAGTCGCTCAGCACGTGTCCTTCGGTGTCGATGGCCAAACCACCCGTGGTCAAGTAGAACGTGGGGATGCAGGACACTACCCAAACGCCATCATGCGTGTCGAGGTAGGGCAGCTTCTTGCGTCCGAACTCGTCTTCCTCGCCGGCGAGCGCGTGGGCGTTATGCGTATCGAGAGTGGCAGCGAGGTCGGTCAGCCCCAGCTCCTCGGCAGCAGCCTCCACGGAATCGTAGTGCACCATGTCGCCACGGTGCTCGAGGCATTTGTAGGTATCCATGGCGTACAGCTCGTTCTTGTTCGTGGTGATGCGGCCCGCTTCGTCGGTGACGTAGAAGAACTTCCCCCCGTTCGTTTCATCGAGAAGCGCCCGCCCAAGCACGCCGTGGTTATCCGACATGATATTGCCGAACTGCTTGCCCGACGCGTTCACGAGGATGCCTGGCGTGGTCTGGTACAAGAAGGCGATCTCGAAGTTCGATCCGGCCTGGTTCGTGGTGGACAGGAATGCGCCTAGGTCGCGACCCATGCACTCGATAGCGCCTCCCGCCTTCTGTCCCAGCTCGATGCCATCGCCGGTGGAGCCGGGTGCGCAATTGAACTTGAAGTCGGCGTACTGAGGGTAGTGCTCCTTGATCATGTCCGGGTTGGCCGCGAACCCTCCCGACGTGAGGCATACGGCCTTCGCCGTGACGGTCCAGGTAGAGCCGTCACGCCCTTCAGCTTTGAGCCCGGTCACGCGACCGTCGGCATCCTGCACGAGTTCGGTCACCTTCGTCGCGTATACGATCTGTCCGCCAAGCGCACCGATGCGATCGACCAGGTAGTCCTTCGCGTATCCGCAGCCGCCCATGTAGCAGCCGGGAGCCAAATACGGCGTCACGCCGTACGCCTTGTTCACGCCCAAGCTGTAGAAGCCCACGCCGATGCCGTGCATCCAATCCACCAGTTGTCCGGAGTTCGAGTACATGGCCGTTTGGTACGGCATCGCGCCGTCGAAGCGGTCGTTTTCGGGAACGAGGTACTTCTGCATGACTGCCAACATAGCTTGCTTGTTGTACATGGGATTGTCGTCGGCCCTGCCGAGCGCGTAGTTCGCTTGCAGCTGCGATTCGGCGGCGGCGACGCCCGAGTACGTCATGGGCATGGAGCCGCCGGCAATGTCCTGCTTCTCGAAGAGCACCACCGTTTTCCCGGCTTCCAGCAGTCGCGTCGCTGCAACGAGGCCTGCGGTGCCGGCGCCCATGAACGCCACGTCCACGTCGGCGGTCTGCGCGGCGCCGCCGCTGGGGGTTGCGGCGCCTAGGCGGAAGTCCTTCGGATTACCGCCGGCGTTCGTGATGGCGTCGGCTACAGCGCTTTGCACGGCCATCGATGTGGTGGTGGCACCGGTGACTGTGTCCACGTCGATGTTCTTGGCTTCGAGAATCCTCGTTGCCATCATCGGAGCGGCCGTGGATCCGATGCCGATGGTGTCGTCGCAGCGCAGCACGCTGATGCCTGCGATGTCGCCGCCCGCGACGGTCACCTGCACGAACAGGTCGTCGTCGTGGCCCATAGCCGAGCCTATCCATTTGCCGTCGGTGAAGCTGTCGGGCACGCTTTTCTTCTCCGGTTTGGCGTCTTTCGCCGAGTCGTTGCTCGCCTGTTGCGGCGTCGCGCATCCCGCTAGACCGCCCAGTGCGGCGACGCCGCCGAATGCGAGCGACCCCTTGAGAAAGTCCCTGCGATTGAGTTCCATAGTGTTGCTCCCTCCTCGATTGGTCGGCGTGGCTTCGTGATCGCCGTGCCTCGCCGAAATGAACAACGCGAGTATCGCCAGGCGAGGTTGTCGGAGTCGACCCCGATTATCGGTGCATGTATCGAAACGGACGGTTTCCGCCTCGCCCATTTTCGGTTATTTTTTGCATCGTGCCTGGTCAATGTCATTCGTATATGAAGGCTGCAGACGGTTTTCCATTCGACGCCCCCGTCGCCGCGCGCAAGACAAGGTACAATGCGTTCGGGAGGAAATCGCGTGACAAGCAAGCATGCAGGCATAGCCCTTGGGGCGCTCGGTTTCGGTCTGTGCAAGACCGCGATTTCGGTTGCCTACATTACGGCGATGGGCTTGGTGTCCTCTACTGTCGGATTCGTGTCCGAGCTTGATTTCATGTTCGCGATGAACGCGATTTCGTTTGCGACGGCGCTTGCGATCATCGCGCTCGTGCGCGCAGGACGGCTTCGTCCGGGTGCGCTATCGCAAGTTCCGGCTGTGATCGCGTTGCTCGTCGGGTTCTTTTTGAGCGCTACCGGCGTAATGGCGGGGCTGCCGTTCGCGGCGACGGCCGTGTTCTACGGCGTGCTGTGCGGGTTCGCGCTCACGGTGCTCAATGCTGCATGGCTCGAGGCGTTCGTTGCGGAGCCCGATGCCGCTTACGGCGTCTACCAAATCGTGGGTGGGCTGATCGTTCAATGCGTGCTGGTGTCGGTGCTACCGCTTTTGGGGTCGCTTGCGGCAAGCGTGCTCTCCATTGTGGCGGTGGTCGTTTCGGCCTGCCTGCTCGTGCGACTCAAGCGCATGCTCTCGTTTGCCGAGCGCGACGAGCTTCTTCCGGCGAACCGCGGCGATCGCCTCTCGTTGCTGCAGGCGTTCTTATGCCTGTTCGTGCTCGTGGGCGTTGTGGGCATCCTGCACACCACGGTACTGGGCTCGCAGTCCGAGAGCATCGTAGGCGATGTGAACATGTGGATGCCGCTGGTGGCGGCCACGGCGATCACCGCGTTGGTGGCAGGGCTCACCATGCGACATCCCGATCCCACGGCCGTCTACAAGGGTTGTCTGCCCGCGATGCTGGCGATCCTCTCGTTGCTGCCGTTTTTCGGCGAAGCGCTCGGCGGGCTGGCCGGTCTCGTCATGATCACGTGCTACGACGTGTGCGGCATGGTGTTCCTGCTGTTCATAGTCGATCGTGCACGCACGTTGCGCATGTCGAGCTATGTGCTGTCAAGCGTGTACCTGGGCGGCTCGGGTCTGTTCTTGGTGATCGGCCTGTCCATAGGCGGCGTTCTGGGCGCGCTCAGCGCCGATTACGGGCTGTCGTTGTTGACGCTGCTCGCGTTCGCGGCCATCTACCCGTTGGCCATCGTGCTGGTGGTCGCGTTGCGCCGCGCGCATCCGCAGGACGCGTCTTCCGCCGCGGCGGGGGAGGGTGGGGAAGGCGCGCCGAGCGCGGATGCCGTTCCCACCGTCGACGACGCGCTGGGCGCGGGCGTCGACGCGGTGGCGGCGCGGTTCGAACTGACGCCGCGCGAGCGCGAGATACTGGGCTACTTGGCACGCGGCCGTACAGCCAAGTTCATCGCCGAAGAGCTGGTCATTTCCGAGAACACCGCGTGGGCCCACATCAAGCGCGTCTACGCGAAAACCGGTGTCCACTCCAAACAAGAGCTCATGAGCGTCGTCGAGCAGCAAGGAAGAAGCCGCTAGAAACGAAAAGCGCCCCGGCTGAGGGAGGGAGCCGGGGCGCACGGGGAGGGTGACGGTGGTGCGGGCCTACTTGGCTTGGGCGTCCCACGCTTCGAGGCTTGCGGCGTTTCGTCCTGCGATGCGGCCCCACACCATGTTCTCGGCGTTGTTTCCGCCCGAGATGCCGTACGTGTGGCCGGCCATGTTGCCGAAGCATCCGGCGGCGTACAGGCGCGGGATGGGCTGGTCGTTGCAATCGACGACGTTCGCTTCGGTGTTCTTTTTCGGGCCGCCTAGCGTGGAGCAGCCGCCGGGGTACAGGGGCCAGGCGTAGAACGGGCCGTCGAGCGAGACGGGCGCGAGCGTGTCGGCGGTTCGATCGAATGCAGGGTCGTTTCCTTCGTCGCAGTATGCGTTGTACGTTTCGAGCGTGGCTTGAACCGATGCGGCGTCCGGGGCGTTGTCGACGGCGGCCATCTTCGCGCAAAGCTCTTCGAGGGTGTCGGCTTTGATGATCCAGCCCTTTTCGATTTCGGTTTGGTTGTCGACGCTCCAACCTTCGAATCCTCCGCACTCGCTGGGAATGTCTTCGAGTGCCATGCCGATGGCGGTGGAACCGCCGGGGGTGTTCAGCACACCGCCCTTCACGGCACCGAGCGGCCCGGCATCGATGACTTCTTGGCCGGCGATCACCCAGGTGGGAATGCGCTCGAAGTCGGCGAGCGTCGAGTCGTTGAACTTTTCGAATTCGTGCCATCCCACATGCGGGCTCAAGAACGTGGACTCGGCGATCCACCGCTTGCCCAGGCGGTCGAGCATCACGTAGTTGTTCGCGCCCGGCGTGACCGTGAACGCGTACGGCCACTCGAAGTCTTTGAAGTAGGCGTTGTACGAGCCGATGATGTTGTTCATATGCCACAGCTGCGCGCCCACGTTCTGCACCATCTTGATGCCGTCGCCCGTGTTGAACGGCCAGCCGTAGAAGCCGCTCATGGGGTAGCATTTGCAGTATTCGTTCTTGAGCTCGTCGTTGAACTCGAATCCGCCCAGCGTCATCACCACGCCTTTGCGCGCTTTGACGGCTTTCGGTGCTTCGTCGTCGCCGATGAGCGTGTAGCAGCCGACTATCTCCTTCGTGTCGGGGTTTTGGATGAGCTCCTCGTCGTGGCAGTTGAAAACGACTTCGATGCCGAGGTCGGAACGTGCTTGGTCAAGCGTATGCCAGCCTGCGTTGCCGCCCTTGGTGGGATCACCGAACGAGCAAACGTGCATCGCCTCGGCGCCTTCGATCCAGGGATATTCGCAGCTGGAGGTGCCGCCCGAGGCGTTCGTGCCCTTCTTGAGCTCCGTGTCGATGTTCCAGTAATCGCAGTAATCCATGTTCTGGTAGCACTCTTCCGCCCACGCTCGCGCGATGTCTTCAGGCGTGTGGCCCTTCGAGAAGCCGGTGATGTACTGCACGGCTCCGTCGATGTCGTCGACCCAGGTGTACTCGCCCATGTTGATGGACGAGTTCCCGCCTCCGCGCGAGGGAGCTTTCTCAAGCACGAGCACGTCGGCCTCGCCCTCGTCCTTCGCGGTGACGGCGGCCCACAGGCCCGCGCCGCCGTAGCCGATGACCAGCACGTCCGTCTCGTAATCCCAGGTTGACGGCATCCAATCGTCCGATGCGGAGGCTTTCTGCGCACAGCCTCCCAGCGCTCCTGCGGCAGCAACGCTCGCGGCGGCGATTCCCGCCCCCTTGAATAGGTCGCGTCGTGTCAAGCTCATCTCGATCCCCTTTCCTGTGCGGTTCGCTGCACGTGCAGCGGGTTCCTAACTATGCTCATGGCAGGTGTAGCATTCGAACACGTCGGCATGGTGGCAGCTCATGCAGTACGCTTTGGCGTCCCCTTGCAGATCGGTCTGCTCCTCGTGCATGCTGTGGCAGTCGGTGCAGGCGATCTGGCCGTGCGTGTCGGTTTCCGGCAGCTCGTGCGGGTTGACGGTGGTGCCCTGCGCATCGGAGAGCGCGGTGCACGAGCTGCTTTCCGCTGCGATTTCATCTTGATCGTGGCAGCTCAGGCACACTGATGCTTCAACCGTGGTCTGCTTCAACCTCGATGGCATCCGGTCGTCTGACGAGGCGCCCTCATGCTGCTTGGCCAAGGTCGCGGTGTCGGTATGGCAGTCGGCGCATTGCAGGCTCGTGTGCTTCGAAGCCGTGCACGCGGCATCTTGCCGCGAGGACGCTTCGTCGGCGTGGCAGGTGCTGCAATCGGTTTCGGTCGTCCACTCGGTCAGCGTGATGGACCCGTTTGCGGCCTCCGCCTTCGGCGCCGCTCCCTGAGAGGCCGCTTCCTGCGGTGAGCAGCCCTGCAGGCACCCCAGCCCCGCGGCGCAGGCGAGCACGCTCGCGCAGACGGTCAGCAGTACGACCGATTTTGCGTTGGCGCGTACGATCGCTTCCCCTTTGTTCAGCTTCATGGTTCCTCCTTTCCGTGGCGTGAATTCCAACGGGCTCCATGGTGGCAGGAGAAGCGGGCGCAGAACTCCCCTCCGACATATGATTTGCGGCGAAAACCCTTCATCTGTTTCAGAGTATTTTCTGTTGGTGGGCCGTGCGGACCCTGCGAAGCAAGCTATGATGAAGGTGCTTTCAAACAGGCTGCATGTTCTTGGAGGGCATATGGCACAAGGGGACGAGGGCGCGCGGGGCGCCCGGGTTGAACGCGGAGCGGTGCGCACGGGCCGCTGCGCTGCAGGACTGGCGCTGCTGTGGTTCTGGGTGCCGTGGGCTGCGGCGATCGCGCATCCGTTGGAACAAGGCGCTCTGCTGGCCCCGTTGCTGGCGACGGCCCTGTTCTTCGGCGCGTGCGCATGCGCGGCGCTTGCCGCGCTGCGGCTGGCGAAGCGCGTCGGTACGGGGTACGCGCGCATGGGGGACGTGCTTGCGGCAAGCGCGGGGAGCCTGGGAAGCGTGATCGCCCTGCTGGCGTACGCGGCGGGCGAGGCAAGCCTCGCGTTGCAGGTGCTGGCGATGCTGCTGTCGGGGTTCGCGATGGGGCTCGCCATCGTTCGGTGGGAGCGGAGCGTGGCCGGCGTGTCGGAGCGGGGGATGGTGGGGTGCGCCGCCGCTCTGCTGGCATCGTGGTCGGCGCTGTTGTACGTCCTGTTCGCGGGCGGTGGTTCGGGGGCGAGCCTGGCGGGACTCGCAGGCGTGGTCTCGCTTGCCGTGCGCCCTCGTGCATTGCGGCCCGATGCGCAGGATGTGGTGGTCACCCGGCTGCTCACGTTGCAAACGGCCTCGTTTCTGAAGCGCTACGCGGGAGCGTTCGCGGCGTCGGGGGCGGTGACCACGTTCGCGCTCATCCAATTCGCCTCCGCGTGGTTCGCGGTCGTGTCCGACGATACGTTTCTGGTGCTGCTGCTGGTTGCTCCCGTGTTTCTGCTCGTCCTGCTGTGCGCGTGGCTGCCCAAGCGCGAGCAGAACTTCATGCTGGTGTTCCACCTCTCGTTCGTGGTGGCGCTGCTGGCCTTGTTCCCGGTCAACCCGGGAACGCCGATATCGCTCAACGTGTCTGTGGCGTTCTGCCTGTTGTGGATCGGGTCGCTCGTGGGGTCGCTCCTGGTCATGGGATCGCGGGTGAATCGGGCGCTTCGGCCTTGGTGCGATCCTTGCGGCCTTGGGCCGGCGGCGTTCTGCCTGGGCGTTGCCGCGGGCGCGCTCGTGGCCATCGGGTGGACGATGACGCCCGACTTCGAGACGGTGGCTTCCGGCTCTCCCGACGGCATCGTGAAGGTGAGCGTGGTCACCTCGTTCGCGCTCATCGTGCTGTTTTGCGCGACGAACGTGGTGCTGCGCGGATCGATGCTGCGGCGGGTGGAGCTCATCGCGCGCGGTCGCATCACGCAAGTGATGCCGGCGCCGCGGTCGTTCTCCGGATCGGAGGCGCACGGGGAGGGAGACGCACCCGATGCGCTGCAGGATGCGTACCGGCGCATCGCGTTCGACCGGGGGCTCACGCCGCGCGAGTTGGACGTGCTCGTGGTGCTGGGGCGGGGCAACACGCTCGCGCGCGTGCAGAGCGAGCTGGTCATCTCCGAAGGCACCGCCATCACGCATCGGCGGAACATATACCGCAAGCTCGACGTGCACAGCAAGCAGGAGCTTCTCGACTTCGTCGAGCGCTACGCGCGCGCATGAGTCGGGGGAGGGACGTTCTCCTCCTACGGGCGCAGCTTCATATGGATAGCTTGGGCGGGGCAGGCTTCCACGCAGGCACCGCATTTCGAGCATTCGGGGATACGCTTGCTGTGGGGATCCACTTGCTCGGGGCAGGCTTCCACGCAGGCGCGGCAATCCACGCCCGAGCTGCGCAGGCATGCGTCGGCGCGCACGCGCGGCCGCAGGGTGCGATTCAAGCCCGAGATCAGGGACACGAGTGCGCTCACAGGGCAGATCTTCGCGCACCACTTGCGCAAGAACGCTATCTCCAGCACGAGGATGGCAGGGAAGATGATTAGCCCCCACGACGTCTCGTTGAACTGGAACAAGTGCCACACTCCTATGAAGGTGGCAAACGTGAGCCCAATGGGGCACACGAGGCAGAACACGGGGAATCCGAAAACGGCCGAAGCTCCCAGCGCGCCGAGCAGCGTGGCATGGCGCGTGTCCAGGCGCAGGCCGTCGCGCCCTCCTCCCACGGGCGCGAGCGCGCAAGAGGCGCAGCGGTGGCCGTCTTCGCGAGCGTGGGAGCAGGCGTGATGTGCGGCGGAGACACTGCCGTCTGCGGCCTTGCGCTTACCCGGCTTGAAGAGTCGCTTTAGCCAGGGGGCGGGGCACATCCAGGCGCAGAACGCCTTGCCCACCAGGGCTATCACCAGCACCATACCCAAAAGCAGCAGCAGGGGTTGAAGCATGATCTGGCGTGCTCCGAACATGGTTTCAAGTGCACCGAGCGGGCAGATGGCGGCTATGGATTCGATACCGAACGCGGAAGGCGTGCCGATGCCGATGCGGAAAGTCAGGCCAGCGGCGACTGCGCATACGGCAAGCGCGAAAGCAGCCCCACGCGCCTTGCGGAAGGGGAAGCGTCGCGTCCGGCCTTCTGCCTGTCGGTCGTGGTCCGCGGAGGCTTCACGCGAAGCTTCCGTGCAATCGGCGACTCCGGTTTTCTCCGACAGCACCTCATTGGGCTCGTCCATCAGGCGCTCCTCTCAACGTTGATGCCGCGTTGCGTGCCGCCGGCAAACGACCGGTACGTGTTCGAGGGGCAGCGGTACTCGCAGATGCCGCAACCGTTGCAGCGGGTCGAATCCACAATGGGCCGCCCCGACGCGTCGGCCGAGAGCGCCTCGTAGGGGCACGCATCCACGCACACGCGGCAACTTCCCGAAATCCAAGCGATGCAGCGCTGCGGGTCGATGACCGCAAGGCCGATGCGGTTCGCTTTCGCGTCCACGTCTCGAATGGCGCCGGTGGGGCACGTTTGCTCGCAGCGCCCGCAAAAGTCGCACAGCCCACGGTGAAAGTCCATCACGGGCGTCCGCCAGTTGAGCAGCCCGTCCTCGAGCGTGCCCGTGCGAACGCATCTCTGCGGACACGCCGACCGGCAGCGATCGCACTTCAGGCACAGGCTGCGGAAGCGCTCCTCGTCTTCGGCGCTGGGAGGCCGCAGGCAGGTTGCGCCGCCGTCGAGTGCGGAAGCGGCGCTTCCCACGGCGAAGCTGGCGGCGACGAGCGCGCTGCCAGCTACGAGCGATCTGCGAGAAAGCGACAGGGTCATGGCGAAGCTCCTTGGGGTGGGTACGATAGCGGTCGTCCAGCGGCAAAGCGGCCAAGCGGTCAACCGAGCCGATGCCGAAGCGCTGTCGGGGAGGGGGATCGGGACAGCGCTTCGGCATCGGCCGTCTCCCCGGCTCGCGACCGAGGAGACGGGCCGGTTTAGATCAGACCGAAGAAGTCGTACAGTCCGGCGCCGATAACCCACATAGCGCAACGGAAAGCAATCGAACCGATAAGGGCGGCAATCAGCGCGACGGCTCCAAGCGCCACGGCGCTGCCCGGCTTCTTCCGGGCAAGGAAGCCGCACGCGATAGGCGCGACGCCTCCAAACGCTGCGGCGGCGATCGTCATCGGGGCGGCGTCTCCGGCGAATGCGCCTGCGACCGCGCCGTACGCCAAGACCGTGATCAGCGCCACGCAGCCGGCCGCCAGCGTCATCAGGCCGTAGAGGCTGCAAGCATTCTCGTCGGCCTTCTGCGCGGCGATGAGCACGAGGTAGGCGGCCGCGCCCGATGCCGCCGCCGTGCCCAGGTAGCCGAGCGGCAGCAGCTCGGTGTTCCAGGCGGCAATGGCGCTCATCAGGTAGCTTTGCCCCGCCATGAACGACATCAGCGCGCCGAGCGCCATGCCGACGACAGCCACTGCTTTGAGGGCTCCGCCGTCGATGCCGCGCCGGAGCATGACCAGAAACGCGATCATGACTATGGCCAGCAGACCCACCAGCAAGGCTTCGGTGAAGATGCCCGAAGTAGGATGCTGCAGCGCGCCCAGCATGCGGTCGGGATGGGACAGGTGCGTGACCGAAGCCAGGCCTCCTACGACGGTCAGCGCCAAGGCCGTCGCCGTGCCGGCGAACGCGCCCTTGTCAGTCTTGCGGACGAACACGTTCAGGCAGATGAAGAAGAACAGCCATCCGCCCATGCCCGTGAGGGCGGTGAAGAGCACGAGAGACCACTGGATGTCCATTACTTCACCTCCTCTTTCCATTCAGCGTACTTGGCTGACAGGATGTAGGCCGTCTGAGGGCCGTTGCCCACGTCCTTCAGGCGATGAACCGAGTCGGCGCCTGCGGCGGCAAGCGCTTTGGAGGCGTCCGAATTCGGATCGTCCAGATCGCCGTAGAAGCGAGCCGACGCACAGCACGCCGCCACGCACTTGGGCTCTTCGCCCACGCTGGTCAGTTGGCCGCAGAGCGTGCACTTCTCCACCACGTGTTCCGACGGGCTCCATGAACGCACGCCGTACGGGCAGGCCATCATGCAGTACTTGCAGCCGATGCACTTCTCCTTGTCGACCAGCACGACGTTGTTCTCATCGCGATAACTGGCGCCGGTGGGGCACACGTGCGTGCACGGCGAGTCGTCGCACTGCTGGCACATAACCGGCAAGAAGTACTGGTGCAGATGCGGGTAGTCTCCGAACGGGCCCACCTGCACCACTTTGTTCCAGAACGAGCCAAGCTCCACTTCGTTCTCGTTTTTGCAGGCGATCTCGCAGCCGTGGCAGCCGATGCAACGGTCGAGATCGACGACGATAGCGTAATGCGACATTATGCGGCACCTCCTCCGGTGTTCTCAGACGGTTGCGGCAACCAAGGCGCGAAGTCGGTCGGCTCGTGCCACACGCCTTCGGGGCGCGACGCCTTCTCGACCTTCACGTTGATGCCGCGCAGGGTATACGTGCCGAACTCGGGGTTGTAGTAGCCCGTGTTCTTGGTGAGCACGTTCATGTTGCACAGCGTCCAGCTCTTGCGCGGGTCCTGGCCCTCTTCCAAGAACTCGGGGTTCCAGAAGCGTTCCATGTAGGCGCTGCCTTTTGCGATGCCCTCGGTGACGTGGGCTACGCCGTAGATGCCGTCCTTGACCAGGCTCTGACCCTCGGCGGTCAGCTCTTGGCCGGTCTTGAGGTTCGAGAACACGTCCAAACCGTCGGTGCGGGGCGACTTCACGTTCACCCAGTCGCCGGTGGCAATGCCGTGCTCCTCGGCGTACTCGGGGCTGATCCACACCTCCGGCGCGGGGTAGATCTCGCGGATGTAGGGGTTGTTGCGCAGCGTGCCGTGGTGGAAGTAGGGGATGCGGCCCTCGGTGAGCACGAGCGGGTAGTCGTTGCCGTATTCCAGACGATCGTCCGGATCGTGGAAGTAGGGCATGGGCAGGTACTCTGCGGAGGCTGCCGGCATCTCGAAGCTTTCGGCGCCGTGGCGGCCGAGGTAGATCATCGTGTCGCCGTAGGGGCCGCACTTGAGCGGGTTGTCCTTGATGTCGCGGGCGGCGCAGCCCGCGAAGCCGATGTAGGAGGAGCCGTCGCTTGAGAGGCCACGGTAAGCCTGCTCGTAGGGGGCGTTCCAGTATTCCTCGGGCTCGACGGCGTTATACGGCGCCTTCGCAACCAGCTCGTCCCAGGTCATGTTCACGTTAGAGGCAACCCACTCGTAGTAGTCCTCCATGGAATCCCAGTACGCCGGGGCGGGGCCGCAGGCGTCCTGGTCGAAGGACTTCTGCATGCCCTCGTGGCCGCGCTCGGCAAGCGCTTTGGCCAGCATCGACCAAATGAACGTCTCGTCGATGCACTCGAACAGGTTCGTTACCGGCTGGCGCAGGAGCACCGCGTACAAACGACCCTGGATGAACGCGGTTTCCAGCCATTCGGCGGTCGGCAGCAAGAGATCGGCAGCCTCGGTGGAAAACGACGTGGGATACATGTACATGTGCACGATGAGGTCAAGCTTGGGGAACGCGTCAACCCACGACGCGGCGTTGCCGAGCATGGCCATCTTGTTGCCCGAGCGTTCGATCCAGATGTGCGGCTGATACGGCTCGCCGGTGAGGATGGCGTTCAAGATGGTGGGAATGTGGCTGTGCATCCAGCCGCCCAGACCCTTGTGCTCCACGTAGCCCAGGCGATTCTGGATGTTCTCCGGCGTCTGGAACTGGTAAGGCGAATCGCCAAAGAAGCCCGTGGGGAACACGGTGGACTCCGCCGAGCGCGGGAGGCTGTTGGCGGGGCTGCCGGGCTTGTCGATGTAGCCCATCATGCAGTCGAGCGCCGCCGCGCCGATGGCAGCCTGCGTTGACTGCGGGTATTGGTCGGTTGCCACGCCCAGGCTGATGCCGCCCGACTCGCACTCGGCGTAGAGCTTGATGGCCTCTTCCAAGTCGCTTGCATCAACCATGCACACTTCGGCCACGTGGTCGATCGTGAACTCGTCGGATTGCTCCTTGTAGGCCTCGAAGGCAGTCTTCGCCTTGATGGCGGTGCCGTCGGCCAAGGTGACATCGTAGGCGCCGAACAGCGCCGGGTTATAGGAAGCCTCGTTGTCCGGGCCCAGAGCGAACGCCTTGGTTACCTCGCCGGTTTTTTCATCGTAGTAGACATAGCCCTCGTTCTCGGCGGTGACGTCGGCAAACACCTTGCTGGCACGCAAGAGCGCGCCTGCCGGGTCGCTCGGGTCCACCAGGAAGGGCAGATTGGTCCACTTGGAGCAGAACTCCTCGTTGTAGAGCTTCTTGTCGATAATGTAGCGCGTCCAGCCCAGCATCATGGCAACGTCGGTGCCGGGGCGAACCGGCAACCACACGTCGGCGCGGGCAGCGTCGGGGGTGTAGCGCGGGTCGATGACCACCGTCTTGGTGCCCGCGGCGCGCAGCTCAACTACGGCACGACCGGCAGAAGAGGGTGCATGCTGAGCCGGGCCGGTGCCCCACATCACGTAGGTGTCGATGGACACGGTGGGGTTGTACAGCTCGGCGCAGCCGGAGTCGGCGATGGAGGTGTCACTTACGCCGTTGATCAGCGGCATGGTGTAGTTGCGCGGCAGGTAGCACTGCGCGCAACCCGGCTCGAACACGTTGCCCGCGCCCCAGAAGTTGCGGAAACGCGGCGGGCTGAAGAACTGCGGGTTGCCGCCGCCGCCCGTGGAGCAGAGGAGACCTTCGAGGCCGGTTTTGTCCTTCATGTCCATGAGCGCGTCGGCGATGGTGTCGATGGCTTCCTCCCAGCTGATGCGCTCCCACTGGTTGCCGCCACGTTCGCCCACGCGCTTCATGGGGTACTTGTTGCGGTTGGGGTGATACAGCGCCTGAATGCCCGAGAGGCCCTTGGGGCACACTCGGCCCTCGGACATGGGGTCGGCAGGGTCGCCTTCGAGCTTGATGACGCGGCCGTTCTGCACGTGCGCGATGATGCCGCAGTTCGAGATGCAGGCGCGGCACGACGTGTGCACGAGCTTGACCTCGTCAGCCGCGTACGCCTGGTCGCTTTCGACCAGATTGTTCACGGTGGCAACGCCAGACCCCAGTGCAGCAGCGCCGGCGGCTAAGGCCGATGCTTTCATGAAGCTGCGTCGGGTGAGGTTCGTTGGTGACATATTCCCTCCTTCTTTCTCTCTCTAACTCGTCTTTATGGGCTGGCGGAATAGCGCCAACCTGTCAGACCGATGCAAGGGCGCGCTTCCCCGCATCGGTAGTGACCCAAGATCCGTCCCACACCAAGCCGCCTGCTTCTTCCAGGCGGTCGATGAAGTAACAGGCGTGCAGCTTTTGGCCCGCGGTTCGCTGGCTGGGAGCCAGGGCGGGGTCGTCTGCGAGCAGTTGATTGATGTCGGCCAGCTTGCGCGGCGTGCGGCAGAAGTCCAGCAGGCGCACGAAGGTCGCGCGGCGCTCGGGCACCTTGTAGATGGCGGCGAGGGTGCGATGCTCGGGGGCCAGCAACTCGCATGCGGCGCATCCTGCCGGCGTGGTGAGAACGCGACGCTCGGCGACAAGATCGGCCAGCGCGTCGTCGTCGAGGCCTTCCGCACGCAGCTGTTCGCAGCGCGTCTCATCGAGGGCGAGGCCTTGCGCATCGTGGGCGATAACGGTGACTCCCCCGGCAGCCGCCAAGTTGCGAAGCAACGTGTACGGCGTTTGCAGCGCTTGCGCCGCTTCGGGCTGCCGCGCCAGAAATTCTTCGGCGGCATGCTCCGTGCGCTCGGTTTGGCAGTGGACAAGCGCCTTATACAAAAGCTCGCGATGGCGCGGGTGGTTGAACAAGCACTCCACCACCCGCGCAATGGACTCCTCAGATGGATTCGCCACGGCGCCCCCTCTCGTTCGATACCGTTCGATGGAGTCAGCCTACGGTTGGGCAAGGCGAAGGGCATCGTCATCCGCGTTCTAACTTGCAGCAGGGTTGCCGGGCGTCTAGTCAATCGTTGACTAGGCCGTGCGCAACGCGCGGTCAAGATAGAACGAAACGCGCGATGCCGGAGCGGTCCTTCGGTTTTTACACTGGGTTCATTCGTGCTTGCGAGAGAAAGACGGGGATCCGATGGGTGCATACAGGGAAACGCATGAGGACATGGCTCGGGAAGCGGAGACGCGTGCGTCGTTTTACCGAACGTTGGCTTCGCTCTATTTCAAGGAACTTGACCAGGCGGGCATTGATGCGCTCTCGAACGAGGACTTGACTGCGACGGGCGTGGATGACGAGTTGATGGAGGAGGGGTACGCCGACATGGCGGCCTATTTGAAGCATCGCGACGGCGGTACGCGGCAAGAGTTGGCAACCGATTTCGCGGGCGCCATTTTGGCGGCGGGGTCGTATGACGACCGCAGGGCGACGCCGTACGAGAGCGTATTCACGTCAGAGAGTGGTCTTTTGATGCAGGAGGCGCGCGACGACGTGTATCGCCGTTTTTGCGAGGCTCGCGTGGCGGTGGACGAGGGACTGCGCACCCCGGAAGATCACCTGAGTTTCGAGTTCGAGTTCATGGCTGCTCAGGCCGGCGAGCAGGCGCGGGCTTTGCATGCGGGCGATACTGCGGCTGCGGCATCTGCCCTTCGGACGCAGCGCGAGTTTCATCGCGACCATCTGCTGAACTGGATTGACGCGTACTGCGACTGTCTGCAAAGCTGCGCGCAAACGCGTTTCTATCGCGGAGTTGCCAAGCTCACGCGTGGGTTCGTGCACATGGACGAGGACATGATGGATGATGCGGCGGAGACGTTGTGCTAGGATAGCCGCAAATCGAGGGGCGAGCGCGGCGGCGCACGACGGAGGGGGACAGGTGTCGGAAACCAGGTGCGAGCGGGAGCTCGGGAAGAAGCCGTGGACGCAGATGCTGTTGCGGCTTGACGACGATATGCCGCTGCTCAAATACTTCGGATTTGCATGTTGGGTGGCCTGGTTCAGCGTGGCTTACTCCAGTTCCGTGTGGGTTGAAGGCGCGGAGGAGACGGCTTCGGTCGTGTCCGACATGTTCTTGTACTCCACTCTGAGCCATGCAACGGCGTTGCTGGCGTGCGCATGCTTTTCCCAGGCGGTGTCGAAGGTGGCCGATCGACCCTGGTTTCCGCCGAGCGCCGGCGCGCTGGCGGCGTTGGGCTGCGTGTGCGTGGTGCAGGCGGGCTCGCTGCTGGTGTCGTCGACCGCGCTGTTCGTTGCGGGAAGCTGTCTGACGGGCATCGGAACGGCGGCGCTCAGCATCAACGCGGGATTGCTGTTGTGCGCGGTTCGGCCCCGGCAGGCCTTGCGTGTCATTCTGTATTGCGAGCTGTTGGCTGCTTTGCTGCAGTTCATGGTGCTGGGGCTGCCGGATCCATTCGATTTGGCGCTGTTCGTGGCGCTGCCGCTGCTTTCTGCGGCGTGCTTCGTCGTAGGTTCGGCTCAGCGCGCGAAGCCGGTTGTGCAGGAGAGCCAGCGCTTGAAGCCCTCGAAGGCGTTCGGTCTGTTCTTGCTGGTGGTATGCGTTTTGAGCGCTGCGGCGAACTTCGGCAAGGGCATGCATCGGGCTGTCGTGTCGCCCGGGCAGTTGGCCGAGGACGGAAGCATCACCACGTTGCTCACGGTGGTGTGCTTGGTGGCGCTGCTGCTGTTCATCTCGCTGCGGCGACGTGAGCTCAACTTCGAGCATCTGCTCTATCCCATGGCGCTGGTTACTATTTTGTCGCTGTCCGTGACGTTTTTCTTTCCGGGCAGCGCCGTGGTGGGCGTGGTGCTGGTGGGCGTGGCATTTCAGCTGTTCGACGTGGTTACCTGGTACATGTTCTCCTACATTGTGTATCAGTCCAAGGCGAGTGCGGTGCAGGTGGTGGCGCTCGGTCGCGCCATTATCGCGTTGGGCGTGACGATGGGAGACGCGTTGGGTGCGCGGTGCGCCGGCATGGGGATTGAGGATGCGCCGTTGGCAACTGCAGTGTTCGTGCTGTTGTTCGCGGCGGTTATCGCGGTGTTTTTCGTTTTTCCCGAACGCCAGGTGGATAAGCTGTTGTTGCCTATTCCGGACGAGGATGATGAGGGCGTGGCGTCTGCTGATGCGTCGGAGGTCTCGGCGGTGGAGGGCGAGGACGCGACAGCCGCAGAGCATCGCGGGCGCTGGAAGCAGTTGTGCATGCAGCTGGGCGACGAGCGGCAGCTGACCGAGCGAGAAAAGGAAGTGCTGGTCATGTTGGCGCGCGGCTACGGGTCGCAGTCGATTTCCGATGCGCTGACCATCTCGTTGTACACTACCCGGGCCCACACGCGCAATATTTACGCCAAGCTCGACGTGCACTCGCGCCAGGAGCTGGCCGATTGCGTGCGCGCCTACGTGGAGGCGTTCGACAGGGACGTAGCGAGCGGGCGTGCGTGAGGCGAGGGCCTGCGAGCGTCGGCTTTTCCGCGACGAACGTCGTTCGGCGCACGTGCGCGACAGGCGCTCATCGGGGTGCTTTCGAAGGGTGCTATACTCGGCGATGTGCACGACATCAAGGCGGAGAAGGTCGTGCCCGGCGTCACCTTGTGCGCGTTCGAAACCTCGTACCATCCGTAGAAGTTCAAGTGGGGCGTCAGCTATACCGTGTACGACTTCAAGCGGGTGGGGCCCGATCGGGTGTGAGGAGGGCGCGGTTCGTCGCGCGCGTTCCTGCACGGGGGTGCGGGCCGCGGGGGCGCACGCCCCCGGTCTTCGTCCCCCGCATCCCGCGAGCGTCCCGCTCTTTCCCCGCGCGCATATTTTTCTCCATATTCCTTGGGGATTGCTCGCGTGGGCGGGGCTCCCGTGGCTATAATAGCGGGTAACACCTGAGTAACGGATGCACGGCGGAGCGATATGCGCTTCGCGGCACCCCGACACCGCACCGACCGCAGATGGAGGAGTCATGGCATACTATTTCGACGAGCCGTCCCGAACCTTTAACGAGTACCTGCTCGTTCCCGGCTATTCTTCGGCCCAGTGCATTCCCGCCGAAGTCAGCCTGAAGACGCCGCTCGTGAAGTTCAAGCGTGGCGAAGAGCCCGCCATCTCGTTGAACATCCCCATGGTGTCCGCCATCATGCAGGCCGTGTCCGACGACGGCATGGCCATCGCGCTTGCTACCGAAGGCGGCCTGTCGTTCGTGTACGGCTCCCAGACCATCGAGGACCAGGCCGCTATGGTCGCTCGCGTCAAGGACTACAAGGCCGGCTTCGTCACCAGCGACGCGAACCTCTCTCCCGAGATGACGCTGGCCGACGTGGTAGCCCTCAAGGAGGAGCACGGTCACTCCACCATGCCCGTCACCGCCGACGGTTCGGCGCACGGCAAGCTGGTGGGCGTGGTCACCGATCGTGACTACCGTTTGTCCCGTATGTCCATGGACGCGAAGGTGGCCGACTTCATGACCCCGCGCGAGAAGATGATCGTGGCTCCGGCCGACACCAGCCTCAAGGTTGCCAACGACATCATCTGGGACAACAAGCTGAACTCCCTGCCCGTGGTGGACGACGACGATTGCCTCATGTACCTGGTGTTCCGCAAGGACTACGACTCTCATAAGTCGAATCCCAACGAGATGTTGGACGCGCACAAGCGCTACATGGTGGGCGCGGGCATCAACACGCGCGACTACGCCGAGCGCGTGCCGGCGCTGGTGGAGGCCGGTGCCGACGTGCTGTGCATCGACAGCTCCGAGGGTTATTCCGACTGGCAGAAGTTCACCATCGAGTGGATCCGCGAGCACTATGGCGACGACGTGAAGGTGGGCGCGGGCAACGTGGTGGACGCCGAGGGCTTCCGCTTCCTGGCCGATGCGGGCGCCGACTTCATCAAGGTGGGCATCGGCGGCGGCTCCATCTGCATCACGCGTGAGCAGAAGGGCATCGGCCGCGGCCAGGCCACCGCTACCATTGAAGTGGCGAAGGCGCGCGACGAGTACTTCGAGGAGACGGGCGTGTACATTCCCATCTGCTCCGACGGCGGCATCGTGTACGATCATCATCTGACGCTTGCTCTGGCTATGGGCTCCGACTTCGTCATGCTGGGCCGCTACTTCGCCCGTTTCGACGAGAGCCCCACGAACAAGGTGAACATCAACGGCTCCTACATGAAGGAGTACTGGGGCGAGGGTTCGGCTCGCGCGCGCAACTGGCAGCGCTACGACCTGGGCGGCGACAAGAAGGGCATGTCGTTCGAGGAGGGCGTCGACAGCTACGTGCCGTACGCCGGCTCGCTGAAGGACAACGTCGACCTCACGTTGTCGAAGGTGAAGTCCACGATGTGCAACTGCGGCGCGCTGACCATCCCCGAGCTGCAGGAGAAGGCGAAGCTGACCATCGTCTCGTCCACGTCCATCGTCGAGGGCGGCGCCCACGACGTGGTGCTGAAGGACAAGACCCCCTACGTGAGCAGCAGCATCCACTAAACCTGTCTGCTCGGAACACGCACTGGAAACGCCGCCCGGACGAACGGGCGGCGTTTTTTGTGTGCAAGAGGGATGGGGGCTTTGAGGGTGCCCGAGCGCGTTGGGCCGTGAGGGGCGGGAGCGCACGCGAGTCGCGATGGGAGCGCGTTGAGCTGCGATGCTCCGGGGCTTCGAGGACGGGCGTGCGCACGGGCCGCGAGGGGGCGTAACAAGTGTTTCACGTGAAACACTTGTGCTAAAGGTGCGGCTCTACGGTGGGGTCGGCGCCGATGATGGCGTGGAGTTCGTCGATGTAGCGCAGCAGCAGGTCGCTCGGGCGGCGCTCGTTGTGCATGATGTAGCCCACCTGCATCGTCTCGTCCGCGTCCAACGGAATGCTGGCGATGCCCGAGTGCATCTCGGCCGACAGCACGCCGGTGGACAGGGTGTAGCCGTTGTAGCTGGTCAGCAGGTTGGTGAGCGTGCCGCGGTCGGAGATGCGGATGTTGCGCTTGTGTGGCAGGTGGCTGAGCGGCTCTTCGGAATAGTAGAACGAGTTCGTGGTGCCCTGTTCGAACGAGTAGCGCGGATAGTCGGCCAGGTCGTCGGGTCGCAGCAACGCCTTTCCCGCCAGCGGGTGGTGTTCGCCCACGAACACGTGCACGCGCGCGTCGAACAGGGGAGCGTAGGCCACGTCGGCGTCGTCGAACGCCTTCTGCAGCACGCGCCGGTTGAAGTCGTCGGTGTACAGGATGCCCACTTCGCTGCGGAACGTGCGCACGTCGTCGATGATCTCGGCCGTGGTGCTTTCGCGCAGGATGAATTCGTACTCCTCGCCCTTGCAGCTTTCCACCACGTTCACGAACGCCTGCACGCTGAACGCGTAGTGCTGCGTGGACACGGCCAGCCGCAGGTGGGTGGAGCCTTTATCGGCGTAGCGCATCTCCAGCATGTCGGCCTGCTCGATCACCTGGCGCGCGTAGCCCAGAAGCTCGGTGCCGTCGTTCGTCAGCGTCACGCCGCGGTTGCTGCGCGTGAACACGGTGATGCCCAGCTCCTGCTCGAGCTCCTTGATGGCGGTCGAGAGGTTCGACTGCGACGCGTACAGGTTCTGCGCCGCCGCGTTGATGGAGCCGTACTCCGCGATGGCGATGAGGTAGCGCAGCTGCTGCAAGGTCATGGTGGCTCCATCCTGTCGTGGAAAGCGAGCGAACGCAAGCCGCCCGCCCCGTCATCCTGAGCGGGTGCAAGCCGCCCACTCTGTTGAGCGGAGCGGCGAAGCCGCGAAGTCGAAGGATCCCGTGCGGCGTCAGCCGCGAACCCTTCGTCCCTGCTCGACGTTCTTCCTCCTATTGTACCCAGTTATCTGCTCCATCGATAGCAAACCATCAAAACATCGAATGACCCGAAAGGTTGTGTTTGAGTCGCGTTCGTGGTTTCATGCAATACGCTGCATTGCGCGCATAAACCCTGGTAGCGAACGAATGTTTCACATGAAACATCGCGACGCTCAACTCGGCGGGGCCAAGCGCGCAGGGCTGGCGCCGGAACGAAAGCGCGCAGCTCGCATGTGCGAACGCGCCCGGAACGCGCAGGCGCGCAAAAGCTCGCGGGCTCACGGCCCGCAGCGGCAGCACGAGAAGCGAAACGCAAACGAACAAGGAGCAACCATGGCGAAGGACATCCCCTACGATCAGAAGTACTATGATCCGGAGATCGAATGCATGCCGCGGCCGGAGCTTGAGGCGCTGCAGCTTGAGCGCCTGAAGGACATGGTGGCCTACGCATACGACAACACGGTGTACTACAAGCGCGCGTTCGACGAGGCCGGCGTGAAGCCGGGCGACATCGAATCGCTCGACGACATCGCGAAGTTCCCCTTCTGCGACAAGAAGACGGAACGCGAGACGCAGCATGTGGGCAGCTTCTTCGGTGAGATGTGCTCCGTGCCCGAGGAAGAGGTCATCTTCATGGCCACCTCGTCCGGCTCGACGGGCGTGCCCACGGTCAGCCCCTTCACGCAGGAGGACTTCGACCTATGGCAGGACACCGAGGCTCGTTTGTTCTGGCAGGCGGGCATGCGCCCGAACGACCGCTACGTGCACGGCCTGAACTTCGCCCTGTACGTGGGCGGCCCCGACGTCATCGGCGCGCAGCGCCTGGGCGCGCTGGCCATCTGGGTGGGTGCCGTGCCGTCCGACCGCCTGCTGTTCGTGCTCAAGCAGTACCAGCCCACCATCATCTGGACGTCGCCGTCCTACGCGTGGCACCTCGGCGAGATCGCCAAGGAGAAGGGCTTCGACCCCAAGGAAGACTTCAACATCCACACCATCATCGTGGCCGGCGAGGCGGGTGGCTCCATCAAGTCCACGCGCGAGGCCATCGAGAACCTCTGGGGCGCGAAGGTGGTCGACTTCTACGGCCTGTCCGATATCTACGGTGCCTGCGCCGCTGCGTGCGAGGCGCACGACGGCCTGCACATCGTGGAGGACCAGATCCTCGTGGAGACGGTGGATCCGACGACCGGCGAAGTGCTGGCTCCGGGTGAGACGGGCGAGCTGGTGTACACGACGCTGTGCAAGAAGGCTCGCCCGATGATCCGTTTCCGCACGGGCGACATCGGCTACGTGAGCACTGACACCTGCGAATGCGGCCGCACGCTGGCGCGCATTCACGTGACCGGCCGCAAGGACGAGATGTTCATCGTGGGCGCCGTCAACGTGTTCCCCAGCGACATCGAGTACGTGGTGCGCGGTCTGGACGGTCTCACGGGCGAGTACTCCATCCGTGTGTACGAGAAGAACTTCACCTGCAAGTACGAAGTGTCCGTGGAGCGCTCGCTGGGCAGCGACGAGCCGTACGACGAGGTGGCAAGCCGCACGGAAGCTGCGCTCAAGGCGCACACCGGCGTGCGTCCTGCCAAGGTTATTGTGTATGATGCAGGCAAGCTGGGCACGTCGTCCGAACACAAGGCCTCCAGGTTCATTGATGAACGTGGCTGCGTTACGCGATAACCCCCCGTCATCCTGAGCGGAGCGCCGTAGGCGCGGAGTCGAAGGATCTTGCTGAAAGGAACCACTTATGACTGTTGAAACCACCTTCGCCGTTTCCGGGCAGCACTACCTGTTCAACGTGCAGACGTTCGCCCACACCGTGCTAGCGCTGGGCGGCGACGCGTACGCCTACGCGCTGCGCGACCGCACTACGCAGGGCGTCATCGACGACGTCGCCGGCGGGAAGAGCGACTTGGGCGTGCTGTTTCAGACTTCGGCCACGGCTGACGAGGTGAACGCTGCACTGGATGCCGCGGGTCTCGAATTCGTCGAGCTCATCCAGTCGGCGCCGCGCGTGGCGCTGCCGAAGAGCCACCCGATGGTGAACGCCTCCAGTCTCTCGCTGGAGGATATGGAGGATTTCCCGTACCTGTATTTCGAGCAGGACGAGGATTCGCCGGTCGCGTTCGCCGAGGAAGCGCTGGCCAGCGTGCCGCGCGCCAAGAGCATCGCCTGCACCGACCGCGCGTCGCTGTCCGAGCTGATCGTGGCGCTGAACGGCTACACCGTGACCAGCGGCATCCTCGTGGGCATCTCCGACGGCGCGGGCCTGAACACCGTGCCGCTGGACACCGACGTGAAGCTGCACCTGGGCTACGTGGTGCGCAAGGGCGAAGCGCTCAGCGACATCGGCCAGCGCTTCGTCGACACCCTCAAGAAGAACCTCGAGAAGTACGCGCGGTTCTAGGGTTTCGGCGGCCTGCCGGCCGCCGAAACAAGCCGACGCTGCGGGCCGCTCTGGCACCCCATCTTCGCGCGATCCCGCAAGCTCGCGTACCATATACGCGTCGCTTGCGCGATCCCACGAATCTGGGCCGCCAGAGCGGCCCTCGCTGACTCGCTACGCCAACCCGGTAGGTTGTTTCGCGCTTCGCGCGAGCCCTTCTGCCGATGTTCACCCAATGCCCCGTTTCCTACGAAGCAGGGTATTTTTTGTTCATTACGATTGACAAGATGCGGAAATGAGAAGGTTTGTTCATTGCAATGAACAAACCGTGCGTCGCGAGCTTACGCCAGCCCTTGGCGTTCGTCGTCCTCGTCCCAGTCGGCGGGGCGGGGACGGCCGGCCAGGTCGAGCGCCTCGTCGCTGACGGGCGGGACGGTGCTGGTTCCCCATTTGGCGCGCACCTGCTCGCGACGGGCGCGCTCGGCCCGCGCCTCGCTGGGGCGCATGGGGTGGGGCATCTCGGCGGCGACGGTGTTATCGCGCGACAGCGCCATGCGGATGCGCAGGTACTCCCAGATCAGAAGCACGAACAGGATGGTCATCACGATAAGGTAGCCAATCACGGCGCCGGGCAGCCCCGTGAAATTCACCAGCAGGATGGGCACGAACAGCGCGAATCCGAACGTGATCACGTACAGCTTCGTTGCGGCGCGCTGTTGGCGCAGCACGGTGATCACCTGGTACAAGAAGTCGATGGCCGCCGTCACGCCGCCTGCGGCCAGCATGATGTAGCACAGTCCGCGGAACTGCTCGAAGTCCACGCCGTATAGAAAGCTCATCACCGGGATGCCGATCCATGCCATCGCGAGCGTCGTGACGCCGGCAACCGCGACGATGACGGCCATGATTACGACGATGATCAGGTCGAACCGCTTGCGTTTCGTCGGATCGGCCCAGACGTTCGCCATGCGCACGAGCAGGGGCTTGTAGATGAACCCGACGGTCAGCAGGATGCCCTGCGCGGGGAAGTACAGCGCGTTGAAGTACAGCTGGTTGTCGTAGCTCAGCACGCCCTCCATGACGAATTTCGGCATGTTGTCGATGAACGCATACAGGAACAGCGCGATGAACAGGGGAAAGCACTGTTTGAACAGCTCGACGATGCTGCCGAAGTTCCACCGCTTCGACTTCGGCGTTTCGAACATCGCCAGCGGGAACGTGAGCACCAGGAACGTAGCGATGGCCGCGACGGCCATGACGATGCACGACACGGCCAGATTGCGCGTGATCAGCAGGCACAGCGAGAACACGACCAGCACCACGACGGAACGGAACGCCTGCGACACGCCCGACAAATACAGCTTGTCAACCTGCTGCAGCCTCCCCTCGTACACGTCGGCCAGGCCGTCTACCATTTTATAGAGGTACACGCCCAAGCTGATGGTGAACATCTGGCTCTCGTAGCCGCGCACCATGCAGTACGCCACGCCCACCAACACCATGAACGCGCAGGTGATCAGGCGGTTTATCTGGTAATCCGAGAACGAATGCTCCTCGGTCACGTCGGATACCTGATAGGTGCGCACGCCGTAGTTCGCCAGGATCATGAGCAGCGTGCCGGTGACGAATGCGAGCGAGAACATGCCGGCTTGCTCCACGCCCACCAGCTGCGTGACCACGACGGTGAGGATGGGGAACACCATGCCCCATGCGCCCACGCCCACCGTATTCCACACGTAGTCGCGCGTGGTGCGGTGCGCGGCGTACTCTTCCTCCTGGTCGGCAAGCGAGCGCTCGGATACCGCGCCCAGCAAGCGGTTGCACCAGCGGTTGACGCCTTTCGTGATGAAGTTGGGCTTACGCCGCTTGCTGGTTGCCTGGCGCTCACGCGAAGAAGCGCCGAGGAACGGCGTCGTGTCAGATGGCGCGGGCGTTTCATCGATCACGGTGTCGTCGTGCAAGGGCTCCGTCGGTTGTTTTGCGTGCGAACCGTGTTTGGTGTCGTTGCGCGTAATGCGATCCATGATGTCGCGTCAGGCTCCTTCGCTGCGTCGCATGCCCATTCTCTCTCAAGGAGCATTATAAGTTCGCATGTGGGCGCTACGCCAAGATTCATACCAGCAGCAAACGGAAGCGCTCCGCTTAGCGAATCCATGGCGCGCTCACGTGTACGCAAAATGCAAGCCATGACAATTTCAGGCGGCGTTTTCCGGTTGTGGCGATAAAGGTTTGCTTGTTTTCCCAGCTCGTAACAATCCCATACGCCTATGGCCGTCTTGTTTAGCCTCCGAAATCGTCATGGCTCGTCTTTTGCGTCCAGCATGGTTTTGCGGACGAGGAAAGAGACGGAAAGCGCGAGGGGTGAGAGGTGCTTTGCCCAATTGGGGGAGTTTGACGGCATGTGGGCGAGCGCGAAGCCGTCCGCGCTCGTGCGCAGCGGTATACTTGCATGACCAACGTGCAAAGATGCGAAGGGGAGAGTCCATGATCGAAATACTATGGCACGGCCGCGGCGGCCAGGGCGCCTTCACGGCTGCGCGGCTGCTGGGCGCGGCGGCATCGCTCGACGACGGTCGGCATGCTTTGGCGTTTCCGTCGTTCGGGCCCGAGCGGCGCGGCGCGCCGATGCGGGCGTTCACGAAGCTGTCTGACGAGCCCATCGGCGACCGCAGCGCCGTGGCGAAGGCCGACTACGTGATCTACCTCGACGATACGCTGCTGGGCGAGGGCTGGGAAACCGAGCTGAAGCCCGGTGGCGTCGTGCTGGTGAACAGCGTGCGTATGTTCGACGACGAGCGCATCGCGGCGCTCGATGCCGACGGCATCTCGGCGGCCGTTCTGGGTCGGCCGATTCCGAACACGGTGTTCCTCGGCGCCCTGTCGGCGCTGTGCGATCGGGTGAGCGTCGAGAACGTGCAGGAAGCCATCCGCCAGTACATGCCGGCGAAGCTGCACGCGAAGAACATCGCCATCGTGGACGCTGCACGGGAGGCGATGGGCGAAGTCCAGACGGAGCGCGAAGTCGAAGGAGCCCATGCAGCGCCAGCTGAAAGCGCTCCGAGTCTGACCGCCTGCGGCGGCTCCGCTCAGGACGACGTCGTCGTATCTCCGCGTCCTGCGTCTCGCATCCCCGCTCTGCGCTCCGCCGACCTCGATCCTGCCGATTTCGCGCACTCCACCTGCTTCGATGCCGGCTACCTTACGGTGAAGAACGCCGGGTGGCGCAACCTGCGCCCCGTCATCGATGCGGCGTCGTGCACCGGCTGCCTCCAGTGCTACCTCCACTGCCCCGACGGCACCGTGTACAAGGTTCCGTCGGCTTGCCGGCCGACGGAACCGGCCGACGCTGCGGCTTCCCCCGGCACTCGATCTCGCGACGATGCCGAAGGCTCGCGTGCCGAAGTATCCCCTGAGGGGACTTCCTGCGGGGCGCGCTTCGCCTCCGCCATCCCCGCGATCTCGGGCACCGGGGAAACCCTCGCTGGCTCACTGGGCGAACCTGCGTGCGCGTCCATGCAGCCCACGGCTCCCGTCGCCATCGACCTCGACTTCTGCAAGGGCTGCGGCATCTGCGCGAAGGCGTGCAAGTTCGGTTCTATCACGATGATCCTCGAAAGCGAGGCGAATGCCCGATGAAACGGTTCCTTTCCGGCGACGAAGCGTTCGCCGAGGGCGTGCGCTTGGCGCGTCCGCAGGTGATTTCCGCGTATCCCATCACGCCGCAGACGGTGGTGGTGGAGCGTTTGAGCGAGATGGTGGAGGACGGCTCGCTGGCCGCCGAGTACGTGCACGTGGAGTCCGAGCACTCGGCGCTGGCATGCGCCATCGGCGCCTCGGCCACGGGCGCTCGCACGTTCACGGCCACGTCGAGCCAGGGCTTGCTGTACATGGCCGAATGCCTGACCTATGCGTCGGGCGGACGGTTCCCCATCGTCATGATGAACGCGAACCGCGCCACGGCGCTGCCGTGGAACATCTACGGCGACCAGCGCGATTCGCTGGCGCTGCTGGACCACGGCTGGATCCAGGTGTACGCCGAGGACAACCAGGAGGCGCTCGACCTGGCGCTCATGGCGTACGCGGTGGCCGAGGACCCGGCCGTGGCCACGCCGGTGATGGTGAACCTCGACGGGTTCGCGCTCACGCACACCTACGAGACGGTGGACGTGCCCGAGCCCGAGGAAGCCGACGCGTTCCTGCCGCCCTACCGGCCTGCGGGCAACCGGTTCGACTTCGAGCATCCGGTGAACATCGGCTTCTCGGCCGGTCCCGAGTACAACCGCCACTTCAAGTACTGGGAACATCGCGACATGCTGGACGCGCCTGTCGTCGTGGAACGCGTGGAGCAGCGGTTCGCCGAGGTGCTCGAACGGCGGTATCCTGGCATGATCGAGACGCTGAACTGCGACGATGCCGACGTGATCCTGGTCACGCTGGGATCGGCGGCCGGGCTGGTGCGCTCGGTGGTGCGGCAGCTGCGCGACCAGGGCGTGCGCGCGGGCATGCTGCGCATTCGCTACCTGCGTCCCATGCCGAGCGCGCTCATCGCCGAGGCGCTGCGCGGCGCGAAGGCTGTGGGAGTGCTGGAGAAGGACGTGTCGTTCGGCGCCGAGGGCACCGTGTTCACGAACGTGAACTCCGCCCTGCAGCAGGCGGCCGCAGGCGTGCCCACGTACAACTTCGTGGGCGGCCTGGGCGGCGACGATATATCGGAAGCGCAGGTGAGGGGCATGTACGCCATGCTCGCGCAGGCGGCCGAAGGGACGGGCGAGCTGCCGCGCGTGTCGTTCCTCGGGATCGATTCTCCGGCGGATTGTCATCCTGAGCGTAGCGCGCAGCGCGGAGCCGAAGGATCTCGTGCGGAGTCAGCCGAAGCTCTGTCGGAAAGGGGGCGGTAGCCATGGCCGTCAACGCCAAGAACATCACCGACGACGAGTTCTTCTTCGGTCATAAGGCGTGCGCCGGATGCGGCGGGTCGTTGGCCGTGCGCGCGGCACTCAAGGTTCTGGGGCCGAACGCGGTGTGCGCGCTGCCTGCGGGTTGCATGAGCGCCGTCGGCTTCAACTTCCCGCAGCTCAGCTTCGCCAACAACGCGATGATCACGCCGTTCGCAGCCACGGCCAGCGTGCTCACCGGCATCGAGGCCGGCCTGCGCGCGCAGGGCAAGAAGCCCGACGATTGCACGGTGGTGGGCTTCGCCGGCGACGGCGGCACCGCCGACATCGGCATCCAGGCGCTGTCGGGCGCCATCGACCGCAACGACGACGTGCTGTACATCTGCTACGACAACGAGGCGTACATGAACACGGGCATCCAGAAAAGCTCGCTCACGCCGTTCGGCGCCAAGACCACCACCACGCCTGCCGGGTCGAACATGCGCGGCTGCCTGACGCAGAAGAAGAACATGTTCGAGATCGTGGCCGCGCACGGCATTCCCTATGCGGCCACGGCGTCCATCGGCTACCTCAACGACTTCATCCGCAAGGTGGAGCATGCCGCCACGATCCGTGGGACGAAGTACATCCATGTGATGGCCCCGTGCCCGACGGGGTGGGGCTGCGGCGTGGACGAGACGGTGGACATCTCGAAGGACATCGTCGACTGCGGCCTGTGGTACCTCGCCGAGTACGAGGGCGGGGCGTTCAAGCTCAACCGCAACCCGCGCGAGTTCGCCAGCGTCGAAGCCTACCTGCGCCGTCAAGGCCGCTTCAAGGCTCTTACCGACGAGGACATCGCCCAGGTGGAAGCCGCCCGCGACGCGAAGTGGGAGGTCATGCGGAGAGACTGGGCGTAGCGAGACCCAATATCGGCACGAGCAAGATGAAGGGCGTCGTTTGCAGCGGCGCCCTTCTTTTTTATATTCTATCGGATACAAAACAAATCATATGATATACTCCTATCAATCAAACGATTGATAGGAGGACTCATGTCGAAGGATTTGACGGCTCAAGACATCAAGCGCATTCGAAGGAAGTACGGCTTGACGCAGCAGGGTTTCGCTCGTTTGCTTGGATTGGGTGAGGCGAGCGTCGTACGCTACGAGAACGGGCAGACGCCCAGCAAGGCGAACGCGAACCTCATTCGCGCAGCCGACAACCCGGCCTTCATGCGGGATTGCTTCGAACGCGACGGAGATTTGCTGTCGCACGAGCAGCGCGGCAAGGCCGAGCAGATCATCTACGCTCTGGTAACCTTCGACGAGGACGGGGACATCATGGATATTAACGAAATGTACGAAATCACCTTGCAGCAAGAAGTGCTGAACGAACAGGCTGCTCAGTTACTGGGGGCGGTTTCTCGCTTGCGTGCCGCCGCACGGGAAAAAGGGGACGAGATTTCTGCTGCGGTGTACGAGGATGCGTTCATGCAGCTGGCGTTGGCCAAGCGACGCATTATCGACGAAGGTCATTTGAACAAGGTGAGGCTATCGGAGATCAAGGGCCAAATCGAATGCATAGAGCTTTTGGCGAAGAGCCGCGAAGCGAAGGCCGCATAGCATGGAGAGCATCGAATGTTACTCGGATGAAGAACTCTATGAAGGAATACAGGAGATCGTCAGCTCATCGGTCGTCGGTGCGTGTCTTGCGCCTTCGGATAAGCCTCAAGCTATTTTGCTTGGCGGCCAGAGCGGAGCAGGGAAGACGACTCTTCACAACGTCTTTCGCAATGCGATGAACGGTAACGTGATTGTCGTTAACGGTGACGAGTACCGTTCTTTTCATCCGCGATATAAACAGATCTGCGCCCAATACGGCATCGACTCGCCTGCACATACGGCGGCGTGGGCCGGTCGGATGGTCGAGGCGATTATCGATGCGCTCTCCATTATGGGATACAACCTCATTATCGAAGGGACGTTGCGCACGTCCGAAGTCCCCCTGAAGACTGCGCGGCTCCTACGTGATCGCGGGTATAGCGTATCGTTGGCGCTCATGGCGGTTAAGCCGGAGATATCGCTCATCAGCTGCCAGTTGCGATACGAGCAGATGCGCATCGCCGGAACGGAGCCGCGCGCGGTCGATCCTGCCCATCACCTTTCCATCGTCAAGAGCATCGTCGGCAATTTGAAGGTGTTGGAAGAGTCGGGCATGTTCGACGATATAGGCCTGTACTCGCGCAGCGAGCAGCGCCTCTTCTCCAGCGCGGACGACGAAGAACCGGCGAGCGAAGCGCTCGAACGCATCCTCTTCGGAGCATGGACCGCCGAAGAAAGCGCTCACTACGAATATCTCAAGCAACGCCTCGAACAAGCAAAGGCTCTTAAATGAGGCGACAAATCGACCCAGACTGCCGATATCAAGAAAGCCCGAGAACTTTTGAGCGAATGGAGGGAGCGACATGCTTGAGACGAGGACGTGGGATGCTGCAGATCATCTTGCTTCGCCTGACGATATTGCCGAGTACCTCAGCGAGGCTCTCAAAGACGGGGATCCTGGATATTTTGAGCATGCGCTCGGTGTCGTGGCAAGGGCTGAAGGGATGTCTTCGGTTGCGGCTTCCACGGGATTGAATAGAGAGAACTTGTATCGAACCCTATCCGACGACTCGAATCCTCGATTTCAAACCGTTGTGAAAATACTCGACAGCCTTGGTCTCGCGTTCGATGTGAAGCCCGTTGCCGATTCTGTGCAAACCGTCGCGCACTAAAAAGGACGTTCGGATTGCTGTTTTCGGTTCTCGGTTAGCTTCACGGTTCGGGGTCGAACGAGTCTACGAGGTCGATGAGGTCCTGCTTTTTGTGGATGTCGAGCTTGGCGTAGATGCGCTTCGAATGCATGCGCACGGTGTTCTCGGAGATCACCAGCTCCTCGGCGATGCGCACCGCCGCGCACGATGTGCTCCATGACCTCGGCTTCTCGTGCGCTCAGGCGGAACTTCTGGCAGATGCGGGCCGCCTGCTTGGAGATGCGGTCCTGATAAACAGGCTCGCCGTCGTTCGCCTACGCCAGCAGGACGGTGGTCACCTGGGACACGCCCTTCGTTCCCGTCGCGTTGTGCTTGAACGCGCTGGTGGGCGGCCCGGTTCTGACTCTTTTCGGCTTGCGGTTCTCGCGGTGGTCGCCGTTAGAAAGCCGGGTGGGCGGGATGCTGCTCGCCCTCTCGTCCGCAGCTCTCCTAGCGAATGCGGGCGTGTACGTCGCCCAAGGCATGAGCGTACTTACGATGAGAAACTACCTTGTGTCCGCAGAACAGCTTGTACCGACGTATGGCGCGATGGCGACGGTTTTCTTCCTGCTTGCTGTAGCCGGGGTTGCAGTGGACGCTCTTCCGCTCATGCGCGGGCGCGGCATCTCGGTTGCATCGGCCGCCATCGCGTCTGCGCTGGTGTTCGCCGGCATCTTCGTGATGCGTTTCGCGTTCTACATGATGCATATGACCTACGGCATCAGTTTATAGCGCTGTTGGCGTGGTACCCTGCTGGGGACAGACCCGGTTGAAGGAGTTTCGATGATCGCGGATGCATCCGCCAAAGCCGCCCACCTGCGAACAATGAGCACCCTCGTCGTGCCTTGTGTTGTCGCCTCTCTGGAGGCTTAGAGGGTATGCATCTGTCGAACACGATGCTCGACGTACTGGGCACTGCTCCGGTGGAAGCGGTCATCATCTACACCTGGAGCCGCGTGCTGCATATGCGCAACAGGGCCGCATTCTACCTTCTTATGTCAAGCTGCATGCTCGTGGTAGTGTTGACGCGCGGCGATGCGGGAACAGGGATGCGCTTCGCCTACCTCGTGTTCACGGGAGGCGTGCTGCCCTTCCTCATGGCAGACGAGCGTCCTGCGCGAAAAGTGTTCGTCATTGCGCTCATGAACGTGGCAATCATGATCGCCGAAGTGCTGGGGACGGCGTTGTGGTACGGCATGACGGGAATCGACATCATCGATTACGACAATACGCGGGCGCATCTCGGAGAGTTCGCGATCATGCACGCGGTCCATCTCGTCTTGATGATAGCGCTGTTCGCCGCGCTGCGCCTCGCTCTACAACGCGGCGAGTCTGCGGGATCGATGAATTTGCGGCTGTTCCTCTGGTTTCCGGTCGTGCAGGCTCTTCTGCTGACGGTTCCCCTGATTGCAGGGGTGTATGCCCGCCTGGGTTCCAGCGTGCTCTTCTACGGCATGTCGGTGCTTGCGATCGGGTGCTTCGTCGTGGATGCGATGCTGTTCGCTTCGATGGACCGCTACGCTCGCAAGCGGCATGAGGATCAGCGAGCCGCGCTGTTGCAGGGTCAGCTGGATGCGTGTCTTGCGCAGTGCAATGCGTTCGTCTTGGAGGTCGAGCAGACGGCGAGGATGCGCCACGACGTGCGAAACCAGGCTCATGCGGCTATGGCGCTTGCCGAGAGAGGCGACTATGTGCGCGCCCGTGATCATATATCATCGTTTCGGTCATTATATTTGCCGAAGTGACCGAAAAACCCGGAAGGGGCAAAAGCTTCATCGTATATAATCTCGTGGAGCGCAGCACGCTTATCCCCTCCATGCAAACCAGAGACGTTAGCCGATGCCATGTACCAGGTCGTAATAGTAGAAGACGATGCCGCCCAAGCCGAGATCATCCGGAGCATGATCGAATGCTCCCCGCGTGGCGGCGAGCTCGCCATCGAGCATGTTGTCGACGCCGAATCTTTGACGGCGCGTCTTGCGGAGGAACCGGCCATTGACGTTCTCGTGATGGATATCGAGCTGGGCTCGGAAGACGCGAACGGCATCGACCTCGTGAAGCGGTATTTCCCCGCAGGGTGCGGCACGCAGGTGATCTACGTCACCGGCTTCGTCGAATACTGCACGAGCGTGTACCGCACAGAGCATCTGTATTTTCTGGTAAAGCCGTTCGCGCAGGACGACTTGGACGACGCGTTGAGCCGCGTGCTCGAGCGGCTCGAGGCCGACTCGAGCAAGCCCCTGAGCGTTCGGCTTGGAAGCAGGGTAGTGCTTGTCGAGCCGAGCAGGATCAGCTATATCGAAAGCGATCGGCGCAAAGTACGCATCCATGCGGGAGCCGAGGAGATCGAAGCGTACGCGTCGTTGTCCGACCTCGCTGCCGAGCTGCCTGCTTCGTTCATCCAATGCCATAAGAGCTTCCTGGTAAACATGGATCACGTCAAGGAACTCAAAGCGGACAGCGTGGTGCTCTCGTCGAACCAGGTTGTGCCCGTGAGCCAGAAGCGCCGCAAGTTCGTGCGCGAAGCTGTCTTCTCGCGCGTGCAATCCAAGCTGTAGGACGGCGAGACTCTCGTATGCCCGATGCTCTCCTCGACATCATCGGGGTCGTTCCCGTGCAATTGGTGTTCGCCTATGCGCTCACCAAGATGCTCAATATTCGCAGGCTCTCCCTGTTCTGGGTGCTGGAACTTGTTTTCGTGCTGCTTATCTCCTCGTTTCGTTCAAGCATGAGCGTCGAGTTCAGATTGGCGGCCTCCGTGCCGCTCGCCCTCATTCCCATATTCCTATCGCAGGGAAGCCTCGCGCGCAGGATTCTCGTCGTGACGCTGGCGCATCTGGTGCTTTTCTTCGCGGAGCTGCCCGGCGGCGCCCTGTGGATGTCGATGACCGGCACGCCGGTCGCCGATTACGAGGCCGTTCGAACGCATCTTGGCGCTTTTTTCCTGACTCATGCGGCTCATATGGCTCTGCTCGTTCCGCTTCTCGCGATGCTCTGCATGCTGCTGAACCGTTTCGGCAGCGCTCAGGAACGGGGAATGGGCGAATGGCTGCCCGTGCTTTTTTCCTTGGAACAGCTTGTTCTGGTGAACGTGATGATCCTTTTACCGCTCGGCTACATCCAGGAATCGATGACGTATTACGGCGCAAGCGTGGTGCTGGCGCTTGTCGGTTTCGCGGTCGATCTGCTGCTGTTTGAGGCTATGGGTCGCTTCGCCCAAAAGCGGCGCGACGATGTCCGTGCGACGATGCTCGAAGAGCAGCTGGATCGGTATCTCGCGCGTTGCGGGGAGTTCGTTTCGGACATTGAGCATACCTTGAAGGTGCGGCACGATATGGGCAACCACGTACAGGTGGTGCTTGCCCTGTCGGAACGCGGCAACTTTCAAGAGGCCCACGAACATCTTGCCTGCATGGCCGAGGTGCTTAACGATACCCGCCGAAGCGAGGAGGCAGTCTTATGATCGTGCGGATGATCATCGCGGTAGGCGTGCTGCTGCTGATGTGCGCGATTATGGCGGTGCTGGCGCGCCGGCTGCGCGGCGTGCCCCCGACGCGTCTTTTGATTAACCTTTTGTTCCCGTTCAGCCAGCTGTGCATCGTTGCGTTCCTCTTTTATTATGCGATTGCCTACGAGCTGCCTTTTTGGATGTTCGCGCTGGTCGCGGTCGTGGGCGCCCTGTGCGGACCGGTCGATCTCGTGCTGTTCAAAGCGTTGGAGGAGTCCGAGAAGCGCGAGCTGTCCCGCGAGCGTGTGCGTCTGCTGGAAGAGCAGTTGCAAGCGCAGGAACAGTATTTGCGGCGTTTATCGGCGGACATCGATGAAGCGCGCCGCGTTCGCGAAGACGTCGCACGCGAGCTAGCGGCGGTGGACGATCTGCTGCAACGGCAAGAGGCCGAACAGGCATCGCGGGGGCTGATGAAGGCGGTCGGCATCATGGATTCGTCCTGCAAGCGCTCGTGCGAGCACCAGGTGGTCGATGCCCTCGTCTCGATGAAGGCTGCCGTATGTGCGGAGCGAGGCATTCGACTCGAGCTCGATCTGGCGCTGGCCGACGATGTCTCTCTGCCGAGCGTGGAGCTGTGCGCGGTGTTCTCGAACCTGCTGGACAACGCTGTCAGCGCATGCGGCAAGGTGCCGGAGGGCGCGCGGTTCATCAAGCTGAAAGCACGTGTGGATGCCGGCTATCTGGCAGTGCGGATGGAGAACAGTTGCGCGCCGGCTGAACCTGGCGAGGCCCGTCGCGCTCCGCGCCGTTCGCGCGGCGACCGCCTTCCCGAGCACGGCTGGGGCCTGAACATCCTCAAAACCCTCGCCGACCGTCACGACGGCACGTTGGAAACCGTGCAGGAAGATGGCGTGTACCGCACAACGGTGTTGCTGAAACTGGATGCAAGGTGAGGTGGGATATGAGGTTCATCGTTTCTCCTGCTAAGAAGATGAACGTGGTCGACGATGCGTTTGGATGGCGCGATCTGCCGATGTTCGCGGATCGGGCTGCGCGTCTGGCCGATGCGGTGCGGGCGCTCTCGTACGACGAGGCGAAGGCGCTGTGGCAGTGCAGCGACGTGCTGGCCGAACTCAACTTCGAACGCTTCCGCACGCTCGACGTGCGCTCCGGCGCGTTGACGCCGGCGGTGCTGGCCTACGAGGGCATCCAGTACCAGAACCTTGCGCCGCAGGTGATGACGATGGAGCAGTTGGATTACCTGCAGGAGCATCTGCGCATCCTCTCGGGGCTCTACGGCGTGGTGCGCCCGCTCGACGGCGTGGCGCCGTACCGCCTGGAAATGCAGGCGAAGCTCGCGGTGGACGGCGCGCGCAATCTCTACGAGTTCTGGGGCGACAGCCTGAGCCGCGTGCTCGCGGCCGAAACGGACGTCATCGTGAACCTGGCATCGGTGGAATACGCGAAGGCCGTCGTTCCCTCTGCGGATCGCTGCGGGGCAAGAGTGCTCACCTGCCTGTTCGGCACCGTCGACGCGCGCGATCGCCTCGTGCAGCGCTCCACCGCCGCGAAAGCCGCGCGCGGTACCATGGTGCGCTGGTGCGCCGAGAACGCCATTAAAGAACCTGCCGACCTGCAAGCCTTCGATGCGCTCGGCTACGCGTTCGATCCCGCTCGGTCGACCGACGATTGCTATGTATTCGTTCAGAAATAGCCATGCATAACCTCAAATAATCAAACAAACGGTTTTGACTCGAATTGATGACTCCTCTGAGCGCAAAGCTTTGCGAGAAGTTCTCGTGAATCGCCTGACGAATGCGGACCACCATGGACGACGAGGTCTTGTCGTGTTGCGCACGCCGGAGTGCATCGAGCTTTCGAATCCCGGCGGTTTTCGGGTGGATGTGAAAGCCGCCATTTCGCGCATCGGACAATATCACTATAATAGGAACATTCGCGAACAATTGGCCCACCCGTGCGGACGCGCATGGGCGGGCGACGGCCTGACGAGGAAAACCAATGACCATGAAACCGTACAACCCGCACGAGATCGAACCCCGCTGGCAAAAGGAGTGGGACGATGCCGACCTGTACAAGGTGACCGAGGATCCCTCGAAGCCGAAGAAGTACGTGCTCGAGATGTTCCCGTACCCCTCGGGCGACATCCACATGGGACACGTGCGCAACTACACCATCGGCGACGTCGTCGCGCGCTACTACAAGATGCGCGGCTTCGACGTGCTGCATCCCATGGGTTGGGACGCGTTCGGCCTGCCGGCCGAGAACGCGGCCATCAAGCGCAACAGCCATCCGGCCAAATGGACCTACGCCAACATCGACACGCAGAAGGCCAGCTTCAAGCGCATGGGCTTCTCGTACGACTGGGACCGCACCGTGGTGGCGTGCGACCCCGAGTACTACCGCTGGGGCCAGTGGATCTTCCTGCAGTTCTGGAAGCGCGGTTTGGTCGAGCGCCGCAACAGCCCGGTGAACTGGTGCCCGAACTGCGCGACGGTGCTCGCGAACGAGCAGGTCACCGAGGGCGAGTGCTGGCGTTGCCACGGCGCGGTGGAGAAGCGCGACCTCACGCAGTGGTACTTCAAGATCACCGACTACGCCCAGGAGCTGCTGGACGACCTCGACCAGCTGGACGGTTGGCCCGAGCGCGTCAAGCAGATGCAGGCGAACTGGATCGGCCGCTCCGAAGGCGCCGAAATCGACTTCGTGCTGTGCGGGCCCGACGGCGAGGCTCCTGCCGAGCCGACGGCCGACGACGTGATCACCGTGTTCACCACGCGTCCCGACACCTTGTTCGGCTGCTCGTTCTTCCTGCTGGCGCCCGAGTACAAGGGTCTTATGGAGCTGGTGGAGGGCACTGAATACGAAGCCGCCGTGCGCGAGGTGGTGGAAGGCGCCGCCAAGGTGAGCGCCGTCGAGCGCGCCCAGGGCGACCGCGAGAAGCACGGCGCGTTCACCGGCCGCTATATGGTGAACCCGGTGAACGGGGAGAAGGTGCCCGTATGGGTGGCCGACTACATCGTCAGCGACTACGGCACCGGCGCGGTCATGGCCGTGCCGTGCGGCGACCAGCGCGACTTCGAGTTCGCGCGCAAGTACGACCTGCCCATCATCCCCATCATCCTCGGCGAGGACGATCCGCTGTATCCCCAGCTCAACGGCGTGCAGGAGCGCCGCGTGACGTCGGTCGATTGGGAAGCGGCCTACGATGCCGAGGGCGTGCTGGTGCAGTCCGGCAAGTACACCGGCATGGTGGGCGGCAAGCATTCGCCCGCCGTCAATGCGATCATCGGCGACCTCGCGGCCGAGGGCAAGGGCAAGAAGACCGTGCAGTTCCGCCTGCGCGATTGGCTGATCAGCCGTCAGCGCTACTGGGGCAACCCCATCCCGGCCGTGCACTGCCCGGAATGCGGCCTCGTGCCCGTGCCGGAGGAGGACCTTCCGGTGCGCCTGCCCGAGGACATCGACCTGGCCGCAGGCGAGACGCTTGCCACGCACGAGGCGTTCGTGAACACGACGTGCCCGGTATGCGGCGGCCCGGCGAAGCGCGAGACGGACACGATGGACACGTTCACATGCTCCAGCTGGTACTACCTGCGCTACACCGATCCGCACAACGAGGAGCTGCCGTTCGCGCCCGAGAAGGCGAACCGTTGGATGCCCGTCGACCAGTACATCGGCGGCATCGAGCATGCCATCCTGCACCTGCTGTACAGCCGCTTCTACACGAAAGTACTGCGCGACCTGGGGCTGCTTGAGTTCGACGAGCCGTTCTCGAACCTGTTGTGCCAGGGCATGGTGAAGGACGAGCACGGCGAGACGATGTCGAAGTCGAAGGGCAACGTCATCGCCCCCGAGGACATGATCGCCGAGTACGGCGCCGACGCCGTGCGCGCCTACATCCTGTTCATGGCCCCGCCCGACAAGGACCTGCTGTGGGACGAGGGCGGCCTGGCGGGCATCTACAAGTTCATGAACCGCGCATGGCGCATCGTGAACGACCTGATGGGAGCCGCCGACGAGGAAACGCTGTACCAGCCGGGCGCGTCCGAGGACGAGGGCATCAAAGCGCTCGAACAGCTGGTGCGCGAGCGCCATCGCGTGGTGGGCAAAGTCGTTGACGATTTCGACCGCAACAACTTCAACACGGCGCTTGCCGCCATCATGGAGCTGACGAACGCGGCGAGCGACTATCTGCGCAAGTGCTCGCCTGAAGAGCGTGCCGGTTGCGAGGGGTCGCGGGCGGTCGATGCCGAGGTGGCCGAGGTGTTGGTGAAGCTGCTGGCTCCGTTCGCGCCGCATTGGGCCGAGGAACTGTGGCATGCGGTGCTGGGCAAGGACGGTTCGGTGCACACGCAGCCGTGGCCTGAATTCGATCCCGAGCAGGCCAAGGCTGACGAGGTCGAGCTGGCTGTGCAGGTGAACGGCAAGGTGAAGGCCAAGATCATGGTGGCCGCCGATGCTGCCGAGGACGACATCAAGGCCGTAGGCCTTGCAGCCGTCGAAGCGGCGCTCGAGGGCAAGGACGTTAAGAAGGTCGTCGTGGTGCCCGGCCGCCTGGTGAACATCGTCGCGAAGTAGAGGACGGGCGGCGCGCCTGCGGGTGCGCGGGTTGTGACATAGGAATGCGAGGGCGGCTCGGGTATTCGGGCCGCCCTCGCTGTATTCGGAACGCGGGCTGGCTGATTTTGGCACAAATTCACGGGTAGGGGAATGATAGGGGCCGAATCGGCCAGGTTTGAGCGAGTGGGACGAGCGTATGGCCAGGTCGGCCCCTCGCGCCCGGCAATCTGGCGGCCGGATGATTCCCCTACCCGCAAATTCGTGCCAGAATGTGGTATCATGCGTTCATGGATATGCTTATCGGACATATATCGGCGCTTGAATATTGGCGCACGGTGGGCGAGCGTTTCTTGCGAACGGGTCGCCAGCGCCGAGCCGCTACGAGACGGGCCCGCGCCGTGATGGCGGCGAAGGAGAAGCCCCGCATAGGCGAAGGGAATCGGCGTCCTGCAGGATGCGCCCTTCCCTTGCACGTGCTGATTGCCGATGCATGCGTTCGCACCGAAACCGAGGGAGTGGTCACGCATACCTGGGGAAGCCCGTTTCCCGACACCGCATTCGCCGAAGCGGGCGAGGGGTTTTTGATGAGCGCGCCGGAATTCTGCTTCCTGCAGATGGCGGGTTGCCTGTCGCTCGTCCAGCTGATTCAGCTGGGATTCGAGTTGTGCGGCACGTACGCCCTCGTCGGGAGCGCCCCGGCGGTTCGCCGTGCCGCCCCGTTGACGACGAAGGCCAAGCTAGCTGCTTTTGTCGAGCAGTCATCCGGGGCGCGCGGTTGCAAGAAGGCGGCTCGTGCCGTGCGGTACGTCCAGGACGGCGCAGCCTCGCCGATGGAGACCATGCTTGCCATGATGCTGTGCCTGCCCTACGGTCTGGGCGGTTACGGTTTGGAGAAGCCGCTGATCAACCATCGTGTCGACGTGCCTTCCAGCTCTAAAAGGCTGGCCGATCGCGCGTACTGCGTATGCGATCTTTGCTGGCCGGAGGCGAAGCTGTGCGTCGAGTACGATAGCGCGCGGTACCACGTCGACCCCGATCGGCAAGACAGCGACGCGCGAAGGCGCAGCACGCTGATCGCGTTGGGCTACACCGTGGTCACGGTGACGCGCGGCCAGGTGATGGACGCCGGCGCGTTCAATCGCTTGGCGCATCAGCTGGCCAAGCAGACGGGCAAACGGCTTCGGTACAGCGACCCGGATTTCACGCGCAAGCACCGCGCATTGCGGTCGGAGTTGTTGCAGACATTCGCACTCAAGGAGGATGCGCGATGAGCGTGTTGTTCGAGGAGATGGAAATAGGCTCGTTGCGGGCGAAAAACCGACTGGTGCGAGCAGCCACCTACGAGGCGTTAGCCGATGACGGTGGGCATATGACTCCTGAGCTGACGGCGATCTACGAGGAGCTTGCCGATGGCGGGGTAGGTACGATCATCGTGGGGTATGCACGCGTTATGCGAAACGAACAGCCGAATCCTCGGATGCTGGGCATCTACGACGACTCGTTCGTTCCCGAATTCCGGGCATTGACGGACATGGCTCACGCGCATGGGACGGCTATCGTATCGCAGATCGTATACGGCGGCTCGGCGACGAAGCTCCAGCCGCCCAGCAGGCGCATCCTCGGGCCGTCGGCCGTCGCCAACCCGAAGACCGGCATCGTGCCGGTGGAGGCCACGGTTGCCGATCTGCATGAGCTCGCCCAAGCATTCGCCGATGCGGCGGCCCGTGCTCAAACTGCCGGATTCGATGGCGTCGAGCTGCATGCGGCGCACGGCTACCTGCTCAGCCAGTTCTTGAGCCCCTTGCTCAACAGGCGCCGCGACGAGTACGGCGGTGCCCTGCGGAACCGTGCCCGCTTCCTTGTCGAGGTCGTCGACGCTGTGCGCTTGCGAGTGGGCGCGACGTTCCCGCTGATCGTGAAGCTGAACAGCTCCGACGGCGTGGAGGGCGGCCTGACTGAGGACGACAGCATTGAAGCGGCGAAGCTGCTGGCGGCTCACGGCGCGTCGGCTATAGAAGTGAGCGGGAACTGGCGGAACTGCCGTGTGCGCGACTTCGATGGAGAGCCGTTCTTCGCCGCCTACGCGCAGCGGCTTGCCCGCGCGATCGACGTTCCCGTCATTCTGACGGGCGGCAATCGCAGTTTCGAAGCGATGGATCGCCTTGCGGTGGAAAGCGAGGGTCGCATTGCGGGATTCGGCCTGTGCCGTCCGCTTATCTGCGAACCGCGACTGGCGCGACGCTGGCGGGTCGATCCGCAGGCGAAGCCCCGCTGCGTTTCGTGCGATAAGTGCAGCACCACGCCGGGCCATCGCTGCATTCTCCCCTAGGCGCTACGCGTCCGCGCCTTCCACGATGTCGATGAGCTCCTGCTGGGAGTGAATGTCCATCTTGGCGTAAATGTGGCGGACGTGGGTTTTCACGGTGTTGTGCGACAGGAACAGCTTCTCCTGGATCACCGGGCTCGTTCTGCCGCGCGCCAGCAGGCGTAACACGTCGCCTTCGCGCGGGGTCAGCCCGAACCGCCTGATCACGTTCTCGCATGACTCTTCAAGCTGCGACGTGTCGGGGTCTTCGCCAGCTTCGTCCGCCGCTGCGCGCGCCGGTGTCGGATGCGCCGGTCGCACTCCTTTGATGGCATCCTCGAAACTGAATCCCCGCATAGCCACGAAGTTGTACGTCATGAACAAAAACGTGACGATGGCCGACGACCAGAGTAGCGTGCTGCCGTCGAGCGCGCCGAGCGCTTCGATGCTTTGCACCAGCAGCGCGCCGCAGCCGATGCCCAGCCAACCGGCCGCAATCGCAAAAGCCGAGGTAGACAACGCGCCGGCGGGGTTGCGCGACCCGACGGCGGCGATCAGGTAGTAGGTGAGCACGCTGAAGCAGTCCGACCCGGCATACAGCAGCATGCTTGACATGTGGAACCCGGCGGGCCTGTCGAGACCGTTGAACGATAGCGGCACCAACAGAAATCCCGCGAACACGAGCAGCGCCGAAACGCGGTACAGCGCATCGGCGACAAGACGGGCGCGCGCAGCCACCACGATGAAGAACACCACGACGACCGGGACGAACGACAGCAGCGTGGCAGCTTGCGGCATCATCTGCCCTTGGCTTCCGAACGCATACCCGCATGCGGCGTTGAACAGGAAGACGGACACGTACACGAGGCTGGAGAACGGCAGGAACGACGAGGGGTTCGTCGCGTCCAGCACGGTTGGCGAAGCGCTTTCGCGAATGGCGGTGATCATGCGGTGCACTCGCGGGCGAATGAGCAAGTACGATGCAGTCGTGCACGCGAAATACAGCACGAGCGCCGCCAAAAGGTCCAGCGCGTCGCCCATGAGCACCAGTCCGAACTGCACGGCGTACTTCGCCACGAAGGCGGTGGGGATCACCACCATGCTGCGCTTCGTCCCCAGCTTGACAAGCGCCAGACCCACAAGCACCGAGAACCATACCGATCCGATGCCGCCGAACGGGCTGCCCAACGCGACAAGCAGAGGGCTGTCAGCCATCAGCCCGGCGCCCAACATGGCCAATCCTACGGCGAACAGCCCGAGACACGTGAGCGACCAAGGGTTCTCGCGAAACACCGCCGGCTGTCGATACGACGCGACCGCGACTACGACGGAGAACCCCACCCCGCAGTACGTGGAAATCTCGCGCCCGGCAGGGAAGAGGAAGGCGACGCTGGGGAAGATGTACGCGTTCAGCAAATAAGCCGCAATCAGCAGCAGCGCGAGCGATCCGCAGGTTGCGAGGTCGTCGGATCCCAGCCGAAGACCGGCCTCCTCCTCGCCGGATGCGGTATCGCGTGCTTCGACGTGCCTCATGCTTCTCCTTTCGACTCTTCGTAGTGTACCGGAATCGGTTTTCGAGCACATCATCCGTTCGGAAATCGCCTCACCCTCAGAAGGCGAGATTTGCCGTTGACGATGAAGAACCGCCAGATCGCACGCGGGGAAAAGAAAGCTCGCGCCCGCAGGGTGAAGCCAGAGGGGCGACCGGGCGGTAAGGTTCGCTCATCAAAACGGCGGCCGGAGGGGCCGTCGGAGGACGAATGCAGGAGGGAACGATGAACGAACAAACGAAGCGTGCGGGATTGTCGCGTCGCGGTTTCTTGGGCCTGGGCGCGCTTGCGGCCGCGGGCTCGGTTATGGGGCTGGCGGGTTGCGCGCCGCAGGGGCAGGGCGCTCAGGCGGTCGCCGAAGAGGGCTCGCAGGGCGCAGCGGTCGACTGGCTGGGCGCCGAACCGGAAATCGCCGCGGGTGACATCGTCAAAACGGAAGACACCGACTTCCTCATCGTCGGCGCGGGCGCGGCGGGTATGTGCGCGGCCGGCACGGCAAGCGATTTGGGAATGGATTTCATCCTGTGCGAGAAGAACGATTCGGTTCAGGAAACCCGCGAGTACCTGGGCGTGGTGAACTCGAAGGCGGCTCTGGCGCAAGGCGGCGAAGTCGACACGATGAAGCTGCTCAACGAGTTGACGCGCTATGCGTCCGGCAAATGCCGTCAGGACGTCATCAAGGTTTGGATCGACGAAAGCGCCGAGCTGCTGGACTGGGTCGATGCGAAAATGCAGGTTACGGGCAAGCAGCTGGTGGTGGACATGCCGCTCGCGCATGCCACCGGCGGCACCGACTACTACCTGCCCGTGCTTCAGCACGTATGGCTTACGCCTTACGAGCCTCCCACCCGCAACGAGGTGCTGCAGGCCTCCATCGAGGAAGCCGGCAACCAGATCCGCTTCAGGCACGCGCTGGTGAAGCTGGTGCACGACGACGGCAAGGTGACGGGTGCCATCTTCGACACTGACGACGGCTACGTGCAGATCAACGCCAAGAGCACGCTGCTGGCAACCGGCGGCTATCCGGCGAATCCCGCGATGATGCGCGCGCTGCAGCCGTCCGCGCTGGCGTGCTGCACGGCGTCGAGCTACGCCATCAACGACGACGGCTACGGTCTGAAGGCCGGCATGTGGGCTGGCGGGGCGAAAGACCCCGATGCCGCGCCGATGATCTTCGACCGCGGCGCCGTGGCTCCGGGCGTGGATGCCGGCTACGTGGGCGAGGGCGACAAGGCTGCGCTGCCGGGCACCATCTTCCAGGAGAACATTGGCAGTCAGCCGTTCATGAAGGTGAACCGCAACGGCGTGCGTTTCGCGAACGAGTCCACGCCCTACGACTTCCTGTGCTTCCAGGCTGCCCAGCAGCCCGGTGGCGTATGGTGCCAGGTGTTCGACGGCAACGCGTCCGAGGACATCCTGCGCTTCTC